>TARA_R100000656_G_scaffold106588_1_pt1 | contig 140059 bp, 121 predicted proteins | sample TARA_R100000656 | Tara Oceans TARA_R100000656 (sample SAMEA2622517) | marine metagenome | biome: marine biome (ENVO:00000447); feature: mesopelagic zone (ENVO:00000213); material: "saline water (ENVO:00002010), including plankton (ENVO:xxxxxxxx)" | depth 350 m
GATTCGAACCCTCGTTAGGGGTTAACCTAAACACACTTTCCAGGCGTGCGCCTTCAGCCACTCAGCCATCTCTCCGGAACTTGCGTTGCAAGCGCGGCTATACTAGGGAAATTCGCCCTGCGCTGCAACTGTTATATACGTAACTGTTTTTTTATGGCTGCTTTTTAAGCAGCCAGCGTTTATTTTAACCAAAAGGCTGGCTTAAGCGTTACCTTTTACCTGCATTTTTAACTCGCGGGCGAAGTTCAGCATGCGGTTAAGTGGCACCAGGGCTTTTTCGCGTAAGGTATTATCGACAAAGATCTCATGGCCAGTAGTATCAATTAACGCGTCCTCAATCGCTTTTAAGCCGTTCATTGCCATCCAGGGGCAATGAGCGCAGCTGCGGCACGTTGCGCCGTTACCGCCGGTTGGAGCCTCGATAAAGGTGCGCTCTGGCATTTGCTGCTGCATTTTATAAAAAATGCCTTTGTCGGTCGCGACAATAAAGGTGCTGTTGGGCAAAGTTTGGCTGGCTTTAATCAGCTGGCTGGTTGAGCCTACCGCGTCTGCTAACTGCACTACGCTGTCTGGTGACTCCGGATGCACCAGCACGGCAGCGTCAGGGTACTGCTTTTTAAGCTCAACCAACGCATTGGCTTTAAATTCGTCGTGCACAATACAGGCGGCATCCCATAACAACATATCGGCACCGGTTTGCTTCTGGACATAAGCACCCAGGTGTTTGTCGGGGCCCCAGATGATTTTTTTACCCTGGCTATCTAAATAGTCAACAACATCCAGTGCGATTGAAGAGGTTACCACCCAATCAGCCCGCGCTTTTACCGCAGCCGAGGTATTGGCGTACACCACTACCACGCGGTCAGGGTGCGCGTCACAAAACGCCGAGAACGGCTCGGCCGGACAACCCAAATCCAGAGAACAAGTCGCTTCCAGGGTAGGCATTAGCACCGTTTTATGCGGGGTCAGAATTTTTGCGGTTTCGCCCATAAACTTAACGCCGGCAACGATTAGCGTTGTAGCAGGATGCTCATTACCAAAACGGGCCATTTCTAAAGAATCTGACACGCAGCCGCCGGTTTCTTCGGCCAGTGCCTGAATTTCAGGGTCGGTATAGTAATGGGCTACCAATACCGCATTGTTTTGCTGCAGTAAGGCTTTAATTCGGGTTTTGTAAGCAAGCTTTTCATCTGCAGACAGTGAAGCCGGTTTTCTGGGGAAACTGAAATCCTGTTCACTAAAATACATCGACTGCGTCATAACACCTGACCGGTTGCGTAAAAAGGGGCATATTATACACTTGGCAGGCGAGCAATAACAGTATTTATGGGGGAGTGTTTGGTGGGTCGTGCTGGATTCGAACCAGCGACCAATTGATTAAAAGTCAACTGCTCTACCAACTGAGCTAACGACCCTTACCGCGGACGCATATCTTACTGATTTACGGCGCCAGTGCAACCGAAAATTGTTAAAAAGGACGCCTTGATGGCCTGACTGCGCAAAAAGTCAGCGATATGAAACAACAAAGCCAACCTTAAGGTTGGCTTGCATGGTTTAATTCAGGATGTCTATTCGTTCCTGAGCCAGTCTGGCAGATGTTGCCGAGGCATGGTCTTTGGTTAATTGCCGGTAAAATCGCAGCGCAGCGTCTTTATTATTTTCGCGCTCGGCTACCTGTCCCAGCTTCAGCAATGCATCAGGTACTTTATTAGATGTACTGAAGTTAGTTACAACGCGTTCAAAGTGCGTTTTTGCTTTAGCGAGCTCATTGTTATTAAATAACAGCTGGCCAAGCCAGTAATGCGCATTGGGCGCATAACCTGAATTAGGATAAGTTTGTAAAAAGGCTTCAAACTCTGGGATTGCGGCTTCATAACGCCGATCCTTCAGCACCATATTAACGGCTTTATCGTAAGCTTCGTTTTCTGACATATTGGAAGAGTATGAAACAGTGGGAACGTTATTAACGTTGGCAGCGGCAGTTGGCTGCTGGGCTGCGTTGCTGGTTTGCAAAGCCCCTACCCGGCGATCAATTTCCTGATACAAATCACGTTGCCGCTGCAGCATTTCATCCAACTGATAAGTATGTGTTTCAGTCACGCCACGCAGCTGGCTAACTTCTTCCAGCAATACATTTAATTGCTGCTGCATTCGCAGCTGCCCCTGGGCCCGGGCTTCTACCACCCTTTCTAAGGTAGCCAGACGTTGCTCCATAGTACCGGAAGCCGTTGTGGCAAGCGTTTGATTTGTTGTGATATTTCTGCCCAACTCAGTAACCGGTGCCGGGTTAGCCCAGGCACCGGTACTCACTAAGGACAGAGCAACCCACAGTGTTTTATTTACTGTCATGATCACTCAAATTAATTATTTTATTAGTACACCAATACTGCGCGACGGTTTTTAGCAAAGCCGGTTTCAGTACGTGATCTGTCTACTGGCTTCTCTTCACCGTAGCTAACGGTAGATAACTGGCCAGCTGATACACCCAGGTTCTGTAAATAAGACACTACTGCCTGAGCACGACGCTCGCCAAGTGCGATGTTGTATTCTGGCGTACCACGTTCGTCTGAATGACCTTCGATAGTCACCCGAACGCTTGGGTTAGCACGTAAAAAGGTGCCATGTGCTTCTAATACTTCTACAAACTCTGGACGAACTGTCGCACGGTCGAAGTCGAAATATATAGTGTTTTCCTGACGTAATGCTTCAAGTTTCTGACGCATTTGCTCAGCAGGGCTGATTACCGGCTCTGCAGTTTCAACCTGTACTGTTTCAGTAACAGGCTCTACAGCTCCAGTGTTGCGGCCATCGTCAGCAGAAGTTGATGACGTTGAGCTACAGGCGGCTAATGTCATCACAGGAACTGCGATCAATAAAGCCTTTAACACTTTGTTTAATTTCATTTTGTTGTCCTTAGTAAGTTAACCACGTTTTTGTTTTATAAAAAAGGTGACCAGGCCGGCGATTTTACCTGTCCATTTATCGCCGGCAGTCGGGCTTTAAAGCGTCCATCCATTGAAACCAGTGCCAGCACCTGCGACGAACCATGCATAGTGCTGTAAATAATCATTGAACCATTTGGCGCAATACTGGGTGATTCATCCAGATTGGTTTTGGTTAATACTTGCAGGAAACGGCTTTGCCGATCCATTTTTGCAATATGATACTGGCCCTGAGTACGGTTCACCATCACCATAGTGCTGCCGTCAGGGGTATAAGAGCCTGCCAGATTCATCTCACCTTCAAAGGTTAATCTTCTGGTAGTGCCTGTTATTAAATTTACGCTATAAAGCTGGGGATTGCCACCTCTGTCCGAGCTGAACACCAGCTCTGTGCCATCCGGTGACCAGCTTGGTTCAGTATCGATAGCGCGCTGATTAGTAACGCGACGTAACGCTTTGCTGGCAATGTGTAAGGTGTATATTTCCGGGTTACCATCTTTAGACAACACCAATGCAAGGCTTTCGCCATCCGGTGACCAGACTGGCGCACCATTGATACCGGGGAAGGTGCTGACTACCGTACGCCGGCCACTATAGATATCCTGCACAAATATCTGAGCCTGACGTCGTTCAAAGGTCACGTAAGCAAGTTTGGTACCATCAGGCGACCAGCTTGGCGACATTAAGGGCTCTTTGGAGCGCAGCAATATTTGTTCATTTACGCCATCGTAATCCGCAACCACTAACTGGTAGGGAAACTCGTTATCCGGCTGCACCAGCACATACGCAATTTTAGTTAAAAAAGCACCACGCTCACCGGTCAGTTTCTCATAAACGATATCGCTTATCCGATGGGCATACTGGCGAAACTGGCCGCCATTAATGGTGGTTTCACGGCTGTCCAGTATATGTTCATTACTGGTGACCAGCTTACCGGCATTAAGCATTTGTGAGCTGGGGCCACTGTTACCTTTGAGTACATCAATCAGTTCAAAACTCACGGTATAGCGATCAATACCAATTTCGTTAATCTGCCCCACTACAATCGCTTCAACACCTTCTTTTGCCCAGGCGGCATAGTTAATGTCGCTGGCTTTAGCAGGTTGTTGCGGCATTTTTATTCTGGCCAGCGGGCTAAATTTGCCACTGCGCATTAAATCAGCAGAAACTATCTCAGCCAGATTTTCTGTCGGCCGGGTGGTGCCATTGAAACTAAACGGCAGAACCGCTATTGGCCTAGCAGAGTCAATCCCTTCGGTAATGACTATCTCCAGGGATGCACGGGCCAGCGCCGGAAATAACAATATCGTCAGGATTAGCGTCTTTCTTAATAAATTAGTCATCATTGAAATTCTGGTGCCACCGTTAAAGTTATATCTTTCAGTTGATTATAAACATCGGGATCAGTTGATACCGGCAAAGTTCCTGCCCGGTTCACAGCTCGAATGGCTGCATCTGCTACCTGGCGGTCGCCACTAACGTAGCGTACGTCAGTCACAAAGCCGCTGCTTGCCAGCCGGATGTTGATCCGGGCTGTTTTACCGCGCATGTTTTCATCTACCAATAAATTACGTTGAATAGCGTCCCGAATCATTGCCGTGTAGCGCTGCACCTCGGTAACGGCTTGTTGAGCCCGGGCCTGCCGTCTTGCCTCTGCTTCGTTGGCAAGCTGCTCCTGAATTTGCCGCTCCCGCTCGGCCTGTTCCCGTGCTTCACGCGCTTTACGCTCACGTTCAGCCTGCGCTTTAGCCGCTTCTTCTTCCGCTTGCTTACGACGCTCTTCAGCGGCTTTGGCTGCGGCTTCCGCTTTTTTCTGCTCCGCTTCGCGCGCCTTTCGCGCTTCTTCTGCTTGTTTTGCTTTGGCGATTTCGGCTTGCTGCTGCTTTTGCGCTTCTGCCGCTGCCGCTTTCGATTTACGCGCCGCTTCGTCAGCCTGCCGTTTCTCTTCCGCTACCCGCTTTAATCGTTGCTCTTCCGCTGCCCGATCACGTTCAGCCTGTTTGGCCCTGCGCTCCAGTGCGGCAATCCGGTCTTCTTCTGCTTGTTTAGCGTCATCCCGGTTCTTTTGAATTTCAGCAACCCGCTGTTCTAGTTGCTTACGGTCAATCGCCACCGCTTCTACCGGCGCCGGGTTACTTTCTACGGCCTGTTCAGCGCTGATCGAAAGCTCAACCGTTTTGCGCTTAAAACTAATATTTGCACCAAAAATCAGCAGCAGCAAAATCGTGACATGTAAAGCCACCGATTTTGCCAACGACGTGGTCAGGGCTGGTTTAATCTTATCAAACTTCATTATCAGTCATTAAACCCACTGCCGGCGCACCAGCATTTTTCAAAACATTAATCAGACGTATAACCGCTTCATAGCTTACCGCTTTATCACCTTTGACAATAACCTGGGTTCCGGGTTCTATCGTCAGCCAGCTTGCGACTTCTACCTGCAACTCAGCCGACGTAAAAGGGCCTTGTTGATTACCATCTTTCTCGAAATAATATAAACCGTCACTGTCCACCGTGGCCACTAACGGCGTTTTGCCTTCAGTCATCTGAGCGATCGGCTCGGCTGCCGATTTTGGCAATTCAACTTTCACTCCCTGGGTAATCAGTGGTGTCGTCACCATAAAAATCACCAGCAGCACCAGCATAACATCAATGTAAGGCACGACATTGATCTCGGCCATCATTCGCCGTTTTTTGCGGACGTACATCAGGCAGCCTCAGTACTGTTAACCGCCTGGCGGTGCAATATATTAGAGAACTCTTCAACAAAGTTCACGTAGCTACTTTCAAGCAACTCAACCTGATGCGAAAACTTGTTGTAGGCAATAACTGCCGGTATTGCCGCAAACAGACCGATAGCCGTGGCAATCAATGCCTCGGCAATGCCTGGTGCTACCATTGCCAGCGTCGCTTGCTGCACTGCACCCAGAGCTATAAATGAATTCATAATGCCCCATACGGTACCAAACAAGCCAATGTATGGGCTGATAGAGCCAACAGTAGCCAGAAAAGGCAAATTGGTTTCCAGCCGCTCCACTTCGCGTGACAAGCCTACCCGCATCGCCCGCTGAGCCCCTTCCATTAAAGCAGCAGGCTGCTGTCTGCTGCTTTTATGTAATCTGGCAAACTCTTTAAAACCTGCTTTAAACAGGGCTTCTAAACCGATATTGCTCTGCCGGGCGCTGACCTCTGCGTACAGTTTTGACAAATCGATACCCGACCAGAATTTATCTTCAAATCTCTTGGCATCTGCCAACGCATCTTTCAGTACTTTTTTCCGTTTAAAAATCATGCTCCAGGAAGCAACCGACATACCCACCAAAATAAGCATTACCAACTGCACTACGATACTGGCATCGAGTAATAAATGAAGAATGGAAATTTCACCTGACACGCGTTAACACCTCTGCAATTTCGGCCGGCATTGGCCGGGCTTTCATAGCCTGCTTGTCAATACAGGCAACTTTAATTTCAGCCTGACACACTAACTGGGCCGAAGCATTATAAATTTGCTGGGAAAAAATGATACTCGCAGACTTTAAGGTACTGATTTGACTGGATACCGTCAATAATTCATTAAAAACTGCACTTTTTTTATTGTTCATTAAAACCTGAGTAACAACAAAAGCGATATTATTTGACAACAAAATATCCTGTTCGACACCCAGCGCCCGTAACCATTCGGTGCGGGCCCTTTCAAAAAATTTCAGATAATTCGCGTAATAAACAATACCGCCAGCGTCGGTATCTTCATAATATACCCGCACCGGCCACGTGAAGCTTTTATCTGCCATTTATAACCATATCTCATTTTGCCGCGTATGATAATTAGCCAGCACGGTAAACTCAATGGCTGGCAAGGCTCCAATGCAACTATATTTATTTGCGGTGACCACTTGTATTATGCTTAAAAAGCAGACTGTGGCAGTGCGCTTAAGTTCAATATGTTACGCATGCAATGTATTAGCTGAAAAAAGGCCGCAACTGCTACAGATAACTATTAAAAGTAATCCGAGCCATCATCCACATTTAAACTTAATCGCAGATGAATACAGGGCTTCTTTCGTCCTTTGTACGTTAACTGCTTGTTTAGTGAACATCCAATAACCTCATTGGCATTAGTTAAACTAATGCCAGCGCGCTAATTTTTCTCGTTTGAAGTATTTACTCGAAGTCTTTAACATACGCCCTGTGTTCTGAGCTAGCGCAAAAGCACGGTAAGTCGATTACCCTGTTTAGTAAAGTTCACTTAAGCAGTATGACTGATAGCTAAGATTAGTTTTGCTGCTGTTTCAAACATGTTCCCTGGATTTATTGAAGCACACCTTCAACTTGTTGCTTTGCCCGCTCCTTTGAGCGGGCTTTTTTTTATTCGCGTCCTAGTTGGCACTTATGTCCTATTTGGCGAGTACTTTTGTTCAACTTAATCTCTTTGTGGTAAATCGAAGCCAAAATGCTGATAGGCACGAGGTGAGGCAATACGGCCACGGGGCGTTCGCTGAATAAAGCCCTGCTGGATTAAAAAGGGCTCTATCACATCTTCAATGGTTTCTTTTTCTTCACCAATCGCCGCCGCTAAGTTATCAAGCCCTACCGGCCCGCCCATAAATTTATCAATAATGGCCAGGATCAACTTTCGATCCATATAATCAAAGCCTTCTGCGTCGACGTCAACCATTTTCAGGGCTTGCGCGGCTACCGTTACCGTCACGGTACCGTCTGATTTAACCTGAGCATAGTCACGTACCCGGCGCAGCAAACGGTTGGCAATCCTGGGGGTTCCCCGTGAGCGACGGGCAATTTCGGTTGCCGCCTCTTTATCGAGCTGTAAATTCAGGTATAGCGCTGAGCGTTGAATAATGTCGCTAAGCTCATCTACTTTATAAAATTCTAAGCGTTGAACGATGCCAAAGCGGTCACGCAGTGGCGACGTAAGCGCTCCGGCGCGGGTGGTTGCCCCTATCAGGGTAAAGGGCGGCAATTCAAGCTTTATAGAGCGAGCAGCAGGGCCCTCACCTATCATAATATCCAGCTGATAATCTTCCATTGCCGGATATAAAATCTCTTCGACCACCGGGCTTAAGCGATGTATTTCATCAATAAATAACACATCATTTTGTTCAAGATTGGTAAGCAATGCCGCTAAATCACCCGCTTTTTCCAGCACCGGACCAGAGGTACTTTTGATATTTACCCCCATTTCATTCGCAACAATCATTGCCAGGGTTGTTTTACCCAGGCCTGGTGGGCCAAAAATTAATAAATGGTCCAGTGGATCGCCCCGCCCCCTGGCCGCCTCGATAAAAATCGCCATTTGTTCGCGTACATGTTGCTGACCCGTATAATCGGCCAGGGTTTTGGGGCGGATGGCCCGGTCGATGACTTCATCTTCGCGGGTCGCATTGCCCTGGATCATTCGATCAGCTTCAATCATCCTGGCTATACCATACTCTTCAGGGCGGCCATGATCAGTTGCTCACTGCTCATGTCGGCGCGTTTAACTAATTTTACTGCTTTGCTGGCCTGAGCCTGACTGTAACCCAACCCCAGCAAAGCACTTAAGGCATCTTGTTCGGCACTGGCCGGCGGCGCAAAAATTGCTTCATCACTGCTTAATGTCAACCGGTCAGTAACCGGCGTGCCGCTAACCCCCCAATCTTTTAACCGGTCACGCATCTCTATCACTAATCGCTCGGCGGTTTTTTTACCTACCCCCGGCAATTTTACCAGCGTGCTAATTTCATCATGCAATACACAATGAACAAACTGCTGGGCGGTCATCCCTGATAAAATGGTCAGTGCCAGTTTCGGACCGACACCGTTGGCTTTTATCAGTTGCCGAAACAAACTACGCTCAGTGCTGGTGATAAAACCATAAAGCAGCTGCGCATCTTCCCGCACAACAAAATGGGTAAAAATAATCAGCTGATTTCCCGGTTCAGGTAGCTGATAAAAACTGGTCATGGGCAATTGCACTTCATAGCCAACGCCAGCCACGTCAAGCAAAATATCAGGAGCCTGTTTTTCCAGTAATACACCTTGTAAACGTCCAATCATCAGGCAGCGCTTCTTCTTAATTCGTTAATTTTAAATGTTGACAGGTAACTATTATCACCAGGTTTAACTAGGCCGTGACATTTCAGCGCAGGCGCCGGCGCACCGTTTTACGCGCCTGGCCAGCCAGGGCCACCAGGCTTTGCTGAGTATGCCCATGGCACAACGCAACTGCAAGCGCATCTGCGGCGTCGGCCTGCGGGCTGGCACTAAGCTGCAATAACGAACGTACCATATGCTGCACCTGAGCTTTGTCAGCCGCGCCAGTACCCACTACCGCTTGTTTAACCTGCCGCGCTGAATACTCATATACATCCAGTCCGGCGTGCTTAGCGGCAACAATAGCTGCGCCACGTGCTTGTCCGAGCTTTAATGCAGAGTCAGGATTATGGGCCATAAATACTTGTTCAATAGCAAATATGGTTGGCTGAGTTTGGGTAATGATCTCGGAAATACCGTTGAAAATCCGCAATAAACGCTCTGGCAGCTCGTCAGTGCCCAGCCTGATACAACCACTGGCCATATAGACAAATTTATTGCCTTGCTGGCGCACCACACCGTATCCGGTCAGGCGACTGCCGGGGTCAATCCCCAGAATAATATTCACTACACACTGTGCTCGTTAAGCAGATCGTCATTAATATCAGCATTGTGATACACATTCTGCACATCGTCAGAGTCTTCCAGCATATCTATCAATTTAAAAAACCGGCCAACATTGTCTGCATCAACCTGGGCACGAATAGACGGTATCATATCTATTTCTGCATTATCGGCAGTAAAACCGGCGGCAGCTAAGCTGTCTTTAATGTCGTTGTAATGTTCAGGGCTGGTAAACACCTCTGTACTGCCATCCTCATGGGTTTGCACATCTTCTGCCCCTGCTTCCAGGGCGGCATCGAGCAGTGCATCTTCGTCTATGTCCGGCGCGAACAGCAGTACGCCACGCCGGGAAAATAAATAAGCTACCGATCCCGATGTGCCCAGGTTGCCACCGTTTTTAGTAAAAGCGTTGCGCACATCAGCAACCGTTCGTTTATTATTGTCCGTCATGGTTTCAACAATAATGGCTACACCATTGGGGCCGTAGCCTTCGTACACTAACTCTTCGTAATTCTCAGTTTCTGTTGCCCCGGCACCGCGCTTGATCGCGCGATCAATGGTGTCTCTGGTCATATTTTCTGACAATGCTTTGTCTACTGCCAGACGCAGCCGCGGGTTAGCACTGATATCAGGATTGCTGCGAGCAGAAACGGTAAGCTCACGAATAATTTTGGTAAATATTTTACTTTTTTTCGCATCCTGGCGGGCTTTGCGATGCTTCATGTTCGCCCATTTACTATGGCCGGCCATATTTCACTCCTCGCTTGCGGTAATAATCCTGCGCCCGCAATTTGCTGGCGCAGGTTAACAACTTACAGGGTATTTTCTACAGGTTGCTATCTACAGGTTCCAATTTACAGGCTGCTGTCTACAAAATAGTGCCGCGGTGCTACTGAGCTTTACGGATAACCTGAATACTTAATTCAGCCAGTTGCGCATTATTAGCCTCACCAGGTGCATCAGTAAGCGGGCACGCTGCCGTCGCCGTTTTCGGAAACGCCATCACATCGCGAATTGACGTAGCGCCGGTCATTAACATTACCAACCGGTCTAAACCAAAAGCTAAACCTGCATGCGGTGGTGCGCCAAATTTCAACGCTTCCAGTAAGAAACCAAACTTTTCTGTTGCCTCATCATCACTGATACCAAGCAATTTAAATACTTTTGCCTGCACCTCAGCGCTGTGAATACGGACAGAACCACCACCTAATTCAGTGCCGTTTAACACCATATCATAGGCGTTTGATAATAAATTAGTATGATCCAACTGTGCAACCGGCGTCGCTAAAAAACCGGCGGTATCAAGCGGTGAGGTAAACGGGTGATGCACCGCGGTATGGCTGCCATCTTCATTCTCTTCAAACATCGGGAAGTCAACAACCCATAACGGCTTCCAGCCCGGCACCGTTATGCCTAAATCGTCGCCCAGTTTCAGACGCAACGCGCCCATAGCTTCGCACACGACTTTATAGCTGGCAGCGCCGAAGAAAATCATGTCGCCATCAGCGGCAGCAGTGCGCTGCAAAATATTGCTGACAATATCGGCAGTTAAAAATTTGGCCACCGGTGACTGTACGCCATCGATGCCGGCACTAACGTTGTTCACTTTCATCCACGCCAGACCCTTAGCACCATATATGCCAACAAAACTGGTGTAGTTGTCGATGTCTTTGCGTGAGACCTTATCGGCAGCTGCAGGTACTTTCAGTGCCACAACCCGCCCTTTAGGGTCGTTCGCAGGGCCGGAAAATACGTTAAACTCAACCTGCTTTACCAGATCTGCAATATCAACAAACTGCATTGGGTTGCGTAAATCGGGCTTGTCAGAACCGTACAACCGCATTGCCTCATGGAAGGTCATTTGCGGAAAGTCGCCCAAATTGACCTCCAGCAGTTGTAAAAACAACTGGTGGACCATTTGTTCGGTTACTGCCATCACTTGCTCAGCACTCATAAAAGAGGTTTCAATATCAATCTGAGTAAATTCTGGCTGGCGATCGGCGCGTAAATCTTCATCGCGGAAACATTTTACGATTTGATAGTAACGATCAAGGCCTGACATCATCAGCAATTGCTTAAACAACTGAGGAGATTGCGGCAGGGCAAAAAACTGACCTTTGTGGGTGCGACTTGGCACCAGATAATCGCGGGCACCTTCCGGAGTCGCCTTGGTCAGGATAGGCGTCTCAACGTCTAGAAAGCCATTGCTGTCCATGAAATTACGAACAAAACTAGTCACTTTTGCCCTAAACTTTAACCGTTCGCTCATGACGGGGCGGCGTAAATCCAGATAGCGGTATTTAAGGCGCTGCTCTTCACTGTTGTCGTGATTGAAATCAAGCGGCAGCGGCGCCGCTTTATTCAATATGGATAAACCACTGGCGAACACTTCAATTTCACCGGTTGCCATATCGGCATTAATTTGTGACGACGGGCGCAGTCGCACTTCGCCGGTGACCTGAATGCAAAATTCATTTCTGAGCGTATACGCCAACTCAAATAAGTCAGTTAAATCCGGATCACAGATAACCTGAACCATGCCCTCACGATCACGTAAATCGATAAAAATAACGCCACCGAGATCCCGGCGCCGGTTAACCCAGCCACATAATGAAACTTGTTGCCCGGCATGTTGGGCACTTAAAAAACCGCAGTAATGGCTACGCATTAACCCTTCCTTATATCTCGTTGGTCAGCCGCTGTAAAATGACCGCCAATTATATAGAAATAGCGCTTAATGTCACTGCCCGTTCACGAAAACTCTCGTTCAGTGAACCGATAACCATTCTTTCCTTGCTGCTTTGCCAGATACATTTGTTTATCGGCTTGCTTTAACAATGCGCTGCTGTCGGTGGCATCGTGCGGGTAAATCGCAATACCAATGCTGGCACCCACCTGAATCTGTGCAAAGGACAACTGTAACGGCTGGCTTAACTGAAACACTATTTTCTCTGCCACAATAGCGGCATCATCCGGGTGCAAGAGCGCTGTCAACAACACCACAAATTCATCGCCACCAAAGCGGGCCACCGTATCACTTTTTCGAATACAGCTGTCCAGAACACCACCAAGCTTCAGTAATAACTCATCACCGGCATCATGACCATACTGGTCATTTACCTCTTTAAAGCCATCAAGATCGATAAAAAGTACTGCTAAAATTTCGTTATGACGGCTATGTTGCTCGACCGCCTGGTCAATCCGCTCTTTGAGCAAACTGCGATTCGGTAGTCCGGTTAAATCGTCATGGGTGGCCATATGACGCATTTTATGTTCGGCCTGCCGGCGCAGGTTTACCTCGCGGCGTAAAAACAAATTCCAGATCGTAAACACTGTTATCAGCACTACGGTTATTGCCGCTATCCGCCAAATTATCAGCTGTACTTTTTTGCTATCAACGCCCTGGGTGATTTCAACATCAAACCAATGCTGATACATTTGTGCCCGTTCAGCTTCACTTATGCTGCGTAGCCCTTTATTCAATATAGCCACCAGCGGTTGATAATCGCTTCGTACGCCAACAAGTGAAGGAAAATCAGGTAAATCATCAATCACCTGCATTCGCAGATTTACCGCATTCAACCGTTTTAACTCGCGGCTTCCCGCTGCTACCGAATCAAGCACAAAATCAATTCTGTTATTCTGCAGCAGCTCAATTCCATCCCTCAGTTGATTGACAATAATAACCTCCGTGTCAGCTACCACATCAGACAGATGCGAAGCTAACTGATAATCGCCAAAAATAGCAACACTGTTCCCGCTAAGCTCGGCGGCGGAGGTAATATTTTCACTGTTAATGTGACTGATGAGCGCCCATTGCACAGACCAGAACGGCTCAGTAAAACGAACGAACGTTTCCCGCTCAGCCGTCGGTGATATATTGGCGACCAAATCGAGCTTGCGGTGTTCTAAATCATTTAGAATATCGTCAAAATTGTCATACAGCATTATCTCAAATTCAATATCTAACCGTTCGCCTAAAATTTGCAGTATTTCCTGGGTCACGCCAGCGGCATTGCCCTGTTCATCCACAAATTCCATCGGTGGCCAGTTGCGCATCAAGCCAACCCGCAATGGGCTATGTTCCAACAGCCAGGCTTTTTCCTCTGGTGTCAGCGGTATTTTATTTTTAAAGTCCGCATAATAGCTTTGCTCGGCTGAGCTGACCCATTTTTTTTCAATCGTGGCCAACTCCTCCAGTGACATCTGATTAAACCCGTTTTTAATCTTTATCGCTAATTCTGAATTATCAATATGGGTTAATGCATAAAGTGGTGCAAATAGCCGCGTAGTTGGCGCGGCAATGAACTCGCTGGCCAGATCCAGGTGATTAAGACGGGCATCCAAAATGGCTTCGGCCCCAAAAAAACCATCTATTTCACCGCCAATTGTTGCGCTCGTCATTGCTTCCAGTGATGAGAAGCGGATAAAGGTCACATCAGGATATTGTTGCTGCAATTCAGGCAGATAGCCGGAATTATAATAAATGCCCACTTTTCCCGTAAAACTGGCATTGGGCAATGGTAAGTCATTGTTTTTTAATGTGTAATATGCACTACTGAAACTATATAAGTGGTATGCTTTTTCCAGTTGCGGGTTAAGTAACGTATTGTCTGGGAAACCAATGTGGGCGTCGATCCGCTTATTCGTCAGACTGGTCAGACTATCGGCCGAGTTATCAGGGACGAACGCAATGCTGGTACCGGTTTTCTCAGACCATAGCCGCCATAAATCGACCAGCAAGCCTGTTGCTTCGCCCTGCGAAGTCACATGCATATAAGGTTGGTTAAGAACCGACAAGCCGAGCAACAAAGTATTATCGTTGGCAACGTTAAAACCAAGCCACTTGCGTTCCAGTTGGTTTAATGTGTTGGTAGACACCGCTGCTGTATACTGCACTAACTTACTATTTAGTGGCGATTTAAGTGGCAATGCATATGACAAATCAATGAGTTGTAGCGGTACTTTTTTATATAGCGGAAACTGATTAACTAATGCATTGTAGCCAGAATATCGGGGGGGTAAGCGATCTAGGCTGGTAAATGTTTTCAGGTCGCCGGCCAGCGCCGCATCATACATCTGACTGACTGTTGGATAGGACCGTAAAAGCGCATTGGGCAGTTCGCGTGCAAGGGTCGATATATGGCTTGAGTTTTCGACCACCCCTATCACGTAGGGCGCTATGTCGCTAAGCTTTTCTACCCGCAATAAGTCTCGATGAACAAACACATTGCTATAAATCGTAATGTTAATGCTATGCAATTGATAATCTTTTGCCCGCTGATCGGTGTATGCCATTCCCCCATGAAAGTCGACCTTGCCCTGGTTAAGCATTTCCACCGATTCCGGCCATGGAACCATCACAAAATCTATCTCAAACTGTTGCTCCTGAGCGATTGCGCGCCAGTAATCAACAATCAGACCATCTGGCTGCCCCTGCTCATCAATAAACATGTACGGATACGTATCGTTGCTAAGGGCAACTCTGAACTTTTGCGGTTGAGCCGTGACCAGTGCTGAGCTGATAATGCAACACAGTATTCCAGCATAAACCCATAAACGTCTGATCATTTCGCCACACAGCTGATTAACATCATATATGTTTTACCCTTAGTACCAGTAATGGTCAAGTGATGCCCCGGGCTATCTGACCGCACTTAGGTTAATCCAACCCCGTTTTATTAAACCGGGATAGTTTGCTTTTGGCGGCCCACAACAATTCGGGTAAACTACGTTCTTTATTGTTATCGCGCGTTAATTTATTTATCCGGCGCAGCACTGGTGCTTATGTCTATGCAAAAAGATCATATCTACGCCGAGCCTCTGGCTCAAATTCAGGATTTCAGGTTTGATGATCAAGTAGCTGAAGTCTTTCCCGACATGATTCAACGTTCTATTCCCGGTTACCAGACTATTATTCAAACTATCGGCAAATTAACCGCTCGTTTTCAGCAACCACAGAGTAATTTTTACGATCTGGGTTGCTCACTTGGTACAGCAAGTCTGGCTATGCGTCGAAATATCTCCGTTGCTGGCGCACGTCTCATCGCCGTGGATAACAGCAAAGCTATGCTGGAACGTTGTGAACGACATTTGCTGGCATTTCGCTCTGAAGTACCGGTCAGTCTTGAACTGGCTGATATTCGCGATATTGCGATTCAGGATGCAGCAGTGGTGGTCATTAACTTTACCCTGCAATTTCTGGCACCAGAGGATCGGGATGCCTTGATTGGGAAAATTTATCAGGGGTTAAAGCCGGGAGGGGTGCTGATTTTGTCAGAAAAATTTATCGCTCATACGGTCACTACTAACACCCTGTTAGTGGACTTACATCTGGATTTTAAACGTGCCAATGGCTACAGCGAGCTGGAGATCAGCCAGAAACGTTCGGCGCTTGAAAACGTAATGAAACCCGATACCCTGGCACAACATCAACAACGGCTGCAAAAGGCGGGATTTAGTGAGCAAAGCCTATGGTTTCAGTGTTTTAATTTTTGCTCTATGCTCGCGGTTAAATAAGCTGTGCAGGCTCATACTTACAGGAATGTATAATGCTCGACTTCACCCCATTTTACGCTAAATTAGCCACAAGCAAGCTGCACGAATGGCTGCAAACACTGCCCGCCCAATTGGCACAATGGCAGAAAAATGCGTTGCATGGTGACTTTAAACAATGGCAAAAAATAGTTGCCCACCTGCCAGTGACAACGTCCAGCACGCTTGAACTAAGCAAAGCTGTGCAGTTTGGCGCGGCTGGCGACATCAGTGCCGGTGAAGCCGAGCGGATCCGCTATTTACTACAACAGCTAAAACCCTGGCGCAAAGGGCCGTTTACTATTCATGGTATCGACATTGACACCGAGTGGCGCTCAGATTTTAAATGGGACCGGGTGTTGCCGCATATTAGTCCGTTGCAGGGGCGCTTTGTGCTCGATGTAGGTTGCGGTAGTGGTTATCACCTCTGGCGAATGCGCGGTGAAGGCGCTGATTTTGTAGTAGGCATTGACCCATCACAGCTATTTTACAGCCAGTTTCAGGCAATAAAGCATTTTAATCCCGATCCAGACGTTCATCTTGTCCCGGTTGGCATTGACGATATGCCACCACTGGCTCAGTTTGATACCGTATTTTCGATGGGTGTTTTATACCATCGGCGCTCACCATTAGATTTTCTGCAACAGTTAAAACAACAATTACGTCCAGGTGGCGAGCTTATTCTGGAGACGCTGGTGGTCGAAGGGGATGAAAATACGGTGCTGGTGCCGGGAGAGCGTTACGCCAAAATGCGTAATGTCTGGTTTATTCCCAGTACACTGGCGTTGTGCCACTGGTTAAGCCGGCTTGGCTTTAAAAACCCAAAAGTAGTTGATTTAAATACGACTACGCTGGAAGAACAACGGGCAACACCTTGGATGGAAAATGAAAGTTTAATTGATTTTCTTGACCCGACTGACCATAGTAAAACGATTGAAGGTTATCCGGCACCGCTACGTGCCGTGATTATTGCCACCGTTTAAATTGCTACAGGACCCGGCTTTATATGCCCTACCGCCCTCGATCGACCCTGGAACAATGGCGTATTCTGCAGGCAGTTGTCGATGCCGGCGGTTATGCACAGGCCGCTGAGTTACTCAATAAAAGCCAGTCTTCACTCAATCACGCGGTTGCTAAACTGCAATCACAGTTGGGTGTCGAATTACTTGAGGTTATCGGCCGCAAAGCACAACTTACCGATGCTGGCGAAGTGATGTTGCGCCGTTCCCGGGTTCTCACTCAGCAAATTGAAGATCTTGAGCTATTGGCAGATAATATCGAGCAAGGCTGGGAGCCGGAAATCAGGATTGCGGTAGAACTGGCCTATCCGAAACACTTTTTATACCGCGCCCTGCAGGCATTCTATCCGCTAAGCCGCGGTAGCAGAGTACAGATTATCGATACCGTTTTAACCGGTACCAGTGAAATTATTGTGCAGAAAAAAGCGGATTTAGTTATCGCCGGTGTTGTGCCTAAAGGGTATCTGAGCGAACCGCTATATGTCAGCCGGTTTATTGCAGTGGTGGGTGCCGGCCACGAGTTGGCTACTCAGCTTAGGCTGGACCAAAACCAGCTAAGTCAGCATTTACAGATTGTTATCCGGGATACTGCGCAAAAACCACTGGAAAATATCGGCTGGTTAAAAGCCGAGCAACGCTGGACGGTCGATAATTTTAATGAAGCCATTGAAATTCTGCAACTGGGTCTGGGCTTTTGCTGGCTACCTGATTTTGTAGTAGCGTCGGGCCTGGCCAACGGTGACCTGGTGCAAATACAGCTCAGTAACAGTTCAGAGCGGCTGGTACCTATGGCACTGCTAACCCCGCAGGAAGAGACACTTGGCCCCGGCAGCAAACAATTACGCCAGTTAATCCTGGCGGAACATCTTAAATAAGGATCATTATGCAAAGTGTTGATATAACGAAGCTGATGCAAGACGCAGCCCGGGATGCGGTTGCTTACATTGCCGAAGAACATAAACTAACCCTGGATTTTACGCTGGCTAGTCTTAAAGACATTGATACGGTGTTAGCGACTTTACATCAGCATCAGCAGCAACAAAGTCATTCAGCTGAGTTAATATTTACCTTGAGCAATATTATTGGCGCTTATGTTGGCGAGGTGTTTATCGCTAATTATGGTGGCAACTGGCACAACAATACAGCAGATAACGCCGCCCCTTACATTTCAGTGCAGTTGTCAGACAGAGAATTTCCATTTGCTTCAGTGTGTTACCACAAGATCACCCAGGATAATTCTATTCTGGTAGCAAACTACGTAAAACAAGCCGCTGCAAATGTAATGCAGTAATGCTTTTGTCGGCGCCATTATACAGGTAAAATACGCGCCGATTATGCCAACCAATAAAGCCAATCGAGGAAAGCCGTGAGCGAGCACAATACATCTTTAAGCTACAAAGACGCCGGAGTTGATATAGATGCCGGCAACGCCCTGGTAGAACGGATTAAAGGTGCGGTTAAACGTACCACCCGTCCGGAAGTCATGGGAGGCTTAGGGGGTTTTGGCGCCTTATGTCAAATTCCGGCAGGTTATAAAGAGCCGGTTTTAGTATCAGGCACCGACGGTGTTGGCACTAAACTGCGCTTAGCGATGGATTTAAAACGACATGACGGTGTAGGCATCGACTTAGTTGCCATGTGCGTAAACGATTTGGTAGTTCAGGGAGCCGAACCGCTGTTTTTCCTGGATTACTATGCTACAGGCAAACTTGACGTTGATACTGCGTCTGCAGTGGTTGCCGGTATTGCTGAAGGTTGTGTGCAATCGGGTTGCGCTCTGGTGGGTGGTGAAACTGCCGAAATGCCTGGTATGTATCATGGTGACGACTATGATATTGCCGGCTTTTGCGTTGGCGTAGTAGAAAAAGCCGACATTATTGATGGCAGCAAAGTACAAGCCGGTGATCAACTCATTGCTCTGGCTTCATCCGGGCCGCATTCAAATGGTTTCTCTCTGATCCGCAAAGTGCTGGAAGTCAGTGGCCAATCAGCTGATACGTTGCTGGAAGGAAAAAGCCTGGCGGATCATTTACTGGAACCGACCCGCATCTATGTTAAAAATCTGCTGGCACTTATTAAAGAAATGCCGGTACATGCGCTGTGCCATATCACCGGTGGTGGTTTCTGGGAAAATATTCCCCGGGTATTACCTGACAATACCAAAGCAGTGATCAATGGCAACAGCTGGCAGTGGCCCGCCATTTTTAACTGGTTGCAACAACAAGGCAATGTCAGCCGCCACGAAATGTATCGTACCTTTAACTGCGGGGTTGGCATGATGTTAGTCGTCCCGGCAGACCAGTTGGAAGCTGCACTGACTAACCTGCAAGCTGCGGGTGAAAACGCCTGGCACCTGGGCGAGATCCAAGGCGCGGCAGAGGGTGAAGAACTTGTGATTATTAACGAATAGGGCTGTCAATGAAATCCATAGTTGTATTGATTTCAGGTAATGGCTCCAATTTGCAAGCAGTGATCGATGCCTGTGCCAGCGGTTTTATCGCTGGCCGGGTAACGGCAGTGATCTCTAGCAAAATCGGTGTATACGGTTTACAACGGGCAGCTGACGCAGGCATTGCCAACCATGCGCTAAGCCATAAAAACTTCGCCAGCCGCGATGCTTACGATAAAGAACTTATTAGTATAATTGACAGCTACCAGGCCGATCTGGTGGTGCTTGCGGGCTTTATGCGGATCCTAACCGCAGACTTCGTCAGCCACTATGCTGGAAAATTATTGAACATTCATCCATCTTTATTGCCGAAGTATCAGGGTTTAAACACGCATCAGCGTGCCATTGATGCCGGTGACCGCGAACACGGTTGCAGTGTGCATTTTGTCACTGAGCAGCTGGATGGTGGTCCGGTTATCTTACAGGCTAAGGTGCCGGTATTCCCTGAAGATGACGCCATAACTATCGCCGCCAGAGTACACGAGCAGGAACATCAGTTATATCCACTGGTTATTCGCTGGTTTTGTCAAAACCGTTTACAACAACGCGGCGATAAGGCATGGTTAGATAATAATGTATTGTCGGAACAAGGATATGCGAACGATGAGGACGAATCTTAAATGGCGCCTGCTGGCGTCATTACTATTTACCAGCCTGCTAACACATTCCGTAATAACTCACGCTCAAACTCCTGTTACAGCTCCTGCTGCGGATCAGACCGCGCAATTTCGTCTGTTTAGCGCCGATTATCTGGTATACCGTGCCGGCAAAAATCATGGCAAAGCCACCCGCTACCTTAAATTTAACAACGACCGCTATCAGATGGGTTACAGTAGCGATATAAGCTGGCTCATTTTTAGTGATAAACGGCAAGAAACCAGCGAATTCGTGGTAGAAAATCAACAAATCCAGCCGCTTAATTATGTGATGAAACGCCAGGGAACCGGCCCCAGCCGGCACTATGAACTGCATCTGGATCCCGCCAAAGAGCAATTGATGGTTGGCAAATCAAAAGAACTTAAGGCCAACAGCTGGCAGGATAACTGGCTGGATCCGTTAAGTTACCACCAACAACTTGTGTTAGACCTGAGGGCCGGCAAAACAGAATTTTTCTATGATGTTTTAAACCGCAATGGCAACAGTAAAACCTACCATTACAAAGTAGTGATGGAAGAACCGTTAGCCCTGCCCTATGGCACAGTACATACCCTGCGGATCGCCAGAATGGACGATCCGGAAAAACAAGTTTACGCCTGGGTTGCGCCAGAACTGGATTATATGCTGGTACGACTGTGGCGTGGTGAAGATAACGTTGAACAATTTGATATCCAACTGCACAAACTGGAGTTTATCGCTCCACATTAATTATCCTCCCTAAGCCTTATTGCGCCTGCTTTGTAGCATTAACTGCCATAGCTGGCGCCGTCAGGTGTCTGCATTACCTTACGTTAAAAAACATCTGATTTACCGGCATACTGAGCCAGCAGCCTATGTCAGTCCGTAACTATTGTTGTTAAATAAAATTTGCAAACAATTGCGATAGGAAATACCGGATATTGCTTGCAACTTTTTCCAAAGCCATCTAAGCTTAAATGCTAGTGGTCTGACCTCTCTTCAGGAGTTAACAATGAATGTGTTTTTACTGATCGTTGCCATCGTCGTGGCAATCGGTGTGTTAGCGTATTATCGCGCCAGCCTTACCATGTTTACCGCTGCCATTGCCGGTTTATTAATAGTAGGCAGCCTGACCGACACCATCGGCACTTTTGCCTGGCTACTGTTTTTAATTGTGGCTCTGCCGTTAAATATTGCCAGTGTCCGCCAGCAATACATTACCAAGCCGGTATTAGGCCTGTATCGCAAGATAATGCCGGAAATGTCGACTACCGAAAAAGAAGCGATAGACGCCGGCACTACCTGGTGGGAAGCGGACTTGTTTCGTGGCAACCCCGACTGGCACAAAATGCATAACTTCCCCAAACCAAGATTAAGTGCGGAAGAGCAAGCCTTTATGGACGGGCCTGTAGAAGAGTTACTGGCCATGGTAGATGACTGGCACAGCACCCATGAACGTGCTGATTTATCGCCAGAGGTGTACGACTTCCTGAAGAGCCAAGGCTTTTTCGCAATGATCATCGCCAAAAAATTTGGTGGTCTGGAATTTTCTGCCTATGCCCAGTCTTGCGTCCTGCAAAAGCTGACCAGTAAAAGCATGATGTTATCCAGCATTGTTGGTGTGCCTAACTCATTAGGCCCGGGCGAGTTGCTGCAGCACTATGGTACTGATGAGCAAAAAAACTATTACTTGCCACGTTTGGCCAAAGGCCTGGACGTTCCTTGTTTTGCCCTGACCAGCCCGGAAGCAGGCTCAGATGCCGGCGCCATTCCTGACTTTGGTATCGTCTGCAAAGGGCAATGGCAAGGCCAAGAAGTGCTGGGTATGCGTCTTACCTGGAACAAACGTTATATTACCCTGGCACCTATCGCCACCGTATTGGGCCTGGCCTTTAAATTGTACGATCCGGAAAAACTGTTAGGTGATAAGGAAGAACTGGGTATTACCTGTGCCTTAATTCCGGCTAATACACCGGGCGTTAAAATTGGTCGGCGTCATTTCCCGCTAAATGTACCCTTTCAGAATGGTCCAACCCAGGGCGATGATATATTTGTGCCGCTGGATTACATCATTGGTGGTGCACCTATGGTTGGACAGGGCTGGAAAATGCTGGTTGAGTGTTTATCGGTAGGTCGGGCGATTACCCTGCCCTCTAACAGCACAGGTGGCATCAAAGCTGCGGCAATGGCGACCGGCGCTTACGCCCGTATTCGTCGTCAGTTCAAATTACCTATCGGTAAAATGGAAGGTGTTGAAGAAGCGATTGCCCGCATCGGCGGCTACGCCTATATGGCGGATGCCTCCACCACGATGTCAGTGGGTGCTATCGACCTGGGAGAGAAACCATCGGTTATTTCAGCGATTACCAAATACCATATGACAGAACGGATGCGCACCGCGATTAACGACGCGATGGATGTACACGGTGGTAAAGGCATTTGTATGGGCCCGAATAACTATCTGGCCCGGGGTTATCAAGGTGCACCGGTAGCGATTACCGTCGAAGGTGCCAATATTTTAACCCGCAATATGATTATATACGGCCAGGGCGCCATTCGTTGTCATCCTTACGTGCTGGCTGAATTACAAGCAGCTCAAATGGATGATGAAGGTGCCGCAGTCACAGCTTTTGACAAAGCAGTGTTTGGTCATATTGGTTTTGCTATCAGTAACTTCTTCCGCACGTTCTGGTTGTCATTAACCGGTGGCATGTTCAGTCATGCGCCCTACAACGATGCCACGGCTAAGTATTATAAGCAGATGAACCGCTTTAGTGCTGCTATGGCCCTGATGTCAGATGTGGCGATGGCAACCCTGGGTGGCGATTTAAAACGCCGCGAGCGTATCTCAGCCAGGTTAGGTGATATTTTAAGTATGCTGTACTTAACCTCAGCGGTGTTAAAGCGCTTTAACGATGAAGGCCGGCAGGTACAGGATTTACCATTGGTACAATGGGCCTGTGAAGATAATCTGGCTAAGGCACAGCTGGCGCTGGATGAGTTATTTGATAACTTCCCTAACCGTGCGGTGGGCGTGGTATTGAAGCGGGTGGTATTCCCCTGGGGTCGTACCCTGCGTAAGGCATCAGATAAAGTGGAACATCAGGTTGCCCGTATAATGCAAACACCGTGTGAAGCACGTTCTCGTTTAGGCTTGCATTTATATCTTACTGATGAGCCAGGTAACCAGTTAGGTCGGATTGAACAGGTTCTGCTGGACATTCTGGCTGCTGAACCCTTGTTCGATAAAGTAAGCAAAGCAGCGAACAAACGTCTGCCTTTCTATCGCTTACATGAAGTCGCCGACTTGGGACTGGAACTGGGTGTTATCAGCCAGGAAGAAGCCGCTAAACTGCGCTTAGCTGAAGAAGGTCGCTTATTTGTGATTAATGTTGATGACTTTGAGCCGGATTATCTGGCTGCTGACAACAGTCTGACCCAGCAACCCAACGGTGCTGAAGCATTGAATGAACAACAAAGCAAAAAAACCAAAGCAGCGTAACGCCAGCTGATACAACATAAGAAAACCTGCCAATTGGCAGGTTTTTTTATGGTTAATCGCTCAGTGGTTCACTCAACCTGGTGAGCTTACAGCATGCTCACCAGGCTTCATTAAAAATTTACCACCAACGGCTCTGAGCACTGCGCGGTGGCATCCAGACATAATCGGTATGTTGCACTATTAATCTCAGGGTTTTTGAATTGATCATTGTACCGACCGGGCCGGCTTAAAGTGGCCACCGGATTTTCATCACGATATAAGGTCAGCGCCTGGCTCACATCACTGTTCCAGCGCAGCTGCACCAGGGTCGCACCAGAACGGCCACGGTTAACCCGGATTAGCTCCAGATTAATCATAACGGGTGGGAACGCCGGGGTTAAGTTTAACTCAACGACTAACGGATCATGATCAGACGAACGGAACGGATCGGCATTGTAAAAGCTCGCAGGCTTCTGCAAACCTGCTCGTAACGGTGCCTCACTGTAATTAAATTCGCGAACTTCATCCGCATTTATATGCCAGGCGGCGGCTGTCAGGACTTGAGCCTGCATGGCTGGGCTGGCAAACGCGTGATCCAGACTACCGGCCTCCCCCATAAAGGTGTAGCTATATACTGCCGGGTCACCATCATTGGCCGCAATCGCCAGATTCTGATAGCCCTGTGCAATTAACGCGGTTAACGGATCTTCCATCGCGTAAGCATTAAAATCACCCAGTATCAGATAATCCTCATCACCAGACGCTGTTGGATCCGTTGCCAGCCAGTTAGCAAGTGCATTAGCTGACAGCGTACGCCATAAATTCCAGCAACCCTGACCATCACCCTGATCAGCATTAGGATCCGACGATGCAGGACAAGATGCTTTTGCCCGCAGATGCACGGCTACTGCGGTAAATTTGCTCATATTAGCAGCAACAAACGTCTGGGCTAACGCCGGACGCTGACGTGAAGTATCAAAATCAGGGTCAACACTGGAATCTAAAACCGCGAAGGCGCCCTGAGGGGTTACTCTGCTGCTGCGGTAAATGAACGCAGGTTTAATCGCATCCGTACCTAAAAAGCCAGTGGCAATATAAGCCCAGTCTGCATTAACATCCAGCTCATTCAGGGCTGATGTTAACAAAGCCAGGGTGGCGTCATCCGCATCGTTTTCTATTTCAATCAGGGCTACAACATCAGCATTTAACGCCAGCAAGGTTTCGGTAATTTTTGCCAGCTGCCGGTTCTGCTCTGATAATGTGGCGGCACCACGACATTCCAGGGCATTAGGGCCACAAACATTGTCCGCTGTCTGCAAGGTATTGAACAGGTTCTCAACGTTGTAGGTTGCCAGCCGCAAATTACCTGCTGGCGTAGCAGGTTGATCCAGCCTCGGATTCGCGCCGGTGCTAAACTCACCCGCTTGTAACGAGCGTAAACGGTAGGCACCAAACGAATAACCCATAATGCCGCTAAAGCCTGCATTTAGCAGGTAGCCATTGCGTAACGGATTAGACGCTGACAGCTCGCTAACACCATCGGCACCAGCGATAAAGGGCAATTGATAAATGCCAGTACGGCCGTTATCAATGATAATTTTGTTTCTTAGGTTGGCCGCCATTAACGCTGCTACCTGTTCACCCGGACTCACTACCTGAGTCGGCGTAAACAGCCGGCCATTAGATACGGTATATTCACCAAAACGTGCAGCGTTAAATACATCACTCACCGTATAATCTGCCCCGGTATTCAACCACATACCTTCGGTGCTTTCAAACCGGGCAAAGCTGCTTACCGGTAAATTCAGGCTTTGCGGTGTTACACCGCCCAGCTGAAAGGTGGCACAGATCGCGACGTCAGTAACATCGGTTAGCTGGGTTTCTTCAAAGTATTCGGCTACAGTTCCGCCTACCCGCACTAAATCTCCCGGAGTCAGACTGACACCAAAGCCATTGTCATAGACAAAAATACCTTCAGAGGTTTGTGGGTCCATATCTGCATTGACATTCAGCTCTTGCAGATAGAATCCTGCCAGACCACCATTGCTGGTGTCCTGGAAGCTGGCGGTAACCACCGCCTCGACCTGCACGTACGCGCCCTGCACCGGACTCTGGAAGCCCGCTCCCTGAATGGTATGGATCCGGTTAACCGGGTTACCACAGGCAAATTCTGCCAGATTGTTATTACCCTCAGCGGTGATCTCTATATTGGCCAGCCGCCAGGTACTGCAATTACCGCTGTCAAAATTATAACGAAATGCGATGTAAGCCTGACCGGTCGCATCCGCCAGCTGCTCAAAGCCATCAAACCTTACCGGTACGTTATTGGTGGTGAAGTCGTCGCTGGTAATAGTCGTTAACAACAGCCAGTCAGCGGGGTTAATATCGCCACTGCCGTTGTAAGAGCTTGAATAATAAACCTCCAATGGATTAGTGCCGGCAAAACCGCGTGCAATATCAAATGCTAAACGTTCGCCGGTCTGAGCATTTAGATTAAAAGCCGGGGAAATTAACCAACTGTCATTAACGCGGCAAGCACCGTCAATAAAGGGCGCAAAACTTACATTGCCAAAAGAGCCGTTCCAGTCCCAACTTTCGGTGCCATTGACACTCACTTCAGTCCAGCCAGCATCAAATGGATTGCTGGTAAAGTTGCGATCGTAAACGGTCAGCCGGCCAACATCTGCTGCTGCAGTACCTTGCACTAACAGGTTATCGAAACGGTTGTTGCCTGAAGCCGAACTGGCGCCATCGAGGGTAATTTTAAAATATACCTGAGCCTGATTATTAAGCTCGGTCAGCGCAGAAAAATCATAAAGTCGACTTTGAAACGCACTACCCAGCGCTCCGCTGTCTTCTGCAAAAAACTGATAGTTAACACCATCAACTGACCAGCTGATCTGACGTGAGGTAAAGCCGGTAGAGGTACCGCGCTGCGCCCAGCTCAGCATAATGTCCTGATAATCTGTAGTGTCTACCTGAATAATGATTTCAGCACCATTATTACTATTGCCTGTTCCACCTTGCACCGACAAGGTCTGACCGGCAGCAAAGCCACTTAACGCGTTAACGGTTGAACCAGCAAAAGCCTGTACTGTGCTATATGCACCGTTACCATCAAGTGTCTGGTCAAAATTTTGTAAAAACAGATCACCGGCCCCGACATCGGCTGCCTGCGGAAAAGATGTTGGTGTAAAGCCATTGCCACCAGAGGGTAAAGTGTTGAAGTTTTGCGACCAGTACGCAATAGGTTGTTGCGCCCATGCTGGTAGCAGTACCAGTAACATGAGCAGGGATATTATTATTCTCATCATTTGCAATCCATGTTGTTTAATAAATGACGTACTGCAAAACCGTCCGTACCAGCAAGCCTGGTGTCGTAGATGTGCGTCCGTAACGCACAAGCCGATTATCAATCGACAGCTTACTATAAGATCAATTTATGGCAGTTTCATTAAATTAATCGTGCCGAAACAATATATTGCCATACATTACACTGTCTAAATATTTTACATAAAAAGTTAATTAAAACATTCAGACATCTATACCTCTTATTTTACAATTGACGTTATTTCAGGTTTACTGGTGGGCTGCAGACAGACAACCGCTGATAATTTGCGGGTATTTTTAATATAAGGAATGATGTTAATGTTTAACGTGAATCAGTATTTTGATGGAAAAGTGGCTTCGATCGCTTTTGCCGGCGAACACTTACCAGCCACGGTTGGGGTAATGGCTGCAGGCGAATATGAGTTTGGTACCAGTAAGCATGAAGTGATGACAGTAATAAGTGGGGCTTTAACCGTATTGCTGCCCGATGCTTCAGACTGGCAAACCTTTAACAGCGGCCAGCATTTTAACGTTGCGGCTAATGTTAAATTTCAGGTAAAGGTAAACCAGGATACCGCTTATCTGTGTACTTATGCATAATAACAATCAGCCATAAATAAACAGAGTACACTATGCGCGGGATGCGAAGTACAGCCAAACAACCAGAGCCGCAAAAACGTCCTGAGGCACTGCAGCTGGGCCAGACCGTCGCGACGCTCTGGCCCTACTTAATGGCATTTAAAGGCCGGGTATTTCTGGCTATCCTGGCACTTATCACCGCTAAAGCTGCCACCTTAATCATGCCCTGGGCATTAAAAGAAGTTATTGACGCGCTGGACCCCAATGTCAGCAATGTAGTGCTGCTGCCCGTCTCGTTACTGCTATTATACGGTGGCTTACGGTTTGCCACGGTATTTTTTGGCGAGCTGCGTGATGCCCTGTTTGGCCGGGTTACTGAACACGCTATGCGCCAGATTGGTCTGAAAGTATTTAAGCATCTGCATAGTCTCGAGCTGGCGTTTCATCTCGACCGGCAAACCGGTGGAGTCAGTCGCGATATAGAGCGAGGTAGCAATGGCCTGAGCTTTTTAATGCGTTTTTTAATGTTTAATATCGTGCCAACTCTGTTTGAAATACTGGCAGTAGCCGTTATTTTCAGCCTGCTGTTCTCCCCCCTGTACGCCGTAATTACCGTTGTTGCCGTGGCGTTATATATCTTTTTTACTGTATCTGTTACCGAGTGGCGCAATAAGTTTATCCGTGAAGCCAATCAGGCCGACAACACCACTAACAGCCGGGCAGTTGACAGCCTTTTAAACTATGAAACCGTAAAATACTTTAATAATGAAGCCTATGAAGCAAAAATTTATGATGGTTTTCTGGCGAGCTGGGAGCAGGCACGGCTGAAAAACCGCTTAAGCTTGCTGGCACTTAATTCTGGCCAGGCATTAATTATTGCTGCTGCCATAACCAGCCTGATGTGGCTGGCTGCAGCAGAAGTAATGCAGGGTAATATCAGCCTTGGCGAATTAGTAATGGTCAATGCTTACATGATCCAGCTGTTTCTGCCGCTGAATTTCTTAGGTTTTGTTTACCGGGAAATTCGCCGGGCCCTGACTGATCTGGAGAATATGCTGGGACTGCTTGGCCGCAAACCCATCATTGCTGACACCCGCGATGCTAAGCCTATTACCGTTAGCAAAGGCGCGATAAGCTTTGAAAATGTCCAATTTGCTTATCAGGCTAACCGCGCGATATTGCAAGGTTTAAGCTTTACTGTGCCGCCAGGCAGTAAAGTGGCTATTGTGGGTGCCAGTGGTGCCGGTAAAAGCACCCTCTCCCGCCTGCTGTATCGTTTTTATCAGGTGAGCGGCGGCCAGATCAAGATTGATGGCCAGGATATCAGCACCGCAACACTGGACAGCTTACGCCGGGCAATCGCCATCGTGCCACAAGATACGGTGCTGTTTAACAGCAGCATCCGCGATAATATTCAATATGGCAACCCGGATGCCTGTGGCTCAGAGGTTGATCAGGCCATCGAGCTGGCACATTTGCGTAAATTTATCGCCAGCTTGCCACAAGGTGATGCGACCATCGTGGGTGAGCGCGGTTTAAAAGTCTCTGGCGGCGAAAAACAGCGGATAGCCATTGCCCGTGCCATTTTAAAAAAATCACCGATCCTGGTTTTCGATGAAGCCACCTCAGCCCTGGATTCCAGCGCTGAACAAGCTATTTTGCAAGCCATGCGCGAAGTCGCGCGTAACCATACCAGCCTGGTCATTGCCCACCGCCTGTCTACCATTACCGACGCCGATAACATCATAGTGTTAAAAAACGGCATCGTGGCCGAGCAAGGCAACCATCAGCAGTTAATTGCCGGCGAGGGCGAATACGCCCGGATGTGGCAATTACAGCAACAACAGCAGACATGAGACAGATCAACCCCTTAACCTTAAAAGCAGGCTATGCTTAGACTGAGGGTAAAAAGGGGGTTCATCATGCAGATACAACAGTTAAAACATAAATTATTAGTTCACAAAATGCAGTTAGAACGTCAATTGTCTGCTAACCATCACGATTTTCTGCGAAGTGCTGATTCTGCCGAACAAGCCGCTGAGCGAGAAAGCGAACAGATACTAAGCAGTCTGGAACGTAATGCTGCCGAAGAATTAAAGCAAATTGATATTGCACTGCAACGAATGGAGCATGGAGAGTACTTAAATTGTAGCCATTGTGGCGAGGCTATTGGACTGGAACGATTAAATGCCGTGCCCTTCACCACCTTGTGTATCAGCTGCGCCAATACACCCGTGTAGCGCCAGCCTGCCTTTAAGCGACAAGCTGGCTGTTTAAAGGATTACTGGCAGAGCGTGTTAACTCAGGTGTTGCTTAAAGAAGGCTACAGTGCGTTGCCAGGCCAGCTCCGCCATTTCTTCGTTGTAGCGTGCGGTAGAGTCATTGTGAAAGCCATGGTGCGACTCTGGATAGCGGTGTACGGTAAATGTTTTACTATGCTGCTGCAGTAATGCTTCAGCCTCAGGCCACATGGCATTTACTCTGGTATCGAGCTCACCTAACTGCACCAGTAATGGGGCTTTAATATCGGCTATTTTATCGGCAGATGGTGGCGAGCCATAAAACGGTACACCGGCATCGACAATATCTGGCAACTCTGCGGCCAGTAAGCCAGTCATGGCACCACCAAAGCAAAAACCAACCACACCCAGCTTACCGCTGCCGCCATCAAGCTTATTCAGCCACTGCGCTGCCGCTTTTAAATCTGCTATAATTTTTTGACCGTCCATACTGCGCTGCATTTGCCGGCCCTCATCGTCATTACCCGGATAGCCACCCAATGGCCACAGTGCATCGGGGGCAAAAGCAATAAAGCCGGCTTTGGCTAAACGACGGGCAACATCTTTGATATAAGGGTTTAAGCCTCTGTTCTCATGAATAACCAGCACTGTTGGCAGCTTAGCTTCAGCTTTGGCAGGGGTAACCAGATAACCCCGCCCTTCACCATGCCCCTCTGGCGAAGGAAACGTCTGATACGTTGCCATGATATCAGGATCATTAAACGACACTTGTTCAGCCAGCGCGTAGTTTGGCAACAAGCCGCCAAGAATACTTGCTGCGGTCACAGTGCCAATTGCCAGAGAGCCAATAGCCGATAGAAAATCCCGCCGATTTAACATGCCATGGGCATATTTGTCATACAACTCATACGCCTTAGGCGGGATCGCTCCGGATACTACTTTGTTATTCTTATTCATTGTTATTTTCCTGATTAACCGTTCTGCTGAGCAACTACGTCATTCTGTGGCTACGTTCAGTTGTGCTGTAAAGTTTAGTATAACAGCTGAAAAATATTTGCTGCCGGCTCCCTGCGCTAACTGGAAAATAGCGTTGCAACTGATATGCTATGCAACATTATTAGCAACGTGGAAAACCTTATGTTACTTGCAGTGTTAGCGTTAATTTCCGGCCTGGCGTTATTAGTCTGGAGTGCAGATCGGTTTGTTGATGGTGCCGCAGCTACGGCTCGCTTTGGTGGCATGCCACCGTTATTAATTGGCATGCTGGTGGTCGGTTTTGGTACTTCGGCACCGGAAATGGTGGTGTCGGCTATGGCCGCCGCCGATGGCAACCCTGCCCTGGCGCTCGGTAATGCCTATGGCTCTAATATTACCAATATCGCGCTGATAATTGGTTTAGTTGCGCTGATAAGCCCGATAAATGTGCACTCCCAGGTGCTGAAAAAAGAACTGCCTCTGCTTTTGGCCATTACCCTGTTTGCCGGCTGGCAAATGTTTGACCATCAATTAAGCCGGTTAGACGCCTGGTGTTTACTGGCGGTGTTTGCGTTCGTCATGGCCTGGTCAGTCTGGCAAGGCATGCGCAACCCCCAGGATGCCATGGCAGCAGATGTTAATACCGAAATTAATAACAACACCATGACCTTAAAGCAGGCGTTAATATGGCTGGTGCTGGGTCTGGTGCTACTGATTATTGCTTCACGCTTTTTGGTGTATGGCGCCGTGTATATTGCACAAGGCCTGGGGGTGAGTGATTTAGTGATCGGCCTGACTGTGGTGGCTGTTGGTACTTCGTTACCGGAACTGGCCTCGTCGTTAATGGCAATTAAAAAAGGCGAGCACGATATCGCCCTTGGCAATATTATCGGTTCTAACTTGTTCAATACCTTAGCCGTGGTTGGCATTGCTGCATTAATCGAGCCCATGGCAGTTGATCCAGTAGTGCTAACCCGTGATTACACCCTGATGTTTGGTTTAACTGTGGCATTGCTGGTACTTGGTATCGGCATTAAAAAAGCAGGCCGGATTAACCGGCTGGAAGGCGCTTTATTGCTGGCGGTATTTTTTGGCTACACCGGCTATTTAATCACGACGGCATTCTGATCCCCGGTCACAAAATTCTGTGCGATTTAATGCTTGCATTAGTCGCACAGAAAACTCTGCTTACAGTTTTTTGACATCCACAATCGCTACCCTGTGCTATTACTTGTTGGTCAACATTTCGATACCACATTAAAAATGCAGGGAATACTCATGTTTAAACCAAAAAAACTGGCGATGTTATGTTGTATCAGCCTCGGCCTTACCACCACCATAGCCGCTGCTAATAACGGCAGCCGCTTATTGCAGCAACCTGATATTTCGGCTAATCATCTGGCCTTTGTCTATGGCGGTGATATCTGGTTAACCGACCGCAATGGCCAGAACCCACGCCAGCTTACCAGCGATCCGGCCAGTGAATTTGCGCCGTCGTTCTCACCTGACGGTAACTGGATTGCCTTCTCCGCCAGCTATAACAACAACACCGATGTCTATGTGATGCCGGCAACTGGTGGCCCGGCTACCCGGCTGACTTTTCATCCCGCTGCCGATACCGTTAACGGCTGGAGCCCTGATGGCAAAAAAGTCATGTTTGCCTCAAACCGGGAAATTGCTAACAGCCGCAGTAATCAGTTGTATCAGATAAGCGTCGACGGTGGTTACCCGGCGAAGTTAATGGAAGCGGTCGCTTATGAAGGGCAGCTATCTGACAACGGTAATAAACTGGCTTACCGCCCTAATAATATGGCCTACAGCGGCGCCAGTGGCTGGCGTTTGCATCGTGGTGGCAGCACGCCACCGGTCTGGATTATCGATTTAGAAAAACAGCAGCTGGAGAAAATCCCCCACCCTAATGCCAATGAATTTAATCCGTTCTGGCTCGGTGATACGGTGTATTTTTTATCTGACCGGGATAACGTGGCGGTTAACTTGTTTCAGTATCGCGATAAGCAGGTTAAGCAGCTGACCAATAACACCGACTGGGACCTGCGCAGTGCGGCAGGCCACGGCAACAGCATCGTCTATGAAGCCGGTGGCTTTTTGCATCAGTTTGATCTCAGCAGCGGCCAGAGTAAACCAATTACTATCAATATCACCACTCAGTCAGCGCAGAAACGGCCGCAGTGGAAAGATGCCAGTAAAACCTTAACCAGCGCCAGGCTGTCTACCACTGGCCAGCGGGTGGTAGTCAGTGCCCGCGGCGATGTTTTTACCGTGCCGGTAAAAGACGGCAGCACCCGTAACCTGACACAAACCAGCGGCGTACGTGAATTCGACGGCTTATGGAGCCCCGATGGCACGAAAGTGGCCTATATTTCCGATAAGGGCAATAAACATCAGCTGGTATTGGAAAACCAGGATGGCTTAAGTGAGCCGCAAGTATTTGCTTTAGCAGATACAGGCTACTTTAATCTGCTGAGCTTCTCACCCGATGGCAACCTGATTATTTATCATGACAATCATTTAAATCTGTATGCATTTAACCTGAAAACCAAGCGCAGCCAGAAATTGGATACCTCTTTGCGGCGCAACGATTTCAATGTGTCATTCTCACCTGATAGCCGTTACCTGGCCTACACCGTCGCCGCTACTAATTACTTTAGTCAGATCAAGTTATTCGATTTTCAGAATAATAAAACCAGCCAGATCACCGACGGCATGAGTGAAGCAGACGATCCGGTATTTACCCAGGACTATCTGTACTTTACTGCGTCGGTAAATAGCGGCCCATCGCAGGTTGGCCTGGATTTATCCACTCAGGAACGACCGTTACGCAAAGCCATTTATGCTTATGTGCTGGCCAGTGACGGTAAATCGCCGTTGCTGCCGGAAAGTGGCGATGAGCCGACAAAATCCGCTGCCGCCAAAGATGATAAAAAAGACGATAAAAAAGGCAAAGATGAGGATAAGCCGGCGGTAAAACCGGTAAAACTTGACCTGAACGGCCTGCAAAACCGGATTATTGCCCTGCCAATAGCCGAACGCAATTACGACAGTTTAAGCGTTGCTGACGATGGAGCGCTGTTTTATATGGAACGGACCCAGCCAGGCAGTAGCAATGAGCTGCCAGGCAGCGATGGTCGTAACACTGCCACCTTACACCGTTTTGATTTTGAAGAGAAAAAAACCGAAAATGTTAAGCAGGATATTGCCAGTTACGCCTTAAGTGCCGATGGCAAAAAAATCTTAATGGTTAGCATGCCTAATAAGCTGGAAGTGGGTGATGCTAAAGCCAAGCCAGAAGCAAAAGCAGTGTCGTTAGCTGAAGTACGCAGCTTTGTCGACCCGGCTAAAGAATGGCAGCAGATTTTTGATGATGCCTGGCGCATGCAGCAGGAATATTTTTACGATGCCAATATGCATGGTATTAACTGGCAGGCCATTTACGATAAATACCAGCCAATGCTCGCTCATGTTCAGCGCCGGGAAGACTTAAACGACGTGCTGGTGCAAATGATTGCCGAGTTGCAGGTTGGTCATAACCGGATTGGCGGCGGCGATGTCCATCAGGAAGGCAGCAGCAAAGTCGGTTTACTGGGTGCGGATTTTGCAATTAACAACGGCAAATATCAGTTTAAAACGGTTTATACCGGCGATCGCTGGAGCCCGTTTTTAAAGGCGCCGTTAAGTGTACCCGGCGCCAGTGCCAAAGCCGGCGATTATTTACTGGCTGTTAATGGCCGCGAGCTTAGCGCCAGCGACAACGTGTTTGCGCTATTGGATAACACCCAAGGCAAACAAGTGGTACTGAGCATTAGCGATGATGCCCGCGGTAAAAACCAGCGCAACATCACGGTCGAACCGGTGGCCAATGAAAACCAGCTGCGTTTATGGCACTGGGTAGAGCAGAACCGCAAGCTGGTTAACGACAAAACAGACGGCAAAGTCGCCTATGTGTATCTGCCAAATACCGCCGATGGTGGCTTTTACTTCTTTAACCGGATGTTCTTCGCCCAGACCGATAAACCAGCGGTTATTCTGGATGAGCGCAAAAACGGTGGTGGTCAGGCAGCTAACTACATTACCGAAATTCTGGCCCGGCCGTTTTTATCTGGCTGGAAAGACCGCGATGGCCTGATCTTTACCACACCAGGCGCGGGTATTTACGGCCCGAAAACCATGCTGATCGATCAGGACGCCGGCTCGGGTGGCGACTTCCTGCCCTGGGCCTTTAAGCGGCTTAATCTGGGTACCACTATTGGCACCCGCACCTGGGGCGGTTTAATTGGTATTTCCGCCAACCCGCCAATGATTGATGGTGGTTTTCACGTAGTGCCGTTCTTCCGCTTCTATACCCCCGATGGCGAGTGGCGGGTAGAAAACGAAGGCGTGGCACCGGATATCGTGGTCGAGCTCGACCCTATCGCGGTCAATAAAGGCATCGATGTCCAGTTAAACCGGGCTATTGAGCATACCTTAAAAGAGTTGAAAGCCAGTCCGCCAAAAGATCACAGTAAGGCACCGGCTATGCCGACCAAGCTGGGTTTGTAATCTTTAACATCTAGTCAAAAAACCGCTGCCTGGCAGCGGTTTTTTATCCGGTTTTAGCTGTCCTGATTTAAATTCCGTTCGGCCGGGTTATCACTTAAATACTCAATAAACTCCACTTCAAAACCGGCAGGGTCGACAAAATAAATGTTTTTCCGATACGGCTCGTCAGCACCCGTTTTGGCAATGGCATAACCGGCATTATTCAGCCGGGCAATCACCTCATCCAGGTTTTTCGTCACGTAAGCAAAATGAGCAAAACCAACGCTGTGCCCGGTCAGCTCACGGTTGCTGCCCTCACCGTGATCGCTCAGTGCCAGATAGTGATAATCGTCGCCAAAATGCAGCCATTTGCGTGGCTTGCCATACCATTCCCCTTCGCCTTCATCCCGAATGCGCCAATGCGGGAAAGCTGCGCGGTAAAACTGCAGCATGGCATCCATGTCCGATACCACTAGATTCACATGTTCCAGATACATTGTTATCTCCTACTCGTTATGTGTTTTGAATTACTTGTTTTGCGCTACTTGTTTTGCGTTACTTATTTTGCATAGCCCGGTTAAACAACCGGAATAAATGGCATAAAAAACTGCGGCAGCGCGGCAGTTCGTGGTCTGGCGGGTAAGTCATGGCATTTCTCCTTGCATTAATTCGACCGGCAGGTTAAAACCTCAAGCTAAGTTGAGGTAAAGTGTTTTTTAAGGTTGGCGTAAAAAAATTGCGGAGCAGAAATGGCAGAAGCAACCTGGAGTGTCGGGCGGGTGGCAAAACGTTGCGGCGTTAAGGTCAGTACGCTGCACTTTTATGAGCAAAAAGGCCTGATTAAAAGCTGGCGGAATGACGGCAATCAGCGCCGTTACAAACCCGAGGTGCTGCGGCGTATTTCAATCATTAAAGCCGCTCAGAAACTGGGCATTAGCCTGGAAGAAGTAAAGCAGGCCTTTTTGTCGCTGCCGGATAACCGCACCCCCACCACCGAAGACTGGCAATTGCTATCGACTAACTGGCAGCAAATGCTTGATGCCAGAATTAGCTATATGCAGAAGCTGCGCGACCAGCTCACCGGCTGCATTGGTTGTGGTTGCCTGAGCATGAACAGCTGCCCGCTGTATAACCCGGACGATATATTGGCTGCGAAAGGTAACGGCCCGGTACTGTTGGATCAGTCATCAGCACAGCATCAGACTTAGTGTTGCCCTAAGGCAGATACGTCAGGGTCTTTTACAAATTCTATTTTCCCCAAACAATCTAAAGTAGTAAGTGCTTGTATAAAAAGCTTATTACTAATACGGTTTAAATCTTGCTTAGTTTTTAAGCAGCTACCTTAACACCCTTCCTAAAGCAGTACCTGTAGCTTACCCATTCCTGCCATGTTGTAAGTGGTGAGAATAACGCATACGTTGTATCGTTAATGTTAAGGAATATCTATGTCTACAAAACTAAAACTACTTACCCTGCCATTACTAGCGTTGTTTTTATTTGCTCAGTTTGCTGAGGCGGGCCTGGTCAGAACCGGCGGCAGAGGCGATCCCAGCAGCAATTTCTCACAAGCTTTTTACTATGTTGATAACCAGTATTTAAATGAAGTCGGTATTATTGCGTCGGCCTTTGATTTTGACAGCCCCAAAGCAGCCAATAGCATAGTGCGGGCAGTGGGTGGTGGTGGCCGCGGCTTGGGTGCGGTACCCAATGACTGTATTAATGGCTATACCGAGGACGATTTAGATAACTTAGAGCAGGAAATAAGCTTTTTATACGAGGACTTTGATAACGGTTTAATCACTGAAGATGAATTAAATGCCGGCATCGCCGCATTAGAGTTCGCAGTATACGGCGAGCCCTGTGTCTGGGAGTTTGCCCAGGGTGACGCGCTTTCGATGTTTGGCTTTTTCAGCCTGTATTTTGATACACCGGATGTTAGCTACGATGTTAACTGGTTAATTGGCGATATTACCCTACCCGGCGATATTAATACCGCAGGCGATATCGTTGCCCCCGATGGCACTATCAGGGATGGCTGGGTAACCTTAAATACGCCGCCAACCATGGCTTTTGCCCCGGGTGATTATATGGTCTATGTAAGTGTTGGCCTTTCTGCCCCTAATGGCCGGTTTTTCCGGACCAGTAGCGAGCCGGACTATGAAATTGTATTTGAAGAAAAATGTATCGAAAAACCAAACCCTGATTTTGATCCTGATGCAGGGAATGACCCCTTTATTGAGGTATGTGGCTATACCAATGTCGACAGAAATGATTCAGAAGTGAATAACCCAACGATGTCGTTCTTCTCTGATGGTGAAATGCTGCGTATTCTGTCAGCCAGTGACGGCCCGGTTACCCCGGTAAATGCGCCAGGCTCTATTGCGCTGTTGTTAGCAGGCTTATTCACCATGGGCTTAAGAAGACAACGTAAAACCCAAAGCTAATGTTTTTCACCCTGAAATTTTATAAAAAACACAACGGGCAAAAGCCCGTTTTGTTTTTGGGGGGATATTACTCAGTAAACAACCTTTGTGCCTCCTCTTTTTGCCGCGCTAAATCCTGATCCAGAAACTGAATTAACCGCTGAAACTCAGGGTCGCCAGCCAGGCTTGCCAGCAACGGGTCGTACTTAGTCCACCACTCCCGCCAGCCAATATCAATTGCTTTCGCCAGCGCCTGAACAGCCTCGGCTGGTTGACCTTTTAACGCAGCAATCCGTGCTGCCAAATAATGCAGTTCAAAATAGCTTATTGAAGCTTGCAGTTGCTGCTCTAATAAGCTTTGGCATTGTTTAATTAAACTGTGCGCTACAGCTTTATTGCCCAATTCACTCTCAGCCCAGGCCACCTCAATAGCTGGTGAGCAATGCGGCATACCAAACCGCTCTGCCTCGTCAACCAAGCTAAATTGTTCGGTAAATAGTTTTAGCGCCTGCTGTTTATCACCAAACATTGCCTGATACCAGCCAGCCTCAAACTGCAACCAGTAATCATCAGGATTAGTTGCCAATTTAAAGTCCATCCTGGCAAACAATTCGGTAAAATCCCGTTCAAAAATTAGTAAGGTCTCCTGATAAAAATCAGCAGTACTGGCCCAAGCCGGATCATTTGCCATTTGCTTCACAATTTCGGTGAGCCCCAGATTTACCATCGGGCTGATTAATTTATGACCCAAAGTATGGTTTTCAGGCGACTGTTTTATAGCACTTTGCGCTTCAGCAATAGCGCCCACCAAATTACCCTGACTAAAATAAATATCGGCTAAACCCTGATAAGGAAAAGGGGACTGCGGAAAATCCAGTTGCATTTGTTTAAAAATAGCCGCAGCCTCGTCAAAGCGGCCAGCCCGGGTTAGTGCCCAACCTAAATTATAAGTATTGGTCTGAAACAGCGGATCAAGTTGTTCTGCCTGTTGTAATGCCTGCAATGACTCATCAAATCGCTGCAGTAAGTTTAACGCCAGAAACTTCCACATATAAGCAATCGCTAGGCTGGGATTAAGCTCAATCGCTTGATCATAATGAGTGACAGCTTGTTCAAAATCACTCTGAATATAAAATATATGGCCCTCTACTGCATAGGCTTCCGCCAGTTCTGGCTGACGTAGCAACGCTTTATCAATATTTTGCCGGGCTAAACTGGCAGCAATATCAGCACTTATTACCCCTAACTCTGTTTTACCTTCTGCCAATAACACCAGCGTATCCGCCACCCCGACATAACCATTGGCATATTCCGGGTCCAGCGCTACCGCCTGCTCAAATAACTGGCGGGCTTGCTGCATGGACTCAGTGGTTTGTTTGCGGTACTGCTCACGGCCTTTTAAATACAGCACATAGGCATCGGCATTACGGGTACTGGCCAGGGTGTTGAAGCTACCGGCCTCTGCATATTTATCCTGTAGCGTATTGACTACCGAGCGGCCAATTTCCTGTTCTAACTCAGCAACAGCAGTGAGCTCGCGGGCATAACTATTACTCCACAGGGTGCTACCGCTATTAACATCCAGCAATTGCACCCGCACATTTAGCCGCTGACCTGTTGCCTTAACACTGCCGGTCAGCACCGTATCAACCTGCAGGCGCTGACCAATCTGCTGCGCGGTGAAGCCCTGCTCGCTTAAAAACTGGCTGGAGCGCGAGGCAGATACTTTAAAATTGGCAGCACTGCCAAGCAAGCTGGTCATCTCTTCTGCTAAGCCGAGCGCTAAATAGCCCTGATCCTGCGCTGCGCTGTCATCACTAAACGGCAATACCGCAATAGTGCTGGTACCAGCCTGGCTGGCGGCAGTTGCGGCCTGTTGCTTTGCCAGTTGTTGCTGCTTAAGTACGCCATAGTACTCAATGCCAACAAAGCCACTAACAAGCATAACCAACACTAAACCGGCCCATTGACGGCTACCCGGCGCGGCAGCCGGTTTATCTTGCTCGTGACTACTTGCCGTGCGGCTAATGCCGCTAAAACTGATATCACAGTACCAGGCCAGGTAGATAACCAGTGGCAGACAGCACAGTAGCAGCACAAACAGCGCTGAACCCAGCAACGGGTTAAGTGCCAGCGTACTGCTTAACACGGAGATAATCTGTAGCAGTAACCAGCTTAACCCCAGATAAACCAATAATGATTTAATGACCGCACGGCGTTTTAGCTCACTAAGAAAGGTTTTCAAAATAGGACAGACTTTAGAGGCATCGAATATATAAAGCCTAGTCAACAACAGGTATTTACACAACAGACCCAGCCGTGATGGGCCGTGTTTGAGCAGACTTTAACGGCCCTACCATAGGTTACAACCTGCAATTCATTACAAAAATGAACAACTGTTCACTGAATAAATTTTAAATGCCACTTCAATGAGACAGTTTAAGCTGTTTAATTTCAATAAATTAAAACCAATTATGGAAATAAATAATAATTCAAACTGGCCAAACCAGGCATTTTAGTGTACAACTGTGCGCTGAAAATCCCCCCTTAATATCAGCGTATAGTAGATAACGATAGTGAAACTGAATTTATCCCGCCTTTGGCGCGCCTTTTGTTTAATGCTGGCAAACCAGCCATCTTTAACCCTGTACTTGCTGCCGTTAATACAACGGCTATGGCCCGGCTTTTTACCCGGACTTTACCGGGCAAGCCTTTTAAGCCAGCAATGGCAAACACCTGATATGCTGCTGCTCACGCTCAAAGTGTCGGGCCGCTGGCCGGGCTTTGTACCAGGCCAGCATATTGTATTAACCCTTAAGCATAATGGCCGTTACCTGAGCCGACCATTTAGTATTTGTTCGTCGTTGAAGCGGTGGCAAAGCCAGCGGCAAATACAACTTTGCTGCAAAATAAACAGCATGGGCGAATTTACTCCGCTGTTGGCGCAATTACCTGACAACACCTTACTGAATATTAGCCAGGCGCAAGGTAATTTTTACTGGCAACAACCTGCCCTGCCAGCGGTGTTTATTGCTGCTGGCTCTGGCATTACCCCGATAGCGGCGATGCTGCTAAGCCAGCGCCACTGGCTGGCGCCGGTAATTCTGTATTACCGCTGCCGCGGCCCAGAAAATGCGGCGCTGCTAACTGAACTTAACCAGCTTGCGGCCAGCCAGCCGATGTTTACTTTATATCTGTCTGATAGCAGCACAGAACCTGCCGGAAGCTGGCAGCAGCAACTGGCTGGCGATGTGGCCAGCAAGCAATTTTACCTGTGTGGACCTGCCGGGTTTATGCAGCAGACTCGTACCGCACTTTTAAAAAGTGGCGTTACTGCCGGCCATATTCAGCAGGAACAATTTGGCTTAACCATGCCAGCAGTCGTTATTGCTGCCCCGGGAAACCAGCCACTTAGCGGCCACTTTATCAGTGCCGGCATCAGTAAAACGGTGTTATTAAACGCTCAGCAAAGCCTGCTGCAAAACGCTGAAGAGCATGGCCTTAACGCCCGCTTTGGTTGCAGGATGGGCGTATGTTTTCAGTGTGTGTGCGACAAAGTATCCGGCCAGGTGCGCGATATCCGAAGCGGCGCCTTAAGTGGCCATGGCGTTGAGCAAATTCAGCTGTGTGTCAGCCAGCCGGTAACCGAACTTGTGATTAAGCTGTAAGGGGAACCTAAATGAAACTAACTACTGAGCAATTTAACGCCCTTGCGCACGAACTCGACAGCGTAAAACAGCAGGTACAGCAGCAACTGGGCGATGCCGATGCGCGTTATATCCGCCGGGTGTTGCTGGTACAGCGCTTAAGCGCCTTAAGCGGTCGGGTATTAATGGTTTTGGGCTTTATTACACCGTGGCTGTGGCTGTTTGGCGTGTTGCTACTGGCCCTGGCGAAAATTCTCGACAATATGGAAATTGGCCATAATGTGCTGCACGGTCAGTATGACTGGCTGAATGATCCGGTACTGCATTCCAGACGCTTTGAATGGGATATTGCCTGTGATGCCGGCTCGTGGCAACGTACTCACAACTTTGAACACCATACTTATACCAATATTATTGGCAAAGATCGTGATTTTGGTTATGGCCTGCTGCGCTTAAGCAACGATTTTCGCTGGCGGCTGCGTAACCTGTGGCAAGGCGGCACTTACCTTGTGCTCAGCATGTTGTTTCAGTGGGGGGTGTCCTATCACGAGCTGGCGGCACAACGGGTGTTTGCTGGTAAGAAAAAAACCGATCGCCACTCGCAGGTAACCGATCGTGAACTGAAACAAGCCTTTTTTGGTAAGGGCGCCCGCCAGTTGGTTAAAGACTATCTGTTTTTCCCGCTGATTGCCGGGCCAATGTGGCTGTGGGTATTAACGGGTAATTTGCTGGCTAATTTGATCCGTAATTTATGGACCTCAACCGTTATTTTCTGCGGCCATTTTACCAAAGACGTGCATGTATTTACCGCAGCAGAGTGCGAAGGTGAAAGCCGGGGCCAGTGGTATTACCGGCAGATGCTGGGCTCTTCTAATTTTACCGGCCCAACCTGGCTGCATATTTTAACCGGCCATTTAAGCTGCCAGATTGAACACCACTTATTCCCGGATATCCCAGCAAGACATTACCCGGCGATGGCACAGCAGGTACAGGCTATTGCTGCAAAGTATGGTATCAGCTACAACAGCGGTAGTTTTCTGCGCCAGTACAGCACGGTGTTCTGGCGCATTATGCGCTACTCGTTGCCAGGCGGAGACACCGCAGTAAAAATATCAACTTAACCAGGCAAACGGCGCGGCTTAAGCTCAGGTAATTAGCAGATTTTACCAGTTAAGCCGTGCTTCAAAGTTCATTTCCAGCATCTGCTCGGTTTCTGCTGGCTGTGCTGTTACCTTCAGCTGGAAAATACGCTGCGAGCTGGCATCCAGTGTGCCGTAGTAAGAAATATAACCGTCCGTGTCTGCTGCGCGCATTTCAATTACCTGAGTATGCCCCAGCAGATTTTCGTGCTCAACATGGACAGTTGCGTTAACTGTAGCGTCCTGGCGAGGCTCACTATTATCGAGAATTACCAGATTCAGCAGCGCAAGATCTGGATTAACCTCAATGCCATACTTATCGGTCATATTCTCATTTAATACATCAGCACGGGTAATATTGGCACGCAAGGTATAGCGATCAAATTCCATAACATGCCCTAAGGGCTTATCAGGAACCACCACCTCTGCGTTATTAGCAGGATCGGTTGTCGGGGTTACGTCCCGGGCAGGACGCTCACACCCCGTTAGTAAACCAGTAAAGATCAGCAAAACCAGGCCAAGTTTGAACGAAAAAACTGATAAGCTAATGTTTAATTGCGTATTCATCTGTCACTCCTCAGGGCTAACAGCAAACAAAGCGTTTAATTAACTTCTTATACCGTTACATACCCTAAGCATAGCTGAACGTTTGGCAAACTGCCGACGGTTACTCAGCTTTATCGTCTGGGTTACCGGCTGATTTTGAAGGAAGCCGCCCCGCCTTACGCAGGGCGTCATGCAGTAAATATTCTATCTGGCCGTTAACACTTCTGAATTCATCATCCGCCCAGCGCTGCAAGGCGCTGAGCATTTTGTCATCCAGCCGTAAGGCAAAGGCTTTTTTAGCCACACCCGCCCCTTTTTAGTACAGACTGCCGGTATTGAGTACCGGCTGCACATGATGATCACCACACAATACCACCAGTAAATTACCTACCATCGCCGCTTTGCGCTCATCATCCAGCTCTACCACGTTACGGGCAGATAACTGCTCCAGCGCCGACTCCACCATACCTACTGCGCCTTCGACAATCTGCCGGCGCGCGGCAACAATAGCGGCTGCCTGCTGGCGCTGCAGCATGGCACTGGCAATTTCCTGGGCATACGCCAGGTGGCTAATCCGTGATTCCAACACCTGCACCCCGGCTTTGTTCAGCCGTGCCTGAATTTCATTTTTTAGTAACTCAGTAATATCATCGGTGCTGCTGCGCAGGCTGATGTCTTCGTCATTGCCGGCATCATAGGCGTAGCTAGAGGCTAAATGCCGAATCGCCGACTCGCTCTGAATGCTGACAAAGTTTTCATAGTTATCGACTTCAAATACCGCTTCAGCACTGTCGACCACTTTCCAGACGACTACCGCAGCAATTTCTACCGGATTACCGGCGCTGTCATTGACCTTCATTTTGCTGCTTTCAAAATTACGTACCCTAAGCGACACTTTTTGCTTGCTGTATAACGGGTTAGACCAGCGCAGACCGTTATTTAAATCGGTACCAACGTAGCGGCCAAATAGCTGCAGCACTGCAGATTGATTCGGGTGTACCATATAAAAGCCAAACCAGCATACCAATACCACAATAGCGGCCAATGCAAACACTGCCTTTAGCACGCCGGGCATTACTACCAGGGCAGCCACCATCAGCAATTGCAAGATCAGCAGCACGCCAATCATCCCAAAGCCACCTTTGCTGTTAATCATTCGTTCCTTCAACATAATCAAACTCCGTTAAAATGATATTATTTTGATATCACTTTAATTGATATTTTTTAAAAGGCAAGAAAAAAGCTGATTTTTTAATCAGCTTTTTCTGTTCACTGTCTTAAAATTGCTGCCCGAGCGTCGGGCAGTTGAGCTCAGGATGTTTTGCTACGCAGAAAAAATGCCACTATCACCGAAGTAACAGTGCCCATTATTGCGGCGCCTATCAGGCTTTGAACGATATAGCTGGGTAAATTAAAGTACGCAATGGCTTCGTCACTGGTCATCATCTGCTCTGCCACGGCATACTCCTGAACATTAGCAAAATATTCGGGGCTTATCACGGTATGAAATAACCATTGGCATAGCGGGCTTAGCACCACTACCACCAGGGTAATCAGCAAACCGGCAACAATGCCCTGTTTCCAGCTCATTAAACCCTGGTAATCACGCCGTTTTTTCTGCCGCAGTGCCAGCACATAAATTAAAATAGCCGGTATCGCAAATAAGTTGGTGTAAGTGGCATGGTGCTCAATATAGGGGCCGTGCAGCCCGACCAGGTGCTCCAGCCACAACCATAACAACATCACCAGGCTAAAAATAATGCCCCAGCGTATTTCAGTCAGATGTTTTTGCATAACGTATTGTTCTTATTAGGTTAGACACAGCAGAACTATAGCGCTTTTTACTGTAAAAGCCACTGTTCTTGTCAGGTACAAACCCGAAGCTTTGTTATACCGTGCGCAATGCCGCCAGGGTCTGCTCAATTTCCTGTTCATTATTAATCAGGCTGGGCGCAAAGCGGGCGTATGACTGACGGTACGGCGTGCTGCTCATAATAATGCCCTTGCCATGCATCGCTTTTACCACGTCGTCCGGAGCCATAGTTTTATAGTCAAAACATACCAGTCCCGACGATAACTCTGCTGCCATCGGCGTATGCAGGGTTACGCCTGATATCTGCTGCAGTCCTTGCTTGGTCAGGGTGTTTAGCTGGTGAATTCGCTGCTGAACTTTCGCTTTGCCTAACTGCAGGTGCAGATTAAAAGCCTCGGGTAAGGCCCAGCGGTGTTCAAATGAATGAAAGCCTCCGGGTGTCATATGCTCGCCCATTGCAACCTGATCCTGAGTACTGCCACCCAGCCAGACATCATATGAGCGGCTGAAGCTTGGGATCACAGCCTTGCAGCGCGACCAACCTTTGTCACTACCCCAAATCACACCCGTGCCACGTGGCCCGAATATCCACTTATGGGTGCCGGCAATAAAAAAGTCACAACCGATGGTTGATACGTCAATATCCTCAATGCCAAAGCCATGCACACCATCAACACAAAACAGGATTTGCTCAGCGTCATATCGTTGCTGGTTAACGTCGGCCAGCATGGCAGCAATAGCATGCAGCGGCAGCTTCACCCCGGTAGACGAGTGCACCCAGGTGACCGCTACAACTCTGGTTGCCGCACGAATAGCCGCTTTTAACCTGCTAACCACTTGATCGACTGACACCTGTGCCGGATTGTCGTAAAGCGCCACCTGTCGCACGCTGGCACCGGTGCGCTCAGCGCGTAATTGCAGTGACAGATCAGTGGAATAATGATCGTGTACAGTTTGCAGAATTTCATCGCCCGGTGTTAGCTGCAAACCACTGTATACCAGGGCCAGGCCCATGGTGGTGCTGTCAGTTAAGGCAATATTTTCTGCCTTGCCGCCCATGTAACGGGCAGCCGCAGCGGCAATATCAGCATCGATGGTCATAAAGTGTTCATGCCAGTAATCTGCCGGATTGACATCAAACGCTTGCCGATGGCGGGCTATGGCATCGGCAACCGGTTTGGGATGCGATGCCAGTAAAAAAGTGGCCAGATGGATGTAGTCGTAGCTAAGTAAGAACTGTTTGCGCAAACCAGGCCAGTCGCCCGCTTCTAACGGCACAGCGGTAACGTTTTGGGTTGAACCGGCTTGAACTAACACGGGTAAGGGCAGCAGGCTGCTGCCGAGCACTAATGAGGATTTGGTCAGGAATTCGCGCCGTTGCATAGCAACCACCAGTGGTTAAATTTTAATCAGTTTAGTGCAAGCTAATCCACACCGCAAATACTGACTAAACCGCAGTCACTCCAGGTTTACGGCGATCGCGGTTTGCGGCTTTCAGCCACGTCTTTATTTCAGATCAAACACTCAGGGTCCTGCATACTCGCGAGTCGTAAAAGGCTGTGATAAGCTGGTTTTACTTCGTTTAAGCTGGCAGGGTGTATAATTTTATGAGCGGCTTCAGCTCCCTTTATCTATTTATCGAACGGACCTTTTTTGGCACCCTAAGCCGGAAAATAATCGGTAATATCAGCTTTTTAGCTGTTTTTTTCTTGCTGGCATTGTATATGGCCTACCCCGAGGGCGGTGCCAATGGTCGCTGGTGGGCGTTATTGATAGCAGGCCTTGGGGCGTTTATTTTTACTATTGGCTATATGCACTATTTATTTGTGCGCCCGGTAACCACCCTGGTCGGCGCGCTGCATGACACTAACCGCAAGGGCACCGATCTTAACCTTCGCCTGCCCGCCTTTACCTTTGATGAGTTCAGAACCTTATCGGAGGAATATAACCAGTTTGTCAGCCAGCTTGGCGTGCTGCTTGGTGATATTCACCAGCAGGCACAGGAAACGCATCAGGTGAACGAACAGGTTTCAACGGCTGTAAAAAGTACCCGTCAGCATTTACAGGACACCGAAAAACGCAGCGGCCAGATCCGCCGCGACAGTGATCAGGTACTGGATAATCTGGCCGACATTGTGCAGCACGGTGATGAAGTGAATCAGGTGTCAGGCCATGCGGTGGATAAAGCCAAAGTGGCCAGCGGCCAGATGCAGCAACTAAGTGGCCAGTTGTCCGGTATAGTGAAGTTACTTGATACTTTTGGAAACACCATTAACGGCCTGCATAAAAACTCTGAAAACGTGCGGCAAATTCTGGTGATGGTAGAAACCTTCTCTGATCAAACTAACCTGTTGGCACTCAATGCCGCCATTGAAGCCGCCCGCGCCGGTGATGCCGGCCGCGGTTTTGCGGTGGTTGCTGATGAAGTTCGTACCCTGGCAGCCAAGGTAAACGATGCCACTAAGCAAATTTCCGGGTTTTTAAATGAAATGGAGCAACTGGTCGGCGAAACCCGCACCGAATCACAAAGCCTGAACCAGCAGGCGCAGCAGGCACAACAGCAAATTGCCGATACCAGCGGCGAGTTTGCTCAATTACAGCAGGAATTACAGCACGCGAAAAGCGGGATACAAAATATCAACCAGACCGTAGTGCAGCTGGAACAGCGCTACCAGCAAACCCATCAGCATTTGAGTGCGATTGAAAAAGTCACCAGCGATGCGCACCAGCAAATGACCTCGATTGATAAAGCGGCTAAAGACTTGCTGAGTGGCACCGCCCGCACCCAACAGCAACTGGGCCGCTTTGCCCGCAGTTAACTTAATAAATTAACGCACGGCGGTTTGTTGTTGCCACCACAGGCTAAGCTCGCTGGCACTGCCGCGCATTAAGATCGGCAGGCCACGTTTTTTCAGCTGATATTGATACATTGGATCATAGTAGTCGGTTAACAGCCGAGCTATCCATTGGCGGTGTAAATTGATATCACCACTGCGTTGTTGCTCTGTCAGGGCCTCGGTCAATCGGGCGTTGAGCTCAGCGTAAAGCGCCCCACCTAACCGCTTTCGAATGCGTGCCATGGCCTGTTGCAGCATAGTGCTGAACTGGTTAAAACCCTGCTCGCCATGCAGACTCATCGCTTCTGAAAGCAAATCGACAATATAATCCTGCAGAATTACCTCAATCCGGGTGTGCAAGGGCTCATCGAGCAACAATAATGGGCTTTGCTGCATGGCATGAAAGAAAACGTGCGGAATATTGCGCTGGCCGATCAACAGGCTTTCATCTTCCAGTAATAAATAGGCCGGCTTAATCGCCTGTACCCTTAATAGCGCACCGGCCAAATCATTCTCAAAGCGAATTTGCGCTGGTTGTGCGGCCAGCTTGCGGCCAAAAGCTGAACCGCGATGATTGGCCAACGCCTCCAGATCTACTGCGTGTAATTGCTGTAGTAAGCGGGTTTTGCCACTACCGGTAGGTCCTGCCAGTAACAACATAGGAAGCGTGGCAGCGTGTTCAATAACGGCAACAGCGGCCTGGCGCAACGCTTTAAAACCACCTTTTACCCGCGGATAAACCACGCCGGCATCTGCCAGCCACTGCTGAGCAATTTGCGAGCGCAGCCCGCCCCGGGCGCAATACAACATGCCTTCTGGCTGCGCCAGTGCAAAATTGCGCCAGGCATTTATCCTGCTGGCCTTAAGGTCACCCTGCACCAGTTGATGTCCCAGTGCAATCGCCGCCTGCTGGCCCTGCTGCTTGTAACAGGTACCCACTGCAACACGCTCGTTATCGCTCATCAGCGGCAAATTAACACTACCGGCAAAGGCACCGCGGCTAAACTCGACAGGCGCGCGTAAATCCAGCAGAGGAGGCTGCTGGCTGAGGATCTGATGGTAATTTGCTACCAGCGGTAAGTCACTGTCCATGGCGGTATCGGCTAGCACAGCCGGATCCGGTGGCCGTTTCCCTGGCTGGTTAACTCCCCTATAGGCTCTAATATAAGATCGTATGCCAGAGCTAAATCCCTGAACGCCGCCTCTGCTTGCGGACTAACCGCCAGTAATAAGCCGCCACTGGTCTGTGGATCGCACAATATAGCTTGTTGGGCCTCGTTTAACGGGGATACTTTGGCACCATAACTGGCAAAATTACGCGCACTGCCTCCGGGAATGCAGCCTTTGTTAAGGTAATCTATCACATTAGGTAACACCGGCACGGCGTCATAAGCCAGCACGGCATCCACAGCGCTGCCTTCACACATTTCCATCAAATGTCCCAGCAAGCCGAAACCGGTCACGTCGGTCATCGCATTTATGCCACGCAGCGAAGCAATGTCGGTACCAATCCGATTTAATTGCACCATGCTATCCCGCGCCAGCATAGCATGGTCAGGCTGCAGTTTTTTCTGCTTCTGGGCGGTGGTTAAAATACCCACCCCCAGCGGCTTGGTCAGATACAAGCGGTCCCCTGCCTTTGCAGTGTCGTTGCGTTTTAACTGGTTAATCGCCACCCGGCCACTTACTGCCAAACCAAATATCGGCTCTGGCGCATCAATACTGTGGCCACCGGCTAACATAATGCCGGCCTCTTTACAGGTATAACGTGCGCCTTCCAGCACCTGCTGCGCCAATTCAGGCGGCAGCTTACTAACGGGCCAGCCCAAAATGGCAATCGCCATAAGTGGCTGACCGCCCATAGCATAAATATCGCTAATGGCATTAGTGGCGGCAATGCGGCCAAAATCAAAAGCATCATCGACAATGGGCATAAAAAAGTCGGTGGTGCTTAGCAGCGCACTGCCATCACCCAAATCATAGGCTGCAGCATCGTCTTTACTGCTATTACCCACCAGCAACTTGCCGTCGGTAAAGTTTGAATTGGTTTTAAGAATAGTATCCAGTATTTGCGGGGAAATTTTACAGCCACAACCAGCGCCGTGGCTGTATTCAGTAAGTTTAATTGTAGAAAAATCGGACATAACAACCCTATCGGGTAACAACGTAATAATGCCAACATACCCAAAGCCCTTTGTAATAACAAGGCATGTTTTGGCGTTGAATCACCGGTGCGGCTTTAAGCCGCTTAATCATCTAATTGTTTATTCAGCCTTTTCAGTAAAGCGATGTCAGCCTGATAACTGATTGCCAGTTCAGCCCTGGCTAATGCGGCGGCGGCATGTTTGCGGGCACAGTGTCTGAATTCCGGACCATAAGTGGCCAACGCCAGAAAGGCTTTTTGCAGCCGAATTTGAATTTCAATGTGGGCCGCGCCATCGCGGGCAATTGCCGTGAAGAAATCATTAAATAACTCATCCAGCTGAACTTCAGGGGCCCAGACCCGATCGAACTTGACGTCTTGTTGATAATTTTCCGGTGGCCAGTTACTAAGCACTCTGATCCCCCGGCCGATAATCTCAATTGCGGTCCCCGGGTCATTAATCGCCGGTGATAATGCTTTGGAGGCAATTTCTGCCAGTACTATCAAGCCAAATCGTGGGTCTTGATCAAAATTACGGTAATCACCGAGTGAAAATGCATTTAGTAACGGCTGATCAGGCTGGACGTGGTTGCCCTTGAGCCACATTAGTGGCCGCTCTTTAAGCACAAAAGCACCGGGCAAACTGGCAATATAAATTTCAGCGTCATGCCTTACCGCCCATTCCTGTAATGCCTTAACGTCAATATGCTGAATATAACCAATTTGTTCTGTACAGACAGCAGTGGCCCCAGAGGGGATATCGTCGAGTGTTTTTAGTTGATTTGCATCCAGCCAGGGGTGCTCTTCACAGCGCCTCACGGCTTTGTAGGCTTCGTCTTCCACCCGGTTAGCCGTTTCACCTACCCGGCCCAGGCTCGATAAATGCTCAATCCAGATTAAAATGGTGACCACAATTAAAAGAATCACCGCAATGGTAATGATAAACAGCACCACCCGGCCACTTTCGCCATAGACATCCGCACTAAGTAACACTATGCCAACGATGCTATACAAAAATGAGCCGACAAAAGTAGCCAGGGCGTTCTGAGTGGTACTGTCTGCCATCAGCAATCGGGTTGCCCGTGGCGATACACCGGTTGAAGCGGCATTAAACGCCGCCACCATCACACTTAAAGAAAAGGTGGTAACGGTCAGCATGCTGGTGGCCAAAATGGTCAGAATTTTCTCTGCTGCATCAGAGCCAATCGCCACGCCAAGCGAATCTGGTATCAGATCACTGAACAACACCCCTAGCCCGGGGGTAAAAAAAGCCAGTACGGTAAACAGCGATATCCGCACCCACAGCTTGCGGCTTAACTGCAGTAACTTCCAACCCCATTTTGATAGCATACGCTGGTCCTGTCATGTGTCAGAGTTTCAACATAACCAATGCCTTGCCCTGACACAAGTAAATGGCAACGTAAAGCCGAACTTTGCCTGCCGGCGCTTTAGTATTAAACTGAGGTGGCCAATTTTATTAAGGAACAACTATGTTACGTCGCATGACTGTTATGCTCGGTGTGCTGCTGCTCACCCTGTTCAGCAAGGGCGCTGCTGCCGACACTGCTGATAACTATACTTACGCCAACTACCAGCAGGTAACCATCAAGCATCTGAATCTTGATTTAGCCATCGATTTTCAGCAAAAAACCTTAACTGGCTTTGCCGATTTAAACCTTAACTGGCTGGACAGCACTGAAACAACAGTATTGCTCGATACCCGTGATCTGGTGATTAAGCAAGTCTATGCTAAAGCTGCTGATGGCAGCTGGCAACCTGCGCCCTACAGTCTGGCAGAACGGGATCCGGTGCTTGGCAGTAAGTTAACCGTTAATGCCGGTTTTCAGGCAAAAACGCTGCGGATTTATTATCACTCCACCGCTGAGGCTTCCGGCCTGCAGTGGCTGAGCCCGGAGCAAACTGCCGCGAAGACCACGCCGTTTATGTTCAGTCAGAATCAGGCTATCCATGCCCGTAGCTGGATACCGGTACAGGACACGCCAGCGGTAAGATTAACCTACAGTGCGAGGATCCAAAGCCCGGACGACGTACTGGTGGTAATGAGTGCACCAAACGACCCGACCACCGCTCGTGACGGCGACTATCAATTTACTATGCCACGGGCAATACCTGCCTATTTAATTGCCATTGCCGCAGGTGATTTGCAGTTTAAAGCAATGAGCGAACAAACCGGCGTTTATGCTGAGGCCTATATTCTGGATGCAGCGGCAAAAGAGTTTGCCAGCACGCAGGCAATGATTGATGCCACCGAACAACTGTATGGCGAATATCGCTGGGGTCGCTACGATTTGCTGATCTTACCGCCCAGCTTCCCGTTTGGCGGCATGGAAAACCCGGTGCTGAGCTTTATTACCCCGACAGTTGTCGCCGGTGATGCCAGTCTGGTCAGTTTGATTGCGCATGAGCTGGCCCATTCCTGGTCAGGTAATTTGGTTACCAACGCTACCTGGCGTGATTTGTGGTTAAACGAAGGGTTCACCTCTTATGTTGAAAACCGGATTATGGAGCAGGTGTTTGGTGTAGACCGCGCTGTGATGGAGCAAGCGTTATCGGCGCAGGCGCTGCAGGACGAGCTGACAACCCTCAGTGCCAACGACAGTATTTTACACATCGACTTACAGGGCCGCGATCCGGACGATGCGTTCAGCGGTGTTCCTTACACCAAAGGTCAGTTATTTTTAATGTATCTGGAGCAACAATTTGGCCGCGATAAATTTGACCCGTTCGTCCGCCAGTACTTTGCTGATCACGCCTTTCAGAGTATCGATACTGCCACGTTTGTTCAGTATCTGAATACTAACTTATTGCAAAAATATCCGGACTTGGTGTCTCTAGAACAGGCAAAAACCTGGATCTATCAGCCGGGCTTACCGGCCACCACGCCAGCACCGCAATCTGATGCGTTTAATCAGGTACAACAGCATGCAAACAATTGGTTAGCCGGCAAAACAGCGCTCAACGCCCTGCCAACGCAAAACTGGACCGTGCATGAGTGGCTGTATTTTATTAATAATCTGCCAATGACGATCAGCCAGCAGCAATTAGCCAGCCTGGATGCCGCGTTTGCCCTGACCCAGTCAGCCAATAGCGAAATTGCCCATGCCTGGTATTTACTGGCGTTGAAGACCGGTTATCAGCAAATTATGCCGCAACTTGAGCAATACTTAATCAATATTGGCCGGCGTAAACTGATTATTCCGCTTTATAAGCAGCTAGCCATCACACCGGAAGGGTTGGCTTTTGCGAAAAAAGTGTATCAGCAAGCCCGGCCGGGTTATCACCCGCTGGCCCAGGGTAGCGTTGATGAACTGTTACTTAAAAGAGATTGATCGAAATACAGCTGGCACCGTAACAGGTGCCATGGTGACAAACTGGCTCTGATGATGAAAAAACTGTTTTATGATGGTAGCTGCAAGCTGTGTCAGCGTGAAATTGGCGCTTTAGCGCCGAAACTCAGCCCACACCTGCAACTGGTCGACATTAGTACTGATGGTTTTAGTGGTTTTGCCGGGGTAAGTAAGGGCGCGATGATGCGGCAAATTCATTTATGGGATCAGGATCATTTTATTATCGGAATCGATGCCAGTCTGCATTACTGGCAACTGGCGGGTTACCGCAAACTGGTGGCTTTTTTGCGCCTGCCGCCCTGTTATTGGCTGGCCAGCAAAGCTTATGCGTTGTGGGCGCGCAAGCGGGCAAATTGCACCGAGGGTGATTGTACGTTGTGAGACCACGCAGAACCAGGCTTAATCGCCCGACGACCAAAGCGCATGATGCCACCGATAAACAGATATTACGGCTGCACCAGGCCATTGTTGCCAAGCTATTGGCTGAACCTTCACGGATAGCCGATATTTATCAGCGGCTGGAGCAACGCTATCAGGCCGGTCAGCTAAGACACAGCGCCTATATTCACTGGCATAGTATTCTTGATTGCATCGACCAGCCCGAGTTGTTTCAACGAGAGGTGCTTGATGAAGGTGAGCGTATGTGTAAACTGCGTCGCCGCACTATTTTGACCGGTATTTTAACAGAGCAGGAACGGATAGAGTTGCTGTACGGCGTCAGTTAATGTGCCAGTAATCCGCTGAAACAAGAATATTCGCCATGCATTAGCAATTGTATTCTGGCACACTTGGCTAAATTTACTCAGCGGAGCACCTTAATGCCTGATGTTGTTATTGCTTTTTTTGCCCTGGGCCTGCTGGCCGGCTTAGTAAAATCAGATTTAAAAGTCCCGCTGCCAATCTATGAAACCCTGTCAATCTTACTGATGCTAACCCTAGGTTTAAAGGGCGGTATGGCATTGCATGGCGTGCCGCTACTGCCAATATTACCGGAACTTGGCCTAATAGCGGCAACTGGTGTGGTATTACCGCTACTATTGTATCCACTACTTCGAAGAGCAGTGAAACTTAGCAGCGCCAATGCCGCCAGCGTAGCCGCCCATTATGGCTCGGTCAGTGCAGGTACCTTTGCGGTCGTGATGGCGCTGGCTCTGCATCACAATTTGCCAATGGCACCGCAAACCACCCTTTATCTGGTGCTGCTGGAGCTACCCGCTATTGTTACTATGTTATGGTTGTACCGCTATATTAATGGCAGTAAGGCTGGTTCACTGGCGATATTACATGAAGCGCTGACCAGCCGCGGCGTGCTGCTATTAGGAGGTGGCCTGCTGATTGGATGGATTTACGGTAAAGATGGTTTATCGGGTATAACCCCGGTATTAGTGGGTGGCTTCAGTACTCTGCTGGCATTGTTTTTACTGGAAATGGGCTTGTGTACCGCCAAAGTCTGCTCGCCGCTGCCAGTAAAACAGTGGCGACTGATGTTATTTGCGCTACTGGCGCCGTTTATCCTGGCTTGGTTTGGTATTGGCCTGGGCTTACTGCTGGGGCTAAGCAGCGGCAGTATTCTAGTCCTGGCAGGCTTAATGGCCAGTGCGTCGTATATTGCTGCCCCTGCGGCAATCCGGGCGGCAATCCCAGAAGCCGATATTGGTCTGGCCCTGTTGGCAGCGCTGGGTATTACCTTCCCGCTCAATGTGTTAATTGGCTTACCTCTGTATTTAAGCTGGATTAACGCGCTGCTAATCTGATCACAGACAGCGTATGTTGCGTAACAGCTGAAAATACGAGGTAAATCATGAAACTCATTAATATTCTGGGCTTCGCAGGCTTGCTGCCTTTTGTCCTGCTGCCTCTGGCTTACCATATGCAGTGGCTGGCGCCAGGCGCCCAGTTGCTGCAGCTTTATCAGCTATTCAGCGCACTTATTCTGGGTTTTATGGCCGGCGTGTTATGGCCGGTATTATATCAACCGGCCGGAAAACCATCTGGACCAGGCAAGCTGGCACTGCTGGCAGTGAGTTTTCCGGTTATCAGTATTATCTGCCTGGCGCTATTACCAGACTATTTTCTGCTATTGCAGGCTTTACTGTTTTTATTGCTACGCCTTGCCGAATTCAGCAGCGGCATTAACCAGCGTTACAGCAAAAACTACCAAAGCCTGCGCAATGCTTTAACCGTCGTGGTAGCTGTCAGCCACATAGTGATGTTTGCGCTGCTTGGGCTATCGGCAACATAACCGACGCAAACCACCGCTGGCCAGCTCAACGCTGAACAAAAATTGTGTTATTGTTGAGTCTGTACGTTCAGCACTGAACGTACCGTCGGTTCCAGTGAGCTTAACCCTGCGGCGCGGCCAAATTCCAGCGATTCCGTAATGGGTTTACCATTGATGTCATGCGCACCAATAGCCAGTAACGCACCCACTCTGTTACCCGACGCGCAGTGAATCAGTATCTTGTCATCACTTTGCAAATGCTGATACAGCGCTCTGGCTTTCTCGACGGTGACATCACCGGCCCCGGCAACCGGCAGCGAAATATAAGTTAGGCCTAGTGCTTCCGCCGCCGCTTGCTCGTCAAAAGAAATTGGTTCATCTGGCCCGCGCAGGTTAATGACTTTGCTGATCCCCGCCTCTTTAAGCTGCTTCAGATCGGCCTGCGACGGCTGGCCGCCGGTTATCAGATTTTCTGCAGGCTGGTTAAAGTGATCCGGGATGGTAGGATCCGCCAGACATTGAGGGTGATAGCCAATTAATACCAACCCCAAAACGATTAAGGCTAACACCTGCTTTACTGTGGTCATGTCGCTCTCCTCTACTTTGATTTATTGCTGCAGCATCGCCATAATATCTTCATTATCTTCGGTGAAATCACGCATTCTGCTGTAAGTATCGTCCAGGTTCATATGGGCGGCATGAATTAACTTCACCGGCAACTCATCAAAATTGCCAGCGCTTACCTGCTCGCGGTATAAAATCATATAGCGGGCCAGATATAACAGGGTAGCATAAGGTAATAGCGCACCACTGCCGGCCGGTTGTTGCTGCCACAAAATCGCATCTGCAATATCGTCCGGAAATTTCCAGTATCTGGCCAGTTCACTGCCGGCCATAGTGTAGTCAAACCCGAATAATTCCAGCTGGGTTTTGCGCCTTGCAGCGCCCCCCTCTACCTGCTCATCGATGGTTTTTGCCAACTCAGGCTCGATAATATGAATAAGATATTCACCAATACCATGCAGTAAACCACAGGTATAGGCTATTTCCGGATCAGACTTGTTTAATTTAGCCAGCCATTTTGCCCGGTTCGCCAGCATAAACGAGCGGCGCCAAAAAGCATTTAAATCGAAGGTGGCCGGCGCCTTAAAGCTTGATACCAGGCCGATTGATAACACCAGAGTGCGCAGAGTATCGCGCCCAAGCACAACTAACGCGTCTTTAACCGAGCCAACCTTGCGCTGACGACCAAAGTGGACCGAATTGGCTAAACGCAGTACCTTAGCAGTAATGGTCTGATCATTGCTGATAATAGTAGCCAGCTTATCAGTCGATGTGTCCTCATCGTTCATAGTGGCGATTAGCTTTTGCAGCACTTGTGGAATACTGGGTAAGTTAGTTGCCTGCTCTATCATTTGCTTCATGGTGATTTACATTCCACTACTTTTCAGAATATACGCGCTGGTATTGAGCTTAATGGCTCGATACTGACTTCACAAGCTGCCATTGCGCTAATTTTTACTGCCGCCGGCAATAGTCAGAAGTTAAAATGGCATAGGGTATTGCCTGAGATACTGACTGATATCTTCAGTTACCGCCTGATTGAGCGTTAAACTAAAGGCCGCAATATTTTGCTGCAACTGGGCCATGCTGGTGGCACCGATAATAGTTGAAGTTACCCCTGCGGTCTGATTAACCCAGGCTAAAGCCAGTACGGCAGGATTGAGCTGATGACTGGCAGCCAGCTCGGTAAACGCCGCTACTGCCCTTTCAGACTGTGGCGTGTCACGAAACAGACCATGGCGCTGCAGCATGCTCCAGCGACTGCCATCTGGTCTGGCACCGTTGAGATATTTTCCGGATAGGGCCCCCCCTGCTAAGGGTGACCACGGCAGATAAGCGATGTTTTCGTGGACACATTGTTCAATTAAATAGGGCCAGTCTTTGGTATGTAACAGGCTGAATTCATTCTGGATTGACACCATTTTTGGCAAGTTGTGCTCAGCGCTTAACTTAAGATACTGACTAATACCCCAGGGGGTTTCATTTGATAAACCGCAAAAGCGGATTTTGCCAGCATCAACGCAGTATTGCAGTGCCTGTAATAAGCCAAGTATTTGCTCGGTTTGCTCAGTTGCGTTTGCCTCAGACAAGCTGATATGGCCAACGCCATGCCGGCCAAAGTGCGGAGATATCCGGTTAGGCCAGTGCAACTGGTACAAATCCAGATAATCTGTTTGCAGCCGGGTTAACGAGTCATCGACGGCCTGACGCAGTGTTGCCGGCGTCATGATGCCACCACCCCGGATATACGACAAACCACTACCGGCCATTTTACTGGCTATAATAAGTTCTGATCGCTTGTCGTTGTTGCGGCGCAGCCAATCGCCAATTATCCGCTCCGTAGCACCATAAGATTCAGCGGTGGGGGGCACGGAATACATCTCAGCAGTATCAATAAAATTAACCCCATGCGCCAGAGCGTATGCCAGCTGTTCATCGGCATCTTGCTGGGTATTTTGGGTGCCCCAGGTCATGGTTCCTAAACATACGCGGGAGACATCTATGTTACTACTACCAAGTACTGAATATTGCATAAATAATCCGTTGTTAATCTGTCAGCATATCTGAAAATGCGCACGTCACTAGCAGGAGAAAAAAAGCATATTTAACTTAATCGGGCAACCGCGAGAGCTTCGGGGCGGTGAACCTGCTCAGGGCTAACTGCTTGCGCCATCATTTTGTCTTGTGCCAATTCTTTATCATCCTGGTCAGGATCAATCCCGTCTTGTGGTCGCTGCTGGCCGGTATAACATAGCCTGATCAACATTGGAAAATGATCTGAGCCAATAGACGGTAAGCGCTGCAAATGCTGCAAGGTGAAATGGCTGCTATGAAACAAATGGTCTAGTGGCCAACGCATAAAAGGATAATCAGCATGATAGCTGTTAAACATACCCCGGCCAATGCGGGGATCAAGTAAGCCACTAATTTTCCTGAACAACCGGGTTGTTTCCGACCAGGCCACGTCATTTAAATCTCCAGCGACAATGACCGGTGTTTTAACATCCTTAACACTGGATGCCATCACCAGTAGCTCGGCGTCACGTTCTTCAGAGCTGGGGTTTTCAGTCGGACTGGGTGGCGCAGGATGTAAAAAGTGTACGGCAATCCGACTACCGTCGTCCAGCTCTGCCTCTGCATGAATAGATGGCACATTATCTTCTACCAAAAATTGAATGGCGGTATTATGCAATGGCAAGCGGGAATACACGTGCATACCATATAAATTGTCCAGCGGGCATTTAACACTGTAACCATACTTGTCGCTCAACTGGTCCAGTTGCTGTTGCCACCAGCTGTTAGATTCCAGAGTAACCAGAATATCTGGCTGATGCTGATTAACCAGATCAATCAGTGCTTGCGCATTACGATTTGGACCCAGCACGTTCGCATTGAGAATAGCAATGCAGGGCTTGGTGTTATCGGCAGTCGTTGCCATCACTTCTTTTCGAAAAAGCGGCGTGTAAGGCACTATCCACCATAATTGAAATATCAGGCAGCCACTACTTATCAGCAACATCGGCCATTGGTTTAACCGGGTTAAATCAGTAAACAGCAGCTGTAAAGTTACAATGACCCCGGCCAGCACCGCCAGTTGCAGCCTCGGAAAATCAAGACCGCGAACCCACCATGCCTCAAACCGCCACAAAGGTAATAACGTCAACAATGCCAGTAGCAAACTGGCCAGCCATAACCCAATAACCATTTATCCGTCTCTAATAATCCAGACATCCCGCCACTTTAGGAGCTTACGCGGCAAATTGCCAGTAATACCCCGGTGCCGGGCAGAAAAAATACGCTAATAAAAAACGCCACCCGAAGGTGGCGCTCTGGTCAAGCCATTAGCTTATAAAGATAAGGCTTCCACCGGATATCCCAGTGCTTCCAGCTCCGGGCGCAGTACAGCAGAATCACCTACCACCACAATAACCATTTCTTTCGGATTAAAGTGTTGTTTTGCCAGCTGGTTAATCTCTTCCTTACTGATCGTCGCAATAATAGTATTGCGTTCATCAACAAAAGAAGGTGCCAGATCGTGTTGCAGGATCTGAGCTAAGAAACCTAATTTCGCGTTAGGCGTTTCGTATTTCAGCGCGTCACGCTGATTCAACGCCCGGCGCATAAATGCCAGCTCAGGATCGGTCACGCCAGCTTCGCTGAAACGGTTTAGTTCATCAATGAACTCTTTTACCGACGCGGCAGTCGCATCAGCCCGTACCGCAGCTGAAGCAATAAACACCCCGGTATAGCTGTCAGCATTAAAGCCGGTGCGCGCACCATAGGTATAACCTTTATCTTCCCGCAGGTTCAGGTTAATCCGGCTGTTAAAATTACCACCGATGGTAAAGTTGGCTAAGCCCGTTTTAAAGTACTCACCGGTAATATCCTCAGATAAACTGCGCTTACCGATGCGGATCTCTGATTGCGGTGAATCATCTTTATGCACCAGATAAATAACCGAGCCGCGGCTGGCATCCGCTGGCACCTTAACATTTACCGCTGGTGCAGTACCGGTAAACTGAGTAAGCGGCGTAATGGCTTGCTGCAGTTTATCTTTAGCTAAGTCTGACACCACAATTAACTGGCCGCCATCTGGCTTAAAGTGACTCTGATAATAGGCTTTGACATCTTCCAGGCTTAGGTTAGTTACACTGGCTAAGGTACCACCACCTGGCTGACCTAAAATGCTATCACCATACATCAGCTTACGAAATGCGTTGCTGGCCAGGTAACCGGCATTTTTCTCTGACTGCTGAATGCCTTGTAAACGTTGCTGTTTCAAGCGGTTAAAGTCGTCTTCATTAAACGCCGGCTGCAGCATTTTCTCCATCAGCAGGTCGATAGTTTGGTCCAGATTTTTGCTCAGGCTTAACACGTAGAGCTGAATATGCTCATCTGTCGCACTAATGCTGATATAGCTACCCAACTTTTCTAATTCCAGCGCAATTTCTTCACCGCTAAAATTTTTGGTATCTTCATTCAGCATGGCCGTTAACATACTGCTTAAACCAGTTTTGTCCGGTGTCTCGTAGTAAAGACCACTGTTTAGTTTCAACAGCATAGAAGTGGTTGGTGTTTCATCGCTGGCCGCACCTAATACTTTAATGCCATTATCCAGACTACTTTGCCAGTACGCTGGCACCGTAACGGCAGGGTTAACTCCGGCTTGTGGCTCTACACTGCGATCAAAGTCGTCGGTAGCGCGGCGTACCTGTAAATCATCGGCACTGGTGGTAGATGGACCACCGAAATCCTGTACTTGCGGGGTAAAGTTATCGGCTGCGGCGATTAAATCCAGCTTACCGCGCGGCACCACCGACATCACCACTGCACCTTTGCCTTTAAGGTAGGTATTGTAAACCCGCATTACATCGTCTTTGGTTACCTTATTAACCCGGTTTAAATCGTTCTGCAGGTTATCCGGGTTACCGGTCAGAGTTTCGTTGATGGCCAACTGGCTTACTTTGCCAGAAACGCTTTGCAGACCGTAAATAGTATTGGCCTCCATTTGCGCTTTTACTTTTAACAGGTCATCGTCATTAACGCCACGCTGTTCAAACTCGGCCAGACTTTCCCTCATCAACGCTTCAATATCAGCCAGATTTTTACCCGATGCCGGGTGTGGCAGGGCTAATAAGTTGAAAGTACAAGCCAGCTCAGCACATGGGTGATTCACAGTAGCTTGTACCGCAAGCTGATTTTTCACCAGGTTTTTATAGAAAATCGAGTTTTTACCCCCGCCAAGAATTTCGGCCAGCACATCCAGTGCAGCTTCATCTTCATGGCGCAGATATACCGTAGGATAAGACATATAAATCAACGGTAAATGTACATTATCTTCCATCGAAATATAACGGCTGTTGTCCAGTGATACCGGTTGCTTCGGCGCTGCCGTCACTTCAGGGCCACGAGGAATTGAACCAAAGTACTGCTCAACCAGAGGCAGCACTTCCGCTGCCGTGACCGCACCACCAATGGTAACAGTCGCATTATTCGGACCATACCAGCGTAAAAAGAACGCTTTAACGTCGTTTACATTGGCCCGGTTTAAGTCATCCATATAACCAATTACCGGCCAAGAATAAGGATGCCCTACCGGATACATCGCTTGCGATACGCGTTCACCTAAGCGGCCATAAGGTCTGTTATCAACACGCTGACCACGCTCGTTTTTCACGGTTTCACGTTGTACTTCAAATTTTTCTTCTGTTACGGCATCCAGCAAAAAGCCCATCCGATCTGCTTCTAACCACAACATTTTTTCCAACTGGTTAGAGGGAACCGTCTGAAAGTAGTTGGTACGATCAGAGTTTGTCGTACCATTTAGCGTACCACCGGCCTCGGTTACTATCCGAAAATGCTCTTCATCGCCCACATTTTCTGAGCCCTGAAACATCATATGTTCAAAAAAGTGGGCAAAACCTGATTTACCCAACTCTTCCCGGGCAGAACCCACGTGGTAGGTCACATCAACATGCACCAGCGGATCAGAATGATCTTCATGCACAATAACCGTTAAACCATTATCCAGCTGATATTTTTTATAGGGCACTGATACGCCATTTTTCTGCTGGGTATGCTCAGTTATCAGTTTAACGCCTTGCGGTAACTGTGGTGCAGCCGGTTGTTGACTGCAAGCCGTAATACCCGCTACTAACCCCATAGCCAGAACAATTTTAGATAATTTCAACTCGTTTTCTCCGGATTTATTTTTGTTGTCATTCTATTTACAAGGCCATGTTAAGTGTTAAAGCGCGTCGAGTCATTAGTCTGGTAATATTTTGAAACACTTTAGCCATAATTTGCGGTAAGCGGCATTATTTTTCAGTTTGTATTTGCAGTTGCTGCTCCAGCCAGTTATACGCCTGCTGCTGCTGTGTCGCGTTAAACTCATGACCATATTCCGGCCACAATGTTGTGGTGAGTGCCTCAGCGGTTGAAAAAGCCTGCCACACCTCTGCCAGCCGCTGATATGCCGAGTTTACACCGGCTATCGGCATCAGCTTATCTTTGCCACCGTTAATAAACAGCATAGCTTTAGGCGCCGCCAGACTTGCAACATCCGGTATATCTAAATGACCTGCCAGGCCGGGGTGCAACATATAAAAGGCTGATTGACCACCAATAATATTATTGCCAGGTACCAGCATATGTTGATAACGGTTAAGCCAGGCCACCGCAATGCCCGCTTTAATATCGTCGGTCAATGCCGCCAGCTGCCAGGCCCGGAATGCCCCCATCGAGAAACCAAGTGCCGCCACCCGCGTATTGTCGACTGCGGGTAATTGTCTGATATAGCGCACCAGTTGCAGGTCCTCGTATGCTGCCATGCCTGCCAATGAGCGGCCCATTAGCAAAAAGTTACTGGCCAACGCCTGTTGCTGACTAAACTCAACTGGCCCGCGGTCACTCCAGCCCAGCGTATCGGCAGCCACCACCAGATAGCCCCGCTTCGCCAGTTCATCGCCCACAAAGTTGCCGGAAAAATAGCGATCACTCCATTGTGCGGCGCTGATAAGTTTTGGGTCATCGGCAAAGGGCCGGATCATTTTTTCTTTACCAATATCAAAACGGGCGCCATGGTCATGCAGTAGCAACACCGCTGGATAGGGGGCGCCTTGTGCCGGACGAAGCAGCAATAACTTTATCCGGCTATACGTGGTCAGTTGCACCGACCATAACTCTGCCTGATATCCCTGCCGCTGCTCAGTTTTTTCCAGTACCGGCGCAAAGTCGACCGACTCTGCGGGCCACAGTAAACTTTGTCGCAGCAGGTTGCGGCCATTTTCCCGCCACAGCGCTGGTGTCGCAAAGTTCCCAGCAGTCCAGCTCGCTGGATAGTGTTGCTGTTGCTGTAACTGCTGATAAAAATCTGGCAACGGGCTATCTGCTCGCACTGAGCCGGTTTGCGCCATCACACTGAATGGCAATATCAATACCCCCAACACTATCCTGATCAAAGCCATAACGTTTTTCTGCTCCTGCTAGAAATAAGTACTGCGTTAGTAATAAATTTAAGGTAAATCAGTATGGATATTTATCCCGCTTTACTTGGTTAAAAACTCACCTGCCTGCTACGCTTATTCTGACAATGCTAAGCTGCTAAATTATATTTAATTTATACAATATACCTCAGTTCAAGTCAGTGTCATCATTTCAGGGTCAGGGAGACAAGCTTGAAAGTAGTGATGAAGTTTCTGTCGGAATTACGCCGGCGCAAAGTCATTCAAACCCTTATTCCTTTTCTGGGTGTTATCTGGCTGCTGCTGCAAATTATCGCCGTGGTTACCCCACTTTTAAATTTAAGCCCCTTTGTTGCCACCAGCCTGACGATATTTCTGTTCGCCTGCTTTCCCGTGGTGTTTTATCTGGCCTGGTATTTTGATATCACGCCCCAGGGCATTAAGGTTACCGCCGTTGACTACAGCGAAAACCCTAAACCACTCGGGTTGAAATGGTGGCTGGGGTTAAGTGTGGTAATGGTTGGCTCGTTAATGCTGGGCCTGCATTATTTCGACAACGCCCGTACCGACTATGTTAAACGCAATGAAGGCCTGCTAACCAGCCTGAAAGCCAGTTCTATCGCTGTATTGCCATTTAGGGATCAAAGCCCCGAAAGTGACCAGCAATATCTGGCGGCCGGTGTTACCGAAGAGCTAACCAGTTTACTGGGCCAGGTTGCAGGTTTACAGGTGGCGTCGGCCAGTGCCGGTTTTAGTTTGGCCAGGCAAAACCTGCTGCCCGTTGATATTGCCAGGCGGCTTAAGGTGGACACTTTGCTCAGTGGCAGTATTCATAAAGTTGGTAATCAAATCCGGCTGCGGGTAGAGCTGATTAATGCCGAGGACGGCATGACCCTCTGGAGTCAGAGTTTCTCACGTCAATTAAGCGATATTTTTGCAGTAGAAACCGAAATCGCCCGGGCTATCGCTAACCTGCTGCAACAGCGGTACTTAGCAGCAGGCAGTCTGACCAGCCTAAATAACACCGCCAGCAGCGATGCCTATATGATGTACCTGCGGGGCCGCGAGCAATACCGCCTGCAAACCACTGAATCAATTAAAGAGGCACGCCGTTTATTCGAGCAGGCGCTGGCACTTGATCCGGAATACGCTATGGCCTATGCCGCGCTGGCAGACACCATTATTTCACTGGCCGAAGGCAGTGCCAGTTTTGGCGTTTTAAAAGCAGATATTGCCGCCACCTTAGCAGAGCAGCATTTAGCCAAAGCACTGGTCCGGGCACCCGGGCTGGCCGAAGCCCATGCTATCCGTGGCTTCCTGCTATTCTATTTACAAAGTAATTACGATGCCGCGCTACCGGCACTGGATAAAGCGCTAAGCCTCAACCCCAATTTAGCCCAAGCTCATTTATGGCGCTTTGCCGCCTTAGAGCAACTTGGCCGCCGCCAGGATGCCTGGCAAGCACTGCAACGGGCATACAGGCTAAACCCCGTCGCCATTACTCATCAGTATAACCTGGCCGTTAAACTGGCTGAACGTGGCGAGCTTAGCGCTGCACAAGAGCAATATCAGCAGCTAATCGCCGACTTCCCAGAATCACCTGTGGGATATATTGGTATGGCTAAACTGGATAATGCGGCTGCTCTCCCGGGAAATCCAATGCTAAGCGATGCCCAAGCTAATGCTTTACTCAACACAATTGAGCCACAACTTTTGCAGGACATCAAAGCTCTGGGATGGCAGTACCAATAACTACCCGGGAGCCAACAACCCGCGTACTACCGGCGCAGTTTAAACACGGCCGCATCAACGCTGCGCTGCATGATCACCTGTAACAACACCGTTTGGTGCGGCGTAAACAGCCAGTCAATCTGTTCTGGCGGCAGCTTTATACCGGCAGTAGCGCTGGCGGCAACACTGGTATAGCCTACCGGTTGGCGTGGTGGTTTATAATGCGGCTCGGCATTAAAGCTAATATACAACTGATTAAGCTGGTAGCGCTGGCGTAATTCACTCAGACTTGCCAGATTAAAATACAAGGTGCGATAAGCGCCGTTATCACTGTAGGCATGTACACCACATAGTAATTGCTGATATAACTCTTGCTCAAACTTCTGATCTTTTTTACCGGTACGGTAAAACTCGACAAAATAATCCTGCACGTTGTTCGCCAGATGATCGGTTAACTGACATACTATCTGACTGCGCTGCGGGCTTTTGCTAACAACGGCAGGGTCCAGCGCATTAATCTGCTGTTGCCAGTTAAAACTGTCGGCCAGCGGCTGATAATCGGTGTCTTCTACGCGCAGGGCCTTGGCCAAAATAGTCTGGGTAAGCGAGTTTTTTGGTCCTTTATCTTTAAACACCAGAGTACTGTGATTTTCGTTATCCAGAATCGCCAGCGCAATATCGCCTTTACTACGGCTAAACTGTAAACTGCCGGGTAACACAGATTGCTGCTCATCCAGCGCCACGGTGATCCGGCTGCAATTAAGATTAGCGCCGCTGATCCGCACTGTGCCATCGGAACCATCTTCATTGGCAATAGCGCTGATACCCGAATAACCGCTGTTACCAATCATTACCGTGGCCAGAATTTTACCAGCACCGTACCAGCTATCTTCAGAAAACAGATCGTTAAATGCCAGTTGCTGACTATAAGGAGATGCTAATTCCAGCCCTTTAAGAATTTGAGTACCCGTTTGAAAACCCGGTTGGCCCCAGCCTTTCACTGCCCGGCCAAAAAAACTGCGACCTTTATGGGCTAAATGCGAGCCAAAATTAGCGGGCGCCATCATCACAAAGCGTTTTACCGGATTATGGCTGGCACTGTAAAACTGGGTAAGCCATTGCCTTGCAACTAAAGAACCGGTGCTGTGTACCACCAAATCGACGCTACGGTCATCTGTCGGCAGGCCCATTTCGTGCCAGGCACGCTGCATAGCCGTGCCTAAATCGCTGTAGGTAACATCGTCGTGCATCGACAGCCAGTCACCCAGATGTAAATGTACGGTTTTTTTATTTGGTAACTGTTTGATAAATTTGCTTATGGCAGCAAAAGAGCGACTGTTGTCGCTCCAGCCATGCAGAATTATGACCGGGTTATCCATAACGTCTTCCCTGAATTAGCTGAGAAAAACCAGACAACACCGGCAGGCTGCGCCAATCTTGGTTAACGTAAATAAAGCTCAAATCAGTATAGCAAGCTTTCATAATCACGTGGCGTTAATAACCCTGCGTTAATAGCCGGGCGTTAATAGCCTGGAGCTAATGGTCTCCAGCATTTAAATCACCTGAGCGGGCAACATAAACTTTAATGGCAGGTACATAAAACACGTCAATAATACCGTCATTTTTTCTAATTTATAGGACAAACCTGCCACTATTATCCAATATCGCTGCTGGGCCATTTTGACTAAAGTAATAGCATATTGTCACTGGCAATCACTTGCCGGCTGGATAATCTGAACAAAAATTAAGGAGTTTGACATGGGCTTACTGGTAAACGGTACCTGGCAAGATAAATGGTATGACACCGACAGCAACGACGGCGAATTTAAGCGGGAAAATGCCCAATTACGTCATTGGATCACCCAGGACGGCAGCGCCGGTCCAACCGGCAAGGCAGGCTTTAAAGCAGAGAAAAACCGTTATCATTTATATGTATCCCTGGCCTGCCCCTGGGCGCATCGCACCCTGATATTTCGGCAGCTGAAAAATCTGACAGACTATATCAGCGTGTCAGTGGTCAGCCCTGATATGCTTGAGCATGGCTGGGAGTTTGATACCAGTAATCACAGTACCGGCGACAGTCTGTTTGGCTATGATTATTTACACCAGGTTTATACCCGCCACCAGGCAGATTACAGCGGTCGGGTAACGGTGCCATTACTGTGGGATAAAAAGCAAAATTGCATAGTCAGCAATGAATCGGCAGATATTATCCGGATGCTCAATTCGGCCTTTAACCCGCTAACTGGCAATTCTGACGATTATTGCCCGGCGGATATCCAACCCCAAATCGATAAAATTAACGAACTGGTATACCACAACATTAATAACGGGGTATACCGTTGTGGTTTTGCAACAAGTCAACAGGCCTATCAAGATGCTTATGCGCAGCTGTTTTCAGCAATGGATAAGGTAGAAACCATATTAAGCAATAACCGCTATCTGACGGGTGAATTGCTGACAGAAGCTGATTGGCGTTTATTTACCACCTTAATCCGCTTTGATGCGGTATATCATGGCCACTTTAAGTGCAATAAACAACGACTCGAAGATTACCCGAACTTAGCAGGCTTTACCCGCGAGCTTTATCAGTGGCCAGGCGTGGCTGGCAGCGTCGATTTTTATCATATTAAGCGCCACTATTATTTCAGCCACACCATGATCAATCCCAGCCAGATCGTGCCTGTCGGCCCCGATATAGATTATCAGGCTGCCCATCAACGCAATAGTAAGTAAAGGGTCTATACTCAATGTTAGCTGAACAACGGGTTTTGTTGGAACAACAGAGAGTGGCACATAATGCAAGCTACCAGAGACTTTGCCAAAGCACGCAGATTAGCAACAACCCTGTTGCTGCCCGTCATTTTGTTGGCTGGATTTAGCCGCAGCGTTGATGCAAAAATGCTGCGGGTGGCAGTAGCCGATTACCCGCCTTACACCTATGTGCAGGGCAATGGATTTGCTGGCGAAGGCTATCAGGCTTTCGTTAACATCATGGCTGAACTTGGTGTTAGCTATCAGGCTGAAGCAGTACCACACTTTGCCCGGGCACTAATCGATTTAGAGAATAATCAGCTGGACGCGTTACTGTTAGCAACGGAGAGCCCGGAGCGAAACGAGCTGGCAGAGTATTCAACCCCGTTGTTTTACACAGAGTGGGCCTGGGTCTGGTTAGCTGACAGACGTGACTTACATCCTGAACACGAGAAGTTTAAACACGTTGCTCAGGTATCAGCCCAAATGAATAGTAATATCTATAGCTGGTTGTCAAAGCAACACTACCAGATAACACCGGGCACCAGCGATATCAGAGGGCTTTTTAACCTGCTTGATCATAAACGGGTTGATGCCGTGATGCTGCCGGCTTTAACGGCCAAAACCCTGATCCAACAAGAGAAATTATCTCGAAAAAACTACGTTATTCGTAAACAGATAAAACTGCCTTTTGGTATTTATGTCAGTAAAAACTACCTTGCCGCCAACCCTGGTTTTATGGAGCGCCTAAATAAGGCAATAGCCGAATACCATGCCCACAAAGAAGTCGAGTCAAACCTGCAACTACCAGATTAAATTGTATTGCGATGCAGCGGTATCTGTTTGCAAGCCGAAATACCTTAACGCAGAGGTATATACCGTGACGCTGGCAATCATGAACTGTACCTTGTTTAACAATTATTATATCTGAGTACCCGCCCCCCCCGGACAGGCCCTACGTAGTTTAAAAGCCGGAACCGGGCTGTTTTAAAAACTCAATTTCCTGTTCAGTCGAAGTTCTGCCATAAATAGCATTTCGGTGCGGATAGCGGCCAAAACGATCAATTATCGCTTTATGTTTTAATTCAAACTGATAATTGCTATCCGGCGCATATTGTTTATAAAGCGGCTCAGCCAGCGAATGAATAAATTGTGATTCACTGTGCATGTAAGGCATTAATAAAAAATTGCGTTCATCAGCCGATAGCTCTTTTAATGCACCAGCGGCTACCGCTTCCTGTGCCAGCACTAATGCCATGGCATCCTGAGCAAAGGCCGCCGGAGTTTCACGGTAAATATTGCGGGAAAACTGATCAAGCAGAATAATCTCAGCCAACCGACCTTTTGCATCACTGCGCCAGCGGTATAACTCGCCACGGCTGGCTTGCTTAACTAAATCACCAAAACGGTCATGGATCAGCTGGTCGAACTGTTGGTCTTTGGCCCACCATAGTTTAGAGCTGATTTCATTAAACCAAAAATCCAGGATCTTGCTTGGCATAGCTACTCCTTGTAATCAAAGCTTCTGTAATCAAAGCTTCGCGGTTCAGTCTGTATTGATCGTGCCACGGCTAACTGACTCGAGTGCTAATTGCTGCAAATGCTGCTGCAACTGAGGATAAAACTGCAAAAAGTTATGTTCCAGTTCGGCATAACGCGGGGTAATTTCGTTAATCATTCCGCTGAAATTGTTGGCAAAGCGGATCCTGCCGGCAATATGGTCTAATGCCCGGCCAAGCTGGGTTAGATGCTGGTAGCTGGCAAACCAATCGTGGCGGCACACCCGCTGCATTGTCTGTTGCATGGGTAACGGCATTAATGGCATCGCCTGAGTCAGTTGTTGATACAGTTGAATTTTATAGTCTGAAAATGGCGCTTTGTAAAATTGCTGCCAGTGCCTGATCAAAAAGTGATCAAATAATACATCCAGCGCTACTCCCGCGAAACGGCGACGCCGCGGCGAAAACCCCGCTTTGGCTGATCTGACGATCGGATGGCTGTCAGTAAAACGATCTGTCGCACGATGATTCTCCAGACCAGCTTTAACTTCAGGATGCAAACAGTCAACACGAAGACCTTTGCAAAAATCGCCCAGCAAATTGCCGGTTAACGAATACAGATTTGGTTTTGCCAGTACAGCATGGGCCAGGTAGTTCACACTGCTCTCCCGTTTTTGGTATACTTGCGCCGATTTTACTTTACCTGCAGAGTACGCAATGCGTTTGTTTATCCGTTTATTCTTCCGGTTGCTCCGGCTTATCTTAACTCCTTTTATGCTTATTGGTGAATGGCTTACCACACCAAAAGCGATTGCTCGTGACGCGGAACAGCAACGTAACGTTGACGAAAACTGTCAACAGCTTGCTTTGTACCAGTTTAGCAGCTGCCCTTTTTGTATCAAAGTTCGCAAAGAAATTGCCCGCCTGGGTCTTAATATTGAACGGCGCGATGCTCAGCATAACCAACAGTATCGCCTTGAACTGGCGCAAGCTGGGGGTAAAGTAAAGGTGCCGTGCTTACGTATCAGTACGCCGGGCCAAACCACAACCTGGTTATATGAGTCACAAGATATTATCAGCTATTTGCAACGTCAGTTTGATAGTAGCGCTGCGGTGGTTAAGTAGCAGTTTAGCGGGTAAAAACGACTAATACCCCACTCCAGTCCAAGCCCCTGCTTTTGCCTGCTTGCGGCGCAATTTCTACGCCGCAATAAAAGCCCAGTAGCGGCACTCTGGCGTGGTTAAGTAAATTTTGCACTTCAATCGCGTCCTCCCGGCCGACTTCATGCTGCTCGTTGTCATCAAACTGAGCCACCCGGCCAGCGCAATCCATGTAAAGCGCAAATAACGGTTGCTTGCCATCCTGTTTAATTTGCTGCAAAAGCGCTTCTGTGTGCGTTCTGGCCGATACTCTGCTTAAGGCCGGACTACGACGCATTAGCTGAATTTGCATCCCTTCATGCATATCAGGCTCAAACAGGATCAGACCTTCATCATTCGGTAATATTCCACTGATCAGCCGGTTACTAAAATCATTTTCGCTAGTCAGCTCTGCTCTACCAGTAGCCGGGATACCCAGACATAGCTTACTGACCGGTGAACTTTTTCGCCAGTTGCTGCTACCAAATGCCTGATCGATAACGGTAACCGCAGGTTTGCCATCCAGGGTATATAAAAACTGGCCGAAAATGCCGGTAATAGTATAACGCTGAGTACTTAGCGGCTGACAGCCGTGCATTACCCCAATATAAGACGTTAAATTGCCACCAAACACTAAAGCACTGGCACTTTGCTGCGCAATACTCTTGCCACAAAACTGCTGGGTATGACCAAAGCCCTGATCACCCAGTAACCCTGCGCCTGCAACAGGCACCGCAGAGGACAAATTTAACTCAAGGCCCCTTAGCAGGGGCGCTGAAGGGTTCATCACGGGTGCGACATGCTCGGATCCTGCAAATTTAATTGAATCATACAGCAGCAGCAATAAGCTGGCATCAGGCATGGTCGGCAAAGCAGCGGCTAACTGCTCTCCGGCTTTAAACGGACTGTTAAACAAACCACTGGCTACTGCCATCTGACAATAGTTATCTTCAAACTTCAACACAGCTACCGCAGCCGGAAAGCCCTGATACGATGTCTGAGAATTGGTGATCACCCCAATCGCTGAGCCCCCGAATATATTAACTTCCGGACCCAGTATCCGCCGCAGACCGCGGTAAAACTCCTGATGATTCAGCCTGCCACTACAAAATGCCAGCACTAAATCAGCGTTATTAAAAGTGGCCTGCGCTATTGCGCTTTGTGCAGCTTGCTGGCCAGCGACAAAAGCATCCTCGCAATTACTGTATCCTATACCAACTTTCATAATCCCTCATCCAGAATTCCTTTAACAGAATCCCTAATACAAAATCCTTCAACCCCAGTCCCCAATCCTGCTGCTGAATTGACATTAGCCCCAGGATCACATCAACAACCAATGAATATTACACTGAATTAACTATTGCAGGAATACGGCAAATCACAAAGTTTCTGATTTGCAGACTAACTTGTTATAGTAAATCTATTCTCAGCTGATAGCGTTTTGGCCATTAAAACAGTGAAGGTAATCAGATGCGGTTATTTATTGTACTAACTCTGACAGTAGTGGTACTGACAGCGCTTGCTGGTTGTGGTGTTACTCCCAATCCAGCTGTTCCCGTTTTAACCGCGCAACCCCTTACTGCTGCAGAGCAACTGGCTCTGTCGGAACAGGCTGGCCAGCATTATCTGCAGTGGCCGGAACAACTTAGCAGTCGCTCTGGCGTCAATAACCGTCGACGCTTTACCAGTTGGCAGGGCCAGGGTCTGCTGCTGGCAGATATGGCCCAGGCAACATCAGCCATCATTTCAGTAAACAACCAACGCATAACGCTGCACCGGCAAGAACACGGTCAGCCATTTAAAATAGATATCAGCGCTTACACCCGGGACGGTGCTAATTTCCTGCAACTGATTAGCGTGACACCGGCCAGCGCCCGGATCACTCTGGCATTGCCCTATCCACAGCTAAATGAGCAACCGCTTTATGCCGAAATAAACAGCGAACGCTTCGCTGCAGTTGATAAACTTATTAACTCAGAAATTGCGGCCGGTTTTCCAGGCGCGGTGTTGCTAGTAGTAAAAGATGGCAACATCATCAAACAAACGGCTTATGGCTACGCCTTGCGCTACACCACTGACGGCATCGAACAGCCAAGTCCTGAACCAATGCAAACCCATACCTTATTTGATATTGCCTCAAACACTAAAATGTATGCCACTACCTATGCCGTAATGCAGCTGGTTAGCAGTGGTATGCTGGATATAAACCGGCCACTGAACGACTACCTGCCAGAATACCGAGGAGAAGGTCGGGAGCAACGCCTGGTTAGCGATCTGCTACATCACACCAGTGGTTATCCGCCGGAAGTCCATTTTCACCGGCCTGACAACAATAACGGTTTACTATTTTACTCTCTTAATAAAGCCTATACCGACCAGCTGCTGCTGGAACAGGTTCCTTTTGTCAGTGAGCGTGGTATAAGCGCCCGCTACAGTGACGTCAACTTTATGCTGCTGGGTCTGCTGATTGAGCGCTTGACGGCCATGCCATTAGACCGGTACTTGCAGCAGCAATTTTACCGGCCTCTGGGGTTAAATAATCTGATGTTTAATCCCCTGCAACATGGCGTAGCGGAGCAACGTATTGCCGCTACTGAACTTGATGGCAACAGCCGTGGTGGCCGGGTAAGCTTTCCGGCTAACCGCCAGGGAGTTGTTAGGGGACAGGTTCATGATGAGAAAGCTTACCATGCACTGCAGGGAGTGGCTGGCCATGCCGGTTTGTTTGCCAGTGCCCGGGATCTGGCGGTAGTAATGAGCGTGGTGGCACAGCAGGGCGGATATGGCTGGCAGCGTTTTTTCAGCCCTGAGGTGGTACAGCAGTTTACCCGACCATCCGGCTATGATCATCGTTTTGGTCTGGGCTGGCGTACCGCCGCCGGTGGTGACTTAAGCTGGCACTTTGGCGCCTATGCCAGTGATTATGCCTATGGCCACACCGGCTGGACCGGCACTGCCACCCTGATAGACCCAGCCCACAATTTAATGGTGGTGTTGCTAACCAACAAAAAGCACAGCCCGATTGTTGCTAACGGTAATGGTTATGAATTTAGTGGTGACAGCTTTGAAACCGGTCGCTATGGCACTATTATGACCCTGATTTACCAGGCCGTTCTGCAGTAAAAAAAGTCGTTATAAGTCAGCGCTGTCGGCACTCAAAAACTGCAATTGGGCCAGTTGCTGATATAGCGGGCAGCTTTGCATTAGTTCGCTATGTTTACCGACGGCAATAAGCTGCCCTTTATCCAGCACTACAATGCGGTCAGCGTGTAATACCGTACTCAACCGGTGGGCAATTATCAAGGTGGTTTTGCCCTGCATCAAATGCTCCAGAGCTTGCTTTACATAATATTCACTGGCCGCGTCCAGTGCGCTGGTTGCCTCATCCAGTAGCAGCACCGGCCGGTCGGCCAGAATAGCTCTGGCAATAGCAATTCGCTGCTTCTGGCCACCGGATAAACGCACCCCGCGCTCACCCAGCTGACTATGGTACCCCTCCCCAAGCCCCTGAATAAACTCATCGGCTTCTGCCGCTTTGCAAGCAGCAATCACATCTTGTTCGCTGGCCTCTGGGCGGCCGTAGCGTACGTTTTCCAGCACAGTAGTGGCAAAGATCACTGCATCTTGTGGTACCAGGGCAAACTGGGCGCGCAGCCCGGCAGGATCAAGCAAGCTGATATCAATGCCGTCCAGTAAAACCCGTCCTGTTGGCAAATTATAAAAACGCTGCAACAACTGAAACAGAGTCGTTTTCCCCGCACCGCTTGGACCAACCAGAGCCACCCGTTCGCCCGCTTTAATATGCAGATTAAGCTGCTGTATTACGGTTTTATCTGGCAGCTGCGGATAGTAAAAACTAATCTCTTCAAACTCCAGGGTACCGGCAACAGGTTTTGCCAAGTGGGCCGGTGTGGCAGGTGCTGCTATTTCCACTGGTATACTGGCTAATTCAATCAGGCGCTCGGTAGCACCCGCCGCTCGCTGAATCTCACCAATCACCTCGCTGATGGTAGCAACAGAGCCTGCCACTACCACCGCGTAAAATAAAAAGGCAGTAAGCTCGCCGGCAGTAATACGCTCTTGTAGCACATCCAATGCACCGACCCAGCCAACCAGGGTAACAGCACTGATACTAAGCAACATGACGACACCAATTAACAGCGCCCGGTAAAAAATACGCTGTTTTGCTGCCATCATTACCTGCTCAATTTTGCTGGCAAAATGCTGCTGATCCAAAGCTTCATGGCCATAAGCCTGTACGGTGTGAATTTCATGCAGACTTTCATCAACATGGGCGCCAATATCAGCCAACCGATCCTGACTGGCGCGGGCCATATGGCGCACTCGCCGCCCCAATATAAAGATAGGAACCAGAACCAGCGGGACAGCGACTAATACCAGGCCGGTCATTTTTAAACTGGTAAAAGCCATCATCAGTAAACCGCCAACGGCGGTAACAGCCGAGCGCAGTGCCATAGAAAAGCTGGAGCCCACCACGGTTTGCAGTACCGTCGTATCCGCGGTAAAGCGGGAAATAACCTCGCCGGTGCGGGTTTCACTATAAAAAGCGGGTGACAACAGCAGCATGTGGCGATACACATGATTGCGAATGTCAGCACTGACCCGCTCTCCCAGCCAGGTCATCAGATAAAACCGGCAAAATACCGCTGCAGCGCTAATACTGGTAATGAGTAAAATCAGTAGAACAATCGAATTTAGCCGGGCGCTATTGCCAGCAACAAACCCCTGATCGACCAGTAAACGCACGCCCTGGCCCAATGCCAGCCAGGCCAGAGAACCAATCAGCAAAAATAACATAGCCGCTATCACCCGCCAGCGATAAGGCATTAAAAACCGGCCAAGCCAGGGCAAAACGGCATGCGGGCCACTGTTTCGCGGCGTAAACAGGGTACTCATATCACCTCGAATCTTGTAAGTTACCGCTACGGTAATGATCAACGTAGTGCTCATCATAACAGGCTGTACCCGGGTAAACGAAAGATTATCAAGGTGATGAGGCAAAGGGGTTAGCGTTTTCGCAAGGCACGTCGACCATACAAACAATAGTCTGGTCGTTTTATCCTGGCACTATTGCTGCAAAACAACCATCAAACGTCAACACGCCCTGATACCGATCAGGTATTCAGTCAGTAACAGCCGCAGTTAATGGCTGTTCGAAACTGATTACCAGCTCTACCCGACGGTTAGCCGCCTTACCTTCTGCCGTGTTGTTATCGGCAATCGGCTCGGCCGGACCGCGCCCTTCGGCCGCTATCGTTTCTGCTGCCAGGCCTTGTTGCAGCATAAAGGCCTTAACCTGCTCTGCACGCTGCTGTGATAACTTATTGTTATAAGCCAGCTGGCCACTGCTGTCGGTGTGCCCAAGTACAGCAAGCCGCTGGTAATTTATACCTTTTAGCGATTCGACTATGTGAGTTAACTGCTGCTGTAATGCGCTGCTTAATCTGGCACCGTCATGTGAAAAAGCGGTCATACCAGGGAAAGATATCCTAAGCTGGTTGCCAGCCATTACCGAGGTTTCCAGTCCGCTGGCGGGTTGCAGTCTTGCTGCAAACAACGTTTGCGGGTTAGCAGACACCACGCTACCCGCGGCAGCTGTGGTGCCAGAATCATCAGGTGTATTTACACAACCTGTCGTCAGCAGGGTTATTAAGGTCGCTGCGGTAATCGATAAAGTGCGCAAAATTGATACTCCGGTTAATGATATTCAGATAACGCGCTGGAACGCAATCCACAGCGCATGTTGCAAAACAACCGCCATTCTAAATTCTTTATTTAACCAAATAAATACTATTGTTTAATATTGGTAAAAATAAATAGTGAATAACAGTCTGACAAAATGTTGAATATGCGCTGCACAGCATATAATCCCGCTTCGCAATCCCGGTAAACTGCTATAAAATGCGCCACCATAATTTAGCGTAAGCAGCCTACATGCTGTCATCAAATGCCCTTTATACCGACCTGTCGTCTTACTACGATTTAATGTGTTGCGACATTAATTATCTGACCCAGAGCAATATGGTGCACAGGCTCCAGCAGTTACTGGGCAATGGTGGTATCAAACATCTTGATTTAGCCTGTGGTACCGGCCCGCATATTCGTCATTTTATTGATTATGGCTATCAGTGTAATGGCCTGGATCTCAACCAGCCGATGCTGGATCTTGCCCGCGCCCGCTGCCCGCAAGCCAATTTTATGCTGCACGATATGGCAAGCTTCACGCTGGATGCACCGGTTGATCTGATTACCTGTTTTTTATATTCAGTACATTACAGCGGAAGTATCAATGCGCTACAACAATGCATTGCCAGCGTATCTCAGGCACTGACACCAGGCGGACTCTTTGTATTTAATGCGGTAGACAAAAATACCATCTGCAATCAGTCTGCCGTGCGTCATAGTGCTCAGCTCGACAGCAGCCATTTTATATTTGAGTCAGCGTGGCATTACAGTGGTGAGGGAGAGCAGCAAACACTTAAACTGAGCATTGCCAAAACCACTGCAGCGGCAACAGAGTTATGGCAGGATCAGCACCCGATGGTGGCAGTGAGTTTTGCACAGCTGCAGGCACTGCTTACCCCTTATTTTGAGGTGCAGATACTGGCCCACGATTACGATAAAATCACGCCCTGGGACCGGAGCTCCGGCAATGCCATTTTTGTTTGTGTTAAGCGCTGAATTCCATCCGGGCATGCGGATTGTCGTGATTAAAATGATCCAGTTGGTAGACAGCTGACACACACGCATTAGTTAAACCACATTTGATAATCAATCTGAAAACTTTCCAGCTTTTACTGCATCCAGTTGGCCAGCTCAGTCGTTGCTTGCATTGGAGGTGAGCATTTTATGCTGTATCAGGTTCAGGCTGTCGACCTGCTGTTCGCCAAACACAGTTGATAAAGCAAGGAAAACACTATGATACATTCAAAATTTGTTCGAGCGGTTCGCGGTCCGATGTCATTAAGTGCAGTAGCTCTGGCAATGCTGCTTGCGCTTACCGGTTGCGACGGTGACGATGGTGCACCCGGCCAGCCCGGAGCTGACGGTACCCCGGGTCAGCCTGGCGCAGACGGTAACCCGGGCTTTACCGCTGCCAATTTTTTAATGGCTAATAATGGCCCTGACAATAGCGGTACGGTCGATCTGATTAACCAGAATGCCGCACCGTTAAAACGCTTTTCTGGTTTGAATAATCAGGGCGTGGTGCTCGATACCCTGGGTAATCTGGTTCAGGCTGGCGATAGTAGCAATGGCAGCCTGAAAACATTCTGCCGAATCGCGACGCGCCCGGATGGCACTACCTTTGACCCGACCATTGATCGCGAGCTTACCGGTGCCGCTACCGGCCTGGTTAACCCTAAAGGCATCGCATTTTCAGACCAGCGGGGCTTAGTGTTTATTGCCGATCAAAATGCCATGCAAGTTACCGTTTATGGCGGCGCTGCCGCAGGCACTGCAGCGCCATTGGCTAGCACGACGACCGAAGCGATGCCATGGGATCTGTTTTATGATGATATTAACGATGTCTTATATGTCGCCCTAACCAATGGTGTGTTGTCTATTTACGATAATTATGTCGCCAGTGATTATGCAGCAATGCCCACCCGCAGCATTACCCCCGTCTCGGCCGATGGCATGCAATTATCCGTTAACCTGCATGGTATTGCCTATGACCGATTATCAGACAAGCTGGTTTTATCTGACGTTGGCAGTGCAAGCGATGCCACTGATGGCATTTTGTTTGTTTTAAATAATATCTCAGTTGCGGATGGTGAAGTGATACCCGCCCGGGTGATTAACGGCCCTGCTACCATGCTGGGCAATCCGGTTGATATTGTGCTCTCTGGCAGCGAACTGCGGGTAGCAGAGAAAGCCAATGATGCTATTTTAGTTTTTGCTACAATTTTTGCCGGACCAAGTGGTGATATCGCGCCAGATTTAATAACAGAATCTGTTAAGCCTGAATCATTGGTACAGTTAAGCGCATCCTCTGCTGCAGTCGATATTTCTGACAGCAGCAGTGCGCCGGTATTGCTAGGGGTGGCGGTGTCCAGTAACCCGGCAACCACTGGCCCCACCACGGGCCGGATCAGCCGTTTAACTGCGGCACTAACCAGCGATCTGGGCCAATACAATGCGCTTCAAACAATTGAGAGCGTAACGTTTGATGTCGCGGGCGACAGCTATACCAGCTTTGACACGGCCGACAGTGGCGGCATCGTTATTAGCAACCGGGTGGCGAGCCGACGCAGTGGTCAGCAATATAGCGCCGCGCAGGACCGGATCATCAGTGGCAGCAACACCGGTTTAATGTCACCAAAAGGGCTCGACATTGATTCAGCCAGTGGCTTGTTGTTTGTGGCAGAAAACAATGCCACCAGCCCCGGAATTTTAATTTACTCCACCTGCGCCAGTGGCAATGCGGCGCCGTTGCTGACCTTAAATACTACACCGGCCCGGCCATGGGATGTCGACTATGACCCCGCCAGCGATAAAGCTTTTGTCGCGCTGACAAATGGCACCGTGGCCGTTTTTGATCAGGTAACAAGTAAATGGCTGGCAGGCAATAGCAGTATTGATACGGCAGATCGCATTATTACCCCGGCGATAGGTGGTTTAGCAATAGCCGCGCCAAGCAATCTGCATGGTATTGACTACGACTTTGCCAGCGACGCATTAATCGTCTCTGATGTTGGCAGCGCAGCTGACGCCACCGACGGCAAAATTTACGTGCTAAACAATGCCGGTTTGGCCAGTGGTTTAACCAATGTGGCGGTTAATATCAGTGGTGATAATTCTGCGTTGGGTAACCCTGTTGATATTATGTATAGCGGTCAACACCTTTATGTGGCTGAAAAGTCAAATAATCTGGTGTTACGTTTCGATAATATCCTTAACAGCGCCGGCGGTAATATTGCTGCGGATGCCAGTTTTGCATTTACCGCACCGGAGTCGGTGGCGATTATTCCGCTTTATCTGACTAACCGTTAACAGCTTAACGCTATTCCTGCCACTGGAACACTTGCTCCAGTGGCAGTTTAAATTCTCCGGCAATCCGAAACGCGACCTCCAACGACGGAGAATATTTACCTGCCTCTATCGCGGCGATAGTCTGACGGGTTACCCCTACCCGTTGCCCCAACTCAGCCTGCGTCATCTCGCTTTGTACAAAACGCAGTAACCGGATGTTATTACTTAGCGATCCCTTCATCCTGCCTGCCTGCGATAACCAATAACCATTACCGAATACTGCACCAGCTCAGCGAGCACAATCATAAATAGTGCAGAATTAACAATGTGCCAGCCGTTACTGGAAAATGGCATCACCACCCCGACCAGGATCATGCCGGTTATCAGCACATAGTAAGCCGTTGTAACCGACCGATGCTTTATCGCGATATCGCGCTCATCAGCTGCTACTTTTGCATCAAGCGGGTTGCTGCGACGCAATACAATATGGCCAACAATCAAAATAGTTACCTGCACTGCAGCAGTAACCGCATAACCTGCCAGCTGTCGCAGGTCCGGCATTGGCGTTACCGGAAAGTAGCCAGTAGCCACCAGGGTAAAATACGGCCCGAAAGTAGCGAGCATAGCGGCGATAGACAACCAGGCTACTTTTTCGCGATACGGTATAACTTGCCAATGCAACATTGCGATCTCCTTGTTTGAACCGCTCTTAATGATTACTACAACGAACTCAATGGTAGTTAAAGATAACCCAATGTCAATTATATTTAACATCAAGTGATGGCAAAAATTGTTATCAGCTAATAAAACTGGTTCGCATAATCCTTTGCTGCGCAGTGTTAACGTAAGCGCTTGTTACTGTTTTTATTTAAGGTTTTGGGGCTGACTGACACTGAAATGACTGCTGTCTAATCGTCACACTGCCCTGTGCGCCCAGCTGCACCTGGTATAACAGGTTATATTGTTGTTCAGTCAGCGGTGCAACGTCGATACCGCTCAGTAATTTAACCAGTTCAGGTACGGTGTTGCTATGTCCCACCACCAGCACCGGCGCGGCGGCTGTACTTAGCTGCTGCACTAATTGTTCGGGCTTGCCGGGATCGTAGTGATTGACAGATATTTTTTTGCTATCAGCAACAGCAGCTGCCGTTTGTTGGGTACGCTGGTATGGTGTGGCATACACAGCGCCCAGAGTGATGTTGGCAAAGTAATCAGCCAGGGCTGTTGCTCTGGCCTGACCGCACACAGACAACGCAGGGTCTTTGCTATCATCCTGCTTTTCAGCGTGGCGTACCAGATAAATGGTATTAGCGCTGACCTGTAGTGCCAGCGCGCAACTGGCAGCCCCACACCAGGGTAAAAATTTAGCTATCTTCATTGATGTGCTTCCTGTATAGCACTGCGTCCACTTCACCCAATGCATCCTGATGCATATAGCGTTTAATAAACTGCATCCCCAGCTTGCGCATTACGCCAATTGAACCGGTATTATCCGGTGTGGTAATTGCTGATACATAACGCACGTTATCGTTATGTGCTAAAACCGCCATTGCTACTGCAGCTGCCGCTTCGCTGGCATAACCCTGACCCCAGTATTTCCGCTTAAAACGCCAGCCTAATTCAACATCATCTCTGCTTGGAATTAAAGTATTAAAGCCCATGGGCCGGATTAATATCCAGCCCAGATAAACGTTGTCGGCGCGCCGACATACCTGCCAGATGCCAAAGCCGCGTGGTGGGTTACGATATTGTGCCATCCGCGGCAAAAACACCTCGGTAATTTGTTGCATTGTGGTTGGCTTACCGCCAGAAAGATAACGCATTACCTCTTTGTCCTGGTCAATTTCAAACAGCAACTGGGCATCTTGCTCAGATAACAACGAAAAGCTCAGCCGTGAACTGGGCGACACAGTTAATGGTTTGGTAAGCAATGTGGCAGACACCTTAATTAGTCTCCTTGATAGAGTTGTGTCGATCAATATGGTTGTCCCTCAACCAATACCATCCGGGGGTGACTACCATGAACCGGCCGCCCTGAAAGGAAGAAACTTCAGTAAGATGATGGCGATCAGTAATGTGAAGCCAAAACTTAACAGTGACCCCAGCAAAATATATTCGGTCAGTGCCCGGTCGTGCGAATCACGTAAATCGTTATAGCGTAGCACTGATTTTGCGGCCACTACCAAACCCACCCCTGAATACTGACCGGCCAGGATCAGCGTCAGGATCAGCAGTCGCTCGGCAATCCCAATCAGATGCCCGGCAGCCGGTGAGCCCTGCTTGGCATTGGTGGCCGGCGCACTTATCTTGGTAAGCACTAAACTGATGACCACCGAAGCAGGCTTCATGAGTAGCAAATAAGCCAGCAGCAACAACAGATGCTCGGCTCTGAGCAACCCTGTGGCCAGATTTAGTAATGCGGGATACCCGGTATCAGTAAGGTACAGCCACACCAGCATGATAATTAACACATGTAGTAGCTGATCCAGCACAAAGTAACGTAAACCAGTGAAATAAGATTTAGCAACGTCAATCAGCAGATGGCTGACGGCAATCAGCAGCGCCAGGCTAAAAACCGAGATGACGCTTACTGCCGACCAGCTGAGGCGATACCACAGTATTAACAGTAACAGGTTTAAACCAAAATGAATTAAGCCATGAAAGTACAATTGGCTACAGCGCCAATGCCGCTCAGCCCGAGCCTGCACCCAGGCAGTAGGTTGTAAAAAGAAATCGGCCAGAATATGCACCAGCACTAAACTCAGGAGTAAGCTGCTATCACTCATGCTACGCTCCTTTTAATATGGCTTTGGCAATACTCGATGAACGCCTGCATCAGCTGGTAATCCGCATGGTTATTGTTCAGTAACTTAGTGACATTCTCTCTGGAGGTGCCGAGTTTGCCGGCGATATTTTCATGGGAGCTGCCTGGGGTCAGAAAATACAGTAGTAACGCTTCGGCCTGACGGGCGGTAAGTTTGCTTAGCATACTGTCGGCCATTTGCAGTGGTACCGCTAATATGTGTTGCAGGGCTTGCTGCTGACTATAAATTGCCAGCCGCTGTCCGCCAGGTAAGGTATCCAGGCCATTACCAGACAGGGTAAAAGCCGGGCCGCTGGCGCTTTTTACATCCTGACGTAAATTCGTTACCTCGCCCAGGCCAATACTAATCTTACAATCCCGATTCAGGCTTATCAGTGTTAAACGAATATAAAGAGCCAGGGTTACCGCTGCAGCAGGTTGCGGTAATAATATCTGAAACGCATCGCCGCGGTAAAAGTTGTAACTGCAGCCCAGCGTGCTGGCTTTAGCAACTAATAGCTGCTCTAACTGATACAGTACCGTATCGTATTGTTCACCGGCAATGCCGCGGGACTTGACAAAATCACCGGTTAGCACAGCATAAGTTGCTGCCATTTTTGCTCTCAGTTTTTGTTCAATGATGCTTAATGGTAACCCAATATGGTTACATGTCAAATATGTAACCATAATTGATTACAAAACATAAAAGTAACCGAAAATGATTACCAAAAAATTAATTAAGACGCTAGCGTTAAATCTGGCAGCGGCCAGCCAGGCTAATGTTCTACCGCAATCCGCCCAGTCGTCACAGCCCCGCTGCAGATACGCGGCTTTGGGGCCAGCACAAATAAATCACCATTCTGGCCAGTGAATTGTTGTTTTACTCCAGCCGCTTTTGCTACGGTAGCATTAGCCTGTATATGCGCCGCCTCGCCATGCACGGGGATAGCCATAGCAGGTTGTACATAGCGGTACATTAAGTCGAGTTCGCCCTGATTCGGGTGGCCGGATACATGAATAAGCTGCGGACTATCGGCGCTTTGTAACGTGCGTACTTTCAGTAGTTTTAATTGGGTTATCAACCGGCTAACCAGCATTTCATTCCCCGGAATTAAAATCGAGCTAAACAGCACCAGATCATTTTCTTCCAGAATTAAATGCGGATGACGCTGCTGCGCTAAGCGGCTGAGCGCGGCGCGCGGCTCGCCCTGGCTGCCGGTTGCCACTACTAATACTTCACTCGCCGGCAAGTAGCCAATATGCGAGGGCTCAATTAACGGAATATCATCCGGCCAGTAACCACAGGCCCGCGCCGCGCCTACCATATTTTCCATAGCACGGCCAAACAAGGCTAAATAGCGTCCGGTGCGCCTGGCAACGTGGCCAAGGCTGATTAAACGGCCAATATTACTGCTAAAGCCACTGACCACCACCCGCTGTTTTTCATGCCGTATTACTTCAAACAAGCCCTCAAAACAGGCAGTTTCAGATCCCGAAAAACCCGGCCTTAACGCATTGGTCGAATCACACACCATCGCGGTAATATCCTGCAGGGCTAATCGCTTAAATACTTGCGGTTTAAAAGGCTTGCCCGTCATGGGGGCATGATCAATTTTCCAGTCAGCCGTATGAAACACCTTGCCGGCCGCCGTGGTGATCAACAGCGCCTGCGGCTCAGGTACAGAGTGGGTAATACTCAGCCAGTTAATTAAAAAAGGGCCAATATTGCTGGTGCCGCCAAGTGGGATCTCAATAATTGGCATGTTCTGCGATAAACCACTGCGGGCAATTTTACGGCGCAGGATCTCTGCAGTAAAAGGCGTGCAATATACCGGGCAGCCAAAGCGCGGCCATAAAAAAGGTAACGCACCAATATGGTCTTCGTGGGCATGGGTAATAACAATGCCAGAGAGCAACTCACGGCGCTGCGTGATAAATGCCGGATCGGCCGCCTGCACTTCAGCGGTAATCGGGCTGGTTGTCGGCTGCAGCGGGTTATAAAACGTCACGCCGCAATCTACCATCAACCAGCGGCTGTCATGACCGTACAGGTTCAGGTTCATGCCTATTTCGCCACAGCCTCCCAGTGGCAGAAACCATAAGTCACTAGGGCCGGGCAGTAAGTCTGCAGGTAAACGGACAGTCAAAACAACATCCTTCATCTGAAAAAGATAAGCATTGTACGCAGTAAATGGTTAGACAGCACAGCCAACTCAACCCAACAGTGGCAAACAACACAAAAAAACTGATTAGTTATTAACCAAGCTTGACGTAATTAATATTTAGAGGTAAAACGTTTAAGACGGTCAAGGCGATTAAAATAACAGCTAACATCCAGGGCGGATTAATAGCTTAAAAAGGCTTTCAGCTTATCAAGCTACAGGATTAAAACAAAAAACAGCATAAGTGAGATGTTGGCCTGGCTGTAATTATACCTATAAACTTAAACGATTAAGTAATATATAACGATACCAATTTGAATTGACGAGGGTAAAACAGATGAAAACAAAAAATTTAAATCGTTCATGCCTGGCGCTTGCTGTAAGCCTGGCAATAGGCTCTGCTACTGTAATCGCACAGGAAACAACTACTGAAAATGACGTTACAGCGACAGAATCCAGCACAACGTCAGGCCTTGGTTTTGAACGTATTGTCGTTACCGGGGCTGTCTCACGTAATCAGTCAGTTATGCAATCAAGTGTCTCAGTCAGCAGCCTGACATTTGAAGATATCGATGTAACGAGCCCACGCTCTACAGCAGAAATTTTTCGAATGCTGCCCGGAGTAAGAAGTGAGTCTACCGGTGGTGAAGGTAATGCAAACATTGCTGTACGCGGCTTACCCGTCGCTGCAGGCGGCGCGAAGTTTTTAACGTTGCAGGAAGATGGTCTACCGGTACTGCAGTTTGGCGACATTGCCTTTGGTAATGCAGATATTTTTGTCCGGGCAGATTCAACCATGGCCAGATTAGATGTCATTCGTGGTGGTTCAGCCAGCACTGCCGCAAGCAACTCACCGGGTGGTATTATCAACTTCATCAGCAAAACCGGCGAACACCAGGGCGGCAGCATCGCTGTTACTTCAGGCATAAACTACGACCAGTTCAGAACTGATTTTGAGTTCGGTGGTGACATTAACAATGACATGCGTTTTCATTTTGGTGGTTTTGTTCGTCAGGGTGAAGGTGTTCGTGACCCAGGCTATCAGGGTGAGCGCGGCTATCAAATCAAAGCCAATGTGACAAAAGAATTTAACGCGGGCTACGTAAGAGTTTATGCCAAACATTTAAATGATCGCGCCGCCAGTTATATGCCAATGCCAATGTATGCCGATGGCAGCTCAGTGCCAGGCTACGATGCACAAAAGGACACTTTGCAATCGGTCTATTTAAGCCAAACTGTGCGATTAAACGGTGATAATCAGATCTCCCGCGGTGATGTACGCGACGGTATGAATCCGAAAGTTGACAGTTTTGGTATTGAAGCCCAATTTGATTTAGACGAAAACTGGACCTTAGACAATCGCTTCAGAATTAGTGACATCAGCGGTAATTTTATTACGCTGTTTCCTGCTGAAGTTGGCAACGCACAGGATATTGCCAACAGTATTACTGGCGATAACGCGACGCTCACTTATGCTGTTGGCCCTCAGGCTGGCCAGGAATACACTGCAGCGGATGCCATGCGGATCCATACCTTTGATGTTGAAATCAATGACTTTGGCTCTATAGTAAATGATTTGAAATTGGCGAGAAGTTTTGGCGACGTAGATGTCACTTTTGGCTACTACATGGCAGATCAGACTATCAGTATGTCATGGCTATGGAACTCTTACCTGATGGCCTTAAAAGGAGATAACGCAGAACTGTTAAACGTTAACGCAGCAGATGGTACAGCATTTTCAGAACAAGGGCAGCTGGCATATGGCGTTCCGTTCTGGGGAAACTGTTGCCAACGTAACTACGACACCCAATACAGTACGAAAGCCCCTTATATTAACGTGGGCTGGGCCTTTGGTGACTGGTCACTTGATGCCAGTGTAAGGCGGGATAATGGCAAAGCAACGGGCACCTATGCCGGAGCTTCACAAAGCAGCCGGGATATGAACAGTGATGGCGTTATCAGTCAAATTGAGCAAAGTGTATCTGGTATTGATTTAGCAAACCCGCAACTGGTCAATTACAGTTGGGGCTATAATTCGTACTCTGCTGGCGCTAATTACCAGTTCAATCGCGACTGGGCAATGTTTGGCCGGATCAGTAAAGGCGCCCGTGCTAATGCCGACCGCCTGCTATTTGGTAAAGTGAATGCTGATGGCACAGTAGCTCGAGAAGATGCCATTGACGAAGTAAAACAATATGAAATTGGTAGCAAAAGCCGCCATGGCAATCTTAATTTATTTGCTACCTTGTTTTTCGCTGAAACTGATGAGCAAAACTTTGAAGCAACGACACAACTCTTTTTTGACCGGGTTTACAAGGCTAAAGGTATAGAACTGGAAAGTAGCTACCGGATAGGTGACTTTGACTTTCGTGGTTCAGTAACGTTTACTGATGCGGAGATCAGCAGTGACGCATTAAATCCTGATGTTGTAGGCAACACGCCTCGCCGCCAGGCAGATATGATCTACAATTTACTGGCACGTTATACCATGGATAATGCGCAGATAGGCGTTAGTCTGGTGGGCACAACTGATTCCTATGCTCAGGATAATAATGATCTGAAATTCAGTGGCTATACTCAAATTAATGCTTTTGCAAATTATGAACTTGCCGAAAACCTGACGCTCTCGCTGAACGTCAATAACCTGTTTGATACCATTGGAATTACTGAAGCTGAACAAGGTAGCGTTCCGGACAATGAGATTATTACCGCGCGGACTATTAATGGTCGTACCGCTTCTTTAGGGTTGCGTTATCAGTTTTAACAAAGATTGCTAACAAATATAAAGCGGTTGCACAGGCAGCCGCTTTTGTTTTTGTGGGCATTTAACTCATTTTCGCACAATAAAACTTAACGTTTAAGAACATCTGTAATACAGTGCTGCCGGAACTACTTTACACCTTTCGCATAAGGATCAGCTACTAAATGGCCAATGTTACGCTTAAATCATTAGCAAAACACCTTGGCGTGTCGATTGCTACCGTTTCCAATGCTTTTAACCGCCCTGACCAACTATCAGCTGATTTAAGGCGTCATATATTAAAAGAGAGTGAGAAACTCGGCTTTACAGGCCCGAATGCTACGGCGCGAAGTCTTCGGACGGGTCGTTCAGATATGATAGCAATTTTATTGTCAGACACCCTTGAGTATTCCGTCAGTGATCCTGTAGCAAATCAGCTGATTAAAGGTATTGCTGAGGTGTTGCAGCAACAAGGCAAAGATATGCTGTTATTGTCGGGTAGCAAAGCGGTGCACAGCACAGCTGAAGCGCTTCCTGACGGTTTCATTATTTATGGCAGTCCTAAAAACCACGAACAGCTGGAGCGGGTCATACAAAGTGGCAAGCCGGTGATTAGTGTCGATTGCAACCTGGCTGGTATTGGCTCAGTTAATATTGACAACTACCGCTATGCTTACGATATTGCCCACTACGCCCTGCAGCAGCAACCTGGCAAAGTGGCAGTATTGGGCTTGCGTTTAGTTGATTCTAACCGGGTATGTCGCATGCAAAGCCACGAGCTCTACGATCAAAATGAAGCCATCTCCCGTCGTCGACTTGATGGCTATCTGGCGGCGGTGACTGATTTAAAACGTGAAATTAGTGCTGATCAAATCTGGCATATTCCGGTTAATAACCATCACTATGCAGAAATTGCTGCCCGTGAAGCGCTGACACAACACCCGAGACCAACTTTGTTGTTGTGCATGAGCGATCGGATTGCACTTGGTGCAATGAGTGTAGCAAGGCAACTTGGCTTAAAAATTCCGGAAGATGTTAAGTTGGTTGGTTTCGATGGTATTGAAGAAGCCGAGCGAGCCTATCCTACCCTGACAACTATCGCTCAGCATAGCGATGAAAAAGGCCGCACAGCAGCCAGCATGCTACTGGCCGGTGATGTGCAGCAGGACATATTGCTGGAGTGTGAATTAAGGCTGCGTGCCAGCTGCTAACACCTTAAACTGATTAATCCGCAACTTTTGTGTTCATTTTTCGAACTCCGGCTTGATACTTAAACGTTTAAGGTGTAATTTCAAGTATGGCTTTAGCGAGCCTGGAAAACCAATAAATCAAAAGCCACCATACAGTGGTAGCCAGAAAACAATAACAGTACTGGCATTATAAAACTGACAGGCAAAAAGCCTGCATAAGACAGGGTAATAACATGCAACACAAACCAGTAATTACCACGGCTGTGGTGACCGAGCATACCTATACCCAGGTAAAGTGGATGACTTGCCTGATGTTCTTTGTTTTCGCTATGACCACCGATGCCGTAGGGGTGATTATACCGGAAGTGGTCAAACAATTTGATCTGAGCCTGACCCAGGCCGCAGCGTTTCACTACGTGCCAATGATCTTTATTGGATTATCTGGCCTATTTCTGGGGCAACTGGCAGATCAACTTGGGCGTAAAAAGATCATTTTATTTGGCCTGTTTATTTACACACTGGCCTGCTTCGCTTTTGCACTTAACCAAAGTTTTTACTTTTATATGCTGCTGCTCGGCTTATGCGGCCTAAGCATCGGTTTATTTAAAACCGGTGCCCTTGCTTTAATTGGTGATATCAGCCCCAACCCCCTTAGCCACACCCGTTTAATGAACCGGGTCGAAGGTTTTTTTGGACTGGGTGCTATTGTTGGCCCGGCACTGGTCGCCGTCCTGCTGATGCTGGATATGGCATGGGAGCAACTGTATCTGGTTGCAGGTTTGATTTGCGCGATTTTACTGATTATCGCCTGGCGCATGGACTACCCTGCTTATGTCACCCAGCCAAAAACGTCTATCTGGCACTGTCTGAAACTGGTTAAAAACCCTTATGCGCTTGGCTTTTCGCTGGCAATAGCCTGCTATGTAGCCACTGAAGTGGCGGTGTTTGTCTGGCTACCCACCCTGCTACAACAATACGAAGGTCAATACACTTTACTGGCAGCCCATGCCATCACAGTATTTTTTATCTTACGCACCACGGGTCGGTTTTTAGCCGAATGGTTATTAACCCGCTTTAGCTGGACCATTTTGCTAGCCTGGTTCAGTACTGCCATTGCGTTTTGTTTTGTTTTAAGTATGAGCCAGGGTGTTGCCTGGGCATTGTGGCTGATGCCACTCTCGGGCTTATTTATGTCAATGATGTACCCAACTCTTAATTCTAAAGGCATTAGTTGTTTTCCCCGCCATCAACACGGAGCGGCGGCAGGTTTAATTTTAGCTTTTACCGCATTGGCCGCAGCTGTTGGGCCATTAATGATGGGCATTGTTGGTGATATTTTTGGCGATGTCCGCTACGGGTTTTACCTGGCAACGGGCTTTGCCGTTATTATGAGCATCGGCTTGTGGTGGAATCACCTGAAAAACCCTGCGGAGCAACAACTGCAGAGAATGTCACACTAATTTGTTTTATAAAGCGGTTTCTTTCTTTTTCTGCCCCGTCCAACGGGGCTTCGTTTTGCTTTTGCTAACGTTATTTTCTTAACAACAAAAAAGCCGGCCGGTAGTTTTACTACAGGCCGGCGTTAACTGCTGATGTAAATTTAACTAATTGCGCTTAACCACAGTACCTGGTAAGGCTTTAACATCATACTTTGACTGTCAAACCGCTGCCCGGTTAATTCGTCACGCCATTTGCCTGCTGTTAATCCGGTATACAGCTGGTCTGATTCACTAAAATTTACCACACAACGTAAAGCTTGCATGTCAGCTTGTCGCTGATAGACAAACACATGTGGATTGCCACTTGCTAAGATTTCTGTGCTGCCCGGCCCTAACACGGCTAACCCGGCCCTCACGTTAACCAGATGCTGTAACTGCTGATAAATACGTCCGGATAAACTTGCAGGGTCTTTTGCTGTTAACAGCTGCTGTTCCGACACTTTAACCCGGTTTACCCAGCGGCTGTCATCCTGTTTCGCGGGATCTTGCTGATAGCTGTAGTCATTTAACAAGCCTAACTCATCACCCATATAGAGTAACGGTAAGCCGCCAATACTTAAAATAACACTGTTTAAAATAAAAATTCTAGCCAGCGCTTGCTCAAGCTGACACTGTTTTTGTGTTTCATCCACATTTTGTAGTGCCTGCTCGACCCCGGTAAGCGACGCCAGCATGCCAGCGACACGACAATCCCCGGTAACAGGGTTTTGCTGAAATGGCACGCCAGTGGCAAAACTTCCGCTAAATTGACCGGTGTAAAACTGGTTTAAAAACTGGCGGTGATGCTCAGGATTAATACCCAGTTGCCAGGCCACATTGTCATCAAAGGTCCAGCCAATATCATCATGGCAACGAATATAATTTACCCAGCTGCAATGCGGGTCTATCGCAAAACGTCGCTGTAGTGATTCGGTTAATAGACGGGTTTTGCGGGTTGCCAGGCTATTCCACAACAGCGCCATCAACAATGGGTTATATGATAGCTGGCATTCTTCGGGCGAAATGTATTTTACTACCTCATCCGGATGCACTATTGCTTCAGATTTAAATTGTAATGCCGGTGCAGCAATGCGGGCAACCGCATTAAATGCCTGAATTAACGTGTGAGCTTTTGGCAGGTTTTCACAACTTGTGCCAGCTTCTTTCCAGACAAACGCCAGAGCGTCTAACCTTAGTACCGCCGCGCCCTGATTGGCAAGAAATAACATTTCTTCGGCCATGGCATTGAATACTGCCGGATTGGCGTAATTTAAATCCCACTGAAAGCTGTTAAAAGTTGTCCAGACCCAGCGTTTAGCAAGGGGTTCAAATGTGAAACAGCCGCGGCGTATCTCAGGGAAAATTTCACGCAACCATGGTGAATACTGCTCGCGCTGCTGCTCGGTAAAAAAGAAATAAAACTGCTGGTAATCCGTATCACCTGCTTTGGCTTTTTGTGCCCAACGATGTTCATCAGAAGTATGGTTAAACACGAAATCAAGCACCGGCCGGATACCATTCTGATGCAGCTGTTGCATTAACTTAGCCAGCTCTGGCATGCTGCCAAGCGCAGGCATCGTTTTACGGTAATCAGACACAGCGTAACCACCATCGCTATTAGGCTCAGGTGCTTTAAATAAAGGCATCAGGTGCAGATAGTTAATGCCGGTTTGCTTTAAATAAGGAATACGAGCTGCCAGACCAGCAAAATTATCGGCAAATAAATCGACATAACAGGCAGAGCCCAAAGCATGCTGCTGTTTATGCCAATCTTGTGGTTCTTCATCCTCAAGATGCAGATAATCAGGCCGTTGCGCAACAGACTTAGCCAATAACTTTAATAGCTGTTCAAGATAATAATAACTGTCAAAACGCTCGCCATAGAGGGGCAGATATAACTGCAATAACGCAGGTAAATGCTGTTTCAGGCGAGCCTGAAACAGCGGCCAGCGATCTTTCGCTATCGCTCTGAGCGACGAACTGTATCGTTTAAGTACTTTGGCAGAAAAATCGGCCAGCTCAGCTGAGTCAAGTTGTAATTCTGATATGCTTTTCTGAACCATTTGTCTCATCCTCACGCAATAACTAACCGCTATAGTTGCTTTATTTAAGCCTAAATGCAACATCTCAAAAAAAATATAGCTGTTTTTTTGCGCTTAACATTTACTAATTACAAACTATGACGTAGTGTTATCTTAATCATTTCAGAAAGCATCAACAAACTCTGATTTCTGATGTCCCTTTAACAAAGGTTCCCAGATAATTGATAAGAGTAAAGGTTAGAGGGGCAGGCATGTCATTACCCGTATATTGTTTTGGCGAAGTGTTGATCGACTTCTTACAAGACCCGCAACAACCAGGTTTATTTCGTCGTTTTGCTGGCGGCGCGCCAGCGAATGTTGCGGTTGCCGTTGCCAAGCTGGGCGGTGAAGGACGTTTTGTAGGTATGCTTGGTGCTGATATGTTTGGTGAGTTTTTGCTTTCAGAGCTTAGCCATTACGGCGTAAATTGCCATGCCTGTGCAACTACCAGCGACGCAAAAACAGCGCTGGCCTTTGTTGCATTAAACGAGCAAGGAGATAGAAGTTTCTCATTTTATCGGCCACCGGCTGCAGACTTACTTTATACCATGGCGCATCTACCAGAAGGTTTTTGGCAAACCCCGGCAATTCTTCATTTATGCTCAAACAGTTTGACAGATAGCGCAATTGCGGACACTAGTTTTGCAATGGTTGAGCAAGCGCATAAGCATGGCTGGTTGGTGTCGGTCGATGCCAACTTACGCCATAATCTGTGGGCAAGTAGCCAGGCAGATATTAGTTTGGTAATGAAGTTACTGGAACAGGCCGATATCATTAAGCTTAGTGATGACGAACTGAATTACCTTGCTCAGCAGCAGGAAGCGAAAACCTGGCTTGAACAATTACAGGCTAATCGTAATAGTTGGTTAGTGGTGACTGCTGGTAGCAATGCAGTAAATAGTTATGCAGCACACCAATTCAGTTTACCTGTTGCTGCAGTTAAGGTGGTTGATACCACAGCTGCCGGAGATGCTTTCGTTGGTGCCTGGCTTTATCAGCTTAGTCAGTACTTATCTGAGCACAGCTGGTCTGCACTATTGCAAGACAATATCAAACAACAACTGATACTTAACAAAGCGATTAAAGCAGGTTCGCTGACCTGCCAATACTTCGGCGCTTTTACCGCCTTGCCAACGCGATATAAGTGGGAGTCTGAATAATATTTTATGACTCATACATTCTGCATTGTGAGGAATTATTTATCGGATAGCGGTTAGTAGCATGGCTTACTGCAAATTATTTCCGCTCACTCCAGTTACGCTGCATTTCAAAAAATAAAAATGATGCCGTCCAGGTGATCAACACCAGGCCGGTCAGCGATTCAATGCCGGTTAAATACCGCAGCTCACCCAAAGGCGCAATATCACCAAAGCCGACCGTGCTGAATACGGTAAACGAAAAATAGACACAATCCATCAGGCTGCCATCAAAGTTGCCACTGAGTTCACCCCAGCCAGCGGCCCGGTGCATCAGATAATACGCCAGCGCAAATACCCATATTTCAATAGCGTGGGCAATCAGCGCCCCGAACACCCCCACCACAATCCGATAGCGGTGTTTGATGTTCAGGCTGGGAATAAGCCGGGTCAGCCGGTACAAAAATTCATAGTGAATAATCACCACGATAGCGACAATCAAGCTGTTTAACAGCCATATAGAAATCATGTTGCTCCCAGGCTCGAAAAATAAAAAAATTATAACAGACAACATACACCAGCACGGTCTGACAACACACCTTAAATCGCTTTTATAGTTTAGGGCAATCACTTTATTTCACATTAAACTATTAGGAACTTACTATACTCTGTTTAACGTTGTGCAGCGTTTATTGTTGTGCAGCGCTCACCAATTTATCACGTTAGTTCCGGTGATTAACCGCTAACAACGCGCGACTGTTTATAACAACCATAGATAAATTTGAAGGACGCGAGTAATGAGAACACTAGCTTTTACTAAAACAATCCTGGCCGGCACGATGAGCATGCTATTGGCATCGGGCGCAACTTTTGCTAATGAGCCACAAAAACCTGAAATGGCAAAACCGAAAGGTGCTGTAGCCACTGGCGCAGTCAAAGGGGTTGCAGTACGAAACAACCAGTTCTGGTGGCCGGATCAACTTGATTTATCGGCACTGCGTGACCACGATACACGTTCAAACCCCTACGGCAGCAACTTTAATTACGCTGACGCCTTTAGCAAGCTTGACTTGGCTAAGGTTAAACAAGACATCAATGCCCTGCTAACCGAATCACAAGACTGGTGGCCAGCCGACTTTGGTAATTACGGTCCGTTCTTTATCCGGATGACCTGGCACAGTGCCGGTACCTACCGCACCCTGGATGGCCGTGGTGGTGCCGGTGGCGGCCAGCAACGGTTTGAGCCTCTTAACAGCTGGCCGGATAACGGTAACTTAGACAAGGCACGACGATTGTTATGGCCGGTAAAACAGACATATGGCGAAGCGCTGTCCTGGTCAGATTTAATGGTACTGGCAGGTAATGTTGCCCTGGAAAACATGGGTTTTAAAACGTACGGTTTTGCCGGTGGCCGGGCTGATGACTGGGAACCCGATATGGTGTATTGGGGGCCGGAAGTAGAAATGCTGGCCAGTGATCGGGAAGATGCCGATGGCAAGTTGCAACGGCCACTTGGCGCCACCCATATGGGGCTTATTTATGTCAACCCCGAGGGGCCCAAAGGGGTGCCGGATCCAATGGGTTCTGCCAAAAATATCCGGGTTGCCTTTGAACGGATGGCCATGAATGATGAAGAAACCCTGGCGCTTATCGCCGGCGGCCATACGTTTGGCAAAATGCATGGCGCGCATAAACCCGCCGATTGCCTGGGTGCCGAACCCGCTGCAGCGGGTACTGAAGAACAGGGGCTTGGCTGGAAAAATAAGTGTGGTAAAGGCCATTCAGAAGATACCGTAACCAGCGGTCTGGAAGGCGCCTGGACTCAGGCCCCTACCCGTTGGACCTCGCTGTATCTGAGCAATTTACTTAATTTTGAGTGGAAACAAACCCGCAGCCCGGCTGGCGCCATTCAGTGGGTTCCTACGGATGAATCGTTGCACAAAGCGGTGCCTGATGCCCATGTCAAAGGTAAATTTAACCCGCCGGTGATGACCACGGCTGACTTGGCACTTAAATTTGACCCGGAATACCGCAAAATTGCCGAGCGCTTTCTGGCCGATCCAGAGGAATACCGGCTGGCTTTTGCCAAAGCCTGGTATAAATTAACTCACCGCGATATGGGACCGCCCCGTAATTTCTTAGGTAGTGAAGTACCCGCAGAGGTTCTGGTGTGGCAGGATCCAATTGATGAAACAACCCAGTCCACTATTAATGAGCGGGACGTTAAAACCCTTAAAGCCAAAATTCTGGCCACTGGTTTAACGGTACCTGAACTGGTGCGCGTGGCCTGGGCATCCGCTGCCAGTTACCGTGACACCGATATGCGTGGTGGCGCCAACGGGGCCCGGATTGCTTTAGCGCCGCAGAAAGACTGGGCGGTAAATAACCCGGCAGAAACGGCCAAAGTAGTCAGCGCCTTAAAAGACATTCAGACCGGCTTTAACAGCAACAGGAAAAAAGTATCGCTGGCCGATCTCATTGTGCTGGGTGGTGCCGCTGCCGTTGAAAAAGCGGCAAAAGACGCCGGTTACACCCTTACTGTGCCGTTTAAACCAGGCCGCGGTGATGCCACGCAGCAAATGACTGATGTTAATGCCTTTAGCTTACTTGAGCTGACTGCAGATGGCTTCAGAAACTACTTTGATGCCGATGCCAGCTACAAGTCACCAACAGAAATGCTGATTGATAAAGCAGACCAGCTTGACTTAAGCGTACCTGAAATGACTGTGTTGATTGGTGGTTTACGAGCGCTGGATGCCAATTATCAGGGCGCAAAACATGGCGTGTTAACCAGCCGGCCCGGTACCTTAAACAACGAGTTTTTCGTTAATCTGCTCGATATGTCTACTGTCTGGCAAAAGGCTGACACCGACGGCGTTTATCAGGGCTTAGACCGTAAAACCGGCCAGCAAAAGTGGACAGCCACCTCGGTTGATCTGATATTTGGTTCCAACTCGGAACTGCGGGCTGTCGCCGAAGTGTATGCCTTTGATACGTCAAAACAGAAGTTTGTGGATGACTTTGTTAAGGCCTGGACTAAGGTAATGAACCTGGATCGCTAAATCACGACGACGTTAAAAAGGGCCTGCGGGCCCTTTTTTATTATCCTGCGCGCTAGGTGTTGGCGCTGCTGGCGGCAATATCATATTCAGCCAGCCAACTGGCAATATCTTCAATAACCTGACGCAAGCTTATTTCAAAACCGCTGATAATTTCTGCTGCACCGGTACCTGCAATGTCCTGTTGCTGCTTGAATATATGCCGGGTTAGCAGTCGGGCCGAACGGCTATGATACAACCTGGCTTCGACACTAATACTGGCTTGCAGCAGGTTATCAGCGTTTTCAACCAGCTCGAACTGGCGTATATCCAGCTGAAGAGTGCGAGCCATCCCGGAAGCACCATTACTGACTTGTGCTACAGTATGGCTGTCACGTAGATACCGCACCAGCAGGGTTCTGAATAAATCAGGGGCTGTCGCAATCCAACGCATCTGTGGCAATACCTGAAGCTGACCATCGGCCGTGCGAACCATTACCCGGTTTGAATCACGCGCCGGGTCTGACTGTGGCCGGTTTATATTTAATGTCCAGGCAACGGATTTCCCGGCACGGGCTGGTGTTGGCAGGGTTGGATCCAGCAATTTAACCGGCTCACTTTCAGGTATAACTGAGCAGGCTACCAGGGTAGCAAGCAACGCCAGAGCCATTAGCCGTGTTGACAGCATTATTAAATTTTGACTAGTCATTGCGAACGATACTCCTCTGGTTGCTCAGCGCCCTGCAGTAATTGAGCGGGATTATTTTCAAGCTGTTGCACCAGCCGGGTAAGCTCACTGATCAGGGTGCGGAGATCTTCAAGCCCACCAGACAGCTGATTCATCCCTACGCCACTAAACTGACTTAGCTGCTGCTGACCGCCCGCAACAATAGAATCAAGCCGGCCAGACAGTGACTCAAGGTTAGCCAGGGTACCAGCCAGATGGCTTTTCAGTTGCGGCAGATCACTAACCAGCCCCTGATCAATGCCAACAATAAGTTGCTCAAAGTTTTCGCTGGTAGTATTCAGCCTTTCTAGCAATAGCGGCAAGTCTTCACTGGCCCGGGCGCTGTTGCTCAGTAGCTGGTTAAGGGCGCTATCCGGCGCGGCCAACCCATTACTGAATTGCTCCAGTGAAATAAGCGTCGAGTTCAGTCGTTCTATATTGGCATCCGAGAACACCGCATCAAGCTGGTTAAGTACCTTATTGGCGGTAACCACAATGCCCTCAGACGATTCAAGTAAGCGGCTAAGAGGCGATGATACAGCTGTAATTCGCGCCGGGTTCTTGTTATTTGCACTGAGCAATACACTGTCAGGGCTACCGCCTTTTAACTGCACTGCTGCCGTGCCGGTTAACCCCGTCAGGCGAATAGTCGCCACGGTGTCCTGGTAGACCGGCACCCTGGCTTCAATTTCTACTGTTGCCAGCACCTGGCGTACATCGCTGGGGTTAAGTTGTAGCTCAGACACCCGCCCTATCTTCACCCCGTTGTAAAGCACCGGGCTACCCTCAGTCAAGCCGATAACAGATTGTTCAAACAATATCTGGTATTTATTAAAGGCGCTGCTGGCAGCGTAATTAGCGGTAAACAGGCCGAATAACAGCACAGCAATGGCGCAGATAACAGTAAAAGCCCCGATAATGACGTAGTTGGCTTTGGTTTCCATATAAGCTCCTCAGGCTGACGCAGCGCGTTGCTGCTTACGGCTGTTACGTGCACGTGGCCCGTGGAAATATTGGCGGATCCACGAATGATCAAACTGTTCAATTTGGGCCAGTGGCGCTGTTGCGATGACCTTCTGATCGGCAAGTACCGCCACCCGATCACTGATAGCATACAAGGTGTCGAGATCGTGGGTAATAATAAATACTGTAAATTCAAGTGCCTGTTGTAATGTTCGCAGTAAGTTATCGAACGCTGCTGCACCAATCGGATCAAGCCCGCTGGTCGGTTCATCCAGAAAAAGTAATTCAGGCTCCAGCACCAGAGCCCGTGCCAGCGCTACCCGCTTACGCATACCACCAGAGAGCTCAGACGGCATTTTCAGGCCGGTCGACTCGGCTAAACCCGACAGCCGGATCTTTGAATATGCCAGCTGACGGCGCAACAAAGCCGGCAGCTGCGGCCGGTGAGTTCTAAGTGGCAATTCAACATTTTCCAGCACCGTCAACGAGGAAAACAGGGCACCGCCCTGAAACAACACACCGGCCCGGCGCGCCATTATGTGTTGGGCGTCGCTGGCATCGTCCAGTTTTTGGCCAAATACCTCTATGCTGCCCCCGCTGGGGCGCAATAAACCAAGAATAGAGCGCATCAACACCGACTTACCGCTGCCCGAGCCACCGACAATTGCCAGGATCTCGCCGCGTCTGACGTTCAAATCAAGGTCATGATGCACCACAGTACTGCCAAATTGGTTATGCAGCCCTGATACCCGGATAACGGGTGGCTTCTGCGCTGGGCTTGCAGCGCTATTTGTCTCAGAGTTGGCTGTTTTGGACTCAGTTACCATCCTATCTCCATAAAATAAATCGCAGCCAGCCCGTCAAGCACAATGACCGTGGTCAGACTTTTTACCACAGCACTGGTAGTGTGCTCACCGACAGAACGGGCGGTACCCTTTACCCGCAGGCCTTCCAGACACCCTATCAGGGCAATGACCAGTGCGAAGACAGGTGCTTTAAGCATACCTACCAGATAATGTTTCAGGGTGACGGTTTGGGCCATCCGCTCAAAAAACAGGCTTAAATCAATATCAAGTGCCAGCACCGCCACCATCAGGCCACCGAACAAACCGGCAATAGTGGCGATAAATGCCAGCAATGGCATAACAATTATCAGGGCCAGTAGCCGGGGCACCACCAGTACTTCTGTTTCATCCAGCCCGAGAACTTTAATGGCATCCAACTCTTCCCGGGTTTTCATCATGCCAATCTGGGCACAAAAGGCACTGGCCGTGCGCCCAGCCAGTAAAATGGCAGTCAGCAATACGCCAAATTCGCGTAAAAACGCAAATGTCACCAAATCGATAATGAACAGTTCAGCGCCAAAGTCGCTAAGCACCGTCGCCCCCAGATAAGCAACAACTGCTCCTGTTAAGCTGGCAAGTAAAAACAGCAATGGCACCGCATTTAATCCGGTTTGCTGCATATGATAGACCGTTGAGGTAAGTCGCAGCCTGCCCGGATTTAACATGGTCAGCCCCAGACGATGAACCACCAGGCCGGTAAAGCTCAGCATTTCGGTTACACCTCGGATAACCCCGACAGTGCGCCGGCCGATACTGGCTAACAACTGTTGCCAAAGTGGCGGTGCTGCGGGCTCTGATCGCCGTTCCTCGTTGCAGTCAACATTAACGGCTTCAAGCACTTTACACCATTGCTCACTCAGGCCGGTATCGGCTGCATCCTGTCCGGTATGACAAAGTAATTGTTCAAGTAACCAGGCACCAGACGCATCCAGCCGGGAAACCGCGCTGGTATCCAGCGCTGAGGTCTGTTGTTGCAACGTGTTAATTCTGGCACTGAGCGTTTGCACATTTGCCAGGGTCCAGTCGCCACTGGCCAGCACGCGGCCATGCGTATCGGGATCGCGGACAAGATCAGCTTCTGATGAAGAAGGCGTGTTGTTAGTCATCGCGCTAGATTCTGTTCAGGTTAGTGTTGCCGGCTGTGCGGCTTTCAGATTTTATTATTCCAAGCCCCCTGCGAGCAAAACAATGCCATGAATTCAGCCGGATATACTAAATAGTAGATTGTTTTGTGTAGTTTCTCTAGCAAAGCAACGCGGTACCGCGTTGCGGGTGCGCCAATGATGCGGCTTTTCAATAACTAAAATGACGTATTCCGGCTAAGTAATACCAGGCTGTTTATTCTCACTGCAGCTATACCATTTACCTTCACCACGTGATGCAGTGGCCTAAATTGGTGACCCTGGTGGCAAGGCGTTAGGCACAAATGCCGGTTGCCATAAGCCTGTTTCTGTATAGCGCTGCCACTGACTTAGCAGCAATCGATGATCTGCATTTTTCTGTTTACCCAGCCACACGGCCAGATTTGCCAGCTCGTTGTGCAACAGGGCTCGGGCTTCCGGAGCCAGCTCAGTCGACGTCAGGCTTTGCATCAGCTGATAGAATGCGACATGCGCGACGCGTTGCTGCAACAATGGTTGCAACCTGGGATCAAACTGGCGTTTTAGTGTGGCATTTACAATGTTACTCAATGTCGCCGCCAGTTGCTGCTGAGCACTAAGCCGGTTTAAACGCTGGGGATGTAGCACCAGTTGTAGAGTATGGTTCGCTGAGGCTTCAGCTGCTGATAAGGGGTCAAAAGCCAGCCCGAAGCGCCCGCTAAAACTCTCGCGATTATTACTGTCACCAAAGGCTTTGGGTGGAATTAACGCCAGTAGTGTTTCAGGCAATGCAAGATAGTCGGCAGATACTGTATTTAACAACGCTTGCAACGCCGCTAGCTGCTGTTGCTGACTGACCCAGCGAAAACCTTTAGGTGTTGCATAATCGCCCTTTAACTCATACTCGTAATAAGCTCCGCCAATAAGCTTGCTGACCGCCTCCACCTGATAACGGTGCAACAGATAAACCGGTACTAATGCTTCCTGCAACGCGGCCAATGGCTGCGCCGGCGCAATATTATTCAGACCAAAATCAGCCAGGGCCGCTTTCCTTATGGTGCTAAGCCGGTTCAGTTCAGCGATGGCATCACTGCCATTGTCCCATAAATGGCCAATGGCACTGACCCCACCTGCCGGCCGTGCATCCTGATCGGCCATATATTCCAGGCCTTGCTGTTTAGCCTGTTTTACCAATTGCGCCCGCTCAGCTGCAGTAAAATCGCCATAACCAAAAGCAATAGCATAATTATCCCATTCACCCAGCCCCTCGCGATACGCATCCTCCAGGCTGATTTTGCCATTTTCTAAGTCAATTTTAGGGTGCGGATAATCCATAACCGTTGAGCGGTCATTAGCACTGCCGGCAAAATTGTGAATAAGCCCCAGAGTATGGCCGACTTCATGGGCAGAGAGCTGCCGGATCCGGGCCAGTGCCATGGCTTTCTGGCTGCTAACATCGGCAGTTTCGCCGGTAAAGGGCGCAGTAAGCCCAGTAGCAATTAAAAAATCCTGGCGTACCCGCAGTGAGCCTAATGTCACGTGGCCCTTTATAATTTCACCGGTACGCGGATCAGTTACTCCGGCGCCGTAGGACCAACCGCGGGTTGCCCGATGTACCCATTGGATTACGTTATAACGCACATCCATCGGATCCGCACCTTCTGGCAGTACCTTAACCTGAAACGCATTTTTATAACCAATTTGCTCAAAGGCCGTATTCCACCACATGGCCCCGTCAATCAGCGCACTGCGCACCGGCTCTGGCACGCCAGGATCCAGATAATAAACAATGGGTTCCACCGCTACGCTTAATTCAGCTTCAGGATGTTTTTTCTGCAAACGGTGGCGTGGTAACAGACGTTTTACCATAGGTGTATCAAAAGCACTGGCATAATCCATATATTCAACCTGCCAGAAACCGGAATAGGGATGAAATTCACGGCTTTGATAGCCTGCCTTGGGCAACGCAATCAAAGAATGATGTAAGTGCACGGTAATGGCATCCGCGGAGGGCGTAACCTGGCGGACAAAAGCACCGGCCTTCTCACCAATATAGGTAACTAACGCTTCGAGCTCTGTATTACGCTCAAATGCTTTGCTTCGTGGCAGGTATATACCACTGCGTTTACTATCCGCTTTGAAACTACCTTGTTTTTGCGCCGCTAAACTGGCGCTGATTTGATGAATATCACTCAGTAAAAAGTCAGTGTAATCTACCAATACCGCGGTTTTATCAGTTGCTACCACTGGCAAGCCGGCAATAACCGAGCTGGCAAAAGCTTCCTGCACACTTAAATTTTCGGCCTGATTGTCTGACTGCGCCCGATAATAGGTATTGAGCTGCTTCAGCAGTAACTTATTGCCAAAACGTTCAAACTGTACCAGTCGGGTGTCGCCGAGCTGGCCGCGATCCAGCCCAATATCGTTTGAACCTATGCCCCTGGGCAATGAACTCTGGAAAATAAATGGCTGTTCTGTTTTATCAACCCGCAAATACACTTTGTCATTGGTTTTATCATAATAAAAATCGAAATAACCGCTGTGCTGGGTCATGTTCCGGGTAAATTCAGCAAGCGGTACCATTTCACTGGCTTCATTTTTTGCTGCCGCGTGGCTGTCAAATGACCACGTTAACAGCACTGCCCCAAGTAATAACAAGCCAGACAGACTAACTAATTTCATGCCGCATCCTTTTCTTTTGGTCTGCAGTGTTATAACACTAGCGATATAACAGTGCACTTATTGCAAACCAGTATGCCCGCTACCGCTTTTTTTTCCTACCCAGACCTTTGTTTCTGGCATCTTTTTCAGGTAATTCCGGCTCCGGGCTTACTTCGTCGAGCCAGGTGCCGCAATATTTACAATAGCGGGCATCCCGCTCGTGCTGGTGCGCGCCGCAACCCGGACAGGCCTCATCAGAATACTGCTCTTCCCGCAGCGCCCGGATCACTTCCATCGAAAACACGCCGGCTGGCAACGCGATAATGGAATAGCCTGAGAGCATGATCATCACTGAAACAAACTGGCCGAGCGGGGTCACTGGCGCGATGTCGCCATAGCCCACTGTGGTAAGGGTAACAATCCCCCAGTACACCGATTTAGGAATGCTGGTAAAGCCAGCATCATCCGGTTCAATCAGGTAAAGCAATGATGAAAACACAACCACCAGCATCAGCACAGAAAACAGAAACAGTAAGATCTGGCCACGACTTCGCTCCAGTGCTTTTAACAGCAACCGGCCCTGCCCGACCAGGGCGGTCATTTCCAGCACCCTGAATAAGCGCAGAGTCCGTAGCAGGCGCAGTACCACCAGGGTTTGTGCGCCAGGAAAAATAAGGGCCAGCCAGGTCGGCAGCACCGCCAGAATATCGATAATGCCAAAGAAGCTCTTCAGATAAATTTTAGGCTTTTCAAGGCAATAAATCCGCAGCGCCAATTCAATGGTAAAGAGCCCAGTAACTACCCATTCGATATAGTAAAAGAGGGTACCGTACTGGTCGTGATATTCCTGCACGCTGTCGAGCATAATGATCGCCACGCTGAAAAATATCAGCAACACCAACAGCACATCAAAAGTCTTGGCTGCCGGGGTATCAGATTCAAAGATAATTTGAAAAATCCGGGTTTTTAAGTCCACTTTGCCGGTTGCTGGTTCAGACATGCCACTCCCGTCCCGTTGCTCAAAAAGATAAACATCAAAATACACCGCCAAGCCAGTTGCCGGGATAAAATGATAGTAAATCAGGCTACTGCTTAGATAATAGCCCATCCTGGCGCCAGATCGGTTTTGAACCATAAAGCGGGGGGTATAAGTTAATAGAGATCGCGATGATAACGGCCCTGGGCCAGCATTTGCTGGTAGGCAGCATTGCCAAGCGCAATACGCAGGCTGACATCAACCGCCAGGCCCATCCCCTGATAACGGCCACAGACATACACATGGCCACCATGGCCAATAAATTGGTTAACCTGTTCCGCCCTGGCAGCAACAATATCCTGCACATAGCGAGGATTGTCCGGATCGCGTGATAAGGCACAGTCCAGTTGCTGCAACACGCCGGCGTGCTGCCAACGTGTCAGCTCAGCCTGCAGCGGTTGGTTAAGCGTCGCAGTGCGCTCGCCGAAAATAAGCCATGCGGGCCCTGCCTGCAGCTGCTGTGCCCGCTCTGCCAGATGGCCACGAATGCCGGCCAGGCCACTGCCTGCACCAATTAACAATAGCGGTGCCTGATACTCACCAATATGGCAAGCCGGATTGTGAACAAGCTGCATCTTGATACGTTGCCCCAGCCCGGCACTATCAGTCAGCCAACCTGAGCACAGCCCCGGCTCACCCTGTTCGTTAACCTGCTGCCGCACCACCAGCTGCAGTTCATTGTCAGCCGGTACTGACGCCACCGAATAACGGCGCGCGCTGGTCTGATCATTATTGTATGGTTTTATCGCGACAAGATCGCCCGCCCGCCAGTTGGGCAAAAGTTGAGCCGTATTAAAACGCAACAGATACAAGCCAGGTTCCGGCCCGGCATTTAAACGCTGGCGCGAAAGCAGTTGCCAGCTTTGCCAGATAACACCGCCCTCAGCTGCTGTTTGCTGTTGATCTCTGGTTTGCAGTGGCGCAGTTGCCTTTGCGCCCAGCCGGGCCAGCTGGCTAAACAAATCGATGCCGAACTGACAGAACTTCGGGTAGCTGCTGTCCCCCAGTGCCACCACTTCATAAGCCAATGAACTTAACACCCCGCTGGCGCTATTGGCCGCACTGTCTGCAGTCAGATTTTGCAACTCGCGGTAAAAACGCCGGCCATTATCAGGTGGCTCGCCATCGCCATAAGTACTGACCACAAACACCGCTTTTTGTACCTGAGACAACTGCCGAGGTACCAGCTCTGATAATGGCATAATACTGGCCTGCGCCGGCCCGCCCAGCGCCTGTTGCTGCTGCAGGGCAAGCGCCCGGGCAGAACCGGTCTGGCTGGCATAAGCCACCAGCACCGGCTGCAGCGCTGTCGCAGCGGCACCGGGTTTGCGGTGACGCCAGATCACGCTAAATGTCCAGAACAGCCAGCTCAGGCAAAGCGTAACGGCTAACACAGTCATTACAGCGGTAACACCTCAAAGGTGGCAGAGTAGCTGCCGGTACGGACTGTGGCAGGCCGGGCTACGTTATTATCCTGGTAGCTGGCTTCCAGAAAATACATGCCGGCGTGGGGCCAGGTAATGCTGATTTCCCCCTGCGAATTGCTGGTCAGTGTCATAACCTGCTGGCTGTCGCGATAACGCATACCGCCGGGTACCACTGCCACTTCGGCGCCCTTTGCCGGTTCACCGTCAATCAGCAGTTTAAAGGTCGCCGTTTCGCTCGTATACAAATCGTTCGGGTGGGTTAGCGGCACCAGCTCTAACCCCTGATTGACCGGTTGCAGCACCTCTTTGGTCGGTGCGCCGACGGTGACAAAAGTTTCAACCCGACGCCAGCCACGGGATACGGTTAAATCGGTGGCATTGGCCGGTACGGCGCTGGCAAAATCGGCTTCGTTAGCTTGCTGGCCGCGGCCCGGCCACATTTTCCGGTTGCCGGCCTCATCACGCCAGAAAGCCCGTAAGCCACCTGATGCACTGGCAATTTTATAGGTGCCCTGCTGAGCAAGGGGCACATCAAAAACACTGCGATAACGCCCTTTCACTGCATTAATCATCTCGACGTTGGTGCCATCCGGGGCCGTCACCTTGATGCCCTCCAGCGACATCGCAACATGATCCGGATGAAACAAAGTATTTGAAATAGCGGCATCAACAGTAACCAGCGCATCTTCGCCGGACAATACCGTTGCACTGGGTTCGAGCCACGCCCGGTGGGCACTTGTCGTCATTGACAGGGTCAATGCCCAGACGGCGCTGATAAACATAATGGTTAAACGCATAATCTTTTTCCTTCAGAAATTAAAGTAGCTTTAGAAATAATAGCGGCTTCAAAAATGCAGCCGGATAGCACCGAGCTCACTTTGTCCGGTGATCTCGCTGGGTAATTGTTGCGCCGTTAATGGCAGCGTAACCGGCAACTGCAACACTTCGCGGCCGCCCACTTCACGCGCGGCTTCCACCACAAGCTGGTACCGACCTGGCGGTAATGACGACAGGGCCGCAGTTAACCGGGTACTGACCGTATGCTGGCCCGGCCCTCTGGTCGCCCCGGTCAGGCCATCTACCGGCATGCTCAGCGCCCGGCCGCCACGCCGCCACCACTGTCGCAAGTCTTTCAGCCACTGCTGGCCTTCGCCATCGGCCATCGCCACGTCGTACCACAGGGCAACCTGAGTCGCCTGTCGTTTTTCATCTTCAATCCAGACCGCCACATAGGGCGCGTGATACTCAGCCACGTTCAGCCGGGGCAAGGTTACCGTCAGCGTTACCTCAGACGCCGTTGCCATTGCACTGCTGCAGACACCCAGCAGCAGGGTTAATCGAATAAGTAGTCGGGCCATGTTGTTTTCCTTTTTTAAATAAATACCAGCATTATCACCACAGGCAGCAAGGCGCCCAAGGCGATCATCGGCCAGGTCATTGGCCGGTGCGGCCCCTGCCTGAACAGTAAAATCAGTCCGGTGACACAAAACACCACACACACCACTGCAAAGGCATCGATAAACCAGAACCAGACCCCGCCACTGTCGCGACCTTTATGCAGATCGTTAAAATAAGCCACCCAGCCACGGTCGGTCTGCTCATAGCTGAACCCGGCGGCCTGTGCATCCAGCGCCAGCCAGGCGTCAGCTCCGGGCTTTGGCATCGCCGCGTAAAACTCGCTGCCATCCCACTCGCCGGGTTGCTGCGGGCCGATGTTGACCCCCTGCGCCGTAAGATATTGCTGCAACGCTGCCGGTAATGTCACTTTGCCTGGCGGCAAGTGCAGCAGCGGTTGCAATAGCGCTTCGGGTACGGCGGCTTCAATAGTAATGATCTGCGGATCGGCTTTAATGGCGGCGGCATGATTTAACGTTATGCCGGTAATCGCAAACAGCAACATGCCCACCAGGGTTACTGCGGCACTTACCCAGTGCCACTGCCGGATTGAACCAAGACTAAGCCGCATCAGAAGCTTACCGTCATCCCGAACCAGAAGTTACGGGCCTTGTCTTTAACGTTGTAGTCATCCGTAAACAATACCTCGCTGACCGCGCCACGGCCGGTAACATAATCGTACTGACCATCATTGTTTAAGTCGGTAAAGACGGTTGAGTAGGAGGTAAAATCACGATCCAGCAGGTTATTAACTCTGACATCAAACCGGACCATGTCATTCAGCCGGTAACTGGCGCCGATATTCAGCAGGCTGTAGTTTTCATAGTACAGTTCCTGCTCAATAACACTGTCGTAGCCACGATAGCGGTCAGAGCGCAGTTCACCCTGCAGATAAAGGTGCAGATTGTCGGCAAGTGTCCAGTTAAGCCGCACGTTAGCCATATGCCCGGCGGTATTCGTCAGTGGCAGGCCGGCTTGCGGACCACTTTTCTGCTCACTGTCAGTCCAGGTATAGTTACCCTGCATTGCCCAGTTCTGGGATAACTGGTAATGGCCGGCAATTTCTATCCCCTGAATATCAACGCTGTCGATATTAATTTTCTGGCTGTAGGTCTGATAACCCAGCTCGCCATACTCGCCGAGGTTAACGCATGGCCGCACGCCGCCAGTCTGGCTGCAGCTTTGAATGGTATCGCCGCTGGCTATCTTGTCGTCGAACCTGGTAGCAAAATAGGTAATATTAAAATGATGACTGCTGTCAGTCGCGTTCCAGTACAGCGCTATTTCTGAGTTAACACTGGTTTCCGGCTGTAATTCCGGGTTACCGGCAAACGGGCTGGTACCCTGGCCACCAAAGCCGGTAATACCGTCATATAAGTCGGTGGTATTGGGCGTTTTATAGCCGGTACTCACTCCGCCTTTCAAGGTCCACTGCGGGCTGATGTTATAAACGCCGTACACGCGGGGTGATATCTGGCTGCCAAAGGTATCGTGTTTGTCGTACCGTACGCCTGCCGTCAGCGTGAAAGAGTCGGTCATCAGCCAGTTGTCTTCAACAAACAGCGAATACATTTTTTGCTGCTGCACCCCGCCGGCGTTACCCGACTCCAGGCCAAACACGCCGTCAATCAGTTCACCGTCTATCAGCTGGCCGCCGACAACCAGATTATGGTAGCCTGCTGCAGTCAGCGGAATATCAAGCCTTGCATCCAGCGTATATTGATTGCTTTCAAGCGGTCGGGCTGGTCGCGGCAGAAACGTTTGTTCAGCCAAATCACGCCGGGCCTGCTCCGTTAAACCGGCATAGTCACCGCTGCCGTCATACATTGCCTGCAATAATTGTCGCTCTGCCACACTCAGCGGTAAAGTACGGCCATTATTAGCAGTATCAACATAGGACAGCGCCAGCATACTGGAGCCGAAGTTCCAGCTGCCTTCATGGGCCAGTGACCACCAACTGCGATCAAACTCCTGATCAGCAGCATAACCTGCCCGCGGATTAACCTGCCCCCTGCTGGCCTGCCACAGTGCCTCGATGCTGTCTTTGGTACCCAGTGGGTAAACAATGGTATCGTTGGCAAGATCGTAGCTGGGGGTGTTGTCGTAAATCTGGTTGGAGATATCGTAATCAAACTTCAGCCGCTGATTATCGGCCGGAGTCCATGACAGCGAGAAGCCGGCATGTTCATCTTTATTATCAACGGTACGGCCACCGCCGCCAAAACCAAGCTCCCGCACGATCTGGTTGCCGTTCGGATCAATGGCCGGGGCAAAAGCCGGCGACGAGGCTTGCTGATTATACAGGCTGGCGCGCAGGCCCAGGCTCAGGACGTTGTCAATCAGTGGGCCCATTACCGAAACTTCAGTGGTAAAATCATCGCCAAAGCTATCATCCGACTGCACACTGCGGCCCATGCTGAATTCGCCGGTCCAGTTTTCGGTATGCTTTTTGGTAATCACATTAATTACCCCACCCAGCGCATCGGCACCGTACAGGGTCGAGGCCGGGCCACGGATCACTTCAATCCGGTCAATGACGGCCAGCGGCGGCACATGGTTAAATGCATTGCCGCCAAAGTTGTTAGGATAAATATCGCCGTGATTATTCTGGCGCCGACCGTCAATCAGCAACAGGGTATATTCGCCGGTTAAACCACGCATACTGACCGAGCCCTGGCCGGTTTTATCACGGGTCGTGCCAATATCAATGCCTTCTTGATACTTCACCGCGTCCAGCAGACTGGTAAAAGAGCGCTGACGGATTTCTTCCTGGGTAATCACTGAAATACTGGCTGGCGCCTCTGTCAGCTTTTGTTCAAACCCTGACGCGGTTACCACTATACGTTCAATACCATCAGGGATATTTGCCGGGTCAGCCAGTGCCTTGCCACAAAGCGTTGCGCCAATAACTAAAGCCAGTTTTGCCGGCGTCAGGTGGTTCATTTTTATCGTCCTTTTTATATCCGTGAGCAAGAGCGCTCCAAAAAATGCAGGGAGATAATAGACGACCTCTGACGCCAACGTCAATACAAATGATAATTATTGTTATTTGCATGCGCGTAATTAACAAAGCAAGTATGAGTTCAAACTGGTCGCAAAGGGAAAGGTGTAACCGGGACGGCAACGTAAAAATAAGCAGGAATAACGGATATCAAGATAGATTCTCAACGATATATAAAAATTGCTGTTCTAACACACCATTGCAACTGTCAGAATATTTTACACAACCAGCATAAAAAAAGACCAAATTAAAATTATATTGATATTAATCATAAAGATAAAAAAAGGCTCATTTTTTGCATAAAGCTCGCGCTGCTATGAATTAAAGAACATAAGGCAGCTGTTTTTAATAACCAATTTAAATTTTAGGGATAAATAATAATGAAGAAAATGTTGTTGTGCCAAGCTTTAGTCGGTTTAACATTTCTTGGAAGTGCACAAGCATCAATCATAGAATATAACGACGCAGCAAGTTTCAATGCAGCCCTTACCAGTGGAACAACAACACTGGAAACTTTCGACGCTGAAACTGCTGGCGCGTTAACTCCAGGCGTTGAGATGCTGTTCGAAGGTTTCGGCTTTTCATTTTTAAACGTTAGGGGCAATCAACAAGCCGGTATTGCAACAGCAAGAAACGTAAATAGCGCCGACGGCACCGCGATTAATGACACTAACTCTGTAGCTTGGGGTGAAGGCCTTTTCGGAACAAGTGGCACAGGTGATGGCCCGGACATCACGTTCCGGTTTTTTGCTCCCATTACAGCATTTGGTTTTGAATTCTCTGATTCTGACTGGTCTGACAGCTATAGCGTGCAGTTCGATAGTGCTGCGCCATTTGCGCTTGATATAGCCAGCCGCGCCAGCGAGTTTATCAGTTTTTTTGGCTTTATTAGCGACACACCATTTACAACCATTAAATTCAGCCAAACCGCAACCGGTGGTTATACTGAAACCTTTTCAATAGACAATATCACCACCAATGGTTTTAGAACTCAGGAGGATGCCGATGATGCTGTTGCAGTGCCAGTTCCTTCAACAATTGCTTTATTCGGCTTAGCTCTGATCGCGCTGTTTACGCGCAGAAAATCCGCGTAAAAAACTGTGACGTAGTGGAGGAATGCTTAGCATTCTTCCACTATCATTTAAATGTATAAACGGAGTAATTGTTGCCGTTTTATATATTTAATCAATATTATTTACTCTGTTTTGGCTTACTTTTCTGCTTAGGTTTACCCTGGCTCACCTGGTCGATCACCGTTTGAGTTGCTTTGTTCGATCGCCCGGTTAATACCCTACGTGAAATACTTTTCAGCAAGGATCCGCGGTTACTGACTTCAAAGCCCGGCTTAACGATACGTTTAATTCCGGCGCCTATCAGCTTTTGAATGCGCTCTAGGGTTTGCTCTTCTTCACGACTGACAAACGAAATAGCCGTACCCGAGGCCCCTGCCCGGCCGGTGCGGCCAATCCGATGGACGTAATCTTCCGGCAAATACGGCAGGTTAAAATTCACCACATAATCCAGGCCCTGAATATCCAGGCCGCGGGCTGCTACTTCAGTAGCAATTAACACCTGCAATTTGGCTGATTTAAAATCAGCGATAGCGCGGCGACGGGCGCCCTGGCTTTTATCACCATGGCAAACTGCAGCATCAATTTTACGCTGCTGCAGCCCGGCTAATAAGCGGTCGGCCTGCTCTTTGGTGCTGGTAAACACCAGTACCTGAAACCAGTTATTCTCGGCCAGTAACTGCTCAAACAATTCAATTTTACGGCTTTCTTCCACCGGATAAATCACATGGTCAACGGTATCAGCGGCACTGTTAGTTTTCGCTACCCGGATTTGCTGATGATTGCGCAGAATTTTATGTGATAACTCATTGACTGCCGGCGAGGTAGTCGCCGAAAACAACAAGGTCTGGCGCTTAGTGGCGGTGTGTTGCAACAGGTTAAACACATCGGTACTAAAGCCCATGTCTAACATACGGTCGGCTTCATCCAGCACCACAAATTCCACATCGCTCAGAATAACGTTGCCCAGCGCCAAGTGCTCTAACAAGCGGCCCGGGGTGCTGATCACAATATCCACGCCGGCAGCTAATTTACTAGTCTGGCCACCCATTTTTACGCCGCCGTACAAAGCAGTAACCGTTAGCGGTAAAAACTTAGCATAGCCGCTTATTGCCACGCCAATTTGCTCGGCCAGTTCGCGGGTTGGGGTCAGGATCAGCGCCCGTGGCCGTTTTTCAACTGTAGCTTTTGGCTTATCCAGCATCTGTTGTAATAACGGAATGGCAAACGCTGCGGTTTTACCGGTACCGGTTTGCGCCGTTACCTGTAAGTCTTTGCCCCGGCGCGCCGGCACAATGGCCTGCTGTTGAACCGGGGTCATGTCGCTGTAGCCATATTCTGCCAGGCCGCGTTGTAAATCAGGAGCTAAATCTAACGATGAAAAGTGCATCAGGTGTCCTCTGTAGCCACGCTACAGTTAATAATATCAGTGAATTAGTCTGCCGCTACATCAGTATCGCGCGGCTTATGATTACAAGCACGGGCCAAAATCTCGATATAGAACGCCGGCAACTCTGCTGCCACCGCAGCATCAATCTTGTTATTAATTTCAGAGGTGAAAATCTGCTCTGCCGTATCCTCTGCTGCGCCAAAGCGACAATCAAAGGTCCAGTAATCTTTACCGTCCGGCAGGGCTTTGCGCCGCTCTCTGGCCAGGTACTTTTTTATCTCATGCTTAATGGCGTCGACCAGGCGGGCCGTGTTCAGCTTAGGGTGGGTTAACGCGAATGTTTTTTTCATAAAAATTCCTACAGGTGGGCACACTCACAACATAAAGCTGAACGCGCAGAATAATGCGCGCATTCTACATGGATACGCTGAAGATAACTGCCACTATCTGCAATTTGCCGGCATATTAAGCAGAAAATTTAACCGGCAAACACCAATGTAGCAGCACTTCGCCAGGGCATTGGTGAAAATTAGCTGTAAGCGTAGTGCATGCAAGGGCAATGTAAAAGAAATCAGCTTTTGTTTTAAACGCCGGACATCCGGCCCAAATAGCCTAATGCGGCCAGATTAAGCAGTACCATAAGCCAGAATACGAATAAAAACGGCCGCTTTTTCGATTTATGTCGCAACCAGTGCTGCGCCAGTAAAGCACCTGGCCAGCCGCCAATTAAAGCCATCAGCTGCAATGTTGCTTCCGGAGTACGCCACCTTCCATTTTTTGCCTTTTGCTTATCTGAAGCGTAAACAATAAAAGTCAGCAAACTCAGGCCCGCGTAGCCGGCCAGAACATAGTAATGTAGCTCGCCAAACCAACAGGCTCCAGCCAGCAGCAAAAAGAACAGCAGCACCACTTTTAGCGGCCAGCTGCCTGTTGCTCTGACTGATTTAACCAGCTGCTTTTCGCCGGCAAAGGTAACGCCTTGTGCCTGGCTGCGGCCTTGTTGATCTTTAGCTATCGAATAGGTAACAACCTCACCCACTTGTGGCCGGCGGCCACGGTTCTGCAGCGCTGTAGCATGCAAAAATACCCGCTCAACTTTTGGCGTTACTTTCAGCATCGGCTGAATAAAACCAAAGCCTTTATCATCGTCCCACTGGGTTATCTTGCCTTTTACGCGCATAGCATTCTCTTGTTGGTTACGTTTGCCGGAGATATTTTCATAACAGGAAGTTTACGCCGTCTGATACTGATGCAACTTATTTTCTGTGCCATACAGGGAAATGTTGTGTTTAAAAGCAAAGCCCAGTTTCAGCAACAAAGCATTTGAGCGCAGGTTGTCCGGTTTAGTTACCGCCAGCACCGTGCGCATTTTATGAGTTTGAATGGCCTGGCTAAGCACCGCCGCTGCCGCTTCCCGGGCATAACCCTGGCCGCAAAATGCTGGCAAAAATGCAAAGCCTAAGTCAGGCAAACTCAGTTCAGGCCTTTTCAGCAAACCACACATGCCAATCGGTGTTGCCGGGTTTTCGGTTGAAGCCTTTAGCAGCACCATATTTAAGCCAAAACCATAGCTGTTATAGCTGGCAAGCGGGCCATTAGTTAAATAATTTACGGCATCGGCTAAAGTGCGCACCTGTTTATCGGCAATATATCGAATAAACGACTCGTCGTTTAATAACTGCACAATAAAGTCGGCATCCTCTAGCGTAAAACGGCGGATTATTAAACGTGCTGTTTCACAAATCAGGGTCATGATGGTTGGTATTCTCTGCTGGCAACTTTCTTGGACAATCTTAACCGGCATTGTAAACAGCTTTACTGCGGCAAACTATAGGTTGGGCTTCGAATAATCAGGGCGAACTGAACATTTAAATAAATAGCGCCGTAAAGAGATCGCGTTGCTATCGCCGCACGTTAAGGTGAAGCAAATACTATACTTTGGGAATAACATTTTGCTTCAACTTTGTCTGGAGAGTGTTTAGATGAAAACGTTTACAACTTTATTGTCTCTATTATTCATGCAGTTAATTCTGGTACAGACAGCTGTAGCCGAGGATAGTAGAACCGCTTTGGTACCTTTGCCCTCGGTTGATGACTTCTCAAATGGTGAGGATGGCTGGAGCTTTGGTTTGGGCCTTGGGGTTGAATATGAAACAGCCTACGAGGGCTCGGATGAGTTTGGTGTTGAGATCCAGCCTGCAGGAGCAGTGCAATGGCGCAGCGGTGACAATGTATTCTTTTTTGCCGGTGAAGCGCTCGGCTGGCGCGGCCTTCGTTCAGATACCTGGCTACTTGAAGCCTTAGTAGGCTTTGATGAGGGCCGCGAAGAAAGTGATTCCGATGACGGTCGTCTGGATGGGCTTGGTGATACAGAAGAGGGTTTTCAGTTAGTGTTCCAGGCACGCCGTGCACTGGATGCCGACTGGCGTTATTGGTTAGTTGGTCGGGCGGTGGCCACTGAAAACGGTAATCTTGGCCTGTTTGGAGTTGGCCGGCGCTTCGGCGATAAGAATGACGGCTCCGGCTCTGAAATTAATGCCGTTGTGGTATTTCACGATAGCGAATACGCCAATACAGGTTTCGGCGTTACCGCAGAGCAATCGGCTGCATCCGGGCTGAATCAAACCAGCATGGGCGGAGGATTACGCTCGTTCGGGCTCGATTACAACTACCGCTATTTCGTCAATAATAACTGGCAGATTTTCGCCGAGGCACTGTATGAGTATTTCAGTAGCGACGTTCGCAACAGTCCCATCGCCCGCAGCAACTACGAGGCCGAAATAGGTATTGGTTTTATTTATGTTTTCTAGATTAACCAAGTGTCTTTAAATGACTCTGCCCCTGTTTCAGGGGCGCGCCTTTGTCCGAAAATTCCTGATGGCGCCCAATGCCTACCGGCAGCGCTTTCGTTGATACCAACAATTGCCAGTTAAAGCAGAACTAAGAGCCTTATAAAAGCGATAACCGGACATTAACGCCCAAAACAGCTGCGCGTAAGTGTCGGCTGGCTTCGTTTGCTAGCACTTTGCAATTCGATAGATACTAAACAAATAAGCTTTCAAGCTGCTCTTTTTGTTCAGGGCTAAGCTCATTTAACGTCTTTAGTGCATCTTTAAGTGCTGCTTTGGCATCTTCCGGCATTTTGAAATGTAAGTAAGCCTTAATTAAGGCTGTATGAGCATCCAAAGACTGAGGATAATTGGCTCGATTCCATTTCAGTAATGCCAACGCATCATCTTGCCGGTTTAAATATTGCAACCACCCAGCGTAACCGCTGGCTTTATCTTGCGGGATCATGAGGTCTGTTTTGAGCAGCTTCGAGCGACTGGCAAATTTCGCCTGTAAATCGGCCAACGTTTTAGGCTCATCTTCCGGAATAGGCCATTCGGAAAACAAATACTTTAACCCGGCATACTGTCCTTGCAACACGGTCGTATTGTGGGTTTCATTGCTAAACGTCTGGGACGCGACGGCCAACTTATTAGATGGATAACGCGCTAGCAAATCAACAAAACGTTGATACGACTCTGTCATTGTCGATTCTTCATTGGCTATCGATACAAACAAGCGCCCTTGCAACTGATCGCTTTTTAAAGCCTGCTCAGCTAATCCAGGCAATTGATGGTTATTCCAATATAAAGACGGGCTGATAGCGATAATGCCATCAAATAAGCCAGGTCGTTTCAGCAATGCATTGATAGCAAACTGACCACCATGGGACGTACCGGACAGTACTTGATAGTCCAGAGTACGGTACTGTTTTTTCACAAAAGCAATCACTTCGTTCTCAACAAAATCTAAAAATCTGTCTGCATTTTCCAGTTGATTAGGGTTTTGCTTCTCTAAGGGGGTTACAGTCAGATCTCTCTCACGAGTTTCTCGCGGGTTGACAATACCGACCACAATCATCGGCGGCATCTGCTCGAATTTTGTTAAATAATCTATTGTGCCGGCAGTATGTGGGCCCTGAATGTTACCATCGGTCAGGTATAAAACCGGATAACGATCCTGACTAGTTTGATACCCCTCAGGCAGGTAAAGCACCAGATCACGCTTTTCACCAAGTACAGCACTATCAATAGTAAGTTCCTGTAATACAGGAAGGCGCGCTGCAGCCCAGCTACTCCAGTGGCTCGCCAACATGAGCAGCAGTAATCCATGAACGATTTTCTTCATTTTTATTCCCTTAATTTTATGATGCTGCTCGTAACCAGGATGCGAACCGATTTTAGCGCTAACGCCTGGGATCAGCGAAGCGGAGCGTCCCTTGAAGCCCATTGTTAGATGCTTTTTGCCAACATGGCGATAGCACTTGAAAAGCCATCCCCATGACCAACCCTTGATACTTCAATCCGTTCGTTTAATCCGGTATCACTTGTCAAGTTCAGGTCTTCGTATAAGGCTATTGGCAGTTCACGATTATCCTTGAAGCGTTTATCTGGGCCGCCTCGTTTATTAACATACTTCCACGTTCTATCCACGACCTTTGCATCTCTTGGTACACTTCCATCTTCGATGAACCTTGTTCTTTCCACCGATATTCTAAGATTCGGATAACTCACTGCGCCAACACCATTTGGCTCAAAAATAAGCACCTTGTCAGGTAAAAAGTATAAAGTTTGCTTACCAACCGGAATGGATGGAACTGAAACATTGGTTTTTACATAAGGTGGATTCCCTAAGCTCAGTGATATTGAGGTTCGCTTGATTACACTAGTGGCACCTGCATTACGTTTTCTATCTTTAACAGCTCCTTCCGCCTCCACGTGCCATTTGCTAGATGATGATGAAAGCTGCCCGAAAGAGTCGTGCAGTTCCTGATAAAGCGCTTCAATTTCAGGTTCAAGCTCGAAGAATAGAACCGTTGTTTTTCTTAAGCTGTCCTTGACCGATGCGAAAACAGTGAGAATGACTGAAACGGCTGCTATAGCAAAAGCAAGAGTTGGTGTTTCTGAACTTTTAAAGGCGACAAACGTTAAAGTAGCGCCAAGCACTGCTATAAACGGCCAGATTCTTACCTTCTTTCTATTGTCATTCATTTCAGCGACAAGGTCGGCCGATGATGAATCAACCATCTGTGTGATATGTGCGCTCTCGATTTCTCTTAATGACTCGTGCTCAATCTCGGTGTTGCTTTGCTGTAACTCTGGGCTATTTGTAGTTTGATTTCTCCCAGTGGAACCAGAGGGTAAAGTTTTTCTGTAATACAAGCCTCCGCTTCCCATATGGACATAATTGCCCCGGGGTCCCGTCCCAAAACGTAACCCTTTAACTCCAGCTGATACGCCAACGCCGGATTTTGATAAATTGAACCTGAAGGGTCCGACGCTAATTGCTTTACGAATATAAAATCCCATCTATGGAACTCCCTTCTTTTGCATCTAATACTCATTCGGCGGGCCGCCCCGTGTTTAAACATGGGTTAACCTGCCTTTGTAAATTTAATGTAGAAACATTACCCCGGTTCTTTAAAACTTACAATAACTTATAGGTACAGCTAGTATTTATGCCGGCGACAAATACGGGGCAACCCGTCTAACAAAGCACGGGGCATTTTTAGCGGCAAGCTGGATACCAATACATCACTTAAATTCCAGGTGAGATACCGAAAGGAAGGTTTGCTTCACGCCCTGAAACTTCTGACACTATTTCCGAACCGGTGTTTACTGCGCCAAACGCTTAAGTAGTCGCTGTTTACGAGCAAGATAAACGTCATAACCGTCGTCGTCTTTACCGGATAAAGCAATTGCTTTGTTAACCTCGGCGAGTGACGCTTCGTACTTCTCACTTTGCTCGTAGCCATAGGCCAGACCGTTGTATGCATCTGGTTTTTCGGGATAAAGCAATATGTCATATTTGAACAGCTTAATCGCCTGTTCAAAATTGCCGATATTGACGAAGTGGTAAGCCAACTCACGTACCATCCATTCCGGCGGCGCAGTCTGCTCACCATATTGAGCTGATAGCCGCTGGTAATAATCTGCAATTGAGCTGGTGTCGCCGGTATAGTCTCGAAGCGGCATCCGTAACGGTAAGAACAGATTCTGGTAGGCATTAAAAATGCCAGCGGCTGAGGTTAACCCGTGCGGGACATTGTCAAACTCATCATTTATCAATGTTAAGCCTTCAGGCCGGTTGGCTGAAATAAAGCTTTGCAAATCGTTGTAGCGCTCTCTCATCACGCCACTTTCTTCACCAATGTTCATATATAAATAGGTGTCTAGTTTTTTTGTTTCAGACATAAACGCTTTTGTGCTTTTTGCCGATGCCCCATAATTCCACCAAACAGCTGCACTGTAAGCGAGATGCGCATGGAAAAGTTCGGGGTTGGTTTGCAAAGCGTAAAGTACGAATACGCCGGCAGCGGAGGCCCCGGCAATGACCTTAAAATCATGGGTACGGTATTTTTTATCAACAAAAGGGATAAGGTCGTTTTCGATAAATTTTAAGAATTTTGGTGCACCACCGCCAATGCCAACAGGTCCCTGCGGCTCCTGATTGACGGTTGGGTAAAAATCTCTCAACCTGTCAGTATTTTCAATGGCGACAATGATAACTTCAGGCGCCGCATTTACGTCTTGCAGACGCTCTAACACTGCCGACACAAGCGGAATATTACTCTTACCGTCCAGCCGATAAATAACAGGATAGTGCTTGTTCGGCGAAGCGCTATAGCTCTTGGGGAGTTGCACCGTAATAGTTCTGTTTTCGCTCAGAACGTCCGAATAAAGGGTATCAGTCACTGTTCTGTATTCATTGTTAGCAACTGCTACCTGCTGAGCGAAAACAGCTGAAGCAATCAGTGACAAACCTACAAAGGTAACTATTATTTTGGCAATATTCCTTTTCTTCATTATTTTTCCATTTATTTTAATAACTTCAATGAAGCTGGCCAGAAACGTTGCGCTATTCTGCCAGGCCACAGCTATTTCGGTAATATCAGCGTCTGGACCGAAGTGACCAGCGTGTGCGACCAGACACCATCTTTATTTCCATTGGTCAGATAGACGACCACGTAATGATCATCAAGATTATCATCGAACAAAATGCGCACCCGCACCTTGGTGCCACCGTCGTGGCCGACCTCGTGCCAGCGACCTGACTTACCATAATCCCAGCCTGCGGCAAAAAATCCAACGTTACCGTTAGCGAACTGATAGGGCTGCCAAAGGCGCTGTAGTTCCTGCTTTGCAACAAGACGCCCTTGCGCGATAGCAGACATAAATTTGCCCACGTCGTCCAGTGTCATGTAAGCGCCCACGTGCGCGGCGCTGTAATCCGGCCATTCTATTAATAAGTCAGGCACAATCTTGCCCTCATTCGCCCGATAGCTTTCAACAAGGCGGTTTTTGGGTACGTCAGCACGATCAAGCCACGTATCTTGCAGCTCAAGCGGTTCAATGATCCGCTCGCGTACCAGCATGCGGTATGGTTTACCCGTTATGGATTCGAGGATAGCCGCGATAACCAGATTGTTGGTATTGGTGTAGTTTGTCCGTTCGCCGGGTGCAGATACAGGTACATCTTTTAAGTTCGTAAAAACGGCTGCCAGACTGGGCGGAAAAGGCAGTGAGAAATCATTACTGTCAAAATATTCAGGAATGCCCGAAACATGGTTTAAAAACTGATCGATCCGGATATTTCGCCAGGATTGCGGCAGATTCTCAACATAACGTGAGGCAGGCGCAGAAAAATCAATTTTTCCCTCTTCCTGCAATTGCATCGCCAGGGTGATGGCGAACAGCTTGCTTACCGAATACACAGGGAAGACCGTTTCGGGCGTGACAAAGGTACCGTTTTCAATCGCTGTCATGCCGGTAGCATTGCGGTACAAAATATCGCTGTTGTGAAGTACAAGCACGGCCTGACCAGGAATGCCATGTGTTTGCTGATTAATCCGCAGTTGAGCATCAACTGCAGTATGGACATCAACATTGGAAGTCTGACCATTGGCAGCACAGGCAAAAAATAAGTATAGCGAAGCAAACACACTAAATTTTGTCATTTTATATCCCACTTACACGGAGCAATATAACCCGAAAACCGGCTAACAGCCGCCAAATCCGCCAAAAGCCACGCAGCGGTTTGGCGGCGCAGCCAACGGTTTTTTGCTGGCAATAAAATTTGTGATCTGTGAGTTATTCACTGTAGCGACGGATAACAGAGACTTTGCCATTTTCAAGTTCAAGTACATCCAGTGCTACTTTGCTGTAGCTAAAATCTGAACCATCTGCTCTTTTGCCTTTTGCAGAATATTTGTGCTTAATGGCAACCGCGTTGTATCCATACTGATAGTCGATGAGTTCCGCTTTGTATTCTGTATGAACACCAAGATAATGGGTCATACCTTTACGCATCAACGCTTTACCATCTGGTTCACGAGAGTCATCGGGCGCGTTTGGGAAATGCTGGTTGCCAACATCATCGGTAAGAAAAGATAAGTAGTGTTCCAAATCTTCCGCCGTTGCATTTGGTTGCTGAGTCTTTACCTCTGCCTGGTAATAAGCTTTAACAAAAGCATCGTAAGCAAATTCATCAGCCAGTGTGCCTGAACTAAAAAATATAAAACCCAACAACGAAATAATTCCTTTTTTCATACGCACTCCATTTTAAATTTTAATAACGCATTAAGCAGTGGCCAAAACCTGCACGATAGAGCAGTATGCCCCACCCCGTTGCTATAACTGTACGTCTTTGTAAATTGGATGTTGATGACATTACATTGTAACTGGCTTATTTACAATAACTTATGGGTAACGATAACTTTGATAGTCATTACCGATACAAAAATGTAAGTCTACTATTTTCACTGTTTACGATTGCTTTAACAGCATTTTGCTACTAAAAACATTCAACCTGCAAAAGAGCAGTCTATCGTCACCAGGAAAGACGGGCGACTACCCGCTTCTCATCTGCGAGCATTGAAAACGACCAGCCATTGCGCTCACATAGCCGTTGTACGATAGCCAGCCCCAGACCATAACCGTGAGGCGACGCCCCGGTTGGCGGGTGCAGCTCATCAGTGTCATGGCTCAGCTGATTGGTAACTAACAGCTCGTGCGGGTTAATACGAATGGTAATCGGGCCCTGGCCGTCGAGAGTGTGCTCGAACGCATTTCGCACCAGATTATTGACGGCAATAGCAAAAGCCTGTGGATGGCCGCTGATGCCGGGGTTTGCCAGTTGGTCGATATTAACATCGATGCACTTGCCGTTTAACAGGTAGCGCTGCTGATCTATCGCCTTGTTCACCAGCGGCAACACCGAAAACTGCTCGTCGTACAAGCCGTCATCGGTTTCGCGGGCGAGACACAGGAACATTTCAATAGTGGTTTTCATATCAAGCGTCGCCCGCCGCACCCGATCCAGCGCCTTGACATCGGTCGCTGACAGCGTGCTTTGCTCCAGCAGCTCAAGTGCGCCTGTTATTACCGTGATTGGCGTGCGTAACTCATGACTGGCAGAACCGGTAAAATAGCGCTCCCGCTCAACAAAGGCGCTGATACGCTCAAGCGTTTTCTCAATAGCCGCAGCAAGCACGCCAACCTCATCATCACCAAAGCGGCTGGCGTCTATCCGTTTGTAATCTTCAGCTGACAAATGTTCCAGATCGATGTCGGCAACCGCTCTGGCCAGTTGCGCCACAGGGGCAACCGCTCTGCGCATCACGATAACGCCGAGGCCAAAACCAAGCACACCAAGCGTACCGACAACGCCGCTGATAACAAGCAGCAACCACCAATCCTCTGACGAGGCCGCTTCAATTCCGGCAACGTCAAACACCACAAAGGCCGGTCGCTGTGCATTGCCGGCAGGCAGCTTTTCATTGTCGACAGATAGCACCGCGACATGCAACTCGTCAGCTTCGAATTCGTACAATCCCTCAGCAGGTTTAGTCTCTGCCCAGGCCCGCAGTGATTCGGGTAAGCTGGCAACGTCATCATAGCCGCGAAGGTTGGATGTCACAGAGGGATAGTTTGCGGCGGCAAGCTGTAGCTGATGCGTCAGCACCCGGTCTTCACTCAACCTGACCGCAGCGACGAAGGCAACCCCCCAGACCACACTGAGTACCGCAACACATAGCGCAAATGCCAGGGCGACACGGCTGCGTAAACTGCGCCGGTACATTAGCGGCTGTTTATCTTTCATATACCCTCTATGCATCCTCCGCAATCCGGTAACCGATACGATGCACCGTATGGATCAGCGGGCTGTCAAACGGCCTGTCGATAGCCTGGCGCAGCTTGTACATGTGTGAGCGAAGGGCATCACCATCGGGGGGTTCGTCGGCCCACAACAAGGTTTCAAGCTCATCGCGGGCCACCACAGCCGGTGCTTGCTCCATCAGTCGTTGCAGTAATTTCATACCGGTAGGGTTAAGGTCGACACGCCGCCCGGCGCGATGCACCTGCAGTGTTGACCGGTTCAGCGTCAGCTCTCCCACCGTTAACAAATTGTCGGTTTTGCCGTGACTACGTTTGTATAGCGCCTGCAGCCGCGCATGTAACTCCTGTAATGCGAATGGCTTGACCAGATAGTCGTCGGCGCCCGCCGCAAAGCCCTTAAGTTTATCGTCGAGAGTGTCTCTGGCGGTCAGCATCAGCACCGGCGTATCAGCTTTGGCATCTGAGCGTAGCTTTTTGCAAAAACTTAAGCCATCCATCCCGGGCAACATCAGGTCCAGCACAATAACATCGAACCGATGCGTCAGCGCCAGCTGCATCGCACTTATCCCGTCATAGGCAAAATCCATTATGTAGCTATGCTTTGCAAGATAGGCAGCAATATTTGCGCAAATGTCGCGATTGTCTTCGACAATCAGTACTCTGACCGGCATTACACCAAGCGCGTAAACCATATGCTGCTTCTCCTTACCCGCTATTGCCCGCTATTATCAGGCACGATTTACCCTACACAATTTACCACGCCCTATGCACGATGCACGATGCACGATTTACCATGCCCGATCTACCATGCATAATCCAGTCGCAGACCAATCAGCGGTTCAGCTTCGCTATCGTCCTGCACCAGAACGCCGCGGCGGTAGTCAAACTCGGTGTCATCGCCCGCAGACGCTGCCGTGACGTTGATAACGTCGAGAAAGGCGGTTAAATCTATCGGGCCAAAGGCGCGCCGATAGTCAACGCGAGCATTCAGCAAGCCGGAACCACTGTTGCGACCGACATTGCGCTCCGTGATCTCTTTCGAGTAACGCAGCGGTTGCCCTGGTCCCAATACGTCGGCGTGAATAATAAAGTCGTCGGCTGGCCTGCCGGAAAGGTATTTGTAACGCCCCGCTACCTTCCAGCGGTCACTGATTTCCCAGGTCAGGCCAAGGGTGGCGACATGCTTGCGGCTGAATTCAGCAGCAACTTCACCCCGACCATCTTTGCGGTCGACCACGGCATCGTTATATGAATAGGTCGCGGTAGCGTAAAGGCCCTCGCGAAGGATACCGTTGATGACGATATCGACACCGTACGATGTGCCATCGCCAATGTTGGCAAAGGTACCGCTGGCCCGATCAAGATCGACCACCAGATCGTCGAGGTGTTGATAATAAGCCTCGGTTAATACCGACCAGTTATTGGCCGGGAAATACTTAACACCGACGCTGGCATGGCTGATTTTTTCGTTTTTAAGCGCGTTTGCTTCATTAGCGGCAAGCTCCAGATAACGTGGTGATTGATGAAACAGCCCGGCAGTGGCAAAGTATCTGACCGTTCTGCCCGGCTGCCAGTTAACACTGAATCTGGGCGAAGCGACGCTTTCATCGGCAAAGCCGTCGCGTTCCAGCCGTAAGCCCGTGCTAAAATCCCAGTCACCGTGCTCAAACACCTGATCGACATAGCCAGCGTAGCTCATTTCCTTTTGATTTATAGCCGAGTTGATGTTGCCGGGCTCAAGCACAATAAACCGCTGGTCGGGGTCTGGTCTGAAATCATCATCGTCGTAAACAAAGCGGATCCAGTCGCCGTCCAACACCGTGTGGTAGTCCAGTTCAATTTGGGTTACCCGCAGCCCGGCACTGAACAGACCCCATTGATTGACTGTCTCAAAATCGCTGCGCCAGCCTATTTCTGTTTCAGCTTCACCGATGGTAATAATGTCTTCGCGCAGCGGAAAATCCGATGCGGGCGCCCCTTCAGGTACCAGATCGGGAAAGGCTTCGCCCTCTGAGCTAACCTTGTCGCTGTTGCGGTAGTAAACCTTATTGGTCCAGACCGCTTTATCACCAATTAATGAGCGCAATGTCAGACCATACAAATCACTGTCTTGTTCTGAATCCTGTAGCGCAGCATCTTCGAAATTAGGTGATTCGAACACGTGGGTCACGTCGCGGCTGTAATCCTCGTGGGTATCAATCAGCAGAATTTCAAAGGTGTTGTTCTGGTTAATGGGTATAACCGACTTTACGATGATATCTCTTAACACCGGCTCACCAATGTCCAGCTCTTCAATCGTTTCAAATAACGCGCCGAAGTCCAGCCGCCGGGCAGAAACCAGCAACGTCGCATCATCAGAAATACCGGCTGGGCCGTCGTAACCCACTTCATAACCGGCCAGATCCAGCCGCAGACTGGCTGACGGGCTCGGGTTGCCACCGGCAACGTCCAGTTTCAGTAGCGATGCTGCGCGGCCGCCATAAGCAGGGCCCCAGCCACCAGGTGAGAATTCGGCACCACCGATCACGTTTGGTGCAAAAATCGAGAAACGGCCGCCACCGCCGACATCTTCCTCTTCCCCCAGGGTGGCATCAAAATGCACCGCTTTATCAAACGGAAAGTCATCCACCAATAACAAATTATCTCTTGGCCCGCGGCCACGTACGCTAAAACTGGCAAATTCACTGGCTGATGCCAGGCCAGGTAAACCGTCCAGCGACAGTAGCGGATCGGCACCACCGCCGACAGCACTGCGTAGCGCTTCTCGGTCAAGATAGGTGCTGGAAGCGGATGCAAATGGATCAGTTTGCTGCGCCCGCACCTCTACGACCTCAATTGCCTGCGGCCGCAATTCAAATTCAATTTTGATATTTTTACGCGTCACCACGCGTACGCTTGGCTCATACAATGCTGCGAAGCCGCTTTTGCTAACGTTTACCGAGTACAGACCCGGGTCGAGCTGCTCCACAACGATCCGCCCCAGCTCGTCAGTGGCTAAGGTTTGGCTGGCAGCGGTTTCCCGCTCCTTAATCGTTACCTGCACGCCTGAAAGTGGCCGCTCAGTCAGCTGATCTTTAACAATAACGGTCAGCGCACCAGGCGCCTCTGCTGCGTGGCTAAAATACGGCAAGCCAGCCAGCAGCGCCCACAGCATCAACCACGATACCTGTTTCAATTGTCTGCTCATAGTGCTATCCCTCTGCCAGTTTCCCACGATACCTGTCTTGCGTGCCTGCTCATATCACTATCCTCCAACAATCCGCTGTATTTATCTGATGAAACGACAAGAGGATAACAAAGCCAATGTGACTAAAACGTCGCTGTAACAGGGGAATTATTCAGAGCGTGAATGTTTGCAGCCGCCTACCTGATGACTGCACAGCATGTCGTGGTAGCCTGTAATTAACGGAATATAAGCCAGCGGTGAGGACTTAACAGCACGTTATTATAATGCTGTTTCTTTCTCAGCAACTTAACATCGCGGTTTAAAAATAATTAACATTTATGCTGCAAGCGTGCCTGCAACGCGTTAGGATATCAGTCAGTATACTTTTGGTGACTGGTAAAAAATAATGAAATCAAAGTCATATATTGTTGATAGAGCGCTGCACTGGATTTCAGCCTTACTATTGCTATTTATGCTGATGAATCTATCGACACAGCTCCATCATGTGGACTGGGACATAAAAGGACAAGTTTTACACCGGCAGGATGCAGTGGAGCTCCATGCGTTTATCGGTATTATTCTTGTTATTATTATGTTTGGGCGACTGATTTTTCCGTATTTAACCAGAACTAAAATTGAGCGGGTGCAACCTGAGTCTAAAAAGCATTCGGTATTTATCAAAGTCACCCATATTAGTCTGTACAGCTGTATTTTTCTGTTGGCAGCAACCGGTGTAGCACTAATAAATAACTATCAAATCCCCCTTACCGTTTTTGGATTTGAGCTGGCACCAGACAAAGACGTTTTTTATCAGGTTTTTCCGAAGATTCATGAAACTCATATGTTTCTGAAGCAGTTGATCTGGTGGTTAATCGCTGTTCATTTCATAGGAATAATGTACGCAAAAAGATAAAGCTATTGTAACCGGCAAAGTCGCGCTGGCTCGGCCGCCGGCGCTTATTACTGGCGATAACAACTGATAGTCAGCCAACAGCCCGGCTCATATAGTAAAGCCGCTCATCTTCGCTGGTTACACTAAACCCTTGCCGCTTATACAACTGCACAGCCGGGCTGTTTTTAAATACTTTGAGTTTAAGCAAATGCGAGCCATGCGCTTTGGCAAGCCGCACTGCTTCGGCAATAGCTTCAGAGCCTATACCGCGATTCTGATAGTTTTGATCGACTTGCAAATCACGCAGGTAACAGCCTTCACTGTCAAATTGCAATCTGATAACACCTATCGCTTCACCCTCTGAGAAAATATCAAAATTAATCAGATTCTCAGTCATTCTCTCAATTTGTGATTCATCCCATTCAACCGAATACTGCTGATAGTAAGTCCGCATATTGGTCAGGGTATACCGCGCCGCTTTTGCCAAATTCGTAGCAGGTTTAAAGGTAATCATGGCTTTAGCCTCCCGGCGCACGCGTTCGCACTTGTAAATTTAGTGTAAGCACGTTACAGCGACTCTATCCTATTTACAACGGGTAATCTGATTTATGCTGCAGAGGATTTGTTACCAACCATGTCAAAAAACATACCGACACTGTGCAGTTACTTACCCCGCCGGCAGTGCTATGCTGACTAATAACCCTGCCATGCTGGCAATACTGCAATAATTAACCTGAGGAGAGCTGATGATGCGCGCTATTTACTGTGGCTTACTGTTACTGGCACTTGCCGGCTGTGGCAAAAACGAAGTCGGCGATGTGTCACTGGGGATGTTTACGACCAAGGATATTAAGCTCGATGCGGTTGTCGACCCGTTGGTTACCGGGGTTACCTGTCATGTTTCCAGTATTGAGGCTAACCTGGATTTTTCCGACCCATCCGATAGCTCTATAGCCTGTCGCCAGACCGGCCCGATCACCGCCCAAATGATTGCTCAAATAGATAAAAGCAAAAACGGTGAGGTGCTGTTTACTAAATCCAAAAGTATCTTTTTTAAAACCATGAAGATTCGCCGCATTTTTGATGCCGACAACCAAACCCTGATGTACGTGTCCTACTCCACCAAGGAAACCTCCGGCAGCTTTAAGCACAGCCTGTCGACAGTGCCATTGTGGGGCACTGAGGCTTTCAATGCAGCGACGTTACAAAACCAGTAATCCAGTCCGGTAGCGAAAGTGTAGTTAGCGGCTTGCAGCCGCTGCTTATGCAGCTTATGGCTGAGGTGCTTTTGCAGTTTCAAGTGCATCAAACACCCGGCCTATAATCTGATACAGGTTTTGCTGATCAAATTGGTACTCCGTTTCAGTATTAACGCGATGCACAAAAACCAGATCAGAGTCCGGGTATACCCCAAGCATGTGAATGCCAACACCAGTATGATAAAAGGCCTGGCTGGGCCGTTTATCGTTAGCATTAATCACATTCCATAGCATGCCATAGCCAAAGTCCATGTATCGGTTGGTAACAGAATAAGAGGTGGTGCTTTGCGCTATCCACTCGCGGGACAAAATACGTTGGCCATTCCAGACACCGAAGTTTTCGTATAGCTGGCCGTAAAGTGCCATATCATAAGCCGACATCCGGAAATGATAGGCCGGGAATGCTGATTTTTCAGGCTCATACTGATAAAAGCCATCTACTGTAAGCGTGGCAATGTCAGTATCGTTATCGATGGTCGTATAGCTGCCGTTATAGTCCCGCATGCCCAGCGGGTCAGCGATTTCCCGCTTAAAGGCGGCATAAATTGATTCGCCGGCCAGTTTTTCGAAAATGGCGCCGGCCACATTAAAATCCCAGTTGTTATAGACATATTGTTCACCGGGCTTAAATTGGCCACGCGCAGGCATGGCTGCCAGCATACCCTCTGACGTGGCCGCCGCAGGCAGATAGATACCGGAGCGGGATTGCAGCAACTGCCGAAGCGTCGCCCCTTGCTCGATTGCTGTCAGGGGGGTGATATCATCAATATTCAGCTCAGCCAGGGTGGCATCAAGGTTAATAACACCGCGCTCAATATAAATACCGTACAGAGAGTTCAGCATAGCTTTGCGGATAGAATGAATAGTATGCTTCTGATGAATATCGCCATATTCGAAAACCACTTCACCGGAGCGCATCAACACCATCGACGAGGTGCCGGTGGTTTTAACAAACTCTGTTAACTGGTTAAGTTTATTGCGGTTAAACGCTGCGTTGCTGTCATAGCAAACCGGATGTTTAATGGCGTCAATGGCCCGCTTCAGAATATCCTGCTGCGCCCGGGCATTGGCGTCAGGCTGACCGCCGAGTACCAGCGTTTGGCCGTTATTAAGGGTGGCTTCGGTTAAATTAGCAGGCAGCCCCGGGGTAATCACATGACCGGCAGCAGGGTAAATAACGGACGTCACCCTTGATTGCGGGCCCGATTGCTTAAGCTCAGCGGCAATGGCTTCTGCCATTTGTGCCGAAGGCCAGAGCTGGTCATCGGCACCGGCAAAAAGTAATAGTTCAGTCTGAACAGAGCTGACTGCTATTTTTGCGGCAACTGCATCGGGGTGTTGCAAATCCTGCTTGAAATACTCACGACCAATAAAGTGTTTGGCCGAATAATCGGGCTGAGAATGGCGCGGTACATAATTCAGCGGCAGTCCATTTAATGTCCAGGCGGCGGCAGTACTGTCCTGCACGGCGCCCCAGACGTGTGAGCTGGGCGAAACGGCCATTATCGGGCCGTAGCCATCAAAATTGGCGCCAAGCAGCAACGCAAGTTCTGCCCCACGGGAGCTGCCGATAATCGCCACTTTCTGACACTGGTTGCGACTTAGCTGCGCAGATGCGTCAATGTATTGCAAGGCAGCGTCAAAATATTCCAGCGGAATACGGTTCAGCGTTTCTGGCAATCCGGGCATACCAAAATAGCCGACAGCCAGAGCGGCAACCCCCTGCTCCGCAAAGGCCTGAGCTGCAGCGGTTGCACTTTTCAGCCCGCCATCTGAGCCACCGACTATGATAACGGTAGGCAGCGCCGTGCCGGGGTTTTCAGGCATAATTAACATTGCCTGCAGATCCGGTTGATCGATGCGTTGCACCTGCAAATGATCAGGATAACCGGGTTCACCGCAACCGGTTAACAGCAGGCTGGCGGCGACGACTCCAGATAATAAGCGCTTAAGATCCATGGTTTTTTCTCTTTTTTTGGCTTATTAAACCCCAGCAAGCGGGCAGATTCAAATGGAGAGTGTAAACAAATGTTAGCAGAAACAACGAATTAAGCGCGTGGTTATTAGACGGCCTGCCGCGAACCATATTATCTGTCAGAGATAAAACAGCAGGTCAATAAAAAAGGGCTGAACGCCCTTTTTTATGTCTGGACTAGCAGCGGTTATTCATCAGATTGATAGAATAACTGGCCACGAATGGCGCCTGAAGGATAGTCTGGGTTATGCACATTAATGTAGTATTCTTCTGGATTTTCAAGAATTTCGCTTACACTAATACCGGTAGGAAACTTACCTGCTTCACCTTCTGTCAGGCAATCTGCTGCATTACCGTCTTCCGGCCCGGCTAACACCGCCACTACCGGACCATTTTCACCTCGTTTGCCTTTGTGAATGTGAGCAGCCATGCCACTGCCAACAGGAACAAGCTGGATTTTCTCAACGGTTAGAACATAACACAGGGTAAAAGCATCATTGTCGATGCCAAACACATAAGCTTCACCTCTGCCATTTGGATCACCGGAAATTCTTTTGTTGCTGTCATCATTGGCTACTTCTTGTCTGCCATCCAGTGTCGCTTCCAGCAGGTTGTTAGTATGGCCTGCGATTGCAGATGAGCTAAACACGCCAGTTGCAATTAGCAAAGCCAACGCTGTTTTTTTGGAAATCATAGTATTTCTCCGTTTTTTTGCGGGTATACCGATCAACTCCAACATTGGACAACAGCTATCGGGTATATAAGTAACGACTGACTTATTAAACTGGATGCAGATTAATAGTTTTTTAAAATGGTTAGTCTGCGGGTTTAGCAGCGATTTAGGATAGCAGGCTACAATACCGGCAGCTCATCCGTGATGTAGCTTAGCTTAAGAGGAGTAGATTGTTGTATCCGGCATGCAGAGAGAACAAACTTTTCCTTAAATGTAAGCAGTGCCTTTAAGATAAAGCACGGCAAATCCTGACACTAACACCCGGTCATTGCTGATGCTGCAATACAAGGTGCCGCCGCGCGCTGATGCCTGGTACGCTACTAATTCTGTTTTCGCCAGCTGCTGCGCCCAGTAAGGTGCCAGCCCGGCATGAATAGAGCCGGTTACCGGATCTTCATCACCACCATTCGCCGGCCAGAAATAGCGGGAAATAAAATCATACTCATCGGTTTTGGTGGTGGCACTGGCTTTAGCGCTAACCACCAGATCAAAAGGCGCTAACTGCTTTAACCGCTCTGAGTTATAGCTCAGGTTTTTAACCTCCTGCTCTGATGCCATTATCGCAAAATAGGCCTGGCGGTTTTTTAATACCTTAATCGGTGCTACTGATAAACCTGCTAATAACGTGTCCGGCACCTGCTCAACAAGCTGCGGGCACTGATTGGGAAAGCTCATTTCAATTCTGCCATCGCTATGCTGTTTAACAAACAAGGAACCTACTTCCCGGGTGACAAACTCAATTTCCCCCTCCCCGCCCAAATGCTGAAATATCACATAGGATGCCGCCAGGGTGGCGTGGCCACAAAAGTCGATTTCGGTTAATGGCGAAAACCAGCGGATCTGATATTGATTGGCAGCTGTAGCAACGATAAAGGCGGTTTCAGAAAGGTTATTTTCAGCAGCAATATTTTGCATTAGCTCAGGCGCCAACCAATCTTGTAATGGCACCACCGCGGCAGAGTTGCCTTTAAACTGTTGTTTGGTAAAGGCATCCACAATATAAATAGTTAATTCCAAGCCAGACTCCTTAGGTTTACCGCTTCAATAACAGGTATTGCAGAGTATTGTAGTGGCAGTTTCAGGCACTGTCATTGGCTTAGCGTTAGAAGTCGTAACCAGCATGCAGAGAGAACAACTGCAACACCCGCCTTGGCTCGCCACAGCAACTACTTCGGACATCCTGCCCTTCGCAAGCCAGCAGAGCTGTTCAAATACGTTCCCGACGTATTTGTCTCTCGCTCTCGCTCGCTCAGACACTTTGTGTCGACCAAAACGGGGTTCCAGTCGCTCTCTTTCAGGTATCGATTTAACGAATAGAGGATAGAACCTAAAAAGGGCTGGTACAGTGGCCGTGGTGCGGCGCGCCGGTTACCGGATGTTCAAAATAGATATCACTGGCATGCAGTAATAATCGGTTTGCCAGCTGCTGGCTGCTGTCACTATGGTATAAATCACAACCCAGAATGGGGTGGCCGATGCTCAGGCTATGAATGCGCAGCTGATGGGTACGGCCGCTAAGCGGGGTAAATTGCACCAGGCTGCGCCGTGGCTCAGTTAACCGTTGTAATACTTTAAACTTGCTGGTCGCGGTTTTGCCAGTGCGCTGGCAAATTTTTACCCGTGGAAACTGACTGTTATCTTTGGCAATCGGCGCGTTTATCACCCCTTCATCCGCGCTCACCCAGCCCTCTAACATCGCAGTGTAATGCTTTTGTACTGTGCCATCCTGAAACTGTTTATTAAGCTTAACGGTGGCATCTGGGGTCAGCGCAACCACCATAATGCCTGAGGTACCAAAGTCTAAGCGGTGCGGTAATCTGGCATGGGGAAACGATGGACTGACAGCAGGCTGGCCATTCACTAAACGGCCATTTACCAAACGGCCATTCGCTAACCGAAAGTGCACCGAGTCGAGGTTAAGCGGGTTTTTACCCGATAAACTCAGCAGGCCTGACGGCTTATTAATCAGTAAAATGGCCTCGTCCTGGTATAAAACATCCAAAGTTTCATGGCAGGCCGGTGCAATAAAGGTATCAATAATGTCCAAAATCCCTCCGCTTCAGCCTTTTGTATCGCTAAACAGCGCGGCTTGCATATAACGCGCTTGCTCACCCTGATAGCTGCGCAGAGCGTGCTCTGCGCTATCGGTTAGCCTAGTGACTACCCTGAAACCCTGGCGCTGCCAGTAAGGTACCGATCCCTGCACGGCTACCAGGGCCAGTTTCATCAGGCCCTGGCTTAATGCATGCTGCTGAGCGGTAGCAAGCAAGCGGCTGGCCAGCCCCAGACCACGCGCTGCCGGGTTTACGGCCATATCATGCAGGTATAGCAGCTCAGGCATAGCATTTAATGTAAAAGCAGACGCAAACGGCGTAATGTGGCCATTTATTGACGGATAACTAAATAAATAAGCCAATAACTGGCCGTTAGCGTTTTCAGCCAGCCAGCAACTGTCGGCAGCGGCACTTAAACGTTGCTGCAACAGGGCCGGGCTTTCATATAAGGCGTCGCTGTAGCAGCTATCCTGTAGTGCCACGACTGCCATAATATCTGCCGGTTTAATTAAGCGGATTGTTATTGTCATTGTCATTTTCTTAACGCGGCAAAACCTGTTAAACACTACCCGCTGTTTCTACCACTAAAATCCGTGCCTCGCCCACCGGATAAGCGACATGCTCACAGCCAATACCAGCGTAAAAAATATCACCGGCATCTAACCGGCTAACCTGTTCGGTGCCATCCTGGCGGTAATGCATATCTACCATGCCATCAAGCACCACAAACACCTCTTCACCATCATTGATATGCCATTTATAAGGCTGATTTGTCCAGTGCAAGCGGGTGGTAATGCCATTCATACTGGCGATATCCAGAGCGCTCCAGGCGCGGCTGGCGGTAAAGTCTTTACTGCGGATGATTTTCACGTTGGCTCCAAATCATATAAACGCGTTGGTATAAACAGTCGACACAATAGCAGGTACAGGCTCAGCTGTTAATTCTGATCGAACTTAGTAAGTCCGGTGGCAAATAGCATCGCGTGGTTTCAAGCATGAATATATTCGTACATTAATTGTACTGTTACCGTTTATCCTTTAAGGTTAACTTACAAAAAATAATGAGCAGGACGCATGACATTATTTACTGAGCTAAAACGCCGTAATGTATTCAAGGTTGCCAGTGTTTATCTGGTTACCTGCTGGATTATCCTGCAAATTGTTGCGGTTATATCGCCCGCCTTACATCTGCCTACTCTATTTAGCACCATTACCACCGTCATTCTGGCGATTGCCTTTCCGTTGGTATGTATTTTTGCCTGGGCCTTTGAACTGACACCGCAAGGGCTTAAACGCACTCATGAGGTGGATATTAACGAGTCTATTCGTGAGCAAACCGGCAGTAAAATTAATTATATTTTAGCCGCCGCGTTAGCGCTGGCATTGGCGTTTATCTTTTACCAAAACTGGTTTGTCAGTTCAGCCGATGACAGTTTAGAGCGCTCTATTGCCGTATTACCGTTTGAAGATATGAGTCGGGATAATTCCCAGGGCTATTTTGGTGATGGCATTGCCGAAGAAATCCTTAACTCATTGGCGCGGTTAAATCAGTTGGTGGTAATATCCCGTACCTCTTCGTTTAACTTTAAGGGCAGCCAAACTGATATTCGCAAAATCGGCGAACTCCTTAATGTTAATTACGTTCTTGAAGGCAGCGTGCGCAAAGACAAAGACAAGGTGCGTATTACCGCACAATTAATTGAAGTTGCCACTGGCGCACATATCTGGTCACAAACCTACGATCGCGAACTCACCAGTATTTTTGCCTTGCAAGATGAGCTGACCTTTGCCATTACCCAGGCACTCAAACTAAATCTGTTGCCCGAACAGGTTGAACATGAAGCCGGTATGACCACAAATCCCGACGCCTATGAGTTATTTATTCAGGGGCGGGAGCTGGCTTATCAGCGCACATCGGAATCAATAGAACAAGCCGCTGACTTATTGCAACAAGCGATTAAACTGGACCCGCAGTTTTATCTGGCTAAGGCGCAACTGTATATGGTGTATACTTTTGGTATACAATATGGTGGCTTTACGGCTGAAGTGCGCCAGGCAGAAACGGAACGCTTGTTTTGGGAGCTATTGGCCGCACCAGACTTTCCACTTAAAACGCTGGTAATGGCAAACCAAGCTGAGAACAATATTAAGCTCGCAATAAGTAAAATTCTGTTTCAGCAAGCTTATGAACAAGCTCCCAACGACCCGCTCATTCAAAATATCAGTACGTTAAGGCTGGATAACTACCAGGATATGATTCTGCGCCGGGAGCAGATACTGAAAACCAATCCACAAAGTCAGGTCAATATGTCCAACCTGGTGTATTTGTATTTAGTAACGGAACAGCCAGAGAAAGCTCAGCCACTGTTATCCAGAATGGGACGGCTCTTTCCCGACAGCTCACTGAACTTCGTCAGCAACCTTTATTTTAGTTACGCCTACCAACAGGATATTAAAGCGACCTTAGCCCTGGTTAACGACTATCGCGGCGAGCCCAGCGCAGACTATAGAAAAGCAAAATCCGCAGTCAATATCCTGAGCGGCAATATCGATACCGCGCTGGACTATATGGCCAAAGAATTACGCCAGTCGCCGGATTATGCAGAGCAATTCTTTAACGCCTTTTTATTACTACTGGATTTAGATAAGCGCGGCAAACTCAACGAACAACAGCAACAGCGTTATCAACAATTAGCGATAAGTGAGTCTACAAAAACCGAATTACTGACATATTATAAGCTGCTGTTAGGCGACGAAACCTTGTATGAACAACAGCAGCAGTTGGCAGGGGTAAGCGCAGAGGAGTTTATGCAACGCGTTGATCTCAATCAAGCTGAGCCTTATGACTATGCAGCCATTAAAAAACGCCAGGGCGACGATAGTTATGCACTGGCACTGCAAACTAGCCTTGCTAATGGAAATTACCTATGCCAACAAACTCAAAATAAGGTCAGTTGGTTCTGTGCATGGCTTATGGATTTCACTGGCAATATTTCCCTCCAGCAAACCCAGAGTATGTTTAAGCGCCAGCCAATGCTAGATACAGACTTATTAGGGATCGAGAAGTTTATCTTAACTGCACCCGCCTTTTACGGAATGAGCCAGCACCCTGAGTTTGAGCAGCTTGCCAATGTATTTTTGGATAGTACCTTTAGAAAATGGAACCCGGATTTAGTAACGGAAAAAGCCATTGAATCGGCGAATAATTAAAGTGAAGGACTTGTGGGATTTTCGGCCAGAGGTGTGCTATAGGCAGACTGAGTTATATAAAGTACGATGGATAAGTACTATCTTTTAAATTCTAAGCTGTATCACCTGAAAATGATAACAATAAGGTATTTACAATGACAAAGTGTAAACAGCTATCCCTCTTAGCATTACTTCTATTTGGCTTGTCCACCCAAACTTTCGCCCAGGAATCACCGGCAGTTGCAGTAAGCACCAACGCGTTTATAAACGATGATGTCAGCGACGTAACCCATGTTATTTGTCCTTTTAAGAATGAAATCGATTATCAGCCAGGCAGAGTACGTTGCGGCTTTATTACGGTACCGGAAAACAGAGAGGTGCCCGATAGTCGTCTGCTAAGGATCATTTTCACCCACATTACTGCCCAGGCGAGTCTTGATATTGATCAGGAGAACAAATCAGCAAAAGAGGATGAGCAAGTACTTGAACCAAGAGCAGACCCCATTATCTACCTTACCGGCGGGCCCGGCGCAGGTATAGAATTTTATGTAAACCGCTTTTTAAAGCATGACTTAACCAAAACCCGGGATTTATACATTCTTAATCAACGCGGTATCGGCGATTCGGAAGAGCTTTGTCCATATTATGATGCCACCAGCCGCGAACAGGTGCTGGCGGACAATCTAAAAGGGCAAGAAATTGAAAACGCAGAGCGGATGAAGGCATGTTTTAATGCAGCCACCAACCGGGGTGTCGATTTAAGCGCCTACAATACGGTTGAGAATGCCAGAGATGTGCGCGCACTTCGCCGTGCTTTAGGCTTCGATTCGTGGAATGTGTGGGGCATTAGCTACGGCAGTCATTTAGGCCAGATGTTAGTCAATGTCGACCCTGAAGGAATACGGGCTCTGGTACTCGATGCCATTGTACCGAATGACCTGGGCGATTTAATGCGCATTCACCGCTGGGTTGCCCGCAACCATCAGAATGTATTTACCGAATGTGAGCGGCAAGGCGCGGCTATTTGTGACGGCTTAGAGCAGGCGTTTTACGCTGCGGGTAATGCCCTTATTGCCAATCCTGTTATGGCGGATGCGTTTGACGAAGAGCTTTTCCCATCGGGTAAAGCAAATGTGCCGGCGTTAATTGCCGCTTTTGCCCCGTTCTCTATGTTGTATGAACAAGACGAACACCCCGCTATTCCAGCGGTGATGCGGGGCTTAGTCGATATGATTAACAACAGAGACGACGAAGTATTTCAGGCCTTAGCAAATGGCGCAGCAGAATTTTCCCGCAGTTCTGGTCTGGGTATGGGCAGCGCGATACGTTGTAACGATGGTTATATGGCAGCAGAGGCCAGTATTGCGGCAGAGGATCTGCAAGAAGATTTTGGTTTTAACGAGGGCGCATTTTCCGTCGAGGGTTCCCAATTAATGGCCGATACCTGCGTTGAAGCAGGTTTAGCCCCGCGGGATCGTAAGGATTATCAACTAATTCAAAGCGATATTCCAACCTTAGTGGTTAACGGCGATTGGGATCCCATCACCCCGCCAGCGCTGGCTGAGCGAATTGCGCCAGGGTTTAGCAACGGCCGCTTAATCATCGTACCTTACGCCGGCCACGGCCCTACCCGTTCAATGAGTGAATGTGCATCGCAAGTGCTCACTGACTTTTTCGACGACCCCAGCCAAAATCTTGCTGAATTAGATGCATCTTGTCTGGAAGAAGGTGCAGCGCCACCAGAGTTTTTGGATTACCTGCAAACGGATATCCATTTAAAGCTCGCAGCACGCGCCATGGATGAGCCAAAGAACGTTGTTGTCCCTGGCTTGCTTGCCTCTACGCCTATCATTATTTCCTTATTAGGTTTCATTATGATTTCCTGGGGTGCTATTGCCAGACGCTTTAGCTCAAGCAACGTCGAAGTGCCAGGCCTTGGCCCGGTAACGCCAAGGCTTATCGCTTTTATCACCACGCTTGTTTTACTGGTGGGTGTCGGGCTGATTGGGCTGGGTGTGCAAACGGCAATGGAAATCAGCGAGGTTAGTCTTATTGCTGGTTTTGCGCCACCTGCCGGTGCTGGTGCATTGCTGGTGCTGCTGGCAGGATTAATGGGCATAGCGACCCTTGTGCTGACGCTAAAAGCGCATAAAAATAATCCCCTTAGAAAACGCTCGCTAATAGGCTTTATACTTTTGGGCCTGTCTGCAATGTTACTCAGTGTTCTCTTTGTTAGTTGGGGTATAACGCCGTGGTAAAACGCAATTTGCCCTAAGTATTGAGTCATAAAGCGTCTTCTTAAGGAGTCTTGGGGTCAGGTCTTGTTTGTTGCCTTTCTGGATTGGCAAAAGGCAAGACCTGTCCCTGCTACTCAATGACCCTGCACTTCCGCCAACCAAATGCCTACAACGCTAATTTATCTAACTCAGCTTTAAGGTACTGTGCCAGCTCAAGCATGGCAAATTGGCCCGCTTTTGCCTCAGCGTCTGAATTGTAATTGGTATTGGTGTTTACATCATAGGCATAGCTGTTGCCATCTATATCCTGGATGGCCTCGATACCCGCAACCTGAATAGCATTTGCTGCCAAAAACCTTTCATACTGCTCAATAAACGCCGGCCGATAGTCTTGCAGTATTTCAAATTTAGCCTTGGGCTGCGCTGGCGTTTGGTCAGTAGGGCAGAACATGTCACCTATTGAGCAGGCATCGGCCGGGCAAAGTTCGAAACCTTCAGAGGTATCTACTTTAACCGCATACAAAAACTTGCCGCCAATAAACTCGTGCCGGATGATAAAGGGTTCGGTTGCCTTAATATATTGCTGAATAAGGGTAATGCCATCAACCGGCGCATCAAAATTGGGGCCGTCAAGATAGTCTTGCAGTGCCTGTACCGAGTGAAACAATTGCACCCCCTGACCTTTGCCTGCACGATTATGCTTGGTGATAAATGAGGCCATGCCAAGCGAGCTTGCCGCTTCAATAATGTGCTTTTTTCCTACGGCGGCAATGGTTTTTGGCGTAGCTATGCCTGCTTTTTCCAGGGCTAAGTACTGATGTACTTTGCTTATTTCTAAACTCAAAGCACGACTGCCGTTTATCACTTTACGGCCATGATATTCCAACCAGGCGATAACCCCGCCAGCCAGTTCAGGGGCAAAGCGGTGATCCCGGGTATGTGACGAGGCACTGATACGGTTATAAAAAACGCCTTGCGGTGGCTCAGCCGATAGATCGATTGAACCTTCATCTAAATGCCATAACTCATAAGGGTAATTCAATTCATCAAGTCTGTTTTGTAAATGAACTGTCCATTCATTGTTTTCATGCAGCACGTAAATCTTGCTCATTGTCTGTAGCCCTTAATTACCGAGGTGTATGGTTTTGTTGGTTTGTCGCCGCTGGGGGAAGTATACCGCAACGCTAATGCTATATGTTCTGTCAACGCCTTTGGTTTTAAAGCCAACAGCAAAAATATCGGCAATGGCTTTCGAACAAGCGTAGCCGCTTATAGCATGGGGCGGGTAAGAATTGGATTGCGGTTGACTTAACTCATGTTTTACGAGTACCCTCGCTTCGGCATTTAATTAACAAATGCAGCAATCCCATCACAAAAGGCGCTGCTTTTGGGGCGGTGTTAGAGTAACAAACTGCAATACACCTTCAAGTTGCAAATTTACAGATAATGAGGTTGTTATGAATATTAATTTAACTGATTTAGCTTACGCAATCTTGTTATATACCCTCTGCTCTTCAGCTTTAATGGCGCTCATTTTTAAAATGCTAGCAGCTAAAAGCTATAAAGCCGTGTATCAAAATATATTTATTTGCATAATTTTTGTGTGGTATCAGCCATTTCATATGTTGAAACATTGCATGCGAACATGGAAAGCTTATCGCTTACATAGCATTGCCACGTAAATAATTGCTGTGTCCGGTAAAAAGCGAAACGCTTACCGATACGCTTCCGGACTGGCGATCGATAGGATCGGTATCATTAATACGTCTTCCAGCAACATTTCCACAATGGCATTGGCACTCATATTTAGTGGCGACAATTAATTTTCACGCAATTGTTAAGTGATATCAGCTATTTGTTATACACCGCTTTGATAAAAATTTCGCTTTCATTCGCCTCAACCCAATCGCTGTTATCTTTAAAATAAATGGTAATGCGGTCACTATCCCGCTTGGCCGCCAGCATGGCAGAACCAGCTCTGTCTGCTGTTGAATAAATTTCAAACCCAGCCTGTTCCAACGCGTTACGATAAAAAGCGATAGTATCCTGGCGTGATGCTTTCGTGCCGAACCTTGCTATCCATTCCTCTCTGTCACCAGCACCGCTATCATAGGCATCATTAATAGCCAATCTTGCATCAGGGGGTTTGGGTATGCCAAATGGCACAATAACGTCGGCGGCGCTAACAGCACCAATGGTTAATGTTGCAACGCAGGTAAGTATCAGCAATATGCATTTCATTTGTCTCTCCTTGTGTTATCCAAACGAGGTTGCTACTGCGTGTTATTTCCCCGTAACCCTTCTATAGCTTATTTTTATCGCAGAGTACACATCTTGAGTCCAAACTGGAGCGCCATGCGGAACGGTTAGCCTTGCCAGACTGGGATCGCTTGGCGATATAATTAGAACCTGTTTAAAAGGCACGTAAGAGATAGCGTTTTGACTTTAGTGGTGTACTGGCGGGTAATACACCCTAAAAATAACTGACGTCAAAAGTAGAATTTTC
>TARA_R100000656_G_scaffold88931_2_pt1 | contig 138486 bp, 121 predicted proteins | sample TARA_R100000656 | Tara Oceans TARA_R100000656 (sample SAMEA2622517) | marine metagenome | biome: marine biome (ENVO:00000447); feature: mesopelagic zone (ENVO:00000213); material: "saline water (ENVO:00002010), including plankton (ENVO:xxxxxxxx)" | depth 350 m
GTCGGCAGCGGTGCCCTGCATCGGCGCATTAATGGCGGCCCGTTCCGCACCTTTTTGCCGGCCCATATTCCGGGCATTAATATCAGGCAAATATAAACGGCGACCAAACAGGGTTTCGACATAGCCCAATTCATGCGCCTGTTTGCGGGTGTCTTCCATATAGCGTAATACTCCGGGAAACCGGTCAAAGTAACGATTCACATAGCTTTGGGCTTCACTGCGACTGATCCCCAGTTGTTTGGCAAGGCCGAACGCTGACATACCATAAATCAGACCAAAGTTAACGGCTTTGGCCTGACGACGCTGTTCAGCGTTAACCTCATCCAGCGCGACACCGAATACTTCTGCAGCCGTCGCTTTATGGACATCTAAGCCTTTTGCAAAAGCATCCAGCAAGGCGTTATCATCTGAAAGATGCGCCATTATCCGTAGTTCAATCTGAGAATAATCGATTGCCAGTATTTTTTTCCCGGCCGGGGCGATAAAGGCCTGGCGGATACGCCGTCCTTCCTCACTACGAATTGGAATATTCTGCAGGTTAGGCTCAGTAGAGCTTAACCTGCCGGTAGCGGCAATGGCCTGATGATAAGAGGTATGAACCCGACCTGTTGTCGGGTTTATCACTTTGGGCAGTTTATCGGTATAGGTTGATTTCAGCTTACTTAAACCGCGGTGCTCGGTAATCAATTTTGGAAATTCATATTCCAGGGCCAGTTCAGCTAATACTTCTTCGGCCGTGGATGGCGTGCCGCCCGGTGTTTTTTTCAGTACTGGCAAACCCATCTGATTAAAAAGTATTTCCTGTAACTGTTTGGGTGATGCCATATTGAAAGTCTGTCCCGCCTGCTCATAGGCCTGCTCTGCCAGCTCATCAATCCGTTTTGCTAGTTGCTGGCTCTGCTGAGCCAGTACTTTGCTATCGATTAGCACACCATGTCGCTCAATTTTACTCAGCACAGAAAGTAACGGTACTTCGATGTCAGTCAGTATTTTCTTCAGGCCGGGTTCGGCCTCAAGTTGAGGCCATAGTTTAAGATGTAACTGCAGGGTAACGTCGGCATCTTCTGCTGCATAAGGCGCCGCCTGTTCCAGAGCAATCTGATTAAAGGTAAGCTGTTTAGCACCTTTACCCGCAATATCCTCAAAACTGATATTACTGTGTCCCAGATATTTCAGCGCCAGGCTGTCCATATCATGCCGGCTGGCTACCGAATTAAACACATACGATTCGAGCATAGTATCGAAGCAGATACCTTGCAGATTAATGTCATACCGTGCCAGAACGCTGCTGTCGTATTTCAGATTCTGGCCAACTTTCGCTTTGTTGTTATTCTGCAGCCAGGGGGTCAGGGCAGCCAGCACATCTTCACGGTTCAGTTGCTCAGGTGCGCCGACATAATCGTGCGCCAACGGTAAATACCAGGCCTGGCCGGGTGCTACGGCAAAAGACATCCCAACCAACTCGGCCTGCATATAATCGAGACTGGTGGTTTCGGTATCGATGGCGGTCAGTTCGGCGCTATCCAGCACCTGCAGCAGTTCTGTAAAGTCTTCCTGGTTCAGAATAGTTTTATATTGACTGCGATCCAGCGTTGGTGTCACGGTTGCAGGCGCTTCTGCTTCTGCATTATTCTGACCAGCTGGCTGTGCCGATTCGGCCGTGGCCAGCAGCTCGGGTGCCTTGTGCTGCAGAATTTCTGCCAGCCAGCGTTTAAACTCGCAATGGCGGTATAACTCGGCCAGTTGCTGTTGGTCTGCCGGCTGAATGGCCAGATCATCCAGCTGGCAATTCAGTTCCACATCGGTTTTTATCGTCGCCAGCTGATACGATAACTGTAGTTGCTCTTTGTGCTCAGAGAGCTTGGCAGCCATGGTTTTGGCGCCACGAAAATTCAGTCCGGCTACTTTATCAAGCTGCTGATAGATATTGTCAATCGACCCCAATCCCTGCAACAAGGCGGCGGCTGTTTTTTCACCGACGCCAGGCAAGCCAGGAATATTATCGACTTTGTCACCCATCAGTGCCAGATAATCGATTATTGCTTCCGGAGCTACCCCAAATTTTGTGACGACCGATTCAGGATCAAGCAGAGTGTTAGTCATAGTATTGATCAGGGTAACGTGACCATCTACCAGCTGCGCCATATCTTTATCACCGGTAGAAATCAGCGTGTGCCGCCCGGCACTGCTAGCCTGCCGGGCCAGGGTGCCAATAACATCATCAGCTTCCACGCCGCTGATGCACAGCAAGGGTAAGCCCATGGCTCGCACTATCTGATGAATTGGTTCAATCTGGCTACGCAAATCGTCGGGCATCGGCGGACGGTTAGCTTTATATTCACCGAACATTTCGTTGCGAAAAGTTGGACCTTTGGCATCAAAAACGACCGCCATATGGCTGGGATTGTATTGACGCAACAAACTTTTCAGCATGTTGATCACGCCATAAATGGCACCGGTGGCTTCCCCACGGGAGTTAGTTAGATGTGGCGGAGAATGATAGGCGCGAAAGAGGTAAGACGAACCATCAACTAAAATCAACGGATTCTTTGGAATATATACCATGGTTAAACTGTCCTCTGGAAATTTGTCATAGCATGCCACAGCCCTCTGTTGACAGCCAGAATTGCCGCAGTGAACAAAGAAGGATTTTTAACTGATAAGCTGTGGATAACTTTGTGCAAAACTAATAGGGTAGCGCCACGCATTTAAAAAAATGATGGGTAAGAAAGCTGTTTAACTGTTTGATCTATATAGTAACTGAGGGGGAAATCGCAAACGCCCTTGTTATTATTATTTTACATCTACTTTGTGGAAAAACTTTCTACGGGGTCTGGGTGGGGCTAGACAACTTAATCAATCCCTGACTTAGTAGGTCGAGTAGACTACCACAAACCGGACCGATGCATAGTAGTTGTTTTAAATAATTTCGCTATTAAAGGTTAGCTGTTAAAGAAGCTAAAAGCATAAAGCAACATTGACAAGGCTTAGCGGGGTACCGAAATGGCGAAAGCATGGTTGATCCCGCCGGATTATTTTGCCGTAAGTACCCTTGATCCCGGATTGATTAATAAAACGGCAGTTCAGATCGGCATTGCAGTCTTTTAATTGCATTAGCTTGCAGGCTATAATGCCAGCAATATGAAACTGGCTTCAGCTATGGGAAACTTTTAATGAAGAAACTAACTTTTGCGCTGGCTACAATGTTGCTGGCGATTGGTGCGACCGCCAGCACTGACAACAATGAAGAATTAGCCAAACGCATTGCGCCGGTAGGCCAGGTGTATATTGCCGGCCAGCAAGCCGAAGTGGCTGCCGTGGCCTCTGGCCCCCGCTCTGGTGAACAAGTATATAATGGTGCTTGCATTGCATGTCATGGTACGGGCGCCTTAGATGCACCTAAGCCTGGCTCCGACAGCTGGAAACCCCGCATTGCCCAGGGCTTTGATGTAATGTTAAAACATTCTATAGAAGGCTTTAATAATATGCCGGCGATGGGTACCTGTGCCACCTGCAGTGAAGATGAAATTGCGGCTGCTATCCGGTTTATGACCGACGGCGTGTAACAAAACAATCGCGTCAACCAGAATAAAACCGTGCAAAGCACGGTTTTTGTTTTTAAAAAAGGCACGATTTTCTCCCTGTTTGACTGTTCACGGCTTCCATGTGGCGAAACTTTGTGCATAATAAGGGCTATTCTCAAACCAGCATAAGCAGAGCAGAAATAAGTTGAAGCTAAATGGATCACAACTCCAACTAATAAAAGCCAAAGCCCGCCGGTTAACTACCCTGATTGGCCGCTATAAGCAGGCTTATACTATTCAGGGCGCGCTGTTAAAATTGTCGGAACTGGCGAGTACCATCAGTGATATGCGGGAATTTTATCCGGCTATCCATAAAATGGTGTCAGAGCTGCTGCATGCTGAAAACTTTTATGTCGTGCTTTACGAGATGGGCACTGAACAATACCAGCTACAATATTTTTCTGACGAAAAAGACCAGCAATATATCAAGCAAGTACCTTCAACTGCATTTTCCAGTGGCCTGACAGGTTATGTTACCAAAACAGGCAAACCCTTGTTGTGCGATAAAAACCAGTTTAACGCCATGATTGCAAATGGCGATATTCGGGCACAGGGTTCTGAATGCACCCATTGGATGGGGATTCCATTGTGGCGCGATGAGCAGCTAATCGGCGTAATGGCGATTCAAACTTATGACAGCGATTATCGCTATGGCGACCAAGAGTTGGCGATGTTTCTGAGCATCGGCGGCCACACCGTCACTGCGCTGGATCGGGTGAAAAGCCGTGAACTGCTGGAGCTGACCGTCCAGGAACGAACCCAGCAATTACAGCTGATTAACCAGTCATTACAAAAAGAAATTAAAGAACGCACGAACGCTGAACGGCTGCAGGCTGCCTTATATGAAATTTCTGAGCTGACGTCCAGTAGTCGTGATATGCAAAGTTTTTATAAAGCCGTGCATAAGGTACTGGCGGGACTGATGTCGGCAGACAACTGCTACATCGCACTGCTAAATAGCGATCAGACCAAACTGACGTTCCCGTTTTATCTTGACCAGTATTCGCCTCCGGCAAGGGAAAGGCCGATTAGCCGTGGTTTTACTGAATATGTTATTCGGTGTGCTGAGGCGCGCTTAATTAACACTGATGCCGCAGAACAGTTAGCGTCAGAGGGTGAAATCCGCCGGGGCATGGCAGACCCAATGCAACGCGCAAGATTATCCTCATGCTGGTTAGGCGCTCCCCTGCTGATAGATCAGCGGGTCATTGGGGTCATTGCCGTGCAATCGTATGACAATGCTTACGAATACACGGAGCAGGAGTTGAGTATATTGCGCTTCGTATCGCAGCACATCGGTGTTGCCATTCAGCGAAAACTGGCAGCAGAAAAACAAAAGCAGCATCAGGAAGAGCTGGAACGTAAAGTGTTTGAAAGTACCCGCGAACTGCGTCAGACCAATTTATTTTTGCGACTACAGGTAGAGGAGCGGAAAAAAGCAGAGCAAAAGCTGTTTTATGAAGCCAATCACGACCTGTTAACCAGCCTGGCTAACCGTCAGATGTTTCTGGAGCAGTTAAAGCGGCAGTTTGCGCTCTATAAACGCCAGCCGGAAGTGGGAATGGCGCTGCTTTTTCTTGATCTGGACCGTTTTAAACTGATAAACGATACCCTCGGCCACCATATTGGTGATGCCTTTCTGATCGAAACCAGTAAACGTATTCTAAGTGCGGTACGTGAGCATGATTTAGCCGCCCGGTTGGGAGGTGATGAGTTTGTAGTATTACTACAAAATCTGCAGGGCGATCATGACGCCGAAGAAGTAGCACAGCGGATTATTGATAAAATACGAGAGCCTTATTATCTGGAAGGTCAGCAAGTTAATTCCGGGGTCAGTATTGGTATTGCATTAATGCAAGTGGACTATAGTAACGGTGAACAATTGTTACGTGATGCCGACGCCGCTATGTATCATGCCAAGGCTCTGGGTCGTGGCCGTTATGCGATATTTCAGGACAAAATGCGCGACCAGATGCTTCGTGCACTTGGCGCCGACTAAATTAGTACCTGACGCGCCTGCCCACTATTGCCATATTACAACAGTCAGAATTAGTCTTTTTTCAACATCTGGCGCAGTCGCTCCAAATGGGCCTGGCCGGTTTGCTGGCGTTGCTGTTCGGTTTTCACCGGCGCCGTCTGCTGCCACTCTAAATCGTCCTGCGGTAATTCATGCAAAAAACGGCTTGGTTCAGGCCGTATTACTTCGCCGTACTGGCGACGTTCTTTGGCGTAAGTGAAAATCAGTTCACGTTGGGCCCGGGTGACCCCGACATACGCCAGTCGTCGTTCTTCTTCCACGTTATCTTCATCAATACTGCTCTGGTGCGGTAATAAACCCTCTTCCATACCCACCATAAACACATACGGGAATTCAAGGCCCTTTGAGGCATGCAAGGTTAACAACTGTACCTGATCGGCGTTATCTTCCTGCTGCTGGCGCTCCATCATATCGCGCAGGGTCAGCCGGGTTACCACCTCTGGCAGGGTCATGGCGTCATGCTCGTCATCACCCTCCAGCATGGTACTGATCCAGCGATACAGTTCGTTGACATTTTTCAGCGCCATTTCAGCTGCTTTCGGGCTGTTACTGGTTTCAAACAACCAGGCTTCATAATGGCTCTGCCGGATTAAGTCGCGCACTGCTTCCGCCGGATCGGCCCGCTTGGCGTTATCGGCCACCTGGTTTATCCAGTTAGCAAACTGCTGTACCGCCTGCTGGGCCCGGGCCGACAAGTGCATGGATAGTTCCATATCACAGCAGGCTTCGAACAGGCTGATATTTTTACTGTTAGCCAGATTACCCACCTGCTGCAAGGTCGCTGCGCCTATTTCCCGGCGCGGCACGTTAATAATCCGCAGCAAAGCGTTGTCGTCATTCTGGTTTACCAGCAGCCGCAGGTAGGCCATCACGTCTTTAATTTCACTGCGGGCAAAAAACGAGGTGCCGCCGGAAATTTTATACGGAATGCGGTTGGTCATCAGGGCTTTTTCAAATACCCGCGCCTGATGATTACCTCGATACAGCAGGGCATAATCACGGTATTCACTGCGGTTAATAAAGCGGTGCGAAATAATCTCGGCCACCACTTTTTCAGCTTCGTCTTCTTCATGTTTGCAGGGCAGTACTCTGAGCGGCACGCCGTAACTGTTCTGACTGAACAGCTTCTTTTCAAATTCATGCGGATTATTGGCGATCAGAATATTGGCCGCTTTTAAAATCCGCTCAGCCGAGCGGTAATTCTGCTCCAGCTTAATCACATTTAAATTGGGAAAATCTGTTTTCAGCAACACCAGATTTTGCGGCCGGGCGCCACGCCAGGAATAAATGGACTGGTCATCGTCGCCCACCACGGTAAAACGCTGCCGTTCACCTACCAGTGCCTTAACCAGCTCATACTGGCTGGTATTGGTGTCCTGGTATTCGTCGACCAGCAAATACTGAATTTTCTGCTGCCATTTTTGCCTGACTTCACTGTTGTGCTGAAACAGCAAGGTCGGGATCAGAATTAAATCATCAAAATCTAACGCGTTATAGGCTTTTAGCTGGTCGCTGTACTGCTGATAATAATTAGCAAAGCTGATACTTTGCGGGTCGCTCGCGCGCTGGATAGCCAGCGCCGGCAAGGTTAAATCATTTTTCCAGCCGGATATTTTACTTTGCAGCGCTTTTAATAAGTCTTTATCACCCTGAAACTCATTGGTGGTCAGCTCTTTTAACAGCGCCATACTGTCCTGATCGTCAAACAGGCTGAAGCTGGGCTTGTAGCCAATATGGCGGTACTCTTTTTTAATAATTTCCAGACCAAGAGTATGAAAAGTAGAAATGGTCAGGCCGCGGGTTGCGGTTTTCGGTAGCTGGGCCTGAATACGCTCACGCATTTCCCGCGCCGCTTTATTGGTAAAGGTAACAGCAGCGATATGGCGGGCAGGTAGCTGACATTGCTGAATTAGATAAGCAATTTTATTGATAATGACCCGGGTTTTACCACTGCCCGCACCCGCCAGCACCAGACAGGGGCCGGCAATATACGTTACAGCGGCGTTTTGTTGCGAATTTAACTGCATAACCTGCACCTTGACCCCGGGGCCGGCATTGTAACCAAAATTAGCGGCAAATAGCATTCGCGTTCTGAATTTATCTCCGTAGAATAGACGTATTACTACGCCAGACCGGGTAACAGGAGACGATTATGTTAGATCCCAAAAAAATTGAAGATATCGCCAAGCAAATTGGCAATGCACTGCCACCGCAGATAAAGCAGTTTGCCGATGATACTGAGGCCAAAGTGAAGCAGGTACTGCAGCAAAAGCTGGCTAACCTGGATTTTGTCAGTCGCGAAGAATTTGATGTGCAGCGCCAGGTATTGTTGCGCACCAGGCAAAAGGTTGAACAACTTGAGCAGCAGGTCGCGGCCTTATTGGCACAAAATGTGACTACTGACTCACAAACCGATCTGCCGACAGCCGATCAGCAGTAAGCTGCAAAACCCGGCAACACTACTTTGCCTTGATGCCGGGAGATACGATAACTGCTTGCTTAATCATAATGGTAGATTAAATAGCAAGGCTTCACTATCTGCTGTGGCCATTAATAGCAGGTCGGTTTGGTCACTTACCATAACACCGTCACCCGGATAAACGGTATGGTTGCCGACCTTCAATTCTCCACTGATTAAATGCAGATAAAGTTTGCGTCCCGCTGCCGGGTAGGTAAGGTGCTCGTCAGCACTGATACTTGCGCGCAGTAATTGCGCTTGCTGTTTCAGCACTAAACTGCCATCCCGGCCATCAGCTGAGGCAATCAGGGTTAGTCCTGGCTTGCTGGCAAAATGCTGCTGCTGATAACCCGGCGCGCCACCCTGCCTATCGGGCATAATCCAGATTTGTAAAAAGCGCAGCTCTTCCGTCTGGCTGGCGTTATATTCAGAATGATACACGCCGCTGCCGGCACTCATTAACTGAAACTCACCGGCCGGCAATATTTTTTCATTGCCGGCGGAATCTTTATGGACGATAGCGCCCTGCAGCACCAGGGTAATAATTTCCATATCGCGGTGGCCGTGGCTATCAAAGCCAGCGCCGGGGGCCACCCAGTCATCGTTAATAACTCTTAGCGCTGAAAAACCCATATGTGCCGGGTCGTAATAACTGCCAAAAGAAAAGCTGTGACGACTTTTCAACCAGCCAAATTCAGCTTTGCCGCGTTCGTCGGCTTTGCGTAGCGTCAACATAGTATATTCCCGCCATTTTGTTTACGTGAATGTTGAAGTTAAAAGGCACGGTGGCTGACATGCTTACGTAACAGCAGCACGGATGCTGCGCAGGCTGAAGGGGCACAGGGATGTGCTCCTTGAAGCCGGTGAAGTGAGTATGTCAGCTACCTTGCTCCCTGATTCTGTTCAGAGTTCGGAATCACCAGTTAGCTATTCAGTTTTTTGGCAACAAGCTTATCTACCGACAATTTGCCTGCACCGCTAAACAACAGTGAAACACTGGCCGCCAATAGCGCCAAACCAAATTCGTAACCGTTATTCGCCATAAACAGGCCGTTTGCAAAATGCACTGCAAAAATGGCGACCAGCATCGCTATTGATAAAGCTGCTGCGGCCGGCCGGGTTAATAAGCCGATGATTAATGCCAGGCCACCAAAAAACTCAGCCGCACCGGCTAAAATCGCCATCAGCATGCCCGGGCTTAAGCCAATGCTGTCCATCCAGCCGGCTGTGCCTTCAAGGCCATAGCCGCCAAACCAGCCAAATAACTTTTGCGCACCATGGGCAGTAAATATCACACCTACCGGCACACGCAGTGCCAATGCCGACCAGCCCGCATTAGTAGAAGTCAGTTTCGCAATTAATGTTTTCATAAGTCACCTGTCAAAATATTTAATGGTTAAGGAAGGTTTAGTTGCTCACTCGACCGCGAACAACCTGTCGATGTGGTAAAGATAGCGCTATGCTAGCTTTTAAAAAAGCGGAGCCTTTTGCATTATTAGTTCAAATTATTTGAATAATGGCATAAGCTAATGGTTTCTGGCAGAGATGGATAAAGCACAGCATGCAGCAACTGATTAATTTAGATGCCTTGCGGGCGCTCGACGCCATCGACCGCAAAGGCAGCTTTGCGGCAGCGGCCGAAGCACTTTACAAGGTACCCTCGGCGCTCAGTTACACTATGTCTCAGCTGGAGCAAAACCTGGGGGTGAGCTTATTTGACCGCAGTAAGCAAAAAGCCCGCTTAACCCCCGCCGGGCAGTTGCTGCTGCAGCAGGGCCGCGAGTTACTTAAAGCTGCCGATCAACTGCAAAAAGCCGTGCAGCAACTGGACAGTGGCTGGGAAGCTGAGCTTACGCTGGCATTGGACAGTGTAGTGCCGGCCGAGCCGGTTTTTGCCCTGATAAGCCAGTTTTTGCAACTGGGCAAACTGACCCGGGTGGCGCTGCGCCAGGAAGTGATGGCCGGCGGCTGGGAAGCGCTGAATACCGGCCGGGCCGACATTGCTATTGGGCTGCCGGCTACTCAGCATACCGGCGCTTATCAGTTGCAGTTATTGGGCGAAGTGGAGTTTGTGTTTGCCGTGGCACCGCACCACCGGCTGGCACAACTGGATAAAGTGCTGACCCTGGCCGATGTGCAGCAGGAAACAGCAATCATTGTCGCTGACTCCGCCATCGACAGCCAGAAGCTGTCCAGTGGTCTGTTCGACAGCCGTCAGCAAGTGGTGGTTGCCAACCTGGCTCAGAAAATTACCGCTCAGCAGCAGGGCCTGGGGGTCGGCTTCTTGCCACGCCATCTGGTACAGCAGCAGTTAGCCCGTGGCGAGCTTATTGCCAAGCAGCACAACATTCCGCGCGACAACGTTAAGTTATACCTGGCCTGGCATAAGCAACAGCAAGGCAATGCACTTAGCTGGTTTTGCCAGCAGCTATCCAACTATCCGTGGCAGCAGGTTTTTAGTCCAAGTTAATCATTGCTCGGTCGTTTTGGCTGTGTCGAATCCTCCGAAGCGTTCCCAGTTTCAGTGATATCTGTCATGGTGGGTTCAGTACGGGGCGCACTGTCTGTCGCTGCTGGAAAAGTCGGTTTATGATCTTCGACCCACTCGTCATCCTGACGCGGGTCCAGTTGAGCAAGTGAAGCGCCCGACGCAGCCGGTACCGCCACAAATACACTTAACTGCTCATTGGCAATCCGCTCAGCGGTTAAGGCATACACCCCCAGGATCAGCGCAGCGATGGCTAACACCGTGAAAAATAAACCGCCCGATAAGCCTAACACCACACCCAGCAACAAGGGTGCTAAAAAAGAGCCGATCCCATAGGCAAACAATAAACTACGGCTGACTTCTACTAAGTCTTTGCCGTGATCCAGCCGGTCATTGGCGCGGGCGACACTTAGCGGATAAATACTGAACAGGCTGGTGCCAAGTAAAAAGCCCAGCAAATAAAATAACCAGGTGTGATTGGCGAATAACGCAAGCAGCAAACAGATAACAAAGCTGAATAAGCCGGCCCACGCCAGTAACTTGCGCCGGCCATAGCGATCAGACAGGGTACCGACCGGCCACTGGGCCAGCAGGCCGCCTAATATTGAAATGGCCATAAAGGATGCCACTACCGATTGCTCGCCATAGGTATTCAGCACAAACACCGGCACCATGGTGTAAAAGCCGCCGACAAAAAAGCCGCCAATGACACTGCCGACCAGCGCCAGCGGTGCAATATGCAGTACTTTAGGTAAACTGTAGCGTTCAAAAGGCGGTAACTGCGGTTGGCTGATCCGGGTAATGGCAACTAAAAACAATGCAGCCAGTACCAACACCGACCCAAGCACAAATACCAGATGCGAACTGATGTCCATGCCTAAAATCAGCTGACCAACGGCAGTGGCCAGAAAGAACACCACCGTATATACCGCCAGCACCCGGCCGCGGTCCTCTGAACTGCTTTTTTCATTCAGCCAGCTTTCCAGCACAATTAACAGCGCATAAAAAGCAAAGCCCGATAGCAGACGTAAGCCGGCCCAGAACCAGGGGTGGTAGTGTAAAGTGTGGCCCAGAAAAGCAATGACCATGACGGCAGAAAAAGCTGAAAAACTGCGGGCATGGCCAACCGATACAATTAATTTCTGGCTGAACACAGCAGCCAGTAAGGCCCCCAGAAAAAACGCTGAGTTAATTATACCAATAGCCATTTCCGACAGGCCGGCCTGTTTTAAATACAAGCCGATATACGTCATCAGCATGCCATAGCCGGTGGCCAGAAAGGCAATGGAAATAAATAACGACGAAATGGGTAACAACGCTTGCTTTAAAAACACAGTTTGCTCATTTTTAACAAAACAGTGGCTTAACCATAGTTTCTCATAGTCTGCCAGGCAAGCAGAGAGATCTAATGCTGATCAGTGCTCACTGTCATCGAAAATCTGTTCAATCGTTAAACCAAACACCTTAGCTGCCCGAAACGCCAGCGGTAAGCTGGGGTCAAATTTGCCCGTTTCTATCGCATTGATGGTCTGGCGGGAAACATCCAATGCTTTTGCCAGATCAGATTGGGTCCAGTTGCGTTCTGCCCGCAATACTTTTAACCGGTTTTTCATTGGTATTTCCGGGAATTAACAACCAAACTGATAAAGTATGAGATACCCATTAAAAATAGAATGTTAGATGGGCTGGGTGTCGATTCAAGTAACCGCGCAGGTTCCAACAGGCCATATATCGCACCGAATACCATACTTACTCCCAGTGATATCGCCATAGCGTTTAAGTGTAATTGACGTTGCAGCTCATCCAGGCCGTCCAGATATTTTTTATTGGCAATAATCATCAAATAACCAAAAACAACATTAACAGCAATAATACAAAGGCTGATGGTCACATTAAAGTCCCAGATAAATTTGGGACCAAAAGCAAACAAGGCCAATGATAGTAACCATCCGAGAGTCCATACAAATAATGATTTTTTAGACGCTTTATAGCGCTGCGCTAATGTAGTAGATGCCATGTCGTTCATAAAAACCCCTAGTAAATAATGTTTGACTTAAAGTAAGGCTTGCTTGACATTTGAAGGGTAGGCTATTGCAAATAGCATGTCAAGTATACATGTCATTTTGTAAAGTGTTGTGGATATTCATACTTTCATTATTTGCTTAAAAATCTCGCAGTGTACTTGAGTGAACTGCGGTTCATCCCCATTGCCATAGCAGTTGTTTATTTTTAAAAAGCATATTCACAGCAGGCGGAGCCGCGATGATCCCGTTATCCATTCTTGATTTAGCCCCGGTTTCGGCCGGTAGCACGGTGGCAGACAGCTTCGCCAGCAGCAAAGCGTTAGCCCAACATGCTGAGGCACTGGGCTATCATCGTTACTGGCTGGCAGAGCACCATAATATGCCAGGTATTGCCAGTGCAGCCACCTCGTTACTCATCAGCCATTTATCTGCCGCCACTTCACATATTCGGTTAGGTGCCGGCGGCATTATGCTGCCCAACCATTCGCCACTGGTTATCGCCGAGCAATTCGGTACTCTGGCTACCTTGTATCCCAACCGTATCGATTTAGGCTTAGGTCGGGCACCTGGCAGTGATCAGCATACCGCTATGGCATTGCGGCGAAACAGAGCAGAAACGGAAGATCAGTTTCCGGCTGACATAGCAGAGTTACAACAGTACTTTGCGCCAGCCAAACCTAATCAGTTAGTGCAGGCAGTACCTGGACAAAACCTGCATGTGCCGTTATGGGTACTCGGTTCAAGCTTGTATGGGGCCCAGCTGGCCGCTAAACTGGGCTTACCCTATGCGTTTGCTTCGCACTTTGCCCCTGGCATGATGTCGCAGGCTGCTACCTTGTATCGTAAGCAATTCAGGCCATCAACACAGTTGGAAAAACCCTATCTGATGTTGGCACTGAACGTGTTTGCTGCAGAAAAAACTACCGAGGCGCAGCGGCTGTTTACCTCAGTGCAGCAGCAATTCGTTAACTTGGCGCGCGGCCAGGCAGGGCTATTGCCCGCGCCGGTCGATAGCATGGACAGCATCTGGTTGCCGCATGAAAAGGCCTACGTAAAAAACGCTTTAGCGTGTTCTGTTGTAGGTGATCCGGCAGCAGTAAAGCAAGGTATTATCGATTTTATTACTGAACATAACCCCGACGAGCTAATAATAACCAGCATGATGCACGATCCCAAGGCCCGCCACACCAGCTACCAGATAGCGGCAGAGCTTATTGGCGATGGTTAAGGGGCAGGTCAATTTTTTACTGGCAACCGATCCGCTGGCCGGTTTTGGCAAAGATAGCGCAGCGGCCATTGCGGTGGGAATTAACAAGCGGCAGTCTTCGTTGTAGGCTTATCACCGCAATGCCAGTTCAGCAGCACTGCGGGCGTGAATGCGGGTGGTATCAAACAGCGGCACTGCTGCATCCTGCTGCGATACCAATAGCGAGATTTCAGTGCAGCCGAGAATAATAGCTTCGGCGCCCTGTTCGATAAGCTGGTCAATGATCTGGCGATACTGTTCTCTGGACTCTGGCTGCACCTTGCCCAGACACAGCTCGTTATAAATTATCTGGTGCACCTGCTGGCGCGCAGCCGCATCAGGTACCAGCACGTTCAAACCATGCTGCTCTGTTAGCCGGGCTTTGTAAAATGGCTGTTCCATCGTGAATTTAGTGCCTAACAGGCCAACGGTTTTATAGCCTGCAGCTTTTACCGCTGTGGCGGTGGCATCGGCAATATGCAGTAGTGGCAGTGTTGTCGCATCCTCGATAGCAGTTGCTACTTTGTGCATGGTATTAGTACACAGAACAATAAAGTCGGCACCGGCGGCTTCAAGGCTTTTGGCGGCCTCTGCCAGCAACTGGCCGGCAGCCTGCCAATCACCAGCACGTTGCATCTGCTCAATTTCGGCAAAATTAACGCTGTATAAAACAACTTTAGCTGAGTGCAGGCCACCGAGCTGTTGTTTCACCGTTTCATTTATTATGCGGTAGTAAGGAATGGTCGACTGCCAACTCATACCGCCCAGCAAGCCAATTGTTTTCATGGTAGTTGCCTTAAAAATAGAATAGCCAGCACGTAAAGTATGTAAGTTGTAAATTGGCTGCTCGTCAACTAATGCTGATTTTAATTAACAAGGCATTTATATGTTGGTGTCTTTGAATTATCCTTAAGGCGCTAGTAAAAAGCCAACATTTAAACCTAACGCTGCAGAGTATGCTAAAGTCGGTCGCATACTGGGTTACGGTATATGGACTCCGGCAAACGTAATGCGCTATGCAAACGAACTGAAATCAGCATGAAGATTATCTACTACGAAAAATACAACATTGATGTTGGCATTTTTAAATTTCTGCATCCGTTTGATGGTTGTAAATTTAGCAAGGTGCGCGCTGCACTGCATGATGCGGACGTTATGGCACCTGACGCTGCTATTTCGGAATCTGCCATCCTTGGCTCAGTAAATGAACTGCTAAAAATACAGCTGAAAGACAAAGCGGCATTATGCCGGGCGCTGGAAATCCCTAAAATTCCGTTTTTATCATTTTCGTGGCTGGACAGTCGTATCCTTGAGCCTATGCGTTGGGGCGTTGCTGGCACATTAGCAGCCAGCCGATTAGCATTGACTGGCACCGATGCCTGGAATCTGGCTGGTGGCTATCACCATGCCAGCCCACATAAAATGGAAGGTTTTTGTATTTATAACGATATTGGCATCAGCTATCAGCAGTTGCTCGCAAGTGGCGAGCTAACGGCTACTGACCGAATTCTGATTATTGATATCGATGCCCATCACGGTAACGGCAATGCCCGCACCTTTGACGACAACAATAACGTCACCCTGCTCGATGTGTATAACCAGGATATTTATCCCAATACACCGGTTAGCCGGCAGCGGGTGGATATCCCGGTGCCTTTGCCCTCTGGCACCGGCGCCGAGTTATATCTGAATAAACTAAGCGGCGCGCTGGAGCTGCTTACCGGCGGTTATAAACTGGCCTTTGTCGTAGCAGGTACCGATGTCCTGGCAACCGATCCGCTGGGCGGCTTAAAGCTTAGCATTGCCGATGTCGCACAAAGCCATAAGCTGGTATATAAGCGCTTAAAAGCACTGAATATCCCCACGGTATTTTTAGGTGGCGGCGGCTATGGCAAAGATAGTGCTGCGGCAATAGTGGCAGGGATTGAAGCGGTAGCTGGCGACTATAAATAATGACCAACTTTTAAAATTATCACTTGTAACAGAGGGAGCCGCAGATGATTGAGTATCAGGAACAACTTGGTATGATTTATGGCGTATTCAGCCTTCTGCTGATAATCGGCATGCCGGTGTTGATTAACCGTTTATTGAATATGAGCTATCCCAAAGCCATTTTTATGCTACTCGCCAGTTGTCTGATTTTTATGGCGTTTGATCAATTAATTCACAGTCTGGTTTTCGACATTACCATTGAGATTGACCCGTTAAATAATGCAATTGTGGTGCTGGTGCCGATTTACGCTTTTGCAATTGCTTTAGTAGTAGATGTTATCGCGATGTCGTTGCAAAAGATCAAAAAACGGAAACAGGATAGCTGATGCAGTTCGTGTGTTCAGGTTCCGAGAAGTAACAGTGTCGCTTCAATGTCGCAGTAATGACATAATAATGGCCTAACGCATTAGCGTCGAAATGTTGAACAATTACGTTTTACTGTTTCGGAGCTTAGGTATGGAAATGATTATAAATCGGGATTTAATCGTTAATGAACGTAAGGTGCGAGCATGGAGCCAGCAACAACTGGCCGATGTTGCCGGAATTAGTTTACGAACCATCCAGCGTATCGAGAAATCTGGCATAGCGTCAAATGACTCTCTACAGGCGATAAGCGCTTCCTTTAACAAAGAGCCAGCTTATTTTATAGCGAAAGCCGGGCAACTTGCTTCGCACAAAGGTCTGGCAAAAATTGGCTTGGGGTTGCTAGCGGCCGTCATGTTAACGTTAGGTGGTGCCTACTTTACACTGGCATCAGCGGAAACTATTGCATTGAATGTTGATTATCGCGCCGAGCACCAAGCAACTGGTGACGTCAATGAAGCCAATCTGCAGTATCTGGTCACAGTAGGTAGAGGTGCTGAGCTAAGTTTACCTAACAACTTTATCCTCGCGATTCACCCCAAAAACACCAGTGCAGGCGTCACCCTCGACGTTACCCTAAAAAGTGCAAGTGGCGAAAGTCTAATTCCTAATGACATTGATACAACAGTAACAAGAGCCCTGACTGATGGGGTAAGTATTCAGTTTGAAAAGGCGGGCAGTTTATTGGTTAATATTGCGGTCAGTGCTAAATAGCTACTATTCGTATAACTATAAAGCCAGCCTTACGCTGGCTTGGGTCTGCTAGCTGATTGCTATTCTGCCAGCGATGTTAAGGTTCAGATCCAATTTGTAATGACTTTATTGACCTAAACCACTATGACCGCAACGCCAGTTCAGCGGTGCTGCGGGCATGGATGCCGGTGGTATCAAACAGGGGCGCGACAGAGTCCTGTTGGGATACCAGCAAAGAGATTTCAGTGCAGCCGAGAATAATAGCCTCGGCACCCTGGTCGATAAGCTGGCCAATGATCTGGCGATACTGTTCTCTTGACTCTGCCAGCAACTGGCCGGCAGCCTGCCAGTCGCCAGCGCATTGCATCTGCTCAACTTCGGCAAAATTAACGCTATACAGAATAACTTTAGCCGAGTGCAGACCACCAAGCTGCTGTTTCACCGTTTCATTTATTATGCCGTAGTAAGGAATGGTCGACTCCCAACTCATACCGCCCAGCAAGCCAATTGTTTTCATGGTAGTTGCGTTAAAATTAGCAAAGCCAGCACTGCCCTGGCTTTTCTTTTTTTAACACTAATTAGTCAGCCTGTGGCAATACCGCCTTGGTAAGTAACCAATGGTTATCATTACGCTGAAATAACGCGAGATGACTCTTCGATTGAAATAATATCAAATTATCGTGTTGGCTTACTTTCGTATCAGGGTCGAATGGTGAAATCATTGCGTCAAAGTGGCGCAACAACTCCTGCTCAAGTGTAGTTTCATACTCAGACCCGAGCTTGTAATTAGCAATGAACTCACTGAAATCAGCCATGCTCATCGCATCTGTTACGGTATATTGATTTATGAATTCGTAGTGCTCACATTCAGAAAATATAACCGTGGTCTCTCCGTCAAAGGCAGCCCTTTCGGTGCATATTTCAGAAGGAACGATGTTGTTAATTAATTTTTTTTCAATTTCCACTCCGTTACAGGCAAATACTGACAGTGCCAACGAAACAGGACACAAAATCTTCTTTAACATAAATTAACCTGCTCTTTTTATCCGTTGAACCATCTTAGCTTCTAGTTTCACCCGCCACATATCAAAACTTAGCTGATCCATCATAAAGGCTTCAATGGGAGTGAATACGTCAGTCATGGTTTTTAGCGATTTACCAGTAGAGAATATTTGACCTGCCACCCCCAGATTTTTAAGTTGAGTACCGTGCCGCCCCATTTGGCTGCCGCCTTTGTCGGCAATTTGGCTAACGCCATCAATAGCAAATCCCTCTACGCCACTAACAGTTTGCAGGACTTCTTTCAGTACGCCTTCAACCATCAGAGTTCGTAAGTCATATATAAGATTATCGCGGTACATCATAGCTATTGGTCTTTGGCGCAATATCTGATTAATGGCGCCAGAACTTAACGCTTTGCTTGAGAAGAAATCAGCGAAAGTAGCAATTTCAACTCGCTCCATTTCAGAAATAGTAGAGTTTTTATTGAGTTGACGCAGTATATTGAGTAAGCGGCTTTTAACCTTGTCGTAGTGTTGCATGTTTCATCTCCATTGAATTGCCATTAAATTAACGTAAATACATAAGGTGATCAACATTCATGAAACATTATGATTATTTTTCTTTTATCACGAAAATCTGCGAATTGTCTTGATGAGCTATAAAGACCGTAATTAACAATTATCTAATTGATATAGTTGAATGTTTCAGAGGGATAAATAATTAACCCCTCACTATAGAAGAATGAAGCTTCATCCATTCATTAATTAGAGAGGTTGAAATGTACGATATGGTGATCTTTGCCTTGCTTGCTGTATAGATAATTACAACAAACTTGAATTTATCGGTGAATATTGAGCTTGAATATTCCAACATTATTTGACGCATCGATCTAAATAAAAAAGCCAGCATTATGCTGGCTTTCGCTCTAAACACAACCTGGCAGGTTACACCAGCACTGACTGGCGAAGCAGGTCATACAGCCGGCGTTCCTGGATGGCTTCTTCACCATCGCTTTGCATAATTTGCTTAGCGGTATCCAGTGCCTGTTGCTTATTAAACATTAAGGCGCTTTTCAGCCCGGTTACATAAGCTTCTACTTTATTGCTGCTGATGGCCTGGCGTACATCAGCCATGGCCTGGCTTTGCACGGCGGTAATGCTGTTTACGCCGCTCCAGTCTAAACTGTCGGCAATATCATCTACCAGTTCCTGCTCATTTAAGCGTATTTTGCCGTCAACGCGGTACATTAAAATTGCCAGCTTGAGCAGCGCTTCATTAAAATCCTGTTGGTTTGCCATAAAATACTCCTTTGGTTATGGCCTCATTTAGCACCCGGCCGGGCTATTTTCAGTATTTCGGTTAAGCCCGCTACCGCGCCACCAATATTGGCCAGTTCGGCCGGTACTATCATGGTGTTATTGGTTTTTGCCAGATTACCGAACTCTTTTACATATTGCTCGGCTACCCGCAGGCTAACCGCTTCCTGACCACCGGGGTGGTTAATGGCCTCAGCTATCTGGCGGATACCTTCTGCGGTGGCAATCGCCACCAGTTCAATTTCCCGGGCGCGACCTTCTGCTTCATTAATTTGGCGCATCTTGTCACCTTCAGACAGGTTAATCACTTCCTGTTTCTGGCCTTCTGACACGTTAATCATCGCCTGGCGTTCACCTTCCGATTTAGCAATGGCGGCGCGGCGTTCCCGCTCGGCGCGCATTTGCTGCTCTAACGCATCTTTAATGCTTAGCGGTAATTCGATATCGGAAATTTCATAACGGAGTACTTTAATACCCCATGGCGAGGCAGCTTCATCCAGCGCTTTTACCACTTCTTCGTTTATTTTAGCCCGCTCTTCAAAGGTTTTATCCAAATCAGTCTGGCCGATGACAGAGCGCATCGTGGTTTGTGCCAGTTGCGAGGCGGCATAACGGTAATCGTTAATGCCGTAACTGGCTTTGTGCGGGTCGACAACCTGTAAATACAGCACGCCGTTAATACCGACCTGAATATTGTCTTTGGTAACACAGGTCTGGCGTTCTACATCAATCACTTCTTCTTTTAAGCTATGGGTGTAGGCCACTTTGTCGATAAACGGAATAAGAATATGAAAGCCCGAATCAAGGGTGCGCGAATATTTACCCAGCCGCTCAATGACAAAATTTGATTTTTGTGGCACTACCCGGGCGGTTTTGATAATGGTAATTACTACCGCGACGGCAAAGCCCAGCGTCAGTATCGTTTCAATATTTATTGGTTCCATCGTTGTTATTCCCTTTTAAACTAACAATTAAACTGGCTGTTGCGCCGATACAATTAAATGAATGCCTTCATTGGCAATGACCCAGGCCACTTCACCTGCTTTTAATGGCTCATTGGAACGGGCGTCCCATTGCACGCCATTTAATACCACCCGGCCAGCGCCCTGGGTAAAATCATTGAGTACAATAACCCGGTTGCCAATGTCGTCTTTCAGCCGGCTGGGTTGCTCGCCACTGTCGGCGACATAGCCGGTAAACCAGCGCTTAAAGTGGCCGCGGGCCAGCAGTAATAAGGCCAGGCTGACAATGCCGAAAATCAGGTACTGCATGGTGGCGGTTTCTATCCAGCCAAGTTGCAATAATATGCCAACAACAATGGCACCGATGCCCAGAAACACCGCAACTATACTGGTTGCCAGCAATTCTGACAGAATTAACAGCACGCCAACGATGATCCAAATCATTGCGACACTCATAGCTTTATCCTGTATAAGAAATTGAGCCACAAACAGTAACTGATGTTAGATAAAAGGGTCAATCAATTTAATAGCTTGCTGCCGTTTCATTTGTAATAAACTATGACGGTGGCAAGGGTTCAGAAATAACAAAAGAAGCAGGGTTATGGCCGAGCGAAAAATATACGAATTACTGGTGAACGAGGAAGACGCCCGCGCCTGCCGGGATATTCCGGACAGTGCTTGTACCCGGGTGCCGAAAAATTTTGTGCTGGTACTGCTTAGCCAGTTGCTGCTAAGCCTGGGAGACTTACTGACCAGCCCGAAAACTGTGCTTACCTGGCTGATGAATGTGGTTGGGGCGCCGGCGGCAATGGTAGCCTGGCTGGTACCTATTCGCGAATCGGGTTCAATGTTGCCGCAACTGCTGATCGGTGCCTGGGTACGCCGCTACGCCATTCGGAAAACCTTCTGGATTGCCGGCAGTATTGTTCAGGGCAGCTGCGTACTGGCAATGGCGCTTGCCGTTAATTACTGGACGGGCGCAGCGGCTGGTTCGGCCATTATTGGCTTACTGCTGGTGTTTAGTCTGGGCCGTGGCCTTTGTTCGGTCGCGATGAAAGATGTAAAAGGCAAAACCGTGCCCAAAGGCCAGCGCGGCCAGCTTACCGGCATTGCCGGCACGGCGTCCGGTGTCCTTACCTTATTGGTGTCGCTGTGGTTACTGCGGGAGGAGCCTGACAATCTGTTGGTGTATGTTGTGTTGCTGGTGGCTGCAGCAATGCTGTGGCTAAGTGCTGCTGTTATCTTCAGTCAGGTGCAGGAGCAGCCTGGCGAGACTGACGGCGGGGCAAATGCGCTGCAGCGGGCCTGGCAAAACCTGGGTTTACTGCAAACCGATAAGCAGTTTCGCCAGTTTGTTATTTGTCGCGGCTTATTGCTGGGGTCGGCGTTGGTATCGCCCTTTCTGGTACTGCTGGCCCAGCAACAGCATGGCAATGGCCAGACGCTGGCCTGGTTTTTAATTTGCACCAGTTTAGCCAGTGCGCTAAGTGCAGTATTCTGGGGCCGGCTGGCTGATCGCAGCAGCCGCCAGGTAATGATTATTGCCGCTACGCTAGCGCTGGCGGGCTGCGCTGTGTTGGCGGCAGTGCAAATGGTTATTGGCGAGCTGCCACTGTATGGTTATCTGCTGTTGTTCCTGCTGTTAAGCGTTGGCCATGCCGGGGTGCGGGTGGGCCGCAAAACCTATTTGCTCGACATGGCATCAGGCAATCAGCGCACCGATTATGTCTCGGTCAGTAATACGATTATTGGTGTGTTGCTATTAGTGGTGGGCGGCATCAGCAGCCTGCTGGCCTGGTGGTCATTAGTGGCGGTGTTATGGTTTTTCGCCGCCAGTTGCCTGGCGGGTTTGCTGTATGCAATAAAACTGCCTGAAGCCTGATATCAGGATAATACTGTTGCCGCTTGCTTGCGGGCAAACAGCTGCTGCTCCAGGCTTTTGCCTTTGCTTAGCTGTTTGTACTGCCAGCCATTAGCGGCCAGACATTGCAGCAGCCGGATATCAAAGTCATCTACCACCTGTGGCTGATAGCTCACCTGATACTCCTGGTTACGGCCGGCTGTCACCTCTTTTACCCCGGCCAATTGGCGCAGTTGCTGGCATACTTCATCCGCGTCTGCTGCAGCGGCTCCATTGCCGGTTGCCAGCTGCAGGCTTAAATGGGCGGTGCTTTCATTTGGCTGGGCATGATGCTGCTGCAACTGACCATCCTGCAGGTACAACACCTTGTTGCAAAGCCGCTCCAGCTCAAAAATATTATGTGAGCTGATTAAAAAACTGGCGTGCTGGCTTAGATCGCTGATAAGTTCCCGGATATGCAAGGCATTGGCTGGATCCAGCCCGGCAGTCGGTTCATCCAGTAAAATAAGGGCCGGCGAGCCGATAAAAGCCTGCGCCATACAGGCCCGCTTGCGCATACCATGGCTTAGCGCACCGGCCTTGGTGTGATAATGCCCGGCCAAATCAACCAGCGCCAGCACCCGTTCGGTTTCTGCCCGGGCTGCCCTTGTAGTTAAACCCTGCAATTTGCCATAAAAGCTTAGTTGCTCGCCAATACTGAAGGCCGGATCCAGCTGAGCATCCTGTGGCAGCGCTGCTACCTTACCAAATAAAGCCTGACTGCCCGGTTGCTCACCCAGTAACTGCATGCTGCCGCTATCGGCTTTCAGGTAACCACACAGCAAACTGAATAAGGTAGTTTTACCGGCGCCATTCTGGCCTATCAGTGCCACGGTTTCGCCTTTATTGATTTCAAAGCTGATATTGTTCAGTACTCTATGCCGGCCGTAGCTTTTAACCAGCTGGTCCACTTTGATAATTGGATTAGTCATTACAAGGCTCTCCGGCTTAAAATTTGCTGGGCAATCAGCAGTAAAACAGCAGTCTGGGCTAATGGTAAGGCGGCCAGTTGCAGACTTTGCCAACCCTGGGCCGGAATAAGCTGCCATATTTGCGCACCGGGCATATATTTCAGTAAAAATGCGGCGTCGGGCTGATGATAAATAAGCCAGCTAAGCAAACCAAATACTAGGCCCAGACTAACAATGGCTAAACTGAGTGCCAACCGTGATGAGCGGGCCCAGGCAGAGAATACCGTCATCAGTGCAGTAAAGGGCATTAACACAATCAGCAGATGGCAGCTGATTAACAATGCCGCTTCAATGGCCTGCCAGCTGATGCTACCCTGGCGCACCGCGCTGATAATCAGCGTTGCGCTAAGTGATAACAAAATTAAACACAGCTGCACTACCAACTGGCCACAGAAGCGGCCAAGCACAATGGCGGTGCGGCTGCTGCGCAGGCTGATAAAGCGCAACGTACCGCGGGCTGCGTCGCCTGATAACTGGTTGGCGGTAAACGCCAGACATAAAATTGGCAGTAAAATCAGGCTCAGCATCCAGTACAGAGTCAGCTCCGGCGCCGGCCAGTTTAACAGTTGGTGCAGGCCCAGCATGCCAAACATTGCAGTTAAAGACTTTTGAAAATTGGGTTCCTGCAAAATTTCGCTGGCCGGGGCAATAGCGTAGCGCAGTAAGAAAAACCAGACCACCGCAGTGGCTGCCAGAGTCATCAGGCCACGGCGGGTCAGCCACAGCCGCGATAATTCGACCTGGCTGAACAGCCTAATTTGGCGCAGTAATAACATCATCGACATAAACACTTCCTTTTATTATTTGTTCTGTTTTGCTATCCGTGATTTTGCACAAAGAGTGCCATGTTTTTAATTGTTATATTTCAATGCCTTAGGGTTTCTGCGCTGAGTTGTCAGTGCTGCTGTTGGTAGTATCAGCCGATAAAGTGGTTGTTTTCACTACTTTATCGGCTGTTAACAGCTGGCGGATCAATGTTGCTTAAGCTGCTGATCCAGTAGCTGAATAAAGCTTAGAATGGTTTCACTAACTTGGGCATAAAAATCCGGATCGACTTTCTCTGCGGTATCTCGCACCGAGTGATAGTCGTCATGGTCGGCCACGCCAAAATAAATAAAAGGCACCTGCTGCTGATAAAAGATGCCGTGATCTGAGCTTAAGGTCCAGTCCTGGGTATTGCCAGCCCGGTACCAGGGGCGGTCGTGACCAGCGATGATTTTTACGGCACTTTGCTGTTGCAGGGTTTGTAACAGCGGGGTCAGCCAGGGTTGCTGGTAGCTGCCTACGGCAAACAGCAACTGATCGGTGTCGCGACTGAGCATATCCATATTAACGTTAAAGGCGAGCTGCTCCGGTTGTAACAGCTGATGTTTAAACAACGCCACCGCGCCCTGCAGGCCGCCTTCCTCGGCATCCAGCGCCACAAACAGCAGCGGATGGGCAAGCGGGTGTTCGCTGAAATAACGGGCCAGGCCAAGCAGGGTGGCAACGCCAGAAGCATTATCGTCGGCACCGGCAAATACCTCACCGTGTTCCAGGCCCAGGTGGTCATAATGGGCAGTCAGTACTATCGGTTTTAACTGGGGGTTTAAACCAGGCAGCAGCCCCAGCACATTAGCTGCATTTTCTGCTGCCGGCACTGTGGCACTCTTGCCCCGTAACCAGCGGCTGAATACAAAGTGTTGCTCCACATGAAAAGGCTGTAAATAGCCGTCAGTGCCGGCAGGCTGCAAGCCAATTTCAGCAAATTGCCGGGCCAGCCAGCTGCGCGCTTCAATGCTACCAGGGGTACCCGGTTTTCGGCCCTGCCGATCCGGGTGAGCCAGCCAGTTCAGATCGGCCAGCAGCTGCTGATGGTCTAACCGCTGTTGTGTTGCAGCCGGTTTTGCCGCTGCCTGTAACTGCGCCAGCCGGGCACTCTCCTGCCCGGTTAACTGCTGTTGCCAGGCCGGCCAGGCCAGGGTATACAGCAAAATAGCGATTATAACCAAGGCGGCGGCGCCCGCCAGATACAGCCTTTTCTTAACCGACATTCAAATTCCTTACAGCTAAAACTCATGACGCCCAGCTTAGCAAATTACTGCCGCCAGCCGCTGAAATAAATCACTCTGACCCATTTTAATTTGCGGTTGGTTAAACCGGGTGCTGCTCAGGCTGAAAAGGCCTGCAATAGCAGGTTCAGCTGCGGATGCACCAGCTCACGCTGGGTGGTGATAATGTAAAAGTTTTCGTATATCTGCGGCAGGGTCAGATATTTATCCAGCCGGCCGCTTTGTAATTCGTCTTTTACCACCACTTCGGGAATAACGGCCAATGCACCACTGTCGCGAGCCAGTAAGCGCAGCATCGCCATATCGTCTGCTTCAGCGACAATGTCAGGTTGCAACTGATACTGCGCTGCCAGCGCATCAAACGCGGTGCGCACCGGGCTTTGTACCGGCGGCAGCACCCAGCGCTGACCTTTGTAATCGCTTAAATTATCAGTAAGTTGTTTGCCCGGCGGGCCAATGACAGCGACAGGTTGCCTGGCCAGCAGCCGGCACTGCCATAACTGATTGTCGTTACCCTGCACGGCAATATTGCTTAAAGCCAAATCAAGCTGATGCTGGGCCAGGGCATTTAACAGCATGGTCTGATCCATTGACAGCAAACTGTAGCGGGTATTGCTTTTGCTCAGCAGTGGCGTAATAAAGCTTTCAATAAAGTTGCGTGACATGGTCGATAAGGTGCCAATCCGGATCGGACTGTGCTGCGGTTGCATGCCCTGCAACAGCAGCTGCTCAAGCTCAGCGCCGCGGCTGAAAATATCTTCGGCATACTTCAGCGTCTGATAGCCACTGTCTGTCAGCACCAGCCGGCGGTTTTCACGCCGGAACAGCTGCACTTGCATACTTTGCTCTAACTGCTTGATTTGGGATGACAGCGCTGATTGCGAAATATGCAGCCGCTGTGCTGTTTCCGTCAGACTTGTACCCCTGGCTACCTGCCAGAAATAATACAGATGATGATAGTTTAACCGGCTCATAGTTCTCTTTTAGTGAACGAATTATGATTTATTATGTATTTTACTAATGCTAATTCACTGTGGACAATAGCGCCAGTTAATTTAAACCAAAAGGTGAGCGATGAATTCGTTACTGGCTATCTCGTCCTTAAAGCTGGTTTTACTGGCGCTGGTAGCGCTGCTGGCTGTGGTGATCTGGCGTTACAGCGCAACAGCATTAGCCGGTGAACCGGACAAACTGCGGTTTATGCGGGCCTTAGCCCTGACGCTGACAGCCACGATTTTTACCCTGTTAAGTAACCACCTGCTGTTGTTCTGGCTAGGCTGGTGCTGGATTAGTCTGAGTTTGCAGCAGCTGTTATTATTTTATCCCGAGCGTCCCCGTGCCCAGTTAGCTGCCCATAAAAAAGCATTAAGTGCCCGCGCCGGTGAAATACTGCTGGCAGTGGCGTTTATCCTGTTGTATGTCGAGTTTGGGACGGCTGATATCAGCAGCCTTATCAGTCAGGCCAGTGGGCAGCAAGCCAGCCTTAGCCTGGTCGGTCATGTCGCTACTGTGCTGCTGGTGCTGGTGGCATTAATTAAATGTGCGCAGTTACCACTGCATGGCTGGCTGATCCAGGTAGTGGAAGCCCCTACGCCGGTATCAGCGCTGCTGCATGCCGGGATCATTAACCTGGGCGGTATTTTACTGCTGATATTTTCGCCGTTGCTAAAGCTGAGCCCGCCTGCAGCCGTGTTGCTGCTGGTTACTGCGTTAATCAGTACTGTATTGGCGGCGCTGATTATGACGACCCGGATCAGTATAAAAGTGCGGCTGGCATGGTCGACGATCGCGCAGATGGGGCTGATGCTGGTAGAAATTGCGCTGGGCCTTTATACGCTGGCGTTACTGCACCTGTTAGCGCACTCCTGTTACAAGGCTTATGCCTTCCTGCACAGCGGCAATGCAGTCAATCATTATCTGGCGGCTCAGCTGGCTGAACAAACCGAACCGGATACCAGACACTGGCTAATTGCGCTGCTGGCAGCATCATTGCTGGTATGGCCGGCGCATCAGATAGTGCCGCTTGCCAGTCTGAGCAGTGCCGTATTGCTGGTGCTGGCCGTTACCGTGTTGCTAATGCCCTCGTTAACGCGGGCTGACAGCCGCCGGCCACTGCGGCTAATACTGGCCGTGGCTTATGGCGTTGGGTTGCTGGCGCTGTATTGTATTGGTAAGTATCTGTTGCAGAACATTGCGCCCACTACCGGCGTGTTATCGATGCTGGCAGATATTTTTACCAGCCTGGTTTTCGCCGGTCTGTTTGTTATGGCTGTGCTGCTGCGCTATCACAGCCGGCACCGCGCCGTTAATCGGGTGTTTATCTGGCTAAACGCCGGCGGTTATCTTGATGAGTGGGCCACCCGGGTCACGTTAAAAATCTGGCCCTATCATAATAAAACGGCTGCCAAAGCCAGCAAGCTGTCACAAGCGGAGTGCCTGAAATGAATGCAGTCAGTATGTTAGCGCAGCAAACCGGCAGCAAGCTACAGTCACTGGTTGAGCAGGCAGCCAGCCAGATAGCCCCTGCCTGGCCACTGGATCAGATGATAGCCGTCAATCCCTGGTGGCCGAAACGCCAACATCATTTTGCTGACGTGTGCGCTGAACAACAGCTGTTGGCGGGGACCAGTTGTCTGATGACCGCTGACTGGTATCTGGCTCAGTGGCAGCAACAAATACAACCGGCGCATTTGCAGCAGGCATTGCACGAAGCAGAGCTGCAAATAACAGTTGATGAAGCGGTAGCGGTCTTGTCGCAGCCAGATGATTTACGCCACTGGCAATCGCTGGCGCAACTGTTGTCAGAACAAACGCACCGCCAGTCTGCATTGCCCTGGCCGCAGCTGATACAGCAGCAACTCAGCCAGTTTATGGGCTTGTATTATCAGTATCCGGAGCGGTTCAGCGTTGCGGCAGCAAGCAATCAGCATAGCTATCAAAGCTGGCTTAGTGTTGTCCGCCAGGATAAAGGGTTACAGGTACTGAGTGGGATTAATTTAACTACGCTGTTTGCAACGTTGCCAGTAGAGCCCTCTGCACTTTTACAGCAGCTGGAGTGCTGGCTGGAGAGCTGGTGTGCAGACGAGCAGGCAAAGCTGGCCTATTTAGAAAATCTGCTGCAAAGCCTCTCTGGCTGGGCGGGCTGGCAGGCATGGCTCGACTGGCAACAGCAGCTGAACAAGCAGCAGAGTCACAATGCCGTCTGTCAGTTACTGTATATGCTGCTGGGCTGGGACTGGGTATTGTGGCAGCACAGCAAGCGTCACAATGCCGCACATGATCATATTATTACTGCGTTAAAGCAGCAGAGCAGGCAATATTCAGCCATGCTGCTAAGCACTCAAACCCAGCTGACTATCCGCCAGGTCTGGCAACGGGCTCTGGAGTTCAGCGTGCAGCTGCCATTGTTCGGGCAACTGCAACAGGCTGCCAGACAACCTGTTGCAACGCCAGCCAGGCCGGTGCTGCAGGCTGCCTTTTGTATTGATGTCCGTTCAGAGCCGATGCGCCGGGTGCTGGAACAGCAGAATGCAGGTATCCAAACCCTGGGATTTGCCGGCTTTTTCGGCCTGCCTATTGCCTATAAAGCTGCTGACAGTAAGCTAAGCAGACCGCAGTTGCCCGGACTGCTGGCGCCGGTGCTGCAAGTCAGTCAAATCCGGCCGGAAAAAACCACGTTGCCGCGCCAGCCCGCATTGGGCTGGAAACAAAGCTTTGACCTGGCCTCATCCAGCCTGGGTATGGTGGAAGCTGCCGGTGCCACTAAGCTACTCAGTTTGCTAAAGCGGGCGTTTTTCCGTACCAAAGCTCCTCACGCCATGAACCGCTATCTGGACGACGGCCAATGGCAACTGAGCAAGGATCAGCAGCCACTCAGTGTTGCTGAGCAAGCACAACTGGCAGCAGCGATTTTGCCGGCGATGGGCCTTGGCGGCACACTGGCAGCAACAGTGCTACTGGTGGGACATGGCAGTGAGACCTGCAATAACCCGCAGGCAGCGGCGCTTGATTGTGGTGCCTGTGGCGGCCAGACCGGTGAGGTCAATGTTAAGGTGTTAGCGCAAATTCTTAATAACAGCGAGGTGCGCGCTGAGCTTGCATGCCGGCACGACCTGGCAATCCCGGCAGATACCCGTTTCTATGCCGCAATGCATCAGACCACAACCGACACATTACAAGTGTTTCAGCCCCCGGTTGAGGCTGACTGGCTGCACTGGTTAGCAGAGGCCGGCAAAAAGGCCAGAGAGCAACGGGCCAGCCAGTTTGCTGAAGCCCCGGCGCAAGCTTCGGCGCTACGCTGGTTTTTTAAGCTGCGCAGTCGCGACTGGGCCCAGCTTCGGCCGGAGTGGGGGCTGGCCAACAATGCTGCTTTTATCGTGGCGCCGCGTACCCTGACTAAAACGCTGAATTTACAGGGGCGTTGCTTTTTACATGATTACAATGCTGAGCACGATGCGGATTTCAGCCTGCTGCATACCATTATGACCGCGCCTATGGTCGTCACTAACTGGATCAATATGCAATATTACGCCTCAGTGGTGGCACCTGATAAATATGGCAGTGGTAATAAATTGCTGCACAATGTTGTGGCCGGTCATATCGGCGTGTTTGAAGGCAATGGCGGTGATTTACGTACTGGTTTAAGCTGGCAATCGGTGCATGATGGCACCCGGCTGCGTCATCAGCCGGTTCGTCTGAGTGTGATTATTGCGGCACCGCAACAGGCTATTGCCGACGTTATAAAGCGTTCGGACGACGTGGCGGCTCTGGTAAACAATCAGTGGCTCTGGCTCTATCAGCTGGACTCCGACGGTACCCTGCATCAGTGGCAGCAAGCCCGCTGGCAACAGGTGACAGTATGAAGCAAGCAGTTGCTGTGTTGACCCGGCATGATAAAGCTCGGCTGATTGCGCCGGCTCTCAGTCAGTTTGGCTGGCAGCTGACTGAAATTGCCAGTTTTGATACCGATACCCTCGGTAGTTTTGCCGGCGGCCAGTCCCGTTTTATGACAGCGCAGGAATGTGCCTTTCGAAAAGCCGCGCTGGCCGCTGACTTATCCGGACTGAATATCGGCATCGGCAGCGAAGGCAGCTTCTCTGTCGGCCCTTTTGGCATTGGTACTTATAATCTGGAGCTGATCTGTTGTGTCAATGTGGCAGCAGGCTGGGCGGTAACCGGCCGCTTTTACGGGCCCTCACTGGCGCAGCAATGGCTGCTGGCTGATGCTGAGTCGCTGCAGCGGGCGCTGGCTGATGTTGAACCCAACCAGCATCTGGTGCTGCAGCAGGGTGATTATCTGAAAAAAGCCCTGACAGCGGCGCAGGCGCACAATCTGGCGTTGCTGCGGTTATCCCGCTGTGAAGTGACGCTCAGCTATGATTTACGTGCCCATCTCAGTCCGCAGCGGCGCTTACACATTCAACAGGCCGCTGACGATTTAGCCCGGCGTTTACAGTGTGTATGCCCGCAATGTGCTACTCCCGGCTTCTGGCCGGATAAGGCTCTGCCGGGTTTGCCATGCGAAGCCTGCGGCGTTGCCACCAGTCTGACCAGCGCGCGCCAGGCAGTTTGTCAGCGCTGCGGATATACTGCAACAGAGCCGGTCGCTGCCCGTCACGCCAGTCAACAATATTGTCAGGAATGTAACCCTTGAATACGTTATTACTTAACGCAGAGTCCGCTGCTGACATTACGCTATGTGCTGATTTACTGCAAAATGGCCGGTTGGTCGCCGTGCCGACAGAGACAGTCTATGGTCTGGCCGCAGATGCATCCAACCCTGATGCTGTCAGGGCTATCTTTGCCGCCAAAGGGCGACCGGCCAATCATCCGTTGATTGTGCATGTGCCGGATATAGCGGCTATCGGCCAGTGGGCAAAAAATGTCAGTAACAGCGCATTTGCGCTGGCAGAAGCCTTCTGGCCCGGCCCGCTTACTTTATTGCTGCATAAGGCCGATCATGTCAGTTCAGTGGTCACCGGCGGCTTAGACACCATTGGCTTACGAATGCCGTCACATCCGGCGTTGCTTGGCTTGCTGCAGCAGTACCAGCTAAGTGTGGCTGCGCCCTCTGCCAATCCCTATAAAAAGCTGAGCCCAACCTCAGCTCGTCAGGTACTGGCGGGCATGGAAGGTAAAATACCCGCGGTGCTGGATGGCGGCGATTGTCAGTATGGGTTGGAGTCAACCATTGTTGACCTGACCGGGGATAAGCCGGTTATCGTCCGGGCTGGCCCCATCACTGGTGCCCAGATTGCGGCGGTGCTGGGCGAAAGTGTGGCGCAGCCCCGGCAACACAATATTGCAGTACCAGGTAATGTCGACGCCCATTATCAGCCGGATAACATATTGTACTGTTACCCCACTGCCGAGCTCAGGTTAAAACTGGCCGGGCTGCAACAACCGGTCGCATTACTGCATTACAGTGATATTGCGGTTAATCGGCTGGTCACCTCCTTTGCTATGCCGGCAGAGCCGGTAAGTTTTGGACGGCAGCTGTATCAGACGTTATTTAGCGCTGATCAGTCAGCAGCAGAAGTTATCTGGTGTGAATTACCACCAGAACATGATAACTGGCATGCAGTACATGACCGGTTAAAACGGGCAAGTTGTAACTTGTGATAGCGAGGCAGCATAAAAAAAGCGCAGGCAAAGCCCCTGCGCTAAAGGTTGTGGTTGGGAGTTACCAGGTTAGCGGCTAATGCTTACTGTGCTGTCGCCGTTTTTAAATAAATCGTATTGTTGCATCGCGGGTATTTGCTGCTGGATCCGCGTTTCCAGGGTGTCCAGTTTGGTAACCTGGGCGCAGATGGCTTCGCCACGCTGTTCTAAGGCAGCGGCTTTGATGTCCATCTTCGCTTCCAGATTTTCACCAAATTTTTCCATTTTCTGGCCAAAGGCTTCCATCCGCTGCTTAAAGCTGCCCTCTCCGCTGGTCATCGCTTTACCTACCAGCATCATAATACTGCCCATAGACTGGCTGACGGCTTCTTCAATCGCCTGCTCAAACTCGGGACCGAATGCCTGATCAATGTTTTCTAGCCGGCTGCCATACAGGTAGGTATTATCCCCGTCCTGCACCACAACCTGGTTGGCAGCGTCACTGATTTTAGCTAACGCCTGTTGCATCGCCGGATATTCGTCCAGTGTTTTACCACTCAGCTCGCTAACCACGGTGGTCAGGGCTTCGCTGGCCATAATAAGCGCATCTTCCACCAGTGCTACCGTTGCAACGGTCTGGCTGCGAATACCTGCCTGATAGTCGCGCAGCAGCAAACGGGTATCATTATTGACGGTTACCGCTTTGCCATTCAGGGTTAACTGACCATCATTGCTGATCTGCCACAGCGTGGCGCCATCATCCTGCAACTGCACGCTGCTGCGGTTAATCACTAAATCTTTGTCAAATTCAATATTACAGTGGTTATTCTGATGTGCCATGGCATTCAGGCTGAGGCTGCTAAGTACAACGGCACTGGCTAAAAGTGAGCTTTTCATAATCGTGATCCTTGTTGTGGTTCTTAATGACAACCTGATAAGGCAAGGCTAATGCCAGTTTTTAAGTTATTGTTTATCATGAATTAAATTTTAATTGCACGCTCCAAAGATTTTGCGGGTTAGCGTTTTTGGCTATTTTTTAGCGAAATTCTCAGCCACCAGCGCTTGGCAGAGCAACACAGACAGCGCTATAACCTGGCCGTTTCTGGTCGGTAAATGTGCTTTTAATTACTATTTGGAATAACGCAGAGAGATCCATTCTTTTACCGGCATACGTTTGGACGGCTAAAATGAAGTTATAAAGTTTATACAGGTGTTTTTATGCTTTTATCTTCATTAGTGGCGCAGGCCAGTCCGTTGTCAGAGCAGCAGGTGCAGCAATTACAGGGGCTGGTCAGTCAGCTGAGCCCGATTCAGCAAGCCTGGGTCAGTGGTTATCTGGCGGCCAGTGCCCAACTTGCGGGCGGTCAGGCTGTAGCGCCTGCCACAGCAACCGCAAGCAGTGCAACGCTGACCATAGTGTATGGCTCGCAAACCGGGAATGCCCGCCATGTGGCAGCAGCACTGGCCAGTCTGGCCAAGGCGAAGAACATTGCCGCCAAGGTGGTGGATTTAGCCGATTATAAAAGCACTCAGCTGAAAAATGAGCAGTATCTGATTATTGTTACCTCGACGTATGGTGAGGGTGAGCCACCGGAGAATGCGGTCAGTTTTTATAACTTTTTATTCAGCAAAAAAGCACCGCAAGTACCGCAGCTGAAGTTTGCCGTGCTGGGGCTGGGTGATACCAGCTACGAGTTTTTCTGTAAAACGGCTGCCGATTTTGATGAGCGGCTGGCCGAATTGGGTGGCCAGCGCTTGCAAGCGAGGGCTGATCTGGATGTAGATTACGACGCCGCTGCCACCAGCTGGAATAATGCGTTAATCAGTGTGGTAGAGCCGGAGTTTGCCAGTGCACCGTCAGCCCAGGTGATTAACTGGCCAGGTCAGGCGCCAGCAGCAGCGGCAAGCCAGTACAACAAGCAGCAGCCCTTTGCCGCTGAGTTATACACTAATCAGAAAATTACCGGCCGCGACTCAGCCAAAGATGTCCGCCATATTGAAATTTCACTGGAAGGCTCTGGCTTAACCTATTTGCCGGGCGATGCGCTGGGCGTGTATTTTGAAAACGACCCGGTCATAGTGGCAGAATTGCTAAGCCTGACCGGCCTGGAAGGTGCGGCGCAGGTAAATCTGGCAAATCAGAGTGTAAGCCTGGCTGAGGCCCTGACCGGCCAGCTGGAGTTAACCCAGTCTTACCCGGCGTTTGTCGAGAAATATGCTGCTGCCACTGGCAATGCTGCGTTGCAGCAACTGGCCGCTGATAAAACCGCTTTACGCTCTTATCTGGCGTTACGCCAGATTATCGATATCGTCCGTGATTACCCGGTAACCACAACTGCCATCAATGCCCAGCAGTTAGTCGATGCCCTGCGCAAACAGCAGCCACGATTATACTCTATCGCCTCCTCCCAGGCGGAAGTCGAGGACGAAGTGCACTTAACCGTGGCTGTGGTGCGTTACGATGCCTTTGGTCAGCCGCATTATGGCGGTGCTTCGGGTTATCTGGCCGAACGCCTGGCCGAGGGCGATAAGGTGCGGGTATTTGTTGAGCAGAATAACAATTTCCGCTTACCGGCCGATGACGACACGCCTGTTATTATGGTTGGCCCCGGTACCGGTATTGCCCCGTTCCGCGCCTTTTTGCAGGAGCGTGATGCCCGCGGCGCGACTGGCAAAAACTGGCTGTTTTTTGGCAATCCACATTTTACCCAGGACTTCTTATATCAGACTGAGCTGCAGGGTTATTTAAAGCAAGGGTTGCTGAGTAAGCTGGATGTGGCATTCAGCCGCGACAGTGCAGAAAAAGTTTATGTGCAGCATAAGTTATTAAAACACGCCGCTGAAGTATTCCAGTGGCTGGAACAGGGTGCCCATGTCTATATTTGTGGTGATGCTAACCGGATGGCGAAAGACGTCCATCAGGCGCTGCTCGAGATAGTGCAGCAACAGGGTGGCAAAAACGCCGAACAGGCCCAGCAATATTTAGATGAATTACGGGTAGCCAAGCGTTACCAGAAGGATGTGTACTAATGAGCCAATATCCGATTAAACCCGAGCTGCAGGTCAGCGGCAAATTATCTGACAACGAGCGGTTAAAGGCCGAAAGTAAACAGCTGCGCGGCACCATCGAGCAGGATTTAAGCGATGAAATCACCGGTGGCTTTACCGGCGATAACTTTATGCTGGTGCGTTTTCATGGCATGTATCAGCAGGATGACCGCGATATCCGGGCGGAACGGGCAGCGCAGAAGCTGGAACCGCTGCACAATGTGATGCTGCGGGCGCGGATGCCAGGTGGCATTATTACGCCAAAGCAGTGGCTGGCAATCGATCAGTTCGCCGCTGATAAGACCCTGTATGGCAGTATCCGCTTAACCACCCGTCAGACCTTTCAGTTTCATGGGGTGTTAAAACCGCATATTAAACCAATGCATCAGTTTTTAAACAGCATCGGTATCGACTCGATTGCTACTGCCGGCGATGTTAACCGCAATGTGCTGTGTACCTCTAACCCGGTGGAATCAGAGCTGCATCAGCAGGCCTATCAGTGGGCGGTGAAGATAAGCGAGCACTTACTGCCGAAAACCCGCGCCTATGCGGAAATCTGGCTGGATGAAGAAAAAGTCGAAACTACCGAAACCGAGCCGGTGCTGGGCGAGAACTACTTGCCACGTAAGTTTAAAACCACGGTGGTGATCCCACCACATAACGACATTGATGTGCATGCCAATGATCTGAACTTTGTTGCTATTGCCGAGAACGGCAAGCTGACTGGTTTTAATGTGCTGGTCGGCGGCGGGCTGGCGATGACCTTCGGCGATAACTCTACCTACCCGCGTAAAGCTGAAGTACTGGGCTTTATCAGTCTGGAGCATACGTTAAAGGTTGCTGAGCATGTGGTTACGGTGCAGCGCGATTATGGCGACAGGGTTAACCGCAAAAATGCCAAAACCAAATACACCATCGACCGGATTGGCGTAGATACCTTTAAAGCCGAAGTGGAACAGCGGGTAGGCGTACCTTTTGCGCCAGCCAAACCGTTTGAATTTACCACGCGCGGCGATCGCTTTGGCTGGGTAGCGGGCATTGATGGTAAACACCATTTAACCTTATTTATTGAAAATGGCCGGGTGCTGGATTTTCCGGGTAAACCGCTGAAAACCGGTCTGGCAGCCATCGCCAGTGTGCATCAGGGGGATTTCCGGATGACCGCCAATCAGAACCTGATTGTTGCCGGAGTGCCGCCAGAGCAAAAAGCGTTAATTGAGCAACTGGCCCGCGACCATGGCTTAATTGATGATGACCATAGTGAGCAGCGCAAAAATTCAATGGCCTGTGTTTCTTTTCCCACCTGTCCGCTGGCAATGGCAGAAGCCGAGCGTTACTTACCTGAACTGGTAACGAAAGTAGAAGCCTTGCTGTGTAAACATCAGGTTGATGACGACCATATTGTGCTGCGGGTAACCGGCTGCCCGAATGGCTGTGGCCGTGCCATGCTGGCCGAAGTAGGCTTAGTGGGCCGGGCACCGGGCAAATACAACGTCTATCTGGGTGGCAATAAAATCGGCACCCGCATTCCAAAGCTGTATTTAGATAATGTCGGTGAAACGCAAATTCTCAGCGAGCTGGATAAGTTAATCGGCCGCTGGGCGAAAGAGCGAAACAATGGCGAATGCTTTGGTGATTTTGTGATTCGCAGCGGCGTGGTGGCAGAAGTGAAAGTGTCGAAGACCGACTTTCATGCCTGAACAAAACGGCAAACAGCTAACTGATTTAACTATTGCAGAATGAGATTGCAGAACAAAATTGCAGGAATATCAATGGTAGCAAACCGCATGATTGACAGTATAACGACCGATTACCGGCAGATACTGCAACAGGACAGCGCAACCCAGCAGGCCTGGCTGGCAGAGATTAATCATCTGCTAAGCCCGCTGAGCGCCAGTGAGCGGGTGCGCTGGGCGCTTAGCAACCTGCCGGAGCAGCCTATGCTCAGTTCCAGCTTTGGCATCCAGGCGGCGGTGATGTTGCATCTGGTGACCGTACAGCGGCCGGATATCCCGGTGGTGCTGACCGATACCGGCTATTTATTTCCGGAAACCTATCAGTTTATTGATCAGTTAACCGGACAGCTGGGTCTGAATTTACAGGTATACCGCGCTGCCTTATCGGCCAACTGGCAGCTGGCGCGCTATGGTGAGCAGTGGCTGACCGCCGAAGGAACCAAACACTACAATCAGCTGAATAAAGTCGAGCCAATGCAACGGGCACTGCGCGAACTGCAAGTGGGTAGCTGGTTTACCGGCTTGCGCCGCAGTCAGAGCAGTACCCGGGCGGATAAAGATATTGTCGAAATCAGTCGTGGCGTGGTTAAAATTCAGCCAATTATCGACTGGAGCAATAAAGACGTCTTCTACTACTTAAAACAGCATAACCTGCCGTACCACCCGTTATGGGAGCAAGGTTATTTGTCGGTGGGTGACACCCATTCCACTGTGAAGTTTGAGCCGGGCATGAGCGAAGAAGACACCCGCTTTAACGGCTTTGGCCGCGAGTGTGGCCTGCATATGGATGGCGACGGCATCTGATTGTTGCGGGTTGCAAAACTGGTTTAACGGGGCATAATAACGCCAGCTGACATTACTGCTGCACCGGCAGTGTCTCTCGTTAATCACGTCAAACAGGGAATGGGTTGATACATGTGGGAATTTGACTTTAGTGCGTTCCAGAGCTGGCTGGAGCAGCACCCTGAAACCAGACTATGGCTCAGTCTCGGCTTGCTGCTACTGGTTGCCTGGCTAAGCAATTTCATTGTTAAAAAAGTGCTGATCCGTGGTATTTTCCGCGCGTTGCGGGCCAGTGTTTATGGCCAGCATCAGGTTATTCAGCATTCTGCTTTTATCGCCAGGCTGGCCAATATTGTACCGGCGCTGATCATTTCCAAAGGTATTACCTTAATCGACGGCGTGTCTGAAACTGTCAGCACCATTGTAGTCAATGTCTGCAATGCCTTTGTGGTACTGACCATTGCCCTGGCGATAGCCAATATCCTGACCCTGATTAATGCCATTTATGAACAGGGCCCTGATGCTAAGACCAAGCCAATTAAGGGCTATGTGCAGGTATTAAAAATAGTGGTGTTTACTATCGCCCTTATTTTAATGATTGCCGCGCTGGTAGACCGCTCGCCGCTTATTCTGTTATCCGGCCTTGGTGCGATGGCCGCCGTATTAATGCTGATTTTTCAGGATACCATTTTATCGTTGGTGGCCAGCGTGCAGATATCCTCCAATGATGTGATCCGGGTCGGTGACTGGGTGGAAATGCCGCAGCTGAATGCCGACGGCGACGTGATTGATATTGCACTGCATACGGTAAAAGTACAGAACTGGGATAAAACCATCACCACTATCCCCACCCGGCGTTTTATGACCGATGCCTTTAAAAACTGGCGGGGTATGCAGCAATCGGGCGGGCGGCGGATTAAGCGCAGCCTGATGCTGGATCAGCAAAGCGTCCATTTTCTGGATGCAGACGAGCGTAAGCATTTAACCCGCTTCAGTTTGCTGCAGGATTATCTCTCTGAAAAACAAAAGGAAATTGATAGCTGGAACAGTGAGCTGGCTGAACGAGGCCAGGAGCCGGTTAATACCCGGCGTATTACCAACATAGGGACTTTTCGCGCTTACGTGCAGCGCTATCTGGCCAGCCACCCCGGGGTGCATCAGCACATGACGCTAATGGCCCGTCAGCTGGCGCCCGGCGCCGACGGCCTGCCGCTGGAAATCTACTGCTTTACCAATACCACGGCCTGGCTGGCATATGAAGGTATTCAGTCTGATATCTTCGATCACTTACTGGCCATTTTGCCGGAATTTGGCCTGCGGGTTTATCAACACCCAAGCGGCATGGATATCCGGGCTATTCAGCTGAGCCGTCAGGACGACTGATAGCTGGCTTAAATGAATGGTTAATAGGACAAGGCGCTTGAGAATTCAGCGCCTTGTCCTCATCTACAGGGCTGTGCTGTCAGGTAATCTAAGCGCTAACCACAAATATTAGTAACGCTTTAAGCTTTTAATTTATAAAAACGATTAGAGTGATTAATTTAATTCGTTTTAAAAACTTATGATGACTGGCTAAGATAGCCGTTATTGAGAACGCGGAAATTTACCAACCTATTTATTAACCGAAGGGAGCAAGACAATGTCTTCAATTATCAATACTAAGATTAAGCCATTCAAAGCCACTGCATTTCATCAGGGCAAATTTGTACCGGTAACTGAGCAAGACGTACTGGGCAAGTGGGCTGTTGTATGTTTTTACCCGGCTGACTTTACGTTCGTTTGCCCGACTGAATTAGGCGATTTAGCTGATTTCTACGCGAAGTTCCAGGAGATTGGTGTTGAAGTATACTCAGTATCAACTGACACTCACTTCACCCACAAAGCGTGGCACGATGCGTCTGAAACCATCAAGAAAATCAATTACCCGATGATCGGCGACCCGACTGGTGCCATTACCCGTAACTTCGGCGTAATGATTGAAGAAGATGGCCTGGCACTGCGCGGTACTTTCGTAATCAATCCGGAAGGCGAAATCAAAGTAGCTGAAATTCACGACTTAGGTATCGGTCGCTCTGCTGGCGAATTGTTCCGTAAAGTACAGGCTGCTCAGTACGTTGCTAACCATGACGGCGAAGTATGTCCGGCTAAATGGACTCCGGGTGAAGCGACTTTAGCGCCTTCACTGGACCTGGTTGGTAAAATCTAAGCAGTGCAACATCTGCAGTTATCTGCAGTGAGAACTGATTACAGCCCCTGTTAAGAAGCTGTACTCAGCTTCTCTCTGCCAGACTACGGTTTGGAACCCGGGCAGGCCATGCCTGCCCGGACTATCCCGGATTAAATGCTGACAGCCTGTAAGTTCAGGCTGAGGCTTTGTTACGCTGATTTTTTATCGTCTTAATTTTTCTGGAGTTTTTATGTTAGATACTAACCTGAAGCAAACGCTTAAAACTTATTTGCAGAACCTGAAAACAGAAGTTGAGCTGGTGGTATCTTTAGACGATAGCGCCAAAGCCACTGAAGTAGAACAACTGGCTAATGACATAGCCGGTTTATCAGATTTAGTATCGTTGCGTCGCGACGATGCTGCTATGGAGCGTAAACCCGCGATGCTGGTGCGCTCGGTAGCTAAAGATACTCACATTACCTTTGCCGGTGTGCCTCTGGGCCATGAATTTACCTCGTTAGTGCTGGCATTACTGCATTCCGGTGGCCACCCGATAAAGGTGGAAGCCGATACCATCGAACAAATTCGCCAGTTACCCGGTAAGTTCGAATTTGAAACCTATATCTCACTAAGCTGCCAGACCTGTCCGGAAGTGGTGCAGGCGCTGAATATTATGGCCGCCACTAACCCGAACATTACCAACGTGATGATTGACGGCGCCATGTTCCAGGACGAAGTCAGCGAGCGCAACGTGATGGCGGTGCCATCGGTATTTTTAAACGGCGAGTTATTTTCGCAGGGGGCGATTACCCTGGAGAAAATTATCCAGAAAATCGACGTTAACGCTGAAAAACGCCAGGCTGAGGCGCTGAAAAGTAAAGCCGAGTTTGATGTATTAGTCGTCGGCGGTGGCCCGGCTGGTGCTTCTGCTGCCGTGTATGCCGCCCGGAAAGGTCTGAATACCGGTATTTTAGCTGAGCGTTTTGGTGGCCAGGTGGCTGACACCGTCGGCATTGAAAACTTTATTTCGGTTAAATACACCGAAGGCCCGAAGCTGGTAAATGCGTTAGAAGCCCATGTCCGTGAATACGACGTGGATATTATGAATAACCAGCGCGCAGTTAAGCTGAGTAAAACCGACAAGGTTGAGCTGGAGCTGGCGAACGGCGCGATGTTACGCAGTAAAACCTTAATTCTGGCGCCGGGTGCGCGCTGGAGAGAAATGAACGTACCGGGCGAGCAGGAATATCGCGGTAAAGGTGTGGCGTACTGTCCGCACTGTGATGGTCCGCTGTTTAAAGGCAAAAAAGTGGCCGTTATCGGTGGTGGTAACTCCGGCATTGAAGCGGCAATCGACTTAGCCGGTATTGTCGAGCATGTTACGGTACTGGAATTTGCCGCCACGCTGCGGGCCGATGCGGTGCTGGTGAAAAAAGCCAATTCAATGGGCAATATTACCATTATTACTGAAGCGCAAAGCACCGAAGTAACCGGTGACGGTAACCGGGTAAACGGTATTAATTATACCGACCGCAAAACCGGTGAGTCGCATCATGTTGAGTTGGCGGGTATTTTTGTCCAGATTGGTCTGGTGCCTAATACCGAATGGTTGCGCGGGGCGCTGGAATTATCGCCACGTGGTGAGATTATTGTCGACGAGCGCGGCCAGACCTCAGTACCAGGCGTATTTGCAGCCGGCGATGCCACTACCGTGCCTTATAAGCAAATTATTATTGCCATGGGCGCCGGTGCCAACGCCTCGCTGGGTGCGTTTGACTATCTGATCCGCCATTAATATCTGAGCCGGCATCAATGGCCGGTAGCAGCAACGCTTTTGCAAAACGGGATACCTCTCTCATCCCTCTTTAGCGGTAACTTCGGTTACCGCTTTTTTTTGCTATCAATGCAGTGGATCAACAAAGGCTTGAGCCGCTGATTATAAGTCTTAAGTTATTAATAGCTTTTGGTTATATCTGAGCGCGATAAGCTATTTTGCTAAATATGCATGTGGCGCTATGCTAAGCAGCATTATCAGCTGACGATTTCAGCTTGCGGAGCCGCGGTGCAATATCTTCCTTTATTCGTTAAATTAACCGATAAACCGGTGCTTATCGTCGGCGGCGGTTCGGTGGCGTTGCGTAAAGCCGGCACCCTGCTAAGTGCCGGCGCTAAGCTTTATGTGGTATCGCCTGAATTTGCTCCGGAATTTATTGACTGGCAGCAGCAGGGTAAAGCCGAGCTTATTAGCGGTTATTTTAGCCCTGAATTATTAGACGGCAAATCACTGGTGATTGCCGCCACCGATAATGACAGCGTTAATGGCGCGGTGTATGACGCAGCAACAGCGCGCAATATGCTGGTAAACACCGTGGATGATCAGCCCAAATGTGGTTTTATTTTCCCGTCTATTATTGACCGTAACCCGATTATTATTGCCATCTCCAGTTTTGGCACCGCACCGGTGCTGGCGCGGCGCCTGCGCGAAAAGCTGGAAACCTTATTACCCCAGCATTTAGGGCCACTGGCGCAGCTGGTAGGCCGCTTTCGCGATCAGGTAAAGGCCAAAATTAGCGGTTTTGCTGCCCGGCGCCAGTTCTGGGAAAAGGTATTTAACTCCGATGTGGTGCGCGATGTGCAGGCTAATCAGCTGCCGCAGGCGGAACAGCGGCTGAGTGCGCTATTGGCAGAGCCGCAGCAACTGGCCGGTGAAGTCTATGTGGTAGGCGCCGGCCCCGGCGATCCGGAGCTGTTAACCTTAAAAGCGCTGCAGTTAATGCAGCAAGCTGATGTGGTGGTATACGACTATCTGGTGTCGCCGGAAATTATGCAATTAGTGCGTCGTGATGCCGAACTGATTTGTGTCGGTAAAAAAGCCGGCGCGCATTCGGTAGCGCAGCAGGATACCAATCAGATTTTGATTGATTTAGCCCTGGCCGGTAAAAAAATCTGCCGCTTAAAAGGCGGCGACCCCTTTATTTTTGGCCGCGGCGGCGAAGAAATTCAGGCGTTGCTGGCCCATAATATTGCCTTTCAGGTGGTTCCGGGCGTTACTGCCGCCGCCGGCTGCGCCGCTTATGCCGGTATCCCGCTAACCCATCGCGATCATGCGCAAAGCGTGCAGTTTGTTACCGGCCACTGTCGTAAAGACGGCACTGAGCCTGACTGGCAGAGTATGAGCACCCCTAACCAGACAGTAGTGATTTATATGGGGCTGATGAAAGCGGCTCATATCCAGCAGCAGCTGATAAGCGCCGGCCGTGCGGCAACCACCCCGGTAGCGATTATTGAAAACGGTACCCGGCTGGAGCAGCGGATTATTACCACACAACTGAGTGAACTGGCCGCGCAGATTGACAACGAGCAGGTAAAATCGCCGGCGCTGCTGATTATTGGTGAAGTGGTCAGTTTACAACAGCAGCTGCACTGGTTTGGCGCCCGGCCGCAAACAGCAGTTTTTGCCCAGCCGCTAACCCGGCTGCGCTAATTCTGGTAAGCTTGCCAGACGGATTTTTCGCCATTATTTTCTGACAACTTTCAAGGACGACCCTATGACAGCAACCTTATTGCCGGCCATTATTCAGATTGCCGAACAGGCCGGTTTGGCCATTTTAGCCATTTACGGCCGTGACCAGGCTGATTTTAATATCAGCGCTAAAAGCGATGACTCACCGTTAACGGCAGCCGATTTAGCTGCGCATAAACTGATCGTGGCTGAACTGACAAAACTAACCCCGGATTTGCCCATTTTGTCTGAAGAAGCGGCCGATATCAGCTGGGATATCCGGAAAAACTGGCAGCGTTACTGGCTGGTCGACCCGCTGGATGGCACCAAAGAGTTTATTAAACGTAATGGCGAATTTACCGTAAATATCGCGCTGATAGATAACGGCGAGCCGGTGCTGGGTGTAGTGCATGCGCCGGTACTGGCCAAAACCTATTACGCGGCCAAAGGCGAAGGTGCTTTTTTAAAGCACGCCGCTGGTGTCAGGCCGATAAAGGTAAACCAGGCCAGCCGCGATCAATTGGTAAAAGTGGTGGGCAGTCGTAGCCATCCGAGCCCCGATTTAGCCGGCTATCTGGCGCAGTTTACGCAGCATGAAATGGTGCCGGTTGGCAGCTCGCTGAAGTTTTGTCTGGTGGCCGATGGCACCGCCGATGTGTATCCGCGCTTTGGCCCCACCATGGCCTGGGACACCGGCGCTGGCCATATTGTTGCTACCGAGGCCGGCGCTACCGTTAGTTTCGATGGTATCAGTAGCAAGGTGTATCAGCGCGAGCAGCTGCTGAATCCGAATTTTATGGTCTCGGCACTCGTCCCGGCAACAGGCGACTAATTTTTGCCGGTAGGGTACACTAGTCACCTTATTTACAGGTGGCTAGTGTTATGCGTTTAGATAAATATATATGTGATTGTACCGGCCTGACCCGCAGCCAGGCCGGCAAAGTTATCCGCCAGAAACTGGTGACGATTAACGGCGAGCTGGTTAAACAGGCGGCGTTGCAGGTTAACAGTGGCGATAAAGTGGTAATGGATGGCCAGCCGCTGGCGATCATTGGCCTGCGTTATCTGATATTGCATAAACCAGCCGGGTTTCTCTGCGCCAATGACGACCCCGAGCACCCCATTGTGTTTAACTTACTGGATGAGCCCTTAGTTGAGCGCTTGCATACCGTTGGCCGGCTTGATTTAGACACCACGGGCCTGCTACTGCTAACCGATGATGGTAAGTGGTCACACCGGATAAGCTCACCCAAGCATCATATTGCCAAAACCTACCGGGTATGGACTGCCGACCCAATCAGCGATGATGTGGCCAGCCTGTTTGCCGAGGGCGTAATGCTACGCGGCGAAAAAGATCCTACCTTGCCGGCTGAGCTGGAAATCGTTGCCGAGTCCGAAGCCCTGCTGACCATTCATGAAGGCCGTTATCATCAGGTTAAACGGATGTTTGCCGCTATTGGTAATAAGGTAGAGCAACTGCACCGCGAAAAAATCGGCGGTTTGCAGTTGCCGGCAGATTTGGCCGAGGGAGAGTACCGGGCTTTGACAACCGCTGAATTAGCGCTGCTACAGGGATAAAGTAATGCGCCGGCTGATAGCATGCCTGATGTTTTTAGGTGTCAGCGCATTTTTAAGTGTGGCTACGGTAGCGCAGGACCACGACTGGCAGCTTTATAAAGCGGAAAGCGGAGTCAGGGTAGAGTACCGCCGTAAAACAGCCAACGTACTGGAAATTAAAGCCCAAACAGAAGTTAATTCTGACACAGGCGCTTTTATCCATTTACTGGAAGATACCGGCAATATCGATAAATGGGTCCCCAATGCCGACAAAGCTGAGCTGCTCAGTCACCCCGATCCGGCAACCTATATCGTCCACACTTTTTTTAAAGCCTCCTGGCCGGTTTCAGACCGCGATATGGTAACCCGCTCGGTCTGGACAACAGACGAAACGAGCGGTGAGCTGATACTGGATGTGCAGGACCTTGGCGATAAATATCCTGAGATAGACGGCTATATCCGGATGCAACAGGTGCAGGCACGCTGGACCTTAACCCCGCAGCCCGATGGTAAACTGTTTATCCGCTATCAGGGCCAGGCCGACCCGGCCGGTAGCTTGCCGCATTTTCTTGCTGACAAAGTGGCACTAAAGTCGATGTTTAAAACTTTTGAACGCTTGCCCGAGGTATTGGCACAGTATCAGTAACCACAAGCATACCAATTAAAACATTTAAAACATTTAAAACGTCTCAGTTATTTTCATTAGGCTTGTTAAGCCGATATTACCAGTACCAGCCCAAAATTAAGCCAAGTTCAGTTGAATTTTTATCTTTATTAACGGAGATACGAAAATCCGAATCCTGAGAAACGGCATAGCGGACATTTAACTTTGCCAAATGGTCGCTCAGACCGCCGCTGAAAAATCGCCGCTCCAGTTCAAAGCGGGATGAAAATTGCTCCGAGATGTACCAGGTTGAAATAAGCTTTGTGCTGAAGTAGCTTCCTGCGCTCTCTAATGTGTTGCTGAGATAACCTGCGCCAACAAAGCCAGAAATATTAAAAGCTGACAGAGCCTCGAAGCCATAACCTATGCCTGTGTTTGCTTTAAAGGCTTCACAATCAACGCAGCCGATCTTTGCCTGGGTTGCTCCGATATCCAGGTACCAGGAGTAGTTCTGGTCGCCGGGCAGGCCGGTATAGTTTGCGCTGATATTTTCAATTTTCAGTAGCGATAAATCTTTTAGAAATAGTTTGGTATTCGTGAATCCCAGAAGCAACTCTCCCATACTCAAGGCTGAAAATCTGACATGACTGTTAGAAGCATCAAGCGCATCATAATAGGCAGGGCGTAGCTGGAGCTGGCCATAATTTTCATGATCGGAGTGCACAATCTGAATTGAGGAATAACTTGGTTTTCTGCCTAAATGAGGTTGGGAATCGGCATTAAACCTGTCAGCCGATTGTCCGGCTGGTAGCCGATAACGCAGTAGTACCGACTGTTTATAGTGGTTGTTATTTTGATCCGATAATCCGGCACTTTCTTTACGCATAAATTGGAAATAATCGATTAGCGTATCAACTATTTGCTGTTGCTCAGTTAATTTAAATGCAGCTAAATCGGGATCCGCCAATAGCTCTGGTTGGTTAACCAGGCTAAACAACTTGTTTTTTTGTTGGCGATCAAGAAGCGAAAAGCGTTGATATAGCCGGCTTTGTCTGGACGGATGGTATCTGATTTCTTTAACCAATGGCTTGTTTTTATAGGTGGTAGCAGACAAATTCTGCATAATGGATTGCGGAGTTATCCAAAGGCGCCTGCTGTCTGTCACCTTAGCGTCTAACAACAGCTGCAATAACTCGCCCATATGAAAAGCACAATTACGGTTAAAGAAATAGTATTGATAATCCGCGTCAAGTAACTCCCATATATGTCCCAGTAGCAAGGTTATATCCTGCTGGTCCAGGGCCAGTTCATATTCCCACAGATCCCGCAGTTCAGATTCGCCATAATTTTCAGCATGGTAAAAATACTTTTGTTGGGTAAATGACGCATCATATTGTCCAATAATACCCTTAATGACATACAGCGCCATATTCTCGTCTGCGGGCACATCAGCGCCATAGTTTATTGCGGTATCCTGCAGCATATTCTGTTGATTGCTTGTATTACCTGTATTTAACTTCAGTAATAAGTGACCATAGTAAGAGGCTGGGTTGCCAAGGAAGCCGGTGGCGAAAATTACACTAATTGAATTGACGTCCTGCTGCCTGAGAAACTGATTAAAATTAAGACAATTAATTTCTTTGATACCAAACTCACTGATAGCAATTTGTTGTTTCAGCCAGTTAAAACGCCCCGCAAACTTACATTGTGGATGTGCTTCCGGGGATTCTTTATCTACAGGGGTTGAAAAGGCAGCTAAGGTCGCCAGCAATTCGCTTAATGGATCGCTATTCCCACTTTTTGATAAAAAAAAGTGTTCCGATTGGATATAGCTTTGGCCATTATCAGAGTAAACAAGCAGTTTTTTCCAGGTGGTTGAAGCGGCAATTTGTTCAAGTTCGGGGGTAGCAGTAAAGGTAGATGCCTGAATAAGATTGCAAAAAAAAGCAAGGCAGCAGAGTAATATCAATCGATTCATGAATAGACTCAAGACAGAATAGGAAGAAAGCTTCCTATTCTGCTTTTACATTATGCAGAGGTTACAGCACTAATAACAGTGAAATAATATTGTTGTGATTTTTCACGCTTATCGGCGGCGTTATAAGATTCATCGGCAATATGCAGACTCATTTGATTGCGAACGTCATCAATGACTTGTGCTTGTTTAGCAGGTGCTACTTCAAGGATGTTCATCAACGCGGCTAAATGTTCACCTTCGCCACGAGCTGTATCTTCGATGATACTGTCATAAGAGTTTAAGATAAATGCGGCAGCATCAACATTTTTTCCTGAGCATGTTTCAGGACTTGCGGTAGCCGAGGTTACAGCAGTAGTACCAATATCCCAGATTACGTTTGACGTTACTGCCAAAACTTTATGTTCTGGAAATAAAGCGGCACCAATACCACAATCCGAAAATGGATTAGGACCTGAACCAACAGCTTTATCTGCATAAGCAGATACAGACAAAACCATAGACACAGTAAGTGCTGCGATAGCGCTATATTTCATTTCAATTCCTTTGGTTTATTTTTATATTATGATTCGCCTCGTCTAATTGAGGCGCGTAATATATACCGTTTCTCTAATGGAAAATCCAGAGCTTAAAAAAATTTATGAAAATATATATCAACATTTGTTAATGGGACTTAAGAAATCAACTGCTTAGCTCAACATTAAAAGTATCTTCTTAACCAGGCTTTTTTGGTCTATGCTCATTTCAGGTTAATTCGGAATCTTCATGTTAAGGAACTACGATGAACTTTATTGCATTTCTAATTATTGGTGCGCTGGCGGGCTGGATTGCCGGCAATATTATGAAAGGTAAAGGCTTTGGCTTGTTAGGCAATATGCTGGTGGGTATTGTCGGTGCTTTTATCGGCGGTTTTTTGTTTCGCTTAATCGGCCTGGCGTCATTTGGCTTTATTGGCTCGCTGATTACCGCGACCGTCGGGGCGATAGTGCTGATTTATGTAGTGAGTTTAATTAAAAAAAGTTAATTCAGAACAAATCCAGTGATTCACCTTGCTCTGGCAGATCCTGGTCTTTTCTTGTTTTAGTATTCAGTCTGGCCCGGCGCTGGCTTAGCAGTTTCAGAATATGCGCCCGCTCGGCAGCGGGCTTCTGGTGCCAGTTAAAACGTTCGTCCCGCGAGCGCAGGCAACCCAGGCAATAACCCCGGTTGTTGCTCTGGCACACCCCGATACAGGGGTTAGGGATGTCGAATAGCTCTAGCTGATCCATAGTGCTACTGCGCTGGCTGCTGAATATACTTAGTGTACGTTGTGGCAGGCTAAAGGTGCAAATAGGTTGCTTCTTCGATTTACTCTTAAGTCGCCAGCGTAAACCAGTTTGCCCTAAGACAACCGTTGAAGCCCCGGACGGGCGGAAACGAGCCTACAGGGATGTATTCACGGCGTGTCGTCGTGGGCAAACAGGTTTAAAGCCTACACAGCCGCAACTGATTATTTTTTCACAGATCATAAAAAGTGGTTGACTTCAGACTGATAGACGGCTATTTGTAATAGGCAATAGCGCTGAAATATGGCGCCCAAAATAAAAACGAATTCAACCAAGTAAATAAGTAAGAATCAAATTATGCGTTTAGCTGCTGTTCTGAACATTATTGTCCTCGTGGTCGTGGTGATTATTAATCTCCGCGGGGGCGGTGTTTTGGAAAAATAAAGTAGCTTAAGGCGAAATCCAACAAAACCCCCGCTCCGCAAGGACCGGGGGTTTTGTCGTTTCAGGGCATGTGAAAAATAACGGGTAGCAAGAGGTTTAGAATGAATGGCGCAGAGTTGGTATTAAAAGTGTTGCAGCAGCAGGGGGTGGATACCATTTTTGGTTATCCCGGCGGCGCTATTATGCCTATTTACGATGCAATTTATGCCAGCCCGGTGAAACACTACCTGTGCCGGCACGAGCAGGGCGGTGCGTTTTCGGCCATAGGCTATGCCCGCAGCTCGGGTAAGGTTGGGGTATGCCTGGCGACCTCCGGCCCCGGTGCCACCAATTTAATTACCTCACTGGCCGATGCCATGCTGGATTCGGTGCCGCTGGTGGCGATTACCGGTCAGGTGTCGCAGGCAGTAATGGGTACCGATGCGTTTCAGGAAATCGATGTACTGGGCTTAAGTTTAAGCGTTACCAAACACAGCTTTATGGTGCGCAGCGCCGATGAGCTGGCTGCCACGTTAAACGAAGCCTTTGCTATTGCCCGCTCCGGCCGTCCCGGCCCGGTACTGGTTGATATCCCGAAAGATGTGCAGTTAGCCGCGGCTGCTGAACCGAGTGATGCTGCCTCGCCACAAAGCCGCGCGCTAAATACCTCTTTAGCGCAAAGTGGCCCGGCCCGCCAGCTAATTGCCAATGCCAGCAAGCCGATGGCTTATATCGGTGGTGGCGTGCATATGGCAGGGGCCATGCCGCAGCTGCAGGACTTTTTAACCCAGTGCCCGATGCCATCTGTTACTACGTTAAAAGGCATGGGCTCGGTAGCCAAAGACAACCCTTATTACTTAGGCATGCTGGGCATGCATGGCACCCAGGCGGCGAATCTTGCCGTACAGCAGTGCGACTTATTAGTGTGTTTAGGCGCCCGTTTTGATGATCGGGTAACCGGCAACCTGCAAAAATTTGCGCCTAACGCTAAGGTGATTCATGTCGATATCGACCCGGCCGAAATTAACAAAGTACGTTTTGCTGAGGTGTCGTTTCTGGGTGATATGCGGCAAATTCTGCCGGCGATTGCCAGCAGCACCGATTGCAGCGACTGGTTAGCCCATTGCAGCAGCTTAAAGTTGCAACACGGCTGGCGCTATGATCATCCGGGCGAGCGTATTTATGCGCCGCTGCTGTTAAAGCAGTTAAGCGAGCGGATGCCGGACAACAGCGTCGTCTGCTGCGACGTCGGGCAGCACCAGATGTGGGTAGCGCAGCATATGCGGTTCAGCCATCCGCGTAATCATTTATCCAGTGGTGGCCTGGGTACCATGGGTTTTGGTTTGCCGGCAGCGATAGGCGCTAAATTAGCCCGGCCCCAGGACACGGTAATTGCCGTGTCAGGCGATGGCTCTTTTATGATGAATGTGCAGGAACTGGGCACCATTAAACGCTTCAGGCTGCCGGTGAAAATCGTCATTATCGATAACCAGCGCCTGGGCATGGTAAAGCAGTGGCAGCAGCTGTTTTTTAACGAGCGCTACAGCGAAACCGATTTATCTGACAACCCCGATTTTGTCGCACTGGCTGCCGCTTTTGCCATACCGGGCCACTGTATTACCCGCAAAGATGAAGTAGAAAGCGCGCTGGAAGCCATGTTTACCTGGCCCGGCCCCTATTTACTGCATGTAAGAATTGATGAAAAAGATAACGTCTGGCCATTAGTACCGCCGGGTGCCGCGAATGAAGATATGATCATGGAGAGCAACTGATGAACCATACCCTGAATATCACTGCCAATAATGAAGCTAGCGTAGTTGAACGTTTATTACAGGTAGCCCGCTATCGCGGCTATCAGCTGGCCGGCCTGGAACTGACCCCGCTGGCAGAAAAGGCCGGCTTGTCGATCACCTTAACGGTTAGCAGCGACAAGCCGATTCATTTACTGACCAGTCAGTTGCATAAACTGTATGACGTACGCGATTTACAGCTGGCCAGTGCCGATATTGCAGCGCTGCGCGCCTGAATTTTTAGCTGGAGCAGCGCTGGTTAGCTATGCTCAATACCCTATTTTTGAATAACGGAGTACCACAATGCCAAAGTTACGATCTGCCACTGTTACCGAAGGCCGCAATATGGCAGGCGCCCGGGCGCTGTGGCGTGCCACCGGCGTTAAAGATACCGATTTTGGCAAGCCGATTATTGCTGTGGTGAACTCGTTCTGTGAGTTTGTGCCAGGCCATGTTCACCTGCGTGATTTAGGCAAGCTGGTGGCAAAAAGTATCGAAGAAGCCGGTGGTATCGCTAAAGAATTCAACACGATAGCGGTAGACGATGGTATTGCCATGGGTCATGGTGGCATGTTGTACAGTCTGCCCTCGCGTGAGCTGATTGCCGACTCGGTCGAGTATATGGTTAATGCCCACTGCGCTGATGCGATGGTCTGTATTTCTAACTGCGACAAAATTACCCCGGGCATGCTGATGGCCGCCATGCGCTTAAATGTACCGGCCATTTTTATTTCCGGCGGGCCGATGGAGGCTGGGAAAACCAAATTATCAGATCAGATCATCAAGCTGGATTTAGTGGATGCCATGGTTTCGGCGGCCGACCCTAAAGTGTCTGACAGCGACAGTGAACAGATTGAGCGTAGCGCCTGTCCGACTTGCGGTAGCTGCTCAGGAATGTTTACGGCTAATTCAATGAACTGTCTGGTGGAAGCGTTAGGCTTAGGTCAGCCGGGTAATGGCTCATTACTGGCCACTCATGCTGATCGCAAAGAGCTGTTTGTCCAGGCCGGTTTCAGAATTATGGATCTGTGTAACCGCTGGTATAAAAACGATGATGCCAGCGCCTTACCGCGCAGTATCGGCAATAAAACCGCTTTCGAAAATGCCATGATGCTGGATATCGCGATGGGCGGCTCCACCAATACGGTACTGCATTTGCTGGCCGCGGCGATTGAAGCAGAAGTTGATTTTACCATGGCCGATATCGACCGTTTATCGCGCATTGTGCCGCACTTATGCAAGGTGGCGCCTTCAACCCAGAAATACCATATGGAAGATGTTCATCGTGCCGGTGGCGTTATCGGCATTTTAGCCGAGCTGAACCGTGCCGGCTTGTTAAACCCCAACACGCCGCATGTGGCCGGCAGTTCGCTGGGGGCAGTGCTGGAGCAGTGGGATTTAAAAGCCAGCCCGTCAAAACAGGTGCAGGATTTCTATGCAGCGGGCCCGGCGGGTATCCGCACGACTCAGGCGTTTTCGCAAAACTGCCGCTACCCGTCGGTGGATGACGACCGGGTAGACGGTTGTATCCGCAGTAAAGAGCACGCTTATTCGCAAGACGGTGGCCTGGCAGTGCTGTTTGGTAACCTGGCGCCGCAGGGCTGTATTGTTAAAACCGCCGGGGTAGAGCCAGAGAACTTGGTATTTAGCGGCCGCGCTCGGGTGTTTGAAAGCCAGGATGATGCAGTAGAGGCCATTTTAAAAGGCAAGGTAGTAGCAGGCGATGCGGTGATTATTCGCTACGAAGGCCCGAAAGGTGGCCCGGGTATGCAGGAAATGCTGTACCCGACCAGTTATTTAAAATCGATGGGCCTGGGTAAAGCGTGCGCTTTAATCACTGACGGCCGCTTTTCCGGCGGTACCTCGGGCTTGTCGATAGGCCATGTATCACCGGAAGCGGCCAGTGGCGGTGCTATCGCGCTGGTGCAGGAAGGCGACACCATTGAAATTGATATTCCACAGCGCAAAATTGGCATAGCGATTAGTGATGAAGAGCTGGCAAAGCGCCATGCCCAGATGGATGCCAAAGGTAAACAAGGCTGGAAGCCACAGAACCGGCAGCGGGTGGTCAGTTCTGCATTAAAAGCCTATGCGCTGCTGGCCAGTAGTGCTGATAAAGGCGCGGTAAGAGATTTGTCGAAACTTGAAGAGTAACAGCAAGACTTTAGACGAAGGGACAAGGTGTACTTTCGTAGCAGCGGCAGGGATGCCGCGGAGGCTGAAAGGGCACAGGGATGTGATCCTTGAAGGCGGCGAAGAAAGTATTTCCTTGGCGCTGAGTTTAAATATGAGTTGAAGGCTACAACAGGTAACAACACGCGGGGACGCCGTAAATATATCCCTATAAGCTCCTCTCCAGCATCCTTGCTGGAGACGCCCCGCTTAGTTGTAACCTGCCTTCGCTTGAAACTTAAGTGTGTCGGTTGGCACAAGCAAAAAATATAGCAGTGGAGCAACAATGAATAACCTGGCAATTGTCCAACCAGAGCAGACAGATAACGATGTGATGCAGCAGTATCTGCGCGAAATTCTGCTGTCGCCGGTATACCAGGCCGCTGTTGAAACGCCACTGGACCCGATGCCGAAATTGAGCCAGCGCCTGGGCCATAATGTGCTGCTTAAACGTGAAGATAAGCAGCCGGTGTATTCGTTTAAACTGCGCGGAGCTTTTCATAAACTGCACAAAGTAAAATTGCAAAGCCCCGATGCCAGCGTGGTATGTGCCTCAGCCGGTAACCACGCCCAGGGCGTGGCGTTATCAGCCAGCAAGCTGCAGCTAAAGGCTACTATTGTGATGCCAATTACTACCCCGGAAATAAAAATCGCCGCAGTAAGGGCATTGGGCGGCAATGTGGTATTGCATGGCACGGCGTTCGATGAAGCCAACAGCTATGCCATTAAGCTGGCCAATACCGAAGGCGCTCTTTATATTCCGCCGTTTGACGATAGCGATGTTATCGCCGGCCAGGGCACGGTCGCCAAAGAGCTGTTAAGTCAGCACAACCAGCTCAATGCCGTGTTTATTCCGGTTGGCGGCGGCGGATTAATGGCCGGCATGGCGGTATATATTAAAGCTATTCAGCCCAATGTGCGGGTAATAGGGGTAGAGCCTGAAGATGCGGCCTGTTTAAAAGCGGCGATGGCGGCCGGCGAGCCAGTTACCCTGGCGCGGGTAGGCTTATTTGCCGATGGCGTGGCGGTAAAGCGGATTGGTACTGAAAATTTTAATCTGGCCAAGCGCTTTTGTGATGAGGTAGTGACGGTTAGCAGCGATGAAATTTGCGCCGCAATTAAAGATATTTTTGACGATTTACGCGCTGTAGCCGAACCTGCTGGTGCGCTGGCGTTGGCAGGGCTGAAGAAATACAGCCAGCAGTTAACTAACAGCACTTTAGCTAAACCGCAGCAGTTTGCGGCGGTGTTAAGTGGTGCCAATTTAAATTTTGATACGCTGCGTTATGTGTCAGAGCGCTGTGAGCTGGGCGAGAAAAAAGAAGCGGTATTCGCTGTGACTATTCCGGAAGAAAAAGGCAGTTTCCGCCGTTTTTGCCAGACCCTGGGTGGGCGGGCCATCACTGAATTTAACTACCGTTATGCCAGCGATAATAAAGCCCATATTTTTGTTGGCATTAAGCTACGCCACGGCCAGCAGGAATTAGATACCGTGACCAAGTTGCTGAGCGACGCCGGTTATGATTATCAGGATTTGTCTGACGACGAACTGGCCAAGCTGCATGTGCGGCATATGGTCGGCGGCATGCCACCACGGCAGTTATCCGAGCAGGTGTATCAGTTTAATTTTCCGGAATACCCGGGCGCTTTAATGAATTTTTTAAACACTCTTGGCGAGCACTGGAACATTACCCTATTTCACTACCGCAACCACGGTGCCGCCACCGGCGATGTACTGGCCGGTTTTGAAGTGGCGCAACACAGCGATATTGCCGGCCATTTAGATAAGCTGGGCTATCAGTACCAGCAAGTCAGCAATAACCGCAGTTATCAGACGTTTTTAACCACGGGTTGATAAATGACTTTACCAACCCGTGCTATATGCGACAGTAAATCTTTGTTTTCGATGTCTTGGATCCGGCTGATATCGAAGTTGTAAGGTAGTAACAAATCATCCAGTGCTGTCAGTAGCTGCAACAGATTTTGGTGGCTAAATTGCTGGCCAATAATAACCATATCAATATCGGAACCAGGACGAAAAGAACCAAGAGCCCGTGAGCCATACAGTATGGCTTGTTCAATTGCTGAAAACGATGCAAGACACTGCTTAATTTGCTGCAATGCCTGCTGGCTGAGCCCATAAACGTCAGCCGGCACTGTGCTGGTCATTTAATACCTGATGTAGTTCGATAAAGGCAGGATAGTATCGCTTCAATACATCATCGGCGACGGCATTTGCCGTATCCTGATTATAAGTATGAGAGGTTAACGCCCGGCTTTTAATCATATTCATCCACAACTCACCATCGCTGATTAAACCACGGTTAAACGCCAGCCTGATGGCATCGCGCGAACCCTGAATATCGGTTTCACCCTGAAACTGATAAAAATCTTTGATGCAGTTCCACGCCAATTCGTAGTTGTACTCAAAAGCCTGAATTAAACCCTGTTGCTCCAGTTTAGTAAGCGGCCGCTGCTTTGTAAGCGCAACTGCCTCACTCAGTTCAGCCAGCGCTTTAGTGAAGTTTGCCAGCCGTTGTTGCCAGCGAATATCGGTATTCATGCAGTATCCTGATGATGGTGCTGGGCTTATTGTAGAGTGGAAGCTCCGCAACAACAACCGCTGGTGTTTCTTGCGGCGCACAGTTAAACTTTGCGCGTTTTTTAAACAGGAGAAGATAAATGAGTAAACCAGCGGCAGCCGAGCATGGCCGCGGCGAAATCCGCGATAATGCGATTAAGGCCTTAGTTACCAGTAAGTTGTTTCAAACCAGAGTGGTTAAGGCGAAAAAAGGCAAAGGGTCATACAACCGCAAAGGGCGTAATTCAAAAGATTGCGCTCTCAGTGTTTTGGAGAACTGCACACCGAATTTCTGCTCAACTCTGCTCGCGGTCAATCTTGGCGATAATGCTATCCAGCACCATTAAATCATTCGCCTTTTCCATATATTCGTCACTGTCTTCATCCAGTTTTAGCAGTTCAGCGCGGCCAGCAGCTATTTGTCTGACCAGGCATAAACGGATATGACGTAATTCTACATTTGAGAACATAGCTAACTTACCTCGGATTTAGGGGGGCTTAAAAAGCTTGGAATTGCGGCAGATTCCAGTTGTTTCAGCTTTTCAATATACAGATAGTACGGCATATCTTGCAAAGGTCGAATAGTGAAGTGAAACTTACCTTCTTTGCCGCCTTTGTCTAAGGATATATGCAGGCCGCTCGGTAGTTTTGTACTTGCAGGAATTTTCCACCACAGGTTACCGAATTTTGGGTTGCGATAGTTAAACAAGGATAAACCACCTGATTTGCTATCGACAAAACTTACACCATCTTTGTTATAAACTTTAACATCCCAGGTATCTTCTTTCTCATCCCTGGGGGGCGTAGGGCGAATGTAATCAAGTTTGGCCGTGGTCTTCCTGCCTAATCGAAAAAGGTCTTCTGGTACCACCATAAAAAATTGAATGGGTGTATGCATTTTCTATCCTTAGAGTGGGATTCTGAAGCCAGTAACTATACTCCATTAGTTATAAATGTAAAATATATTGGGTAAATTGTTTATTTAGTGTTTATTTTGGTGGGTTGGATTGAGCTTTTAATTATTTTTTAGCGGTATCCAGCCAAAAATTTCAGATTTAACGGAGATATACCTATGCCAATCCGCGTAAAAAAGATGACGTGCACAAACTGATAGACTAACTCCCTGCTGGTGCTACCTGGGACGACCTGATGGAGCAGATATATGTGCGTCAGGCGATAGAGAATGGCCTGCGCGACAGCGAGCAAGGTAAGTTGCAGGCTGTGCAGGAAATCCGCGATAAATATATTCTAATCTATTGAAAGTTCTTTTTTATAAAAATTTAAGTGGGATTTAACTATTAGAGGTACACTCAATAACAAAGTATTTTCCAAGGCTCGTCAGGCAAATTGAATCGTACCCTTTATCCGTAATTATTGATGCTCCATCTATGGTGATATCGGAGCCAGAGAGACGAAGAAATGTAACACACCTAACTCGCAGTAAATTATCGATAACCGCTTCATACTTCCTTCTATTTAATCCATGATATTTCATGATGTCATCTCCGCTGAAGCCTAACCTACTAGGTGAATCTGATTCAGAGAGTTTACCTGCGGTAACTGAGCGTACGTAATTCCGATAGATGTTGTTTAAAACTGCAACATCTATTGGATCTAATTGCTTAAGTATCTCTATATATGAAGTCTTGGCACTTTCCCGATCTGGAGTCATCGCATTTGCGAGTAGGTTGACCCAAAGATCTTGAATTGCATCTTCAGATTCCATTGTCGCCTGTTCAATCAAAGGGATAGCAAATTTTGGCGGTACGGGACGAGTAAGTCCAGACAGATTTCTTAGCTTTATAATCTCATCTACTTTATCTATTAAACGTAGTTGCCGCTCCCATCTCCAGAACCTTATTTTGTCGGACAGCACACCCATCAGATTTTCAGGCGCATCACCTAAAACTCTCGCTAAAAAGCCACCGGCTTTTTCCGCTGCCTGAACGGCAACTTGAGTAGCGACAGCAGTTTCTTTCACTGCATCACTGACAGCCAGAATTGTCTCTTTAGATGGATCTTCAATCATTGGTAACCTCAATACATAAAGTATTTTTTGTGATTTTAGTCCACTTAGCTAAGTAAATATCGATTGATTCACTCTCACCAAATCTGTAAAAAACCTTACTGCCTTATCCAGATCATCCCGCTTTATCAAATGTGCATTTTTTGGGTCGTTGCTTTGACAAACTTGATGCACTGCATCCCCCCGCATTTTCAGCCATTTATTTAACCGCTCACGAGCTTCTTTTGGCGAATAGTTATTCCACCTCCACGACTCAGTGATATCCACATCTAAAAATTCGAGAAAAAGCTTTTTGACTTTATCAGAGGTGGGGTTGTGTAGGCGGTTGATCTCATGGTCAAGCCTTCGGCGGATATACGCGGCTGTATACTCGTCATCAGACAGGGCAAGTTTTGCTTCAACCTGCTCTACAGCAAAGGCTTCAATATAGGTCTCCCACGCTGCGGCGGTCATGACTAAAGCTGCACGTTTCAGCACTTCATATTGCTGACGGTGTTCTTGGGATTCAAGATTGTCAAACAGCTGAATCAGCTTGGTGACATCCTGCATTCCGGTTTCAAAAATGGCATAAGCTCGGCTGGTCATAACTTCCTTTTACTACTGCAGGCAGGTAGTCCTTTATTGTGTAATTACCTTAACCTAAGCGAAGTAAGAAATAATTCAAAGCATTTTTTGGTACAGATGTTAGTAAGATGCAGCAGACCCCGGAATTCGGAGCCTGCTTAGTATGGGATTATTGCAGGGTGAAGTTGTCTGACACTAAAGCCTGTTTGGCAAAGCGGCTGATGCCGGCCTTGTTGTGGTGATCTAGTGTTTGTACACCAAAGGCTGTCAGATCGCGCTCTATTTCTTTAAAGGCTCCAAGTAAATTCTTGTCGTTGCGGCAAGGAGCTTGTAATGGCAACAAAATATTGTCTTTTTGCAGTACATTGTGGTTTACCAAACGCCGGAACCGGCCAAGCCATTGCTCGGCGTGATCAAATAAACGAATAGCCGTTTGCTGGCGAAAGGCGAGTGGCCTGATCACGAAAACGTCGTTGGTTTTCGCCACCAGCGGCAGAGTAAATTCAGCAAATTTGTCGTGAATTTTCTGCTGCTTAAAATGCGTAAGTTTTTCATCTCTTAACTGCTGACGGATTACCTTAACCATCAGGCTTTCCTGATACTCTTCGGTAATGAAGGTACGATGCACCAGGCGCTCAAATAACTGCTCAATAACAGCTGCAGGTTTTTGTTCCAGATATAAAGAGCGCAGCTCTGAGTAGCGCACCAGCGTTTCTCTTGGCCGAACTACTTCCTGCATCTGCTGTGCTAGCTCTTTTGGTGTAAGACGTGTTACATAGGTTTGTAACCGCTGCAACTCTTGCTCTACCGTTTGCAGCGTCGCTTTGTAAAGTTTGCCTTCAAGATCTTCAAAAAACTCGGTAACGCGGGCAAAGCGGCCAGGTGCCAGTCGAAAATCGAATAAACCTAATTCAGGAGCGCACAGTACTATGCCGACGTTAGCAAACTCGCCCGTCTCAACATGCGGTAAAAACCGTACAATTGCATACTGATAAAGTGTTTTCATATCAGTACCTCCCAAAATTCATCGCTGTTAAACAAAGATAGTACGTCGTTTATTTCTGCCAGATGTCCCGGCGCTTCTTCCAACCATGCGGCCGGTAAAGTCGCAGCATACTGGGCAAGCCCTTGCAACGCAATCGCTAGTTTCGCGCTGTAATGCGTGCGCCAAAGCGCATCATGTTGATCACTGAACCAGACATTGTAAGCTAAGTGGACATTCGCATTACTATTAAAATTATAGCTGCTGTCAAACGCAAGGTTATGGTCCAGCACCACATATTGATTGGAGGCCGGCTGGTAAAATAAGTTCGGGTTGCCGCCGTTTTCGGTCATGGTGCGGTCTTCATTTCTAATCCAGTAATCAAACAGAAAAAGATCACGGGCGTAATGGGCTGGCATGTTAAGCACACTTGTAGGTGTTACTTCTAGCAAGTCAGGTATCAGTTCTGAAGCAAATACCATGCTATCACTTGCGCCTAAAACACGGCTGGCCGCTTCGTCAAAGCGCAGTATAGCTTGTGGCAAGAAAGCGCAGCAATGCGGTGGCAAACTTAACTGTAAAGCTCTACCCAGAAATGCACAAACTGCTTCATTGATCAGACCTTTAGTCCCAGCCTGTGGTCCCTTTATGTAATAACGCTTGTCGTCAGATAAACGACATAAATAGGGTTCAGTTCTACCCTGACTGGCTTTTTGCTGAATTTCGATCACTTCAAGCACCGGAACCCTCCATGCTAATTATTCTGAATTCCTGGACTAAAAAACAGCTTTTAACTTAGTCAGTTAGTGTAGCTATAGCAAGTGGTTTGAGTTTTAGCCAAACGAGGTCAGTTAAGGAGGCCCGCTGATTTATTGCGTTTCCGCTACCAGCGCTTGCAACAACGCCTGATGAAAACGCTCGGGGGTCTGAATATGCGGCGAGTGGCCTAAGTCGGCAAAGCGGATCAGCTGAGCGTTGGGAATGGCAGCTGCGGCTGCCGGGCCGAGTTTGGCATAGTTGCCTAATTTTGGCTGCAGTTCTTTTGGGGCGGCATCTTTACCGATAGCGGTGTTGTCCTGATCGCCAATCAACAATATTACCGGCATTTTAAGTTGCGGGAATTCGTAAACTACCGGCTGGGTAAAAATCATATCGGCGGTAAGGGCTGAATTCCAGGCGACTTGTTCGCGGCCTTCGCCGCGGAACATACCAGCCTGCATTTGCACCCAGGGCTCAAATTCATCACGCCATTGGCCGGCATAATAGGTATTGCGCTGGTAGTTGCGAATGCCGTCGGCAGAGGTATTTAGCGCCCGCTGATACCATTCATCTATCGTCCGATACGGTACACCAAGCGCTTTCCAGTCTTCCAGGCCGATCGGGTTCACCATCACCAGAGTGTTGGTCATATCTGGATACTGCAAGGCAAACCGGGTAGCCAGCATGCCACCCATTGAGTGGCCCATTACCGTTACATCAGCAATTTTCAGCTTATCCAGCAATGCCCTGGTATTGGCGGCTAACTGATGAAAGCTAAACTGATACTGCCTGGGCTTAGCTGATTTACAAAAACCAATTTGATCCGGGGCAATAACCCGATAGCCGGCGGCGCTCAGGGCTTTAATACTGCCTTCCCAGGTGGCGGCGCAAAAGTTTTTGCCGTGCATTAACACCATGGTTTGGCCATTAGCAGTACCTGCCTTGGCTGGCACATCTAGATAGGCCATTTCCAGCTGTTGTTGCTGACTATTAGCGGTAAAGTATTTTACCGGATAAGGATAAGCAAAGTCTTCCAGCTGCGGGCCATACACAGGCTGCCCACTCGTCTCTGGCTCAGCGCCACTAACCGGCCAGGCACTGAAAACAAATAATAAGGCGGTAAAACTTAATAATAAGGTGCAGTTTTTCAAACCAAACTCCTGTTAATTAGCTCTGCTTAAACGGGCATCCCAGCTATCTACCATAGTTCAATTTACTGACCTCTTCTGTCAGCAACAGACACAACGCCGATAGTAAGCGGTGAACTGTTGCTAAAGATGGGTATGTCGTTGCTGTTGCAATTCCTGATGCGCAGATTTAACGCTAAAGCTCAGAGCTGTGAGATGGCCATCAATAAATGAAATGCAGGGGCGTAGTTCAACCTGAATGATTACGCAAGTTTTGTTTTTGATAAATTGCGCAAAACTTCAGCACATGTTATATTTATGGAACTTTTATGAATGCTCAATGTGAGCCAGATGGAAAAGGATCCAGTACTTAGCAAAGAAGAGCGCGGTTATATTGCGGAATTATTTGCAGACAATATCACCATTGCTTCTGCGGGACAGGGCGGTGCCAGTCATACTATTTCAGTTATCACAGAAGTGCCAGAACTGATAGCCCCCTTGCTTGGCCAGGCCAAACTTACTTTGTTGGCCGAAGTCGGCAACTATAAGTTATGGTTTCCACTTGAGATGACCCTGGATGAATCTGGCCAGTTTAACCCGGTTTTGGGTATTCCTGAGGTGGTTGAATATGTTGGTAAGCAGCGTAGCTGGCGTTCAACCGAACTGGATGAACTAAATATAAGTAGTGACGATCTGCCGGGTAAGATTGAGTTGCTGTCGTTGTCCAGCACTGGCATGGCATTAAAATTAAATTCGGTTGATAGTGTGAAGCAAATGAGCCGCAACCCCGAATTGACTTTGCATCTGCCAGATGGGCAGTTGCTGCAGTTAGGAATGGAACCCGTCAGGCTGCACAACCAGACTTTGGCTGCGAAAATTACTGCCACTAAACCTAATCGTGATGCGCTGCGACGTTTTTTATTTCAGCGCCACAGACAGCGCCATCCTTACCTTTATCAAAATATGAAGAACTAAGCTGCGGTTGCCTGGCAGGCTTGAACCTGCCACACTGGCATGTTACATAATGGCTATCTTAAGCAAAACGTATTTTTATTATGTGGACTATTGCAGTTGCCTCGGCCAACCCGGCCAAAATTAATGCGGTGAAACAGTGTTTTCAAAGCAACTTTCCCAAGCAGGCTTTTACGGTAACTGGCTTTGCGGTGGCCTCGGGTGTGGCAGAGCAGCCGCTAACCAGTGCTGAAACCTTGCTGGGTGCGCAGAACCGCTTACAGGCGCTGAAACTGCAAACCGCTGCTGATTATTATGTGGCGATAGAAGCCGGCCTGGATATTGATATGACCTTTGCCTGGATGCTGATTGAGCACAAAGGCAAGCTTGGCAAGGCGCGTTCGGCCAGCCTGATGTTGCCCCCGGCAGCGCTGCATCTGCTGGCAGAGGGCGTGCAGCTGGGCGATGCGATGGACCAACTATTTGGCACTACTAACATTAAACAAGTCGGCGGCGCTATTGGCTTGCTTACCCATAACCAGTTAAGTCGGGCCAGGGTGTATCAGCAAGCGCTAAGCCTGGCGCTGATCCCGTTTTTAAACCCAGAGCGCTTTTAAACTGCTACCGGTTCAGGCTGGCTGTGATCTGCCAGGCGGCGTTTTTCCAGATAAGCGTACAGCTGTTCGGTAAAAAAACCGTGCATTAAAAAGCGCTGGCCTAAATTCCAGGGCCCGACCAAATAATGCGGGTATTTGTTGTAGGCCATTTCGGCCAGTTTTGGCTCGCCCACTAAGTCGCCAATCCGGATAGCGATAGACTGGTCCAGATTAAAACCATTAATGGCATCGCGGTATTGCTCGCGGGTTAGCAGTAAACAGAATAAACACATAAACAGGGCATGGGCACTTTCAAAATCGAGCCATTGGCTGCGTTTTTCTGTTAGCTGAAACTGTTCCATAGCAACCGGTTGCCAGTGCTGCCAGTTAAGTTCCTCCGTTTTTAGCGGCTCTGTCGGATGGTGCCAGCTGCCCAGCTCAGCGAATAAGCGGAACAGCTCCTGATCATGCTCGACAAAGCTGGCCTGCTGCATCTCGCTTATGCTTTTTGGATACAGGTTTACCGGCGTAAAGTCGCCAGCCGGGCTGTTCGCCGCCAGAAAATTTAATACATTGGACTCAGTGGCATAGTGGCGCAGGATCAGTAAATTCGCTTCCCTGCTGACAAAGTGAGTGCAGAACCAGCAAATTAGTTTTTGTAAGCTGGTGTGGGCGCTAAATTGTGGCAATGGCAGTCGTTTAAAAAACCAGACAATATGCAGCAAAATCGCAAAAATAAACTGCAGCAATGGCCGTACACCCCAGCGTAACGGATTTTGTAAATCTTTTGACCAGAGATCCAGCGCCGCTTGCTCAATGGGTAGCGAGTTATCATTAGCGATGGCTTTTAAAAAGGCACTTGGCTCAGCGTTACTTTTACTGCTGTCATTAATACTCATGATCCACTTCTTCTAGTTGTAGGCAATACAGCCTGGCGGTAACCCGGGCGGTGCGAACTATTGCCGCAAGTTGCGCTGGGCTTTGACACAGCCGGTCGAGCAGCTGATACAATTTTTGCAGATGATCATCATCATTAGCGCCATGATAGCGCATAAAACGGGTAAAACTTCCATCACCGCCGGTGGCTTTGTCTATCTGAGCTGCCCAGTCGCGGGCCATTTTCTGGCCGAGGCCCTCAATAATCCACATCGCGCCGACTAAATCGACCGGGTTGCTCTGGCTGGCCCGGTACATTAAAAAACCATGTAACGCTTCGGTACCAATATTGCGCACTGCGTTTTGAATATCCGCCAATTTTCCGCCCGCGGCAACATAGTCTTGCTCCAGCATTTCATAATCACGGTGCTCTTCGCGGGCGTGGCCGATAATGACCGAGCGCACATCGCTGTAGTCGCGGTCAAAGCTGGAGGCGCAGCGGCTGATCCAGCGCGAGCCTTCAATCACCTGCTGACGCCAGTTTAGTAGCAGCTGACAATAATCAGCTTTGCTGAACTGGCCCCGATCTAAGCGCTGCAACAGCGGTACCCGACCGAGCTGGCGTTCAAACTCAAACCACACCCGCATTAGCGCCTGTAAACATTGTTGGCCCTGCGGGCTTAATACTTGCTCAGTCATTCAGGCTTCCACCACAGTCAGTTGCATATAAGCATTATTAAAGCGGCCACTCTCCGGCACCATACATAAAATGGTATCGCCGGTTTTATATTGCTGGGTGCGACGAAACTCGTCCAGCATAATAAAGATAGAGGCGCAGCCGGTATTACCACGCTGATACAGATTGCTGTACCACTTATGATCAGCAATACCGACCCCGGCGCGCTGCATCATATCGAAAATTTTACCGCGAAAATAATGTGACGAGTAATGGCACAATACATGGTCGACTTTGTCTGGTTGCACCCGACCCTCACTGATTAAGCGCAAATAGCCATCGACTCCGAGCTTAACGATATTTTCCAGCAATCGCACATCCTGCCGAATTAGCAGTGCCCCAGCCGCTTCGGCTTCGGCGTAGGTGGCATAATCCTGCCAGCTGCGTTGCTCACTATTGTCGCCAGGATAGCCCACACTCATACAAACCGGGTAGGCATCGGCATGGGAAAAACTGCGGATCCAATCCACCCGGAAACAGCTGCCCCGCGGCTGAGTTTCCAGTAGCAGGGCACCGGCGCCGTCAGACAACATCCAGCGCAGAAACTCGGCGTTAAAATCCAGCGCGGTACCAGCCGCTTCGTAGCGACTGGCTTTAAATAAACGCGATGTCAGCTCACTGGCTACCACTAAGGCATTGGTTTGTTCGCCAGCCAGCAAATTGGTATAGGCGGCTTTTAACGCCATCATGCTGCTGGAACAAATGCCATGGCTGCTGTGCAATTCAATATCACTCAGGCCAAGCTCGGCCTGCAGCATCGAACCAAAACCGGGCAACACCACATCGCCCTGGCTGGTGGCGGCGCTGAGCATTTTTATCTGTCGTTTACCCAGAAAGCTGCTGCTTAAGCAATGCTCGGCCGCTTTCGCTGCCATGCCGGCATTAGAAATGATGGTGTTATGGTTGGCATCTATAGCGTAGTGGCGGGTTTTAATGCCGTTTGACTGCAAAATACGCCGCTTTAAACGACTGGGTTTGCCGTGCACTAAACCCAGCAGTGGCTCCATCTGATCATTGCTTATCGGCGGCCCCGGTAAAAAGTGACCGCTACTGGTAATAAACACGCTCATAGTTTTACCTGCGGATGCTTTAACGCAGTAAATAAACAGCGTAGGTTTTCTTCCAGATACGGCAGCACGCAAACTACGGCCATAAAACCCAGATAGTAAGGCAGGTAAGTATCACCGCCATGAGCATAGGGCATTCGTTGCAGGTAAAACTCACCCTGCCAGGCAAAACTTATCAGCTTAATAAATACCGGGTAATTAATGACGATGATCAACAACAACATATACATGGGCAAGGTAGCCAGATAGTTATGCGCATGCATTTCCCAGACGCTGATATGGCGTTTGGGCGCCGCGTAATGCACGTCGTAATGCGCCACGGCCTCATGTGCCAGCCAGGCAACAATGCAAATCAGCATAATCAGCACATTAACCTGAAACAGCAGGCATAACAGAATAGGCACTGCCATCTGAATACCCATTAACGAGTGAATAAGCGATTCACGCAGGCCTGAAGTGTATTCAATGCGGGTTGCGCGGTGGCAGCACCAGTCAATAAAACCGGCAATACCCCACAGCGGTAAAAACACATACAGCATAAGCTGAATTAATAACTGACTGGTTTGCAACACCGCACTCCTGTTGCTGGTTATTGAGCAGGGTACTATATCCTAAGGTTAACAACTTGTAGATTATTTTCTGGGTTGATTAATTTCCGGGGCCGGCTTGCCAGCGGGCCAGAAAATATAGCGCCGTGCCGAGTAATACAAAAAGTGCTGTGGCGATCACCGACGATAAACTGACCTGCAGCGCCAGCCAGCCACAGGCAGCAAGGCCCAGCAGCGGAATGGTATAGCCCAGTGGCAGCACAAAACTGTTGCTGACAGCCAGTTTGGGCCGCAGCACGGGCACAGCAGCGCAGGTAAGCCCGTATAATAATAAACGTGATACCACCGTCGCCGCAGCCAGCCATAAAAATGAGCCATACAGCGCAAGCATCAATGCCAGTACGCCAAAAAACATAATAGAGTTAGCCGGGGTTAAAAAATGCGGCTGTACCGCCCCAAACCAGCGCGGCAGGCTGCCGTCTTCGGCCAGTGCGAAGCTGGCGCGGGGCGTGGAAAATATTGCACCGAGCAAATTAGCCGCCACAGAGGCAACTACGCCCAGCATCAATACCATGGCGCCGGCAGGGCCAAACAGGGCGGCGGCGACATCCAGTAACGGGCTGCTGGAATTGGCGATATCTGTCACGGCAGCAACACTGACCAGTTGAATGCCAATGTATAGTAGGGTAACCAGCAGTAGGCCCAGGATCAGCGCCCTTGGCATATCCCGCGCCGGGTTTTTTGCCTCACCGGCGGGTACCACTACTGATTCAAAGCCAACAAAAGCATAAATCAGTAGTAAGGTCGCCGCCCCAATATCGTAGGGGCTGTTAAATACCGTTAATGGGTTAAAATCGGGCAGTAGCTTGGTGCCCAATAAGCTGGCGCCGGCAACAACCAACAGCAGCAGTACCGCAAACTTGATAACGGTAAGCAGCGCCAGCGAGCGCATGGCCCGCAACGAACCTACGACATTAATCAGAGTAAGGCTGACAATAATGGCTGCCAGTAACATCACACGGTTAAAACCTGCTATTGCCGCTGGCCAGAAGTAACCGATACTGTCGACTAACAACACACTGTTAGCAGCAAACGACACTAAACGGGCAATGTAATATAACCAACCGGCTTGAAAGCCGATAAAAGGGCCAAATGCTGCCGTGCCATATCGCACCGGGCCGCCACTACCGCGAAAATAACTGGCGAGCTCCGCCATGCAGAGCAAAATGGGCAGAATTAGCAGCGCACAAAACAAATAAATTAACGGACTGTATTCGCCGGCCAGTTTTGCGGCGCCACCTGGCAAACCGAAAATACCGGCACCAATTAAGCCATTCACCACCAGCAACCATAGCCCGAATAAGCCCAGGTGACGGGGCAGGGTATTGCCAGTGACAGCGGTTTTCAGATCAGGCATAGCAGTTATCCAATGTGGGTAAGCCCCTACTATAAAATGAATAAACCCTTGCTGCACGGCTTTGTTTACTATGCGCGCCAGCGCACCGATAAGCCTTTAATAGCGCGCTACAGTGTGTTAGCCGTGTGTACCATTCCGGTGGCCACCTTATGTTTCAGCACAATGTAAAGGATTAAAAAATGAAAACGTTAACACCGAAGTTACTGCTTGCTGGTGCTATCACGCTGGCGCTTAGCAGCACAGCCGTTATTGCCAGTGACAAAATGACCGCGAAAGATCTGAGCGGGCCTGTTGTTAATGCCCGCCAGGAAGCACAGATCTGGACTACCTATACCCTTAGCCCTTATCTGAGATCTAATAATCTCAGCGTGACGGTAGTAGATGGTAAAGCCACCCTTAGCGGCAATGTAGAAGAAGATGTCCACAAAGATCTGGCCGGTGCCATTGCGGCCGGCGTCAGCGGCATTGATGATGTCGATAACCAGATAAAAGTGAATGCAGATTATCAACAACCAGACCGCAGCAGCCGTGGCTATGGCGATGTGGTGGATGATGCCACTATCACTGCTGCGGTCAAATCGAAGCTGTTATGGAGCAAACACACTGAAGGGATGGATACCAAAGTCGAAACCAATGCCGGCAAGGTTGAGCTAAGTGGCACGGTGGCAACCAAGCAGGCAAAACAGCAGGCTGAAAAACTGGCGAAAAACACCGATGGTGTACGTTCGGTTGCCAACAATCTAAAGGTAAGTGATAAACCAGCGAAAGGTAAAAACGCCGATAAAAACGATGCGGACAAAGGCACCGTTATTGCGGATAGCTGGATCACCACCAAAGTGAAATCTACCTATATGTATTCCAGTAATGTGGCAGGTGCCGATATCTCCGTTAATACCGACAACGGCATTGTTACGCTCTCCGGCAAGGTCGACAGTGGTGCAGAACAGGCGCTGGCTATTGAACTGGCGCAAAATATCCGTGGTGTAAAAAGCGTCTCTTCAAAACAGCTTATTTACTAAGTTGCTAAGTCGCTACAGCTAGGGTGCAACTTTGCACAATGGCTGCGGTGCAATCCGATCACCCTCAGCCGTAAGTTTGGGCGCCTTGCTGCAGCCCTTTACCAGCAGGATCTGCACATGAATACCCGCATTTTTTCAGTGAAAACATCGTCTTTATATCGCCAGGCCCACTATCTCGTGCTGGTCAGTACCTCAGTATTACTGGCTGCCTGTGCTACTGCCCCTCAAGCCCCAACTGCCCAGCTGTTGACAGCAGAGCAAGCCATTGCCAGTGCCGAGCAGGCACAGGTTAATCGCTTCACCAGTACTGAACTAAGTACTGCCCGCACCGAGCTAGCCGCCGCACGCGCTGCCATGTTAGCAAAAGATATGCTGCAGGCAGAGCGACTGGCTGTGCAGGCTCAACTCAGTGCCAACCTGGCCATGGCCAATGCAGAATTGCTGAAAGCCAGAGCAATTAATCAGGATATGCAGCAAGGCATTCAGGCATTAACCCAGGAAGCGCAGCGTAACCTGTCGGGAGTCAAACCATGAACCAAATTAAACCCTTAGTTAAAAACGTTCTGAGCGTAGCGTTAGCCACCGTTTTTGCTGTCGGTTGTGCCTCGGCACCCAAGGCGCCGGCTGGCTCGGCAGAGCTGCGCCTGCAACTAAACCAGTTACAGGCTGACCCACAGCTGGCGCAACAAGCGCCGCTGGCTATTAAAGAGGCTGAGCAGGCGGTCAGACTGACCGAACAACCTGATCCAGATAACAAGCTGACCTCATACCGGCTGATAGTGGCAGAGCGCAAAGTGGCAATAGCTCGCAGCCTGGCTCAAACCCGGCTGTTAGAAGCACAGCGAACCGCCTTAACTCAGCAACGTGATGATGTAAGATTAAATGCCCGCACCCGCGAGGCGGCCACTGCCCGCGCCGATGCCAGTGTCGCCCGTCAGGAAGCAATGGCTGCCCGCAGTGAAGCTGAGCAGGCCCGCGAGCAAAGCTTGCAGGCTGACGGCCAGAAAGATCAAGCGCTAACCGAAGCTGCCCGGGCACGGGATGATGTTCGTGCTGCCCGGCAGCAAGCGGAACAGTCAGTAGCAACCGCGGCCGATTTGCGGGCTCAGATTGCTGAGCTTAATGCCAGGCCGACTGAGCTCGGCCTGGTGGTTACCCTGGGTGACATGCTGTTTAGTACCGGCCAGGCAGAACTTAAAGCATCCAGCAGTAACCATTTACTGAAGCTTGCCGGTTTTTTAACGGCCCAGCCAGAGCGGACAGCGTTGATTGCCGGGCATACCGACAATGTGGGTACTGCAGCATTTAATCAGCTGTTATCGCAGCGCCGGGCCGACGCGGTTAAAGAGTTTCTGGTGATGCAGGGGGTTGCTGGCAGCAGGCTCAGTACAATTGGCAATGGTCTCGACATGCCACTGGCCAGTAACAATACTTCAGAAGGACGAGCGCAAAACAGACGGGTTGAAGTGACGATTTTAAACCCAACACAGTAGTCTTTGGCGGTTTTGGCTGTGATGGCGCAGCCGGTCAGCACAGATAGACTATACTGAATATTCCGGCAACGTTGCTAAGGCTAACTTCACCAGTTACTAACGGAGGTATTATGGAATACTTTACTAAGCAGAATATTAATCAGCATGCCGTTCGCCGTGGCTTAAAAACTGCCAGAGGCAGTTTACACAACGCAATCGATAACGTAACAGACAGAGCCGCACCCGCGTTCAGAAGGATGTCTGGCAGAGCATCGCATGCTGTTGACAGAATGGCAGATGGCGCTCACGTGGCTGCTGATGCTTTATCTCATAAAGGCGAGCAGCTGCATCATCTGCAACAGCAGCTGGTTGCCGGCAGTCGCAGCACAATAAGAAACCGGCCCCTACTGGCGGTGGGTATTGCCGTCGCCGGCGGCGTACTTTTAAGCTGGTGGTTAAGCCGTCGTAACCGCAACCAGGAAGAGGATGTCAGCTAATATGGTTGTCATATTGTCCAGGGGTTACTTTATTACAACCCTGTGTGTGGCAGCGCACACACTGAATAGCAGTGACACTGTATAGTCGAGCTCTTTGGACAGTTAACGGAGCAAGCTTATGTTAGAAGAACCTGAGCATGTTGAATCGCAGCTGCTCAGGAATGTTGTGCTGCAAATTAACTATAATGCCCAGCATGCTGAGCTGGTGCAGCTGCGCTGTGAGTTTCTATTGCAGCGTAATAGCTGGGATAAACAGCAACATAAATTGCAGCATGCTAACCAGCAGTTATCACAGGCCTTGCAACAGGCCGGCATATTAAATACCCATACCCAGGTGCAGCTGCATCAGGCAAAGCTGAATAATCAGTATGATGCGTTAACGCTAACCCTGAACCGCAGTGCGATGCTGGACCGGATAGGTTATGCATTTAGCATGGCGAAACGTCAGCAGAGTCAGTTTGCGTTGTTATTTATTGATTTAAATAATTTTAAGCCGGTAAATGATCAATATGGTCATGAAGCCGGGGACAAGGTGCTGCAGCAAGTCAGTGCCAGGCTAAAAGCCGCCGTTCGTGATAGTGATGCGGTAAGCCGGCATGGCGGCGACGAGTTTTTACTGTTGCTGACTGATATAAAAAGCGATGAGGATATCAGCGCTTTCGCTGATAAATTACAGCACATTCTGGCTGAGCCCTATCAGCTGGGCAATAGAAGTGTCTGGCTGTCTGCCAGCATTGGCATATCGGTATTTCCGCGAGATGCTGCTACCGTCAGCGAGCTGATTGGCTGTGCCGATGCAGCGATGTATCGCGATAAACAGCACAGCAAACGTCGCATCGGTTAATATCTTTTTTTCCAGTAGCAATTAATGTTACTTTTAGCAGGCTTCGTTATGGTTTGCTCGCAGCCCTATAAGAGGGTAGCAGGCGATCAGTTTCTTTTTTCACCACGGCATAGCATTCGCAGCAAAGTTTTTCCAGCTTGGCGCGGCAGGTAACAGTGATATGACCACGGCTGTAGTCAATAACGCCTTGTTTATGCAGATGTCCTGCCGCTTCAGTTACTCCTTCACGGCGAACCCCCAGCATGTTGGCAATCAGTTCCTGGGTCATCACCAGGTGGTTGTCTTTTAACCGGTCCAGCGACAGCAACAACCAGCGACATAGCTGTTGCTCAATACTGTGGTGGCGGTTACATACTGCGGTTTGGGCCATTTGGGTGATTAGCGCCTGCGAATAGCGCAACATTAAGGTCAGCAACTCGCCATGGCGGTTAAACTCATCTTTCATTCGCTGGCCCAGCAAACAATAACCGTAGCCGGCACTTTGCACCAGGGCCCGGCTTGTGGTGCTTTCGCCGCCCATAAACAGCGCGATACCAATTAAGCCATCATGGCCCACTACTGATATTTCTGCAGACGAGCCGTTTTCCATGACATAGAGCAACGAAACAATACTATCGGTGGGAAAATAAACATAACGCAACACATCGCCGGACTCATAAAGCACCTTGCCCAGCGGCATTGCCACCAGTTCCAGGTGGGGAAACAGCCGTTGCTGCACTTCTGAGGACAACGTATTCAGCAAATCATTATCCGTCGGTTGATGTTCAGTGGCAGCAGCGTGCAGCTTTGAAACAGGTTGGGGCATTACGTCGTCCTTGTCGGCGTGATTTTAGCTCAACAGTATAGTTGAATAAGTTGTTAACTCTGTACGTTGTCGCACATATAGCTCATCGCTGCTGAAAAAGGTAATGCCCTATGTTAGATAGCGCACATATGATTGATTAATCGCCCTGTATAGTAATGCTCTTTGGACAATTAACAGGGAAACGTTATGTTAGAAACCATCATTGTATTGCTGATTATTTTATGGGCGCTTGGCCTGGTGTCGTCTTACACCATGGGCGGGTTTATCCATATTTTACTGGTTGTCGCCCTGGTGGTGGTTGCCATCAGGCTGATTAAAGGCCGCAGAATCTGAAGCCCAATGTTGAAAAACAAACAGGCCGTTATACAAACGGCCTGTTTATTATCAGTATTTTAAGGTACTTCCGAATTACAAATACTGCTTTAAAAACGCCAGATAGGCTTGCTGCGCTTTAATCCGGTTGCTCTTTTTCAAAAAGCCATGACCTTCATCATCAAATAACACATATTCAACCGGTACGTCGTTAGCGCGAATGGCCTCGACCATTTCATCGCTTTCCACCTGCAGTACCCGCGGGTCGTTGGCGCCTTGTACTACCAGTACCGGCTTTTGCACTTTGTCACCATGAAATACCGGCGATATCCGGCGCAGCCGCTCACCATCTACTGCCGGATCGCCAAGCTCAGCATAAAGGGATTCACGAAATGACTCCCACCAAGGTGGAATGCTTTCCAGGGTGCGAACCCAGTTGGTTACCCCGAAGATATTAATGCCAGCCTCAAACTCATCGGTAAAGGCCATTGCCGCCATCGTCAGGTAGCCGCCGTAACTGCCACCAATTACGCCAATACGTTCGCCCGCCACCCAATCGAGGTTTTGCAGATATTTTTTGCCGTACACAATATCCTGTAAGTCATCTTCGCCATGGCGTAAGTCATCCAGATGATAAAAGGTTTTACCATAGCCTGAAGAACCCCGGTTATTAACTGATAACACCGCATAACCATGATTAACCAGATGCTGGATCATCGGGTTGTAACCGGTACGCGACTGCCCACCCGGGCCGCCGTGGATCCAGACTAATGCCGGTACCTTAGCATTGGGATCGGCCTGATGCGGCTTATACAGCAACGCCGGTATGGTGACATCATCGAAGCTGTTAAAGCGTACTACCTGGCTTTGCACCAGATGTTGCTCGTTAATACTGCTGTCCAGTGCCTGTGTTAACCGTTTGGCCTGTGGGCTGCCCAGCTGCCAGACATATAAATTAGACGGGCTGTTATCGGCATTTAAATAAAAGCTCATGTATTTACTGTCGTCAGAAAAGCTGACGCCGCGTAAGTCACCCGCCGGCAGGTCGGGCAGCTGCAAGGCTTTGTCATTTTTCAGATCGGTAATACTGATAACGGTGGACGCATCGGCATTAATGCCTTGCACCCGGTAGCGTTTGTCGTCACTGAAGTAAATAAAACTGATATCCCAATCAGCGGTACTGTACGCCGAGGTTGCGCCGCTTTGCAGGTTGTAGCTGTAGGCTGCCACAAACTCACTTTTACCATCAGCGCCAAACAGTAATGCTTTACTGTCCGGGGTGAAGCCATAAATCTGATGCGAAATATTGCCCTGATGTTCAGTAATTAATACCGGCTTGGGAGTGGCGCTACCAAGGTCAACCAGAAACAGGTTGTTATCGGCATTATTGCGCTCTTTGCTCAGCGCCAGATAGCGACCATCTTTGCTGACATTACTGATGCTATAACCATCGTCATTCTGATAGACCCGCTTGCGGCTGTAGTCTTTGCTGTTGTAATGATAAAGATCGAAAAAACGCGGATCGCGCTCATTGGTAGCAATGTAAAAACTGCCGTCGTTGTGCCAGCCGGCAAAATAGGCCTTCAGCTTATCACCGGGAGTCAGATCGCGCACAGTGCCGTCGACTTCACGCAGATAAACATGATTTAGCTCATTGCCGCCCTGATCTGCGGTATACAGCAGCCGGTCATCATTGGGGAACCAGCTGACCGGAAAGGCCGGGTCGGTGGTGGACTGGGTTAACGGTTGCCAGTTTTTGCCATCCATACTGACCCGATACAGGTTAAACACCCCTGTTTCATCCGACGCCACCAGTATGGCGCTGTTATCATGATTAATATCATTACCAAAATACGTTTTAGTAGCAAAAAATTGCTCGGCGCTGTACTGCGGCACATTCGTTGACGTATTTTGAGATACGTTGTTGTGGCCGGCTGGTGAGGTTGTATCAGTGGTATTATTACAACCGGCTAACAGGGCGCTGATGAACAAAGCAAACAGAGTAAAACAAAGGCGAGATAGCATACATTTTCCTTTTTAATGTTGATATAAGTGATCACGACTGCCTTACCTGTGATGGGTTACCTGAGTTTTGCCAGCCAATATGTGGCTATTTCAAAAACTTCTTTACATACCAGCAACTGGCATGAATGGTCAAATCCTGGGCTCTTGCCCATGCCAGGCCGTGGCGCACCAATTTTTCAGCTAAACCCTGGCCCCGCAATTCAGGCGGTACAAAAGTATGGGTAAAATTAATGGTATTACCGGCCAGCTGATAATCCAGTTGCGCTTGCTCGCCATCTCCGGCCAGCACGAAACGTTGGTTCCAGGCCTGATGAATGATTTCGTCACTTGTCATGCTTACTCCTCCTCCAGCCACGGGGTTTGCGGCAGCAAATTTAAATGGCTGACATAGCGTGCCAGATTAAAACTTTGCTGATGTTCAATTACATCGACCATTTCCGGCGCCAAAGCACAGGCGATTAGTGCAATTGCATCATCATAACTGTTACCCGTCATGCGCAGGCGCATCAAGGTGGCCTTGACTTCAGTGGGGTAGTTGTCGGCCAACTGGTTTTCAACCACTTCAAATATCATGGCCTGATCAAGCTGTTCATCCTGCATGCCGTTACCTTTTATCTGTTTATCAGCACAGTAAAACTGTTGCTGCATCATTAATATGCTTAGGCTAAGCTAGCCACCAACAAATAACAATAAGCAGTGTAGACTATGCAAGCTGAGCAACAAGGATGGCGTGGTCGGGTGCAGGCATTAGGCCCGGGTATTTTAATGGCAACCGCGGCGATTGGCGGCTCGCATCTGGTGGCGTCTACTCAGGCGGGTGCGTTATTTGGCTGGCAGCTTATCTGGCTTATCTTATTAGTAAATATTTTAAAATATCCGTTTTTCCGCTTTGGCGTGCAGTATACCCTCGAGCATAACGAAAGCTTGCTGCAGGGTTATCAGCGCAAGGGTAAGGCCTATTTTTACAGCTTTATCGGCCTGAATATTATTGCTGCTGTGGTGAATACCGCCGGTGTGTTACTGCTAACGGCCAGCCTGTTGCATTACGCCCTGCCATGGCCGGTGGCCGTGCCGCTGCTATGTGCCCTTATTCTGGTGCTGTGCCTGGCGATTTTACTGCTGGGCCATTACCGGGCACTGGATAACGTCGCCAAGCTGATCATGGTGTTGCTGACGGTAACGACGGTAGCTGCAGCCGTTATTGCCGCCGCCAATGGTGCCAATGCGCCGGCTGATTTTGTCGGGCCGTCGCCGTGGCAGCTGGTGACTCTTGGCTTTCTGGTAGCGCTAATGGGCTGGATGCCGGCGCCAATTGAAATTTCTGCCATAAGCTCATTGTGGCTCAAAGCCAAGCTGCGCCAACAAAGCATCAGTCGTCAGCAGGGATTATTTGATTTTAATCTGGGCTACTGGTTAACCGCTGCACTGGCGCTGGTGTTTGTCAGTCTTGGCGCCCTGGTGCAATACGGCTCCGAGCAGGACATCGCGCTGGCCGGCGCCGCTTTTGCCCAGCAGCTGATTGGCATGTACGCCAGCACAATAGGCGACTGGGCAAGGCCGCTGGTGGCGCTTATTGCGTTTTTATGTATGTTTGGAACTACCCTGACCGTACTGGATGGCTATGCCCGCACCTTAAATGAATCTTTTACCTTACTAGGCTGGCAACAGCCGGCTAATCATCATAGTCAGAATATCTGGTTGCTGGCGCAGGCAGCCAGTGGTATGGCGCTGATTTTGTTTTTCAGCGCTGCGCTGGGGCCTTTGCTGACCTTTGCCATGACCCTGGCATTTTTAACCACACCGGTATTTGCCTGGTTAAATTACAGTTTGATGGCCGGCAAAGGTGCCAATGGTTTAAGCTGGCCGCTGAAATTATTAAGCTGGGCAGGCCTGATTTATCTGACAGGCTTTGCCCTCTTATTTCTGACCTGGTTTGGTGGCTTTTTATAACCTGCTTACAACGCCAGGGTTTTCTCGCCGCGGGCAATCCCTGAAACCCCGCTGCGCACCACTTCTAAAATAGCGGTGCCGGCTAGTGCCTGAATAAAGGCATCCAGTTTATCGCTGGTACCAACTAACTGCACCGTGTAGGTGCTGGCGGTAACATCAATAATCTGGCCGCGGAAAATATCAGCACAGCGTTTTACTTCATCGCGTGTCGCGCCACTGGCTTTGACTTTTATCAGCATCAGCTCTCGTTCCAGATGCGGTGCATCATTTAAGTCGGTCAGTTTTACCACTTCAATCAGTTTGTGCAACTGCTTGGTAATTTGCTCAATCACCTGATCATTGCCATGGGTTACCAGAGTTAAGCGCGATAAGGTGGCATCTTCAGTGGGCGCTACGGTCAATGAATCAATGTTGTAACCGCGCTGGGCAAATAAGCCGACTAAGCGGGCCAGCGCGCCGGATTCGTTCTCCAGCAATACAGAAATAATATGGCGCATGGTTAGGTCCTCTCTGTCTTGCTTAAGAACATGTCATTCATCGAGCCACCCGGGATCTGCATCGGATAAACGTGTTCTTTCGGGTCAATATGAATATCCAGAAACACCAGCCTGTCTTTCAGGGCAAAGGCTCGCTCCAGCGCCGGAATAAGCTGCTCAGGTTCGGTTACCCTAATGCCGACATGGCCGTAGGCTTCAGCCAGTTTGACAAAATCGGGCAGGGAATCCATATACGAGCTGGCATAGCGTGACTCGTAATTCATATCCTGCCACTGCTTAACCATGCCTAAATAACCGTTGTTCAGGTTGATGATTTTGACCCCCAAGCCATACTGCTTGCAGGTCGATAATTCCTGAATATTCATTTGAATAGAGCCCTCGCCGGTCACACAGACTACATCGGCGTCCGGGTAGTTCAGTTTCACCCCCATCGCCGCCGGCAGGCCAAAGCCCATGGTGCCAAGGCCACCGGAGTTGATCCAGCGGTTGGGTTTATTAAAGCCATAGTACTGGGCAGCAAACATCTGGTGCTGGCCAACATCACTACAGACATAAGCATTGCCGTGGGTAATTTTACTTAGCTGCTCAATAACATATTGCGGTTTCAGTAACGGCGCAGCATCGTCGTAGCGGCCGCCATGCACGGCGCGCCATTCCTCAATTTGCTGCCACCATTTTTTCATCGCGCTGGCGTCCAATTTCTTTTTCTTTTGCTTTAGCAGCTCCAGCATTTCAGTCAGCACCGGCTGCACCAGGCCGACAATCGGAATATGGGCATTGATGGTTTTACTGATGCTGGCCGGGTCGATATCAATATGGATAATAGTGGCATCGGGACAGAATTTTTTGGTGTTGTTGGTCACCCGATCGTCAAAGCGGGCGCCGACAGCCAATATAAGATCGGCGTGGTGCATGGTCTGGTTGGCTTCAAAGCTGCCATGCATGCCCAGCATGCCGATAAATTGCTTATCGCTGGCCGGGTAGCAGCCCAGGCCCATCAGCGTATTGGTTACCGGCAAATTCAGTAATTGCGCCAGTTCGGTCAGTTCATGCGAGGCGCCACCCATTATTACCCCGCCACCAGCGTACAAAATTGGTTTTTTCGCCGCGAGCAGCGCCGTAACAGCCTTTTTAATCTGGCCGCTATGGCCTTTTAGTTTTGGCTGATAAGAGCGCAGTTTTACTTCACTGGGATAGTGGTATGCGAAAGTCTGGCTGGGAATGGTCATATCTTTCGGAATATCAATCACCACCGGCCCGGGCCGGCCGCTCTGGGCGATATAGAAGGCTTTTTTTATAATAGCCGGGATATCTTGTGGCCGGCGCACCGACATATTGTGTTTACAAATCGGTCGCGAAATACCGAGCATATCGGTTTCCTGAAAGGCATCATCACCGATTAAATGGCTCATCACCTGGCCGGTTAACACCACCATCGGAATAGAATCCATATAAGCGGTAGCAATGCCGGTTACTGCGTTAGTGGCGCCGGGGCCTGAAGTCACCAGTACCACCCCGGCTTTGCCACTGGCCCGGGCATAGGCATCGGCCATGTGGGTTGCCGCCTGCTCGTGGCGCACCAGCACATGCTTTACCTTGGTTTGCTGAAATAATGCATCATAAATATGCAGTACGGCGCCACCCGGATAGCCATAAAGATACTCTACTCCTTCATCGGCCAGCGCCCGGATAACCATAGCGGCACCCGATAACATCTCGGTTTGTTTTGTTTGGCTTGTCATGGTGTTGTCTCATAGTTTTTTATAGCAAAAGCGAGTGGCCAACGCTGCATAACCAGCATCGGCTCAATAATCTGCAGTACGCGTATGGTACCGCCTGTTTGCTACATGGACGGGTTGTAAACTATGGCGCTCTTGTTGTTGCTTCTTTTGAAGTCGTATTATCTGAACGCTATAACAACTTACGGGATCTCAGCGCCAATGTCGATGGTTTTTTCGAATTTGCGCCATCCCTTGCAGTGCTTGTAAAATAGCGCAACCGGCCACATAGTTAGGCCATTATGGCGAAATACAGGACCTGTCAGTTATGCAAAGCCCCATTGTAGAAGTCACTCTCCAAAATGCCCGTGAAGTGCTGGAGCAATCAAACACCCAACTGGTACTGTTTCAGTTTCATTCAGCACGCAGTGAAGGTTGTCAGCAGCTAACCCCCATTTTAAAGGCGATCGTTCAACAGTACCCCAAGCAATTGTTGTTGGCACGAGTAGATTGTGACCAGCAGCAAGACTTAGCCATGCAATTTGGTGTGCAGTCATTGCCCACCGTCATGCTGATTAAAGATGGCCGTCCGGTAGATGGCTTTGCCGGTGTTGAAACTGAACAAGCAATATTGGCCCGCTTACAGCCTTATCTACCTAAGCCGGAGGATGAACTGATTGCCCGGGCACAGCAGTTTCTGGCAGAGCAAAACCCGGCTGAAGCGTATCCATTATTTAAACAGGCGCTGGATTTAGCACCACAGCGGGCTGAGCTGAAAGTCTGGCTGGCGGATACCGCGGTGAGTTTAGGTCAGCTGCCGCAGGCACAAGCTTTACTGGCAGAGGTAAAGCTGGCCGATCAGGACAGCGTTTACAAAGCGGTTGTTGCTAAACTGGAGTTGGCGATGGAAGCGGCTGATACCCCGGAAATTCGTGCCCTGGAGCAGCAGCTGGCGGCCAAACCTGATGACAACAGTATTAAAGAGCAGCTGGCAGTACAATACCAGGCTGCACAGCGCAGCGAAGAAGCGCTGGCGCTGTTGCTGGGAATTTTACAGCAGGACCTCAATTACGGTGATAGCAAAAAACTGTTTCTGGATATTCTGGCAGCATTGCCCAAGGGAGATGCCGTTGCCAGTCAATATCGGCGCAAGCTTTACAGTTTGTTGTACTAGTGACTAGCCCGGCTTCGCTGCAGCAGGCTTTTATCGCGTGTAACGCGGTGCTTCAGCAATACCGGCAATACTGGCAGTTGGTGCCTTTTGCCTGCCAGCAATTGCCCTGGCATAACCCGGCGCTGGCAGAGAAATTGCTGGCGCTGCCAGAGCAAGAGCTGGCAGGTATTGACCAGAGCTCTGCGCTGCAGCAACAGCATTTCGGCGAGCTTTTTAACGGCTTATTTCAGCTGGAAAATTATCTGAACGCAGCGGACAACGTATTGCCAGCGACCGAATTAAAGCCGGTGCCGTTCTGGCTGACTAATGGCATTGCCGGACGTAAGCTGCAGCAGATTGACGCTTTTGCCCGCCAGTTGCCGGCCAGCAAGCTGCCAATGCTGGAATGGTGTGCCGGAAAAGGCCATCTGGGCCGGTTGCTGGCCTGGCAGTTTAACCGGCCAGTAACCAGTATTGAATGGCAACAGCAGCTCTGTGCTGATGGCAGCGCGCTGGCTAGTCAGTTTCAGATCCCGCAACGTTTTGTTCATGCTGACGTGCTGACAGTTCAGGGCAGCTCTGTGCTGGCACCGCAGCAGCAAGTGCTGGCGCTGCATGCCTGTGGTCAGCTGCATATCCAGCTGTTGCAGCACGCGGTTGCGACCGGTAGCCAGCAATTGAATATTGTGCCCTGCTGTTATCATTTAATTGTTGATGCGCAGTATCAGCCGCTATCAGCTTTGGCGCAGCAACAGGATCTGCGATTAAGCCAGCATGATTTAAAACTGGCGGTGCAGGGTCAGGTAACCGCCGGCGCCCGGATTGAAAAACTGCGGCATACCGAAGTGCAGTGGCGTCTGGCCTATCAGGCGCTGCGCGCTGATCTTACCGGTGAGACTGACTACCGACCGTTGTCGTCCGTTGCCAAGCACTGGTTCAGTGGCGACTTTGCGGAATTTGGCCGCTGGGCGGCGGAGCAGCATCAGCTGCCGCTGCCAGCAGTACCAGACTGGCAACATTATTTGCAGCAAGGTGCAGCGCATGCCGCGCTGGTGCGACGGATTGAACTGGTCAGGCATTTATACCGGCGGCCACTGGAACTGTGGCTGGTGCTGGATCGGGCATTATTTTTAGAACAGCATGGCTATCAGGTTAGGCTGGCTGCATTTTGTGACTATCAGGTCACACCGCGCAACCTGCTGTTGCAGGCTGAACGACATTAAAGCTGCGGTCCTGCCCGGCAGGCCAGTTGCTGTTCGGTAACAGTTTGCTGCTCTTGCTGGTAAAACGCCTGAATATGTTGATCTTTGCCATGCCAGCGCTGATTTAACCACAGCTGGAAGCGCTCGCGGAACATCGGATCATTGAAGTAATCGCCAATCACCTGCTCGTCTACTGCCAGCACATCGGCCTGAATAACAATACGTTTTAACCGTCCCATCAGCATGTCTAATGCAACATGCTGCTGATTATCCGGGTAAATTAGGGTGACATCTAAAATTGCATTAAACTGTTCGCCCATACTGGCCAGGGTAAAGGCAATACCGCCGGCTTTGGGGGGCAGTAAGTATTGAAAAGGACTACTTTTTGCCAGGCGTTTTTGCTCGGTACAGCGGCTGCCTTCAACAAAATTTATAATGGTCGTTGGCACCGTTAAAAATTTGGCACAGGATTTTCGGGTAGTTTCAATATCTTTGCCTTTTAAATGCGGTTGCTTTGCCAGCGTGGCCGCACTGTAGCGCTTCATATACGGCATATCCAGCGCCCAGCAGCCCGTTCCTAAAAATGGTATCCATTTTAACTGATCTTTTAAGAAAAACTTGGGCTCAGGAATAAGTTTATGGGCAAAGCCGCTGACTACCGGAATATCCAGCCAGCTTTTATGGTTGCTGATCAGCAAGTACCAGCTTTCCCGGTCCAGAGCCTGTTCGCCACTTATTTGCCAGTCAACGGCGTTAAATAAATTGATCAGGCCGGTATTAACTTGGGTCCAGCCTCGAAAACAGCCACGGCCAGCCGTCGCCAGCAGCCGGTGCACAGGCTTAAATGGCAGCAACAGTTTCAGGATGCCCAATGGAGTGACCACGATGCCCCAGAATGCCAGATTTAGCGCAAAACCCGTAAAACTGAACGGTAGCAGTAACCAACCCGGTAAAAAACTTAACATCAGCTTACTCCTTTATCTGCCAATGCGGCCAACTCCCGATCTTTCTGCTGCCATAGCTGGTTTACCCAGAGCTGAAACTGCTCACGGTAGACCGGGTCGTTATAATCGCCAACCAAATCACTGCTGATTGGCAGCACGTTAATGTGGACTGTTATATCACGAACCTTACCCGAAATATAATCCCAGAAACTGGGAATGCCCTGTGGATAATAAATGGTAACATTGAGCATTTTATGCAGCTGATCGCCCATGGCGCCAAGTACAAATGCTACGCCACCGGCTTTTGGTTTTAGCAAGCGCGCAAAGGGTGATTGCTGGATGTCATGTTTAGCTTTGGTAAAGCGGGTGCCTTCTACAAAATTCATAATGGTAGTGGGTTTAAACTGAAACTTAACACAGGCCTTGCGGGTAGTTTCGATATCTTTGCCCTGCAACTGCGGGTTTCTCAGCAAAAAGTTCTTGCTATAACGTTTCATAAATGGGAAATCCAGCGCCCACCAGCAAATACCCAGCAACGGCACATAAATCAGCTCTTTTTTCAGAAAGAATTTTATAAACGGAATTTTGCGGTTAAAAATATTCTGTAACACCAGAATATCAGCCCATGATTGATGGTTGGCTAGCAGCAGATACCAGTCTTTACGTGATAATTGCTCCAACCCCTGTACGTTCCAGCGAATGCGGGTAAATAAACGGGTGGTAAAGTTGTTGACGCTGATCCATGCCACGGCACAGGCATCCAGCAGATAAGTCATCCAGCTTTGCCAGCGTTTAATCGGTGGCAATTTCAGCACTGCCAGCAGGGTGACCGGTACAAACCAGAACAAGGTATTTAAGAAATATAATAATACCGATATTGTGCCGACAACGGGTTTAGGTAGAAACGAAAACATAGCGCACCTGGTTATTTAGTGTTGCCATCGCAGGCAACAGGAAATAAGCTTAAGACAAGTACAGAGCAGCCCCTGGCTGCTCTGTACTTGTCCGATCAGTGGCTATTCTAGCTTAATCTTCGAAATAGGTATAACCATAAACGCCGGATTTAAGTTCATCCAGCAACGCTTCTTTCTGATCGGTACTCATGTCCAGTTTAGCCAACTGGTTGCTATATGACGTTAGCAGTTTAGCGGCGTCAAACTGCACATAGCGCAGTACATCAGCTACCGTGTCGCCCTTGATAATATTGGTCAGCTTGTAACCACCGTTATCATTCAGTTCAACATGCACTGAGTCGGTGTCGCCAAACAGGTTGTGTAAATCACCAAGGATTTCCTGATAGGCGCCTACCATAAACATGCCCAGTAAATACTGCTCGTCTTCTTTATATACCGGTAGCGGCAGGCTTGATTCGATACCGTTGCCGTCAGCATAACTTTTTAACTGGCCATCAGAATCACAGGTTATATCCTGAATAATGGCTCTGTGGTCCAGCGGCTCCAGCATCCGCTCGAGCGGCATGACCGGGAACAGCTGGTCAATACCCCAGGCGTCGGGCATTGACTGGAACAGTGAAAAGTTAACGAATAATTTATCGGCCAGTTTTTCATTCAGTTCGTCGTGAATAGCCCGGTGCGAGCGAGCGGATAAATCTAAGTTAGCTCTTACTTTGTTAATGGTGGCAAAGTAAATTTGTTCCAGCAATGACCAGTCTTGCAGAGTGAGCAAGCCGTGCACGTATTGGGCATGGGCATCGGTGAAATAGTGAATAGCATCATGATAAGCCTCAACCGCCGAACGTGGCGTCACATTCTGGTAGGCCTCCCATAACCCTAAAATAACCGTAGGTGCATCGTCGCTGGGCTCAGGCAAATTGACTAAACCGGGCGCCCTTTCGATATCAATGGCATCAGTTACCAATACCGCATGATGCGCAGTCATCGCCCGGCCAGACTCGGTTATAATATTCGGGTGTGGCAGGTCATACTCGTCACATACTTCTTTTAAACCGTTCACCACATTGCGGGCATATTCCATCATGGTGTAGTTCATCGAACACGCAGAGCGGGATTTCGAGCCTTCGTAATCGACACCTAAGCCACCACCGACATCAACGGTGGTGATGGGGACGCCCAGGGTTCGTAATTCGGCGTAATGCCGGGCACATTCACGAATTGCGTTATGAATATCGCGAATGTTGGCAATTTGCGAACCGATATGAAAGTGCACCAGCTGAAGCAAATCCAGCTTGCCTGCCGCCCGCAGCACGTCAATTGCCTGCAGAACCTGGGTAGCCGTTAAACCAAATTTGCCTTTTTCACCACCGGTGTTTTGCCATTTACCTTTACCCACTGAGTTTAAACGGATCCGGATGCCAATACGCGGCGCTGCACCTAAGTTATCTATTTCGCGCAACAGGGTTTTTAATTCAGACAGCTTTTCAACCACCACATAGACGGTATGGCCCATCATCTGGCCAATGGTCGCCAGGCGCAAAAATTCGCTGTCTTTATACCCATTACAGACAATCTGCAACGGTTTTTCGGTAACCCCTAAAATGGCCATTAGCTCAGGTTTACTGCCTGCTTCCAGGCCTACTTTGCCACTTTCATGGCTTATTAAACGTTTAACGACAGAAAACTGCTGGTTTACTTTAATCGGATAAACGGCAGTGTACTGCCCCTGGTATTCTTTTTCGGCCTTGGCATTCTTAAATGACGTGATCAGGGTATCAACCCGGTGCTGCAATATATCGGTAAAGCGCACCAGCACCGGCAGTGTCAGGCCTTCTTCTTTAAAGCGGTTAGTCAGCTCAGGAAAACTGATTCCCGCTTTGCTATGATCCTGATCCGGATAGGCAATTAAATTCCCTTTCTGATCAACATCAAAATAGCCTTCACTCCAGACGGCAACGTTATAAATTGAACGTGCTTTTTCAATACCCCAATCAGCCATTACGATTCCTTAAATATTTCTCTGTCAGATAGTGTAAAGCCTATGCCGCTATGCTGCAGCAAAAAACGATAAAAATTTGTTTGTTGTCGCTCATACAGGCAAAATACGTGACCTATACGTAGAAGGGGAATAAAGATGTCAGTATTCGATGACAAAAAGTGGTTAACTGAGGTTTTTGCCGACAGCGGCAGCGTATTTGGCCTGGCCATTACCAAAAAGCTGGATGAAGTACAGTCGCCGTTTCAGAAAATTGCCATGTATGAAACCAGTCATTTCGGTAATTTAATGGTAATTGACGACGTGATCATGCTCAGTAGCCGTGACAACTTTTTGTATCATGAAATGCTGAGTCACCCGGTATTATTTACCCACCCTAATCCGAAAAACGTGGTGATTATCGGCGGTGGCGACTGTGGTACCTTGCGCGAAGTGTTAAAACACCCCGGCGTAGAAACGGTTACGCAAATTGATATCGATGAGCAGGTTACCCGGATGGCTGAAAAGTACTTCCCGGAACTATGCGAATCAAATAATGACCCTCGTGCCACATTACAATTTGCCGATGGTATTCAGTTTATGCGGGATGCAAAAGCAGAATCAGTGGATGTTATTATTGTTGACTCGACCGATCCGATAGGCCCCGGCGAAGGGCTGTTTAACCGGGCATTTTATGCCAGCTGCCTGCAAGCCTTGCGCGCTGGTGGTATTCTGGTGCAGCAAAGTGAGTCACCGTTAATTCATATGCCATTGTTATCGGCGATGCGGCAGGCGATGAGCGATGCCGGTTTTGCGGCGCTACAGACCCTGAACTTTCCGCAGATGGTATATCCTTCCGGTTGGTGGACCTGCACCCTGGCACGCAAAGGCGCAGCGTTCAATGGTTTTCGTGAAGCGGATGCGCAACAGGCTCCTTTTAATACAGAATATTACAATGTTGATATTCATAAAGCAGCCAGCGCCCTGCCAAACTTTATGAGAAAAGCGCTGGAAGCCAGCTAAAGAAAGGTGTAAGCCCGATCAACTAGTTTGCGGCGAGTGAATGGCACAAAATAATTCTCAGAGAAGGCTTGCTAAATTGGCAAGCATTTTGTACATTTATTGCTCATAAAAAGGGTGAAGTAATATGAGATACTTGTCGTTATTGTTTTTTGGGGCGTTTTCAGCGCAAGCGACGGTGTATAAATGTGAAACTAACGGCGTTGTTGAATTTAGCCAGTTTCCATGTGCCAAGGATGCTGAAGCAGTAGATATGCGGCCGGTGGGTACGGCCTTGTCAGGTACACCTGGTGAATTTAAACAGCAGGTTGACGCCGTGAAACGTAAAAGCCGGTTTGTCGAGTTTCAGATAGCTAAGCTTGAGCAGGAAAAAACGCTGTTACTCGAAGAGCTTAAAGCCGAACAGTATAAGTTACGACGCAGTTTCCCGCGGGCAGAAGAAGTGGCAGCCATTGCTCAGAAGATTGAGCGAACCGAGCAACGTTACGCTGAGCGTATCAGTACAGAGCGTGCTACTTTAAGAGGCTTGCAGGCTCAGGCAGTATCGCTTGAACGGCAATACGCCCAAAATCAGTAATTAATCCAAAACCGCAATTACCAAAAGCCCGCTAGATAGCGGGCTTTTATCTTTGGTCTGTTTTATGGCTGCAACCTGCCGCACAATAGCCCACCCTGTTCGCCGATATCCATATTTAACCAGCCAGATTAGGCCAGCCCTAACACTCAGTTACGCTAACCCGTCGAAATCATCTCCGGTAAAATATAAATAAAATTCACCTGGCAATATCATTTGTAATTATTTGTAATCCAAATGTGAAAGGGGTGGTTTCTATGCTACACATTTGTGGCTGTCTATGCGGCAGTACTAACACAAATAAAAAAGGAAGCATATGAATACGCTATTTAAATATTCACTTTGTGCGCTGGCAGTCAGTTCTACCGGTTTTAGCTGTGCCAGTTTCGCTCAGCAGAGCTCAACGGACGCAACTGCACCTCAGGTTGAGCGAATTGAAGTAACCGGCTCACGAATCAAACGTAATGATTTGGAAGGCGCCGCGCCAATTGATATTATCAGCCGTGATGAAATTGCAAAATCGGGTTTCTCCAACCTGCAGCAACTACTGGAAAGGACACCGGTTGCTGGTACTGGTACATTTTCTACCCGCGGCAATAACCAGGATTCAACCGCTAATGGTGGCGCGGCTATCAGCTTACGAGGCTTTGGTTCAGATGCGACCCTGGTGCTGATCAATGGCCGGCGGGTTGCAGTCAGTGCTTTTGCTGAAAATATTGCCAACTCCTTTGTCGATATTAATTCTATTCCGGTTGCCGCGATTGAACGGATTGAAATACTTAAAGATGGTGCGTCTGCTGTGTATGGCTCAGACGCTGTGGCTGGGGTGGTTAATATTATCTTACGCAAAGACTTTGATGGTGCTGAACTCAGTGTCAGTCATGGTGGCACGACCGGGCCATCCTATGATGAAACCTCAGCAAGTCTGGTATGGGGCGCTGAGACAGATGATGCCAACGCAACCCTAATTCTGGATTATTTTAAAAACACCGTGATTACCGGGGCAGAGATGGGCCGCTTTGGCACGGCAAATCAGGAACCCTACGGTGGTTTGGATTTACGCTCTTCCCGTGGTTTCCCGGGCAACTTCATTGTAAATGGTGAAACCCGTATCGACCCGGGTTGCCCGGCTGAAAGAGCATTCGGTCAAACCTGTGTATTTGATTATGGTCCTTTTGGTATGGTGGTTCCTGCCGCAGAGCGGGTGGGTGCAATTTTTCTGGGGAGTCAGAGCCTTGGCAATGATTTGGAAGGCTATATCGAATTAGCGGTTCAGCATAACCGTTCCCAGGCAGCAGGGGCGGCAACTCCACTAGATGGCGATGCCGGATTAACAGTTCCTGCTTCGCATCCAGATAACCCTTTTAATGAAGATATTGCGATAAACCGCTTTCGTACGGTAGATGCCGGACCGCGGACGTGGGATATAGAGTCTGATTCATTACGACTTGTCGTGGGGTTGCGCGGGCAATTGCAGAAATGGGACTGGGATATTTCTGCCCAGAAAGGCCGCAGTGAATCGATGCAAACCGGCAGCAAGCAACAGGGCTGGGTGCGCACTGATTTTCTGCAAGAGCAAATTAACTTAGGCAACTATAATCCATTTGGTGGCACCATTAATTCGCCAGAAGTGATTGACGCCATTACGACCTCGTTAGTTCGGCGTGGTGAGTCTCATATTACCGCATACGATGCCAGTATCAGCGGTGAAGCGTTTGAACTGGGGCAACAAATGGTCTCGTTTGCTGCTGGCGTTGAGTACCGGGAAGAAGATGCCTTTGACCAGCCGGATGATCAGTTTCAGCGCGGTCTTATTTTCGGTACTGAGTCGGTTTCGGCGCAAGCACAACGCGATCAATATGCGGCTTATGTTGAATTATTAGTTCCGCTATCTGATGAGCTTGAATTTACTGTCGCCGGTCGCTATGACCACTACAGCGATTTTGGCTCTACCACCAACCCGCAATTAAGTATGAAATGGCGGCCGCTGGAAAACTTTACCCTGCGTGCCTCATTCGGGCAGGGCTTTCGCGCCCCTTCATTGGCTCAAATTGGCTTGGGGCCATCTCAGGAATCGGTATTTTTCACAGACACCTTTCGCTGTCCAACGATTGATCCGAGCAATCCAGCCTGCGCAGCAACCGACTACACTATTGTGTTTGTTGGCGCTGAAGGGTTGCAACCAGAAGAATCTGAAACATTTAATCTTGGCTTTGTCTGGCAGGTAAATGATGAATTTGATGTCACAGCTGATGTCTGGAGCATTACGCAGGACAATAAAATCGACAAAAATAATTTTCAGAATGTCTATAACGCCGAATGTAATAACCAGAACAGTAGCATTTGCGTTCGCTTAGACCCCCTGCCAGGCCAAACCCTGGGTGAGTTGTCCCGCTTATTTAACAGTTATGTCAACATCAGCTCGCAGGAGGCAACAGGCATAGATCTGTCTACTTCATACCGGTTAGCGTTGCAGGATATGGGGCAAGTTCGCTTTAATCTGGACTGGTCATATATCAGTAAGTTCGAGAAAAATGGCATTGATTACGCGGGCGAATATAATTATCCGCAACATCGTTGGTTAGCTGCAGCAGACTGGAGTCATGGTGATTGGGGGGTCGTAACCAGCTTAAGCTACATTGGTGAGTTTGAAGACTATGCAGCACCAAGTGATGTTGAAAGTACATCAACACGCTCGATTAGTGCACAAATGCTGTTAGATGTGCAGCTGCGCTATAACCTGAACGATAGCACGCAGTTTGTGCTGGGTATGAATAATGCACTGGATGAAGATCCGCCGTTTGCAATAGGTGATGGTGATGCCGACTTATACGGCTATGCGTCGCGGGTGCATAATCCACGTGGGCAGTTTGTATACGGAAAAATCAGTTATCGCTTTTAATCAGCGTAACTAATAAAAAAACAGCGCCTGTTGGCGCTGTTTTTGATTAATTTAAGTTAATTGCTACTTTAACTTAATAGGTTGATTTTTATTCAACAATAGGTTCGATATGGATCTCTACCCGACGGTTTTGCGCTCGGTTAGCATCTGAAGTATTCGGTACTGCCGGATAATTTGGGCCGTAGCCCTGAGTTTCCAGTCTGACAGACTGCACGTTTTGCGCCATCAAATAGTTTTTAACGGCATCGGCACGGGCCATCGATAAATTCATATTATATTGATAGGGGCCGGTATCATCAGTATGACCGGCAATGACCAACATGGTTTTTTCATAATCGCGAAGTACTTTAGCTATATCATTAAATACCGGATACAAGTTTGCTTTAATATCTGACCGGTTAATATCAAAAGTAAGCTGGGCTGGAATTTCTAATTTTAAAATGTCGCCATCGCGGATTACTTTCACTCCTGAGCCGCTTAGCTCTTCGCGCATGGCTTTTTCCTGATTATCCATGTAGCTGCCAACGGCGGCACCTGCCAGGGCGCCTACAGCGGCTCCGATCACCAGGCGTTTATCTTTATGATTACCCGTAGCTTTTCCGGCAATAGCACCGGCAACAGCACCAATAGCGGCTCCTCTGGTGGCATTAGACTGATTAGCACAGCCGGCTAAGATCAGGCTGGCAACAAGGGTCGTAACAGCAAAAGACATAAACTTCATATTGGGCTCCTCATAATGATGTACTGAGCTTAACACTGTTCTCTGAATTGCTGCTGAACTTAATCATTTACTTAAGTGTATAGGCCTGGTTACTATCTTCCAAAACAGGTCATGTAGATTTTTTGTAAATGGAATTCCCTTTCGCTGCTTTTTTGGGTAAGGTAGCTAAGTTTTTTGGTAGCAAGAATGGCTGCCAGCACCTTAGACAGTCGGGATAAACTGTGATGATAATAATAATTCGTTGTTTTTGTTTGTTTTTTATTTTGGGGCTTGCTCAGGTCGCACACGCCAACGTCTTTAAATGTACTGCAGCAGATGGCAGTGTGGTATTTCAGGGGGCACCTTGTGTTTCAGGTGATCAGGCCCAGATTGATATGCTGTTCGGTGAGCAGAAAGAGCGCGAGCGGATACCTTTGTTAGAGGGTAGCTGGTGTGAGCTGGGAACCTCTAAAGTGCTGGACGGCACCGTCTACCGGGATGAATCGCTAAGTAAAACCTGGATATTCGCCAAACATCAGATGACTCAGCACATTCAGCAAGGGCAACGCCAGGATACCTTTAATTATAATATCCGCCAACAAACAGGTAACTTTGTGATTGATCATCCGGCTTTTGGCAGCGGCCAGGTGAGTTGGCGCGTACGGCATCACACTGAACAAGAGCTTATCATCGCGGCGTATGGTAATTTTACCCATCTGACTGCCGGTGAGTGTAACGTTGCTGTAGCGCGCAACTAAATAAAAATAGACATGTAGACGCCTAAATCGTAAGCTGCTGCCAGGGTTAAACGGGAGTGGTTTATGGCTTTTTCGTCCTGGCGTCGTATTGTTATCAAAGTAGGCAGTGCATTAATTGCGCCCTCTGCTCAGGGTTGTTCTACCCGCTATCTGTTAACTATTGCCCATTTTATTGCACAGTGCCGGCTGGCCGAAATAGAGGTGGTGCTGGTCTCCTCCGGCAGTGTCGCTGCCGGACGCAATGCCATTGTTGCGAAGCAACACCCTTTGCCAATCAATATTAAACAAGCAATGGCTGCGGTAGGCCAAAGCCGGATGATGGCCAGCTGGAGCCAGCTATTCGACTTTGATTGTGCCCAGATACTGCTAACCCATGATGATCTGCAAGACCGTCGCCGTTACCTGAATATTGATAATACGTTGCGTACCTTGCTGGCCAATCAGGTATTACCCATTGTTAATGAAAACGACTCAGTGGCGACGGCGGAATTAAAAGTGGGTGACAACGACAACCTGGCCGCGCTGGTTGCAATAGTGGTAGATGCCGATGCCCTGCTAATCTGCTCTGATATTGATGGTTTATATACGGCGAACCCCAGGCTGGTTGCTGATGCGCAGCATATTGCTGAAGTGACTCAGATCACCAAGACGATCTATGCCATGGCCGGTGGCAGCCATCATGCTATTGGTACCGGTGGTATGCTGACAAAAATACAAGCCGCCGATAAAGCGACGAGAGCCGGAATCGACACCCTGATAATCAATGGTCAGGATGCCAACAGTTTTGCACGACTTCTTGCTGGCGAGCCAACGGGTACCCGCTTTGTCCGGCAGCTGGAGCGGCTTAGTGCCAAAAAGCACTGGCTGTTAAACAGCCTGAAACAGTGCGGGGCGGTGCAAGTTGATGCCGGCGCCTGTGCGGCGTTGCAGCAACATGGCGCTTCGTTGCTGGCCAGCGGTATTGTAAGTTGTACCGGCAGTTTTGACAAAGGCGATGCGCTACTGATCACTGGTCCAGAACAGCAGGCGTTGGCAAAGGGCATTAGCCAGTACAGCTCGCACGAACTAACCAAAATACTGGGGCTGCACAGTAGCCAGATCGCCACTATACTCGGCTATTGCCCCAGTGAAGAGGTAGTACACCGCAACGATTTAGTGCTGTTAAGCTAACCAGCTGCGTACTGATTAACGTTACCCGAATAAAAGGAATGCTAATGAAGCTGGCGATTGTAGGGGGGGGCATTAACGGTTTATCCAGTGCCTGGCAATTGGCGCTGGCGGGCCATCAGGTCACCTTGTTTGAACGAGACAGACTTATGGCGGCAACCAGTAGCGCATCGTCTAAGTTACTGCATGGCGGTTTACGCTATCTGGAGCAGGGTGAGTTCCGGTTGGTGCGGGAGGCCCTGCAGGAACGGCGCTGGTGGCTTAAAAAAGCCCCGCAACTTACCCGCCGACTGCCCATTCTTTATCCTATTTATCATGATTCGCAGCGAAAACGCTGGCAACTAAAAATTGGATTGTGGCTGTATGATACGTTTGCCGGACGCAAAGGTATTGGCCGTCACCGCTGGCTAACGGCGTCGCAGACGTTACGATGCTCCGCACATTTAAAAGCTGAAGGGCTGACAGGTGCCTATCTTTTTTTTGATGGCCAGATGGACGACCAGAAATTGGGGCTATGGATGGCCGCGCAATGTACTAAAGCCGGTGTGCAAATTTGCGAATATACTGATGTACTGCAGGTTGATACGGGTGGCAAGGTATTGCTGGACAATGGTTGGCAATCCTTTGACCGGGTGATCAATGTCGCGGGCCCCTGGAGCCAGCAGTTGCTAAAGCAGTCAGATTTAGCGCAGCTACCGCTCGATTTAGTTCGCGGCAGCCATTTGCTGCTGCCGGCAAACAGTCGCTATGGCCATATGCTGGAGGTGCCCGGCGAGACGCGTATCGTATTCGTATTACCGTATCAGGGTAATACCTTACTGGGTACTACCGAGGTCAGGCAGCAATTAAGCGACCCCATTACCTGCTCAGACGCCGAGCGAGACTATTTGTTAGCTGTGTATAACCATTATTTTCAGCCTGCAGCAGACCAGAACAGCGTGCTGGCTGACTTTGCCGGCGTGCGGCCATTGCTGGGTGGCAGTGCTAATGCCAGCAAAGCGAGCCGCGAGTATCGGCTCAACTGGCAGGGGCAATTGCTGACGGTATCGGGCGGCAAGTGGACTACCGCCCGTGCCCTGGCAAAGCAGGTTAGGCTAGCGGTTGCTAAAAGCGAAACCAAGTAGTATTGCGATAATATTTCGCGATAAAAACTCGCATTGTCATTTAAATTAAGTATGATTTTGGTCACTAAAATAGCCGTTAAGAGGTAGGCATGTTTTCATCATTTAACAAAATGGCGGTAAAACAGCAATTTGTGCTGGTACTGGTGCTGTTAATACTAGTCAGTTCAGTACTAAGTGGCGTTCTGGCTTATCGTCAAGCGAAGCAGCTGGTGGTCAACCGGATGCTGCAGCATGAAATGCCTGCCGTAGTAGGACAGATAGGCGAGACCCTGGAGGCGCAGGTAAGCAAGATGACGATGGCTACCCGACAGCTGGCAGAGAACCCCTATATTTTACAGTGGGCAGAACAGGGCTTTCCTCCGCAGGAAGAAGCATTACTGCTGCAGCAAATTCGTAATGTTAAAAATCAGCTTGGTCTTGATGCCGCGTCATGGGCAGACCGGCAAACCGGCCGGTACTGGAATCAGGATGGTTTTTTAAGGGTACTTAATCAGCAGGAAGACGGTTGGTTTTTTGCTTTCAGGGACTCCGCAGCCGCCACCAACGTCAGCTTGTTTACCGAACCTGGTGGCAAGGTAAGGATGTTTGTTAACTATCAGCAACTGAACGGGCGTGGTTTGTCAGGGATTGCCGTATCGCTGCAACAAATGGTCGATTATCTCCGCGGGCTGCGTATCGCCGACACGGGTCAGGCCTATCTGGCCGATGGTGATGGCAATATCGTGATCCACCCCGATACCAGTCTGATTGGCCAGCAAACGATGACGCAGTTATACGGCAGCGGCGTAACAGGACAATTAGTATCAGGAAAGGCATTACACACTCAGGTCACCGACGATTTACTGCTGGTCAGTGTGCCGGTGCAGGGCACTGTCTGGTCGGTGGTTGCCCAGGTACCGCTGACTGAAGTGCTGGCCCCGGTGCAACAACTGCGCAATACGTTACTGTTAACCGGCTTGGCGGCCACGCTGTTTGCAGGCTTACTGGCCTGGTTACTGGCCAGCTCCCTCACCCGTCGTTTGCATTCGGTTGCGGAAACGCTGCAGAACATTGGTGAGGGCGAAGGTGATTTACGCCAGCGGTTGCCAGCCGATGGTGCCCTGGAAGTGCGCCAGATAGGTTCTGGATTTAACAATTTTGTGGCGAAAATTCATGGTCTGATCACCCAGCTGCATCAACAAAGTGAGCAATTGCAGCAGTCGGCCGTGCAGGTTAATAGTAGTGCTGATAATAACCGGGATCTGGCGCAGGAGCAGCGCGACAGGTTAAGCGGGATTGCTACCGCAATTGAACAGCTGTCTAACACCATCAGTGCCGTAGCAGGTAATGCTGCTAAAGCAGCCGATACCGCGGAACATACCAACCAAAATGCCAGCCGCGGGCTTGAAGTGATAGGTAACACCAGCCAGAGCCTGCAAAAACTTACCCTGGAAGTCGACCATATCGCGGCAGTAGTGGCGACCCTCGCTAAAAACAGTGACAAGATCGGCGGCATTCTTAATGTTATCCGCGCTATTTCAGAGCAAACCAACTTGCTGGCGTTAAATGCGGCTATCGAAGCAGCAAGGGCCGGGGAGCATGGCCGGGGTTTCGCGGTGGTGGCGGATGAAGTGCGGCAACTGGCCCAGCGGGCAGCAAGTGCTACCGACGAGATTCAACAAATGATTAATCAGTTGAACAGTGAGTCACAGCAGGCAGTAAATGCGGCCGAGCAAGGCAAGCAACAAGCCAGTGAGAGTGCCCAGGCAATGGTGCAGGCAACTGCTGAGTTACAACATATCGTCGATGGTATTCGTGAGCTGGATCAGCTGAACCGGCAAGTGGCAACCGCTACCGACGAGCAAGCGGCGGTAGTACAGCATTTGGGACAAAGCGTGCACAGTGTGGCGCAGCTGGTAGATGACAGCACCAGTTCTGCTACCACGCTGGCCGAGTTCAGTGTGCAGTTACGTCAGCTGTCAGTTGAATTAAACCGGCTGATAGACCGGTTTATTGTGTAGTCGTTTTTTAACGCAAGGTGGTGTCGCGGTTTTACAGGGTCAGCGCCAGGATTTTTGAACGGCGCTGATAATTATACAGCTGCTTTTTTTGGCTGGGTAAGTCATCTACCGTTACCAATTCAAAGCCCTGCTCTAAAAACCAGTGAATGCTGCGGGTAGTCAGGGCGAATACTTTGTCATAGCGGCGCTGCCGTGCCTGCTGAATAATATGCTTTAACAGCAAATAGCCCCGATCGGCATCGCGGTAATCGGGGTGCACCGCCAGGCAGGCAAATTCGCCAACATTTTCATCAATAAACGGATACAACGCTGCGCAGCCGATCACCAGGCCATCGCGCTCAATTAAGGTAAAGTAGTCAATTTCCATTTCCAGCTGTTCACGGGAGCGGCGTACCAGCAACCCCTGTTGCTCCAGCGGCCTGATTAAATCTAAAATACCGCCAATATCTCTTATCGTTGCCCGGCGCAGCTTTTCCGCTGATTCGGTAACAATCTGGGTACCGATACCATCGCGGGAGAACAATTCCTGCAGCAGTGCGCCATCTTCGTCGTAACTAACCAGGTGGCAGCGTGGCACGCCACCACGGGTGGCGGTTATGGCGGCATGCAAAAAAGCCAGGGTTCCCGGGCAGGCACTATTGTTCTGAGCCAGCATCTGCAGAGTTGTTTCAGCATCATTGGGCATTAATTCGGCAATAATCTCGCCGTCGTCATCGGTAATGCCGCCCACTTCGCTAAAACCAATCATTTTGTCGGCTTTGAGCTTTATCGCCACCTGAGTGGCAATGTCTTCGGCTGTTAAGTTAAAGCTTTCACCGGTCACCGAGGCCGCTATCGGCCCCATGAGCACAATGCCATTGTGCTCCAGCTGCCGCTTAATGCCGGCGACGTCTATGCGCCGAACTTTACCACTATGGTGATAATCAACACCTTCATCAACACCTAATGGCTGAGCAATAACAAAGTTACCGCTTACCACGTTTATTTGGGCTCCCTGCATGGGAGTGTTACTTAAACTCATCGACAAACGGGCGGTAATATCCAGCTGCAGTGCGCCGGCTACCTGTTTAATCAGTTTAAATGAGTCGTCATCGGTTACCCGGACCCGGTTGTGATAGGTCGGTTCAAGCCCGGCTTGTCCCAGCGCCTGATTAATTTGTGGCCTGGCGCCATACACCAACACAATTTTAATACCGAGACTGTTAAGCAGGGCAACATCATTAATAATACTGCGAAAACCACCTTGAGTAATCGCTTCGCCGCCCAGCATTACCACGAAGGTTTTACCACGGTGAGCATTAACATAAGGAGCAGACTGGCGAAAACCGGAGACAAGTTCAGTAGTGCGCACGGGTAAGGGACTTCCTTTTACTTAAAAATTAACAGTATTTGTTATTAAAGATGGCAGCAAGATGACAAAAAGCCAAATTTACTGACAGCAAAATCAGCATTTTAGGTTGAAAGTGTATTTTTATCCACTTTTTTAGCATATATATTCTTAGCTTCAGGCTCAGGCGTTTTAAAATCACTCTGACCCATTTTTGGCGCAAGCGGCGATTAGTCGAGGATAATATGTGGCAAAAAGCGTGAACTGTCTTTGGTGATCAGGCTGTTGTCTTCACGGATGCAAATACCGGCTGCACTATCGCCAACCACCCAGCTCCCAATTAAGGTGTAGCTGTCGCCAAATTTTGGCAGCGGTGCCAGCGCCTGACGAATATAGCCGCTGTCGGTGTAAGGACCGTCTTCAGTTAAGCGCTGGCCACTGGCGGTCACCAGCTCAATATTGGCGCCCTCACGCGAGAATAACGGTTTTTTAACCCAACCGGGCTCAACCTGACTGTTGTCGGCAAAGAAGGCTGGCAATAAATTAGGATGGCCCTGATATTTTTGCCATAGCAGCGGCAAAATGCCTTTATTAGACAACAATAGCTTCCAAATCGGCTCCAGCCACTGGGTTTTGCTGGTTAAAATGGTGCTGGCAAAATCTTCCTGCAGCATAAATTCCCAAGGGTATAGCTTAAACAGACCATTTACCGCAAAGCCAGCCATATCTACCAGCTGCCCTTCGATATCGCCTAATTGTTCCAACTGAATGTAACGACAATCCAGGCCAGCCTGCAACGCAATATCCATCAGGTAGTCAACGGTGCCTTTATCTTCGATGCTCTCGGTCACGCTGCTAAAATAAAACGGCTGGGCCAGCGGCAGCTGGGCGAAAGCCTGCTCCAGTTTGTCCTGTACCGAGTTAAACTGATCAGCGCCTTGCGGTAACTGACCTCGCATCAGCTGATCTTCCAGCCAGACCCATTGAAAGAAACCGGTTTCAAATAATGAGGTAGGGGTGTCGTAGTTCAGCTCCAGCAATTTTGCCGGGCCAGTACCGTTATAACTGAAGTCCATCCGACCATATAAGTGAGGTTCACCATTGCGCCAGCTATTAGCAATAAAGTCCCAGAACCGCTCAGGAATGGCGAGTTGTCTTAGTAATCGTTCGTCAGCCAGAATATCGGGCACCAGGTCCAGTGCCATCTGGTGCAGTTCTTCTGTTGGCGCTTCTAAATCCTGTTCTATTTGCGCAAGACTAAACTGGTAGTAAGCACTTTCATCCCAGTATCGTTCATTATCGATGGTATGAAATTCAAAGCCAACGCTGCTGGCAAAGTCTTGCCAGCCCGGACGCGGCGCAATACTGTGTCGTTTCACTTAATTCAGCCTCCGTAGCTGCGATTAGCGCTACGCTGTGCTGCCTGCGCGCCAAAACCACCACGCCGGGCCAGGGTTGCCGGTTTTGGTTGCACTGCTGAAGGCCGGATAGTAGTGGTACCCGACTGGCTGGCGACTGCGGTATTAGTGGCGGTGCGGAATGTATTGCGATCGTCACGCGATTTATACAGTGGTTGGGTTGGCACGGTATTGCGGCCGGTTGCGCCAGCCGTTTGCTGACTGGTGGCCTGGCCTGAACCTGCTGCCAAACCGCCGCGGTTTAACATCTGGCCAGCCATAAAGCCCATCATCATTGGCATAAAAAAACTGCCCTGCTGGTGTTGTTCCGGAGCGGTTTCACACTGGCCAGCGCCGAAATCAGCTTCGCATTCCTGTTTATTGGCATAGCGGGGGGCCACCTTGGGGTGCAGTTGTTCTGCCTCAGCAAATGCTGCCTGGCACTGGGCCGGCGGGTTATAAAATGCCGCGCATTCATCTGGCGTACTGAATACCTGGGCGGTCACCTCTTTTTCAGCGCAGCCATTTAGTACCAGGCCAGCGGCAGGTAGCATAAAGATCAGTGCAGCTTTCTGACTGCGTTTGCTGGGACGTAATTTCATCGGCTACTCCTTAATAACTCATACAGGCGGCATTTAACATACCCACCGTAACTGAACAGCCAGCTGAGAAAATGCCGGCGGCTAACTCACCCTGCGTAATACGTTGTGGCAACTGTTTCAAGGCAGCACTGCTAAGCAGAAAGGTCAGTACCTGAACCACTAATGCCACCCCCCCCCAGATGGCACAATCTAACAATGACATTGAATGGGTGATAGCGCTGCTAAGTGGCCAGGCAAAGCCAACCAGAGCACCGGCAAAGGCAATGGCAGCGGCCGGGTTATTAGCACGGATAAGGGCAAACTCATCATGCGGGGTAACCCAGGTGTACAACCGGACAAATACCAGCAGCAGCGCTACTGCCAACGCAAAATATGCTAAAAAGGATGGAATACCCGCTAAAGAGCCTAATGCGGTGTTTAACATGGGGTTGTCTGACATAACAAGTCCTGCGATTCTATACCAGCGCTGATCCTGCGCAAAAAGCCGGCGTAATTCAAGTAAAACCGTATTAGGCCAATGACTTTACATTTTGTCGCAGCCTGGCGGCGGGTTAACCTGCCTTGCTTTACAACGGGGGCAGAGCTTTTACACTCTGGCGATATTTACAACAATAATAGTTATCACCCAAGGAACCTCTATGAATAAAGTATCTGCCCTGGCATTAGGCGTAGCCTTATCGCTTGGTTTGGCTGCCTGTAACGGCCAGCCGGTTGCCACTAACGCTAAGCAAGCACAGCTTGAACAAGCGGCCCCTGCGTTAAGTTCAGGCATTGATCCGGCTAACATGGACACCACCGTAGCGCCACAGCAGGATTTTTTCCGTTACGTTAACGGTAACTGGCTTACCGGTACTGAAATTCCGGCTGATAAAGCGCGCTGGGGCAGTTTTGATGAGCTTAGAGAAAATGCCGAAAAACAAGTGTTAGCAATTATTCAGGAGCTGGCAGCTACCGGACACGCCCAAGGTTCAGATAGCCAGAAAATGGCTGATTTGTATCGATCCTACCTTGATGAAGAGCGCATTAATTCGCTGGGGCTAACCCCGCTGCGCAGTGAGATCAGCCGAATTGACAATATCGACTCTAGCGCTGCGTTAAGCCAGTACTGGGGGCAAAACCAACGTTATCGGATTGGTACGCCCTTAGCGGTCTATGTAGGCCAGGATCAACGCCAATCAGACCAATATATTACCGGTGCCAGCCAGGCTGGACTGGGTATGCCAGATCGCGACTATTATTTAAAAGATGATGAGCGCAGCAAGGTACTGCTGGCTCAGTATGAAGCTTTTATTGAAACGCTGTGGCAGCTGGCGGGTTGGGATAACGCAGAGCAGGCGGCTGACAATATTCTGGCCATTGAAACTCAGCTGGCCAAGGCGCAGTGGAGCCGGATCCAGAATCGTGACCGCAATGCCACCTACAACAAATTAAGTAAAAAAGAGCTGGCAGAACTGGCGCCGGGCTTTGACTGGACGACGTTTCTAAATGCTGCCGATCTGAATGATATTGAGCACATAGTGGTGCGCCAACCGAGCTATTTTAGCGCTTTTGCCAAAATTCAGGCAGAGGTACCGCTGGCTCAGTGGCAACAATACCTTAAATTTCATTTACTACGGGCGAACGCTAACAACCTGAGTGAACCTTTTGTCAATGCCAGCTTCGATTTCTATGGCCGGGTGTTAAGTGGTTTGCAAGAGCAGCGTAGCCGCGAGAAACGTGCAGTAAGCACGGTGGAAAGCACTCTGGGCTTTATGGTGGGCAAAGAGTATGTCGCACGGCATTTTCAACCAGAAGCAAAAGCGCGGATGGATGAAATGATTGAAAATCTGCGGCTTGCCTTTAAAGAAGCGATCAACGATCTGGAGTGGATGAGCCCGCAAACCAAGGTTGAAGCGCAGGCCAAACTGGGCAAATTTAATACCAAAATTGGCTACCCGGATGTCTGGCGCGATTACGATTGCGTCACGATTGCTGCCGATGATTTAATCGGTAACCTGCGCCGTAGTGCGGAATGCGAATATCAACGGATGACTGATCGTCTGGGGCAACCGGTCAACCGCGATGAATGGGGCATGACACCGCAAACGGTAAATGCGTATTACAGCTCAACTATGAACGAAATAGTGTTCCCGGCCGCAATATTACAACCGCCGTTCTTTAACGTTAACGCCGATGATGCCGTAAATTATGGAGCAATTGGTGGGGTAATTGGTCATGAGTTTACCCATGGCTTTGATGATCAGGGCCGTCGCTCTGATGGTGAAGGTAATTTGCGTGACTGGTGGGTAACTGACGACGAAAACCAGTTCCGCGAGCGGGCGCAGCGGATGATCGATCAGTACAGCAATTTTAACCCTATTGACGATCTGCGCTTACAGGGTGCCCTGGGTCTGGGTGAAAATATTGCCGATTTAGGCGGCTTAACTGTTGCATACAAGGCGTATCAAAACGCCACTAAAGATCAGCCGCCAGTTATTATCGATGGCTTTACGCCTGAACAGCGCTTCTTTATGGGCTGGGCACAGGTATGGCGGATTAAATTCCGTGATGAAGCTCTGCGCCAGCAAGTGATCACCGGACCCCACTCACCGGGTATGTACCGGGTGCTTGGGGTACTGTCAAATATGCCAGAGTTTTATCAGGCATTTGACGTAAAACCAGGCGATGCCATGTACCGAGAAGAGGATGTACGGGTAAAAATCTGGTAAACCGATAGCACTTTTAACCCCCTGGCTGGCGCTGCTGGCCTGGGGGTTTTACCGACTATACTGTAAGTTTCGAATGTGATACATACCTTTAATTTAAGGATAATACAGTGAAAAAACATTTAGTTATAACACTCAGCTTGTTGCTGATGGTGCTATGTACTGAGCTGAACGCCAGTGCTGTCGCTACCGGTTATCGTCAGCCGGTAGCCGACATTACGGCCATTGTTGATGCCGCACCAACCCCCAGTGCCAGCTTAAGCCCGGACGGCACTACGCTACTGAGCCTGCAGTTTCCTGCGCTGCCCAGCCTGGCCGATTTAGCCGCGCCACAGCATCGCTTAGCAGGCGTGCGGATAAACCCGGCAAACAATGGCCCCAGTCAGCCACGTTATATTGCCGGAGTTACCCTTATCGATATTGCCACGGGTAACAGCCGCGAGATTAAAGGTTTGCCAGCAACCTTGAAAGTTATCACGGCAGAATGGTCACCAGACAGCCGATATGTCGCCGTGGTGCAGTTAGAGGATAACGCCAGCAGTTTATGGCGGATTGATACCAAAAACGCCACTGCCAAACGCTGGGGCAAGCTACAGCCAAACGCCGTGCAAGGTGGCCAACTGGAGTGGGCAGCAAACAGTGATGCAATTTATCTGCTGGCAGTAGATCCGAAGCGTCCTGCGGCACCTGTTGCCGCCAAAGTGCCAGCCGGACCGGTGGTAACTGAAGCCCGTGGCCGCACTGCACCGGCACGGACCTATCAGGATTTATTAAAAGATACGCATGATGAAGCGCTGTTCAACCATTACTTTACCAGTCAGCTAGTAAAAATAAGCCTGAGCAACAAGGTCACCATGGTCGGTAAGCCGGCGTTAATCCGTCGCTTCAGCCTGTCGCCAGATAATCAGCACCTGCTCGTTACCCGCATAGTACCGCCATTCTCTTACGCGGTACCCATCTACCGTTTTGCCACCAACATTGAAGTGTGGAACCCACGAGGCGAGGTAAGCTACACGGTAGCAGAACAACCGGTAGCAGATAACCTGCCCATCGCATTTGATGCGGTAGAAACCGGGCCGCGCAGTGTTAGCTGGCGGGCCGATGCGCCGGCCACGTTACACTGGGCGCAGGCGGCTGATGGCGGTGATCCGGCTAACAAGGCTGACGTTCGTGACCAGTTATGGCAGTTAGCTGCACCCTTTAACGCTGAACCGGTAAAATTACTGGATATGGCGTTTCGTTTTCGAGATTTACTGGCTGCCGACGCAGATACTGCCCTGGTATACGAAGGCTGGTGGCAGGAACGGCAGGAAAAAGTGTGGTTAATCAGCCCTGACGGCAGCAGTGAACCTAAACTGCTGTGGCAACGCTCTACCGAAGACCGCTATGCTGATCCGGGCCGACCGTTAATGACCACGGCCGACAATGGCCAGCGTTTGCTGCGGTTAGAAAATGGCCATATTTACCTGACCGCTGTTGGCGCGTCAGAAGAGGGAAACCGGCCTTTTATCGATAAATATGAATTGGCAAGCGGCGACACCGAGCGGCTATGGCGCTCAGAGGCGCCGTATTATGAATACCCGATAACCCTTTTGCCCGGCGCTAAATTGCTGACCCAGCGTGAAGCGCCGACGGAGCCGGCTGACTTTTATCTGCGCGATTTACAAAGTGGCGAGTTAACGGCACTAACCGACACCCCGCATCCGATGCCGCATACCCTGGGTATTAGTCGCGAGCTGATTAACTACCAGCGCGCTGACGGGGTACCGATGTCCGCTAATCTGATTTTACCTGCTGGTTACGATGCAAAACGTGATGGCCCGTTGCCTACAGTTATCTGGGCATACCCGCGCGAGTTTCGTAATGCCGCCGCGGCAGGCCAGGTATCAGACTCGCCGTATCGTTTTAACCGCATCAGCTACTGGACGCCTCAGTTTCTGGCTACCCAGGGTTATGCCGTACTGGACAACGCCACTATGCCCATTGTTGGTGAAGGTGAAATTGAGCCAAATGATAACTTTATTGCGCAACTGGTACTCAATGCCGAAGCGGCCATAGCGGCCGGGGTAAGTCGCGGTGTAACCGACCCTGAACGGGTAGCCATTGGTGGCCACTCCTATGGCGCTTTTATGACCGCCAATCTGCTGGCCCATACCAATTTATTTAAGGCAGGTATTGCCAGAAGCGGCGCTTATAATCGTAGCTTAACGCCTTTTGGTTTTCAGCGTGAGCAGCGTACTTTATGGGACGACCCTGATCTGTACCTGGCCATGTCACCGTTTTTTCATGCCGATAAATTGAAAACACCGTTGCTGATGATCCACGGTACCGACGACAACAACTCCGGTACTTTTCCGATGCAAAGCGAGCGCTTATACCAGGCAGTAAAAGGCCATGGCGGTACTACCCGTTTAGTTATGCTGCCATTAGAATCGCACGGCTACCGCGCCCGCGAATCGGTGCTGCATATGCTGTGGGAAACCCAGCAGTGGCTAGATGAATTCGTTAAAAATGCCGAGCCAGCCAAGGCAAAGTAACGCATCAATTAATCTGATACTGACTACTCCTAACAAAGGGGCTGCAATTGCAGCCCCTTTTCATTTACTACGCGCGCCCGGCATTAAGCCGTACTGTAAGCTGGCAGCCCCAACTTAAAAAGCTGCCTTTTGCCACAAAATGAGTAATGGATAAAACCAGTCTAACCTTAATTAATGGTAATAAAATAAATCGCAAGCTTAAGCCGTGCTTTCCCCTACGTTGTGCCCAAGAGCACAACATAAATATGTTGATTTTAAGAAACGTAAAAGGTAACTTCAGCGCATTTACCAAGCATTAATTGTAATTTACATGTTTTGAAAGTGTGTCGGTGGTAAAGCGCACCCATTATGGGAAATGAGCAATCAATAAGCACGTCCATAACAATAAAATATTATCGCCGGTAAAAAGAGCTGGCTGCGACGCCAACCCACTGCGCTAAAGTTGAGCGTTATGAATAAGGAAGGGAAAGTGCAGAAAAAGGGAGTTTCGGAGTACATTCCTGACCAATATCAGGGTTTATTTGTCTTATTGTGCAATTAAATTTAAAAGCAATATTTATGTATATATTGGAAATTATCGTTGTGGGTTTTAATGGTAAGTAACTTGATAGCAAGGCACCAAAACAGAATTAGACCCGTTAGTTTGTTACTTTCTGCAACGTTTCAGCCGAAAATTTTACCCGCTTAATAGGGGGTAGATTACTTTTATATTATTAGTTAACTAAGGGATGTATCTTGAAAAAAATAGTACTATTTCTCGCATTGATTGCTATGTCAGCCGCTGCCAGCGAGAGTGAAGCGGATAAACAATATTCTGTAGGTGTGGGAATGGGGGCGGCCTACAGTGGGCTCGGCGCAAACTTTGCTCTTATATCGAACACCGATATGAAGTATGTCTCAGTCGGCTGTGTGGAATATAGCTCCAGGTATGGTTCGACTTGCGGCGGGGGGGTCGGTTGGATTGTCACCGACCTGTTTAACGCGAGTTCAAACAAACATGGTTTAGGTGTGTATGTCACGAAAGCCGGTCATGAATCCTATGTAAGTAGAACTGGCGACACTTTTAGGATTGATGAAAATAAATATTATGCAGCCGGCATCAGTTACACCTATTTTATGAATGGCATCAATAAGCCTGGTGTTAACTTCGGGATCTCTGCTCATGCAACAAACGCGAAATACGATGAAAAAATTAATGGATTTTTGCAGGTTGGTTATCAGTTTTAACGCAAAAAACAATTATCGTCGGCAAAACGTATGTCGCAATAGCGTTCCTAAAATAAGTTGAACAAACCTTGGTTATTAGATACCTTCAAAGTATTTACAATAACCATAATGCCATTTACAAGGATTCAGATGTGAAAGGTATAAACAGCTAACTGCAACAACTAAACACTACTACCGGAGACATCAGTTATGTATAAATTATCGGCATTTATATTACTCAGCGTGTTATTAACCAGTTGTACATCAAGCCCGTCAAATTCTGCACATCAATTAACCGGCCAGGCCCGGCCCGCAATTACCCCTGCAGAAGTGCTGGTATATAACGAGCCGCCAGCACAGTTTACAGAAATTGCTACCGTCACGGCGACCAGCGGCGCCTCAACAATCCCTTCTAATACTGATAAAAAAGCAGACGTATTAATGGCGTTGAAAGCCGAGGCGGCCGCACTTGGCGCTAATGGTATTATTTTAACCATGCTCAAAGAAGATGTGGAAACAGACCAGGTACCGATGAGCAATGGCACCCAGCAATATGTTCGAAATGTAACTAAGTACTATCAGACAGCAAATGGCATTGCGATATTTATTGAATAGTATTGAACGGCTAAAGAGGAAGGGAGTAGAGGGTATTTTTGCTAATCCGCAGTAGTCAGCGGAGCAAAGCCTGACCATCGGCCAGCGCTAGCTGGTTAAAATATAAAAATAACTGGAAATCACAAGTATGGAAAATCAACAAGTTAACCGGCCCTGGGGCGTAGATTTAAAAGCGTTTTGTTTACTGATGCATTTAGCGCAGTTTGCCGGGTTCATTATTCCGGGTGCGGGCATTATTTTGCCAATTGTAATGTGGGTGACTAATAAAGATCAGTTTGCTGAAGTGGATGCGCACGGTAAGAATATTGTCAATTGGATCCTGAGCCTGTTAATTTATTTAGTCGTCAGTATTTTTCTGATGTTTGTCATTGTCGGTTTTTTCCTGCTGTTCGCGCTGATTATTATTAATATCATTTTCATCATTATTGGTGCAGTTAAAGCCAACCAGAATGAAGCCTGGGAATACCCGCTTAGTATTAAGTTCTTTAAATAGTGCCGGATAAGCGTTACGCATCCCATGCTTTTTGCAACGTAAATTAGCAGCAGCCAATAACTACCGAATAGTTGGCGTCGAATTAAACGGGGTGCTATTTAAAAATAAGACCAGCAGAGGGTAGATTGCTGGTCTTGTTCATTTTATTGAGCTGTTATTAAACCTTACGTTGACTGACGCTGCTCTGCCATCGCCGTTATCAGTTGGCGCACCTCGTGTTGGGCTAACGCCTGCTCAAATTCAAGGGGCAGTTTACGCCGCCAGTTAGGGTATTCATTGCTGGTGCCGGGAATATTAACCGGGGTGGCAACCAGCATAAGATCTTCCAGCTGATACGCCATTAAGCGGGCCGGGGTGGCGGCCAGATAAAGATGACTGTTGCTCACCAGTTGCTGCACATTGCCGTGCTCCAGCTGCAGCTGCTGACAGAGCAACTGCTTTTCATCTTTACGCAATTGCTCCAGATTAGCCGCAATATCTGCGCTGGGAAATAAATCCAGCTTATGGCGCAGTGCCAAATCATGTTCATGCCAGTAGCCTACCAGCGTTGGCATATCGTGAGTGGTAACGGTAGCCAGTGCCAGTGCCGGGTATGTTTGATCCCGATGCTGGTAACTGCCGGCTTTTTGTTCCAGCATAAATACCCGGTAAGACATAACCTGATAGCTTGCCATTAACGCGCTGATTTCAACCGGCACTGTGCCTAAATCTTCGCCAATTACCACACAATGATTACGCTGGCTTTCCAGCGCCAAAATGGCAAACAGCTCATGCGCGGGCATGCTTATATAGCCGCCGGCTGTGGCGTCTGCGCCAGGAGGGCAGCACCACAGTCGCAACAACGCCATTACGTGGTCGAGACGCAGCGCGCCGGCATAACGCATATTGGCGCGGATTAGCTGAATAAAAGGTTGATACGCTTTCTGGCGTAATGTCGCCGGATTATACGCCAGCAAGCCCCAGTTCTGGCCTTTAGGTGCCATAATGTCTGGCGGTGCCCCTACGCTCAGTTGCATCAGAAAGTCTTCCGGTGCACCCCAACTCTCGGCACTGTTACTGTTCGCACCTACGGCAACATCACAATACAGGCCAATGGCCATACCTTGTTGCTGACATTCTTTTTTTACTTCAGCCAGTTGTTGCTGGGCCAACCACTGCAAATAAAGTTGTTGCTCAATGGCATCGCGATGTTCTGTGGCAAATTGCTGCACGGCGTCGCTGTGCGGATTTTGGTATTCTGGCGGGAAGTTTTGCCAGCAGGCCATCTGCATATTGCGGCGAAACAGCTCGGCCTGTAATACCTGATAACGCGCCAGATTAACCAGGCTGGCATCACTTTGTTCAATAAATTGATGAAACTGTTGAGCCCGCTCGCTATTGCTGCTCAGATGATGCTGTTTAAAATGCTGATACAGCAAGCTGGCCATTTCTGCTTTCAGAGCGCTTACCGCGTGGTAATCAACATCGGCAGCAGCCCGACAGCGCTGTAACCGGCTCTGAAATTGCTGACTTTGTAATAACTGCTGCGCCTGGACGCTTTCGGCAAATTCCGGGCTGTGTTCCAGCGCAACATACAAGGTATTTAGCCACAAGCGGCTGTTGGGGCTGTAAGGACTGCAGTCCTGAGGCAAGCCCGGGTACAACGCGTGTAACGGGTTTAAACCAATAAAGTCGTTGCCCAGGGCAGCTAATGGCGCCACCAGGTTTTTTAAATCAACAAAATCACCTATACCCCAGTTGCGGCTGGACCGCAGCGCATACAGCTGAATAGCCGGGCCCATGGTTTTATGTAACACCGCCTGGTCTTGCAACTGAAAACAGCGACTGGGACTGACAATAAGTTGTTGCTGATACTGTTGTTGGGTGGCAGTGGAGGCGGCATCTGTTACTAGCGTCAACTGATGATAACCCGGTTGCAACTCGACATTAATCAGCAGATTAAACGCCAGATACGTGGTTTCATTCAGTTGTTGGCGAGCAATGATATCGCTGGTGGCAACCTGCAGCTGGCCCGAAAATTCTTGCTGCTGCTCGGTAACTAACCGCCACTGCCAGTGGCTGCAGGCGCTGGCAGCGGGCTGCTGGACCCGCACGCTGAATGATTGCTGCGCCGCGATCACCTGTACCGGTGCCACCACCTCAGCCCAGGGCTTTTGTTGTAACTCACTGATCTGACGTGCTATCGCCTCGGTAGTTGTTAAATCGTAACCCATAGCCGTCAGAATGGCCTGTTGATCGGCCAACGCAATATGTTGCGTGTGGCCCTGAGCATGAATATAACGGTCTTGCAGGCCCGCAAGCGTTGCGAGTTGCTTAATTGGTTCCATACATCACCTGTCGGCTGGCCAGGGTATTCCCCGGATAAGAACGGCTTATTGTGGTGCTGCTTCGCTGGCGATATACACCAGGTGAGCAACCTTGCCAGCTTTTAAATGCTTTTTGAAAACTACTTTGTTCTTCAAAACCGAGCTGGGTAGCAATTTGTTGAATATTTAGCATATTTTGCTGCAGGTATTGCTTAGCCAACTGGTGTCGGCATTCGTTTACCAGCTGACGAAAGCAGGTATGGTGGCGCTGCAGAAAACGTTGCAATGACCGGCTGCTGATATTCAGTGCCCCGGCACAGTTGTTTAACCTCGGAACCTGTGGCAACTGCCGGCAAATATGCTGTTTTAACAGCGATAACTGACAATGGCGCTGGCCACTGCTAACCTCATCTGACAGACGGTAACGCATCAAGCCATGGTGTACGATAGTCATTGTGCAATGCTCCAGATTGGCAGCAAAGCAAAATACCCGGCTTTGCTCGTAGCTGCCATTAATTGGTGCAAGCATAAATCAACGTTGGACCATAGTTAAACATGCTGCATACGTATGCAGCGAAAATAGCCAGAAATGCACGCCTGGAAAAGCGTGTCAGAAAGCACGTTTGTTGACGTGGCCAGCAACAAAGTCAGCCAGTCACGGTTTAGCTGGTGGCTTTATGTACAAGGCCTGCACCCAATTTGTGCGCGCGGTAACCGCTTTGCCCTGTCATTGTGCAATAAGTCGCTTATGAATACGTATTCATGTTGAGCTTAGGCCCGAATAAGTTTAATAAATGACCATAGTAAAAGTTGGTTAGTAAGTTTTCACTGCTTGCGATAAGTCTGGAATGCTTTACTGCTGAACAATAACAACCTCACCGGGGATAAGGGTAATGAAAAATTTTAAATTAAATATGCTGACTGTCGCGCTGATTGCAGCCGGCGCCAGCACTGCCGCAGTGGCTCAGCAAACGACTGACGCCAGCGAACAGGCAAAAGAAGATGGCATAGAAGTTATTGCAGTAACCGGTTATCGCGGTAGTCTGCAAAAAGCGCAAGCCATTAAAATGAGCGAAAGCTCAGTGGTAGAAGTATTATCAGCAGAAGACATCGGTAAGCTACCCGACACCAGTATTGCTGAGTCGCTGGCCCGCTTACCAGGCCTGGCCGGTGAGCGTCGTAACGGCCGCACCAGCGGTTTGTCGGTACGTGGCTTTAATGAAAACTACGTAGGCACTTCGTTAAACGGTCGTGAACTGTTAGGCATGGGCGATAACCGTGGCGTAGAATACGACTTATACCCATCAGAAATTGTCTCTACCGCAGTAGTTTATAAAACGCCGGATGCCACCGTCATGGCTCAGGGCATCGGCGGTACCATCGATTTGCAAACAGTGCGGCCATTAACTGCTGAATCTACCCTGACGTTTAATGCCAACTTTGAACAAAACGGCAAATCATCAGGTAACCCTGATTTTGATAATAGCGGCCATCGCTTCTCAGTAAACTTTGTTGAAAAGTTTTTAGACGATACCGTTGGCGTTGCACTGGTCGTATCCTCAATGGAAACGCCGCGCCAGGAAGAACAATTTCGTGGATGGGGTTTCGCAAACGTAAACCTTGCCCGCAACCCGGATGGCAGCTTTGTTAATCCGCGCCGCGCTACCGATACCGTAACCGTGCCGGAAGGCACAGTGGTTTCAGGTGGCCACGACTCATTTACCCGTTCAGCGATGCTGGAGCGCGACTCGTTCGCTGCCATCATTGAATATACGCCGACTGACAAACTGACCTTAAAGTTCGATGCTTTATATATCGACTTTACCGAAAACGACGTCCGTCGTGGTCTGGAAGAAGGTGGTGCTGAGTGGGGTACTGGTGACTACACCATTACCGGCGTTGAAAACGGCCTGGTAACCTCTGGTTATTATGATGGTTTTTACTCGGTAGTGCGTAACGATGCGCGCAGCCAGGAAGCCGACTTAATGACCTTCGGCTTAAATCTGGAATATGAATTAAGCGACGACTGGACTGCCCAGCTGGATATGTCCAGCGGTAAAGTTGAAAAAACCATTACTGACGTAGAAAGTTATTCTGGTGTGGGTCGTGCCGGTACGCCAGGTCGCCCGCTAGCCGCCCGCTCGTGGAATTTAACGTCCACTGGCGTCGTGTACAGTGACCATCCAACCCTGCCATCAGTAGATTATACCGATGCCAGCTTAATGCGTTTAGCCGGGCCGCAAGCCTGGGGTGGTGCATTAAATCCAATTTCACGCTTTCAGGGTGTCCCGGGTTTCGGCCCTGATACCGCGCAGGACGGTTTTGTTAACCAACCAGTGTTTGAAGAAAATTTAGACAGCATCCGGCTGCAATTTAATGGCTTTGTAAACTGGGGCATTATTACCGGCGTTGAAACCGGTGTGGCGTATCAGGAACGTACCAAAAGCAAAATTAACAATGGTGCCTTTTTAACGGCGCCGAGCTGGCCGGACGATGTGGCTATTCCTAACCCATTGGGTGTGGCCGATTTAAGCTTTATCGGTATTGAAGGTGTAACGGCTTATGACAGCTTAGGCTTATATAATAGCGGTTACTACATTGAAACCGACGCGGCCTTACTTGAGAACGGTCGTTTTGGTGATACCTATGCGATTAGTGAAGAGCTAACCACCTTATTTGCCAAGTTTGACATGAACACTGAAGTAGCCGGTATGATGGTCCAGGGTAATTTTGGTGTGCAGGTGGTTAATGCCAAGCAAAGTGGCCAGGGTTTCAGTACCACCAGTAATGCTCAGGGCTTTACCGTAGCCACACCGGTTAGTGACAGCGATGATTACACCGATATTCTGCCATCGTTAAACCTTAGTGTCGAAGTGGCAGACCGTCAGTACGTCCGCACTGCCGTATCAAAAGTTATCAGCCGGCCACGGATGGATAACTTACGGCCTAACGCGCAGGTTACCTTCCAGTTCAATGATGGCAATATTTTAAGTGATGACCCTGCTAACAGCCCATGGGGTGGTAATGCCGGTAACACTAAGCTGAAACCGCTGGAAGCAAACCAGTTTGATTTAGCTTACGAGAATTACTATCACGATAATGGCTTCTTTGCTGCCAGCTTCTTCTTTAAAGATCTGAAAAACTGGCACCGCAATGAAACCGTAATTGCTGATTTTTCTGATGTGTATATTCCGGGCTTCCACCAATCATCGGATGCGACTGGCAACCAACCACCAGTGCTGTTTGTGGGCGGCTTATCGCAGGTAACCGATGGTTTACAGGGCTTTGTTCGTGGTTACGAATTCCAGGCCAGTGTACCGTTTGAAATTGTCCATCAAGCCTTAGATGGGTTTGGTATTGTCGCCAGCGCCACCTTTATGGATGGTAAACTGGATGACGGTGGCCGGGTACCTGGTTTGTCAGAGGAAATCTATACCTTAACTGCTTACTATGAGTATAAAGGCTTTGAGTTCCGGATTTCCGGCACCAAGCGCGACGAGTTCTTAAGTGAAACCCGTGGCCTGAGTTTGTCACTGGCGACCGTAGAAGATCGCGGTGCTGAGCTGTGGGATGCCCAGATTGGTTACGACTTCAGTGAATCAAATATCGATGCGCTGGACGGCCTGCGGGTTACGTTCCAGGTGCAGAACATCACTGATGAACCAACCTTAAAAACCAACGGTGCTGACGTTCGTCAGGTTACTGAGTACCAGAGCTTTGGTACTAACTATATGTTAGGTCTGAACTACAAGTTCTGATGCTTAAGTTCTGATGCTTAAGCTCAGATAAGTAAGTTCTGATAATTCTGCTAGGCTGAGCCTGTTACACTAATAACAGGCCGGCTACAGGCAGAGCAAGTTCTCCCTGGTAAAAGCCCGGCCTGGTTTAAGGGTCGGGTTTTTTTTCGAGTACTGAAATATGATTAATGCAGTAAACGATGTGGTAAAAAGTGCAGTAAAAAAAGTAGTGGTCTTAGGCGGCGGCACTGCCGGCTGGATGGCTGCAGCGTTGCTGAAAAAGGTGCTGGCCACTGCGGTCGATATTGAATTGGTGGAGTCGGAAGACATCGGCACCGTTGGTGTCGGAGAAGCCACCATACCACCCATCCGGTTGTTTAATAATGTGATGGGCATAAACGAAGCCGAGTTTTTACGCGAAACCAAAGCCACCATTAAACTGGCGATAAAATTTGATAACTGGCGGGTGCCGGGTGAAGGCTACTTCCATACCTTTGGCGCGCCGGGTAAAAGCCTGGCGTTTTGTCATTTTCATCATTTATGGCTGCGCGCCCGTCAGCAAGGCGATAAAACCGATTTATGGCAATACGATTTAAACTATCTGTGCGCGATGGCGGGTAAGTTTGCGCCAATCAATGCCAAAGACAGCATCTTAGAACTGCCATATGCCTATCACTTTGATGCCGGTCTTTATGCTCGCTACTTAAGAAAGCTTAGCGAGCAAATGGGGGTGGTGCGTCATGAAGGTAAAGTACAGCAGGTATTTCAGCACCCCAGTGGCGATATAAAATGCCTGGTGCTGGACGATGGCCGCGAGCTTAGCGGCGATTTGTTTATTGATTGTTCGGGGTTTCGCGGTTTGCTTATTCAGGACAAGCTGAATGCCGGCTATGATGACTGGAGCCACTTTTTACCCTGCGATCGCGCGGTAGCCGTGCCATCAGAGCGCTTTGAAAAAACCATACCTTATACCCGCGCAATTGCTCACAGTGCCGGCTGGCAGTGGCGGATTCCGCTACAGCATCGAAACGGCAATGGCCTGGTGTACAGCAGCGCCCATTATAGCGATGAGCAGGCCAGTGACTTACTGCTGGCCAATTTAGAGCGTAAAGCGTTGGCCGAACCGAAGTTTCTGCGTTTTAAAACCGGCCGTCGTCGCCAGCAATGGCAGCGAAATGTGATAGCGGTGGGGTTAAGTAGCGGTTTTCTAGAACCACTGGAATCGACCAGTATTCATTTGATCCAGTCAGCCGTGGTGCGGTTGATCCAGCTGTTTCCGCACAATGGCATTTGCCAGAGTGCTATTAACGAATACAACAGGCAATCCGAGCTGGAATATACCCAAATTCGCGACTTTCTGATTTTGCATTATCACGTTAATCAGCGCAATGACAGCCAGTTCTGGCGTGATATGCAACAACTTGCGATACCAGACAGTTTGCACCAGAAAATGGCTATTTTTGCCGACAATGGTCAGTTGTTCAGGGATCAAAATGATTTATTCCTGGAAAGCTCCTGGCTGCAGGTAATGTTGGGCCAGGGTATAGAGCCAAAAGATTATCATCCGATCGCCAATAATTTCAGTGCCGAAAAGCTGCGCGATATGCTGGCCAATATTCAGGCGATTAAGCAAGAACCGCTCGGTAAACTACCTGATCATGATACCTTTATTCAAACCATGATTAGCCGCAGTTAACGAACGAATAAAACAACCGTGCGCGGAATGAAACCGCGCATGGCTGGCCTTTTCCAACTTAGTCTGAATACTTTACGCTGTGTGGTTTAAATTTACCGTTTTTTGTAAAACGCGCTAACCATTTGGTAAATTTCACATTGGCGGCGCTTTGCTCCTGGTAAAACGGATGTGGTACCTCTGGGGTGGCAAAATCATCTGTCAGAATAGTGTGGATATTGCCGCTACCGATATAGTGCTGATAGTTGTTTGTTGTCTCAGCCAAAAAGGTTAACGAGGCTTCCATTCTGGCATTCCACTCGGCGAAATACATATAGTCATATTCGTTTATTCCCCATGTGAACGGATTGCTGTTACCCAAATCGTTTTGGTCCATAATTTTTAAAAACTGTACTTGCACCCAATCGAGTTGGGTAGTGTATTGCGCGAATCGACTGTTTGGATAGGCTTCACTTAATCGACTGAAAATTTCATTGTTAAACCCCAGCGCAGAATAGGTCGTTAATCCTTCGCTAAACAGCAATGGCAGGTTTGCTTCAACATTCCACACTTTATTAAAATCAAACACGCTATCGATAAAGCCCTGGGTAACAACGGCTGAAGACGCATCGGCAAATAAGGCGCTATCTGCTTTGGGAAAAGCGGCCTGCAAATGCGGAAAATGTAAGGTCGCGCCATAACCACCGGCGCTTGAGCCTGTAACTAATAGCTTTTTCACCTTTTTCTGCTTTTTTTTATCAAAATGCTGTTTTAACCATGCTGTAACGGCCATAAAATTGTCAGAACCGCGGTGTTTAACGGTTACCGGCGCGCCGGGATAACCGGTGATCGAGCCGTCTACATCGAGATAGACAACATCACTCGACCCGACATGAATGTCGCCGGTGCAATAAGGAATAAATACCTTACTCCAGTCTTTAAACGGATTATCTTTCTCGCTATCGTTAAATATTCCACCGGCATTTAGCGGCGAATTATCGGTTAATATCGAAGGGTTATAAGCCGGGCGTGCTGCGGGCACACCAGCCAGGGCCAGTGACGCCACACAGGTTGCATCATTCCAGCATGCACCTCCGCCATTAAAATAAACTAACAAATTTTTACTTTTTCCTTGTTTAAAGTAAAAGTGAAACGCGTTGTCCAGGGGTTCGCCGTTGATTGGGTTTAGCACGGTGTCAAAAGCACAGCTGGGATTAATGGTTTTGATGGTGCCCTGGTCATCTGTAATTTCCATTTGGGTGTCTACCGGGATTATTTCCCATTCAGCCGCAGCAGGTTTAGCTTGCGCATCAGCCGTTATGGTGCTTAACAGCAGTACTGCACCAAGCCATAGTAATTTTTTCATTTGAGGGTCCGTTTCAATGTTAAGAATTGCCAGTACAAAAAAGATAGAACACTCTTGTGGCTAAATATAGAATACTTGTTAAATAAATTGTGTTTTCCGGCAATTTTTACATCACAGCGTGAAGACTTTATAAATTCAGCACACGGCTTATCCACAAAGCTGCCATGGACAGCGGCTCTGGATGAGCTGGAACAATGTTTGCTTCTTGCCTATGGTTATAACAAGTAATGAGACGTTATACAGATGAGCCTGCTGAATTACAGAGGCAATATTGTGTAACTTAGCTTCTCATCCGCGTGCAAACGATAACAATGAAGGAGCAATAAATGGCCATTATCAATTGGGCAACGGCAAAATATGAAGGCTTAGGCAAAGACGGCAAAGGGCATGTTTCAACCCAATCAGGGGCGTTAAAAGACCAACCCTATGGATTTAATACCCGGTTTGATAATAAAACCGGTACCAATCCGGAGGAGCAAATTGCTGCAGCGCACGCGTCGTGTTTTACCATGGCACTGGCGTTCGGTTTGGCTGATAAGGGATTTAGCAAAGGTACTCTGGAGTCTAAGGTTGAAATTACCCTGGTAAAAGACGGCGATGGTTTTACCATTACTAAATCTGAAATAAAGTTGGATGCTAAAGTGCCAGGTATGCACGGCAGCGATTTTGAAAAGGCAGCGGTAGAAGCCAAATTAAACTGCCCGATATCTAAACTGTTAACTTGCGATACTACCTTGGATATTACGTCGTTCGAAGGAGAGTAACGACGATGCGATTGCCTGCCAGCTGTTATTTTCTCTTTGCATATCATCGAGACACAAATGATTAAGAGTGCAAGGATATGACGAAGGAGCAGGGAAATGGCAGCAAAAAAGGCAGCCTAAGCCTGATCGGGGCTGTCTCGATGGGCACCGGCGTAATGATTGGCGCAGGCATATTTGCGCTGACCGGCCAGATAGCCGATTTGGCCGGTAGCTGGTTTCCGTTAGCCTTTATTCTGGCTGCTGTCGTTGCCAGTTTTAGTGCCTATTCTTATATCAAACTTGCTAATGCATATCCTTCGGCGGGCGGCATTGCCATGTTTTTAAAAAAGGCATATGGCCGCTCTCTGATGACAGGCGCGCTTGCTTTGCTAATGTATTTCTCGATGATTATTAACGAAAGCTTGGTAGCACGAACCTTTGGCACCTATACCCTACAACTGTTTGACGCTAAAGATATGCCATGGTTGGTGCCTGCTCTGGGCGTTGCACTGCTCGTATTCGCATTCTGTATTAATGTGCTGAGCAATAAATTTATTCAGTCGGTATCGTTTATTGCGGCTTTTATAAAGATTGCTGGTCTGGCGGTGTTGGCAGTTGGGGGGCTTTGGGCGTCAGGTCTGAGCTTTGAGAGCATCTCCGCCGTTCCTGAACAAACAACGGCCGGCAGTTTTCTCGGCGCAGTAGCGTTAGGGATCCTTGGTTATAAGGGCTTTACTACTATTACTAATAGCGGAGGCGAGATTAGCAACCCCCATAAAAATGTGGGACGGGCCATCATTATTGCCATCGCTATTTGTACGTTACTGTACGTGCTAGTGTCCCTTGCAGTGGGAGCAAACCTGACTATAGCAGAAATTGTTCATGCCAAAGATTACTCTCTGGCAGAGGCGTCACGTCCAGCTTTTGGTCAATATGGGCTCTGGTTTACCGTAGGTTTTGCAATTATTGCCACGGTCTCGGGGGTGATCGCCAGCGTATTCGCCGTTTCACGGATGTTGGCGATGCTAACCAAAATGCAATTGGTGCCGCATCGTCATTTTAAATTGCCGGGCGATATTCAGATCCATACCTTGATTTATACGATTGTGATTGCCATTTTGCTGACCATTTTTTTTGATCTCAGCCGCATAGCATCTCTTGGTGCTATTTTCTATATCATAATGGACATTGGTATTCATTGGGGCGTGTTCAGACATTTACGCCGGGACGTTGCAGCAAACGCGACGGTCCTGATCATAGCGATGGTACTTGATGTGATAGTGCTGGTTGCCTTTCTCTGGGTTAAGGTGCAGTCAGACATGCTGGTGATCTGGGCATCGCTAATCGGGCTGACAGCAGTCTTCGTCGGTGAAAAGTATTTTCTGAAATTACATCATAAAGATGATGATGACCCACATTATACCTAGTGTTGATGACAAGTAACTGAAGCAAAAACTAATTTTGCTTCAGTATGGCGTTTTGCCATAAATTCTGGTGCGCCGGCTCGTGAAAAAACTGCTCCGGCTGCCAGCAGCGGGGCAGCAGTTTACGTAGATAGCGTTCTTCACCATCCTGATACAGGGCGTTGAGCAGGGCTTTTAAACGGTGTTCGGGTAGCACCTCCAGCCGTTCCCGTGCGGTTTTAAAGTACAGATTGTAGTCAGTTTGCAGGCTGATGTTGATACCGGTATTGCGATACTGCTGCTGGCGGCTGACCACCCGGCAATTGGGTTGTTCAGGTTTTTGTGGGTATAAGCCGTTCACTATCGCGAATTCGTAGCGGTCCTGCGGTTGCTGATCGTCACCCAGTGGCGTAAATACCACACCATACCCTTGTGGAAATAAGCCGGTTATCCTCAGTAACTGGTCTACCAGCAAACCGTTATATTCATTACGCCTTACCCCTTCGCGCATCAACAATGCAGCTTTTGGCAATAGCGCGTAATTAAAACGCTGTCGGCCCGGTAAGACAATAGATGCATACACCTGCGGCACTTTTAACAGACTGCCAAACAGCGTTTTGTCGCCCGGATTTAACTGCAACAGCTGACGTAACCACTGCAAGCGTTGCTGCTGAGCCAGCAGATAATGGTCGCGCTCTGTCCGGTTGTTGCCAATATAAGGTGCTATGCCAAAGCCCTGTTGCAGTAATGCCAGACTTGCTTCGCTGCTAATTTTAAGCAGCTTTTGGCGCTCTGTAATATTTAATGGCCGATCAGAATCGAACTGAGCCAGTTCGCCCTGAACAATGCCCAGCGCCTCAGGATGCAACAAACCAATGTCCTGCAGTAATACGGCCATGACAATGGGTAACTGCACATTTTGCCGGTACGGGCAGTCATCGGGAGCCTGCAGGTTGCGTAGCTGATAATGGCTAACCAGGGCGGGTTCGTCCAGCAGCTGCTGGGCCAGTAAATGGTCAAGCAGACGCAGGCTGAGCACTGCCCGATATAAAGGTTTGTACGCAAATTGCACCAGTTCGCGCTGGCGTTTGGCGGTAGGCACCATAATTTGCAGGCAGCCGAGTAAACGCGCGCTGAAAGCCAGTGTCTCGCCGTTGCTATCACCTTCTGACAATTGCAATAACTGTTCGGCAAGCAGCTGTAAATCGGCCCAGCGCATTAAGCGGGCTTTTTCGTCCTGATACTGTAATTCACTGTAATGCTGGCGGGCCTGCTGGCGCTGAGTCTGGCTGGCGCTGCTGTCTTGTTGCAGCTGCTGCCAGCGTTGTTCAGCTTGTGTCAGTACCGTTTGTTGCTGGCGATAGCTGGTGAAAAACGCTTTGCTGCGCTGGAAAAAACAACTGGCGCTACTGGAATATAATACCTCCAGTAAACGTTCCAGCCGGTACACCATAACCGAACTTTTAGCGGATTTTTTCAACGAACAGCATCCTTTATTGCAGCAGGGGTTACGGGCATCTATTGCGACGTTACATTAGATTTATGCCGCATGCTACGTGACATTTGCTTTGAAACATAGCCTGAGTTAACCAAAATGAAAAGCCAGAACTGACTTGCACCAGTTTGGCTATTGCCAGATCAATGTTGCGCCATTTTAGCGCTTGTGAATACGTATTCATATTGCCAGCTGCCCCAAATAGGTTAATAACTAAGCTACAACAATGATGGCTGCATTATTTCGTGCCCGGTCGGATGGCCTTAATAGCATGGAAAGCGCAACTAAAAATAAAAACAAAACGGGGACGAAAGTATGAATAAGTTTAAGCTTAGTCTGCTTAGCCTTGCTGTGAGTACAGCAGGGCTAAGTTCGTTGGCGGTGGCTCAGCAACAACCGCCGACCGAAGACACCGCTGCAGAAGAGCAGCAGGTTGAAGTAATACAGGTACGGGGCTTTGCCAGCAGCTTGTTCCGCTCGCTCGATACCAAACGCTTTGGCGATGTGGTATCTGAAACCATCTCAGCCGATGATCTGGGGGCCTTGCCCGATGTGTCAATCGCTGATGCCCTTACCCGCTTGCCCGGTATTTCCGCAGTGCGTACCGGTGGACAGGCAGCAGAAATTAACATCCGGGGTATGTCGGGTGGTTTTGTGTTTTCCACCTTAAACGGCCGCGAGCAGGTTTCGACCAGCGGTAAACGCAATATCGAATTTGACCAGTATCCGTCGGAGTTAATTAATTCGGCAGCGGTATATAAATCTCCAAAGGCGTCGTTAATTGAAGGCGGCGTAGCCGGTACGGTTGAGCTGAAAACGGCCAGTGTACTGCTGAATGAAAAAGACCATAGCTTTAACGTTAACCTGCGCGGCATGTTTAACGACCGGGCAGACGAAGTGCCGGATGGCCAGGATTTCGGCCATCGCTTCAGTTTTTCTTATCAGGGTAAGTTTCTGGACAACACCTTAGGGTTAGCACTGGGCTATGCCCGGCTGTATCAGCCCAGTGTTGCCACTCAGTTTATCGGCCTGGCCTACAATGGTCAGAAAGATGTGGCCGGCGATGAACAGAACGAGTTTATCAGCGAAGGTTTCGAAATTCAGCATCTGGGCGGTGAAGAAACCCGTAATGGCTATCTGGGCTCTATTGAGTGGCAACCGCATGATGCCTTTAGTTTAAAAGCAGATGCCTTTATTTCTCAGTTTGACAAAGAATCTTTTGCCCGCGGTTTACGGGTTAAATTTGGCGGCGACCAGGCCAATTATGCTAATCCGGTTCTAAATAACCGTTCAGTAATTGGTGCGAATGTTAGCCGTTCTAACAGCCCGGGCCGGGAAAGTTTTACCCGGGTAGAAATTGTTAATGATGATAACCGTGACTATGACGAAGTAAAAAGTTTTGGTATTGCTGCGGACTGGGATATCAACGATCGTACTAATCTGGTGTTCGACGTGTCGCACTCTACTGCCAACAGCGACTTCAGAAATGGCTTGTTGTGGGCGCTGGTGGCGGAAGACGCGACGGTAGCAGCTCCCCAGCTGGATACAAATGTATCTATTTCCTACTTACTGAACGGCATGGACCTGCCCAGTATTGGCTTTAACCAGGCCGATGCGTTCTCCGATATCGACCGGGTTATGGTCAGTAAATACGGCATTTACCCCTTTGTAAACAGTGATGAAGTCAGTGCAGTAAAACTGGATTTAAGCTATGACCTGGATTTACCCATTGTCCGTTCGTTTGAAGTGGGGGTGCGATACTCAGAGCGCACTTACAGCAATGATCGTTCCGTATTTGAATATGGCAGCGATGGCGCCTTTTTAAATTCACAACCGCCGCTGCGTTTAACCGCAGATATGGCAAAAGTAGTGGATTTCAAGGGTGATTTTGCCAAATATCCAAGTTATCTGGCAATTGATCTGGATAAGGCATTAGCGGCCTGGTTTCCGGAAGGGGTGCCCCAGCCGGTCCAAACCTGGGGCGCCGGTAATGTTGGGGTGATTAACCGCGACCCAACCTCAAATGTCGATACCAGCTGGTCGGTGCTGCAAAGTGGTGAAGTATATGAAGATGTACTGGCTGCCTATCTGATGGCCAACCTCGATACCGAAATTTTCGATTTACCGTTAAGTGGTAATGTTGGGGTACGCCGGGTAACCACCGATCAGTCAGCCACCGATTTAACCCATGTTGGCGGCGACGAATTGCGCGGAGCCCAGAATATCACCGACGATGCCGGCCTGGTCAATAACCAGTATGCCCCTGGCATTCTGGGCGAGAAATATACTCATTATTTGCCTAGCATTAACTTAAATTTAAGCCTGACCGACACTACCCAGCTGCGGTTTGCGGCGGCGAAAGTGATTTCACGGCCACCGATTAACCGTTTGGCGTCCAATACTTCTATTAATATCAGCGATGATGGCGAAATTAGCGGCTCCAGCTCAAACAGCCCGTTCCTGCGGCCATTTGAAGCCAACCAGTACGATTTATCCTACGAGTATTATTTTGGCAGCGGCGCTGTGGTAGCAGCATTGTTTTATAAAGATATTCAGAATTTTATAAATGATTTTACCATTCAGGAGTTTGATTTTGCCGGCGCTGGTTTTGCCGTGCCGGACGTCATTATTGATGAAGATGATATTCCGCGAACTACTTTTAATGGCGCCTTTTCCACTGCGGTAAACAATGACCGTGGCGGCTATATCCGTGGCCTCGAGCTGGCGTACACCCATGTGTTCGACTTCCTGCCGGATTTCTGGTCGGGCCTTGGGGTAAGTGGCAGTTACTCCTACACCGAAAGTGAAGTAGAGCTGATCAACACCCTGGGTGGTGAAGCAATAACCACCACCTTCGAAGGGCTGTCAAAAAATGTCTTTAACGGCACCCTGTTCTGGGAGCATGACGGCGTGGAAGCGCGGGTTAATGCCCGCTACCGTTCGCCCTTTGTCTCAAGCCAGGTAGGTATAGATGAGCAGATCACCAACTTCGACAGTGAATTAGTGGTTGATATGCAATTTGGTTACGAGTTTAACGACAACCTTAAGCTGCTGTTCCAGGTGAATAACCTGACCGACGAGCCAACCAAAAGTTATTTTGGCCAGAAGGCCCAGACCGGTACCTTGCAGTTTTTTGGCAGACAGTACTTTGTCGGCGCCGTGTACTCGTTTTAACCCAGCATCACGTCACCCGCAGGCTGAGCCTGATGTGGCGGGAAACAGAATAATCTGGAGTAACTGAATAATGTTTAAGCCAACGATTTTTAATATAAAAAGTCTGCTCAGGCTAAGTACGCTTGCTATCACGGTAAGTGTACTGGCTGCTTGTGGCGACTCAACCGAGCCCGGTGAAGTATTATTAACCTGTAATGTGCCGCAAATACCCGATGCCAGTGGCGTTGAATGTATCGATCCACCACCACTATCATGTCCTACCGGACAATTTCCCAACGAGACAAATGACAGCTGCATCGTGGGTAAAGATCCCAACGCGCCAGTTCCGGTGGTGTTTGCCGGAGAAAATCAGGCAGTGTTGTTTTACAACCGACCGGATGATAATTATAACGGCTACCGGTTACATACCTGGAACAATGAAGCCTGTGACGCTTATCAGGACTCGTCCATCGCCGAGTCGTGGGCTAACGGCCTAATCCATGACGGCGTTGATACAAATTATGGCGCTTACTGGATACTGGAACTAAAACCAGGTTATGCCGGCACTGAGGGCGCCTGCGGTAATTTTATTATTCATATTGGTACTGATGACGCCGGTAAAGATCCGGGCGCAGATATGAGAATGCCGTTGTCACAGGATGACCCTGATTTTAGCCGGATGAACTGGGTTTTCTCTGGTGTAAACAGTGTTTTCGAATTTCCGGTGGTATCACTTGGCGTCAGCATTCAGGGCGCCGCTGGTCACTGGTTAGACACCAATACCTTTATCTGGAATTCGGCAATTGCGGATACCGCCAACGAAATAAAACTTTTCTATGCAGCTGACGCTGATCTGGCTGTGAATAATAATGATGAGCTGGAAGGCAGCAGTATCGAGTTAACTCCGGCGGAGTTGAGCGACGAGCAAAAAGCGCTGGTACCACATATGGCCAACGCCGCCGCTTTTAGTGCTGATTTTACCGCAGATGAAGCGAAAGCCATGGCGAAAAATCAGCTGGCACTGGCCGCTTACAACAGCGACGGTGAGCTGGTTGCCGCCAGTTATGTGCAGGTCGCTAAAGTACTGGATGCCTTGTATACCACGGGTGATAACAGCGCGCTAAACGCCGATTTAGGGGTGCATTATGCCGAAGGCAATATCACCGCTGCGGTATGGGGCCCGACTGCCCGCAGCATGACCTTAAAAGTGTATAACAGCGATAAAACCGTTGCCGCCAGCCATTCGATGAGCCTGGATGCACAAACCGGTGTCTGGTCTTACAGTGGTGCAGAAAGTGCGCTAGACCGTAAATTCTATCGTTATGAAATAACGGTATATCACCCGTTAACCCGGGCAGTAGAAACCATTGAAAGCACCGACCCCTATTCAGTCAGTGTGTCGACCAATGGCCGCTACAGCCAGTTCGTTAACCTGGCTGATGCTGACCTGGCGCCTGAAGGCTGGAGCGAGCGCACTGTGCCGGTGGTAGCGAACCCGGAAGATAGCGTCATTTACGAAGGGCATGTCCGTGATTTTAGTATCCGTGATAGCAGTACCAGTGCCGCCAACCGTGGTAAGTACCTGGCGTTTACTGAGATGGAGTCTGCCCCGGTAAGCCACCTGAAAAAACTGGCCGACAATGGTTTAACTCATTTTCATGTGCTGCCATTAAATGATCAGGCCAATATTGAAGAGCGGGCTAACCGCCGGATTAACTTAACCGATACGGTTGCGCAGCTGTGTGCGTTAAATGCAGATGCACCGGTCTGTGGTGTGGCAAGCGACAGCGCCACCCTGCAATCGCTGCTGGAAGGCTACCTGCCCTACAGTGATGATGCCCAGGCACTGGTTGAGTCTATCCGCCGGATTGACGGCTTTAACTGGGGTTATGACCCGCATCACTTTATTGCCGTTGAAGGCAGCTATGCCTCTGATCCGGAAGGTGCAGTACGGATTAAAGAAGTACGGGCGATGGTTAAAGCGTTAAACGATATTGGCCTGCGGGTAGCGCTGGACGTAGTATATAACCATACCAGCAGTTCTGGCCTGTTTGATAACTCGGTATTTGATAAGTTGGTGCCGGGCTACTACCACCGTTATAACGAAGTCACTGGCGTGATTGAGCGCTCAACCTGCTGTGAAAACACCGCAACTGAACACAAAATGTTCGATAAGTTTATTAAAGACTCGTTAGTTATTTTAGCCCGCGATTTTGGCTTTAATGACTTCCGCTTCGATATTATGGGCCATCATCCGAAAGATAACCTGTTAGCCGCGCGCGACGCCGTGCGGGCGGTCGATGCCAATACCTATTTTTATGGTGAAGGCTGGAATTTTGGTGAAGTGGCAGATAACCGTTTATTTACTCAGGCCAAGCAGCAGGATATGGCCGGTACCGAAGTGGGCACCTTTAACGACCGGATCCGGGAAGGTGTGCGTAGTGCGGCCATTTTCAGCGGCGTTAATAACGATGGTAACCTGGCCGAGCAGGATATTATCCGGATTAGTTTAGCCGGTACCTTAAAAGATTATGTGCTGAAAAACTATCGGGATATTACCGGCCCGGCGTCCAGCGCCAACTGGAATGGTCAGGCTGCAGGTTATGCTGAAGACCCGGCCGATATTATCAACTATGTGTCTAAACATGATAATGAAACCCTGTGGGATATTCTGCAGAACCGCTTACCGCAGACATTAAGTGTGACTGAAAGGGTGCGGGCGCAGAATATGGCGATAGCCTTGCCGTTAATGAGCCAGGGTATTCCATTCCTGCAAATGGGTGGTGACTTCCTGCGCTCTAAATCGATGGACCGCGACAGTTATGACTCAGGCGACTGGTTTAACTATGTTGATTTCACCATGCAAACCAACAACTGGGCGGTTGGCCTACCACTGGCCGAGAAGAACCGTGATAGCTGGGACAGTATTGCTACGTTATTCCTGAACCCGCAAACTCAGGTTAGCAGCACCGACATTATGTTTGCGTCTGATGTGTTCGCTGAATTTCTGGCGATCCGCAGTGGCAGCCCGTTATTTCGCTTAACCACCGGCCAGGATGTAATGGATCGGGTAGGCTTTCATAATATTGGCAGCAACCAGACCCAGGGTGTGATTGTGATGTCGATTGATGATGGCAGCGGCCTGACTGATTTAGACCCGATGCATGACGCCTTAGTGGTAATGGTTAACGGCACCGCGCAGGAGCAGTCACACACTGTGCCTACTGCTACCGGTTTTGACTTGCACCCGCTACAGCAGGCGTCAGTTGATACTAATGTCAGTATGGCCAGCTTTACCGCGGGTACCGATGAAGGAACCTTTACTGTGCCGGCCTACAGCATGGCGGTATTTGTTAAAGCGCAAATGGGTGAGCAAGGCCCGGGCTTAGCCGCGGATGCCACCTTAGGTGCACCGGATATTCCACCGTATGAAGCCACAACCATATTTGTCCGCGGTGGAATGAATGACTGGGGCGAAAACGATGCCTTTAACTATGCTGGCGCGGGTATTTATAGTGCCACCCTGAATATTAATGCCGGTAGTTATGAGTTTAAGGTGGCTTCAGGGGATTGGTCTGCGGTTAATCTGGGCGCGGGTGCGGCGGGCAATCAGGTTGTAGTTGATACGCCTATCGTCATTGCACCAAGCAACGATAACCTGCTGTTAAATATTCCAAGCACCTCTGCTTACGTATTTACCTTAAATGCAGTAAATCCGGCAGCACCTACGCTAACGGTTAGCGAGTATGTGCCTTACGGCGCCACTACGGTGTTCTTGCGGGGTGGCATGAATGACTGGGGTGAAGCGGATGCCTTCCAGTACCTGGGAGCAAACCAGTACAGCGTCGATATCAGTATCAACGCCGGCAGCTATGAGTTTAAAGTCGCGTCCAGTGACTGGGCCACAGTAAATATGGGGGCGGGGCCGGACGGTGCCACAGTATCCGAGGGCACCCCACTGCGTATTCAGGGCAGCAACGACAATCTGAATATGAACTTTGCCGAAAACGCGGTATATAACTTCCTGTTAGATGCCACATTAACAGAAACACCCGAGCTGACGGTGACCAGGAAATAAACTGCTAAACTGATGAAAAAAGCTGCAGCCCGTCTGCAGCTTTTTTTATGCTTCGGGCAGAGGCCACACACATTGAACAACATTGCCGAACCAGGGTCGGTCAAAGATTGGACGGGCTGCTGGCTCTGCAATGCTAATATTTACCTGTAATGGTGTTGCCATGTAACGGTGAAGCAAAATCTGTACTTTTGCATCTTCTATCTGCTGATATGAGTCGAGCAATTGCTGCCGGATTTGGTCACTAACCGGCTGTTGTTGCAGTTGCTCAAACCGGGTATGCAGCCAAAACAACAAAGCCTGTTTTTCTTTATTAGGAAAGCTAAGGGTCAATGCGGCAGTAGGGCTGTATAGGCGTTGAAAACTGGTTAAATCGTCCTGAACCAAGAATGTAAATAACAGGTTGATACCTGCCGATATTTGACCGGCACGCACACTGCTAGACTGATAGTGGCCTAATGCTGTGCGAAAATGGGACTCAGCGAGGGCGATATTAGCCTGTTCGAGAGCAAGCAAACCAAGATTATTTTCTGTCATTGCCAGTATCTTGATCTGACCGGTCTGCTCTGCTAAAAGTCGGGCTCTGGTAAATAAAAGGCGGGCCTTTTCGGTTTCATTTAACTGACGGGCTACCAGTGCCATACTGTTGCCTAACGTTAACCGCTGCCGGTCAGTACTAGCATGTTTGTAAGAGCATTCTAAACTGCTTATTGCTTCATTCAGGTAGTTGTTGCGCCTGAGCCAAATGCCTAGTGCACTGGTTATTGGTGTAAGTTGTTCTTTAAAGTAAGGGTGCTGGTGATGCTCAAAAATGTCGTCCAGCGCTCTGATTAACCGATCCATCTTATTGGTCGGCACTGCAGCTCTGAGTACTAATACCTGATGGCGAATAAACAGCTCAGGTGCCAGGGCAGCAGGCTTTGTGATGCTGTCCAGTAGCAGCAGTGTTTGAGCCGGGTTTACCGTCAGATAATCTTCTGCTTCATCCAGTGTCGCTGTAATACTGGCATCTGCCGTCAGATAAAAAGAAGATAGCATCGTTATTAGGGTGAAAATAAATACGCGACGCTTCGGCAAGATTAACACCGCAATGGTATGCACAGATTAGTACTATACAACTCCCACTACCGATTTTCAAAACCCAGCCTTACAATGTCAGCAATACTAAGCGAGTGACGGCGTGTCGCTCTTCACATTTTTCTAACTGATTAAAAAGCTGGTCTATACTAATGCAGGTTTTACTGTACTAGGAGAAGCTGAATGAAGCAGGTGTTAGTGGGTGGCGTGGTAACGATGTTGTTGTTAACCAGTCAGCAGTTGCTGGCGCAACAGCAAGCCGGGCAAAGTATGCATTGCCAGCTGGGTGATGCAGTACGGGTGATTGAAGTGGTATACCCTGACGGCGGTGAGCTGCCGTGCGAAGTGCATTACACCAAAGACGGTACCGGCACTGTGCTGTGGCGGGCCAGCAATGAGGCCGGATACTGTGAACAGCAGGCCGCAAACTTTGTTGAAAAACAGCGGGGCTGGGGCTTTGAATGTGTGGCCATGCCCTCTGCCAATGAAAACGCTGACAGCAATGACAGTAAAAGCAGGCAATAATTGATACCGGTTATTATTGGGCGATGCTTATTAGCAGTTGCTGCACCTGGTGCTGGATGTCAGCTGCCAGCGCTGGGGTTAGCATAACCCGCTGCAAGTAACTTTGTGCTTCGCCGTGCCGGCCAGCTTTTAGTAATATTTGGGCGGCCTGCAGATTGGCGTTGGCGTCGTGTGGTAGTGCATCGGCGATGATTTTTAAGGTTTTTAATAGCATATCGCCATCGCCCTGCTGGTGATAATACTGTGCATTGCGATTTTGCAGGCTGAGCCAGTCCAGTTTGCCCGCGACATATGCCTGGCCCCACTGCTGCTGTACTGTTTGTGCTGGCGGGAACTGCACTTGCTGCGGCTGCGGGCTAAACGGATAGTCGGCTTTCAGCTGTAAAATACGCAAATAGCCTGCATGCTCTTCGGCTGGGGTAATGGGTCTTTCCTGCCAGGCAATTTCTGGGGGGACCGGCTTGTGCCAGCTGCCCAATGCCTGGTTGCGACCCAGCGCGTTATAAAAACTGTCTGCCAGTAAAAAATAACCCTGCACGTTAGGATGCACATGCTCCAACAGCAGGTTGTTGCCGGTTACACCGTCAGGCGAATTAGCGATAAAAGCCGCTTCGTTGTCAACCAGGGTAGCGTTGTAGCGCCTTGCCAGCTGCCTGATCTGCTGGTTAATGGCTTCGGGTGCCCGAAAGCGCAATAGATCGTGTTCTTTTGCCAGCAAAAACTGAGCGTTAGCTTGCCGATGCTGGTTGCGCTGCTGATGCACCAGAGCCAGCTGATAATGAAAATCGGCTGAATGCTCTGCATCTGCCTGCGAGCTGAGCGTCGAGAGCAAAGCGGCATCGTTACTGTCTGCTGTACCCGCCTCGGTATTGGCCTCTGCCAATTGTTGTAGCTGTAGTTTTGCTGTGGCTGGGATCGGTTTGCTGTTAAAGGGTGGCTGGCCGGCCAAATTGCTGACCAGCGTGCTGATATACACCGGAATGCCTGCCCGCTGATACTTAGCCAGCAACCGGCTGAGGTTGCTGTCAAACTGCTTAAGGCCAGCCTGAAACTGTGCTGAGCCAAGCGCAATGTCTTTATCCCGCGCCACTCTGGCCATAAAGGTGCGGCTGCTTTCATCGGCGCCCTGCAGCGGTTGGTTCAGCTGCTGATACAACTGCTCCATCAGCTGAAAGCTGTGTAATTTACGCAAGCTGATCATCAGCCGGGTAGCGCCAGGGCTTTGTCCGGCCAGATAATGTGAACCCACCCCGAGCAATCCCAGATATTCGTTATGGCCAGCATAAATGAGTACCGCATCCGGTTTAATGGCAATAATTTCATCGGCCAGGTCCAGCAAGGTATAGCTGTTAACAGCAGCTAAGGCAGTATTAACCACTTCTACCCGTTGGCCGCTAAAAGTGCGGCTTAGCCGTTGCTCCAGCATCGCCGCCAGTGAGGCTCCGGCGCCATACGGATAACCGGCAGCGGTTGAACCGCCTTGCACCACTACCCGGATGGCGTTAGCAGGCTTGTCTGCCAGCACAAATGCCGGCTCCATTTTAACGCTAGGCAGCTGAGTATTATTGGCAAAATAACGTTTAACAATATCGGTTTCGCTAACCAGATAGGCCGGATTGGCCGGGTTGGTTTTAAATAAAGGCCAGTTATTGCCGGCACCGGTTGCCCGTAACGCCAGTTCTGCCAGTACTACCACCAGTAGTGGTAAGGCCAGGGCAATGGCCCGAAATATCCAGATTCGCATCGGGCTTAGTCTCCTGCTGCCAATTGTTGAAGTAATTGCTGTTGCTGACGCAACGCCACCTTGTGCTGCGGCTGCTGTGCCAGGACCCGCTCTACTTCTGCCAGCGCCCGCCTAAGCTGTTGCTGGTAATAATAACTGCGGGCCAGCATTAAGCGATAGTCGGTATTCTCTGGTGCGATGGCCACGGCTTTGCGCTGATAATGGGCTGCCAGAGGCAGTTGCTGGCTATCGAAATACAATTGGCCAGCCACAAAAGCCATATGACTCTCGGTAGGCAACGCATCCGCTAATAACGCCGCAACTTTGGCGGCATCGCTAATCCGGCCCTGCTGCTGATACAGGGTAACCAGCCGCTGACTGGCCTTAAGCCAGCTTAAGCCATTGCTGCGCTCGCGTGCCAGTGCAATAAAGGGGTTGCTGTCAGGTGCAAAGCTGACCGGTTGTGGTGATGCGACAAAAGGATAATCGGCGGTCAGCTGGCGCACCTTAAATTGTGCCAGTGCCAGATCCACTTCGGTTAAGGGAATGTCGGCCAGCGCTTGCGCGGGCGGTATCACACCGGTTTCAACCTGGTTCAGCCCCAGTTGTTGCTGCAACTCGGGCAAAAACGCTTCAGCCAGATAAAAATAGCCCAGCTGGTTAGGGTGCAGATGCTCCAGCATCAGTTGCTTGTCAATTATGCCATCAGGGCTGTGCCGGCGCAGCAGTGCCTCACTGTCTATCAAAGGGAGATTAAAATCGCTACTTAACTTCTTCAGGGTTATGTTGATGGTCGCGGGTGCCCGAAAGCGCAGCAAATCATGCTCGCGCGCCAGCTGATAGTGGGCCAGTGCCTGCTGTTTGTCACCACGTTGCTGGTACAATCCGGCCAGTTGAAAGTGCCAGCTGGCAATATCGGATTCCGCATTCAGTGCCTGTTGCAGTTGCGGGATAGTCGGGTTTGGCAGTGCGGGCTTTGCCGAGACAAAAGGCGGCTGGTCGGCTTCGTTACTGGCAACGGTGCTAAGCAGAACAGGAATGCCAGCAGCCTGATATTTTGTCAGCAACAGGCCCATGTTGGCATGAAACTGTTCAATGCCAGCATTAAACAGGGCCGTGTCTTTACCAATTTCAGTATGGCGGGCAATTTGGGCCATCATGGTGCGGTTTGGTTGCAGGCTTGCAGGCGGGCTGACGCTGATATAAACACGTTGCAGCGCCTGAAATAATGCCAGTTTACGCAGCTTTAAATACAGCAGTTTAGTGCCGTGATTATACTCACCGGCAAAGGCAGACCCTACCCCCATTACCCCTAAAAACTCATTGTGGCCAGCATATACCAGCACCAGATCAGGCTTAAGCGCAATGACTTCATCACTGATATCCAGCAGGGTATAGGAGTTTATTGCCGCCATAGCCAGGTTAATAACTTCAATATTCTGTTCGGGATACAATCGTTTTAAGCGTTGTTGCAACATGGCCGCCGGTGCGCCCCAGCGGCCATAAGGAAAGCCGGCAGCTGAAGAGCCGCCAATAAAAATGATCCGCTGCTGGTTCGGCGCTTTTCTGGCCTGAAAATACTGGGTGTCGGGGCTAACCTGCGGCGCCAGCTCAGGCGCGGCAAAATAGCGGTTAATCAGGGCCGGGTTGGCTTGCTGGTACCCTGCCATCGCTGGTACCGGTACCACTAACGGATAGCGTTGATACAGGCTGGTCTGGCGTAGCAGTAACTCTGCCAGCAGCAGTAATATAAGGGGTAACGCCAGGGCAATACTGTAAAACACTACTTTTTTACGGGTGAGTGTCTTGTTAGCTGTTACGGGCGGATAATCGGTCATTGCTTAAGTAATCAGCGGCAGGATATCAACGACGGTAACCGATGTTTTTAAGCGCAGCAAGTTTTGGCGCATTTGAACTACCGGCAATTGTCAATTAAGGTTACTTTAGATAAGTATTTTATAATGGGTGCTGCTCGACAGCCGGCTTATGCAATATATTCTGGGTATTTCCTGTTTTTACCACGATAGTGCGGCGTGTTTACTGGCCGACGGAGTTATTGTGGCTGCGGCCCAGCAGGAGCGTTTTAGCCGGTTAAAGCACGATGCAGGGTTTCCCGCCGATGCCATCCGCTATTGTTTAGCCGAGGCCGGGATCGGGGTGACTGATTTAAGCGCCGTAGTGTTTTACGATAAACCGCTGTTAAAGTTCGAGCGTTTACTGGAAACCTATCTGGCCCATGTGCCCCGGGGTTTTCGCTCCTTTCTGACCGCTATGCCGGTATGGTTAAAAGAAAAGTTGTATCTGAAAACCGTGCTGCGCCGCGAGCTTCGCACTTTGGCAGGTATGGATAGAAAAACCACACTGCCACAGTTGTTGTTTAGTCAGCATCATCAGGCACATGCTGCCTCAGCCTTTTATCCCAGCCCCTATCAGAACGCGGCTGTTATCTGTCTGGATGGGGTTGGCGAGTGGGCTACCTCTACTATCTGGCACGGTAAAGACACCAGCTTAACTCCATTGTTCGAATTGCAGTTTCCGCATTCGCTGGGGTTGCTCTATTCTGCCTTTACTTACTACTGTGGTTTTAAAGTTAACTCCGGTGAATATAAGCTAATGGGCCTGGCGCCTTACGGCGAACCACGTTTTGTAGAAACCATTTATCGAGAGCTGATTAAGGTAAAACCTGACGGCAGCTTTGCCCTGAATATGGCCTATTTTAGCTATCCGGTGGGCTCGCGCATGGTAAACCGCAAGTTTGAACAGTTATTTGGTGTGCCGCCCTTAAGCGCTGAGGCAACGCCCAGCCAGTTTTATCTGGATTTAGCCCGTTCGGTGCAGCAGGTTACCGAAGAAATTGTGCTGAAAATTGCCCATCATGCCCATCGTTTAACCGGAGCAACAAAGCTGTGTCTGGCTGGTGGCGTGGCGCTGAATTGTGTGGCCAATGGTCGCTTGTTACGGGATGGACCCTTTAGTGATATATGGGTGCAGCCGGCAGCCGGTGATGCTGGTGGCGCATTGGGCGCTGCGCTGCTGGCCTGGCATCAGTATTTTCAGCAGAGCAGAGCGGCAGATGAGCAGCATGATCAGATGCAGGGTAGCTATTTGGGACCGGCTTATAGCGATACCGAAATAGGTCGATTACTTGCAAGTCAACAAGTGCCATATCAGCAATTAAGTGACAATATGCTGTATCACACCACCGCGGGTTTACTGGCAGCAGGCCAGGTAGTGGGCTGGTTTCAGGGGCGGATGGAGTTTGGCCCCAGAGCTCTGGGTAACCGCTCTATTTTAGCTGACGCCAGAAGCACTGCTATGCAAAGCATTCTTAATATAAAAATTAAACAACGTGAATCGTTCCGGCCCTTTGCCCCGGCGGTATTAACTGAACATGCCAGCGAATATTTTGATCTTAGTGCTGAAAGCCCTTATATGTTGCTGGTGGCTAAAGTGAACCCTGAATTGTGTATTAGCCTGCCGCCAGAAACCCGCGGCTTAGCCAAACAGGCAGAGCAGCGCTCTAGTCTGCCCGCCATTACTCATATTGATTATAGCGCCAGGGTGCAAACGGTGAGTAAGTCGGGTAATCCACGGTTTCATCATTTGCTGCAAACCTTTCACGAATTGACGGGAACGCCAATACTGATTAATACCTCGTTTAATGTTCGGGGCGAGCCGCCGGTTTGTAGTCCGGCTGAAGCGTTACAGGGCTTTCTGGCTACCGACATGGATTATCTGGTGCTGGGCAACTGTATCCTGAGTAAAGCTGAGCAGGACCCGGCACAGTTGGCCGCTGCCAGATTGCGCAGTTTTGCAAATGACTAACCCGTTAGCTTATTAAGGATGCATGATGCAGTTGTTGTTAAAAACTGACCGCGCCGGGTTGCGTACCTTTGGCTGGCAAATGGCCATTGCCTTGCCGTTAGTGTTTTCGCTGTTGCTACCCTGGATATTGGATTCTCTTACCGTGGCTACCTTGCCGCTATGGCCACTGATGGTAGCGGCGGTGTTTTTATTGCTGGCGGGTTTGTGGCCAACCGGCCTGTATTATCCGTACCGGGCCTGGATGGCTTTTGCCAGAGTAATGGCCTGGATCAACACGCGGCTGCTGCTTGGCCTGGTATTCTATCTGCTGCTATTGCCGCTGGGCCTGGTGCTGCAATTACTTGGTAAGTTGCAGTATAAGCATAAACCAGCAGGTGACAGCTACTGGCTGGCGCCCGATAAAATACCCACCGCCAAAGATTTAGAGGATCCGTTTTAATGCAGGAATTTTTAACTGATTTATGGGCATTTTTACGGGTTCGTAAAAAAATCTGGCTACTGCCAATCATTCTGGTGCTGGCGCTACTGGGCGCGCTGGTGGTAGTAAGCCAGCAATCGGCGCTGGCGGGGTTTATTTATACCTTATTTTAGCCCGGATTTCGGCTTTGCCAGCATCAATATTGGCTAATAGCCAACAGATCCTGTAAGCTGCACGCCCTTCAAAACGAGGGCCACTGCAGCTGCGGCAGATTTTTCTCGCAGCCTTTATTGCGGGATAACGCATGCAATTTACCGATTTAAACCTGTCGAACGATATTTTAAAAGCCATTAGCGACAAAGGCTACACCACGCCATCGCCTATTCAGGCTCAGGCAATTCCTGCGGTGCTGGCCGGCCACGACCTAATGGCAGCTGCCCAGACCGGTACCGGCAAAACCGCCGGCTTTACCTTGCCACTGTTGCAAATGCTGAGCGAGGGCAGTAACCAGGGCCGCAAAGTACAGGCTAATCAGGTACGGGCGCTTATTTTAACCCCAACCCGCGAGCTGGCAGCACAAATTGCCGAAAGCGTAAAAGTATATGGTAAGTACCTGCCACTGCGCTCAGCGGTGGTATTTGGCGGGGTAAGCATTAACCCGCAACTGATGGCACTGCGTAAAGGCGTTGATATTCTGATCGCCACCCCGGGCCGCCTACTCGATTTATACCAGCAAAATGCCATGCGCTTTACCCACTTAGAAGTATTGGTGCTGGATGAAGCCGACCGCATGCTGGATATGGGTTTTATCCGCGATATTAAAAAAATTCTGGCACTGTTACCGGCAAAACGGCAAAACCTGCTGTTCTCGGCCACCTTTTCTAACGAAATTCGTACCCTGGCCAAAGGCTTGTTGCACAATCCGGTAGAAGTGACCGTAACGCCACCTAACAGTACCGTCGAAAAAATTGAGCAATGGGTCTATCCGGTAGATAAAAACCAGAAAGCCGCGGCATTAATTGCGCTGGCCAAACAACATAACTGGCAGCAGGTACTGGTATTTACCCGCACCAAACACGGTGCCAATAAACTGAGTTTACAGCTGGAAAAAGCCGGCATCAGCGCTTTGGCCATTCATGGCAATAAAAGCCAGAACGCCCGCACCAAAGCACTGGCTGAGTTTAAAGCCGGCACTATCCGGGTGCTGGTAGCGACCGACATTGCCGCCCGTGGTCTGGATATTGATATGCTACCGCAAGTGGTCAATTTTGACTTGCCGCATGTGGCTGAAGATTATGTGCACCGCATTGGCCGTACCGGCCGCGCCGGTAAATCAGGCCAGGCAATATCTCTGGTCTGTGCCGATGAGAGTAAAGAGCTGGCAGGTATTGAACGCTTAACCAAACAACAAATTCCACGGCAGGTAGTTGCCGGGTTTGAGCCGGTGCAGCAACTGGCAGACAGTAACCCAAACAGCAAACCCTACCGGCCGAAAAAGCCAAAAACTGAACATCGTGACGGCCGGCGCTCGTCGCGCAGTTAATCAAGGATAGGGCAGATACCGCCCTGGCAGTATTTATACAGTACTTATATCAATGCCACGTTACTTACGTGGCTTTGAAAATTTCATTTCCCCAAAATTAAGCTGAATATAAACTGAATAGTGCTTGACGTTGTTAACAATTGCGGTTGAAATGTGCACTGTTGAGCTTATTGAGCTGCCCATGCCGCAAAAATTTCATTTTACTTCTGGTTTACCCCGTTCTGGTTCAACATTGTTGGCTGGCATTCTGCGGCAAAACCCCCGTTTTCATGCTGCAATGAGCAGTCCGGTAGCCGGTTTAGTTATTGGCGCGTTGGAACAAATGGGCGCCGCCAGCGAGTCCTACTCCTTTTTCGATAAAGCAAAACGTAAATCGGTCTTCCGGCCATTGTTTAACGTTTATTGCGAAGATAAATCTACGCAACAAATTATATTTGCTACTAATGCAATAGTAACTTTAGGATGATCCCCTTATGTTCCAATTTATAACCTCTGTTCGTTCGAGCTTCTTTGCACGGATCAGCCTGTTTCTTTCGCTTTTTTGCATAACTGCAGCGAGCCATGCGGCAACCTTTGATGGTGACGGCGGCTCCCTATCTGGAGCAAATTATATAGAGGCAGACAACGGTGATGGCATCACCATGACTGCGACTTTCAATGGTGACACGGCGGATGTAGCTGATGCTGGCAATGGCGGTGGCTCTAGCGGTAATGTTTTTTATGGTGTGGGTGCTACTGCTACATCCGTTCAAGTATCATTTTCTAGTCCGGTGAATATTTCGTCACTTGTCTACTTTGAAGCTGATGGCACCGCCAGTACGGGAAACTATACCTTTACCGTAACCTCCGGCTCAGGATCCACAATAGTAAAAACTCAGGCGGATTTTACTCTACTATCGGGTCTTGCCGGGGTAACGCTAACTCCAGTAGATTGGACCTCTGTCTCTACCTTTACCATTACAAGCGACGCTATCAATTTCGCACCAGGACTGGATACCCTAGTTTATACTATGGGCAATAACACCCCTGTGTTAACCAACCTTAACGGTGACAGCGTCACCTGGGCTGGCGTGGGCAATTATGTGTCTTTAGATGCAGGCACTAGTCTTGGCGTTAGTGATACTGAGCTCGATGCTCTTAATGGTGGCAACGGTAACTATGCTGGTGCGACTTTAACCCTGCAACGGGTAGGCGCAGCAATTACCACGGATGTGTTTGGTTTCGATACCAGCGGCGCCCTGTTCAGCGTTAGCGGTGCTAATTTGCAGAGCGGCGGCTTAACCTTCGCAACCTTTACCAATGCCAGTGGTGTTTTGAACATCAATTTCAATAGCAGCGCCACCACAGCCACCAAATCACTGGTGCAGGATGTGTTACAACGGATTCAATACAGTAACAATACTCCCGCCGCAGATGCGGCCTTGCGTTATAGCTTGAGTGATGGCACGGCCAGCACCACAGCAGATGTGACAGTCACCAGCGACAGCGTCTATGTCACCAGCACCACAGATACCGCCACGATTAATATCAACGACGGCGTGAGTTTCAGTGAGGCGGTTGCCATTGCCTTAGCAGACACTACGGGTAGCCAGACGCTGATTTTATCCAGCGCCTTCACTAGCAGCATGTCACTGGCTGGAAATTTGAGCATTGCCGAAAACATGGCGATTGATGCCAGCGCCGCAGGGTCAAGCTTTGTGATTGCCGGCAGCACCTTAACCTTAGGTTCGGGTGTTACCCTGTCTTTAACCCACGCTAATCAATTGCAGATTTCAAGTACTATTAATGGTGCGGGTAACTTGTCTAAAGCAGGAGCGGGTACCTTGCGCTTGACCGGAACTAACAGTAGCCGCACGGGTAGCACCTCTGTACTGGGGGGCACATTAGACATTGACGCTGACACTAACCTGGATGGTGCCAATACTGGTGTCTTGACTTTAAATGGCGGCACCTTGGCGATGACGGTGACCGGCGGCTCCACTGGTAATCCCGTGATTCAAACGATTAATAATCCCATCACCCTGGGCGCCTCTGGCGGTTCATTCAATCCAACCGGCGGTGGTGGTCGAAACATTATTAATCTGTCCGGGGTGATTTCCGGTAGCGGTAATCTGACTAAAATTGGCGCTTCAGTGTTACAACTTAGCGGCAACAATAGCTATTCAGGCCAGACCTTAATCACCAATGGTGGGCTGATTTTGAGTCACAACAATGGTTTAGGGTCAACCTCTGGCAGCACTACCGTTAATGCGGGATCGGCACTGCGAATTGCCGCAGGTGTGGTTAGCCCAGAGCCACTGTTTCTCAATGGTACAGGCAGAAATATTGACGCTGTCGACTATGGTGCACTGGGCGCAGATGCCTACAGCCTAGGCACCAGCACAGTGTCCGGTAATATAGCGTTATCTACCGATACGAATATTAGCGTTACTGGCGGCAGTAATTTGATCGTAAGCGGCAGCGTTAGCGGTACAGGCACTCTGACTAAGACTGATACTGGTAGCCTAACCTTAGCGGGTACTAATACTAATTCTGGCGCCACATCTGTCTCTGCAGGCACCTTAGTGCTGGATAATGGTGCTGCCATAGCAGACAGCACTGCGGTCAGTATAGCGTCTGGGGCGACATTGCGACTCGATGCCAGTGAAACCATAGGAGTACTTTCTGGCGCGGGAACACTGGCCATGAATGGGGCACACCTTACGGTTAATCAAACCAGCGATAGCAGTTTTGCCGGCAATATCACCGGTAGTGGCAGCAATTTAACTAAGTCGGGTTCGAGTAAGTTGACCCTTTCGGGTACTAACACTTATACCGGTGTTACCAGCATCAGCGGCGGCAGCTTAAATCTAACTGGCGCCTTGAGTGGCACCACTGGCGCCACTATTGGCTCGGGTGGCACCTTAGAAGGTTCGGGCAGTCTCTTTGCCACCAGTTCAGCCAATACCTTGACTGTGCAAAGTGGCGGCATTTTGTCACCTGGTATCTCAGGACCTGGCACAATCACAATCAACGGCAACCTGACCATAGCGGCAGGCGGTGCCCTGACGACACAAATTACAGGGACAGTGTTAGGCTCAGGTTATGACTCAGTGGCAGTAAACGGCACAGTGGATGTGTCAGCGGCCACACTGAATGTTAGTCACAGTTATACCGCAGGTTTAGGGGATAGTTACCGCCTGCTGGTTAATGATGGCGTGGATAGTATAACTGGGAGCTTCTCAGGCCTGCCTCAGGGCGGAACGGTGACTGCCAGTGGTAATAGCACTGTGCTTACCGCCTATTATGCTGCTACCGATGGCGGTGCTTACAGTGGCGGTAACGAGTTTATGTTAGTGGCGCCGGTAGACAGCACGCCGCCGACAGTGTCTTCTGTCACAGTACCCGCCAACGCAACTTATGTTAGCGGACAGGTGCTGGATTTCTTGATTAATTTTGATGAAAACGTCACCGTTAACACAGCTGGCGGCACGCCGCAGCTAGCGTTAACCATAGGGGCGACCATTCGTCAGGCTACCTATCAGAGCGGTTCTGGCTCATCAAGCTTGTTGTATCGCTATACGATACAGAGTGGTGACGCCGACAGTGACGGCATTGCCATCGGTGCTTTAGCCAGCAATGGCGGTACGTTGCGGGATGCCACTGGTAATAATGCGAACTTAACCCTGAACTCAGTGGGCTCCACAGCATCTGTATTGGTGGATGCGGTCGCGCCAATTGTGTCTTCGGTCAATGTGCCAGCTAATAGCACTTATGTTAGCGGCCAGAATCTCGATTTCTCGATTAATTTTGATGAGAATATCACAGTCAATACTGGTGGCGGCACGCCGCAGTTGTCGTTAATCATCGGTGCAACTGCTCGTCAGGCGGTGTACCAAAGCGGTTCTGGCTCCTCGAGCTTATTGTATCGCTACACGATACAGAGCGGTGATGCTGACAGCGACGGTATAGCCATCGGCACCTTAGCCAGCAATGGTGGCACGCTGAGAGATGCGGCTGGTAATAATGCTAATTTGACGTTGAACGCAGTA
>TARA_R100000656_G_scaffold125050_1_pt1 | contig 111802 bp, 98 predicted proteins | sample TARA_R100000656 | Tara Oceans TARA_R100000656 (sample SAMEA2622517) | marine metagenome | biome: marine biome (ENVO:00000447); feature: mesopelagic zone (ENVO:00000213); material: "saline water (ENVO:00002010), including plankton (ENVO:xxxxxxxx)" | depth 350 m
TTTAAATTGTCGTTAGTGGGTCAGTTTTACATTGCCGGTGACAAGACTTAAGTTATGCAGCTGAACTTGAGAAAAATTCTCCTTTTTTTCCCGTAAAACAGGAAGCGTATGTTCACTAATAAAACCAAAGTGCCTCCCTATAAGCCCTGCTATCACGTCAGAGATCTGGACGCCTAAACTCTCCTTAGAATCTATAAATTTATAATTCAGTTTGTTTGCTCCGTCACGAAGTTCCAAGTTAGCTAGAATCTTCTCTACATATGTTTCTTTATCAAATGTATGCGATGCGTTTTTGAACAGATAGGTGCAGTGTAAAAAGTGAACAGAAAAATCTCCAATCAGTTCGCCAGGCTCGTTGTCGTGCAAAAATTGAAGCTCTAATCCTGTATAACGTGAAGCCTGAGAAATCGTTTGTTTTAGAATAGTGGTTGCTAGACTTCGATCTTCCACCTCTTGATCATCTAGGAAATTAGAAATCTCGTCAAGAAATGAGGAAACCTGAGACCGCTCTATATTTGGATATGCGTAGCTCACCAACAACCTTAGAAATTCAGAAGGGTTTTGCCTGACAAAATAATAAAGTTCTGACTTAAGTTCATGATGAAAAGCTGCTATCCGCAGTGGGTCTCCAGGCATGAGTGATTCAATGATATCAAGAATTGACCAATACAGAATATCAAGAATAGAATAATGAATGTAAATATTATTATCTAACAGCCAGCTCAAGAGCACAGAGACCTTTTCAGACCCCAATGCATCTTCGTAGCTGCTGCCAGCTAGATGTTTGTACTTTATCTCTTTAGCAGATTTTTGGATACTCAATAAATGCCGGAGAGTTTCTTCACTCGACTCAGGAAGCCCACCATTTCGAATGGCAATGCCCGCAATAACAAATGGGCTTATTGATGCATTGAGACCTACTTCCGTTAGCGTCAATCGTCTTATGTTATTAGTCTCATCGTAATACAACTGTATTTTCTCATCCCAATTACGAAGAGTAGGAAGTCCACTTCTTAATCCATCGACTTGTAATACGTTAGCCATAAAATCAATTCCTTTTTACGATCAAGAAAACATTCAGAGATTGCTCTACAAGCCCTGCCGACTTTTATGCCAATTAGTCTTATCAGGACTTGCGCCAGTCAAATAACTTTAGCTCGAACATAAGCCTTTCCATAACCAACTGCATGGTATGTTCTTGAATTGCTTTTTTAAGCTTGTTCATCTCAGCAGTAACTCCCCGAACTACATCTTCAGGCATTGATGGCATCATGATCTGATATTCAAATTGAAATTTTTGGAAGGTTGGTTTGAATTGCTTCAGAAATTCGTCCACCTGTTGTTTTGTTGCCCCCGCTTGAGTTGCAGGCTCCATAAACCCAGCAACAACGATATCCCATATTTTTTTTTGATTAGTTGGAAATTGCACTACGTTACTCATTAGTTACTCCTAATGCTTGGCTATCTGGCGTTTTGAAAGCCAGTTTTTGAAAGACCAGCTACTGTCGATAGACGGTTGCTAAAAAACGACAATCAACTTCGCTACCGCTTTAAGTCTGATAGCAGACTCCCTACTCGGTAGTAACCGCTTTCACGATACTTAATTGACCCTGACATCATAAACAACGAAAGCGTGCTACCAATTACCTGTTTTCTCAAAACGAGATGACGCATAGACTCATCTGAAAACTTCCGGTGAACCTTAAACTCAATTTCCAAATATGCTGGATGCAATCCAAATTCTCTCGATAATTCTGAAAACACCTCGGTAGTATCAATCAACGTGTTGATCGGTATGTCATCAATGATTTTTGCCAACTTAGCGATTAGCAACACATGCCAAGTATCGAACATCCAGAGATGTGGATGTTTTCTATGCTCTTTGATCAGCCTTGGTATAGACGGATTCTTCTTACTTGCTGAAGGTGTGAATAAATTATTGTTTATCAGCCACCTCTTCCAAATACCGTACCCATGGTGAAAGTAAGAGTCCTGATTGTCGGCATATTGCTTAGCAAGCACACTTACATTTTCGATGTATTGTCTTGCTGCTCTTAGCTGCACCAGTTCTTGGCTACACTGCTCTTGAAATTCATGCATTTTTTCAGCTCTGAGCTGATTTAACCTGGGATTACTCAACCAATGCCATGTTGATACGGTTCTATTACCTTGTGCAGGGATTCGAACAATAACAGCATCCTTAATGGCTTTAACCTCGTCAGGAATTTCAGGCGTATACAAGTATGCTGCCCATATCCGTCTGCTGCCTTGTGAATTAGACACGATACCTTTTAGCAATAAGTACTCCTCCTGTTCACTGTCGATTTCCAATGACGATAGTTTGAACTCCTGACGCGTGAACAATCTTATCTCTTCTTTGAAAAACACCCCTTCCAGCATGCATTCGAACTGTTCATCTATTGAGGGAAGCATCAAGTAACAACCTGCAATAAGCTTGTTTGCAGACTTAGCTGCGCTTCGTTTCTGTCTCAACAGTTCTTTTTTTCTTTCAGCTTCTTTTTCTTTCAAATAACTTTCTATTAACTGACCTTGAGACCATCCGTAAATCCATTCGTATGGCACGGTGTTATTGGCTAGCATGGCCATAGTTTGCTTAAGTTCTGCGTCAATGAATGACGACAAATCATATTCAAGCGAAGGTCGCTTCGAGCCAGTTAAAAACTCGGACTTTTCGTCAGAACACTTGCTGGTCACGAGAATTTCGATAATGACCGGCCCGACTTCGGTATGCAGAAGTACGTCAACCCTGAATTTATCAATCGATGCTTCTAGCTCTACACTTTGTACTGCTACCGTTTTGGGTAAAGTTTCCAAAGTACAACCGTCATACCGGAATACATGCTTAGGCAAGGTAAAAGATTTAAGTGGTAGGAAGTAATGTTGTGCTGCTAAGTGCAGCTGTGACATCAAACACGTTCTGCCCTCGACTCTAGTCCGGTGTGCGAAGTGGTTAGACATATCTATGCAATTATTTTTAGCGCTTAACTGATCGGCACAGTCAGGGTTTGGGCATATACAACCGCATTTAAAACCGTTGGGGACGTTATCAACGTGAACTACTTTCTTTTTTCTACCGTTCTTTTGAATCCCTAATACAAGCATGGTGATATTACTCATCCATCCTGTCATTATTATCGTTTAGAATTTGATCCGCTTCGCGATCGTAGCTGTTCGCCAAACCTTTCAATGTAACTGCAAATCGCTGAAATCCAGCGTTCTCTATTTCTTCGGCTTTATTTCGGAACTGTTCAGCCAGCTCTCTCTCCGGGCTTGCGGTTGGATCAATGATATGAGCTCCTCGAGAGTTATATGTTCCAGTCCGGTAACCATCCCGCATTTCTTCTACTTCACGCTCATTCAATGCGGCAGCGACAACGCGGCGTATCCATAAGCCGTCTGGATCGGCTGGGGCGTGAATCAATACTTCGCCAACATTGATGAGTGTAACTTCTAGGTGGCCGGAATTAGTTGAGATTTCCTTTACCTTTTGAAGCCACTCCATAAAACACCTTTCGCTAAACGTTCCATCTCGCTGTGTCCCAGGTGGCGTCTTCCATTCGTTAAGTAGTCGCCAAGCATTTGTTGCAAGTGCTTTTGCCCCCTCATTAGGCTCTCTCGACGATTGATCTTCTTTCTTAGAACGATAGATCAATCGAATTACTTCACAAAAGAATTCAGGATCATTGGCCAGCCGGCTTTCAAGGAGTATTGGCGCTGCACCTGTATGACGGTCGAGCAAGGGAACATAGGCCCACTCGACCTTAAACAAGTCGTCTTGGTTCACTGCTAGGTCTGTCTGAAGAAATTTTATCAGTTCGACGATGTGATACACGTCCATCGCATAGCTGGGCTCATTGGAGGAAAGTGCTGCAAGCAAGGCTCGGACACATTGATTACTATCGATGGCCTTATTATCATGACGCATCATGTCCAAACAGTTTATTGCTGCGTGTGGCCTACCATGCTCAATAAGTTTCTCAATCGCAATCGAAAGATCACCATCGGCATGATAAGCATTTGCGTCGGTGCGGGTCCAGTATTCACTCTCATTCGTCTTAAGCCACCCTGACGCACGGCTCCATGTTTCCGTAGTAAACGGCAAACAAGCAAGGAATTGACCTATCTGCCTCTGCGTCCAACCTGATTTATCGAGGTTGTCGCACCACTCCCATCCGTTGATATGATAACGCCTCCAGATAAAACTGCTAACAAAGGACTTACGCTTGTTGTCCTCTGAATCTAGAAAATGAGGCAAGAGAGTACGTTCAAACACGTCATCGGTAATTATACCAAGCGCATGCCCTACCTGCCTGGATGAAGAAACGGAATCGGCAAATCGAATTACACCTTCGACACCATCTTGGCGAAAGACTTCCGAGATGGCGGCTTCGCGTCGGGTGTCTAGTTTCTTTCGCTGCTCTGCCCAATTTCCATTCTCTTCATAGAGATCAGAGTCCCGGTCTGTAAAAAGATGCTGATATAAATTAAATGGGTTATTGGGGGCGAGTTGCTCGGCAACCTGTTCGATACGCGTAATCAGCTCATCAGGCAATGCCCATTTCGCTTCAGAGAACCTTCTGTGTTTGTTTGTGAATTTCGTGAGATGGTCCCAAATTGAAAGTCGTTGCTCTTCCGGGAGTTTTAAAATCGGTTGGGAGGCGAGAGTCTGGAGAAGCTCGTCAAAAGCAGTTCCCGGCAAGTTATCAAAATGGTCAATTAACGTTGAAAGCCGAGCGGTATCATGGTCTGCCGCAGCCACTGCAAGTTCAGCATAAAAAGATGCCTGTTGCCAGTATTCCTGATGTGTAACACCTTTTTCCCAATCTTCGGGGATAATCTTGCGCCAGCTGGGTTTGTGTGATCCGGATGAGGTCTGATGCTGACCGGGAAGTAGCCTGATGATCAGACTCCACGCGATATCGGGCCATTCCTGAAGGAGCGTTCGTACAGCCACCTTGCGCTTATCAACAGGTGCAAGTGTTTGAGGCAGCCAAGGCAACAATATGGTTGTAAGAGAATTGGATGGACGATTGGCCCATTGGCCTCCGGGGTCATGGCTGGCAAGTTCACCAAGCGCAACACAGACACGAACTAGGTATTGTTCATCCCAAGCCAGCCCCTCCAATGCCCAGAGTAGACCTGTTAAATAATTTCCGCCGGTGAAGCCGCTACCTTCCTGAGAAAAAAGCTCATCAAAAGGACAGGGTATCAGGGGCATAGCCTTCTCAACCGCATCAAGAAATTCTGATGGTGCAGCTTCGGCCAATGTGGGTAGCAAACTATTCAGGCTACCCCACAAAACCCAGTTGGCATCTGTCAGAAGTTCACGTACCACCAATATGCAAGTGGTTTCCGCTTTCCCATGAGAGCAGTTAATGCACAGCTCCGGACGACTTCCCAGAATAGCTAAACCATCAGCAATACCTTTTCTCAACACTTGGGAACATTTCAACACCTTGCCTTGAATGCTTGCCATGTATCGCTCTTCGACAGACAGTTCGAAAGCAGGGTCTGGTTCTTTAAGTCTTTCAACAGCGAGCAACCTAAAGGTATCGAGATTCTGATCAAGGATGCGAGATCCCAGCAGATTCCAAAGCTCTGCTCGATTAACAACTTTCCAAATACCATTTTTGAGAGACAATGGGCTATCAGGTAAGTGTAATAATTCCCGCGCCTTCTTTAACCATTCGTCGTAACTGATATCAAGCAATTGGGTTATCATTTCAAGGTCGGATTGGCTCTTGTCTTGCCACGAACCAATTAAGACAGCTAAAGCAAGGTAGGTGGCATCGGGGTGATGAGACCAGTCCGTGCTGTGTTCATGAGGCAGTGCAAAATTACTTGGCATTTCACTGATAGGCTTGGCAACGAAGACACTCGTCAATTCATCTGGGAAGTCGTTTTTAGTGATGCAACCTGCATGATGATTTCGATTGTTGGAGAACTCCAAAATTCGACTCCATACCAACCGTGAAGACTCTGGTTTAAATTGTGAGATATGAGAGTTTATGAGTGATATTACAACTCCCTCTTCTTCGCCCAAGTCATATCCTAATAGGTAAAAGTGGGTAAGAAATTTGTGAAAAACGTCATCAGTTAGCTCGATGCCGTTATTTGCAACTTTCAAATGGTCACGGATGACGTTTAGTTTCTGGCGTTTTACATTCGAACTAAATTTTGCAGTTGCAATATTCCTAAAGAATCTTTCTGGGTCACTTTGATTCGATCTGGCATGATTTAAGATCCAAACTACTTCAGTGTCAGTTTGAGCAAGTGGTCCTGTGATCAGAGCAATGATATCTTTGTTTTTACTAAAAACATTTGGGTTATTAAAGTCATTCCAAGCGGCCTGTATCACTTCTCCAAAAATGGTGCTGCCCTGTGTAATAGCGATCGAATGTTTGACCTGCCCAAGAAGTTTTCGTCGCTCTTTGCTGGTCACATTTTCAACAATAACAATGAGGTCGTCTGTATCATAGTCGTCAATCTTGCCCTGAAGTTTGATTTCCACAATGGGCCAGCATGGTAGACAGGGAGCGTGCCCACCAGTAAGCATTAGTGCTACAAAAGACGCCTGGACATGAGCTTCAAAATGGACACCGCCTCCGCCGGTGGAGAATGGATTGCTCAATTCCTTCTTCTTTGCCATCTGCGTCCTCACTTGGGTTTAAATACCTAACATTTGTACATTACGTATGCTCGCCTAGCATATAAGATAGTTGAGATTTTAAGATACTTTTTTTGAGTTTGTATCGAGCGAGGTGCGCACATTAGCACAGCGTTAAGGTGTAGAAAACGTAAACCACCGACACTGTAAACACTACTCTCAAACCTAAGTAATATCACCAAGCTCGAGTAACCTCTCTAATCCTTTGCCTGGATCGCTATCTTTAATTTATTGTTTTTATTGATCATATCATAGACAATATTAAGAAAGTTATCAGTAAACCTTGGGAGTTTTTCATGAACGACATTGTTTTAACATTAGTTGGTAGTGTTATCACTGTATTAGCAGGCTTCACTTGGTACAAACTATCGAGATTAAATGTGTTAAGAGATAGAGAGCAAGATGAAAGGAAGAAACAAGATGATAGAATGGCAGACAGAGTATTAGCCCATGTCAATAGCCTTAAAAAACACAAAGAATTTTTGATATCAACAAAAAATGAGTTTGACTCTAATTTCATTGTTCAGACTCTAGAATCACGCAACCCACGGGACCATTTGATATCAAGACTAGTACCGATTAAAGCAGGTATTAGTTCCTTGACAGTTTTCGCCGAGCAAGATGCTCCAAAGCTTGTCGAAGAGCTCAGCCTCTTAACCAAATATGTCAAAGAAGTAGAAACATATATGTCAGACGCAATTACTCAGAAAGAATGTGAACAACACAATTCTAACCTAGGAGAGCTTCGCGGAGCTGTATGGAATTGCTCCCAAAAATGCCACAGCTTGAAAGTTGATATTGATAGTTTACTGTTAAAATCTAGAGCATAACTTTACTAATATCAGCTTTATATTTTGGTATAATTTGGCATGCCAAATTTCAACTGTCACTCTTTGCCAGTATCAATTCTGCCAGATCATCTTCTATGCAAAACAAGTAGGCCGTAGGCACCTGCAAAACCTTAGCCAGCGCTATAACGGTTTTAAATTCCGGCGCATGCACTCCCCGCTCGTACTGGTTCATTCGCGCAGACGCGACAAAACGGTCCATCCCGGCAAGTATGCCGAGCTGCTTTTGCGACAAGCCACGCAGAAGGCGGGCTTGTTTCAGGCGCTTTGGTAAGGGCGAACCGTCAGTATTATTCACAGTGTGAGATATTGGCTATTGAAAACTAAGATTTTCTTAGCTTTAATAGCAGCTAGATACTAAGGAATACTTAGCACCCTGAGTTTCAGGCTGGCGAATATTAAAGAAGTGAGAATATGAAAATTTCAGTAATAGCTCTAACCTGTGCTGTAGCCCTTGCTTGTAGTGGCTGCGTTACCGTAACTAACGGCAAAGGTGACAAGAACCAGCTATCGACAAACGGTCTGAACAAGCTGAATTCTAACGAGAGCAATGCAGTAGTCAGCGCTAGCGCACAAGCTTTAGCAATCTGTAATGGCACTGCCCAGCTAAAACTGTTAAAGCAAAACGCTGAATTTCACGATGCTGCTTATGTGGGTTATCACTTGGAGGGCAGCAAGCCAGTTATTTCTTTGGAGAAATTTGTTCAAAGTAAAACTGAGAAGTTTAATGAGTTTGAGCAAGCAAGGCGGCAGCAGGCGTTTGAAACTTATTACAGCGAGAAGCAGTACAAAGACACCTACTACGTGAGCGGGCAGGCAGAGCTGGGCGAGTATGACTTCAATACGCAGTCTTTCCCTCTCACCTTCTTCAATCAGTTTGAAATAACGCTGGATGGCCAAGGCGCGCATATTTACTCAGTTCAAACCGACCGCTTCGACAACGTGGCCGTGCCAGCTGAGCATGCAGAGGCTTACCTGAAAAGAATCACCAAAACACGCACAGGCCGAATTGAGATCGAACCTGAATTGGCCTTAGCACTAAGTGGAACCGGCAGCAGTAAAAGGCGTATCCGCTATTACGCATCGTTTAGTGACGTAGCAAGCCAGGGCAATCAGCTGGTTCTTAACCCAGATACGGTGCTACTTGAAAACACTGCCGGCGATTGCAGCTCGATAATAACGCCGACCAAAGGCCAGTTTATTAATTAACAATTTGGCATGCCAAATTCCCATATAAGGTACAAACTATGTTAGGTAAAGTATTAAAAGTAACAGGCTTAGTAGCGCTTGGAACATTAGATGTTCTTTTATCTGGGTCAGATGACAGCGACAGTGATCAGCTGGACATGCTGGATGACGGTATGGGTAATGTTATTGCTGATGGCGAACATATGAGCCGGTCAGAGGCGGGAGATGCTCAAGATTTGGGTCAGCTCTACGATACCTTTTACTAAATTTCCTGTAATAGGAATTTGGCATGCCAAATTTCACTTTACAAATAAGAGTGGTTTTCGGGAGGGGCTCTCGCAAACTTACTCGTAACTCTTAGTAGTTCTCTGGTATCTAAAGGCTTCCAACAAACTCGCTGACGAGTGCGAGTGTGTGTGTTTAATTTACGGAAAATCAAACCAGTGTGAGGCATTAAAACCCAGACAATGAAATTACATATCGGTACAGGTAGCATTAAACGTTTAAAAAGTAATGCCTCAACTCTTTTAACCAGAGCTGCTATGTCAATGTTTCTTTCATCGTTAATGAATTCAATGTCTTCATTGAAATCTTCGTAAAATATTGAGATTGGAACTTGAGATACAGAAACATCTCTCAGTCCTTCAGCAGCCCATGTTATGACACGATGAATTTTATCGAGATCCAAAGGCTCCCGTCTTCCATCGCGTTTAGTTACATAAAGTCGCTGGCTCATTTGCTTTAGATTTTTATCCTACTTTATTCTGGAAACACTGCTACTTCAGTGAGTCCGGCTTCATTCAGGGGATTGGCACTCCCCTAATTAACATTGGTTTAAGCGAAAATAACTCGATCAAACAGTATAGACTTAGGCATTTTTTGCCCTCTTTTTTAAAATTCTCATAAAGTACATTGAGTTTTCCTAATAAACTTATGCGCTACACACCTCCTTCAAACAGTGGTTTTATCATGCCTGCCAAGCACTTAAAAACTAGAAACAATATTCACTATAACGTCGAAGTGTCGCCACAGCTTCAGTAATATTGGCAAAAATTGCCATATTACCCTGCATAACCAGCAGGACTTGTTCGAAGAGGCAGGTTGAGCTCTTCTCAGCTTCATCCGCTGACTATTCAGTCGTTTCTTAACCCTGAATAATTTACCTTTTTTATTAACATTCTTACGTTTAGGTATCGCCATATCTAATCTCTACGATATGGGGACTACCGAAACCAACTGTTAAACCGCAAGTAGGAACGGTTAACTGATAAGTGGGGACTGTGTTTAACTATTCAAGCTTTGAGGCGTGTATTTATTAACGATTAAACAGTCAGGTTTTCAGGTTGAATACCGCAAATGGATCAATAAATGTTCAATATAGGAGCAACTCGTCGCAATAGGTGTTTTGGCAACTACTCTATGGTGAAATTTAAATGGATAAACATATTCTTTGACAAGGAATTACGAATTACTAGTTCCAGCAAGTATTAAATCCGTATTAGTGGGTTTCGTGATTATCCTTTACGAACATCTTCCGCTACCTCACTAGCATATGAAGTTTTTTTGTCATTTAATGCTACCCGACTCAGCAACAACATACATCGTGATTCCAATTTGTCATGCCACGCAGAACTAGGAATCAACGGTTGAGGATATTTCAATTGTGCAACCATCCGGAGAGCATGTTCGAAGGGAACAATTGACAGATCCTCACCAAATTTAGCCACTAATCCACTTTTACCTATTGAGCTTGAGCCATAAAAAGCAATGGATAGATATGCTGATGCTATTTCGCGCTTGTTAATTCGCCTAACAATCATCAATGCGAGTATTTGTTCACGGATTTTACGGGCAATTGTTTTCTCGTATCTGTTGGTTACAACCCTTACAAACTGCTGTTCAATTGTACTTGCGCCCTGAATTTCCCCCCTGTAAAACCTTACCCATATCGCTCGGAATATCGCAATGGGATCAATACCTGGGTGTTTGGTACTTCGATGATCTTCAGCGATTATTAATGCTTCAACAAAGTAAGAGGGCACACTTTCACCATACTGACGTGAAATATCAACACACCTTTGAAGATCAGAACTAAAACTCTTAGTTGAAATAAATTCCGCAAGTAATGAAAATGCAATTTGAGGCGTTGACAATAACCAAAGCAAAAATTTCAAAACATTTCCTTTTGCCACTGTACGCTGCCATCTTGTTCAGCAACCATAGAACTGAAACGCCCCTTCATAGTCCCGTCAGGTTCAAATATAAGATCGTAAAAATTCGTTGATTCACGGCCATGGCCGTCCTCTACAACATGTAAAACAATTCGATCTCTAGTGAAGTAGTTTTTTTGAATGTACCCTTCAACTCGGCCTCTCGTACGATCTTTACCCACAAAAGGCCTTTTTCCTGTAGAAGAATCTTCGTAAAACTTTTCGACCGTGCCCTCAATACGACCGCCTTCGCGCCAAAGCATCGCTACATATCTTAAAACCATTCCTTTATAAGGGTTATAAGCGCTGTTCTCTGTAAGCATCTCAAAATACCAGCGACCTGTGATGTCTGGTAAAGGGAATACTTTTTCTCTCAACCAAAAGAAGAGAAAGGTGAGGAAACCGCCGCCAATTATGGTCGAAAGCAGGCTATTTAGAAAATTTAGTGCGAACTGCTCTTTAGTCATACGCTCTCCTATTTTTCAAAAAAAATAGTTTATAAAAGTTTATCAATGAATCATGCCAGAGACCTAAATTTGATGCTCAATAAAGCTGGTTTTACTCCGCCGGGCCATACTCTTTTTCTCCAGCCTTATTTCGCCACCACAGCTTTAACAGGCTGCTTACTGCGTTTTTTATCCTTAACCCAAAGTACAGAGCCGTTCGTTTTACGCATTTCAAATAGATCGATGGCCATAAACAAGTCACTTAGCTTTTTAAAGCCATAGTTACGCTGATCGAAAGAGGCATGGTTAGAGATATGAGTGCCTATTGGGCCAAGCATCGCCCAGCCCTCTTCGTCCTCGACTGCTTCAATGGCCTGTCGCAGCAAATTAATTAACTTGGTATCGCTTTTAATATTGCTAGTCGCCTTTTGCACCGGTACTGCCAGTGCTTCAGGCTCATCCAGGTAAAGAAAGCGCGAGCAGCTATTAACAAATGCCAGCGGCGCTTTACGCTCGCCAAAGCCGATAACAAACTTTCCATCGGCCAGTGCTCTGGTAACTAAGGGAGTAAAATCACAATCAGAGGAAACCAGACAAATAACGTCAACATTCTTGGTATACAGCACATCCATTACGTCGATAACCAACGCCATATCGGTGGCATTTTTGCCCTTGGTTAAATCGAATTGCTGAATTGGTTGGATGGCAAAGTCGTGCAGAATATCTTCCCACGGCTTTAATTTGGCACTTTTCCAATTACCATAGGCTTTGCGGATGTTAACCACACCATAGCGAGCCAACTCCGACAATACTTTGTCTATTTTACTGGCCGGTGCATTATCGGCATCAATGAAAACAGCGATCTTTTCCTTATCTTTCAAATGCCTTATCCCTAACTGCTTAAAGCTATATGTACCGACTTTAGAGGATTATTGTTAGTGATGCAATAACTGAAAAAGTACCTCTATATGACCAATAAGAAGCTTTTTAGATAAAGCTGTTGGAGATGATATTAAGTTGCCGAATGCCCTACTTTAAATGCAATTTATTTGTAAATATTGAGTTATAAAATAACTTTGTGTATGCTGCCAAAAGTTATGAGATCCAAGGAAGTTAAAGATGAGCTGGATACACACTGGTAAGACGCAGGCGTTTAATTACACTGGCCTGGATAAAAACATGGCACAGGAACATGGCATTCGGCTGCCAGCTCAATACCTTGTCAATAAATGGCAACTGACTCATCAGGCACTGTTAATGCTGGCCAGCCTTAATGACTATGATCAGCAGCAGGTAATGAAAGAGATTGAGTACGTTACCCGTTACCCAAGCACTACCTACTCTACCAAGCACAGCTTAAACCCATTCCGGCGTATCTACCGCACCCGCTATCCGTTTCGTAGTTACCATTATTTAATTGAATACCGCACAGCAGCCAATGGCCAGGTGGTGATTGATGACATACTGTTTGACCAATCGCTGCAAGGTGCTAAAGCCGGCAATGCGGCGGCAGAGCGCACCATGCTTTATCAGGTTAAGCGTAAAAACCCAAGTAACTACACCGGCCCAGCATCGCAAGGCGATATTAATAGTTTGCAAGATGCCTGGGATGAAGGAAAGCCTGTGCATCAGGTAATTACCGAACATGCTGCTGTGAATGGCATGCAGAACGATCAGCGAAAAGCTGCCTGGTTGATGGGAGCGCATGCTCATGCTGCCTATCAGAGCGACGGTATTAGCGCGTATACCCTGTTTCATAATCCAAGCGATGGCTGGAAGCTGGATCTGGCTGAGTGCATATTTGACAAAGCCAGTCGTTCCAAATCACATAACGCCCAGCATTTGGCCGCGGTACTTGCGCAGGTACAACAGCAGGGCAAGAGCGTAAAATGGGTAGTACACAGTCAAGGAGCAATAGTGTTTAATGCGGCCTTGCTGCATTACCGTCGGCATTACGGCGGCCAATTACACCGGCAACAGTTAACTATTCATGGCAGTGGCGCAAACGTTAGTAAATTAACGCAAATTGCCAACGGGCTAGGTGTTAAGATCGTCGCTGCAAGAAACAACCCGTTTGATGTAGTGCCAAACTTAGCCGGTGGCAACGATTTGTCAGCCAGCAGCTTATGCCGTAGCATTAAATTCTGTGGCCTGGTATTTGGTAAAGACTCCGAACCGGGCGTAAGCCCACACACGTTGCCATACTTGGGCATAGAGACATATAAACAACAGCTGTTAATGTTTGGTCAGCATAAAAAGGCTGATCAGGTGCAAAAATACATTAATAAACATGCGGGAAAGGTAAGCTAATGCAGCCTCTTAAAAACTGGTGGCAGGGATTCGCTGGTGGGCCCGATTTCAACCGCCTGCAAAAGCTCAGCTTTTTGCTGGAAGAGTATTCTGTCCAGCTCACAATGCCTTACTCCAATATTGGCTCTGCCGAGCCACCAAAGCAGGTTAATTACCCGTTTCGCTCTAATGGCTGGTTTGAGCAAAACCAACAGCAGAAAGACCAGCATAAGTTCGTGCCATTGCATACCGAGGGTTGGTGTTACTTAGCCCCCCTACTACGTTTTGATGGCGGCGAGTACGGCTGGTTGTGGTTAAACGTCTGGTTAAAGAAAGTGCCAGAGGGTATTGATGCGCTTAACCGCCAAGCTTTAGCCCTGCATGTTATTAACGAGCATGATCAGCATTACAACTCTGCTGCAATTGATGCAGAAGGCAAAAATGGCCTTGGCCGCAATACCGAAATTGAGCGAGAACTAAAAGAATATGCAGAGCTTCGCGCATCCAGAGGTTCGCCATTCACTGAAGAGCGCTACCGCGATGAGCTACAAGGCCGGATCAACAATTATGGCTATCCGCCGCTGCAGCCGGCAAAGCTGATTACCCTGCAAGGTTTTGAGTGGGTGTTTTATCAGGAAAAATACGACCGGCACCCAACCCGGACAGACTTTTACTGCCTGCCCCTTAGCAGCAAGTTTTACCTGACGATTGGTTTTAAGCATCGTGTTGATAATGCCAGCGAAAAATCCTGGCAGAAAGATGCTGAAAATGCCCAGCAAAAAATTATTAAAACAATCAATATTTCAATGACGCGAGATGTTGCATTACCAAAGTTACAAGTACAGCAATGACGGGTAAATCGAGCTCAGCTGCTGCGGGTGAGTAAAAACCGTATGGTACTTTCATATTCGTAGTCTGCCCTACTATAACCATCATTTTTATAACGCTTTTGCCGGATGGCACTGCGTAATTTCTGGATGTCAGCAGGGCAAAGCGCAGCCACCATAATACCTTCAATATCGACACAAACGCGATCTACCGCATCCAGGTATTCCTGGTCGCGTAGTTCCAGCATGGCTTTTTCCAACGTCAGCGCAGCTTGCAGGAGTTTGACCCGGTTTTTGCCCTTGGTGATTGTGGTATCACTGTTATAAGCACGGCGCGACACGGTAAACACCAGCAGGTACTCGATAACGTATTCCAGATCTTGAACGTCTATTTTGGTTGCTGCTACTCTTGCCATGCTGAAAGCCTAATTACCGTTATTTTAATAACAGATACCCTGCCGTTATTGTGTACTACGCAGACCGTTGGAAACTAATCATCTAAAAAACTAAACGACTGATGCTCTACCTGTTCCCACTCACAAAGTGATATCACCCAGCGGTAGAAATTCATTCGCTTCTCCAAAGGGTAAATGTCCAGGCCCAGCTTTAAAGGCCCATGCTTTTCGGCGAAAGCTTTAAACGTCTCGCTGCTGGGGCACCAGGCGTTGTCGTGCTCATCCAGGAAGGCAAAGTCTAAAAACGGCTGTTGCATGATCTGAAACCACATTTCGTCTTCAGTTTCCACCAACTCAAGCTGCAGCGCAAAGTCAGGGAAATGCTCTTCAATGCCGACCATGTGGGCTGCAAGAACTTTTACAGCCGGAATAAAAGGTCGTAGTTTTGAATTTAGCATCATTGATTCGTATAGTTCTTTCATAATAGGTTTCCTAATTGCTGTTGAAGAATTTGGCATGCCAAATTCGTGTCAGAGAGAGTCTATAAGAGCTGGCCATCGCATTTCAGTGAAAAGCTACCCCCAAATTTCATAGGTTTTCTCTCGGTACAATTAGCAAAGCCACAAGCAAGAAATTTGGCATGCCAAATTCCCAAAACCACAACAAAAGATTTAAGGTAGGCATCATGAGCAAGTGCCTCCCTTTTTTGACTGGCTGCGCCAGACGCTGTGTACAACGCTCATTAGCATGGCTGTACACAGCGTCTGGCGCAGCATAGAGCCTTTACACGCAGATTTTTAATTGCAGATTGCAACGAAAATCCAAAGCGGCTAGACTTTAAGCGTAACTCGGGCTTACGCCCAACATCAAAAAAGGCGCTTCTGGCTGCCTGCAACATGTCACCCATCAGGGCAATCACGTAAATCCTCCTATTTTAACGCGTTTAACTGCTGCGTTTTCCCTATGCATTTTCGGCGAGATCAGTCCGGCCGGTTTATCTGAACGAACGGGGCGAATAGGCTTAATTGCCGCTGAACTGGAGCAATCCAGTCAGTTAGTTCTTACAACTTTACAACCCTATTCCCTGACAGGTATTTGCAATGACTAAATTTGATGTTGAAACTGAACTGGCCAAGTTAAAAGCTGAAACCCGAGAACTCCGGCAAAAGCGGTTTAAAAACTCAAGGCTAAATTTTTATCATGGCGAACTGGTAAAAATGCGTATTAAAGGCGCAACTGTTGCCGAATTGCAGCGCTGGCTTAAAGTAAAACGCATCTCGGTAGCCTGGACTACCGTTAAACGCTGGTTAGATAACCATGGCTAAATTCGCCAAGCCTGCCAAACAAGCTGCAGCTGTGATGAAACAGCTGCAAGGCGATATTATTAAATCAGTCGGCTCAGTGCGTAACTATGAGCAGGCGTTAACCACTGTTGCCGACTACTGCCAACAGATGAAGCTACCCAGCTTAAGGGGAATGTCGATAGACGATGCGATTACCTACCTGGAGCTACGCGGCCAGATTGTTGGGCAGAAAATGCTGGATCTGGAACGCCAAGCGCTGCAAATAATGCTCCATCATGTTAGTAAGGCTTTACCAGAAAATTCTCGCCTACCGGTTATTAGATCTGAACAGCAACAAGTCTTAAAGTCCCGCGCTTACTCTGAGCGGCAAGTAGAGATAGTTGCAGGCAAACAATTTACGTCGAATTCACTGGCTACTCAGCTTAGCTATGCTGCTGGTTTACGTGCACACGAACTGCTAACACTGGCCCGTTGTAATGAACGGTCGGCAGATAAGCGCCCAGCCAACGAATACAAATGGGCCGGACGTGATGGTGTTTTATATACGGTGCAAGGTAAAGGTGGCCTGATCCGCCAGGTACTCTTGCCGACCAAACTAGCTGAAGAGTTGGAGTTACACCGCAGATCACAGCCTATTACTGTGCGCGACCGGGAGATTAACTACCTAAGCAGGTATAACGTTGCCGGCGGCCAGCGTTGGTCGAATTCATTCAGTGCGGCATCTAAGCGAGCTTTAGGCTGGTCACGCGGCGCTCATGGTTTACGTCATAGCTATGCCCAGCAGCGGATGTATGAACTGCAAATGCAGGGTCTTGTAAGAACTGTAGCGCTGGAAACCGTTTCACAGGAAATGGGGCATTTCAGGCCAGAGATTACTGAGACGTACTTACGATAGGAATTTGGCATGCCAAATTCCTATCTAAGGTACTAAAATCAGTCTTTTATGCTAAATGAGCGATTACGTTATTTTGTTAGTGCCTATTCAATTATATCTATCTGCCCCAGATGTTTCTCAACAAGAAATTGATTTAAGGGTGACTCAGATCCATGGCGACGAAGAGCACGACATGTCTTGTTATAAATATCTTGATAGATCAAATCATGCCCTTGATCTGATGCGTCATGCATAACACCGAACCTCAGTAGATATGGAATTGCATCATCAAGATTAAGGTTGTTAGCATCGGGTTTCCGCATAAGCAGTTCATAGTAGTCTTCTTCCGATGCTTGTGGTGCTATTTCTAAATACTTCGTATCAATACGATTGATAGCTAAAGCGTAAAGTGCTTGTTTAACTGTTATCTCGGGTTGCTCTTGTGGAACAAAACTCTCGATACTCGAACTTATAGCAGGATGCAGCCCGGAAGTTGACTTGATAGAGGCTAAGGTTTCGGAGTTGATCTTACTCAGATACTGAGTGACAAATAGACTGATTTCGTTCCCAAACTCATCGAATAAACTCATCAAATAGCATATATCATTGAATTCTTTTATATGTATGCAAGGAAGATGTTCTTTCGCAGACAGGTAAAGATTTCTCACCCTCTCTTTTGCATCACAATTAGAAAAACCAGAATTCAGCTCAATGAGTGCTGAGCGATAGCTTGTTTCACGTCGATTGAACTGCGCTTGAGCTTCTAACTGATCAATATGCTTTACCAATTTACTTTTGTCGTGAATACCTGATGTAATACCATCCACCAGAGCGTCAAATATTGGTCCTGGTTCGTCGAATCCGGCATCCAGTAAAGTTTTATTCCATATTTTTTCCTGCTGTGTAAGTTTCTCATCAAATAATCCGTAGAGAGTGTGTGACTTAATATAATTTAAAGTCGGCACAGTGTCCGGCTGAGACGCGCTGCAAGCGTCAGATAATTGTATTAACACCAATGGATTCAGAACATTTGAAAAAGTATCTGGATGTTTACCTTGAAGAATTGGTAATATCTGCTCAACAGAACTTTTCAACTTCAATAATATTCTGATATTACATATATTCAGGTTGCAACATACTTCACTAAGAGTGTCGTATGCTAATTCGTGTTTTAAGTCATGAAAAGCAACTTCGAATGCTTCAGCAGCTGTCGGCTTAAGGACAAGCTCATAATCAACAACTTTTTCTTTATAACGTTTATAAATATCGCTTTGTATTTTGTTGCTGTTAAGCAATAAAACAATTTGAGCTTTTTTTGTAGTCTTCAACCTTTCTATTAGCCCCAATATTTCATCCAAGCTGAGTGCATTAGAGAGACGTTCTATATCGTCAAAACAGATTAGTGTATCTTCGTATGGCATTAACTTATAAAGTGGGATATCAAATCCAGAAATATACTGTGAAATTAGCGGGATACCACCTAGCCATTCTCTCACCCATCCAACAAACTTGAATAAACCTGTTGGGCCGGAGTTTTGAATTTTCTTACCTGTTTTCTTGATTGACGTAAGGACGGTATTGTAATCAGCTGGGTTGGCAGCTTTGTCAATGGGGACGTGATTTAAGAATATTTCCTTTTCGATGTTTGACACACTATCGATGCCAAACAAAGAGACATAGGAATACTTTGGCCTCGCTTTTATTAATCTAGTTTGGACAAAGGTTGTCCAAAGATAGGTTTTACCGACCCCCCAATCGCCAACAACCGCAAAAACCCCAGGTTTTTTATTATCAACATAATGCTGCAATTGATCGATAATATATTGAATACTCATTATTATTTTAACCTCTGGAAAAATTACACGGTGTGGCTATACAATGTCATAATCAAAAACACACTCTGCAAGTGTATTAGTTGGCGAGTAGGGACCTCGCCTGCCCCCCTGCATGCGTTGTTGCTCAGAAATTAGATAAAGATGTTTACGTGCTCGAGAACTTATAACGTACAGCAACTTTTTAGCACTGTTGATACCTCCATCAACCTCTGCTTCTTCACTAAAATGTGGAATCATTCCTTGCAACAGGCCAAAGGCTATTACAACATCAAACTCTGATCCCTTCACTCCATGAACGGTGTTAACGGTGATACCACATCCAGGTCGGAAAACTTTGCGGAAAAACTCTACGCCACCGATGTATTCAGCCCCTTCCTTGCGCAGTCGCGCAATCTTCGCAGCCGAACTATCAAAGAAAGCATGATGATGTTCGCAAAGCAAAGCGTGTAATTGCCATTCGATTCCGAGATTCTCCATCAATGACGTGAAAAACTCCCGAAGGTACTGCAGTCCATCAGGTTGATTCAATTTGATCATATTGCTCACCTGAAGTAGACGCTTAGCGGAAAGATCCCGAGTATTAATCCCTTGATTGGTTAAATCTCTTATTACCTCAGCCGCCCAGCGCGTCCGCCTTACATATTGTTCAGGAGATGCCTCAGTCAGCGCGATTCGCGACAACCGATACCAAAAATTTTCTTGATCACGACTAAAAGGAACCATGCCTGGGCCGTCAAACTCATACTCTGGCAAAGCGCTCGCAAGTCGACGTGTTATACCCGCTAACAGTATCCACCATGGTGCCAGTACACAAATTTTTTCCGCTGCAAATCCTTGGGCTGTGCTTAGCCTTATCAGCCTCACAAGTTCTGCTTCTAGTTGGTCCCTCACCAAATTGGTGTTATAGCTAATGCTGCTTTGGAAGGTCCTGTCTGAGGACGCTCCGCGAATGCCTGTCGGCTGAACAGTGAAATTCGAAAAATATCTGATTAGGCGGTCAGTGGATCGATAATTTTCTATTAGTGCACGCTCTGACAAATGCACGCCGCAGAGCTGTCGAAGTTCTTCGAACGGCATGGCGAAACCACCAAGTGAGGCAAAAATTGCCTGATTAGGATCGCCGACTACAAATAGTTTGGTTTGCTCAGCGCCGGCCCTAACTATCGTTGTAACGATTGTATATTGAATCCTTTTCGTATCCTGATATTCATCAATCAGCATCCAAGGAAAGATGTTAGCCAAAACTCTAGCGATCTGAGGTTGATTTATAATCAAACGCGTGGCATAAAAAAGTATTTGCTCAAAATCAATTTGCCTACTATCCTCTAGGCGATTGAAATATAAAGTAAAAATTTCGTGAAGACGCTCGTGTTTGGTGGGATCCCTGCAAGCCAACACGTATCCTTGTTCGGTGTAGTAGTATTCACAATCCCAATAGGTGATTCCTCGCTGAGTTCGACAAAGCTCTTCAAACAGCTTTTCTTGCTCATGGCTGTCCATAACCCGAAAACCAGATGCTAATGCAGGCTCATAAATGCCGTATGGCTTAAGTATCCATTCTAAACAGAAAGAGTGAATCGTTCCTATCCAAAGCTGTGAAGTGTCAACACCAAGTCCCCCGATACGTTCATGAATTTCATCAGCCGCTCGGTTTGTATATGTTAAAGCAATGATATATTGCCGCTCATTCTGCAGGCGTGAAAGTTCATAGGCGATCTTGTAGGTTAATGTTCTGGTCTTCCCGCTGCCAGGGCAAGCCACTAAAAAAACGCTGCCATCTTCGCGAACAGCTTCCGACTGTTCGTTGTTCAACTCGGTCGAAGTCCAGACAAACTTCAAGGCAGATCATCCAAAAATGCAAGGATTTGGTCGCCGTGAAGACCGGCAGCTGACTCTCTCCTTATAGTATTAAAATCAACTAGGCCTTTTCGATATTCAAGAAGGCGTTCCCAATAGCGTTGAAGCGCTGGCGGTGTGGCGTCGCCGCCCGGATTATTCATTGATACTCTGTACTTTAGAATGTTGAAGATCAAATCTTTTGAGAATGTGCCGTGTGCGAAGATGATTGCTTGCCTGATATACGGCGGAATAACGGTTCGATGATCTATCCGTTTACCCAAAAGAATAGCGAACCAACCTTTGCCTTCATAGTTAGCCATGGCTAGCACACGTTTTCCAAACTGAGTTGGATCAGCCGAACTTAACTCAATTATGGATTGAGCGCGCGTTGCGGGTTGAGTATAAACATCATTAACTGAAGCGACTACTTTGTCTGCATTGCCACATGCAACGAAGTCAACTTCGAAAGTATTAGTAGCATAGAAGGCGTCCAGCCATGCGTTACCGGCTGTTTGTTCATCAAGTTTTAATTTTCTAGCAGCACCAACCACTTGGGATCTTAAAAGTTTATTTTTTAATTTCGACGTATCAGGGTCGTCACCAGGTAGAGGGAAAGTGTTCATAAATGCAGCGTCCAAATCTGTGATGATTGCACATCGCCGACGGACTCTTAATTCGTGGAACAGCACTGAAACATTAGCGAAGCCGGTACTACCGATATTTATCAGGCTGATTCCGAGTTCATCTAGGCTAACTCCCAGTACCTTCTTCACCATCACCGGAATAAGAATTTCTTCAGCATCGCCTTCAACTAGCAACACACTCTTTGCAAATAGAAGGTTACTACGGACTGCGTCAAGGTAACGCTGAACATTCCCTACCTGGTCGGGGGTAAGACCAGCAGATGGCTGAAATGCGTCACAAACCGTCCCGTTGCGCCCCAAGATGTTGACTCTCTCGATGTTACTTACTTCTGAGATATGCGTTGAGTGTGTCGAGTATATTATCTGTGCTCCAGCGTATCCGATTCGATCGAATAGTGTTTTCTGGACGTGTGTATGTAGATGCGCTTCCGGCTCCTCGATTAGAAGAAAATTCGCAAGTGCTTTACGCTCGTGTTGATATTTGAACTCTAAAAGCTTCAGCGTCAAAAAAATGAGATTTGCACCACCAAGGCTAAGTTCCTGAATGCCCCCCTCATGGCTTGAGTCAAACTCTCCAACAAAAAGTTTAAGCGACTGAAACAGTAAATCGGCTTCGTCTGGGAGAGCAGATTTGATTGCTAGTAGAGACGGAGAGTAGGTCTGGCCCGCTGCTCCATGAATTGTATCCATGATATCAGTTCGAACAGTTTGCACATCCTTCAGCTGCTCAATTTCTGTGTTTAATTGCTGTGCACGCTCAACAATTGGTTGAAACTGGACAGAATCAATCTGGCCACTCTTGCTCTTTAGCAGGGTTAAAAGTGGGTTGGTCCGGTTATTGTGGAACTCGGAAATTACGTCTCGCAGAGCTTGAATAAAAGTGAATGAAACTTCCTTTGTCACCGACAATAAACCTGGGATACGAGCACCTAATTCCGGAAATTCGACTTCACTAGAAAATTGAGCATTGGCAAAGTCACCTACTATACGGCGATAAAATGCAGGATTTGAGAAATCTGCATCACTTCTTCCCGTGAATAGGGTTTCATAATCGTCAATTGTTACTCGCTCTAGAATTGCGTTCATTCCATCAAAGTCAAAATCCGCAAGTGCGGCCAAGTTCATTCGGACCTGTTTATTAGGCCGAAATATCAGGTTGTACGTAGCCTTCTCTACCACCCCATCATGCTGCACGTTCCCCGTTCCGTGAATAAAAAGCGCTTGTACCGCCTCATCTGTACTGATGTCTTCAAACTCGACGCTGATAATGATCCAGTGGCCGCGCCAGGAACTGAGGCCCCGGTAGAAGTCCGACTCATTAAGTTTGTATGAAGCTCGAACCATATTGTCATCAAGCATCAACCTAATTGCTCTTAATACATTCGACTTTCCAGAACCATTTTCACCTATAATGGTATTGACGCCTTTACTAAATCGCAGTACCGCGTTCGAAAAATTTCGATAATTTATAAGAGTTAACTTTGAAATATGCATCAGTACCTTACGATCCTTGTTCCGTTAAAATATTTAGTAAAATCAAGCCATAAATGGAACAATTGCGAAATCCTTAAAAATAGGACAGATGCAGAATCACGTTCGTGATCAGCAATAGTTGCATTTTGAATAGCTTAGTCCAATTCAATTAAATTACTCCAACTCTTCTTCAACCTCTTCGGCATCAGAAAAATCAGGTTCAAACTCTAACTGATGCCGCATCCACTCAGCAGCTACGGCCGGGTCGCTTTCAATCAACTTTTCTATTTCGAGTGTTTCCCGGTACTGAGCGGCGTCTGCTGCCATTGTCCAACTGCAGTTGTGGCCGCGTTCTTCAACATGGGTTCTGATATCAGCGATGCCGATTTTGAAAAACTCTTTTCTGGGATTTATTTTATTCATCTGAGCCCGGAGGAAATATCGATGCAGATCTCGCTCCAATGCCGGCGCATCTTCACTCCAAATCATTGCATGGACATCAAACGGGAATGGGACACTGGCGTCGCCGAGTTCCCGAACCCGATCAAGTGGCTCAAGCCGTCGTGTCATGCCCACTTTATAGACGTGTTCACCGAATGAGCCGACATTAGAGATCACGTAAACATGGCCAGTTTTGGTTTGCTGCGCCATTGATAATGCGCGTTGGTTTCTCGCTTCAGCTTCAGTCAGTTTACCCTGAAGTTCACTCAGCATTAGCTCGTATTCAGCCCGCTGCTCTTCGGTAGCCTTCTCAAGCTGAGTACGCATTTTATCAACCGCCTTTTGTATTGCGGCTTCTTCTTTGGCTGCATCTTTAATGGCGCGCTCAAACTCACGCCGAGCTTTCTGCTCTTCTCTAATCTGATCTCGTATTCTGCGCTGCTCTTCCCGCTCGTTTTCCCGCACCACATTGACTGCTGTAATCCAGTGCAGCTCATCAATCCGGGCCGCCAGGTATTCATCCGTAATTCGGGCACTTCTGAAAGCTTTACCGTTGTGATTCACAAGCGAAGCGGCATCGCGTATTTCAGCTTCCAACTTACCGAAGTTATCCGTTTTGGAGCGCGATAAGATTGAGTCAACCTTGCCGTTAAACGCATCTATAACAAAGTTGATAGCCGTTTTTGCCCGGCCTTTTTCAACATAATCACAAGTGGCAGCACGCTCGGTGGTCACAAGCAACTTTGTCCGTTCTCTTGCTAGCTTTAACTCCCGACCCGCATCCTCAAACGCATACATTTCAGCTAACTCGTCAAGCAAACCATAAGTGGGTTTCATATGCTCATCACCATAGCCATTCACGACGTTTTTTAATGCCTGTATCACGCTTTCTAACCGATCAGCCTCCCGCAAGGCTCTGTAAGCATCCCCAGCAACTTGTTCGGCGCTGGCTTCTGCCTTGGCGATTATAATTGCCGCTTGTGCATTAGCCTCGGCCAAGAGGGCTGCCGATCGTTCACGTTTCGACTTAGTATCAGCGTTAGTGTCTCGCCGAAGCACATCAGCTTCCAACTGTGCTGTACCAATTATCGAACTAGCCTCATTGTTGGCTCGCTGAAGTAAATCGGTGATTTGTTGCTGGCATTCGTTTTCTCGGGCAAGGATTTCAGCCTTTAAACGCTCAAGCTCTAAAGTGGTATCCCGAACATCAGTAAACTGAGATAACGACTTAACCTCGGCGATTAAGTCGGCAACCTGGCTGGTAAGTTTGTCCCTCACCGATTGAAGTGACGCGAAGTCTTGAGTTAATGCAGTATGAGTTAACTTAAGGTCAGTGTATTCCTCAGTTTTCTGCTTCAAACTGTTTTCATAAGAATCACGGTTAACCGTAAGCCGTCTAATCAGTTCAATTATGATAATAAAAAAGATAATGGCAATTACAACACTCAACTTGTCCATAAGCACTCCGGTTCACTTCCATATAAAGAGGTTAATTTTGGCCCTATAAGCCAAACATTTAATACCATATCACCAATTAGAATTTACTCAAGCAACAATAAACAGCAGAAATACAATAGGGTGCAGTTCAGAAAATACTTGCGGCAGTGTCAGAACTATTTAGAATAAAATTTGGCATGCCAAATTCCTTTTTAAGGAACTTGGTTTGCCGATTGGTCATCCTGGAGAGTACATGAACACTGACAATCTTTATCAGACAGCAGAGCTACGGCCATTTATACCGGCTATTTTCGAGTTACAAAACCGCATTGCTGGCATCGAGAAGTACCGCGAACCGCTTGGCTTTGAGCTGGCTGAATCTTATGAGACTGAAGAGCAACTGTTTCACGATTTATTCAGCCAGAAAGCCTTTGCTTTCAAGGTTAGCAACGAGCGGGAAGAGTGTTGGGATATTCTGATTGAAACCTTCAGTCAGTTTGCGGCACGGAGTACAGACCTGACCTTTGCTGCCAAAGGCAATAGCCCCGAGCGCTTACAAGCAATTAGCCGGTGGCTGCTCCTGCTTTGTGACTGGAACCAGACAGGCATTGTAAACACTACTAAGCACTGAACATTTTCCTGAATTGATAACGAAATAATTTGGCATGCCAAATTTTTCTCTCTCATGCAGCGCATGAGTACCTATTTTAATTAAAACCCCACGAAATTCACCCCAGCTTTTCGCTGAAATTTTGGAAAATATTCTAATAATAGGTAAGCACTTTGACTGACAAGTAAGGAAAGTGCTTATGAAACCCTTGTTTTATCGCATAGAGGAAATTGCCGCACTGCTGCATGTTTCCAAGCAGACGCTTTACAACCACATTAATCACAACAAAAAATCGGCAAATCAATACCCGATCCCTCCGCACATCAGGATTAACGGCAGGCTGTTATTTCCGATCAACGACTTTGAAAGCTGGGTTAAAAACCAGCCCAGAAACTAAGGCGGGCTCCAAGCAGATGGAAGAGAAGGTATTTCACTGTGGCAGATCCACAAGAGCGCTTAAGTCGGATATTTTCACCCTGGAATATCCAATATTTGCATTGGATGGCAAAACGCAAGACTCCCCGCTTCACTATGAGCATAAAGGCATTACCATAGACATCACCGTGAAGGAGAATAGCGAGGGCATAGGTCGAGCCACCATTAAGGATAAAGAGATTTTAATGTTCTGCTTTAGCCAGATGATGCATCAAAACGTGCTCGAAACTGAGAAAACTTATATGGCTTCTTTTACTATTTATGATTTTCTGATGTCCGTCGGGCGTGGCGTTTCTGGGGCCAATTATCAGCAAGTCTTCGACGGCCTAAAAAGACTATCGCATACCTATGTGCTGACCAATCATTTGTTTAATGGTAGGCGCAATTACCAGTCGTTTAGTCTGATAGACAAATACGAAGTCAGTGAGACACTCGGGTATAGCACGATAACAATTACACTCGGCAGTTGGCTTACACGACAAGCTATTGCTACTCCTAAAAAAATATTAACGTTACGATCAGACTATCTGACGCTTAAGCGGGCATTGGAACGCAAAGTATATGAGTTCTACCGAAAACGCTGAGGGAGCAGAAAAAACCATTTGAGATAAGTATCGATAATTTTCGACAGCGAATAACCCACACGACATATCCTAAAAAGTTTATCAGGTTGATAAAAGTTTTGAAACGGATCATCGTCGAGATTGCCAAAATCAATGGATTACTGCCTTCCAACTACCTGACGAAGTTGTTCGAAACTGCTAACAACAAACACCCACAGGAGGTAAATAAACTGCTGCCGCACGGATCGAAATTACTAAACAGTCATACCTTAACACACAGTTGTTGCTAAATTACATACTAACTACTTTTAAAAAATATTGACACAATTAAAACCATAAGTAATATATATGTTTCTGATTTTTACAATTTGAGGTAAGTGTGCGTAAAATATTTTTTTGTTTACTATTGATGATTAGTCATGTTACTTGGGCTGGAGAGTTAAGCTATCAAATAGAAATCTGCGACTTTTGTACTATTAAAAGTGATTTCGAGCAAGTCGCGTTAGATAAAGTAGATGCGAGGTATTACAGCAAGGTGGTTGTTGTCAATATAAATCAATCAATCTCTTATGCTTTTAATATGTTGGTTGAGTACGAGCCCGGAAGAGTCTTTAAAAAAGCATTTTCATCCTCTGTTCCATCAGAGATTCTTGAATCTATTCTGTTATATAAAGAAGTGAAAAGTGCGATAGAGAGCGATGGTTCTATGATGTATTCTAAAATACCACTTCATCTCTCTGCTGCTAGTTATCCAAACGGTGGTGGGAGTATTTCAAGTAATTTTTCTTGTGAAATAAAGGGTAACACCAATCCTGTGCCACCGTATATTGCAAACTCTGTCAAAGATTTGGATGGTGATATAGACAACACGCAGAAATTAGTCCGCGAAATGTTGAGAAGCACCTATCTGTCTAATATATTTGGTTTAACAAATACTGCAGTGAAAGCGACTATATCACAGTTTTTCCTGAAACGTCCTTTGCTAGTAACTACATCTTTTAACGACGGTTCTTCAATCCAATGGCAGACTGGGGACTTGTTGGGGACCTTACCATTTATAATGCTTCCTGATACTGCTATGGACTCAAATTGTAAATTAATAGAAATGTCCAATAATAATTTCTTATCTATAGGTGGCGGGGAGTATTTTACTAACAATATGATTCCAGATGGTGGCGGGTTTGTTTCCCAGTGTCGGATGACATTTACTAACTCAGGTATGGGAACTAAGTTCGTATCTAGTCTAATTTGTTATTGGGTGAGGTATTAAATCATGAAGAAGTCTTTTCTAAATATTACAATTTTTTTGCTCGGTATTTTTTTAGGGGCAACAGCAGCGGCTTTGCTGCTCACTAACTATCAAACTTCCAGTTATGTTAATTCAAAATTAACGGAGAGCTACGGGCTGTATCAACGTTTTTCTAAGGCTGCTACGGAAGAGCAACGCTCGCTTGTGCTAAGACAACTGCTAAAATGTGATTTACAGAATTATCAGCAAAAGATGAATATGGTTTTAGGTGGTCGGTCAACTTCTGATCAAACTATCCAAAAGCTAGTTGCAGAAGCAGAAAGTATAACATCGGATACATCCTGTCCGTGGTAAGTAATACTTATAATCTCCCGGAACGCAGATTGTAGAAATCTATGCGTAACATAAAAAGCAGGTGCAGAATATTTAACACCGTCGCGCTATACAGCAATCACGCTTCTTGGTGTGGTTGCTGATACGCTTACGGCACAGTTTTCATTTTTTGCATAAAATTTTGTAAACATCCATTCTTAATGACAGCCAAAATAGAAATATTTAACTTGTTTGGTGATTTAGTTAATTTTCGGATGATTGAACACCAAAAATTGCACTTGTCTATCATGGTTTTGCAGTCATATCTTATTAATCATCCCACGCGGTAGTAAAAGTGTATGTTGAGGTTTAAATTCCGAACACCTCTGTAAATATACGAAGTTTCTGCTCTTTTGTCATTCCAGATAACAAAGTCTTGATGTTATCCATGTCAGCGACAGGAGGTTCAGATACATCGATACCGGCATACTGATTTATTCGCGCTACAATGCGCTGAGCAGGTTCCTTCAACTCCTCTGCCGTGAGGACTGTATAGCCCGCTGTAACGTCGTTACGGCCGGTTTTATGGTTTAACAACCGCTTGATTGTGTAGGTACCAATACCCAGGCTTTCTGCGATTGAGCAGTAGGTTCGGCGTAGGTCATGCAGGGTAAAGCTTAATTCTGCCAGTTCGTTGATCTTTTGAATCACCTTTTTCGGCTCTGTAATGCGGCCTAAGCGATTATTAGCCCCAAACACGAAGTCCGTAACCTTGTATTCCTTACGTCGCTGCAGAATGGCTTTTAAAGGCGCGGTTATTGGCAACTCAAGATCATCATGGTTTTTGGTATCGCGCAGAATAAACAACTCGTCTTTCAGATAAACATCCTGCCACTTCAGTTCTAAAAGCTCAGTACGGCGCAGGCCGGTATAAGCGGTAAACTCAACGTAATCACATACCGCTACAGTGAAATCCTGCCGGTAGGCGATAGCGTCATCACGTAGCGTATTTATCGCCTGCAGAAATGGCGTTAACTGCGATGGCCTAAGCCTAGTCTGGCGACGGGCCACGTTATTCCAGGCGCGCTTTTCAGATAACACTACAACCGGGTTTGCCGGAAACAAGGTACGGTTGGCCGAGTCTTTGTATTCCGCTTTGGCAAAGTTAAACAAGGCACGCATCGTACGCATGGTGTAATCGGCTTGTGCCCTGCTCGACTGGCTGAGCTTTTGATGGCGTTTATACACCATATCTTCACTGATATCGGCCATCCGCTTTTGCTGCCAATCAGCAAGGTAGCATTTCATTAATTGCTGATAGCCGCGCAGTGTGGTGTCTTTTAAATCACGCTGCTCAAGAAAACGCTGGAATACTTCAGACAGTTTGACTGAGGCTGCGCGAAACTGTCGCTTGCTGTCATTTGGGTTGATACCATCTGCCATATCAGCCATCGCTTTTCGCGCCAAGCGGCGAGCGCTTTCTACGGTTAATGCCGGAAAGTCCCCCAAGGTGACTGACAATGGCGTTGCCCTGCCCGCCAGCTTTTTATAAACCCGAAAAGCTTTTTTGCCGGCAGTGACATCGAGCACCAAGCCTGGCATTTGGGTATCATGCCAGCGGGTGCGTTTTTCGGTGATGGGTAAGGCTGAAATTTCAGCTTCGGTGAAGCGAATATGGTTGGTTCTGGTCATAGCGGTGCTACCTCTGTGCTACTTTCAATGCAAAATCGACGGCGTTGTTTTGCAACGCATTTATGCATCAGAGGTAGCTAACCAAGCAATAAGCTGCTGAATTAGCTATGTAATTTAGTAAAAGTCTATTTCAATCAGTAAACAGCAGTAAACCGCCTTCGAAGGCCTCATAATCGATCGGTCGCTGGTTCGAGTCCAGCTGGGGCCACCATTTCAAGCTACTTTCTGTCATGCCTTAATTATCTGGTTTATTGTACACTCTCAGTCATCATACCAATTGCTGCAGGCTTGCCTTTTCCCGGCCTTTGTTACTACCCTTAATATTTAACTGGAATTTGAACCGGAGATATTTTTATATAACGCAACAAATGGGTAACCCTTATGAATACTAAGGAAACCATGATTGAACGCCATCTTAAAGGCAGAGATATTGATGACCCCAGAGTAGTAGCGGCAATGCAAGCAGTCGACCGCACCGTGTTTGTGCCTGAACAGCTGCACTCTTATACCTACGAAGACCATGCACTGCCAATAGGCAAATCCCAAACTATCAGCCAGCCTTATATTGTGGCTTACATGGCCCAGGCACTCGACATTAAACCCAATGATAAAGTGCTGGAAATTGGCACTGGCTGTGGCTATAACGCTGCTGTGTTAGCTCAACTCGCTAACAAAGTATATTCGATCGAAATAATTGGTTGGTTAGCCGAACTGGCCAAAAACAACCTGCAGAAAATCGATAGCCGTAATATCGAAAGTCGCCATGGTGATGGTTATGAAGGCTGGCCAGAGCATGCGCCTTTTGATGCAATTGAGCTGACTGCTGCGCCGGCAGTCATTCCCGACAGCCTGAAGCAGCAGCTGAAAATTGGTGGCAGGTTGCTGGCGCCGGTAGGCAAGTTAACCCAGGAACTGGTATTGCTGGAACGGGTCAGTGAGCATGAATTTAAAGAAACCAAACTATTACCGGTGCGCTTCGTGCCGATGACCGGCAAAGTGGACAACTAACGAAGATGGACTCCGTGATTAACCAGGGAGATTAATGATGACAGATTCAATTATTAATACCATTAAGCAATATAAACACGACTTCGATAATACTGACGATTTACGGCCGCTGCTGGAAGCCGTTAAAGACAAAAAAGTAGTGATGCTGGGCGAGGCTTCCCATGGTACTCACGAGTATTACAAATGGCGGGCCCGGATATCAAAAATACTATTAGAGCAATACGGTTTTGATTTTGTGGTGGTTGAAGGCGACTGGCCGCCCTGCTATCAGCTGAACCGGCACGTAAAACACTACGCTGATGCCATTGCCAACACGGAGCAGGCGCTGAAAGCGTTTCAGCGCTGGCCTAGCTGGATGTGGGCTAACTGGGAAGTACATGAGTTTGCTAAGTGGTTACGGGAGTTTAACCAGTCGCAGGATGACAACCAGCGCAAAGGCTTTTACGGATTAGATGTATACAGCCTGTGGGAGTCGATGGACGCCATAATGAATTACCTGCGCGATGCAGACCCCGACGCTTTTGAAATTGCGAAAACCGCAATGCGCTGCTTTGAGCCTTATCGTGATGAAGATGGCCAGCGCTATGCTATTGCCACCCGGCTGGCCCCTGAAGGCTGTAGTGATGAAGTCAGTAAGTTATTAACTGAAATACGCAGTAAAGCCCCTGCTTATGACCATGATCGGGAAGACGCCTTCAGTGCCGAGCAAAATGCCACCGTTAGTAAAAATGCTGAACATTATTACCGGGCCATGGCCAGCGGCAGTGAGTCTACCTGGAACCTGCGTGACCAGCATATGATGGACACCCTTAACCGCCTGATGGCCTTTCACGGCAAGGATGCTAAGGGTATTGTCTGGGCGCATAACACCCATATTGGTGATGCTTCCTATACCGATATGGCCAGCCAGGGCCTGTTTAATCTTGGCGAGCTGGGTCGCAAACACTATGGTAGCAAGCAGATAGCCCTTGTCGGCTTTGGCAGCTATCAGGGCAAGGTACTGGCCGGCAGCGCCTGGGGTGCCCGGGTTGAAAACATGCACTTGCCCCCCGCCCGGGAAGACAGCTGGGAACATCTCTGTTATCAGGCCGGCAAGCAGTTCTTTTTACACTCTGCCGATTTGCAGTCAAACCCGGCCCTGATGCGGCGCTTTGCCCATCGTGCGGTTGGGGTAGTGTACAACCCCCGGCAGGAACGCTTCGGTAACTATGTACCGACGGTGATCCCGAAGCGCTACGACCATTTTGTTTTTTTTGCCAACAGCCAGGCCCTGCACAATATCAATATTAAGGAAGATACGACTAAGCTTCCTGATACTTATCCGCACGGGCTTTAGCTTACTTACCTGCCGGGTTTTCGCGATGGCGGCCTTGTCGTTTGTTCATTCGACAGGCAAGCCAAGCGCGCTCCAGGCTTTCATACCGCCTAATAAATTACTCACATCCTGAAAACCCGCTTTTAGCAGAATACTGACACCCAGACCGGCCCGGTGTCCTACCCCACAGGTCACGACCACAGGCCGCGTTTTATCTAAGGGTAGTTCATTGAGTTTATCGGCCAGATAGCCAACGTAACAATGCAGCGCACCGGGTATATGGCCACTGTCAAATTCGTCAATCTCACGTACATCCAGCACTTGCGGTGCGTTATCCATATTATGTAGCACCGCCGGAGTTATCGCGCCGCTATGCTCCACGTCCCGTCCGGCGTCCCGCCAGCTTTCAAAACCGCCGGCTAAGGCCCCCTGCACATTATCCAGGCCAATGTTACTTAAATGTCGTACTGCATGATCTACATTATCGTTACGATCTGTCACCAGATAAATTGCACTGTCCGCATTACCAACCCAGCCCCCAAATACCGGTAAGCCGCCAAGCCAGATACTGTGACTGTCCGGAATATGACCGCCGGCGAACGCTTCCGGCAAGCGGGTATCGTAAATATAGTTGTTCTGCGATTTATCGGCAAAAGAGTCGGTATTTAAAAGGCCAACATCGCCCTGTCGCAAGGTTGGTGGTAAGCCGCCCTCTAAATTGACCTTCTCCATATGGCGGAAATACGGCGGTCTTGGCAAGCGCTCGCCGCCTTTTTTTTCAGCAAATTCTTGCCGCGACAGCGTAAAGACATCATTATAGGTTTTTTCATCGCCAAGCGTTGACCAGGAACGTTTGGCCATACCACTGCCACAAACCGAGCCCGGGCCATGGGCAGGCAGAATAAGTGCTGTATCGCCAAGCCCGGCCAGTTTGTTGTGTACCGCATCATATATCCGGCCTGCATTTTCTACAGATTTATCTTCGTCTGGCAGATCAGAGCGGCCGGTGTCGCCAAAAAATAAGGTATCGCCGGTAAATATTGCCCAGGCTGATTCGGCGTTATCGTCTTTATAGACTGCATAACACATACTTTCCGGCGTATGGCCGGGCGTGTGGAACGCCCGGACTAACAGTTTGCCCACGTAAAAGGTATCACCGTCCTCAAGCCGGCAATCGCCATGCCCAAAGGTGTCATGGTTGCCGTTGTAAATTCTGGCGCCGGTGCGCCTGGCCAGCCAAGCCGCCCCCATTACAAAATCTTCCTGCCGATGAGTCTCAACGATATGAGTAATCCGGGTTGCGATATCTCTGGCGGTATCCAGATATTTCTGCACGTGCCGGCTCGGATCCACTAACATTGCCTGCTCACCATCGGCCAGCAGCCAGGCATAATGGGCAATACCCGGCGTTTCTATACGTCGTAGTTCCATTGAGTTTTCCTCCTGTGCAATTCCTCTTAGTTTTAATTTCAGCCGTCGTCTGTTTTAAATTTAGTGCTACGCCAATGCTGCAGCAACATGCCAGCTATCATGGCAATGACAAACAGCAACACTTCAGCCTGTAACGTTGTTGCAGCTACAATCCCCGGGCCCGGGCAAAAACCGCCGAGTCCCCAGCCAATGCCAAAAATAGCAGCACCGACGATCAATTTGGCGTCAATGGTTTTGTTTGCCGGGATATCGAAGTTATCAGCCAACAAGGGCCGGCTGCGACGGCGAGCCCAGTAGAAACCCGGGATAGCCACCGCAACAGCGCCTCCCATCACCAACGCTAATGTAGGGTCCCAGCGAGGCCCCCAGTCCAGAAAGTTTAGTACCCGCGCCGGATTACTCATCCCCGATACAATTAAACCCAGGCCGAATACCATGCCACAGAGCAATGCGATGATAAGTGTTTTCATATGCATTCCGTTGATAAGTTAGATGAAGTAACGGACGGTATTAGTAGTAATGACTGCCGCCCCGAAAAAAACCAGGGTCGCGACGATTGATCTGGGCGAGAATCGCGCCAGTCCGGCAACGCCGTGACCGGATGTACACCCACTGCCCAGCCGGGTCCCAAAACCGACCAGTAAACCAGCTACGCCCATCCATATAGCACCGAATTGTGTTTGCACCTCAAATGGACCTGCAAACAGCAGGTAAAGTGGTGCTGCTAATAATAAACCGGCCAGGAAAGCGAGTCTCCAATGTTGCTCCAGGTGTTTTTTGGTTATCGCCCCGGCAGTTATGCCGGAAATACCGGCAATTTTGCCTATAAACATGAGTAAGAGCACCACGGCAGTGCCTATCAATAGGCCACCGGCCAAACCCGCCCATGGCTCAAAAGGTGTGCTGGTCCATTCGTTCATCTTTTGTTCCTGGAAATACGGTCCTGAAAAATATCTCTGGTCTGGCTGTTGCCAGGACTCCCCGGTAAATTAGCGTTGCCTATGCATAATAAATACCGGTATGCATAATAAATGCCGGTATTCAAACCAGCCCTGATCTGACTGCTAATCGCCGCGTAAGCCACTCCACCCGTTAAAAAATTGAAATTTACCGTGCAGCTCTATGATATGGGAGTATTGAAAAACATGCGTTTGTGCCTGCATATTTTACCCGCGATGATAATAATTACCTTGTAAGCAGCAATGTTAATCTCTGCGCCAGACAACACTTGTCATTTTGTGCGATAAATTGCTTAATAGTCTGGGTTCTGAAGCATATGAAAAGGAACAATCATGAGAAAACTGGCGCTATGTTTACTGGTGTTAATTCCGCCTTTATCTGCCAATAACACTTTACCTGACGATTTGCTGATTATGCAAAAGCCAATTGTGTTTGATGCCAAGCGCAAAGCGCTGACCCTGCAGTATATGCAACAGCGCTATAACATGGTGCAGGATGAGCCCACTATTAAACCGCGGATGGTGGTGGTGCACTGGACCGTTATTCCAACTTTTGAAAAAACCTTCGAGGTGTTTAACCCGCCAGAGCTGCCAGCTGCAAGAGACGGGATCCGGGCCGGGGGGGACTTAAATGTTTCCAGCCAGTTTGTTATCGACCGCGACGGCACTGTTTACCAGCTAATGCCGGAAACGACCATGGCACGGCATACCATAGGCTTAAATTACACTGCCATTGGCATTGAAAATATCGCAGATGGTAACAGCCTGCCGATGACTGCTGCCCAGCTGGCAGCCAATACCAAACTCATTAAATATCTGGCCAGCAAATATCCGATAGAATATGTGCTGGGCCATAGTGAATACCATCGTTTTCGGGATACAAGCTGGTGGAAAGAAACCGATGCCAGTTATTTTACTGAAAAAAATGACCCGGATATTGCCTTTATGAACCGGCTACGCAGCCAGCTAAGCGAGCTGTCACTGAAGCCACTGCCTTGATAACTACAATACGTTAGTCAGCAATACTAACTTTGTTATCCCATAAAAAAATCCACCTGTTCAGGTGGATTTTCTCAGTAAGTTATTTAGCAAAAGCCACTGTTAGCTGCGGCGCCGACGCGTCCACAACATGGTTAGCCCAAAACCAAATAGTGCCAGCGTCGCCGGATTGGGCACCGCCATCACCGTAAAGCTTTGTATCCAGTCAACGTGATCGCTAACCCGCACAGAGCCAAAAATTTCGCCATATTGGGTGGTAGATGGACGATACAAACCACTACCAAAAGAATGGACGCCAGCAAGCAGCCACTCACCGCTTTGCTCAATAAAGGCTGCACCACCTGAATCGCCGCCGGCAATACCGTATTCCATGTCCAATGCACCACTTTGCGAGGTTATGCCAAAACCAAACACGCTATAAGCATAATTTACAAAACCATTGTGGGTAATGCCAGTGTCGGGGTTGATTGCAGATTGATCAGGATGATCAAAATCAGACAACAGAATTTGCTGCCCCGAACCCTCGTCAGAATAAAGGCCATCAACCAAATTCTGACCGGCACGACGGGTTCCCGGCCCCGCCGTTACACCCGTTAATCCGTTGCCGGTAGCTCCGTAGCCAACATGCGTGGTTACTGCACCACTCTCATTGTTGCCGTTATACAATTTGGCAGGCGTTACATCAAACGGATTGTCGAAATACATCAAACCAATATCCCAACCGCTCCATAAATTAGCGCCGGTCCAGTTTTCATGAGCGGTCCAATCTGTTGCTGTGTGTGCAACGTGGCCTAACAGTGTCGTTCTGTCTGCATTAAATTGTGGCAGTAAGAATGTCATACTCAGGGCGTCATCCACACAATGCCCTGCCGTCAATACCCAATTTGTGGCGATTACGGTGCCGCTACAAATGTATCCACCCGCCGGGGTGTCGAATAAAATGGCACCGACACTGTCGAACTGTTGGTTGTAAGAAAGCTGCCGGTAGGCTATATCACTAACATCATCACGAATTACTCCAGCCATTGCATCAACAGACAATAAGGCGAGCATGGACGCGAGCACTACTTGTTTTTTCATTATTATTATCTCTCGGTTCATTTTTATTATAATTACATCAAGTTACATTTTTCGGCATCAGTCAAGCAAAAAATAAACCACAAATATTTTTAATATAAAATCAACAACTTAACTTTAACCAATTATGGAAATGTAAAAAAATCTGACACAAAATAAGGTGTGATGTAAAAAAAGCAAGCAAAGAATAACAATTTGAACTGATTAATATTTTGGCTGTTGGCGGCGCTGTTGCTTATCTTTATACATGGCCGCATCGGCCTGGCTTAGCAATTTATCGCCGTCGGTAATGTCACCCGGCTGCCATTGCACCAGCCCTAGACTGGGACCATTGTAATTCAGGCTAAGGTTGCTTAGCACGAAGCGACCACTGGTAGCAGCACGGATCCGTTGAATTAAATGTTGACCCTGCAGTTCTGGCGGACTCCCGGCTGAAAACTGGCATAACATAACAAACTCGTCCCCGCCGTGACGGGCGGCAAAATCACCACTGCGCATCGCTAAGCGGATCCGGTTAGCAAACTCCCGCAAAAACTCATCGCCGGTTTCATGGCCATAACTATCGTTTATGGCTTTAAACCCATCTAAATCAATAAACAAAATGAAAAAACTGATTTGCTGACGCGCTGAGCGGGCTAACTGGCGGGCCAATTCGTTAAACAAATACCGGCGGTTGGGCAGTGCTGTCAGGGCGTCGTGCTGTGCCTGATATTCCAGTTGCTGATTTACCCGGGTAAGGGCCTGATGGTCAGCCAGTCTGCTGGCCATTAACGACAATGAATTACTGATTGCCGACAGCAATACCTTATTTTCAGACTCTGCGGCAGCCCCAGGGCTGAGCAGCGCAAAAATAGCGGCTGTCGGGGTGTATTCAGCAAATATTTTAAGCAATACCGCATTTTGTCCAGGCAGCAGTAAGGTATCGAATTGTTGCTGCACAGCTTCTGACACGGAAATCGGAATAATACTGCGACGCCGGGTTTCAACACTCAGTTCAGCCCGCAATGTTGAGACCACCTCCTGCCAGGCTTGCTGATCCGGGGCAATCGCAATATAGTCATCTTCTACCAGTTCAAAGGCAATCGCCTGAGTACAAAAACCACTTTCCATCATATAGCCGGCAGTTTGGTTCACCGTCAAACTCAGTGACTGGCCACCGACACAAAGCTCACTGATTCTGGCGAACAAGGTAATCCGGTTAAGCTCTGATTCGGCCTGCTCAGCCCTTTTCGCAATTAATTTTGCCTGATCTTCGCGGATAAGCTGATGCGCAATAAGATCAGCACACAATTGCAGCAATTCAGATAAATGCGGCATGCCGGTGAGGGCAATATGGTGCGAACTGGCACCACACAGCGTGCCAAAAACACTGCCATCCTGATTTTTTACCGGTACACTGATATAGCTTTTTAACCCCAGTTCCCGGGCCGCGTCGGAATCGCCCCAGCAACCCGCGACATCTTCGGTAACAAATTGCTGGCTCTCCAGTGCTCTTTTGCACAACGTGTCATGCCAGGGCACAGTAAGTTCTTCCGGCAGTGTTAACGCCCCGGCATTGTGGGCAATTAAAATATGTTGCACACCGGCTGTTTCATCAATAGCAGTCAGGTAGGTCGATTCAAGACCGGTTATCCGCTGCAGCAGCGCTAACAACGGCCGGGTTAACCCTTCAACGGTATTGGCGGCTGCCACAAACTGGGCAAGTTGTTCAAGCTGTCTGTCCATTGATAATTCACTATATTAGGAAAATACGTCTAACTAACAAAGCCTTAGTTAAGGTTAGTTGCTAACAGATAATCTGACAATGCGTGCTGCAAGACTATTTGTTGATGCTATTCAGCGGCCAGCTGATTAGCAAAATCGTGGTTCACGTCGCGATGACCTGCTTCATCCGCACGTACGGCAATAATCACTTCACGCAGGCGGGCATCTGCTGCTAAATTCCAGTAATCAATCGCAACCTGGGGCGCGGGGATATTGGCAATAACCTGGTTATCCACTTCCTGCAGATAGCAACTGTAACTGTATACCGCCTCTTCTTCAAAATACCCTACCAGACGGTGGGCGGTTTTGGCCGAAACAATGTACAGCACTAAAAAAAAGCTGAAAAATACGCCTTGAGCCAGCAGGATAAGAAAACGCTCAAACCAGTTTGGCTTAGCAATTTTGATGAAGGTCATCAGATGCATCCGTTCATTTTCGGCTTCATCTAACAGGGTGCGGATCCAGCCGTGGTCTTCTTCCATCCGGCGTAAACTGCGCATATGGCGCAGCATACCTGCCACCATGCCTGGTACCCCGGCCACCGTTTCCAGAATAACGGCGCGATGGCCGTAACGCTTGGCAAAAAACGTATCGGCACAAAAACGCAGCATTTTGGTTAGGCGAAAGGCAATGCGGTCGGAAATATTGGCAGGCTTGTGGTGTGACGCGAGTGGATCATCAGGACTGGTGCTACTGTTGTTGGCGTTAACGTTTTCGGTCGTGTCATCCGGTGCAGACATCGGTAGCTCCTTTGGTGTTCAGAATAAGTAAACAACATTGTTTCTACGGTGGCAGCGTTAACCTTAACCTGGCCTGAGCCTGGCCATTTACTTGTTGGCAAATGACCAGATTAACCCGCTCTACCCCCTTACTCCCGGGTGTATTCAGGATTTCGGCGGAATACGCTCCAGCACGGCCAGCAGTAATTGCCAGTACTGGCCGACGGTTTCAATATTGACCATTTCATCCGGTCCGTGTGGATATCGGATAGTAGGACCAATGGAAACCATATCCATTTGTGGATAAGGTTTTTTAAACAAGCCGCACTCTAAACCCGCGTGAATAACCATAATAACCGGCTGTTTCTGATATATATCCTGATAGGTATCATTAACGATTTTCATCACGGCCGAGTCCGGATCCGGCTTCCAGCCCGGGTAGGCACCACTGAACGTGACCTCTGCTCCGGCCAGTTCAGCCAGCGACGTTAACATGGTTTCGACATGTTCACGACCCGAGTCGATTAACGAGCGAATTAAACACAGTACCTGCACCTTATCGCCAACGGTGCTGATAACCCCCATATTTAGTGAGGTTTCAGTCACACCAGGCACATCGTCGCTCATCCGCATGACGCCATTCGGACAGGCATGCAGCAGGTTTAACAGTGCTTGCTGGCTGGCAGATGTCATTACCTGCTGTGGCAGACTGGCTTCACGCAGGCTGAATTTAATCGCAGGCTCAACAGCGGCCAGTTCGGTTTGAGCTAACTGCTCAAAAAAACGGATTTTCTGCTGCAGTAAATCAACTTTATCAGCGGGCAAACAAAGGGTTACCTGTGCTTCGCGTGGAATAGCGTTACGCAGTGAACCGCCGGAAAATTCACTTAGCTGCAATTGCAGTTCGCGGGCTTCAGCCACTAAAAAGCGGGCCAGCAGCTTGTTGGCATTACCCCGCCCCAAATGAATATTTACCCCGGAATGGCCGCCTTTTAAGCCGCTTAAACTAAGGGTAACCGCTTGCGTTTCAGCCGGTACCGCCTGCCAGTTAACCGGTACGCTAAATTCAGCATCCACCCCGCCGGCACAGCCCATATAAATTTCACCTTCCTGCTCTGAGTCGGTGTTAATTAATATTTCAGCTTCCAGCATACCCGGCTCCAGGCCAAAAGCTCCGGTCATGCCCGCTTCTTCGTCAATGGTTAGCAGCACTTCTAACGGGCCATGCTTTATTTCATTGCTGCCGAGTATCGCTAAAGCGGAGGCCATACCAATGCCATTATCTGAACCCAGAGTAGTGCCATTGGCGGTTACCCAGTCACCATCAATATAGGCCTCGATGGGATCTTTAGTAAAATCATGTACTTTATCGGCATTTTTTTGCGGCACCATATCTAAATGAGCCTGAATAACCACCGGTTTGCGGTTTTCCATGCCTGCGGTAGCAGGCTTTTTAATAATAAGATTCCCCACCTTATCCTCAACCACATTTAAACCAAGCTTGCGGGCCCAGTTCTGAATGAACTGACTTAATGCCTGTTCATGTTTTGACGGATGAGGAATGGCACAAATCTGTTCAAACCATTGCCACAAAGGTTGCGGGTATAAAGCACTTAATCCAGCCACGAAAAACTCCTGCAAAGGGCTATCTGAAAATTAGCGGCAGTTTAGCATAAGCAAGCAGCCGAGTTGAGGGCTGCTCTGACGGGCAATAGTAGCGCAGCTGAGTACTGTAAAGTTGCGCTGCCAGCAGGTTATGGCGGGCTGAGCGAATAGCGGAGCCTGATAATGACAAATTCTGCCGGTTTAACCGGGGCAAATCCCAGCTCAATGATCAGCTGCTGCTGGCTGATGTCTTGCTGGGTCATGGTTTCATTCAGGCCACAGCGAACAAAAAAGGCTTCCTGGTGTGTGCTGCCCTGAAATGCCCCGGCCCGGAACAACGTAATCATAAAATTACTGATGTTGCGCCCTACCGCCTGCCACAACGGTTGATCATTTGGCTCAAATACTGTCCATTGCAGGCTTTGTAAAACGCTTTGCTCGATAAAAATGGCGGTTCGCCGCACCGATATATAACGCCACTCCGTATCGGCCTGGCTGGCTAGTGTGCGGGCGCCCCATAATACCGTACCCACCCGCGGTAAGGTGCGAATGCAGTTAATACCCAAAGGGTTAAGTTGTTGCTGTACGCTGTCGTCAATGTTAACAGCCAGGCCGGTAATGCCGATTAATTTAGCGGTAACCCCCGCAGGGGCTTTCCAGACACCATAACGGCCGTCACTGCGGCAGTATAGACCCGCTGCTACGGCTGCCGGCGGTATAGTCAGCGTACCTTTTGCCAGCGGGTTTGTTATGGTTAACCAGGGATAATACAGCGCGGCAAAGCTTGATATGGGTAAGCCTAGGGTATTTGTAGCGGCAGCACTGCTAAGTTGCACATCAGCGGCTAAATCCATCAATAACATGCACTGACGCTGTTGCTGGCAAAATGCCAAGCTGGCACTGATCACCGCATTGTCTGGCGAATTTTTATTGCTATTCCAGTGCTGTCCTGGCAGCAATAGCAGGCTGTAATCATGTAAGGTTGCCATTACGGTCTGATAAAACCGGGTATAGTCATTTACCGTCAGGCTGGCAACATTATTATCCTCATCCTTGCTGGTCAGTCGGCAAATATAGGCGTCTTTGCCACCATTGCCGAAAAATGCCATAACAGCCAATGTCATCGCATCGGCTTGGGTAGACTGATCAGCATCTGCAGAGCCCTGAAACAGCCGCTGATACTCGGTAAAACTGCTGATTAGCACCGGCTCACTAACCGGGCCACTGGCGGCACAACCAACAAACATAACAGTACTGGTCGACACCGCTGTAACAGGTTGGGAACTGGCCGGTATTTCATTAATGTACACACCGGGCCGAGTGTAATCTGGCATGATTTTGCTTTCCAGAGTTGCAGGCTCAGCGCTAAAGATAGTCAGTAACAAACACTATTGCTAATGTTACACCGTGCTTTTTTGTCGACGACTTTAAGTCGCCATCATGGTCAGATGTCGGTAGTATGACCATATAAAAATCGACAGGCACCACGGAGTAGTAGCAGTGTTCAGAGCGCATTACCTGAAATTTAGCATCGTCATTTTACTTTTTGGCTGCCTGGGTTTTGTTGCCCTGTCATCCTTTAAACTGGATTTAAACTACGGCAAAGCCTCAGCAACCAACAGAGCCGCATCAACAGACGCCACTGCAGCACAGGCCGAGTTATACCAACAACTGGCAAAACCTATTATTGAACGCCGTTGTGTAGTTTGCCACGCTTGTTATGACGCCCCGTGCCAGCTAAAAATGAGTTCAGCGGCAGGTATTAGCCGGGGGGCCAATCCACAGGCGGTATATGACGGCGCCAGAATTACTGCAGCCACTCCGCAACGTTTATTTATTGACGCCTCAGGGCCGTCAGAATGGCGGGAACGTAGCTTTCATCCGGTGTTAAATGAGCGAAAGCAAACTGCCGAGGCCAATATCCGGGGGTCTCTGCTGGCACAAATGTTACTGCTAAAACAGCAGCATCCGCTGCCGCCAGCCACCAGGCTGGATGACAGCTTTGATCTCAGCCTGAACCGTGCCCAGCAATGCAATACCATTGAACAGTTTGACCGCTACGCCAGCAACCAACCGTTAGCCGGCATGCCCTATGGCTTACCTGGCCTGGCAGATGATGAACACAAGGTACTGATTGATTGGCTGGCCAGCGGCGCCGCAATGCCGGAATCATTGAAGCTGTCTGAAGCGGCGTTAACGGCAGCAAATCAGCTTGAGCAATTCCTAAATGGCGACTCTCTGAAAATGCAGCTTAGCGCCCGCTATATTTATGAGCATTTATTTGCTTCGCATTTGTATTTTCCGGCCCTGACAAAGCCAGACCAGCCACCGCAGTTTTATACCCTGATGCGTTCGACAACGGCACCGGGCCAACCAGTAAACGTTATTGCCAGTCGCCGGCCATTTGATGACCCCGGTGTTAACCGGGTTTATTACCGGTTAGTACCGGTTCTGGCCAGCATTGTTCATAAAACCCATCAACCCTACGCGATTGACGATGCACTGCTGGCCAAGTGGCAGCAATGGTTTGCTACTGCCGATTATCAGGTATCTGCGCTGCCGGGTTATCAGCCGGAAATTGCTGCTAACCCACTGACTGCGTTTGCAGAATTGCCGGTAAACGCCCGCTACCGCTTTATGCTGGAGCGGGCAGAACATACCATCATGGGTTATATCAAAGGTCCGGTATGTCGTGGCCAGGTTGCACTGAATGTTATCAATGATCATTTCTGGGTCTATTTTGTTGATCCCGATCTGCTAAACTCGGCCGAGCTCGAAAAGTTTTACCAAAGCCAGCAGGCTAATTTAAGACTACCGGCAGAAGATGAAAGCACCACCTTGCCTACACACTGGCTGGATTTTGCTAAGCGTCAGGGTAATTTTCTGCGGGCCCGTAATCAGTTTCTGGCCAACGCGGTCGATCCAAAGCATTATCTTACCCCTGCCACAATCTGGAACGGTGACGGCACTAATCTCAATGCCAGCCTGACGGTTTTCCGCCATTTTGACAATGCCACGGTAGTTCAGGGTTTAATTGGTGCACCACCAAAAACGGCCTGGGTAATTGACTATGTATTACTGGAGCGTATCCATTATTTGCTGGTAGCAGGCTTTGACGTACACGGAAACTTTGGCCACCAGTTAATGACCCGGTTGTACATGGACTTCCTGCGGATGGAGGGAGAATCAAACTTTCTGGCTTTTCTGCCACCGGCACAACGCCGGGCAGAACTGGCAGACTGGTACCAGAACTCGGCGCCGGAATTAAGCCGGTTTCTGGGTGAAGATATTAACCCTTTTGATCAGCCCAGCGGCATCAGCTTCAACACAGATAACCAGAAAGCAGAGCTGTATCAGCTGTTTGGCCAACACCTGCAACAGGTGCAACCTGCTAAACACCAGCTTGCCAACAGCACACTGAGCAATAGCAGTACGCAATTACTGCAACAGCTCGCTAAGTTAACCGGTGTACCCGCTACTATTTTGCCGGAAGTTACCATGATCAAGATAGAACCGATTGACGGTAGTGCACCAGAGCTGTTTACCCTTATCCGCAACAGTGCCCATTTTAATGTCAACAGCCTGTTTGCCGAAGAAGATAACCGTAATCCGGCAAACGACAATATGACGTTGGTCCATGGCTTGCTGGGCAGCTATCCCGATGCGTTCTGGCATTTACAGGAAACTGATATCGGTAAATTAGTCACAGCGGCGCAGCATATAAGTAATGAACAAGATTACGCCAGTTTGCTCGACCAGTTCGGAGTCCGGCGCACTAACCCAAACTTCTGGACATTTAGTGATAATATCAATGCGTTATTTCAGCAGCGCAATCCGGTTACCGGTGGCTGGCTGGATTACAACCGGCTGGAAAACCGCTAGGCCATGGACGTGCAACTTTCAACAACACGTAAACTAATAAGCTGTCGGAGATAAAAAATGAAATTATGGGTTTGGGTAAGCAGCCTGGCGTTCGCCATGCTTAGTCTGGCAACCGCTGCAAAGAGCAGCACTGACAGCCATGCGTTAAATCTGGCTGAAGCCAATAAGCTGGTCAGCCTGCCGCTGCATTGTGTTGAAACACCCTACCCTTATAAAACCGGGGTCGTGCTGGCCAGCGCAGCAGATGTCAAAGAACCGATAGCCATGCATCCGGTGTTTTATGGCTGTTTTGACTGGCATAGTGCAGCTCATGGCTACTGGTCAATGGTCAGCTTGCTGCGGCAATTTCCACAGCTGGAACAGGCCGCAGCAATAAAAGCTATCCTGAAGCGCAACCTGACGGCAGAAAAAATAGCGCAGGAAGTGGCGTTTTTCAGTAAAGATATCAATGCGTCGTTCGAGCGCACTTATGGCTGGGCCTGGTTGCTAAAGCTATCCGACGAGCTGCATGCCTGGCAGGATCCATTGGCCAGTGAGCTGGCCACTAACCTGCAACCGCTGGCCGATTTGCTGATAGAGCGTTATATCAGTTTTTTACCGCGGTTAGTTTATCCGGTGCGGGTGGGTGAGCACACGAATACCGCTTTTGGCTTAAGTTTCGCTTATGACTACGCCATCAACCGCGGCCATAGCCAACTGCAACAGCTTATCGCACAGCGGGCCAGAGACTATTTTTTACAGGATAAAAACTGCCCGATTAACTGGGAGCCCAGCGGCTATGATTTTATTTCACCCTGTCTGGAAGAAATCGGCCTGATGCAACGTGTTTTACCGGCGGAGCAGTTTTTACCCTGGTTAAACGGTTTTATGCCGCAACTGGCCAATCCTGACTACCAGCTGGCACCAGGCAAAGTAAGCGATCGCACCGATGGCAAACTGGTGCATCTGGATGGCTTAAACTTCAGCCGGGCCTGGAATTTATACGCGCTGGCCAAACAATATCCACAATACGGTCATCTTCGCCACGTCGCTGACCAGCATATGGCATACTCTTATCCTAACCTGATTGGCGACAGCTACGAAGGCGGCCACTGGCTGGGTAGCTTTGCTATCCATGCCTTAAACAGCAAACAGCAGTAAAGGGTTTTTTATGCGGGTTATTGTTAAAAGTTTACTGGCGGGGCTGGCGATTATTCTGCCGCTGGTTATTACCATTGAGCTGCTGCGCTGGCTGCTGCACACCGTTGAAACGCTGTTAAGCCCGCTGCTGCAACTGGTATTGCCTGCCCAGTGGTACTTGCCTGGCATGGCCATACTGGGCTTTATTCTGCTGTGTATTGCGATTGGTTACAGCTCGCGCTGGCCCAGCTTTAACTGGTTATGGCAATTGCCCGGTAAAATTATGATGAAGCTGCCAGGCACCAGGCAAATTTACGGCATGCTGCAGGATATTATCGACCTGATGTCAGGCAAAAATTTCAAAGATGGTTCAGTAGTTATGGTAAAACTGCCAGCATCAGAAATTGAGCTGATAGGCATTATTACCAAACAAGGCGGCCAGACTGATGATCGGATGTCATCCCTGATGGATGAAGAACAGCTGGCAGTGTTTATCCCAATGGCTTACAACGTCGGTGGCTATACCATTATTATCCCGCGCAGCTGTACCCGTAATATCGATATGAAACCGGCCGAAGCACTGCAGCTGGTATTAAGTGGTGGTTTAGGCAGCAATAAAGCGCCAGGTAAAAGCTGGTAGCCCGGCATAAATTAGCCGAGCAGCATCCACAGCGCCACGCCAAACATCAGGCTGGCGCCAATCCGGTTTAAATACTGCACCCGGTTAGAGCGGGTTAAAAATAGTGCCAGTGCTTTGCCACCACTGGCATATAACAGCATCGATAAAAACTCTAACAGTAAGATAATGCTGATTAAAATCACCAGCTGTGGCCAGAACGCCAGCTGGCCGTCGATAAAAGGCGGCAACAGCGCCATATGAAAGGCCCAACCTTTCGGGTTAGATACCGCAGTAATAAAGCCCTGGCTAAACAAGGTACGCCTGGGTAGCAGTTGTGGTACCAGCCCTGCGGTGGGTATCGCCAGCTTGCCTCTTGCCCGCCACATCTGCACACCAATATAGGTCAGGTAGCAGGCGCCGAGCACTTTAAACCACTGAAAAACCGCCGGAAACTGCAGCATCAGCGCCGCCACCCCCAGCACCGCCAACACGGCAACCAGGCCAACGCCGAGCATCTCGCCCCACATCATCCAGAAGGTACGGCGCACGCCCTGGCTCATGCCCAGGGTCATCGCCAGCGTCATACACATACCCGGCGTCACCGACACAAATAAAAATGTTGGGATAAAAGCGCCCATCAGGGCCAGATTAACCATAGCAACCTCAACTGCAAACTGGCGCTATTCTCTCTGGTTGTTCAGCACTCAGCAAGAGGCTTGGGCAGAGATTTTATGGTGTTGAGCGCAGTAGCAAAAGCCACAAATGTATAAACGCAAAAGAAAATAGCCCCCTCAAGGTTGTCATATGACAACCCAGGTATTGGTAACTATAATTTTGTCAACATTTCAGTAAATAGAAACGCTCTAAGCTTAAGGAGTAAGCCGATGAAACTATATGAGTTTACTTTAAAGTTTGCCTTGCCGGATGCTGTCCATAATGCCGAAAACTATGTTGCCGCACTGGCGCAATCTGGCTGCGACGATGCCCTTATTGGTATCGGCCAACCAGGCCGCATTGCACTGCAATTTAGCCGTGAAGCCAACAATGCTTTTGCTGCAATAACCTCTGCTATTAAAGATGTAAAAACTGCCATTCCACGCGCATCCCTTATTGAAGCTACTCCCGATTTGGTTGGCTTAACAGATATTGTCGACTTACTCGGTTTTAGCCGGCAAAATATGCGAAAGCTTATGCTCAGCCATAGCCAAAGCTTCCCCGCCCCATTGCACAGCGGCAGCACCAGTATCTGGCATTTGGCTAAAGTGCTTAGCTGGTTTACCAAACAGCAAAACAAAGCAGTAACACCGGAGATCGCTGAAGTGGCTCAGGTAACCATGCAGGTAAATATCGCCAGATCACTAAGCGAGCTGCAACCCGACACCCATCACGAGTTTATGCAAATTCAGGAAGAGCTGGCGCAGTATCGGTAGGCTTTCAATCTTTGCAGACTTTCTCAACTGACACTCGCGGCATATCTGTGCCATGCTCTGTACGCAGCAATTCTTGCAGCGGAAATTCCTGCCAGCTGCCAGCCATATCACGAATGATTTGCGGCCAGGTGTTGGCTAAGCGCTGTTGAATTAAACTAGCCAGCCACTGGTCTTGTGTCATCTTCGCCTCGGCTGCAGCTTGCTTTACTTGCTGGATAAGCTCGTCATCCAGCTTAATAGTGATTCGCGTCATAGCTACCTCCAAACTTCCATTTAACAGTAAGTATAACTTTGCATAATGCAGAATCCAGTCAAACAAAACATTCGTTACTAGATAATTTCCGCAGCGCCAGTTCTTGCTTTTGTCGCTTCAAATACATAAATTAATTACTATAATTTAACACTTAAATCACAATGCAAAAATAAGGAACTAGAACTATGGAACAACAATCTGTTTTGAAGGATGTTTTCATCTCAATGGGTGAACTGGAAAGGTATTTCGATGGCGCAGTACCAGTGAATTTGTGGCGCGGTCTGAACATCAAGAAAAACACTGCTCTGTTTGACCTGATTGAAACCCCCCACAAAATGTCGAATGGCAGGATCCGTAAGCCAGATATCACCATTGAAAACGGTTGGGTTAAGGTTAAACATTGGCCTCGGGGCATTTCTACTTTTGATAAACCCGGAGTACCAAAGGGAAAGGACTGGGTACATTACATCATTCCAGCGGGAACACCGTTACCTCGCGGTTTAGCGATTGTTAAAGACTCTTACAACGAAACCTTTATGGCAACGCACTACACTATCGCCCCGGCCCATGATATGCCTATAGCTACATTCAGAAATCTGCTAAGGTCTTTCGCAGCTCAAATTGAAAGGATAGCAAAATGATTGAAATTTCAAACGCCGCTGCGCCTTTGTTAGTACAGGCGTTACGTGACGCGGTAAGGTACAACGAACAGCTGTTAACCAGTGAAACCTTACGTGACCGCGCTGACTATGAAGAGTACTTAATGGAAGTAAGTCAGCTTTACGCTGAGGTTAAGGCGCAGTACAAAAGGATTGAAACTGATGTTGGTATAGCGTTAGACGATATTGTTTAGCTACCTGCAGCTGACTGGCGTTAATTCCCTCATAGGAAACGCCAGCCGCGGTTTGCAAGACCGGCGGAGGATCGTTTGAGTAAGACATATACCTTAGATGAACTCAGGGAAATGAAGAGCAAAACCAACATGCTGCGAGTTAAAAATACCACTGAGTTAGATATTTTGTAGCAGATCTTTGCAGACCCAGAAACACCCTATCTGACTGATGAAGAACTGAAAGAATTGACTACGCCAGGAGAACGGCAGAACAACTAAAATAAATTGCTTCCACCTGTCGAATCCGGTATTGCTGTTTCGACTAAGCTGTAATTCAGAAAATTATTGAGTTAAGCGCTGGAGAATCAATATGTCAGGTAATACCGTAACATTGCACCGGGTTATCAAAGCAACACCAGAGCGGCTATATCGTGCCTTTTTAGATGCAGATGCACTGGTGAAATGGTGCCCGCCACATGGCTTTACCGGCAAGGTGCATAGTATGGATGTACGGGTGGGCGGTGGCTATAAAATGTCTTTTACCAATTTTAATACCGGTAAAAGCCATAGTTTTGGTGGCACGTATCTGGAGCTGAAACCAAACGACCTGATCCGCTATAACGACCAGTTTGATGACCCCAACCTGCCGGGGCAAATGCAGGTAACCATCCGGTTAAAACCGGTACTGTGCGGCACTGAATTGCATATTGAACAAAGCGGCATACCCGAAGCAATACCGCTGGAGTTTTGTTATGCCGGCTGGCAGGAATCATTGCAATTGCTGGCGTTGTTGGTTGAGCCGGAAATACCTGATCAGGGCGAGGATAATAGCAATAAGTAAAGCAACTTTGTCACGCTAGCCTAACAAGCAATAGCTGACTTTTTCGGATCTCTATTTGTAGTCTTGAACTGGCGTCACGCTTAAAATTGATTCTTTCAAACGCCAGTCCAGTTGTGTCATTTTGCCATCAGTAATTAGAATTTTGTCGTTCAGGTCGCTGGCGTATTTAACTTTTAATCGCCCCAGCAATTTATCGATCGGATAAGGCCGCTAGCCTGCGTCTGTAACTGTTAATGTCATGAAATAAATTCCATTCAGTTGTAAAACCTCCATAGTCATGTTCAGTTTTTTTGGCCAACATTTACTACATTATCAACTGGTTTTTTAGGCATTCGGCCCAGTGTCGCATTCCATTCTATTCTCACTTCCGGGTTAGGCAGAGTCCAGCACTCCCCGTTTGAATTTAGAAAGCACACCCACATAAGATGCTGCTCAGGCCCGTAATCTATTACACCGTGGGCCAAGGCAGATTCATTTTTTGAGGGAATATATAGCGGCAAGGAGGGATTAAGTTGGGTAAACATTGGCGGCCTCCGGGTAATAGTTCACCATGCACAAAAGTTGAATAAACTTTGCAGAATCCGGACCACAATTTTTCTAATCACTGGGGGTTATATCAAGCGTAATGTTCGGTAGCACGAAAAAAGCCGGTATTACCCGGCTTTGTTCTATTCCAGTAACAGTACATCTGCCCTACATCAGCTGAATACCGCCACCAAAACTGCGGTAAATGCCCACCAACCGGATAAAACTTTGCTGTTGCAGTTGCGCTAACTGGTCGCGGCTTTGCAGCAGTTCTCGTTCGGCGTCCAGCAAGTCCAGAAACTCACCGGTACCGGCGTTGTAGCGCTGACGGGCAATCTGCACCGCCTTGTTACCAGCCTGCCATTGTAGTTCAGTGCTAAGTTGCTGCTGACGGCTTAAGTTGTAGCTGTTAAGCGCTAACTGCATTTCGTTGATGGCGTTAAATACCTGCTGTTCAAACTGGGCCAGCGCCATTTGGCTGCTGGCCTCGGCCTGGCGGATACGGGCTTTTACCGAGCCTAAATCTGCCGCCCGCCAGCTTAACGTTGGCGCCACGGCCCAGCTTTGGCTGTCACTGCCCACTGTTAAACCCGGGCCGGAGATAAAACCCAGAAAACCACGTACTGACAAATTCGGATACAAGTCAGCCGTTGCCACACCAATTTCAGCCGTGCGGGCTGCCAACACCCGCTCAGCACTGGCGACATCGGCGCGGTAGCGCAGGTAGTTCTCCCCGTTAACCAGCGCGACTGGTTGTTTTAACTCAGGTAAATGCGGCACCGCGCCTAGTTGTAACTGACCTGGCCGCTGCCCCAGCAAAGCCGATAAGGTGGCATCGGCCGTTAACAGCGCCACCCGGTAGGCCGGCATCATCGCCTGTACCTGATGCACCTGCACCTCTATCTGCGCCAGCTCCAAATCAGAAGCCATACCGGCTTCTAAGCGCGCGAGCACAATAGCCCGGCTTTGTTGCAGATTTTGCAGGTTTTGCTCTGCCACTACTAAGCGCAGCTGGGCGCCCCGGTACTCACCGTAACTGGTTGCCACCTGGCTTATTAACTGCACCTGGGCGTCATGCCATAAAATATCCGCCTGCTCTGCCTGCGCCTCTGCCGCTTCAGTGGCCCGGCGCAGTTTACCAAATAAGTCCAGATCCCAGCTTAAATTGGCGCCGCTGCTGTAACCACGGCTGATTTCGCCGTCATCAGCTGGTGATATGGTCGGGTTTTCACTGGCCTGGTAACCGGCGTCAACGGTCCCTTTCGGTAAAAAGTCGTTATTGGCATCACGAAACACCGCATACGCTCTGTCAACGTTAGCTCTGGCCTGCGCCAGAGTACGGTTTTCAACCAGGGCCTGACTAATCAGCTGGTTTAACGCAGCGTCATCAAACGCCTGCCACCAGTTCTGGCTATGCTCTGCCCGTTGGTACGGGCTGTTAACGCTGATATCAGCAACCTTAGCCGGTGCCTGATAATCCGGGCCTACCGCACAGGCGCTTAATGACAGCAGCATCACCGCAATAGCTGATAATTTAAAGTTATTACCCATGAGTAACCTCTGCTTTATCTTCACCACGCTTGGCCAGCACGTAGTAGAACAACGGGGTTAAAATTAAGCCAAACAAGGTGACACCTATCATGCCGGAGAATACCGCCACCCCCATCGCCTGGCGCATTTCCGCGCCAGCTCCGCTGGAGAACACCATTGGCACCACCCCCATAATAAAGGCGATAGAGGTCATCAGTATTGGCCGCAGCCGCAACCGGCCCGCTTCGAGGATCGCTTCCATCGCGCTCATGCCCTGATCCTGTAACTCTTTGGCAAATTCAACAATTAAGATGGCGTTCTTCGTTGCCAGCCCCACCAGCACAATAAAACCAATTTGAGTGAAGATATTGTTGTCGCCACCGTAAAGCAGCACGCCACTCAGGGCCGATAACAACGTCATCGGAATGATCAGAATAATCGCCAGCGGTAAACTTAAACTCTCGTACTGCGCCGCCAACACCATAAACACCAGCAGAATAACCAGCGGGTAGATAAACATGCCAGCATTACCAGCCAGAATTTGCTGGTAGGTCAGTTCGGTCCACTCGTACGTCATACCATTGGGCAGGGTTTCAGCCAGTATTTTTTCAATGGCTGCCTGGGCTTCGCCGCTGCTGTAACCTGGCGCCGGGCCACCGTTAATTTCAGCGGTGGTAAAGCCGTTATAGTGCATTACCCTATCTGGCCCTGCGCTATCAGTAACATTAATAAAGGAGCCCAGCGGCACCATATCACCGGCGTTATTGCGCACTTTTAACTGGGCAATTTGTTCCGGCGTCTGGCGAAACTGCTGTTCGGCCTGCATATTCACCTGATAAGTACGACCAAACTGGTTGAAGTCGTTGACATAGACCGAGCCCATATAGGCTTGCAGCGTCTGAAACACCTCGTCCAGTGCCACACCTTGTTGTTTGGCTTTGGTGCGATCGATATCTAAATCCAGCTGCGGCACATTCACCTGATAGCTGGAGAAAATGCCAGCCAGCTCTGGTGTTTGCCAGGCTTTCATCATCACTTGCATCGTCACGTTATACAGCTCTTCGTAACCATGGTTTGCACGGTCCTGAATTTGCAGCCGGAAACCACCAATCGTGCCCAGCCCCTGCACCGGCGGTGGTGGGAAAATGGCAATAAACGCATCTTCAATACCGGCAAACTTCTGGTTCAGTGCCGCGGCAATAGCTCCGGCTGACATTGATGGATCGGTCCGCTCGCTGAAATCTGTCAGTGGGGTAAAGACAATGCCGCTATTCGGGCTATTGGTAAAACCATTGATGCTCAGACCCGGAAAGGCGACAGAGTTGGCAACACCGGGTTGCTCCAGCGCGATCCGTGACATTTCTTTAATAACCGCGTCTGTGCGCTCCAGTGAGGCCGCATCCGGCAACTGGGCAAAAGCCACTAAGTACTGTTTATCCTGGCCAGGCACATAACCGGTAGGGGTGCTGGCAAACTGCAGGCCGGTTACCCCAACCAAGGCGATATACATGACGCCAACAATGGCACCAAACCGGATCACTTTTTTAATCAGCCAGCCATATCCTCTGGATAAACGGGCAAAAAAGCGGTTAAAAGGTGCAAACAACCAACGGCCAAACAGCTTATCCATGCCGCGGGTAAGCGCATCTTTTTTCTCGCCATGGCCTTTTAGTAACAACGCCGACAGCGCCGGGCTCAGTGTTAACGAGTTAATCGCCGAGATAAAAGTAGATATGGTAATGGTTAACGCAAATTGCTTATAAAACTGACCGGTTAAACCCGACATAAAGGCAGTGGGAATAAACACCGCCGCCAGCACCAAGGTGGTGGCAACAATTGGCCCGGTGACTTCTTTCATCGCTTTTTGGGTAGCCGCAATCGGTGATAAGCCCTCGCTGATATTACGCTCGACGTTCTCAACCACCACAATGGCATCATCGACAACGATGCCGATGGCCAGTACCAGACCGAACAGCGACAGTGCATTTAGTGAAAAGCCAAGCAGATGCATAAAGGCGAAGGTACCCACCAGTGATACCGGTACCGCCACCAGCGGAATAATAGACGCACGCCAGGTTTGTAAAAACAGCACCACTACCAATACCACCAGCAGCACAGCCTCAAGCAGGGTTTTTACCACCGCCTCAATAGAGCCGCGCACAAATACGGTTGGGTCATACACAATGTCGTACGCCAGGCCATCCGGAAAATTCTGCGATAATTCGGCCATTTTCGCCCGGACATCGTCGGAAATCTGAATGGCATTGGAGCCGGAAGCCTGAAAAATAGGTAGCGCAACGGCGTCTTTATTATCCAGCAGAGAACGCAATGCATAAGTCGATGCGCCAAGCTCCAGTCTTGCGACATCTTTCAACCGGCTGATTTCACCATTAGCACCCACCTTAATAATAATATTCTCAAACTCGTCCACCGCCGCCATCCGGCCTTTAACGTTAATCAGTAACTGAAAATCGGCATCGCCACTTGGCTGAGCACCTAAACTGCCGGCTGCGGCCTGCTGGTTCTGCTCACGAATGGCCGCCGTAATTTCGCTTGGGGATAAGCCCAGCGCTGCCACTTTGTTCGGGTCCAGCCACACTCGCATACTGTAATCGCCAGCGCCAAATAAGCGCACCGCGCCTACGCCTTCAACCCGCGCCAGTTCATCTTTTACATTCAACGCAGCATAGTTTGACAAATACAGCATGTCGTAGCGGTCATCAGGTGACGTTAAATGCACCACCATGGTTAAATCCGGTGACGACTTTTCCGTCACTACGCCCAATCGCTGCACTTCCTGCGGTAAACGGGGCTTAGCCCGCTCTACCCGGCTTTGCACCTGGGTTTGAGCTAAGTCGGCATCAGTGCCAATGGCAAAGGTAATGGTTAAGGTCATCCGGCCATCGGATGTGGCCTGCGATGACATATACAGCATGCCTTCGACGCCATTAATTTCCTGCTCCAGCGGCGAGGCCACTGTTTCAGCAATCACCTTCGGGTTGGCACCAGGGTAGTTGGCCGTAACCACCACCGTTGGTGGCACCACTTCCGGGTATTCAGTAATTGGCAACTGCCATACTGCAATCGCACCGGTAATAAAAAACAGCAGCGAGATCACCGCGGCAAAGATCGGCCGGCGGATAAAAAATTGTGACAACATGATGATTTCCTTAACCGCGACCCGGCGCTTTGCCGGTGATTACTGTGGGTGCATTGGCAGCCTGAGCGGTAAGCGCGGTGTTTACCTGGTCCAGCAGCTGTTGTTGCTGACGAAGGTCGGCAAGTTGCTCATTGCTGGCCATCGGTACTAATTTGGGTTCAATTTGCATATTGGGCATCACCCGCTGCAGGCCGTTAACCACAATTTTGTCGCTTGCGGTCAGGCCGTCAGTAACGATGCGCAGACCGTTTACTTTTTCACCCAGGGTTATCGCGCGGTATTCCAGCTGGTTATTGCTGTTTACCACCAGCACAAACTTGTTATTCAAATCGGTGCCAATGGCCTTTTCGTCTATTAAAATGCCGTCGTAGCTGGCACTGCCGGCCAGCCTGATCCGGGCGAACAAGCCGGGCAGCAGGCTGTTGTCAGGATTGCTGAAACTGGCACGGATCCGGATGGTACCGGTCTGGCTATTCAGCTGATTATCAACAAAATCAATCTGGCCATGGTGGGAATAATGTTGCTCGTTCGCCAGTGCCATAGACACCGGGTTGGCGCTGGCCTCACGGGTATCAGCACGCTTGCCCTCGTCGCTCAGGCGGGCGTATTTCAGATAGCTTTGCTCGTCTACATCAAAGTAGGCATACATTTTGTCAGTCGATACCAGGCTGGTTAACTGGCTCTGGCCAGCGTTAACATAATTGCCTGCTGTTATCAGGGCATAAGATACCCGGCCACTAATCGGCGCGCGGATACTGGTGTAGCTTAAATCCAGCTCGGCCCGCTGTAATGCTGCCCGCACCGAGGCCACCGCCGCAGCGGTTTGTTGCTTGCGGGCCTGCCGGCTGTCCAATAGCTCGGCAGAAATAGCGCGCTGGGCACTTAGCTTCTCGGCACGGCCATACTCGGCGTCAGCCAAAATGGCGGCACTTTCCACACTTTGCAGTTCTGCTTTTAACCTTGCTACCTCAGCCGCAAAAGGTCTGGGGTCAATTTGCACCAGTAAGTCACCTTTGTTGACCAGGGCACCTTCGTTAAAATGCACCTGCTCAAGATAGCCAGATACGCGCGGCACCAGATTAACGGTTTGCGGCGCCTGCAAGCGGCCGGTGAACTGGTCCCACTCGGTCACGCGTTCATTTACCACCTGCGCCACGCTGACTTGTGGTGCTGCTGCAACCTGCGTCTGATCGGCAGCTTGTGGATTGCCACACGCCGCCAGTGCTAACGCTGCTGCACTTGCCAATAGAAAAACGCTTATCGTGTTTTTGGTGCTCATAACCCAATTCTCCGTGCTGTCGCTTTATTTTAGTGCTAGACTTGCATTCTGTACCGCCCGGTAAATATATAGGATGACAGAAAACTGTCAATCGATTTATGTACCGCACGGTAAATAAATATGTTTATAGAGTAGATTATTCGGTTATAAGCCGTGTTGAATGGTAAATATTGAACACAAACCGCTAGTCAGCTGTCTGATGCGAATGGGAAAGACAAAATTATGGTACTGCCATAACATGACAAAGGTACTACAGACGATATTGCCCTTGCTGGACATCGGCTATTTTGCTGTTTACTCTATAGGCAGTTTTAATGCAGGAGCTGAACAATGACAGCAGTAAGTTGCTCTCCGACCATTGGCCGGCCTCGTGCTTTTGATATGGACAAAGCACTGGAAAGTGCGTTGGAAGTATTCTGGCGCAAAGGCTATGACGGGACATCGTTAACCGATTTAACCGAAGCCATGGGTATTAACAAACCCAGTTTATATGCTGCTTTTGGCAATAAAGAGCAGTTGTTTTTAAAAGCAATAGAATTTTATGAAAGCCGGCCTTGCTCGTTCTTTTTGCCTGCACTGGAAAAACCTACCGCTTATCAGGTAGCGGAGCATATGTTGTATGGCGCCGCAACGAATATGGCGGATCAAAGTCACCCGCAAGGTTGTGTTGTAGTGCAAGGCGCCCTGTCATGCAGTGAAGCAGCCGCAGCCGTTAAAGAAGCTCTGCTGAACCGCCGGGTAGAAAGCGAGCAAAAGTTACGCCAGCGGTTTGAATTGGCCGTGCTGGACGGCGACTTACCGGCAGCCACCGATACGCAAGTGCTGGCTCGCTATCTTGGTACTGTACTGCAAGGCATGGCCATTCAGGCCAACAATGGTGCCACAGTTGAGCAGTTACGCCAGGTGGCCGACATGACATTGCTAGCTTTTCCCCGCAATAACTAACCGCGCTACCGGGGCAAAATAAATATTCTGCCCCGCTACTGTTTTAACGCCTGCCAAGGCGCTATGATCGCCGCCTTTATTGTTGTCTGCGCCTCCTTGCTATGAAAAATGCCCTGCTATACCTTGTTACCGTTCTTATCTGGGGATCGACCTGGTTCGCCATCGAGTTTCAGCTGGGTGAAGTGGCAGTGGAAGTGTCGTTAACTTACCGCTTTGTGTTATCGGCGCTACTGATGTGGCTGTTTTGCTGGTGGCGCCGCCTGCCGATGCGCTTCAGTGCCAAAGATCATGGTTTTATTGCCCTGCTGGCCCTGTTTAATTTTGCCTTAAACTATATTTTGATTTATCAGGCGCAGCAGTATTTAACCTCTGCCATGACCGCCATCGCTTTTACCACTATGTTACTGATGAACATCATTAATACCCGGCTGTTTTTTGGTAAGCCGGTTGCAAAACGTATTTATTTTGGCGCCCTGATGGGCATTGCCGGCATTGTGGTGCTGTTTTACCCCGATTTAGATGGCCTGGATTTCACCAATGCCAGTTTAATTGGCCTGGTGCTGGTGCTGGGCAGTGCGCTTAGTGCATCATTGGGCAATATGGCCAGCGTCCGTAACTCCCGTGCCGGCTTACCTATTACTCAGGTCAATGCCTGGGGTATGCTGTATGGTGCCGTTGGCCTGACAGCGCTGGTGTTAATTAGCGGTACGCCTTTTACGTTCAGCACCTCGCCGGCTTTTATTATTTCGTTGCTGTACTTAGCGGTGTTTGGTTCGGTTATTGCGTTTGCCACATATTTTGCCTTGTTAAAAGGCATGGGCCCGGAAAAAGCCAGCTACACCATCGTACTGTTTCCGCTGGTGGCGGTAGTGCTTAGCACCCTGTTTGAAGACTTTGTCTGGAGTAGCTACACCTTTAGTGGCTTTGCGCTGGTGCTGCTGGGCAACGTCCTGGTATTAACCCCGTTTTCGAAAATTAAAGCATTTTTATTTAAACCAAAATTGCCAGCGCAGCCTTTAATGCCCTGACCAGTAAGGCCTAACGCCTGCTAATGCTATAAAAATCAGTAGAGAGACCAGCAAATAATTGCAAAAACTGGAGACTCAGGCAAGATAACTTCAATTCCAACGATTTGAATATAAAAAGGATGTAATCATGGCATATGATTATGGTAGTGAGTCCTTAGGGATCCGTAACCCATTTAAAGCAGAAGGCCTGCTGCGCGCCGTACGCGGTTTAATAGTTAGCTTGCTCGGCATTTACCCGCTGTTACAAGTCGTTAGTCTGGTTCAACACGATAAAACGCTGGCATGGATATATGCAGGTGTCGGGTTTTTATTGCTGGCAGGCGGATTAAAAGCACTGGGTAGTGGTATTGCCCAGATGATGCGATTTTTTGTCGGTCGCAGCGTACCCACCTCGCTGGCACCAAACTTTAGCAAGTCTGAGCGGGAAACGGCAAAACTGGAACAGCCCCATTATAAAAGTATTGATCTTGAAGAAATGCTGATGGGCCGCAAGAACAAAACCTTTGTTGAGCCAGAAGGCTTTATTTCCCGCATGGTACATACTCTGGTACCCAAGCTGATTTTTCTGCCTTACCCGCTTCGTAATCTGGCGCAACGTTTCGCTGGGGCGTTAATTGCTACTGCCGTTGCGCTGTTAGCCTATGCATTGACAGCATTCGTGTGTTTAACCGGGCTTGCCGGTGAAACCGGCGATATCCTTTTGCCTTTTTTCTCTTTTGTGCTGGTGGTGTACTTAATTTTAAGCTGGCGCAGCGCTAGTACCGTATACCGCAAGGCGGAAAAAACCATTGAAACCCAGGGCAAGCTGAAACTGGCCAAAATTATGGCCTTTGCTATCCTGGCACCGGTACTACTGGGTTTAGCGATAAATTTCCTGTTGCAACAGCGCGAAGTACAAAATTTTGTCAGTGAATTACAAACCTCTGAACTGCAAAGCTTTGCCGTGATACCACAATTATTGCTGGTGCTGGTTTTTGGCGCGATTAGTGGTGCTTTTATTTTTCTGCTGTTAAAACAGCGCACTGCCAAAGTGCAGGCGCAGACAAAAGTATCTGAGTATCGTGCTAACTGGCAGGAAAACATTCACCCCCGTGAGTTGTTCGTCAATATCGATAATATTGTTATGGCAAACCGCCGTTACATGGAAATTCCTAACCGTGTATATCGTGAACTGACCCCTAACCTGAACGAGCAATCGGAAAGCAAAGGTGATTTTAATGGTGAAGTAATGATAGAAACCCAGCCTGCTTATGCGCCGCTGGAACATACCGCTTTATTTAAACACCTACGCATTTGGGCGACGATCACAGGCCAGTTGCTGCTTTTGATTGGCCCTTTTATTTTGTTTTATCTGCTTTTTGAGGTACAAACTGTACTGACCCTGGTGCGCGAATTTGCTGCGCTGGCGAGTCCTGGTGATGCCGCATCCCAGAGCTTTGTAGTTAATCTGTTTAATGAAAGTCAGTTTATCTTAAGCCTGATTTTCAGCTGGCTTATTTGCCACAGCTTTGGCCGCCTGCTGGAAAATTACAGCCACACCTTCTGGGCAGAACTGAATTTTGACTCGCTGCTGGTATATCTAAAATGCGAAGGCACTTATACCCAAAGTAAACTGACCACAGGTAAAGGCATTTATGACTCTACCTCATCGGAAAATTATGTCATGCGCTCCTCGTTAACCCCGTGGATCATCAGTTCGCGCATTATGAGCAGCACCTTTGCTGACAGCGGCGCCAAAAATGTCGAGCATCCGCGGCATATTCTGGAAATGCAGGACAATCCGCAGGAAATGCAGGCGATAATTGACGATATTCAAAGCTTTTTATCTGAGCGTGAAACCATTGCTAACGTTAAAAATGCGCAGGATTTATCGAACACTGAACAGATATATCAGATTAATCAGCAATCACGTGCAATGCCGGTAACACCGGATCAAGCCAGCCTGGCCAGCCCACAACAAGACGCTGAGGCCAGTCTCAACCATCAAGTAGGGCCGGAGAAAGCCTGAATCTGCTAACCCTGCTCTAACCCCGTGCCGCAGCAGCGGCACGGGGCTATTGCTGCTGCACCAGCATCGTCTCTTCTTCCATTTGTTTAATCATAAACGCCACCCGCTGTAAAAAAGCATCGCGGCTGTCAGCCGGGATCGGCTCTGCCAGCGGTATTTGCGCATTCATCGGGTTTACCGGCCGGTTGTTGACATGTAATTCATAATGCAAATGGGCCCCGGTTACCCGGCCGCTGGCCCCGGATAAGCCAATCCGCTGGCCTCGTTCTACCTGCTGGCCGGGGCGAACCAGGCTTTTATGCAGATGCAGATAGCGGGTTTTATACTGGCCATAATGCTGAATTTCGATATAGCGACCGGCGTAGGGGTGGTTCTCTACCCGGACAACCTTACCCTCGGCTGCCGCCAGTACCGGTGTGCCGGTTGGCGTCGCAAAATCAGTGCCGTTGTGCGGCTGCACCCGGCCGGTTACCGGGTGCAGTCGGCGTGGATTAAAATCATCACTTATCCGATAGTTACGGGCTAACGGCACCCGCATAAATGCCCGCTGCAGGCTTTCACCATTGGCGTCATAAAACTGGCCATTGTCATGCAAAAAAGCACTGAGCTGCTGGCGACGGTTAAACAGCCGTACCCCTTCAATCCGGCTCAGGCCGGTTGCGGTGTCGCCAACAAAGTTGTCGCTGCGCACTACCTGAAAGCGGGCGCCCGCCTGAATGTCGCGCGAGAAATTAAGCCGATCCCGGAACAACTGATGCACGGTGGCAATGTCGGCATCGCTTAAACCGGCCTGTTTCGCCGACTGATAAAAACTGCCGGCTATTGTGCCTGTCAGGGTGCTGCTCTGCCACTCACCCTGGTCAAGCAACTCCTGATAACTGAATTCGCCATCGGCTTCACGCTGATACAGCACCCGGTTACCGGCATGGATAAACAGCTCCATCGCCTGTAGTTGCTGATTATCATCCAGCTGAAAGGTCAGATTATTACCTGGTCGCAGTACATCCAGCGCTAACAGTGATTGATCAGCAGCCATTATCTGCTGCATTTGCTGCTGGCTGAAACCCTGGCGTGAAAATATCCGGCTTAAGCTGTCGCCGGCCTCAATAGCATAGCGCCGGGATAGCTTAACGTCAGGGGATGGCGGCGGTGTTGACGGCAGTGAACTCTGTGATTGCCTGGCATGCTGCCCTTGCTGAAGCAGCGGCAATTGCCGGGCCAGTTGCCACCCTAAAGCGAACAGGCCAGGCATCGCCCCAGCCGATTCAGATTCAGCGATATGTGTTGGATCGGGCCACAAGATGATAATGGCAGTCAGCATAATAAGCGACTGCGTTGCACGGCGGTGCATTAATGGCAGAATCGCAGAATGCTGCGACACAGGGCTCGGCATTAAATAGCGCTCCAAAATTTGGCGGGTAGAAGAATAACCTCAAGCTCACCCCGGCGCCAGCTAATCAAGTAAGTTACAGGCAGTAAATGGTAACTTTTTTGCCACTAACTTTAGCTTTCTGGCCATGTTAATCGGCCGGCCAATATTTGATCATTAAAACCTTACAAGCTTCTGTGAATTATCTGGTATGGTTACTCTAGTGCCATGTTCTTCTTTAACTCAGAACTCACCGGAACCGATGCAGCAGATTTTCGAACAGAATGTTAGTTTCAATCAGGTGCGTCGTCGCAGGCTAATGCAAATCTGTGCGATTACCGCGCTTGGCTTAATAGCAGCATTAGCCGTTGCTAACGGTATTACTTTTATTATTTTTGCTGCCGGTGTGGCTGCGCTGTTGCTGGCGTTCGTGTTTGCGTTCAGGCAAAAACTCCAAACGGCGGCCTATATTCTACTCTGGTCAATGAGTGCGATGCTCTCTGCATTTGCCATGACCGGCGCTGGCTTATTTGACTTGGCTATTCTGGGCTATCCGGGGCTGTTAGTTTTTGCTGCGATCCTGGGCAGTATCGGCCTGTTTATCTCGGTGCTGCTGTTTGTTATTGCCCAATGTATTCTGCTAACCTGGCTGACCCTGCAAGGTTATATCACCCCTAATATCCCCAGTTTAAGCTGGCCCCACCTGGTGTTTATTCTGGTTATTTTTATTGTTACCGGTTTCTGCATTTACATTCTGGTACGTGATATCAAACGTCTGATGTGGTCGCTACAACTCGAGAATAGCAAGGTGGAACAAAGCCAGGCAAAAATTCAGCATCTGGCCAATCATGACTCACTGACCAATTTAGCCAACCGGTCGTATGGTGAAACGCTGTTTCAGCAATCATTAGCCGCCTGTCTGCAGCAACAACAGCAGCTCGCTCTGCTGTTCATTGATTTGGATAATTTTAAACCGGTAAATGATGCGTTAGGCCACGCCGCCGGCGACGACCTGTTAAAACAACTTGCACAACGCCTGCGGGCAATTCTGACCAAAGATCAGGCACTGATCCGCTTTGGCGGAGACGAGTTTCTGGTGCTGGCGCCCCATGTCGCCGATAGTCAGCAGCTGGAACAACTCGCTGATCGCTTAATCAGCCAAATTACCGCAGCATTTACCATCTTGCAAACCCAGGTTAGCGTATCGGCCTCAATTGGCATTGCCTGTGCTCCGGCAGATGGCACTGATTTTAAACAACTGTGCCGCAAAGCTGACATAGCTATGTACCGGGCAAAAGAAGAGGGTCGTAATACTTATTACTATTTTGATGATAGTCTGGATAAAGCCAATGACGACAAATTTAAACTACTGCAAATGTTGCGCCTGGGATTACTTGAGCAGCAGTTCAGATTGTATTACCAGCCGCAGGTTGCGTTAAACAGTGGTCGCATTACCGCAGTGGAAGCACTGTTGCGCTGGCCTCAGCCCGATGGCAGCATGATAGGTCCGGATCAATTTATTCCACTGGCCGAGAACAGCGGTTTAATTAATGAATTAGGTAGCTGGGTCATTGATCAAGCCTGCCAGCACATTGCGCAACTTCGTCAGCAGGGCTTTGCACATTTACGTGTTGCGGTGAATCTGTCGGTTGTACAATTTAAAGATGGTCAGCTGCCAGGCATTGTCCGGCAAGCACTGCAGCGGGCAGCACTACCGGCACAAGCCTTAGAGCTGGAGCTAACTGAATCCTTGCTGGTTGATAATACCGATCATATTCTGCAGCAACTTAATGCTTTAAGCCAATTGGGGGTGACCATTGCCATTGACGATTTTGGTACGGGTTACTCTAACCTGAGTTATCTGCAGCGTTTTAACGCCAGTACCTTAAAAATTGACCGCTCGTTTGTTTCAACTGATGCCCAGTGGCAAGCAAATGCACCTCTGGTTCAGGCTATTATTCAGATGGCGGGCAGTCTTGGTTTAACTACCATAGCAGAAGGTATTGAACATGCCGCAGTAATGGAAAAGCTGCTGGCTCTGGGTTGCAAAGAGGGCCAGGGGTACTACTGGTCACCCGCCGTGGCAATGGAGCAACTGCCTGCCCTGCTCAGCAAACTGCAATTACAGGCAAAAGCGCTCTGATATGACGTGTACCTCTGTCACTGTTAAAGAAAAGTGTAGCGTGCGGCGTCTGCGCTACCTGCTGCTACTGGTAATGTGGGTTAGCTGCCCTTCCGTAGCAGCCGCCCCGTCCGAGTTAAACTCTCTGCGTCAGGCAGTAGCAGAGGCCCGTCAACAAGGGGAGATGGATAGCGCAGATCAGCTTGCGCAGCAGTATCTAAGCGCCGCAATTGCACAAGCTGACCAGAAAGAATTGGGCAATGTCTATTATCAGCTGGGCCGTAATGCAATGGAGCGCAACAATTACCCGCAGGCCAGAGAGTATCTGGAGCAGGCTGTCAGTCAGTATAAAAGTGCGGCAGCGACATTGTCACTGGCCAATGCATTGCGACAACTTGGTCAGACATTCCGCTATCAGAGTGATTATCAAAAAGCACTGGAATACCTGTATCAGGCCATGCAACTTTATCAGCAGCTGAACGACCCTTCGGCCATTGCCTCTGGTTACAACAGCATTGGCACCACGTTGGAAAAAATGGGCCAGTATGAGCAGGCATTGCAAGCCCATCAGCAGTCACTCACCTTACATTATCAAACCGGCAATAAAAGCGGGATTGCCAGTGCTATTTTCAATCTCGGCGACTTGCACCGGGTGCTGGGCGATACAAGCCAAGCCTTGAGCTATTTTCAACAAGCACTGGAACTGGATAAAGCGAACGGTAATCTGCGCGATATCGCTTATAGTCATAATAAACTGGGTTACCTTTATAGCGAATCGGGTGACTATCAGCAGGCCGCAGATCATTTGCAGCAGGCCTTAAGCCTGTTTGAACAAATTAGTGCACCACGCGATGCAGACTGGGCCCGCACCAATCAGGCCAAACTTGCCATGCATCAGGGTAATTTCCCGCAAGCCGTAACACTTATTACTGGTGTTATTAGCCGCGCCACCGTGCACAACTACAACAGTTTGCTGGTCGATGCCTACAAACTTGCCACCGAGCTCGCCATCACCATGAGCGAGTACGACACCGCTCTTACTTACATTGACGCCGGTGTTAACCTTGCCCGTCAGAATCTGGAGCGGGCAGATGAAGCACAACTTTGGCAAATGCGGGTGAACGTGCTGCTGCAGCAAGACCGGCCCCGTGAGGCGCTGGCAGCCCTAATGCAGCAAAACAAACTGGAAGACGATATTTTTAATAATAAACGAGTGTCTGCTATTGCTTCAATTCAGGCCCAGACCGAATTTATCCGCCAGCAACAGCAAATTGATCGGTTACAACAACAGCAAATTTTGCAGCAGGCTTTGCTGGAGCAACACAGATGGTCCCGTAATTTTTGGATCCTGGGTCTGGCGGCCGCGTTTATCCTGCTGCTGTCGCTGTATCGTCGGCTAATTCAAAAACGGCTTAATCAGCGTCTTAGCCAACAGGTTGCGGCCAGGACAGCCGAGCTGCATCAAAAAAATAATGAGTTAAGCCTGGCCTATCAGCAACTGGAAACCATCAGCCTTACCGACAAACTTACCGGCCTGCATAACCGGCGTTTTTTAGAGGATCATATTGAAAGCGATCTGGAACACTGCCGACGCATGCAACAGGACTGGCAGGCAGGCAAAACGGCCAGGCCAAAAGGGGCCGATCTGGTTGTGTTTATGATCGATCTTGATAACTTTAAAGCCCTGAACGATACCTACGGTCACTCTATCGGTGATTTAATTTTAAAGCAGCTAAAACACAGAATGCAGCAGGTATTTCGCCAAACAGACTATCTGGTGCGCTGGGGGGGTGAGGAATTTGTCGCAGTCGCCCGGTTTATTGAACGTGAAGATGCCAGTCAACTTGCCGGGCGGTTTGTCGAATCAGTGCACAGCGCCCCTTTTGAAGTTGATAAGCAGCACTCGCTAAATGTTAGCTGTTCAGTGGGATACGCTTGCTACCCGTTTCCAGAAGGTGCAACCACCAGGCCCTGGCCTGCACTGCTTCGCCTTGCCGATCTCTGTCTGTATGCAGCAAAATACTCCGGGCGAAATGGCTGGGTTGGCGTACAACACTACCAAAGTGCTCTGCCGCTGGACGCCGCGGATGTTGACGCAACACAGCTGCAACGCGCGATTGCTGATGGCGATATTGAAATTTGTCATTCATTTACCGACACCCTTAACTGGCTCCCGCCGGTTTAATTAAAATGCCTGCTGCACCCGCAAAAACCGGGCAAAACGCGGCAAGCCGTTTTTAGTCAGACCGTTATAGCGGTACGTTACCACAGTACCAATTTCTGGCGGGGTCTGGCGCATAGCGTCGGTTAGGCCGCTGCCAATGGCAAAGGTTTTACCCTCCGGCGTTTTAACAATTAGCGCGCCCGCCATACCCCGGTATTTGCCCTTGCCTGGCCGGTAGCCAATAACTTCTGCTTCAGTATCCTGATAGGTCTTCAGCTTCAACAAATCGCTACTTCTACCGGTTTTGTATAAGGCATCCTGATGATGCAGCATTAACCCTTCCGCACCGGCGTTTTCCAGCTCTGTCAGTTTAGCCCGCAATTGCGCGTTATCAGCAATCCGAAACTGCGGCACCACCTGCAAATAAGGGCTGCTGTATTGCTGCTGCACCAGGCTGTGCATCGCGCGGATACGCTCAGTGAAACTGCCGTCAGCTTGCGGCAGCTCAAAAATGTAATAACGGATTTGCTGCCATTCGCTATCCACCGGCTTAGTTTTACTGACAATACTTAAGGTATCAGCAAACTTATTGCGGCCCAGCCATAATTCACCGTCTAATTTTTGCTTAGGGAAACCGGCGACAAACCAGGCTGGCGCCGCAATAACATTACCGCCACGACTAATCAGCTGTTCGCCATCCCAGAAGGCCCGCACCCCATCCAGCTTTTCGCTGACCCAGTACTGCTGCACATCGATATTTTCCTGATAAACTTCAGCCAGTAACAGTTCAGGTTTAGTTGCTGCAGATAAATGGCAACAGCATATCAATAGCAATATTTTTAACATTTTAATCACCATTTTGCATCCTTACGTTTAAATCAAAAAGTATAGTAAGTAATAATGGTGCGACAAGCAGAAAGACACACTGGAGGCTGGAACAACCTCTAAGTTAAGGTTATTAACACGGGGATCTGCCCCTGAAAATTATGACCGCTCAACATGACAATTTTGTTTGGCCTCAAAAGCAAACCCCGGCGTAACAGGCGTATATTATTGACGAAACGACTACCTTGTTGCTGGCGCGGTGTCAGCTGAAATAAGCCGCTTACAAGGTCAGCCGCTGCTGCAAAAAGCCGGTAAAAGCGGAAATCCGGCTCGATAGGGTGGTGTTGCGATAATACACTGCCTGCACCAGCTCTCTGTCGTTGGGCGACAATACACTACCCGGCAATACTTCAACCAGGCTGCCGCTTTGCAGTTCATTGTGGATCATAAAATCAGACAACAGCGCTATACCGTTGCCGGCCAGGCATAACTGCTTTAATACTTCGCCGCTGCTGGAATACATCGCAGTCCCTGCAGGAATACTAAATACTTCACCGCCGACAAGGGCCCAGCTGTTCAGTGTGGTAGGTGGCGTAAATGCCAGCCAGCGCTGCTTGCTAAGATCGGCCACATTGTTTGGTATGCCGCTGCGCGCCAGGTAGGCTGAGCTTGCGACCATACGCAGCGTGCTGCGCCCCAGCAGTTTTGCATGCAGATTAGAATCGCTCAGCCGGCCAATGCGGATAGCAACATCGGTTCTTTTTTCAATTAAATCGATTATATTCTCGCTGCCAATCAACTCGGGGACAATCAGCGGATAGTCCTGACTGAATTCTGCCATCAGCGGCACCAACTGATTCAAAATAAAAGGCGTGGCAGCGTCGATACGTAAACGACCGGATGGCATGCCTCTGGCCAGCCGCAACTGCTCTTCTGCACTGCTGATACTGTCCAGCCCGGAACGGATACGCTGCACAAATAAGGCGCCTTCGTCTGTCAGCGTTACCCGCCGGGTCGTACGGTTAAATAAATTGCACTGCAGCTCAGTTTCCAGACGTTGAATAGCCCGCGATGCTTTAGCCACCTGGATATTCAGTGCTGTTGCTGCTGCCGAGAAACCACCGCTGTCGGCCACCGCCAGCAGAATCTCCAGCTCTTCTGTTTTTGATATTATTGTCATAATTGATAAAGTTAATTGTGATTTATAGCATTTTTCACAACAGTAGCAGGCGGCATAATTCAGTGCAAATCAATATCACGGAGTTAAACTTATGCCACTTGCACTGTGGGCGCTGACATTAAGCGCTTTTGCCATTGGTACCACCGAATTTGTTATTGTCGGCCTGGTACCCACTATCGCTCAGGATCTGGGCGTGTCTTTACCTTCGGCCGGCTTGTTGGTCAGCTTATATGCGCTGGGGGTTGCCATAGGTGCGCCGGTACTGACGGCACTTACCGGCCGCTGGCCGCGCAAAGCCTTGCTGCTGAGTTTAATGGCGTTGTTTATTGGCGGTAACCTGCTGGCCTGGCTGGCACCAGGGTATGAATCGCTGATTATTGCCCGCATCATTACCGGCTTAGCCCACGGCGTATTTTTCTCGGTTGGTTCAACTATTGCCACCAGCCTGGTCAGTAAAGATAAAGAAGCCAGCGCTATCGCATTGATGTTCAGCGGTTTAACCGTCGCATTGGTTACCGGTGTGCCACTGGGCACCTGGATTGGCCAGCTCTTTGGCTGGCGGGCGACCTTTTTAGTTGTCGCCATACTGGGGCTGCTTGCTTTGATTGGTAGTGCCCTGTTGTTACCGGCCAAACTTAAACAAGCCGCTCCGGCCAGGCTAAGCAAACAACTTAAAGTACTGACCCAACCCCGCTTACTGTTGGTATACGCCATGACAGCGGTGGGCTATGGCGGTACCTTTGTCGCCTTTACTTATCTGGCACCTATTCTGGAGCAGGTAAGCGGCTTTGCCTCTGGCGCTATCGGGCTTATTATGCTGGTGTACGGCGTATCTGTGGCCGCAGGCAATATCTGGGGTGGTAAGCTGGCCGACAAACTCGGTCCGGTAAAAGCCCTACAAATTATCTTTGCCGCGCTGGCACTGGTACTGTTTGTATTTAGCTTTAGCGCTGGTAACGCTATTACTGCGGTACTTACCGTGCTGATATGGGGCGCCTTTGCTTTTGGCAATGTGCCTGGCCTGCAGGTGTATGTTGTGCAACTGGCAGAAAAATATACGCCCGATGCCGTAGATGTCGCCTCAGGCCTGAATATCGCCGCTTTTAACGTCGGCATTGCGATAGGTGCTGTAATCGGTGGCGTCGTGGTAGATAACATGAGTCTGACCGACACCGCGTGGATTGGTGCGGTAATTGTGGTGCTGGCACTGCTGCTGACCCGTTGGTCGGGAGCGCTGGATAAACGCGCCGCATTAACTGATGTTGTGCAAACAGCCTGAACTTGTTTAAGCGAAAACTTAAGCTTTGTCTTGCGGCCTGTTTATCCAGGCCGTATCTGCTTGATCCTATTATTTTAGGATGGGCCCCAGATAACCGGCGCCAAGTTGTTGCATTTGCCGTTCAACCCAGGCTACCCGCTGCTGCAGATACGGGGTTAACTGACGGGCATCACGGCTGCGCGGCCCCGGCAGCAGCACGGCCAGCCGTGCCGCTTCATTTCTGGTTAGCTTGCTGGCCGGTTTATTAAAGTAGTACTGGCTCGCCGCTTCCACGCCATAAATACCTTTGCCAAACTCTGCGATATTTAAATACACTTCCAGGATCCGCTTTTTACCCCAAATCACTTCCAGACTCAGCGCCAATCCGGCTTCCAGGCCTTTGCGAACCAGGCTGCGGCCGGGCCACAACAGCAGATTTTTTGCCGTTTGCTGGCTGATGGTGCTGGCACCACGCAAACCGCCGCGCTGTTCTGACTGCGCCAGGGCATCACTGATAGCACTAAAATCGACCCCAAAATGCGCCGGAAAACGCTGATCTTCAGAGGCCACCATCGCCAGCGCGACATGTGCCGGCAGCGAATCAATCCTTACCCACTGCTGGCGCACCGGATAAGGGCTTTGCAGCATAAAAGAGGAGGTGGGCGGCGCTACAAACCGCAGCGTCAGCAGCAGGATCAGTAACAACAGCAGCATCCCCAGCACGGTGCGCCACAGCACAAACCATGTCCAGCCTCCAAAACCGCGTTCACTCTGGGTCATTCACTCTTTACCACCCGATGTCAGATATCAGAAGAGCAGCAGTTGCTCGGTGCCGCCATTCGCAATGTTCAAGCATACAGGGTTTAAGCCTACCGCATACTGAACTGTAAAAACAAAGATCCATACCTGCCGGCACAGATCTGAAGATCACATTATCGTCATTAAAGTTGCGCTTTTAATTCACATTAATTCGCTAGGGTAACACTGCCGTGCAGTGAATCGGCTGTTAAATGCGCTCTTTAATGCTGCTATTGTTAAACTAACTACCAAGGAAAATTTTATGCTTAACTTAAAGATCTTGCGCGGTCTTGGCATATCCAGCCTGCATCTGGCCATGTTGCTTAGCCCGGTTTTGGCCTTCGGCAATGCTGCTGACAACGCCCTCCGCCAAACCGATAGTCAGAAAAATATCAGTCGTCCTTATCTTAAAGTACCCGACAAGTATGCTGTGCAGCTCGGGCCGCGCCCCGCTTACCTGGTTGATAATATGGATGCCAGCCCGCTGAAGCAGCGCTTACAAAGCTGCAATACCGGCCGCAAGTTAAAAAAAACCCAGTTTTCAATTGGCCATCGCGGCGCACCATTACAATTTCCGGAGCATACCCGGGAATCTTATGAAGCCGCTGCCAGCATGGGCGCCGGTATCATGGAATGTGATGTCACCTTTACCCAGGATAAAGAGCTGGTGTGCCGCCATTCACAATGCGACTTGCACACCACGACGAATATTCTGGCAATACCCGAGCTGGCAGCAAAATGCAGCGAACCGTTTACCCCGGCAGACCCTGCCACTGGCACACCAGCAAGAGCCAGATGCTGTACCAGCGACTTAACGCTAGCAGAATTTAAAATGCTAAAGGGCAAAATGGATGCCTTTAATCCAGAGGCCACCACAGTTGCCGAATATATGCAGGGCACGCCAGCCTGGCGCACTGATCTTTATGCCACCACAGGCACCCTGCTGACGCACGCCGAAAGCATAGCGTTATTTAAACAGCTGGGCGTAAAATTTACCCCGGAGTTAAAAGCAGCCGAGGTGCCAATGCCTTATCAGGGCACGTACAGTCAGGCTGACTATGCCCAGCAGCTTATTGATGAATATCGTGCTGCCGGCATCAAAGCCAAAGATGTCTGGCCGCAGTCGTTTGATATTGCAGACATTCGTTACTGGCTGGCCAATGAGCCGGCTTTCGCTCGCCAGGCAGTTTATCTGGATGACGCCAATACGCCTTTTGATCTGCCGTCAGCATCAGAGCTGCAAGGTTATGCAGCAGAAGGTTTTACAATTGTTGCTCCACCAATGTGGGCCCTGCTGGAACTGGATGCAAATGGCAATATAGTGCCATCGGCTTATGCCCGCAATGCCAGAAATGCCGGGCTGGATATTATTGCCTGGTCTTTTGAGCGATCTGGCCCGTTAGCCAATGGCGGCGGCTGGTATTATCAAACTGTCAATCCGGTTATTAACAATGACGGCGATATGCTGGAAGTGCTACACGTAATGGCACAAGACGTCGGGGTAATCGGCGTGTTCTCAGATTGGCCAGCCAGCGTTAGTTTCTATGCTAACTGCATGGGCCTGCCCTGAGCATGCTGCAGCCTTTTCCGGCCGTTCAAGTCGATGGTTTGGTAACGGCAGGTGAGGTGGTTACTCTGGTTAAGCTAAGCCTGATGCCTGTGGCTACACCGGGCCAGCTTAGATAAACTGCCAGCTTTTGCCTGTGATTAGTTGCCGAAAACCTTATCGTTGGCTTAAAAGCCAGGCAAGCTCGGTAGCCTGGCACTTTTTCTTTAAGCCACCCGGCACCTCGAGTTCTGCCAGGCGGTTAAGATGATAGGCATGGCTATAGAGATTATCCATTTCTTCGCCATTAACCGAGAACGGCGGCCCGGCCAGTAGCGCCTGATCATATTCAAAGCAAATGACCAGTTGCGGCGCGCTCTGGCTTATTTCGACCAGATGCTTTGCATAGCGTTGACGCATCTCAGCCGGCAGCGCCACCAGCGCAGCGCGGTCGTATATTGCAGCAACCGGGCCTAAGGTAGCTTGTGATAGCTGAAACATATCGCCGACAAACACCTCAAGCTCAGCAGCATGATAATGCTGCAACTTGCCGACATTGCTGACAATCGGCGTTAGTCCCAACTCAGCAAATAGCTCTTGTACTGCCATTTCACTTAACTCGGCGCCGACAACTTGATACCCCTGCGCTAATAGCCAGTGGATATCGAGACTCTTGCCGCAAAGGGGCAGCAACACCCGCTCGCCAGGCGCGATGGGTAACTGACTGAACCAGCTTACCAGCAGAGGGTTAGCCGCAGCCTGATGAAACGCAATTTCTCTTTTTTGCCACTTTTGTTGCCAAAACTCCGGGTCCACAACCCCTCCTGTTTCTGTATTTTTGTCAGCTACTGCGGTATTGCAATTGAACACAACCCATTTGTCGTCGATCTTAGCATTGTTGACACCCTTTCTTGCATTAGCTCAGCCGGCGTCTGGCATTAATCAAAGTTTGCCTGGACGTTCAGGCACGAATAATGTTGAGCTTCCCCTGAATACTTTATAGTTGGCTGATCAAATCCAGATGTCATTGCTAGCTGTGTGTTCACTGACGTCACCGTCCCCTGTATTTATGACACCCCTGGGCTCGATCAGAAGGACTTCTGCTTGTTGTTCTGCATAGGGCTTGTGCTCGACGCCTTTGGGAACGACGTACATTTCGCCTGCACCAATATTGACAAAACCATCTCTAAAATCAATGCGCAGGCTTCCTTTCAGTACAATAAAGGTTTCATCCGTGTCTTTATGATCATGCCAGACGAAATCACCTTTTAGTTTCACCAGCTTAAATTGATAGTCGTTCATCTGCGCGATAACTTTTGGTGTCCACAACTCCGAAAAAAGAGCCAATTTCTCTGCAAAATTTATTTGTGTATGCTTCATCCTGAGATCTCCTGATACAGATAACTCCCCTGTAATAGCAATGTCTTGCTTAGGAAAAAACAAGACATTGCTAAATGCGTCTCTTATGCAAAGTAAGTTGAAAATCAGCGCATGGCGTAAAGCATCGCTGAAAACTGACGCCGTCAGACAGAGGCGGCAATCAGCGCTTGCTCGATATCCGCCAGCAAGTCATCAATATGTTCAATACCAATGGATAAACGTACCATGTCAGCCGAGACACCTGCCGCCGCTAATTCTGTCTCGTTCAGCTGGCGATGGGTTGTAGCCGCGGGGATAGCAGAGCAACTTTTGGCATCACCAATGTTGACCAGGCGCAGGATCAACCGCAACGCATCATAAAATCGGGCCGCGGCTTCACGACCACCGACAATCCCAAAACTAAGAATACCCGATGCCTGCCCTTGCATGTATTTTTGTGCTAACGCATGGTCTTTATGCTTTGATAAACCGGCATATTTTACCCAGCCAACTTGTGGTTGCTGCTCAAGCCAGTTCGCCACGGCCAGCGTGTTCTGGTTAATACGTTCAATCCGCAGAGCCAGTGTTTCCAGGCCTTGCAATAGGTTCCACGCTGCCTGAGCACTTAACGCCGCCCCCATATTACGAAGGGGCACTACCCTGGCGCGGGCAATAAAAGCGGCATCACCCACATCCCGGGTGTAACTGACTCCATGATAAGAAACATCCGGCTCGTTTAGCAGCGGGAAACGTTTAGCATGTTTAGCCCAGGGAAATTTGCCGGAATCAACGATCAGGCCACCAATGGTGGTGCCATGGCCACCGATGTATTTGGTAGCCGAATGGACCACGATATCGGCGCCCTGCTCAATAGGCCGCCATAAAAATGGCGTTGCAACTGTGTTATCAACAATCAGTGGTAAACCGTGGCGGTGTGCCAGCGCGGCCAGTTTTTCAATATCGACAATACTGCCTGAGGGGTTGCCAATACTTTCACAGTAAACGGCCTTGGTGCGCTCATCAATTAACTGCTCGATGGCATTGAAATCATCTTTATCAGCAAAGCGGACCTCAATACCCTGACGAGGAAACGTGTGCGCAAATAAATTGTAGGTGCCGCCATAAAGCTCGTTAATTGAAATAATATTGTCGCCGGTTTCTGCAATAGTTTGAATGGCATAGGTAATAGCTGCCATGCCAGAGGCCACGGCCAGAGCGCCAATGCCCCCCTCCAGAGCAGCGATGCGCTGCTCCAGTACTTCACAAGTGGGGTTCATAATTCGTGAATAGATATTGCCGGTTACTTTTAAGTCAAACAAATCAGCAGCATGCTGAGCACTATCAAAGCTAAACGAACTGGTTTGGTGAATAGGCACCGCCACCGAGTGCTGATTATCAGGCTGGTAACCATGGTGCAGTGCTATGGTTTCGCGTTTCATTGCAGATCCTCCGAAAGAAATAGGCTTTATCAAAGCATAGCCTTTAAATCATGTCAATCTACATGTCTGGACGTCTAAAGCAAGGGTGGCACTTACATTATGTTTGAGGTGTCCCCACGGTTATTGCGGTTTCGAATTTCTGCGTTTAAATGCAATGAATACAGAAGTATCCATAGGTATATGGATAACTCAAATACTCTTTGCGCTAGCCCTAGCAATGGAAATTCAGGGTTAAGCAAAAAGAACATGATGGAGGCTACAGCACCAAAAATATAACCGACAATACTGAGTATTTTACTGCCGTGTTGCTTAACGTATGACGCTAAAAGAAAAACTGCCGCTACCGCGCTTAGATAGCCTGACATAGCAGACAAGTTGTGAATAAGTTGAGAAACACTGGGGTTCTGTGGCCGACATCCGGAATCACATGGGTACAGCGCAGCAATGCCGAGGGTTACAGCATATACTGCAATTCCCATCAGCCCAAGGAGCTGTTTCTTCTGCCCGGATGAATGAGATATTGCCATAACCACAAAGAATACCAGTAACACACTTGCCGGTATAAATCCGCCCAAATTGACCCATTGTCCATTTGCTGCACCAGTAGCACCAAGCTCACTGATATATTGCGACATGTGCTGATAATCAGGCTCATAAGCACCAGCTAAAATAATGGTAGTTAAAAACCAGAGCGCACTTACAACCGGAAGTATTATTATTAGTTTTTTCATAATTTTTGCCTGTTCCAATCCATGTCTGACAAGAAGCATACCGACAGTACCACTGTTGTTAGCCGGCTAGGGTTTATATTTGCCAAGCTAGTGAAGCTATCATTTTAATGGTAACTACTTTTGCTTAAAAGCAGCTTATTTACCCTATAATAACGCACGTTTTACACTTCGGTAAGTGCTTGTTGTGGTATTGGGCGTGGTATTAGCGCTGGCGGCCAATGAATGGCGGCAAAACCGTGCTGAAGCCGCTGAGGCAAATACTGCGTTGACAGAAATAGTGCGGGAGCTTGGCGCAAACCGACAAGCGGTTGCAACGGCGCTGGAATACCATCGCGGTTTAGTTGACAGAATTGTTCAGGTAGCAGATACGCCGGCTCAACTAAGTCTTCGTGATTTTAGCCGCGGTTTTATTTCGCCGGCGCAGGTTCATCGCACCGCCTGGAGTTCGGCAGCCGAAATTGGGACGCTTAGCAATATGTCTTACGAGTCGGTGCTGGTGTTATCCCGCGTTTATGCTCAGCAGGAAAATTATCAGGAGCAAGCGAAAAGTGTTGGCCAGATCATATACAGCGAACTCTACAGCGGCGGAACCTCTGCCATTATCGCTAATTCAGCTAATCTGGCAGGCGTACTGCAAACCTTCACCTACCGCGAACAGCAACTATTGGCGGCTTACGACACACTGTTAAGTAAAACCTTTATTGAGGTACAGCAGCAGCTGCAAGCAGACTGATCTTTTTAAGCTTTATTTGTGAAGAGTAATCGGGCAAAGGAAGTGTTCTGATGAGTCAATCAGAAGAGACTTTCATCGAATATGAGCGTATGTTTGTTATCTGAAACCTTTCAAAAGACACCTTGCCATGAAAAAAATTTGCACACTTATCTTACTTAGCACGTTAAGCATTGGGCTTAGCGCGGCTACTACTTCAGAAATTTCAAACAGCATAGACAAAGACTATAACGCGCATCTCGCTGCATTGTGGGATCATTTTCATCGCAATCCTGAATTGTCTTTAATGGAACACAATACGGCAAAACGTCTGGCGAAAGAAATCCGCGCGGCTGGCTTTACCGTGACCGAGGGCATTGGCGGCACAGGTATTGTGGCAATATTGAAAAATGGTCCCGGACCAATGGTTATGCTTCGCGCCGATATGGATGGTTTACCGGTAAAAGAATTATCTGGCTTAAAAAACGCGTCTCAAATCGTAATGACTGATTGGGATGGCAATGAAGTTGGCGTAATGCATGCGTGTGGTCACGACGTGCACATCACCAGTTTGGTGGGAACCGCAAGGTATATGGCTAACATTAAAGATCAATGGTCTGGCACCCTAATGTTAATCGGACAACCTGCTGAAGAAAAAGGCCCGGGTGCGTCGGCCATGATGGCTGATGGCATTTGGCAGAAATTTGGCCAGCCCGACTATGCGCTGGCTTTTCATGTCGATGCTGACTCAGTTGCGGGTAAAATTACTATCGATGAAGGTTCACCCTACGCCGGGTCTGATTCTGTAGATATTATCGTACATGGCGTGGGTGCGCATGGCGCTTATCCGCACCAGGGTAAGGATCCCATTGTTATTGGCGCTCAAATCGTCACCAATTTGCAAACGATTATAAGCCGGGAACTCGCGCCACGAGATGCAGGGGTTATTACCGTTGGCTCTTTTCATTCAGGCACCAAACACAACATTATTTCTGAACGCGCCCATTTGCAATTAACGGTAAGAAGTTTAAACCCACAGGTTAGGGAGCAATTGTTATCAGCAATAAAACGTGTGGCCATAGGTACTGCAAAAACAGCGGGCTTAAGTGACGACAAAATGCCCGAAGTTATAGTGAGCCCTGAAGCTTACCCACCAACCTTTAACGATAAAAATTTAGCCCAACGCTTAAAAGGGGTTATCGTTAAAAAAATGGGAGAGGACGCGTTAATTCCACCGGCAGAATCGGGTATGGGCGCTGAAGATTTTGGTTTCTTTACCACAGAGCCGTATATTCCCAGTGTGTATTTCTCAGTAGGTGGCACGCCAAGTGAAGACTTTGCACGAGAAAAAGCAGGCGGCGCACCGGTCCCAAGCCACCATAGCCCGCAATTTAAAATTTCACCCGAACCCTCTATAAAATCAGGTGTTGAAGCAAGCGTACATGCCTTGCTTGAATTAATGCCAAAAAAGTAAGTGGTAACACGTTAGCCAACCCCTAATAGCCTTGCTATTGGGGTTAAGCTATTGGAGTCAGATCATAATTATAGCTGCCACTGCAATACCTTAGCCCTGTCTTGTGAGTCCCGCGGCTTAATTATGAGCTGACCTCAATACTTTATTTAGATCTGACCCTAATACTTATAAAAAATTATCCCTGCAATCATACAAACCAGTAGTGATATTTGCATCCATACTGCCAGCACATAATCCCTTCGTCTGGCTAATGCGCTGCCGTCTTCATGGCGGATCCCATAAGAAATAGACGCTCTTTGCCAAATAATTGCAAGCGCATAGGTGCTAATTCGCGAGCCCCTCCAGTCTGCCGTAGCCCAGTCTCTGCCCATACGCGCCGTTTCTTTATCAAAATATTTCACTGTAACCCTGATAAAGCACCACATGGAAATCAGGGTACTAATAACTGAAATCATTGCAATAAAAGTCAAAGCATCGTAGACAAGCGCAATGTTGTTTGAATTCAAAATCAATCTAAAATTAATCACTTATAAATGGGTAGATCCCAAATACTGCAACAAGAAAGAGTAAGAAAGACAATTCAAACCACAGTGCAAGGTAATAATCTTTCCTGCGGGCAATTGCTCTTACCTCAGCGCCTGCTATTAAAGGCGTTTTGGCAAACCATTCTGAGAGGATCGCAAGCGCATAAATACTGATTCTGATACCAATACCATCCCATACCGGCTTACCAACACCTGATAATGCGAGCTGTCTATCAATGTGTTTTACTGAAACACGTGCAAACCACATGGTTGCAGCTAAAAAATTAAATATCAGAACAATGACAACTAGCAGTAAATTACTAAATAACTCACTGGGCATCACTTAAGCCCTATCGCCGTGCTGGAATGCCATAAAACATCACTAATGTCTTTACCAATTTCGTCAACAAATTTTGCTGATATTAAACCTGCTATCAATCCAGCACCAATAGCTATCACCCAGCCATACGGCGTGGCGATAAGAATTAACGTTAAGGTTGTGGTTAGCTGACCACCAACAATAGATCCTGCAATCACACCAAGTCCGAAGCCCGTCATTTCTCTGGCCAGTTCTTTTTGCCAATTGCCGCCTTGATTATACGTATCCTGAACTTTATTTACTCGCAGCCCGGCATCAAGAACAACAAGCCCCTTGCCCGCAATATTGGCAACACGCTGAAATTGCTGAACGCGCTTTACGTTATGGTAGCTTTGCAGTTTTATCGCTGCATCGGTTTTACTACCACGCGCTAAACCCATAGCTCGTTCCGGATTACTCCACACCGTACCCCGATTGCCGGTTTTGGCATCATTAGTGGCCATAATACGCTTAATCTCACCCTGAAAATGCCTGTTCACCTCTGCCTGAGCCGCCGCAACCTTTTTTGCCAATGCTCGTTTTTCTGCTGCTTTTACTTTATTGATGTAGGCCGCACGGTATTGTTCCAACGCCTGCTGATAATCTTTGATATATGAAGCAAAGTTTTTCAAACGTGAGTCGAGTGCCGTAGCAGCTGCACCAGCGAATCCCGGTATTTCCTTTTTCACATAGGGTATTGCGGTATTTTGAGTAAAACTATTTACCGATTGCAAAGCGGGCTTTAACTGCAACTGATAAAACTCGGCCAGGGCATCTACCACTTCGGTGCCAAAATCTTTATTGAGCCGGGCGATGTTTCTGCGATCGGTAGCAGGCATTTGCTTTAACATTTCCAGAAAATGTAAAGCACCTGAATCATTAACCACCGCATTATCAGATTTGGTGATATAAGGCGTACCTGCAGCCAGCAAAGGTGCAGCCGCAACAGACTTTTCATCTAAGGTATGACCAGCCGGACAAGGAATAAACTCTCTGGTAACCGGATTGGTGGTAATGCATATTTCTATGGCCATTATTCATCCTTGAAATAAATTGTTAATTAATAGTGAATATTAGTTATCATTTTGCATCATTGCAAGAAAAAATAAGCAGCGCCAAATTTAACGTCTGCCATTTATCATTTTAAGTAATTCGACCGTGGCGGTCGCATCATCCAGCGCGCGGTGGTGGTTGGTGAGGTTGATGTCGAACTCGGTGCATAGCTTGCCTAAACTGTACGATTGCAGGCCCGGATAGTAGCGGCGCATATTGACTACCGTGCAAAGCTGCGGCATATCGAAAGGCATTTGTAGCCGGGTGAATTCGGCGCGGATAAAGCCATAATCGAATTTAACATTGTGGGCGACAAATACCGCACCTTGCAAAAATTCACTGAGTTTAGGTGCAATATCGGCAAAAGTAGGCGCATCGCTTACCATGGCGCTGTTAATGCCGGTTAGCCGGGTAATAAACGACGGAATATAACGCTGCGGGTTAATTAAGGTGCTGAAGGTATCGAGCACTTCACCGGCCTGCACTTTTACTGCGCCTATTTCAATAACCCGATCTGAGCCTGCTTTGCCGCCGGTGGTTTCGACATCCAGCACCACATAAATACGGTTGGGGTCGATAATCCACTGCAGCTTTTCAATGCGGGCGTTAAAACCGGCCTGTTGCAAGGCTAAAAGCCTGGCCAGCTGATGGCGCTGTATTTTATCGCCGGGCGCTTTTACTTCAATAAACTGAAGCTGCTGATCTTTAATCAACAGTAAATCGGGGTAACCACTGCGCTGGCGCTTAAAATCCTGCGCCATGGAGCGCAGTATGGGTACCAAGCTACTCGTGCCATCTTTTGCGAAGCCACAGTAAGTTATTAACGGTAATAGCTGCTCTGCTAAGTCACTGTGCCAGTAAAACAAGCTGTTGGCTTTGCCGTAGTGGGCGGTTAGCGCTGTCAGTAACTGACTGGGTGCATTGGGTGCGGCCAGCTGGCTAAGCTTGTGCTCTATATCGGTTTTAAACTGCTGATAAAAGCCGCCGCTGCTCAGGTTGCGGGGCCGGCGCTCAAACGGGTTATGCAGCGCACTGTCCTCGTGCTCAAACAGCTCGTGCCAGAACCACAGGCCAAATAGCGCCAACCACAGGTTATTCTCGCAGTGAAATACCCTATAGCCTTGCGCGGCATAATGGGCCATTAAGCCCTGCTCGGCTTTGCCCAGATAGAGCTCATCAATACCGACCAGTGGCGCATTGTACAGCAATTCAGTCAGCCGGCTGCGCTGCCCGCCACCATCAGGGTTAAACTTACGCCGGTAAAAATCATCCGCAAACAGCCATTCTTCATCACAGCTGGGATCGGCCAGTAATTGCTGCAACAGCACTTGCGCCTGGTCGGTTTGTTGTTGTTGCACCAGCAGTCTCACCAGCCGCTCACTGGCCGGAAAGCCATTGCTTAGCCGATAAAAGCTGATGGCAAGTTCCGGTAGCTTTGCCTGCTCAGCCAGTTTGCCCAGCTGATAACACAGCTCGCTGCGCTTAAGTTGCAGCGCCTCGTCCTCATGGTTGGGCCAGGCACTTACTTTGCTAAACCACTGCTCCAGCAACGCTGGTGCCGTATCTGGCTGTTTTTTTAATTGCTTACCAAGCTCTGTTATTGCCGGTCTGGCACTCGCCAGTTGGTAGGCCAGCTCTGCCTGGCTGGCCTCAGTAAAGCGTGGTTGGAATTGCTGTTTAAACTGACCGCTTTGCCGGATCCCTAAATCGCGCAGGGTAAATAGTGATAAATTGGCCTCGATGCGGCCGAAATATAAAAAGTACAAATAGTTCAGCGCATCCTGACGTTTCAGCGCAACATAACGCTGTGGCAGTATTTGAATGATTTGCAGCCAGTTAACCTGCAGCTTTAACGCCGCGCCCAGTAACAGCGGTTTAGTCTGGCTTTTTTTAATGGCTAAATCGGCCACCTGCGCTTTCCAATCTGCCGCTGAAAACTGGCTTTTAGCCAGTTGCACTAATTGCCACAAGGTGTCTTTGGTTAGCCGCAGCCAGAAATCAGTTAAATCATCTGTAGTTAGCGGCGCGATAAAGCCTACAGCAGCCAACTCATCCAGCACCGGCCCGGTTGGGCCAATTTCAGGGTATTGCAAATCGGCATCACTAAATACCAGGCCCTTGCGGTTTAGCATGCGCACCAGCAGTTGCTGGCCATTTTCGCTAAGCGCAGTAAAGTCACTGATAAACGCAAGGCTGTCAGGGGTTAATACCGGCTGGTAGTGCTGGCTGACAAACTGCAGCAACTCATTAAAGTGCTGCAGATAATAACCGCTGTCGAGTTCGGGTTGCGCCATCGTTTTACTCACGTTAAAAATCGGTCGTCACTTTAGCCTGTTACAACGACTGTTGGCCAATACTTACTGCCAATGTTAAGCTGCTGTTTTTAAGAAAAGCTGATACCAAGGGAAAATTATCATGGGTAACTTACTGACCATTCTTGTTATTTTATTTGTCAGCCTGTTTGTAATAGTGACCCTGGTAGAGAAATTCGGCAAAAAAGCTGAAGATCAGGATTTAAGCAAATACTCCCGCTGGATTTACCCGCTGATGGCCATCATGCTCGGTGCTATGCTGATTAAGCATTTTTTTATGTCTTAACCGCTAGTTCCTGCCGACGCGGCGTTGTTGCCACTGCATAACGGTGACCAATAGCGCCGGCAAAAACGTCAGAGCAATAATCGTTGAACACAGCAAGCCGGTTAACACGATAATACCGACGCCCCGATAAAGCTCAGTGCCTGCACCCGGGATAAAAACCAGCGGAGCTAAACCAAAAATAGTGGTGGTGGTTGACATTAATATCGGCCGCAAGCGGGTGGCTACCGCCGCCGTTACTGCCTCAATAACGTCACAACCCTGTTGCTGCAAATTTTTGCGACTTTGATCAACAATTAAAATTGGATTATTAACCACCGTACCCAGCAAGATTAAGAAACCCAGCATGGTAATCATATCAAACGGCTGACTGATACCCGGCAATCCCAGCAGGTTAAGGAGATCTCCCAGACCATTAATCAGGGCTAACCCCACCAGCCCACCGGCCAACCCAAGCGGCACCGTGGCCAGAATAAACAAGGGATAGCCCCAGTGGGTAAATATCGCCACCAGTAACAGATAAATCAGTAGCAATGCGATGGCAAAGTTGCCCCCCAGCGCTGCCTTGGTGGCATCTAACTGATCGGCCGCTCCGGAAATGCTCAGATTAACGCCGGAGGCAATGTCGCCAGCTCGTTGCAGTTGTGGCACCAGTTCGTCCTGGACCCGCGCTACTGCCGTTTCCAGCGCCACCTCTCTGGGTGGAATAATATATAAAGTGACCGTACGCCGGCCATCTACCCGGCGTAAACTGGCGCTGTCAGCTACTTCAACCAGATCGGCCAGTGCATTTAACGGCAAAACGGCCCCCTGGGGTGTTAGCACAGGGGCCTGAGCCAGTTGCTGCAGAGTTTGATTGGTACCCGCGCCGCTGAACAGGAAAATATCGACTTTATCATCCAGCATAAAGAATTCATCCACAAAGGCACCATCACTGAGCGCCGCTACCGCAAAGCCGAAATCACTGGCGTCAAATCCCAGCTCGGCCAGCCGGTTCCAGCGGGGCCGGATTTGGATTAATGGCTGATCCAGTGACAACGACGATGGATCAGAATTTAATTGCGGATTATCGAATATCTGGCCGGCGGCCAGATAAGCGGCTTCGGCGGTACGGTATAAGTTAGCCAGATCTGGCCCGAAAATATCCAGTGCTACAGCCCGGGTGCCACCGTCATTACTTGAAATGATTGAGCCGCGCGCTGAAAACGCCCGCATTCCGGGATACTGGCGAAACAACGTGGTTAAGCCATTCATCATGGCCTCGATATCTTCATCACGGCTCGGTTCGCTTAATACCCAGATCCGCCCGACCGACACACTAAGCGAATAATATTGTAACGACGGAATAGATTCTTCACCGCGGACGAATAACTGCGGATCAGCATTTACGGCATCATTTAGTATCTCTCTGATTTCTTCAGCAATCAGGCTCATTTCAGATAAATTATAGCCGGGCGGCGCTATCATTTGTGAAAACGCCTTGGGCTCTTCCCCTTCTGGCAGATACTCAGCAGGAGGCAGTAATATCCAACCGGCGCCAACGGTAAGCGCCAGAGTCAGTACGAGCGTCAGTAACCGGCTTCTACCGCTACTGATAATTGTGCCAATAGTACGCAATAACACACCAGGCTGCTTGTTGTCGTTATCGTCGCGGGTTAATGCGGCGCCAGAGCCGAAACCCAACCGGGCAATGGCGGCGGGCACCACAAACACCGCCACCAGCATTGAGGCGATGATGGCCGAAGCAATGGCAATGGCGATGTCGGAGTAAAGCTGGCCGGCTTCCTGTTCCACAAATAAAATGGGGGCAAATACCAGTACCGTGGTCATGGTAGAGGCCAGCACCGCCGGCCAGACTTCCTGCACGCCGCTGATGGCCGCGTCCAGTCGTTTCTTGCCACTACGTCTGGCTTGTTCAATACTTTCCAGCACCACTATGGTGTTATCGACGGTCATGCCGATGGCAAAGGCAATACCCGCCAGTGAAATAACATTAATTGTGCGGTTAAACAGCAGCAGCCCTAGAAAAGCGGCAATGGTGCAGATCGGCACGCCCATCACTGCCACCAGAGTAGCGCGCGGCGAGCGCAAAAATAAATACATTACCAAGGTTGCCAGGAGCGCTCCTAACCCAAGGTTCGTCCAGACATTACGAATAGAGCTTTGCACATATCGCACATCGTCACTAACCAGTTTTAACTGTAAACCATTGGCTGCCAGCATGTCCTGATTAATCCGCTCCACCTCCGGCAGCATGGCATTTTTAATATCAATAACATTGGAGCCACTTTCCCGCCGCACCGATAAACTTAAGGTGCGTTCCCCGTCTGAGTACGACATGTCACGCACTTCAAAATGGTCAAGCTTTATCTTTGCGACGTCCTGCAACAACACCTGGCTGTCACCGCGTTGCAAAATAATCAGCTTTTCCAGTTCACTTAAATCACCAAACCGGCCAACCATCCTTAGCAAATAGCGGCGCTTGCCACTGTCGATATCACCGGCTGAAGCGTCAGTATTACGGTTACGAATCGCCTGGCGGACGTCTGTCATGCTGACACCGCGCTGAGCCAGCCGCGCTGGGTCAACCAGTACTTGCACCTGACGCGCCGCGCCGCCGCTTACGCCAATTTCTGAAACCCCGGCTACCCGCTCCATTCGTGGTCTTACATAATCTTCGGCATAATCCCGCACCATATCCATATCCAGCCCCAGCGGGTTACCTGGCAGTGGCATTAAACGGAAATACATAAACGCATTGCTGGAAAAAGAGCTGCTGAACAGTCGCGGTTGATCAACATTCTCCGGATAGGCATTGACCTGACTCAGGGCATTGCTAACCCTGATCAACGCTTCGTTAATATCAACTCCAAACGGAAACTCCAGCTCAATGGTGGCAGAGCCGGTTTCAGCCAGGGAAGTCATCCGTTTCAGGTTGGGTAAGTTGCGCAAATAGCGCTCTTGTTCAATCAGGATCTCTTTTTCGACATCTTGCGGTGTCGCGCCAGGCCAGCCGGTAACCACACTGATAGTACGTACTTCCAGATCCGGGATCATTTGCACCGGTATCCGCATGGCTGCGGCAATACCCAGCACCGCGATTATCAGTACCACTACTGCTAAAATCGTGCCACGGCGTATACCTGCTGCCAGCATAGCTGCTCCTTATCTGGTTTGAATTTAGTCCGGTTGCTGCTTTGACAAAATGCTGACCGACTGGCCGTCGCGTAAGGTTTCATTACCACGGATCACTACCGGCTCACCTGCCACTAAACCATCGGTAACTTCAATACCCTTGCCATTGCGCCGGCCAAGCTTAACCAGGCGCCGGTTGGCAATGTTGTCCCGCACGGTAAACACGCTGAAACTGCCATCCGGATGACGTAAAATGGCATCTGCGGGCACGATCACATTACCCTCGCCCTGGCTTGTCATGTTAAAGGTGGCACTGGCCGATGTACCAGGTAAAAGGCGTAATTGACCAGCCTGCCCGGGTTGTTGCAACTGCAGACGCACCAGAAAACTGCGGGCCTCAGCATCAATTACCGGCACAGTGGCGATGATATCTGCTCTGAGCTCTTTTTCCGGCTGCATATCGCTTTGCACTTTTATCTGCTGCAGCTTTGTCAGTGTTTGAAAGTATTCCTGAGGCATTTGCACATCTAAATACAACGGCCTTAGCGCCACCAGTTCCAGTACCGGTGTGCCCAGACTTACCCATTCACCGGCATCGGTAAGTCTGCTGGCGATAACGCCGGCAAAAGGCGCAATCAGTTGGTGACGTGCCAGTACTTCCTGCTGCTGCGCCAGCGCAGCCAATGCCTGCTGGTGCAACGCTTCAGCACGAGCCTGATTGGCTTGACGCAGTGCCAGTTCTGTTGGCGGAAATAATTGTTGGTCGGATAATTGTTCGGCTTCGGCAACCAGACGACCGGTTTCAGCCAGCTCGGTGGCAGTTACCCGGCTGGCCGCCTGTAATTGCTGCAACTGCTGCTTAGCCAGGGCCGGATCCAGCTCCAGCAGAATCTGACCTGCGCTAACTTCATCTCCGGCATCCACTAACACCCTGGCAACCAGGCCATCGGTTCGGGCCGACAAGCGGGCATGCTGGCGGGCGGTGAGCGTGCCCGTGAGTGTAAGTTGCTGCCCCACCTTTTGTTGCTCAGGCATGGCAACGCTAACCGGTACCGCTTGCTTCGCCTGAGTTTGTGCTTGCGCTTGCGCAGTAAGCAGGATGAAAAAAAAAGCAGTGCCTACGGTTAAAAAAGATATTGTGACATCGGGACGACAGGTGGCTATCCAGCTTCGCATATGGCATCCTTTGCTAAATAAGAACCGTTCTTGTTAAGCAACAGAGTATGGCGTATAGCTGGCTTTAGATCACTTTTTTATTGCCAGCTTAACGGATTTAGCCGGTAAAACTGACTTAATTGCTGATATAACGCCGGGTACTGGGCATGTAATTGTTCAGGTTGTTCAAAAAACACTTCGGAAATTACCGCAAAAAATTCAGCAGGATTAGTAGCACCATAACCGTCCAGCAAGCCATGAACGCCGTTGGCAGTTTCTTGTTGTAACTGACTAAACGCGTGCTGCATCACCGTTGACCATTGTTGATAATCACTGCTGCGGCTTAGCAGCGGCGCACCGGTGGCCAGACCTTTTTCCTGATCCAATTGATGAGCAAATTCATGAATAACCACATTACGGCCGTCATCGGGTGCTGCTGCACCTTGCATCGCATCCTGCCAGCTTAATACCACTTTACCCTGGCCCCACGACTCGCCGCTTAACACCCTTCGTTGCTCGCTTACTATCCCTGCCGCATCGGGCGACGTCCCCCGGACGATAAAGGCCGCCGGATAAATTAAAATTTGTGCCAGCTTGGGATAATAATAATCGGGCCGGTTCAGCAGTAATAAACAGGCCTGTGCGGCAATCGTAACGCGCATTTCATCGCTAACGGTCAGGCCTTCACAACCAATAAACTTTTTCTCGGCAATAAACACCTGAATAAGCTTCTTAAGCTGGAGCTGTAAGTCTGCTGGCAACGCCCGGAAATAAGGCATTCTTTGCTTAAGGATGGTACGCCACTGCTGCGGAAAAGGCTGACCCTGTATTTGTTTGCGCCGGTAGCGACGCCACGGTTCCTGCCCCAGTACAGCGGCAATGATTAAGCCGCCAAGCAGTATCACGATCAGGGTTGGCAAATTTTGGTATCCTTAAGCTGTACTTGCATTAACTATCAAAACACGCTGAACTGTTTGAATGGGGCTGCGTCTTATCCAAATCAAGCGGCTTTGCCGTCAACATGGAGTACCTATGTTTAATTTATTTAAAAATTTGATGGAAAAATCTAATTCAGACTGGCAAGGCAGCGGAAATGCTCATAGTCAGTGGCGTGAGGCCGGCCTTACTGAGCAACAATACCTTTCAGTGATATTGATGCTGCAATTGTCTCATGCCGACTTCAGTTCAGAGCAGCAGGAACATGATGTTATTATGCAATATATGCAGCAGGAGTTTGGCTTAACCGCTGACAAAGCTGAACCGGTGTTTGCTGCAGCTCTGGCTCAGGCGGGGGATGCAACCTGCCTGCATGGTTTTACCACTAAATTAAAAGATCTGCCTTATGCCGACAGGCTGACGTTACTTGATCAGTTATGGAAAGTGGTATTTGCCGATGGTGAGCTAGATCCTCATGAGGAAGCAATGTTGCGGAAAATTGCTGATTTACTATTTATTCGCCACAGCGATTATATTCAGAGCAAACTGGCAATCCAGCCACCTAATTAACAGGTGGCAGATTGTTTAGAGGCCTGAAAAGCCAGCCCGTCAAGAGGTTAGCGCTCGTCTTTGTTCAGTACTTCGCCCTCGATCACACGACTATCACGGCTAGACCGCTGAGAGCTATCATGCGGCTGTCCACCATGTTGCTGATGTTGTTCGGCGTGCTGACGGGCTGCCTCAGTAAAACGTCGCATTTTTTTGCGGTAACGATAAATAACAATAGGGATCACCAGCCAGCTTAGCAGCAGCATAAATAATAAAATTGCGGCGGCTACCACCAGCATGATCCCCAGCACTATCCAGGCCAGTAAGCGTTGCAGCAGGTTACCCCGTTGACGGTGGGCAAATTGTTGCTGCCAGGCCGCAGCCTGCTGACGAAACGAAGAATTAAACATAACCACTCCACATAATTCGGCACAATAATAAAGCATCCGGACCGCCTTGTCGCGAGCACCGCTAAAATTTGCAGTTATACTGTACCTATGATCTGCATCAAGGACAGTAATATGAGTTACTTTTGGCTGAGCTTTAATTTGCTAGCAACGTTAGCGACGCCCATTACCCTTGGCACCAACGTTACAAAAGTTAATGATCGGGCCAGCAATCAGATCCAATGCATTATGCAACAACAACATCAGCGTTATAAATTGAGCTATTTACCCTGGCGCCGGGCTAAACATGAGGTTAAACAGCAGCGAATCGATGGCTACTTTACCGCTGTGCCAGACCCGGAGATTACCCAATACGCCAGCTTGTCGGCTCCGTTATTTTTAGAAAACTGGTATTGGTTCTCGCGCAACAACCAGGATCAACCCGCTCCCACCAAAATTCGTTATGGTGCCGTGTTAGGCAGCCATCAGGCTGATTGGTTCCACGCCAACGGCTACCAGCTGGACGTTGAAGTTAACACTCTGGCTCAGCTTGTACAGCTGCTGGCTTTACAGCGTATAGATATGATGCTGGCAGATCAGGAAGACTTTGTGCTGATGCAAGCAAGCCTGAAACTGCCACAGCAGCAATTTAAACGCCGCTTCTTTCGTTATGTTGCGCTTGGAGTTTACTTTTCCAATAATTTTCTGCAGCGGCAGCCAGATTTTTTAACTCGTTTTAATCAGCAGGTACATCAGTGCGCCAGCAGCCCTTTTGCCTTGCCCGAAAATGAACAACAGAAAATTACCGCCTTGCTGCTGCCGGCGGTAACGGATCTACGCCAGCACGATATGCTGATTACGGCGATCCAGGCCCGTAATGATCTGCAGCAAAGCATCGGTTTCATTCAGCAGCATGATGAGCTGTGGGTAACCGAACAGGATCAGCAAAAATCAGGGCTGGCCGATACCATGCTGACAAGTACGCTGTCGAAAATGCTCGGCCAATGGCAGCTTAATTTCGCTGGCATTGTCACTGAAGTTATTGTCACAGACAATCAGGGCGCAAATGTTGCCATTAGCGCGGCGACTTCAGATTACTGGCAGGGCGATGAGGCCAAATTCCTCAGTATTTTTGCGCAACCCCGAACGTTTTACCTGGGGCCGGTGGAATATGACCAATCCAGCCGGCGTTTTTTAACCCACTTAAGTATGCCTGTACTTCACCAGCAACAGCATATCGGCACCATCATTGTTGGTATTAATATTGAACAGGCACTGACCGAGCGCAACTAATCTGCTTTATTACTCAGCGCCCAGCCGACAATCTGGCCCCAGCTGGGTTCTTTGCCATACATTTGCATGCCACGCAGGAAAATCCGGCCGGCAACCCGGCGTATCCACCATACTGCAGCCACTAGTAACAACAACGACAACGCAGGTTGCCACCAGGGCAACTCAACCATTGCCATTTTTACCGGCATAGCGGCAAAAGAGGTAAGCGGCAGCCAGCTTAATATCGTCATGGCGGTGCCGGTGGGGCTGTCAATAACCAGATAGGTAAACAGCATCGGCAGCCAGGTAATCATCATTACCGCGCCCTTACCACTGGTATTGGGGTCGTCAATTGACGCGGCAATCGCCCCCATAAAACAGGCGCTGAGTAATACCCCCAGTAACGCAAACGGCACCAACCAGGCCAGCACGCCCCAATTCAGCCAGCTAAGGTTAACACCGTCATCCCGTATCACCACACTAACTACAATAAACACCAGCAACATAACCAAAGCCGAGGTCAGCATTGCTTTCATCGCACTTAAACTGTGGCCCAGTACTTTGCCGTCCATCCATTGCTGCGGCGTGACAATAGCGTAAAGCTGCTCGGTTACCCGCTGCTGTTTCTCACCGGTTATGCTCAGCAGTACCTGACCAAAGGCAGTACTCAGGCCGATAAACAACAGAATCAGCACACCCAGAGCAATCATTTTCTCCGGCGTGTCTTTCCCTTTAAAATTTTCATCCAGATAAGCGTAATCAAGCGCCAGTGGCTGTTGCAGTTGCGCCAGTTGTGCCGGTGTTAACTGCAGTTTTGTCGCGTATTGCTGGCGAAAATAATCTGCCAGCTCAGTTTCCAGTTGCTGTTGCCATTTTTTGGCGGCAAGGGTGTGCAGCACCACGCTATATTGATCAGATTCTGTCGTGTTGAGCGTAATCACGCCGTGCCAGCTTTCGCCCGCTTTAAGCTGCGCCAGTTGCTCGTCAAGGGCAATAGTCGGCCGTTGAAACTGAAACTGTTCTGTATTACTGATAGTGAATTCTGCTGGTACTGCTATGCGGTATATTTTGCGGCTTTCATCAGTAAAATAGCTCCACAGGGCGACGGCAGCCATTACCGCCATCATCAGCAAATAAGAGATTAGCTGCTGTTTCCATTTGAAAAACCGCAAAAACTCCCATTTGGCAACAATGATACTTTGTCTTGAAATCATGCCTGTTCCCTTAACTGATGCTCTGCCATCGCCGTTAAATATAACTGATGTAAGTCAGCGGTTTGCATTTCTACCTGGGTCAGTTCTATCTGGCTCACCAGCTGCTGCAAAATGGCGGATACATTTTGCGCTGCTGTCAGCTTCAGCACAAAGCGGGTGCTACTTTGCATGTCAATCTCCAGCTCTGGCAGCCACTGCTGCAATTGTTCAGCGACGACCGGCCCGGCGCAACTTATCACCATCTGGCGCTGCGAGCCGGCCTGTTGCTTAATATCAGCCAGGGTACCGGCCAGGATCGCTTTGCCCTGTGCCATCAGCAACATATGATCGGCCAGTTTTTCTACCATCGCCATTTGGTGGGCACTTAAAATAACCGTCATACCGCGGGCTTTGAGCGCTTTAAGAAAGGTAACCACTTTTTCCTGATTAATCGGGTCGAGTCCGGAGAAGGGTTCGTCCAGAATCACCAGTGCCGGCTGATGCAGCACGGCGGCGATCAGCTGCACTTTCTGCTGATTGCCTTTGGACAACTGTTTTAGATCTTCTGAGCGCCGCTCGGTCAGTTCAAACACGTCCAGCCAGTGCGCCATTTCCTGCAGCGCTTTTTGCTTAGTCAGACCATGCAATTGTGCCAGATACAGCAGATTTTTTTCGATGCTTTTGTCTGGATACAAGCCACGGTCTTCCGGTAAGTAGCCCAGTAGCCGGCGCGGCACATGGTCGTAATGCTCTTGCTGATGACTGACCAGAATACTGCCACTATCAGGTCGGGTCATGCCAACCAGCATGCGGATAATGGAAGATTTCCCCGCACCATTTGGCCCCAGCAATGCAAAAATATCGCCGGAATTTATCTGAAAACTCACCTGGCGTACTGCGGCAATATCGCCGTAATCTTTACTAATAGCGGTAACAATTAACTGCATAACCTGCTCTGTGTTGACGTGTTATTTTTCTAAACTAACACTGCTGCACTTTACCAGCCAACGACAAATTGTTAGTAAATATGTAAGCGGTTGTTGATGATTTATCACCAGCCCAACTATATCCGTGGCGAACGTCGATTATATTTGTCGCTAAGGCCAGACCTTGCTATGGTATTTAACATTCTCCGAAAAGCGTGCCGGTATTATGAAGTTAGCTTTAATCGCCTGCGGACTTGTTGTAGCTATGGCGCTGTTCTGCGGCCAACTCAGCGCTGCAAGTTTAACCATCAGCATAAGTAACCAGCAGCAGCAACCGCTGGCTGACGCCGTGGTAGAACTTCGCTCGCTTAGTCCGTCGCAAATTACGCCACAACGGATCCAGGTCGCTCAACAGCAATTAACGTTTGTCCCTTTTGTTAGTGCAGTGCCGGCAGGCAGCATCGTAGAATTTCCCAATCTGGATAAAACCCGCCATCATGTTTATTCTTTCTCTCCAGCCAAACAATTTGAAATTAAGTTGTATGCTGACAAGCCGGAAGCGCCCATTACTTTTGATACGCCCGGCATTGTAGCGCTTGGCTGCAATATTCATGACTATATGCAGGCGTTTATTTATATTAGTGAGAGTAACCTGGTAGCAGTAAGCAACGACGCAGGAAAGTTGCATTGGCCAGATATTGCTCCGGGTCAATATCAACTTTATGTTTGGCATCCATGGCAACTGGCAGAGCAAGCGCCCAGCACATTAGAGATTGTCATGCCGGTACAAACCAGTTCGACTGCGCTGGCGATTGACCTGTCGCAGCAAAAACCTCAAGCGCCCCAACGTGGCTTTGGTAGCAGGTAGACTCGTGATGTTTCAATCGCTGCGCAGCAAATGGATTAGTCTACTGGTAATATTGCTCAGTGTGCTGATGCTGGTTACCGGCTATGCAACGTTGAAGTCGATGCGAGCCAGCTCAATCCAGCAGGCAGAATTGTCGCTGGAAGTTGCCAGCAAAGTTTTTCAGCAAGCCCTTGACAACCGTGCTGCACAGCTTAGCAATAGTGTCAGCTTGCTGGCGGCAGATTTTGGCTTTCGCCAGGCGATTGCTACCGCTGAACAAGCCACTATTGATTCAGTATTACAAAACCACGGTAGCCGGATTAACGCGCAACTGGCTTTACTGTTAAATCCTCAGGGCGAGTTACTGACTAGCAGCGCCAGCTTAGCTGCATCTGACATCAAACAGTTACGCCCCTTTACGCTTGGCAGCAGTGCCGTAACCGAGATCATTCTGATTGATGGCCAGGCATTCCAAATGGTTCTGGTGCCGGTGCGAGCGCCAGTGGTCATTGCCTGGGTGGGAATGGGATTTTTAATCGACGTCCCGCTGGCTGAACAAATTAAAGGCATTACCGGGTTAGAGATCAGTTTTATTCAGTTAGATAATGATGGCAGTCAGACACTTACCAGCACGCTGCCCAGTGCCACTCAACAACAGTTATCCGCTAAGCTGACTGAGATTATGCTGGCAGCTGATGCCACGCATTTTGCTGCCGACTTTAGTTTTATTACCCGGGGCAAGGCCCTGGATGACGAACAGCAGCTGTGGGCCCTGTTACACATGCCGGATGACCGTTGGCTGGCCAGTTATCAGCAGTTACGCCAGCAACTGGTAGAGATTTTTGCATTTGGCCTGCTGCTGGGTCTGATTACCGCATTTTTATTTGCCCGCAGCATCAGTCAGCCACTGCGCCAGTTAAGTGAATTTGCCAAAGCGATCGGCCAGGGTAAGGTAGCGCTGCCGCCGGCTATCAGCCAGGATGAGATTGGTGTATTAACCAGTACACTGGTAAACATGCAGCACAGTATCGCCGCCCGGGAGTTACAACTACGCCAGCAAGCCGAACACGACGCCTTAACAGGCCTGTTTAACCGCCATGCAGTAGAGCAACGCCTGCCTGACATTTTACAGACTCGCCAGGGTACCTTATTACAACTTAACATTATTCAGTTTAAACATATAAACGATACACTGGGGCTGGCTAACGGTGATATTTTACTGCAACTGCTGGCACAACGTTTAGGGCATCATCAGCCAGCGCCGGCCTTTTGCGCCCGCCTGAATGGCGATGAGTTTCTGATGTTCTTTGACGAAAGCCTGACCGAGCAACAGTTAGTCGATTTATATAATAGTCTGCAGCCCGCTTACAATATCCAGGACTCGTTAATTAATTTAAAAATTGCGATTGGGATTTACCCCTTTCAACCGGGGCAGGGCTCAGCCAGTGAAGCATTGCGCCGGGTCGATTTAGCGCAGGAAAACGCCAGCCAGGCTGGTGGCGGTATCGCCTTTTATCAAAGTGGTCAGGACGAAACCCATCAGCGGGAACTTACCATTATCCGCGATTTACCCGGCGCTCTTATCAGTGACCAGTTGTACGTGGTATATCAACCAAAAGTAGAGCTGGCATCACGGCAGTGCCACAGTGCGGAAGCATTAATCCGCTGGCAACACCCGCAACTGGGGTTTATATCACCGGTTGAGTTTATCGCCACCGCTGAGCATTCGGGCAATATCAGCCTGATAACCCAGTGGATGTTGCAAACCGTTGTTAAGCAGCTGGCAGCCTGGCAGCAGGATTATCCTACGCTCAGGGTAGCGGTGAATCTTTCAGCCGCCGATTTACTGGATCAAAATCTGCCGGAGCAAATTCGGAGTTTGCTTGAGCAATATCAGGTACCTGCAACTGCCCTGGCGCTGGAGGTGACTGAAAGCGCCGTCATGCAGGATACCAATAAAGTGATTGCTAACTTAAACAAATTAAAAGAGATGGCGATTAATCTGGCGATTGATGACTTTGGCACCGGCCAGTCATCGCTGGCTTACTTAAAACAGCTACCGGTCAATGAAATTAAAATTGACCGTGCCTTTGTTAAAGATATAGAAACCAATACCAACGACGCATTAATTGTCAATGCCACCGTTAAACTGGCGCACGGCTTGGGTTTCAAAGTGACGGCAGAAGGGCTGGAAAACCTGGCAGGGTTGAGTTTTCTGCATGATGCCGGTTGCGACACAGTTCAGGGTTATTTTTTCAGCAAACCGTTGGCAACTGCTGATTTCAGCCTGTGGCTTACGCACTTTGCCGCTACCGCCAACCAACCAGCAGAGGTAGCTGAATGAACTGCAGGTTATTATTAATTATACTGTGTTGCTGCCCGGCCATCGCTGCTGCTGGCAGCAAAATTATTGCTACCGGCGGGGTAACCACAGTTGAGGGCAACGCCGGCGGCGGCATTGTACCGTGGGCGGTAATTAACGGTTACGCCAGTAGTGACGAATGGGCAGCAACGGCCTTTGGCGGAAGGGTTGCTGTCAACGATTTCAGCCTGCACAGTGCCGGTATTGCCTTAAGTCTGGACAATAGCTGGGAATTCTCTTATGCCCGCCAGCGCTTCGAGCTGGAATCGATTGGCGGCAGCCTGTCACAGGATATTTTTTCAGTCAAATATCATCTGGCCGGAGAATTACTGTACACCACCATGCCGCAAATTAGTGTCGGTGTTCAGCACAAGCGCAATCAGGATTTCGCCCTGCCAGCCGCTGTCGGGGCCACCCGTGCCAGCGGCACCGACTTTTACCTGGCAGCCAGCAAGGTGCTGTTTCATCAGGTAGCAGGACGAAACCTGCTGTTAAACGGTACCCTGCGTGCCACCAAAGCCAATCAGACTGGCCTGCTGGGGTTTGGCAGCGCTACCGACAACCATTATGAAGTGGTGTTTGAAGGTTCAGCAGCAGTGCTGCTGAATTATAATCTGGCCATTGGCATTGAGTATAAGCAAAAGCCGGATAAGCTGGCTTTTGCTGCAGAACAGCACTGGCGCGATATTTTTGTCGCCTGGTTTATCAATAAAAATGTCAGTGTTACCGGTGCCTATGTCGACCTTGGCGACATTGCCGGCCAGGGTTCTCAAACCGGTTACTATCTGGCGCTGGAGGCGACATGGTAAAACCAGGTATATTGTTTGGATTTAGCCTGTTACTGCTGCTAGGCTGCAGCACTGCGACGCAGCCCGTTTTATATCAGCGGTTGGGGGCCGACGAAGGCATCAGCGCCATTGTTGACGGGTTATTGTTCGAAATTGAGCATGATGCAAGAATTGTTCATCATTTTGCAGACACCGATATTAGCCGCTTCAGAGCGATGCTAACAGAGCAGTTGTGTGAGCTGAGCGGCGGTCCCTGCCGGTACAGTGGCAGCACCATGCAGGAAAGCCACACCGGCTTTAATATTACCCTCGCAGATTACGACGCTTTGGTGGAAGGTTTAATTAAAGTGATGCAACGCCAGCAGATCAGCATTGCAGATCAAAACGCGTTGCTGGCATTGTTGGCACCGATGTATAAAGATATCAGCTACCGCTGATCTCAGGCGCTTTGATCAGCAAGGTGGTGAGCTGCCGACTCAGTGGGGCAAATATAAACACTAATGGAAATGCACAGGCATGGGCGTACATGTAGGCATGCATCCAGGCGCCGACAAAACCACTAAACCATCCTAGATTGATAAATGTCAGTATGCCTGACATCAGGAACGCCATAAATCCAGACATAATAAACGCAAAAATTCCAGCTTGAAATTTAACAGGAAACATAACCCCTCCCTAACACCGGGCCCTATGATAACCAAATGATTAGAGGATTGCATGACACATATCGTATTTCTGGATGCTGGCTCAATGGGCGATACCGATTTAAGTATGTTGCAATTACCGGATTGTCAGCTGCAATGTTTTGCCAGCACAGCACAGCAGCTCGTGACAGAGCGGCTGGCAGAAGCGGATATTGCCATTGTCAACAAGGTGGAACTCAACCAGGATATATTACAGGCACTCCCCAAACTTAAACTTATTTGTGTCGCTGCTACCGGGGTTAACAATATTGCCCTGACCACTGCAATCCGTCAGGGTATCAAAGTATGTAATGTCAGAGACTACGCCGATACCGCAGTGCCCCAACATGCCATGGCGTTGTTGCTGGGGTTAACCAATCAGATCTGCAATTATCAGCAAACCCTGGCCAGGGGTGAGTGGAGCCAGAGCCCACACTTTTGCTTGCATAGTCACCCGTTGACAGAGCTTGATGGCAAATGTTTTGTCGTAGTTGGCTATGGCGCATTGGGACAGGCAACTGCCAGGCTTGCCGCCGCTTTTGGTATGCGGGTTCTGATTAGCGAACATGCGGGTGCCGAGCACTGCCGGGAGGGCAGAGTGCGCTTTAACGAAGCACTGTCTCAGGCTGACGTATTGTCTTTACATTGTCCACTTACCGCAGACACTGAACAATTACTCAACCGTGGAACGCTGGCGCTGCTACCGGATGGCGCTATTATTATTAACACTGCTCGCGGCGGCCTGATAGACGAAAGCGCGTTATTAAATGAACTGAAAACCGGCCGGCTGGCGGCAGGTCTTGACGTCCTTTGCAGCGAGCCCCCTGCAGCCAGCCATATATTGCTGCAACATGCCCGGCCCAACCTGCTGCTTACCCCTCACATTGGCTGGGCCACCCCTGCTGCACGTAGCAGAATGACCGTACAACTGCGTGAAAATATCAGTGCATTTTTAGCAGGACACTCGCTGCGACAGCTATAGCCTGACCAACACTTTCCGGCTACACTGGCTGCAAAAAAATGAGCTAATACTAAACTATGCGAATTCGCAGTACTTTGCTGGTCTGCTTTATGGTATTGGCCAGTCTGATGCTCAGCGATAAGGCCTTGGCAACCGAGTTGGCTGAACGCTTGCGGCTGGCTTCAGAAAATTATGAGCAGGTAATTACCGAACTACTGGTCAGCAACCAGCAACACCACTATGCCGACTGGCTGGTGCTGGCGCAGGCGTATCTGAGTTCGAATAATAAAGACGCCGCCATCGCCGCGTTACAACAGGCTGAAACCTTAGCCAGCAGCGAGCAGCAGCATGCACATATTGCCCTGCTTCGAGCTAAAGTCTATGGCATTTTATTTCGTGACACCCGCCACGCTATTAGCTATTTGCAACAGGCCGACACCTTATTGCGTGCCAGTACTGATATTGCTGCCCGACAGTTATACAGTGAAGTACTGACCAATTTTGCCCAGGCCCATAACCAACTGGGCGACTTGACTCAGGCAGAACACTTTGCCAGCCAGAGCCTGAACTTAGCGCTCGACTTAAAAGATCTCCGTAAGGAGCTGGCCGCCAGGATTATGCTGGGACGGCTGGCATTGCAAAATAATAGGTTTGGCCAGGCACATCAACAGTTGCAGCAAGCACTGGTATTGGCTGATACCCTGGATGATAGTGATGCCAGGGCCTCCATTCATTTCCGGTTGGGCATGGCTTTTCGCAAAATAGGTGAACATAATCTGGCACTGGAACATATGCAGCACGCTGCCAGTCTTTACCAACGTCTTAATGACTTATCCAGTTACAGTTATACCCTGGTTTACATCGCTGAAAGCCATCTTGAATCAGCCGGGGGCATCGCTCAGGCCGAACAATACTTACTGGAAGCGCTAGCCATTAGCGAGCAAATTAATAATGTCATGCGCACCGCCATCGTAAAACAAAGTCTGGGGCGCGTTAGCAGGCTGCGCGGTGAGAACTTGCAGGCGGCTCAATATTATAATGCGGCATTGCAGCAATTCCGGCAAATTGGTGCGCAGACGTATGTCCAGGAAAGTGCGCTGGCACTTGCAGAGTTAGCCCTGATGCAGCAACAATTTAGCCAAACTGAACAGATTATTGCTGACCTAAGCCCCGGCATAGAGGGCGCAGCCAATTACCTGCAGGCCCGCTATTACACCTTGCGAGCCGAACTGGCGGAGCATAAACAAGACTGGCAACAAGCATTTCTCTTAAACCAGCAAGCCAATAAGCTCCACTTTACTGAGCTAACAACCACTACCGCAGAAAAGCTTACCGAACTAAAAGACCAGTTAAAGCAGAGCAATACTCAGCACCACAGCAACACTGCTCAGCTATTGCAGCAGCAGAGCCTGCGCCAGACACTCTGGTACTGGAAATTAGCTGCAGCGATATTACTTTTTCTGCTTATCGGGTGTGGCGGAATGTATTGGTGCCTGCGAACCCGTCACAACCAGACTAAATCGGTGCAACTGGCATTTTTACTGTCACACAACTGGAGTCGGTTCTGTGAGCGGCTGCAGCAGGACGATCGCGGTAAGCAACCACTACAATTAGTGGCTATTGCGCTGTCCATCAGTCAGCAACTGAAGCTGGATTTGGGTGAAGAGGCGCTGCGCCAGCCGCTGCAGGCGGTGCTCAGTAATCTGAACATCGCGCAGCTAAGCGGCTGCTGCATCAACAGTGATGTATTATGGCTTGGCTGCCGGGCGAGTCCTGCAGAGACCGCCTGTTTTGTCAGACAACTGGAAACAGATATCCAGCAAGCATTACCGGCCCTGGCAAAAGAAAGTCATCTGATCCGATTGCAACTTGAAGTGTCGCAGTTACTTGGTTCGCGATGGCAGGCTCATGAGCTTACAGCGCTGCGTGAAGCGTTTTGGTTAAGCTGGAAACTGGCGAGCATCACTGACAACACATCACCTTGCTGGCAGCTCAAGCTCAGCGCTGAGCAGCCACGCCCCTGTGAATGGCAAACCAGCAATCTCAGACAGGACATGATAAATGCGCTGCAACTGGGCGCCTTAACACTTACCCTAAATGATGAACTGCTGCCCGCCGATTTAAGCCTGGCGATGGCAACTGAGCTCGCTGAAACCTGTGAGCTGTAATTCGCTACTGAGCGCGATGGCACGCTGATGGTGCTGCAGCGGACAAGTAAATGCGATGGCACTCGCCTGTAGTGCCAAACCACTCTGGTTTTTGTTACCTTCGCCATAGCGTGGATCACCCATTACCGGATGATCGACGGCGGCAAAATGGCGCCGGATTTGATGTTTCCGACCACTAATCAAGTCAATTTCTAACCAACTGCTGTCGGTAGCAGCGTCGTAGCAACGCAGCACAAACCGGGTTAAGCAGGCCTTGCCATCCAGTGGCTTACTGATTTCTGCAGCAGCCAGCAAGCCAGGACTCAGTTGACCCTTCACTTGCACCAGATAGGTTTTAGTCAACTGCTGGGCCGCAATCAGTTTACTGAACGCGGTTGCTGCCGCCCTGGTATGAGCAATCAGCACCAGACCACTGGCTTCCCGATCGAGCCGATGCAGTAAAAACACCGGCCGGTTGCCAAAATGTTGTTCGGTAAATCGTAACAGGCTCAGATGATCACCCCATTCATTACCCTGGGACAGCATACCAGCAGGTTTAAACCAGATACTGTACGCACGAAAGTCGCTAATTAGCCGGGCGGGTGGGCAACTACGGCTCAGAATATCGGCATCATAGTGCAGTTGCAGCACCTGGCCTGCCTTTAACGCATATTGAGACCTTCGCAGCCGTTTTACCGGCTTAGTCAGCAACTGCACCGCGCCTTTGCTCATCGCGTCTTTCAACCTGCCCTTAGCCAGTTCCGGTACCGCCGCAGCTAAAATACTAATTGCCTGACCTGCGGCTTGAACGTCAATCTGGCGTGACAACTTCATCTATTTACTATTCCTTTACTCACAAGTTCAGCTGAAATTCAGCGCGTTAGACTGTAATAGTAACAAATATCGAGGAGATCTGCTTATGAAAACCCTACTGAAAACAGCGGCTGCTTTATTGTTATTTATGCCCCTGCTAAGCCTGGCAGACAGCGTTAGCACTGAGCTAAGAAGTCATCAGCACAGTGCTATGCAAACGAGTAAAGTACAAGGTTCAGCGATCAATCAGAGCTATCAATCCGATGTCTGGTTCCACAGCATTGATATCAGTCTGAACAGAGACGACAACTATAATGGTTATTTTCACCAGTTGTATGTTGAATTTGATGCCGACTCCGACTATGCCTATCAGCAGGTATTCGCCGAACTTAGCCTGACTCCCGACTACGGCAATGAACGGATTTATTACACCAGCTCAGTGTTTGAATTATTTGGCCAGAGCAGTAATGACTGGCTGGGTATAGAAACAAATTTGGAGCATCACTACCCGGCAAATTTTTACCTGCTGACCATCCGGATATTTGATGCCAATACCGGTTATTTAGTAGCAGAAGCATCAGGTTATGATCTCAGCGCGCTGGATGCACTGACTCTGGAAGATTATCAGCGTGACCAAATCCAGACCAGCAGCAGCGTAGAGGTATCGGCGGGCTCGACTGGCATGGCGATGTTGTTGGGGTTATGCTTACTATTTTTCAGACGAACAAAGCGGGACTAATTGTTAAAAGGTTATCTCTATTTTCTGCTGCTGCCATTACTGTTGCAGGCTCAAACCCTTAGTATGCAGCAGAGTGTTGACAATAATCAGCGCACTTTCCGTTATCAGTTCCGGGCACAGGAGCAGGATATTAGGTTGCAGTTCTCGGTCAACCCGGCGCGTATTGAGGACAATAGTAATTTGCTACAGATTTATGTGCCGCAGAGGATGCAGCAACAGTTATGGCGGGAGTTGCAGCTTCAGGCTAGTCAGGCTGGGCCTTACCGGCTGACACCGGGCCCGGACGGCGACTGGCAGAACTTTACGTTGCATCATGCGTCAGCGGCCACGTTGTCTCAAGAAACAATGGCCGATACAGAGCAACTGCAACAAAAGCTGCAACAATTCAGCCAGCAATTTCAGCAGCAGTATGTAACGCGGATGGGTTATCAACTGCTGTTGCTTGCCGACAATCGGCAGTTAATTACGGTTGATCACCCCGAAATAATTCAGCGAAGTCTGGACGATATCGCCGTTTTAACTCAGTCCGTTGTTAAACAGCTTGAGACTACCGATCTGCGGCAGCTTGTCGCAACGTTATTGAAATGGGTTCAACTTATTCCAAACCATCCGGCAGAGCAAAGAGAATATGGTCGAAGCTTTGCTCCGCCACTGCAAGTGCTGCGGCAACATCAGGGCGACAGCGCCAGCAAAACCGTATTGCTGGCAACCTTGCTGCGCAGTAGTACACCCGGCTTAAAACAAGCCATACTGTACTTACCACAGAAAACAGTGTTAGCGTTGGCCATGCCAGTGGGCCCCGACGACCTGACGGTTACGTTGCAGGGTACAGTTTATCTGGTTATCGATCCGTCAGCTGAGCAGGCCCTGCCCGTAGGGCAGATGTCAGCGATAGAAAAAGTTTATATTCTTAATCAGTATTTTGCTTATCGTCAGTTTTGAGCTGGCTGACTCGTTCGAATACATCCTGCCAGCCCTCGGGCACGCGGCGAACCCCGGCCTGCCCGTTGTTAAGCCGGTCAATATGGGTTGACAGGCGCTGCAACGGCCCCATTATTTTGCGTTTATAGCGCCGTGCCAATAGCCAGGCGAGCACCAGCAATACCCCGGCATAACTCAGCCAGTGTAAAACGAATCTCCCCATACCTGCATAAAATAACGAGCCGCGTTTATCAATCAGTGCCAGCGACCATGGTGTGCCAGTCAACCGCTGAATTTGTAATTGATACTGCTGCAGATTATCACCGTTAATAAAAGTAGAACTGGCAATGACATTACCCGCCTGATCCAGCAGCAGAAAATAACGATCAGGGTTGTTCTTTTCCAGAGTTGCCAGCAATGGCGCCAGCTCCAATGCTAAAACGAACCGGCCAATTTTACGTTCGTTAACATAAAACGGTACACTCATGGCCGCTTGTTCAAGAATAAAATCTTTGTAGAAAACCGGATTCCGATCATAGCCGTTTTCTGAACGTTGATTGCGCTGCAACCACTGAACAAGGTGCTCCACCACGTAGTCAGACCATTTGTGCTGACCGTTGTAGGCAAAACTTTGTTCTGATATATAAAACAAATTTTTCAGTGGCGTAATGCTGGCAGGAGCAATATCAAAATAGGGTTGCAACTGCAGTAACATTTGCAGCTCGGGATCAACCGCCTGATTGGGAAGATAAAGCTCATGCAGTACCACATCAAGTGTGGTAAGTGAGAGCAACGATAATTGATTTTCGTCCGTTACTGCCATCTGCATGCCCAGTTGCCCTCTGGCTTGAACCGCTTGAGCGAACTGCAAAACCGGTTCAATCTGAGCATCCATTTGCTGCGCAAACATTTCAAGTTGCTGGCGGTTATGTTGCAAGCTGGTATTGAATTGCAACAGAAACTGGACGAATGATACGTTGAAACTGAGCGCCACAATCACAATTAAAGAGAATCTGACGGTTCTGTTATAAACAGCATAAGCTGGGCTGGACATGCAACTCCTTTGCATTGCGCTACTTTTTAGTTTTGCAAATCCTAGACCATTTCTATCGATATGCAAACCGTGGCGGCGCTTTTTTTCCGCCGCCATAAGCCGATTACAAATTCGCTTCAGCAAAAGACGCTAAGCGACTGCGAACTACACCATTAAGGTTAATGGTGGTACTGCCTTCAAAGTTTTTGAAGCGTTCAACAATATAGGTCAGTCCCGAGGTCACTGCGGTCAGGTAATTACTGTCAATTTGTGACAAATTACCCGAGCAAATCAGTTTAGTGCCCTCCCCACAGCGGGTAATAATGGTTTTAAGCTGGGCAGCACTTAAGTTCTGACATTCATCCAGGATTACCCCGGTATAAAACTCGTACGGCTACCCCATTATAATAAATTTGATTTATCTTGTTACGCGGCTATACTTCAATACAAAGATAATACACGTTGGCTAACGTTGAGCGAGTGATGGCGATATGGTCGATTCATCTGCAGTACGCATAAAGGTATCGCTAAACATTGGTGCAATAGCTACATTTCAGACATCAAAAGACGGCTCCCCTTTGCTTGATGAATATGGTTTTAAGCAAATATCGTATCGTACCTCAGACTGTATCGACGCCTTCCCACTTATCTATCAATCTTCAATGCTTGATGTCTGCTGTGAGATGAATCTGTTTCTAATCCAGCGGGCAAAAGGTGAATATTCAACAAGGCGCAACACTCGGGATATCTCGAGAGCATGGAGTCAGGGTTATGTGGCTTCGATGCGTGGTGAACCATTAGACATTAAAACTGTAGAAAGCATTTCCAAAGATCTAAAACTCTTCCTCGATTTTCTCTGTAGAAATGAGTTATCGTATTTGGAGTTAATCGCGACACCTATCTCAACATCTTCGATAACATCAGATATTGAAGACCTACCCATTTGGAAATATCAGCGCTATCTCGTTGAAAGAATCAAAAGAAACGACCTTAGCTGGAGCACTGCGAATAGAATGATTCGGCGAGTCCGAGAGTTTTACATCTGGTCTTACCATAGAGGTATAGCTGAGAAATTACCTTTCGAACTTGAGTTGAAAGCTATAAGAAAGAAAAAAAGTAACGATTTCGATATCCTCTATTCAATTCCGAACAAGAACTCCTCAGGATCCTCGATTCAAGCTTGGGTTAGTAACCTGTCAATACCAAAAAAATTTAAACAAAAGGCGCGCAAACCAGAAGCATTGCAACCTTTTAACAGACAAGAGCTTGCTGCGTTGTTAAACACCAATGTTGCGAAGCATCCTACTTATGGCCTATTCCTTAAATGCGCCTACCTTGCTGGATTGCGGTCATTTGAAGTTGTAAAAATTGATTATTGCGACATTGTCAATCCATCGGAGTCACCTACGCGTTCTGTCTACAAAATTGGTCTAGTACGAAAACATCACATGCAAAAACCAATTAACATATCATCAGCGTTGATGGGGCAACTATTTGAATACACTCAAACTGCGCGTTGGAAAAACCGAAGAAAAATACATGAAGAGAAATATCAAATCAATAATCCGGAGCAACCCCTACCATTATTTTTGAACAGCTCTGGAGAGCGGATGGCAGATACAACAGCCGGAGATAGTATTAGATATGCGAGGAAAGAACAACGAAACAAGGGGGTGGAAGTCTTAAAACGCAGCTACCATGACCTACGTTCAACTTTTGGAACATATCTAGCTATGTATCTCATCCAAAAGCTCGAAGACCCAAGACGAGTGAGAGCTATCCTGCGTAAATGGATGGGCCATGAAAAAAGCATAGTAACTGAGAGCTACATCGATTTTGCTAAAGCAACAGACCCAAGTGAGTTTGGAGCAATGCATGATTGGGTTGAAGACATTTATCGGAATGTAAAAAAGCTATCTGAGGAGCCTATAGATGGCTCGACCTAAAAAAATACAAATCGCAACAATACCTGCAGAATTTGTTCAATACTCTGAAGTTTTAGCAGTTCAAATGGATAAGCTTTGGAAGCAATCTTTACCAGTAAAAGTTGTTGAGCAAATTAGTGTTAATGATAATGTCACTCTTACAATCGGTAATTTTCGACGTTCATTAATCAACTTTCAAAAGGCTATGCCATATCTAATGGACAGTTTGCCGGTAGAATTACTGACTGACATCAAACGATTCGGCTTGGATGCGCTGATCGATAAAAATAATAGGGATAAGTTTGAGTGGGAGCTAAACAAGCAAGTAGCACTAAAAATAAGTCCAAAAGCTGCGGCTAGCGCGGATATTGGCTTTTTCAATATCCTTGCCTTGCACACCGGCAATGTTCAGCTAAAACCGCTACCTTTTGAACTACATCTTAAGTTTAAACCTTACTCAATACCATTGGCACGTCAAATAGCCAATATGTATGAACGTGCAACTTTAGGTGACAATAGTAGCCATACCTTAAGTAAAATGAGACTGTACCATAGCATTCACTCTTTAATTGAAATGTTGCCAATTCTGTGGGTAAAGCTTCCGGCAGATGTTTTGAAACGATTTATTGAGCTTGGTTTGGACTGTTTAATTGAGAATGACGACAACGCCATTATTGAGCACCTGGGTGTACATGAATCAATCAATAAAAGAAAAATACCTACTAAGTTTGATGACGCGTTAGCTAACCTGCGGTCAATGCATCTAAATCAAACCTTCCCCCCGTACTCGCATGTAATTTTAAAAAGACAATCAATTGATATTTCTCGGGCTATGAGTTTAAGTTACCGAGAGTTCTCTAGCTTAAAAGTACTGATAGAAACTGTTGGCAGTTGGTATGATGATGATGGGAACAAATCTGATGCTACAATTTCAGAAAATTTGAATTCTACGGTTAACCACATTCAAAAACTTCTAGAAAGTGGACTCAAAAATATAACTGAAAACTCAAGCATTCAAATGATTTTAACTGAGAATCCAGATATCGTTAACAAGTATATTAGTAGCTTCCAGAATCCCCCTCATGCTTTTAATGCATTTTTAAAGCGCATTGCACCAAAGATTTATGGGGAGTATCTATTGGTTGATCTTCGGAGTGAAGAACAATTTTTCACTTATATCCAATCAATATCTTTCACTTTTATGACGGAATATCGCAGATACCTGGATAGCCAAAAAGCTCCTGCTTACAAGCTTTCAAATCAAAAATCTTTTGCAAAGTATTTATATGCTCATCAAAAAAATGAGGAAATTTCTACCGTAATTCAGATGCTAAAAGGCAAAGGAATTCGCGGGCTTGCAGAAAATAATGGTCACGGCTTTTTTCTTCTAGGTAAACATATTGAGGTTACTGCTGAAGGAGAAAGTATAACTAATCGGCAGCCTATCCGCGCAGCTCTTGAGATGTATAATTTTATATGTAACAGCAACGTAAAAATTAATCATTTTTTACCTTTTACTATACTATTTGAGAACGAAAATGATGGAATTTCTTCTTATGTAGACTTTAGCTTTGTCGCTTCTAAGTATAAATGTGTTTTTGACAATTTATTGGAGTATGCTGAGGTAAGTAAAACCAGAACTGACAGCAATGCAAAACAAATTTTAACAGTTAAAAGCCATTTAACACTTACTCAAATCATTTTTAAAAAGTATCACGATACACTTAACATTGATGATATTGAACTACTCAACAGCTTTGGCATTTATGCCCTAGCAAAATTTAACAACAGACTACTAAAGCATTTTAGGCAAATGATATTGCGCGACACTAATTCAAAAATATTAAAATCATCATATGCTGTGGCAATGCAAACAGCTTTAAATCAAGTAGTAGAATTTTTTGAAGTGGATAAGTCTGACACATTTCGAGTATCGAACTCCAAAACACAAAAGCTTGCGGCGCGAAATAGCAATAGAGATTTGTACTCGTTCGAACAAGTGGTACATATCGCTTATGCTATAGAAAAATGTCTACGCCGCGAAAATTTAACTAACTTGCAGAAACTAAGTCTTCACGCTGCAAGAATTCTTCTGAAAACAGGTTGGAATCTGACACCAACGCTTGAGTTAGACTGCGACGATCTAGTATATTTTGATACTACCTTTCAAGGCAATAAAACAGCTGCCGTAAGGCTTTTCAAACGTAGGGCTAATTATAAAACTGATTGGGTTAGGTTTTCTGCTGATGATAAGAAACAATTGATCAATGCAGATAGTGCGCTGAATGAATACGAGACAGGAAAGGTAACAGCCGCAGTAATATCAAACCTAGAGTTCATCCGACAGATGACCATTGGTATTGCTGAAAAACACACCAAGCCTAACCTTCAACGCCGAATTTTTGCATATAAAAATGGTCAGAAAGTAAGAATTCTCAATACTCAATCTTTTACGAGTTGCATTAATAAGATGCTTAAAAGTGAGGGAATTCATGAGTCATTTTCGGTCACTAAGATACGTAAAAAAGGTATGAATTATACCTACAGAAAAGTTGCGAAGAACTTTGAGAGATACCAAAAGGCTGGGATGCATACGCCGCAAGCATTTTATCAGTATTATCTTAGAATGGATGGAGCGGAGACAGAAGAAAGTTTAACAAAAGCTACCACTGTTATGGGAGATTTTTTTCTACGGGATATTTCAGATAATGTTATTTTTGTATCCAAGCCACCGATTGGATCTAAACAGACACCTACAGGTCGCTGCACTCAGAAACATGACTCAGTCGTTGTAACTGAATTTAAAAAGAAAAATAGAAACTTTTTTAAAGAAGATGAAATTAGTGGCTGTGCTAATTTTGGTGCTTGTTTATTCTGTGATCATTTTCGCTGTATAGCAGATGCAGAGCATGTATGGCGATTATTATCATTTGAGAAAGTTGTTATTCAAAGAATGATATCAGCTTCCTACTCGATTGGTGGTAATGATGGAAGCGATCAGCAGCGCTCAATAGAAAAAATTCAACTTAGAGTAAAGAGTATCTTGGATGATCTGGCTGAGATAGAACCAAGGGCTATTGAAAATGGTAAACAAATTTTCAATGAGCATGGTGTGCATCAAGACTGGGAGGTTGTTTAGATGGATTTATTTGATGTACAAAAAGTAGTTAATATAACAGATATCTGTATAACTACGAACAGTCAGGGTTTGTACAAAGTCAAGCCGATGTCAGACATAGTAAAAGCTGGATACAACCGACACTCATTCGATACAACCAGCCTCTGGATAGCTAAACATTTAGATTCTAAAAAAGATGGAGCTGTTTTATTTGGTGCAGAAACGTGGTTTAGTAACGAAAACTCGAACAGACACTTGAATTTTCCTTGCGATAGCAGTGAGATAGCCTTTCAATTACGAATTTATGCACTTGTAAGCCACTTTCAAGGACATGGCAAAGGATACACTGGAGAAAAACTTTCAACGCTTCAAACAAAGCTGGCAGCATTGAAACGGATGGGGAGCTGGTTGATAGAGAAAGGATACAACTCATTTCATCAGTTAGATAAACTTTCCGAGTTAAAGCTGCGAACACTTTTAACGGATTATATTACCAAAGTTGTTAAAGCAACTTCACCAATCAACAAACCGAGAGTTTTCCACGATTGTTTTAACTCAGCTAAAAGCTTAGGCCTAATTAGTGATCGCGTATCAAAGCTTCTTCAAGAAGTTCTAAATGAAGTATTTAAAGAAAATACAACCTCTCTTTCCCACCCGATTATTCCCACTTGTATCGCACGGAACATTGCCAAATTTGCTAAAACCGTTATTGAAGAATGCAGCAAAAGGATAGAAGCCTGGGAAGCCAGCAATGATATTATGATTGAGTATCTCTTGAAACAGCCTTTAAAACATAAGAAATGGAAAGGAGCAGATCTTTTAAACTACTCAGCTAGATGTTCCGGGGCTCATGAAGCATTAAATGAATTGGCCGAGTACTTTGTTGACCTTAAAGTTGCGGTTTATATTCACATTCTTTTATTTACCGGAATGAGGTACAATGAGGTTTTATCCTGTCGGTTGGGCTGTGCAGATAAATCAGATCCTAAAAATGGCAAATATCTTGTTGAAGCTGAAACTCATAAAACAGTTGAAACTGCTTTCTTAGACACCTGGATTGCTAATGAAGATACTTACATAGCAATTAAATTGTTAGAAAGGTATGTAAAAGGCTTAGAAAAAAGAGCGAAACTCCTTCTTAATAACTACCATAACAATATTAAAGAGTCTTTAATTCATAACATAAAGGTTGGTATGAATGAGAAATTGTTATTCGGTGTGACGCATAGCGCGAACTCAATAAGCTATGCAAAATCTGGTCACTTTAAGGACCTTAATGTGAAATCCCCACATTTCGCAGACAAGTTTGATTTGACGGTTACCTCTGATGCTATCGAAGAGCTAGAGAGATTAGATCAAAATTACTCAATATTACGAGGTAAGAATAGAGGAATTCCGTATGTCGTAGGAGATTCTCTGCGACTATCAAATCACATGTTTCGGCACACCTTTGCTTATTTCGTAGTAGCCAATAAGCTTGGAGAGCTTGACGATATTGCAGATCAGTTTAAACACCTAACCCTAGCAATGACTAAGATCTATGCTGACAAAGGTGTTTTGTCACATGAGGAACTAATCGATCTGGTTGATGGTTATGAGCAGTTGATGACCGTTGCGATTGCCAACGAGCTAACTGAGCAAGCTAGTAAAGAAACTTTAAGAGGAGGAGCTGGAGAACGTTTCAATAAAGCTGCGCGTGAGCTTGTAATCGGAGTTACCAATTCAAATTCACCAAACGCACAAGTCATCAGTCAGATTCACTTTAAAGATCTCGCAGAACTGAAGCGGTTTTTCGCCAAAAATCTTGAAACCATTAGGGGACTTCCTCATGGCTACTGTACCGCTGGAGATAGCTGCAAAATAAATGGAGCTTCGGTGCCCTCCGGGTGTGTTTATTGTCCTTCTTTCATCGTTGCAGAAAGTCACAAAATTCATTGGAAAGCACTGAAAATAAGAGCGGAAAAAAAACTTGCTATCATCGAGTCTCTTCCACTCGAGAAACAGCAAGACATGGAACTTTTTGTAATTGCTTATAAAAAAGACCTTAAAGCTGCCGAATATGCATTGAATTCAACGGTCAACAGAATAACACAAAGTGGAGGAGTAACAGAATGAACCATGAAAAAACCCCTTTAGAACGTGGGTATGATGCGCTGAAAGCAATGGTAGCCGAAGGTACAAAGGTAAACATGAACTCTGTGTCTACGAGGGCTAACTTTAGTCATACAAATTTTCGTTACGCAGAGTTTGGAGATCTTAAAGACGCCATTGAGGCTGCAAAAAAACACCAAGAAGCTACTAAACTCAGTAATGAAGTGGAAGTGCTTAAAAGCCAAATTTCTGATCTAACAGCAAAACTAAAAATTGCCCGAAAACAGGTAAAGCAGTTATCTGATAATAAAGCGCAAAAACCAATAGAGTTAATTATAAAGCTTACTGAGTACTATCGATTGAACGATCAGCTAAGAAGCGAAAATATTGATTTGAAAAATCAATTGGCACATAAGTTAGGTGTGACAGAAAAAGTTTTTAGTGTTAACTCTGACACTGGTGAAATCATTGGAATTTTTGATAGGTAGTTTCAACTTTTCGGTTTCACGCGTCCCCCACATAGACTGCCAGGTAAGTTGGGTTGATAAAGGTCAAGATCGCCGCTTATTTACTTGCATATACATTGCAACCAGAACTGAACAGAACCGTTAACAGATCATCGGATAAACTCCTGAATCGCTGTTAGGGATCACTGAAATACGCAGTTGTGCAGAAGAAGCAACGTGTGCACTCTCCGCGCCACCTTCGTATTTATGCACTATTGGCACAAATATTGAATTAATTCAAAAGATTGTCGAAAACTTCAAGTCATTCAAGAATGTTTTTCACACCTGAGAGCTTTCTTAAGTAAGGATTACACATGAAATACATAAAATTTGCAGCAATGATATTTACCTCAACTATTGCGATGCTTGTAATGATGTATTTAAACACGTACGCGGTATCACATATTTGGTTCAGCGAAACCAGGATGTATATGGCTCTCTACATGGGAGCTGGTATGGCCATTATCATGCTGGTGTTTATGCTTGGCATGTATACGAATAAAAAACTTAATGCTGTTATTCTACTGGGTGCCATGGTGCTATTTGCTGGTAATTTGTACCTAGTTCGCTCGCAAACCTTAATATCTGATACCGCCTACATGAAAGCGATGATTCCTCATCATTCCATTGCAATTCTTACCAGTGAACGCTCCAACATTAACGATATCAGAGTTCGTAAGTTGGCTGAGGGTATAATTAAGGCTCAGAGAAAGGAAATTGAGGAAATGGAGTGGCTAATACAAGATATAAAAGATAATGGTAAAGCAACTACCGTTGATGAAGCCGGCAAACGACCCATACCTAATTTTGAAGGTAGCTGAACAAAGGAGACAATGATGAGTAAGACCGCAATAATTTACAGAATGGTTACTGACGAGCATATATGTCCTTATGGGTTGCGTTCAAAAGATTTATTGGAAAGGGAAGGCTATAAGGTCGAAGACAACCATTTAACTTCGCGTGAAGAGACCGATCAGTTCAAAGAAAAGCACGGTGTTAAAACAACACCACAGACTTTTATTGATAGCGAGCGAATTGGCGGATATGACGATTTGCGTGAATATTTCAATAAAGGGCAAGCGGGGCAAACGGGAACGACTTACACCCCCGTAATTACTATCTTTTCCGTTGCTGCGTTGTTGGCGTTGGCTTTTCAGTATTCTGTTTCAGGTGAATATTTATCAATACGAACGCTAATGCTCTTTATTGCTTTTTCAATGACACTGCTCGCGGTACAAAAACTCAAAGATTTATATAGCTTCACGAATTCCTTTATCACATATGATTTACTGGCAATGAAATGGATCAGGTATGGGTATATTTATCCATTTGTTGAGGCTTTTGCCGGTATCGGAATGGTTGCACAACTCCCAGCGATGGCAATAGCTCCTTTCTCTATTTTTATAGGAACGGTGGGCGCTATTTCGGTTTTTAAAGCTGTTTATATTGATAAACGTGACCTTAAATGCGCGTGTGTCGGTGGTGACAGCAATGTTCCACTTGGATTTGTTTCCCTGTCCGAAAACTTGTTTATGATAGTTGGTGGATTAATCATGCTTTTTACATAAATTATGATTGGTTTAAAGTTAAAAAAGTATCCACTACGCATTTGTTAGTTTGTTGAGTAATTAAGATGTAATAAAATTGAAGTATCATGATAGAGATTTATTTCTTACACGATACTTCAACACACTGCTACGCTACCCTCTGTTGTCGCCCACAGCTTAACGTAGTAGCGAAGCAGGTTAATGATTATTCCGTTTGCTGTTTGCGGTTATCGTTTTTGTGCACCCAATGATATAATACGGGCAATACCAACAATGTCAGCAAGGTTGACGAAATAATACCGCCAATCACCACTGTCGCCAGCGGACGCTGCACTTCA